>ERZ1292633.29-Hain-H41-02um-R1-29-length-204432-cov-183_pt1 | contig 204432 bp, 204 predicted proteins | sample MGYA00564406_ERZ1292633 | MGnify/ENA primary metagenome ERZ1292633 (study PRJEB36523, sample SAMEA6512639) | groundwater metagenome | collected 2019-01-08 | study: AquaDiva: Metagenomics assemblies of 32 groundwater samples
TTCGGAGCCTCGATGGCTTTTTTATGTCACGAGTCGTGAATTATCCGGGCTAGAGGTCAATCCCGTGAATGGGTCATGGGGGATCGACGTTCAAAATCAAGGAACTACCATTTGTGCGACTGAAAGGATACGATCATGAAAAATGTTGAGATGAGCGTCGAAGGGTCTGTGCTGACGATCAGAGTGGACCTCTCAAAGGAGTTCGGTCCCTCTTCAACAGGCAAGACCATCATCATTGCTTCGACGGAAGGGAACGTGACCATTCCGGATCGACAAGAGAAGATCGGGCTCAATGTGTATCGAAAAAAGTAGTGCGGCTCCCAGCCATTTGGCTCTACCTTCTTCCCCGACGAGACGGCATTCTGTTCAGATCGTCTCTTGACAGATCAGAAAGAGCGCTCTAGGCGCAACAATTCATCTGTGATCCACAGGAAACTCTCATGGCTGTGGATAGCGATGCACGAGTTGAGTTGATCAGTGCCTCCCGAATGGTTTGTTTATGGCCACGGAGTACACATTGCTAGGAATGCGCGAAAACATCGCAAAGTATACGCATGAGCCACTATTAGTGGTGGCTATTCCAAGATGGTACATACGCCTAAAAAGTGGGCAGTTTGATGAATAGGCATGTCATTTAAGCATAGTCCGACAAAGAAACAGACTTGTTCACAAGGTTATCCACAAAAGGTGGGGACCACGGCGTGAAGTCTTGCTCTGACCTTTCACCCTCCATGGGATGTCTGATACATTGCCTTCAAATTCGGACCTCTCTGCTCGTTTCTTGACACCCTTCGTGTATTTCTCCGACAATCTAGCCGATCCTGTGATCTGTACGCGCAAACCTTTGTGGCGATGAGTATGCGCTCTCACCAAGCAATCCGCAGCTCATGACTTGAGGTTCACTGCAATCACCAATCCGGTCGGTATTTATAGATTTCTTGAGGTAGTTATGAAACGCGTTTACGCAACGCTTACCGTCGTCACTTCAATGTTTCTAGCGGGGTGCGCTTCCCACACTGATAAGGCTGCAGGAGGATCGGATCGATCCGCACGGGTAACTGCGGGCGGGTACACGCAAGAAGGCTGTCTGCTCAATCTGAAGCTGACCGCGCGCGAAAGGAGCGTACGATTGATACCCGACGACGTGCAAGTGGAATCGAGCTGGCTCATGCTTATTTTCCCATTCTTGAATCAGGAAGCTTATCGGTGCTCGGGAAGTTTCATCGAACGAGTGAAACGGCCTACGAGCAAAGATCCGCTTTACCCAATGGAGTAATGCCGGCAGCGACTCGTCTCACTCAGTTCGCCGCTGTGTCCGAACTTATCTGCTGATATAGCAACAGCCCACAGATGATGGACGAGCATGCATCACATTAGGTGAAGGGCTTCACAGCCCCGTTGCAAAGTGAATCAGGAAGACGATAGGATTCTTTCTTCGTTTCCTCATTTACGGAGAGGGGAAGCGCCCATATCGATTGCGGTTTCAACACAGGCGCTTCCGCCTGTGCCTCGTGAACGGATTTCATGAACACATCAGTCTAGTGAAATTCGTTGATGGAGCGCGACTTCATTTATGGTCACTGCACCTTAGCAGCTTGTGGGTGAGACATGATCATCAAAACATTATCGGCCTTCACGCTTCTATCCCTCGCCATGTTCTGCGGAGTTGTGCCGTTTTCTCTGGCCGTTAGAGATGCAGCCGGCCAGTCACCGCAAGATGAATTGAGCGTGACGAGAACCAATCTTCAGCAGGCCAGGCAAAGAATCGATGAGCTCGAGCGACAACTCGCTGCCGGCAATCTGGAGAATGCCAAGCGACGGATCGGTGAGTTAGTTATCCAACTCCATGCCAAAGATAATGAGATCACCGCCCTGCAATCCAATGCCTACGAGAACTCTAAGAAGCTTCGAGAGGATCTTGCGTCACAAACTGAGGAGCTCAACCAGGCCAAACGTCGAGTCTCCGAAGTCGAACAGCAGCTGACGACAGGGAAAGGGCAAGAATTGACGCAGGCCAAACGCCGCGCAGCCGACGCCGAACAACAGACAGCAAAGAAAGAGCAGGACCTGGCGCAGACCAAGCGTCGCCTCACCGAAGTTGAACTACAGATGGCAGGGAAAGAACAGGAGCTGGCCCAGGCCAAACGCCGTGCAGCCGACACCGAACAACAGATAGCAGGAAAAGAACAGGAACTGACACAGACTAAACGCCGAATTGCCGAAGTCGAACTACAGATGGCAGGGAAGGAGCAAGAGCTGGCGCAGGCCAAACGTCGCTTTGCCGACGCCGAACAGCAGACGGCGCGGAAAGAGCAAGAACTGGCACAGGCCAGACGCCGCCCAGCCGAAGCAGAGCAACTGACGGCATCGGGGAAAGACCAAGATCTGGCGCAGGCCAAGCGTCGCCTCACTGAAGTCGAACTACAGATGGCGGGGAAAGAACAGGAACTGGCCCAAACCAAACGCCGTGCAACCGAATTTGAACAGCAGACAGCGCGGAAAGAGCAAGAACTAGGGCAGCTCAAGGACGACCTCAAGCAAGTCACGCAAAAGCTGGCAGATCTCAATCCTCAACTCATGGCAAGAGACACGGAACTCGCACGCACGAAGCAATTGCTGGCAGACCTCGAACGCACTACGTCCAAGCAAACAGAGCCAGCTCCAGCCCAAGAAGACAGCGGTGCCGACAAAAACACGATTCCGCTGCAATCGCTCGATCAGAACCTAGCCGTGACGAACCTCCTCCCATCCCCCCCCGCGCTTGCAGATGACACAGAATCCTCATCAAGTAGCGACCTCGGGAAGATGAGCGAGAGTCTCGCGAGCCTCTTACAGCCCGAACTGAAGAAGGGCAGCGCGACGTTGAGGCAACGAGGCAATAAATTGACCCTCGCGTTTGCAGCCGCTGAATTGTTCCCCACCGGTGAGGCAGCGGTTACCCTCGGTGGCACCTCATTGCTTGAGCGGATCGGAGCCGTCTTGCACGGATTCCGTTACCAGAACATTGAGGTTGCCGGCCATACTGACAACGCGCCGCTCCGGAGCGACCCTCGGAAGGGCTTTCGAGATAATATCGAACTCTCCCGGACCAGAGCCGAACATGCCATTCAAATATTGATCAACGGAGGGCTTGAGGCCGACCGAGTCACAGCCATGGGGTACGCCGATAGCAAACCGGTTGCGGCCAATGACACAGAAAAAGGCCGGAGTAAGAACCGGCGAATAGAAATCGTGATTACGCAGTGGTCAGAATCAGGTGGCACTGTGGGTGACACGAAGGCGCAGGTCGGTAAGAAACTCCAGGGCTTCTCTACTCAAACAGTGACCCATCGCTGACAGGGTGAATCTGCCCCCTGTCTCCTCCTGTTCAATGACGGGAGGAGCTCCTGAAGACTCCTCCCAATGAAAATCCCCGCAGCAAGCTAGCCCGCATTATTCATGACTCTTCTGCTGCAATCGCCGATCCGCTGTTCCGACAAGCCTGCGGCCAGCGGGCTCGCCCCTCAGACCCTCAACGTACTGCACGAGTACGCTTCAGGTCCTCCGGGCTCCGCGCGCCGGTCTCACGACGCGGCTTGGCGATTTCGCAACGAACGGTCATGAATAATGCGGGCTAGACCTGCGATCGACGGCAGGAGAATATCGTGCTGCGCATGGCAGTGGAAAAGAAAACGGGGACATCCCAGATCCCACCGAGTGCAGACTCGGCTTCGATGAGAATGTCCCCGAATTCGACTCAATGCCCAATTAGAAATCGCCGGCTTTGACGTAGGGGTGGCTCCAGAGCGTGATCTGGAGCAGGCAGGACTTGACCCATGCCGCATACATCTTCTCAACGTCCTCGGCCGAGTGGCCCTTCTTCGCAAGAAAGGGCTTCAATGTAACGGTCACTGGGAAAATGAGCGCGAAGAGATCGCGAAACGGCACGATCGCTGCTGACGCCGCCGCCCCGTCCGTCTGGTTCTTCTTGGTGCGATGATGACGCAAGCCGATCTCATGTTGATAATCGAGCCACTTCTGGTCGTACTCCGCACGAGCCGTGTCGAGAATCCACTGGCCGAATCGCTTGCGCACCCCACCCAAGTAGTCGCCGAGCGGCTTGCCGTCACTTTTACCGAGGAACGATTGGAGTAGATGCGGCTGGGATCCGACGAAGCCGTACCACACGTCCAAAATGGCTTCCACCTGGTCCTTCACCACATCGTGCGAGAGACGTAAATACTTCACGTCCTCCTCGCCGAACAACGCGCTCTTCTGCATCAACTCAAAATCCGCAAGGCTCACCGGCGACTTCGCGACCGCCGAGGTGCCGTAGGTATATCCGGAAATCTGCTGGCTCATAAGGGACACTCCTTTCGTCTTGTTGCGATGACCGCTCTCACAACGCATGGCATGGCGACAACGCGCTGGCTGAGAGCAGCCGCTAGATCCAGGCGCCGCGCTGGTTATTGAACGATTGCCGGACAGGGCACAGCCTATGAACCGTCGTTCGTCCCTCGGGGAAAATAACGAACGGCCGCCGGCTCCACACACTGCACATTACGCATGACGTCTCTCAGCAGAATACCCCTCCGACTGTATTGCAGCGACGGTTGCCTTGTCCAGGCGCTTCACCTTGCCATTGCCGTCCGTCGCCGCCAGTCTGGCTGACCCTTCGGCCACGACACGCCCACTGACTTTGTCCTTGACCACGTGGGCAAAAGTGATCGACACAGCCGTCATCTCGGGGACGACCGTCTCGATCACCAACGTCTCGCCATAGCGGGCAGGCGACCGATAATGCACCTCCGCATGCACGACGACAAACACCGTTCCTTCGGCCATGAGCCCTGCCACCGACAGCCCTCGATCTTCGAGGTAGTGGGTCCTGGCCCGTTCAAAATATTTCAGGTAATTGGCGTAGTAGACGACCCCGCCGCAGTCCGTATCTTCGTAGTAGACGCGAATGTCCATGAGTGACCAGCTCTCAGCAGTCGGCCTCAGTTCTAATGCCTAACAGTGAGCCGCTGAACGCTCATAGGTTCAAGACAGGAAACTTCGGCAGCGAAGACTCCGCAACGCCAGTGAGTCGGACAACAACATCGTACAGCTGCTGCACTCGCTCCGCTTTGATCGGCTCGAAGCCGTGTCCCAACACGGCATGGTTCGCGGCATCCAGCAACGGCTTCATCTTCTGCCATTCCTTGAGAAAGGCTTGGCCTAGTTGATCACCCAGTCCGGCCAACACACGAAACTGAGCTTGAAGCGGCAGCTTGTATTTGCCATCGATATCGTCGAGATAGCAGGTGCGGCAGGTCCCTTGAAGGGCTTGCGGGAGCTGTTCCGGCGAGACATCCCAACTCTTGATCTTGTGCGACTTATAGAGCCGGACTTGCGCGAACGCCTCCAGTGCACGAACAAGCGCTGTGATCGCCCCTTCGGGGTCATGGCCGACATGGAGATGCCTACCCACATGCGCCAATAAGTCTAGCGCAAGGTATTCTTTGACCTCTGCAGGGTCCAACACCAGTTTCTCAAGGAAACTCGCGTTGGCCTTCAGCGCAGGCAGGATCGCTTTCAATCCAGTCGGTCCACCCCACAGCGACGCCATCTCCAGCGCCTTGGTCGCAGCCCTCAACTTGTCCCAGGATTGACGGTACTGAAACCGTTCCCAGCACTCATAGCCCTCGGCCAAATCGGTGAAGGCACGATAGAGCGGCTTGTGCCCGCCACTCACTCGCAGTTCTACGGCGCGGAACAGTTTGGCCGCTGCGTGAAAGAGACCCCGATTAAATAACTCGCATCCTTCCCGGCGTGACACGGTCGCTTGCTCGTCCCATGGATTACTCTGGGTCCAGACGAGCGTCCTTGGACCCAACTCGACCCGATCATCCTCCTGACCGTCACGCGCCCGAGTCAGCTCAACCACCCGAGAAGTCCATGGGAGCGCGACCAAGGTGAGCGCACTCGCCATCGCCGGGGTGGCTCCACTCAGATCCACGACCAGCTCCCCCGGCTGTATCTCCCATGTCCGCAAGAGATCCGGTAACGACCGTGCAATTGTCTGATAGATAGCGGGGAACTGCGTTGCGTCTTCCATCACGATCCAATCCCACCGCCTCGGCATCTGTTGGATCTTCGGCTGTATGTCCGATTCCACCAAAGCCTTACTTCCTTCAGGCAACACGAAACACAGGGCCTCCGGATTGAGCCTGTTGATCGAATAGACTGCCGCTGCCGCATCATCGACCAATGCGACCACGAGCGTCTTGATGGGTTGGTCTTGTGCCATCGCGCGCGGACTATATCATCGCCATGAGTGTGTGATCAATTCACGAATGCCACACTGCACGTCGCTTGACGGACTGAGGAATCGGGCTTAGACTTTTCCAGCATCACCATTTCCTCACACCATACTTACCGCACACAACGAGGGCTGTTCGATGATCTGGTGGTATTGGATGTTTCTGGGCTTGGCCTTGGTCGGCGCGGAGATGGCGTCTCCCGGAGGGTTTTACCTCTTGTTCTTCGGCATCGCCGCCGTGATGGTCGGTGCCCTGACCGGTCTGGATGTCGTAACAGCCGACTGGCTCCAGTGGCTGTTGTTCTCCATTGTGGCGATCCTCTCGTTGCTGCTGTTACGCGGGCCATTAATTCGCCTGACACAACGGCATCCCCCGCAGGCGATGGACACCATGGTCGGAGAGACGGCAATCCTGATTGACGACCTGCAGCCGGGACACACGGGAAAAGCCGAGTTGCGTGGCTCCACATGGAGCGCGAGGAATGTCGGAACCGTTCCCCTTTCAATAGGTCAACGCGTAACAGTCGCCAAAGTGGATGGTTTGATGCTCTGGGTCCAACCAGAATAACGGGCGTAAATCAACGAGGTGCGGGCATGGAAGGCGGAACGTTAGTCGTCATCGTCCTGGCGGTGATCGTCTTAGTCGTCATCGCAAAGACGGCGGTCGTCGTCCCTCAACAGAGCGCCTATGTCGTGGAGCGCTTGGGCAAATACGGTTCCACGCTGGACGCGGGATTCCACATCTTGGTGCCGTTCATCGACGTGATCCGATACAGGCACATGCTGAAGGAAAGCGCCGTCGATATTCCGGAGCAAGTCTGCATTACCCGTGACAACGTTCAGGTGCATGTCGATGGAATCCTGTATATGCGGGTCCTGAATCCGGAACGCGCATCCTACGGAATCAGCGACTATCAGTTTGCACTCACGCAATTGGCCCAGACGGCGCTGAGAAGCGAGATTGGGAAAATCGAACTCGACAAGACCTTCGAAGCCCGAACCACGATCAATGCTCAGGTAGTCAACGAATTGGATAAAGCATCGGAGCCTTGGGGCGTCAAAGTTCTCCGCTACGAAATCAAAAACATCACCCCGCCGAAGGATGTACTGAACGCGATGGAGAAGCAGATGCGTGCGGAACGGGAGAAGCGCGCATTGATTTTGACCTCAGAAGGCGAACGTGATGCCGCGATCAACCAGGCGGAAGGTGAAAAACAACAAGTGATTAAGGCATCAGAAGCCAAGAAGCAGCAGCAGATCAATGAAGCAGAGGGTGCCGCATCCGCCATTCTCGCCATTGCACAGGCCACGGCAGAGGGCCTCCGAAGAGTCGCTGAAACGATTCAGGTTCCCGGAGGGCAAGAGGCCGTTCAGCTCCGCGTCGCGGAGCAGTACATCACCAAGTTCGGAGAGTTGGCGAAAACAACCAATACCCTGATCCTGCCGGCAAGCGTGTCCGATGTCGGCTCAATGATCGCACTGGCGATGAATGCCATGAGACAACCTGGGATTTCACCCCCCGCGAAGTCGTAACGGGCACACCCGTTCCGTTTGACAGGATCAATGACCTCGCCTAGAATCGCGCCCATGAAGGATTCAGTCTTGGCGGCGTTTACCGATAGCGCAAGCGTGAAACAGAAATTCGCGTGTGAACATGCCGACCGGATCGTCCAAGTCGCACAGCTGCTCGCAGCGGCCTTTCACGACGGCTATAAAGTCTTGCTGTTCGGCAACGGTGGCAGCGCCACCGATGCGGCCCATATTGCGGCGGAGTTCGTCGGACGGTACAAAGCCGACCGCATGCCGTTACCCGCAATTGCTTTAGCGACGGACATTGCCGCCATTACCTGCATCGCGAATGACTATGGGTACGAAGAACTCTTCGCCCGCCAGGTGCGCGCGCATGGCCGAAAAGGGGACATTGCGATTGGCATCAGCACCAGCGGGAATTCTCCGAACGTGCTGAAAGGTGTCGCGGCGGCCCGCGACGGTGGCCTGACTACGATCGCCTGGACAGGCGCCAATGGCGGAAAGCTGGCCGCGTTGGTCGATTACCCTTTCATCGTTCCGTCTACGGTCACGTCTCGGATTCAAGAAAGTCACATCACGCTCGGCCACGTCCTGTGCGAACTGGTAGAGGATCATTTCCTTGGGAAAGCGTCCTAATAGGACTCCCTTGACTCGGCCGCCCGCCTTGATCCCTCCGATCAACGCGTCTGACCTCAAGACCTATCCGCTAAAAAAACGACACAGCAAGGTTCGGCTTTCAGACTTGGCCGCGCCATGGAAACGCGGAGGGACTTTCTCAACCTTCTCGTCCCGTCTTCCAAACATCCTCGCGGTCACAACATTGCGGGCCGTCACCCAGGCCATCGTGAAGGCGCATCGAAGGCGCCGCCCTGTCATTCTCGGGATCGGCGCCCATGTCATCAAGGTGGGGCTGTCCCCGATCATCACGGACTTGATGGAACGAGGCATCATCACGGCAGTGGCCATGAACGGGGCAGGAATTATCCACGACTTCGAATTGGCCCTCATGGGCCATACCTCCGAAGAAGTCGATGCCGAGATCGATAATGGCCGGTTTGGCATGGCGGAGGAAACGGGCCGGATTCTGAATGACGCCATCACGCGTGGCGCGAAAGACGGTCAGGGGATGGGTGAAGCCATCGGACGCTACATGAACCACACAGCCGATCAATTCCCGAATCGAGCCGTCAGTATTCTCGCCACAGGAGCAACACTCGGTATTCCGGTGACCGTGCATGTCGCGGTCGGAACCGACATTATCCACATGCACCCTTCGGCGGACGGCGCAGCCATCGGAGCTACATCTCTCCTGGACTTCAGGCGTCTCACCGCTGTCGTCGCTGGGATGGAAGGGGGCGTCTACCTGAACGTCGGCTCGGCGGTGATTCTGCCAGAGGTCTTTCTCAAAACACTGTCATTAGGGAGAAACCTCGGCCATCCGATCGCCAGCATTACGACCGTGAATATGGACTTTCTCTCCCATTACCGACCGCAGACCAACGTCGTGCGGCGCCCCACGCAAAAGGGCGGTCAGGGCTATTCCTTGACTGGCCACCACGAGATCATGCTGCCGTTACTCGCGGCGGCTGTGCTGGAGGAATTAGGATGAGTCCATCCTCGTCCGCCCCGAGCCTGTCGGTACTCCTTTCTTCAGAATGGCTACAGGCTCGTTGGCAGCACTTGAACACACAGTACTTTGCCGGTTCACTGAAGCCGATCGAGATCGTCTGGAGTCAGCGCCTGACCTCCTCGGTTGGGATGTTTGCCTGTCGCGAAGGGCCAAAGACCCTCTCCCCCCTCACCCTGACTCACAGCCGTCGAGAAATTCGCCTTTCTCTCCCGCTCTTTGAACAGCTCACAGCACGGACACCCTACGCGGAACAGGAGCTGCTCAACACCTTGGCCCATGAAATGATTCATCAATGGCAATTCGATGTATTGAAACGTCGGCCTGATCATGGCCTGGAGTTTTTGCGGAAGATGGCGCAGATGAATCGAACAGGAACAGTCGCCGTGACGACGTACCACACGCTAGAGAAGGAAGTGATGGCCTTAGCGAAATTCGCCTGGCGGTGCCAAGACTGTGGGCGACTCTATCGACGGCACCGAAGAACGATCCAACCAAAGCGCCATCACTGCGGATTCTGTCACGGCGCCTTGCAGGAACTCGTGTCGCCAACTCAACTGATCGAGGATCGTCCCACGCCCTACCCGACTCATGCCTTAGCCCCATCACCCCGGTCAGCCGGACCGACTAAGCTAGCCAAAGCGCCAGAGCAATTGACGCTTGAGTTGACGTGAGAGGGGGCGCTGATAGGAAAATGTGAGCTATGCGGCTTCTTGGCTTTTGTCGGGTCTGGACCGTCCCTGTTCCTGATTCACTCGGCCCAGGACACCAGCCAGCGCGTCTACCGAAATAGGTTTGGAGAGATAGTCGTCCATCCCCGCAGCCAGACACTGTTCACGGTCTCCCTGCATGGCGTTTGCCGTCATGGCAATAATCAGCACCCGCCGGGGAGTTTCACGTTCCGGGCAGCAAGTTTCTGGTTGGAGGCCAGCATGTTCCGGTCTTGGGCCCGAAACCTGAAAATCGCAACTCGAAACAGTTCCCGCCGCCTCATGTTGACGAATGAGGCTGGTCGCTTCGAAGCCATCCATGTCCGGCATCTGGCAATCCATGAACACCACGTCATAGCGCACGCGCGATACTGCCTCGACAGCCTCACGCCCGTTGGTCACGACGTCAATTCGATGCCCCAACCGCTGGAAGAGGCGAACGGCCACTTTTTGATTAATGATGTTATCCTCGGCCAGAAGGATACGGAGATCCACCGTGGCCGTGGTCTCCGCAAGGGTGTGCCGAGTGATGAGTGGAGGTGCGTCACTCGTGGCCGACAGACCTGAACTAACGGGGCACTGCATGAGGACTGCGACAAGACAATCATGCAACTGTCGCTCCCGAATCGGCTTGGTCAGGTAGGCTGCTAACCCCGCCTCTTTGGCTGTCTTCGCATCGCCCCGCCGACCGAACGACGTGAGCAGCACAAGTTTGGTCTCGCCTCCTTCAGGTCGTGCCTTGATCGCACGTGCCAATTCGATCCCATCCGTCGGACTCATATCCACATCCAAGAGCGCCAGATTGAACCGTGGTTGCCCGTGCCGACCGCTCAAAACATCCAACGCCTCGGAGCCGCTGTGGATGAGTGTCGGTTGCATGCCCCATTTCTTCGTCATCAGCTCCAAGATCCTTCGATTGATGGCCTTATCATCCACAATCAAGATGCGGAGACCTGCCAACACAGCGGCAGCGGGATCGGCACTGCGGGAGCCATCAGGCTGCTTGTCCAAATTCATCGTGAACCAGAAACAGCTCCCCTCCCCAACTCGGCTCATCACTCCAATCGTTCCTCCCATCATCTCGACAAGACGTTTGGAAATCGCAAGACCGAGACCGGTCCCACCATATTTCCTCGTCGTCGACCCATCGGCCTGGCTGAACGACCGAAACAGCCGTTCTTGGGCTTGCTCGGAAATCCCGATGCCGGTGTCTGTGACGGCAACGCGAATCCTCGCATCCTTCGTCGATTGAGCCTCAACCGTCACTTCCACCACCACATCGCCGCGTTCGGTAAACTTGATGGCGTTCGCCGTTAAGTTCATCACCACCTGCCGGAGGCGGCCCGGATCACCACACAGATTGCGCGGCACATCGGAGTGGAAGAGACAGGCCAGATTGAGCCCTTTGGATGACGCACGTTCAGCCACAAGATCCAACGACTCGTCGATGGCAAGACGAAGATCAAATTCAATCGTCTCTAAATCCAGTTTCCCTGCTTCAATCTTGGAGAAATCGAGAATGTCGTTGATGATCGTTAACAAATGATGGCCGCAGGTCCGAACGATTTCAGCGGACTCCCTCTGCTCGTCAGTCAGGTTCGTATCAAGCAATAGATCTGTCATGCCGATCACACCGTTCATCGGTGTCCGGATTTCGTGGCTCATGGTCGCCAGGAACGACGACTTGGCCTCGGTGGCGGCTTTGGCCTCTCTCAAGGCGACATCTAGCTGCTGATTGCTATGCTCCAACTGTTGGGCATAGCCCTTCAGTGCTTGCTCCGCTTCTTTCCGACTCGTGATATCTCGGATAAATGCGCTAAAGATGACGGAGCCCTCAAGGGCTAACGGCGTCATGGCGATTTCAACTGGAAATTCACGGCCGTCGCGTCTAAGCCCGATCATTTCGACCAGCCGGTTTGAGAGGGGCCCATCCCTGGATTCAAGAAGCCGCTGAACATACGCGCGATAGCTGAGGTATTGGGACGGTGGAAAGATCGTGTCGGCAACATCACGCCCGATCACCTCATGTGCAGACCAGCCAAATACCTGCTCAGCTTGGGCATTCCACTCGGTAATCCGGCCTGTATGATCCATCGTCATCACAGCGTCGAGAGCCGTATCAATAATCAAGCTGGTACGGGCTTCGTTCTCATGCAGTGCTGCTTCCACTTCAGTTCGTTCGACGAACAGGCCGATCTGTCTACCGACCGTGCTCAAGGTTCTCAGTAAATCCCAATCCTCAGCCTGAGGCTCGCTGCTGAAGAGCTCGATGACGCCGTAAACGTTCGCCCTCAGCCAAATCGGAAACGCACAGGCCGCGTACAGCATTCCCGTCGCTTCGACAGGCCCACGTGTCACCATCGAGGCTCTTGCGACATCCTCCACCCACAGCGGCTCACCGCGGGCCCAACAGTGCCCCGGCAGATCGGACCCGGCAGCGCAGGTCGCCTGCCGGCGGCGGCTCACAAACTCCTGCCCTACCGTTGCATCGACCGACCAGTCCTGCGCGCAGACAATGGCTCGCCGGTCCTCATGCACCCGCCAGAACAGACCGACATGCCAATCGAGACTCACGACAAGAGCCTGGAGAAGGTCAGGGACCGCTTGTTCGACGGTGGAGGCACCTGCGAGCACTTTGGCCACAGCGTGCTGGAGCGCTTGCCGACGATCGGCACGGCGTTGCTCGGTTACATCTCGGACGACGCTAAGGACCGCTTGCACGATGCCGTCACTGGCTGGAAGTGGGACGAATGTGATCTCGACCCACCGGACCTGCCCCGCTAGTCCGACGAGCCGCCCCTTTCCACAGGTTTCCCGGCCTTCCCCGGCCGCCTTATGCATTTCTTCGATCAGCAGATAATCGTTCATCTGGATATACGTTCGAATATCTGTCCCCACGATCTCTTCTGGAAATCCCGCATCGAAGAGGAGACAGCCCGCAGGATTGAGTTGAAGCACCCGGTAGTCGAGCCCGATGACCAATATCCCATGGGGTTCAGCTTCCAACATACTCCGGAGTCGCTGCTCATTTTCCTGAAATCGGATTCTTTCGGCCTCCGCGAGGACCCGATCAGTCCGTGCTCGCCAGGATGTCTGTATAAGGAAAAAGATTAAGGAAGCGATCAGCAAAACATTGGCCGCTGCAATGATCCAGACCATGCTCACGCCATCCACCATCATCGCCCACGCTCCAGGCACGCCCACGACGCTAGACCAGATCCCTTGCCAGGCCTTCCAGTCCGTTATGTGCTATATCGATTCATTATGTGGCAACTTGCCCGGTAACACCAGGATTCTGCTGAAACATCGTGTGCGTCACGTCAGGGAGCCTAGACGGCAGACACCGTCCAGCCCGATCCTCTTTCCATGTAGCCGACAGCACGATCTGCACGGTATGATGGGGCCATGATCACCAAAGTGGTGTCTCGCAATCAACTCCTCTCCGTGCTTTCCGGTGAACGGACAAAGGGAAAACAGATCGTGTTCACAAACGGCTGTTTCGACCTGATGCACATCGGACATACCCGGTATCTGCAGGCGGCCAAGGCACTGGGCGATATCCTGGTCGTCGGGGTTAATAGTGATGTCTCGGTTCGTACGCTGGACAAGGCACCCGACCGACCGATCGTGCCGGAGGCACAACGGGCTGAGGTGCTGGCAGCCTTAGGCTGTGTGGATTTCGTAGTCATTTTTGACGAATCTGACCCTCGCCAGCTTATCGCAGCCGTCCAACCGGATGTCCTGGTCAAGGGAGGGGATTGGATGATTGACCAGATCATCGGCCGCGAATTGGTTGAAGCTCGTGGAGGTGTCGTCAAGACGATCCCGCTGGTTCCCGGTCTCTCCACCACCGGTCTTCTTCAACGCATACGGTCAACCGCGACGTGATACGTGTCTGAAGCCACCGTCCAACCTACAGCCTGGCTTGCTCCGCTTCGTTTGGCACTCGACCACGAGAAGGCACGTGTCTGCCTTCTCGGAGCGCACGGGCCGACATCAGCCTGCGCCCTGACGCTACTCCATCGCGGCAGCCCATGGGTCGTTGTGACCGCGAGCGACGAGTCCGCCGAACGAATGTTCAATGACTTGTGCTTCTTCTATGGACTCATGGGTCGTCCGGTCGAGGACCTCGCCTGGTTCCCGGAATGGGAAACGCTTCCCTATGAAGCAACGGCGCCGCATGTCGGGTTGATTGCACACCGGATGACGACACTCCATCGCCTGCTTATCAACCCACCCACCATTCTCGTCACCTCCGTCGCCGCTGCCATGCATCGTGTCATCCCACGCTCGACATTCGAGCAGGCAATCTTTCACTTCCAAACGGGTGCCGCCTTCGAACGGGAATCGCTGATCACCAATCTCCTTCGCCTGGGATACCGACGAGTGTCCGTCGTGGAAATTCCTGGAGAGTTCAGCGTCCGTGGCGGCATCATTGATGTCTTCTCGACCGCATATGTTAATCCGGTCCGCGTGGAGTTTCTCGGAGATCATGTCGAATCCATTCGTTTGTTCGACTCTTCGACCCAGACCTCCATCGCAAAATTGAACGAGGGCTGGGTGTTGCCTGCACGAGAATTCGTTCGGCCTCCACATGCGCCGGAGGCGATCGTACCGATCCCAGCGGATGCTGAGTGGCGAAGCCCTGACTTGTACGATTCTATGGACACACTGTTCGACTATCTCACAGCGGTTCCTTTCCTCGCGCTCGATCAACCGGATGCACTGGAAAAATCCTGCGAGACTGCCTGGGAGAAGATCGACGACGGATATCTCCGCCATGTCGACCGGGATGCGACACAACCATATCCCTCACCCGAACGACTCTTTCTCACCTGGGAGGGCATCCAACAGCGGATCGCGCCCTGGCCCATGTTGGCTCTTGAGCCTCTCGCGGCGCCGGACTCGACCTGGGATCAGACGTTTTCGTTTTCCGCCCAAGCGCCAGGCACTATTGGACTCGGGATCAGGGGTACTGCCTTCAGCCAGACCCTAAGCCTGTTAGAAGGGCTCCGGAACGAACATCGTGTCGTCTTGGTCGCGCGAAGCCGCGGGCAAGTTGACCGCTTGCTCGCCTTACTCCGAGAGCACGATTTACCTGCCGACCCGTGGAACCCGACGGCCTGGTCCAGCCAGAGAACCGGAAAGCAACCGTTTTATGTGCTGCACGGCGATCTGTCGGCGGGGTTTCTCTCGGGAGACCTTCGGCTCGCGCTCTTGACGGAAGAAGAGCTCTTCGCGAAGGGCGCCCGCCATAAACCACAGCCGAAAAGCAGAACCGCAACCTTCCTCTCTTCGCTGGAGGATCTGAACGTGGGCGACTACGTCGTACACGTTCAGCACGGCATCGCCAAATATCGAGGACTCAAGCGCCTGTCGGTCCAGGATTTTGAGAGTGACTTCCTGATTCTTGAGTTCTCCGGTGGAGACACCCTCTATGTTCCGCTCGACCGATTGAATCAGGTGCAACGGTACGGCGGGGCCGAAGGCCATGTCCCTCGACTGGATCGCCTGGGCGGTACCAGTTGGGCCAAGACCACGGCGCGGGTAAAGAAAAATATCGAGGAAATGGCCCAAGAATTGATCGATCTCTACGCAAGCCGCGAACTGGTGAAACGGAATGCGTATGGCACGACCACAACCCTGTACCACGAATTCGAAGCCGCCTTTGAGTACGAAGAAACAGCGGATCAGCTCAGGGCCATCGGGGACATCGGCCGCGACATGGAGTCGACCAAGCCCATGGATCGGCTGGTCTGCGGGGACGTCGGTTACGGAAAGACCGAAGTCGCCATGCGCGCAGCCTTCAAGGCTGTGGAACATGACCGCCAAGTGGCAGTGCTGGTCCCGACGACGCTCCTGGCCCATCAACACTATGAGAACTTTTCAGAACGATTCGCGTCCTTTCCAATGCGCGTCGCGCTGCTCTCACGGTTTCAGTCGTCCAAGGAGACTAAGGCGACCCTGAAGGATGTCGGCGCGGGAACTGTCGATGTCGTGATCGGCACTCACCGTCTGCTGCAGAAAGACGTGGTGTTCCGGCAACTCGGCCTCGTGATCATCGACGAAGAGCAATGGTTCGGCGTCAAACATAAGGAACGGCTGAAGCAACTTCGCACCCAGATCGACGTGCTGACGTTAACCGCCACCCCCATTCCGCGCACCCTCCAAATGGCGATGTCAAGCGTGCGAGATCTCTCGATCATCGATACCCCGCCGGCCGGACGATTGGCGATTAAGACGGAGGTAGTCCGGTTCAGCGAGAAGGCCGTACGAGACGCTATCTTGCGGGAACTCGGGCGTGGAGGACAGATCTATTTTGTCCACAATCGGGTCGAAACTATGGAGCGAATCGGGGCATGGCTGCACCAATTGGTTCCCGAAGCCCGGATGGTTATGGCCCACGGCCAGATGGATGCGAGGCCGCTGGAAGCGGTGATGCTGAAATTCGTGAAGCGTGAGGCGGATGTCCTGATCGCATCGGCCATCATCCAGTCCGGACTCGATGTCCCCAACGCCAATACCATTATCGTCAATCGAGCTGATCTGTTCGGCCTCGCACAGTTGTACCAGTTACGCGGACGAGTCGGGCGGGGTGGAGAGCAAGCCTACGCCTACTTCCTCATTCCCGATGAAGGGACACTGACCGGCGATGCCCAGAAGCGATTGATCGCGATTCAACAGTTCACGGAACTCGGATCCGGATTCCGTATCGCTGCGGCAGACATGGAGATCCGAGGAGCCGGCAACCTTCTGGGCAAGCAGCAGTCTGGTCATATCGCCGCGATCGGGTTGGATCTCTACATGCAAATGGTAGAGCAGGCTGTTCAGCGGTTGAAGGGACATGTGATCGAGGAGGACCCTGACCCGACGCTGCAGTTCCCGGTTTCAGCGTTTATTCCGGAGCACTATGTCACCGACCCGCACCACCGCCTGTCCCTCTATAAACGGCTGACAGCTTGTGGTCAAATCGGCGAGCTGGCCCTGCTGCATGGGGAAATTCAGGACCGTTATGGCCCTCCTCCGGAACCAGTCGAACGACTGCTTGAAGTCATGCAACTCCGGACCCACGCCAAACGCCTTCGCCTGGCCTCGATCGAAGTACACGACCAGACGACCAAAGTTGTGTTTCACCCGAAGGCCATCATCCCTGAGCGCTCCGTCCACCGCTTGATGGACCAGCTGAAGAAGCGGCTGCAGTTCCTGAGCCCCCTCGCTTTTGAGATCCAGATGCGTCAGAGTGACTGGCCCTCGCTTTTTTCGGAACTCAACGCAATCTTGCAAAGCCTCGATCTCTGTGATACCAAGACCATCCAAAGGGATGCGAATGTCTCGTAATCGAGATCCACATGTACCTCGACGTATGATGCCCTTCCGGTTGCTAATCTTCTGTAGGACATATTGTCTCTCTGGGCTGTTTGCCAGCCTCTTAGCCGGTTTGGGGCCGGTGATGTTGGGGTGTGCCGAGCGACAGGAAGAACCGGTTGTTGCCCTGGTGAATGGGCGCGCCATCACTCAAACCGAATTCGATCTACGCTGGGGCGAGCTCTCCAAAGCCACACGCTCCCGCTACGAGAAGGAGGGGGGCAAGCAACGGTTCCTGGATGAGCTTATCACCCGAGAGCTGTTGATGCAGGAAGCTCGCCGCCGGGGTCTTGATCAAGACGATACGATTCGAGACAAGACACAACGGTATAAAGAGCAGTTGATTCTCGACGAGCTATTGAAAGACAAGCTCCAATCGAAGGTTGAGCTCACCCAGGCCGAACTCGACGCTTACTACGAAAAACACGCCAGCCAACTGTTGGATCCCTTGAAGGCCAATGTCTGGGCGATGCTTCTCCCCAATGTGTATGCCGCCAAAGACCTTGAAGCACAGGTAAATCGAGGCGGTAATTTTGCCAAGTTTTCGCAGCGCTACTCGATCGACGAAAAAACGAGATCCAAGGGTGGCGAGCTCGGACCCTATCGAAAAGGTCTGGTCCTCCCCGAAGTCGACGCGGTGCTCCACACCCTCAAACTCGGGATCGTCAGTGCGCCGATTAAGACTGACCAGGGCTACTACCTCGTCATGTTGACCCCGCTTGACGAGACTGTTATTCAAGCCGATTTAGCGAAGCAGGAACGGCTTCGGCAAGAATTACTGGCCGATAAGCGCCGTAAACAATTCGAAGAAGTCATCGCCGACATTCGGGCCAATGCCGCTGTTCGCTTCGCCGAAGCCTCCCGCTATATCACTGAGGACACCGGAAAACGTTAACCTCCACTCGGTTTCCACGAACCCGCTGCTTCGTGTAGAATCGTGCATCAGAGCTCTCTACCACGAGATGAACGCATCATGAGACAGATACCGATCGATTCAGAATGGCTGGCTTCACGTGTGTTCCCACTCGCCCTGTTGATGATCTCGATATGGCCCCCGGCCTTTTCCGAAGCCCGGCTACAAGATCGCATTGTCGCGATCGTCAATTCTGAATTGATCATGTTGTCAGATATGACGCGTGAATTTGAAACGGAGCAACAACGGCTTTCTCGCGAACACCAGGGAAGCGATCTGGCCCAGCGGTTGAAAACGGCCGAATATATGGCCTTGACGAAGCTTATCGAGCGGCGCTTGCAGCTGCAGGAAGCCAAGGCCAAAAAGGTTGATGTTTCTGATCTGGAAGTAAAGCAAGCCCTTGAACAGATGAAGCGACAAGGCAGTCCCCTCAGCATCACCAATCCAAATGACGTACAGACCGTTCGTGACCAGCTCCTCCTCATGCGAGTCATCGACCAGCATATTCGCGGCAACATTACCGTCGGAGATTCCGAGCTGAAGCGGTTCTACCAAGAGCATCGCGATCGGTTCGCTCTTCCCGAAGAGTACCAGCTGAGCCAGATCCTCTTTCAACCCCGCTCCTCCGATGGATTGGCCGAGGCCTTGACCAAGGCCCGCCGAGCCATGGACGACTTGAAACGAGGTGAAAAATTTGAAGATGTCGCCATGCGCGACTCCGACGGCGCCAACGCCTTGCAGGGTGGACGACTCGGATTAGTCCGTCAGGGGGAACTCATCCCGACAATCGAGCAAGCCGTCGCTCACTTAGTGCCTGGAGGGATCTCCGATATCATCGAGAGCCCTGAGGGAATCCAGATTATCCGTATGGATGACAGAAAGCCGAAACAGTTTCGCCCATTCGAGGAAGTCCGGCGAGAAGTTCAGGAGCTGGTCCATCAGCGGAAGAGCGAGGACATGTATCAGTCTTGGCTGGTGGAACTCAAGAACAAGGCCTACATCGAGATCAAGTTCCAGCACGAGACGAGCACAGCCCACCGATAGCTGAAGTTTTCATTCGGTAGGATACCCAGACAACTACAGGATGCTCAAAAAGGCCAGCCTTCTCACCCCACCCAGCCCCGGCGCGCCAAGACGCGCCGTTCCTCGAGCAAGGCCGCAGCGAGCGAAGAAGCGAGGTACATACCAAGCTTCGCTTAAACCGCTCGCTTCGATCACATGCGAGTGGATAGGTACTTTACCTCCGCCCTTCCTACGTTGAGCTTCTGAGCGAGGCGAGAACGACGCTGGCGGGCATTTCAGCATCCTGCTGAACCAAGATCACGCAAGGTCCGTGCGAAGGCTGCCGGCCACGTCGCGAATGGCTCTCCACACCTGATCCCGGCCATCCCCGGTTATCGATGAATACGGAATCAACATCTCCCCCTCAGCGAGTCCTAAGACCCGATGGGTCTGCTTGAGCGTACGAACCCGTTCGCCAGGCTTCAACTTGTCGACCTTGGTCGCAACGATGAGGGGGTTCCGGTGGATCGAACGCAGCCACGCGAGAGTCTGAGAATCCTGGTCGGTTGCAACTCGGCTGTCCACCAACATCACGACGGTGAGCAGCGAGGCTCGGTCGACAAGATAGTCTTCCATCAGCGGTCCCCATTGGGTGCGGACCGATTTCGACACTTTGGCGAATCCATAGCCGGGCAGGTCCACGAGATGGAATTGCGAAAGATCCGGGTCGGAGGTCGAAACGAGAAACACATTCACGGCTCTCGTCTTGCCTGGCGTCCGGCTGATTTTTGCCAGATCTCGACGATTGAGCAACGAATTGATCAACGACGATTTGCCCACATTGGAGCGCCCCACAAAGGCTACCTCGTGGAGAGTGCCGGAAGGAAACTGTTCTGGAGACACACAACTTTTGATAAACTCAGCGGCGATGATTTTCATGGCGTTAGGCTGATCAATGGATTCAAGACAGAAGCCCGATCACAGTCCGACCTTTCTGCGTTACTACACATACGATCCTCCTCCTCCCAAGTCAACCAGCCGACGCAGGGTGACTCGTGTGCTCCTCTGGAGCACTGCACTCATCGGACTGCCGTTGGGCCTCCTGGCCATGACCTGGCTGATCCTGCTTCCAGACGTAGACGTCCTTGCAAGGGCCAATCCAAAATCGACGGCGCTTATGGACCATCGGCAGACTCAGGCAAAGCAACAAGGCCGTGCTGCCCCACGACAGTGGATGTGGATGCCGCTCTCACGTATCTCTCCTCACCTTCGCCATGCAGTTGTGGCAGCTGAAGATGCGTCGTTTTTCACTCACGAAGGATTCGACTGGGAGGGAATGAAAGAGGCCGCGAAATACAATCTCGAAGCAGGCGAGCTCAAGCGTGGGGGAAGCACGATTACGCAGCAACTGGCCAAAAACCTCTATTTGTCATCCGAACGGTCCCTGTTTCGAAAAGCACAGGAAGCCCTGATTACGCGTTCACTTGAACAGCATCTGACGAAAAAGCGTATTCTCGAATTGTACCTCAACGTCGCCGAGTGGGGACAGGGCGTCTATGGTGCTGAAGCCGCGGCCCGTCATCACTTCGGGAAGTCAGCCGATGACCTGACCGTCGACGAAGCTGCCTGGCTGGCGGCCATGTTGCCGTCGCCGCGTCGATATGATCCCCTGCGGAAAACCACGTTCCTCACTCGCCGTCACGAACGTATTCTGAAATGGATCGATCGGCAATCCGCGCCTCTCGCACCGAACAGCCATGAGTAGAGCCTCCAAACCGCAGTTACTCCGAATATTCCGAAGCGTCACCCACTTCACCAACATCCTGTTCGCCGAAGATCGCTGATTCATGGGTGTAATGTTTGAATTCAATCAGATTGCGTGACGGGTCTTCCAGAAAGAATGTACGATGCTCAATGCGGGTCCCAGAAAAGCGCACCCGCGGCTGTTGGTAGAAAGAGAGGCCCTTCGCCTTAGCCCGATCTGCCAATGCCTGCCAATCCTGTTGCGATAGGAAAACCAGCCCGAAGTGGCGCGGGTAGATGCCTTGCTGCTTCAAGGGTTGTTCCGCCGCGAGGTGTGCGACGAGCTGATGGCCATTCAGACCAAGCGTGATGGCGTGTTTAGACCGCCGCCCCACGGCACATCCGAGACCGTCCACATAGAATCTCAGAGTCGCGTCGAAATCATGAATCGGAAAGGCGAGGTGAAACAAACTCTTGCTCATCGAAACCTGTCTTTCACCGTCGGCTCTCCCTTCCCATCCCACCATCCAGCCGCCATATGGGGCGTCACATGGGCGATGGTGAATCGTCTTTGAGGGGTGAGGACCAACGCGCCGGCGGTCCCCTGAATTCTAGTCACCAACCTCTGGAGGACAACTCGCGCCACCTGCGCTGGACTCTTTCCTTGTCGTAATCGGTCACAGATCTCTTTGGCGATCGCCAAACGCATGATGCCCTCGCCCAATCCTGTCATCGATACCGCACCGGTTTCATTGTCCGCATAGACCCCGCAGCCGATGATCGGCGTATCCCCGACTCGGCCTGGCAACATGCGATCAATCCCTCCTGTTGAGGCGCCGGCGGCAACCGTCCCTGTCTGATCCAGAGCCACAGCCCCAACCGTCCCATGCCGATCCCGATTGTGTGCGGTTTTTCGGAGAACCGTTTCATAGGAAAACCGGCGCGGCTTGCCCGTGAACGGTTGGCGGTCCATCTTGAAATGCCTGGCGAACTTCGTCGCCATCGGCCCCATAAGCAACACATGATCCGTTTCTTCCATCACGAGCCTGGCGGCGCTGATCGGATGCACGATACCTTCGATCGAGGCCACCCCACCGGCGCGCAAACTCTCGCCTTCCATGACGGATGCATCCATCCGCCGCACTCCGTCGAGTTGCAGATGCGCTCCTGTTCCCGCATTAAAGAGTCCACTGCGCTCAAGCACACGGATGGTCTGTTCAACGGCAACGACCGCGGAGCTGCCCCGATCCAACAAGTGATACCCGACTTGCAGCGCGGCACGCAGGTAGGCGCCTTGCGGTGAGGTCATCGCACGAGGGCCGGCACCCCCGTGCACGAGGATGATGGGGCGGACAGATTTCAATTCAAGAGCAAGTCCTGTGTCTTCCGATAGGCAGGATTCTGCATGCGATCGAGATCGGACCGCACAAAACCCAGACCCGTCACACAGAGCTCAAAGTTCTCGGACAGTTTTTGAAACAAGGGCAAGCTGGTGTCCGCATCATCACGTCCGATCTGCGCGACGATTCCGTACGACCGCTTGCCGGTCTTCACATAGTCCACAAGAAAGTCCTTGTGATAGATGCGCCCAGCCGTTTTAAGCCGTCGAAGGTACTCAGGAAACAATCCCGCCATGAACAGGGTGAAATCACCGATATGGCGATGCACATCTCGTTCACGGTCCAGCGATTGGGCTTCGAGCATGACCTCGGACTCGAAGAGTAAGTCCACAATCGAATCGACCTGCTGATTCTCTCGATTTCTGATCTTATAGAGCTGATCCGTAGAGGTAAAATCGACTAAAAGATTTGAGACGTATGACGTGACCTTGGCATCGGGCCAGCCGAGATGTTCCATAAAGCTCTTCTCGGTTAAGGCACCGAAGAGTTGTCGGAGCGGGTGGCGTAGCGGAACTTGAGTGCCCATCTCCACCTCCTAAGAAGTCTGATGAGGCTCGTGTGCAGTATACCAGATCCCGACTGGGAACCGATTTCCACTCTGATTGATTCTATCGGAACTCCACTGCCGGATCTTGAGCCTGGATTAGCATCCCTCCCTGCTGTCCACCACGAACGTCACCGGCCCATCGTTCACCAAGGCCACCTGCATATGGGCGGCAAACACACCCGTTTCAACCGGCGTCCCGCATGCCCGCAAATCCGCTGCGACCTGTTCATAGAGGCGCTTGGCCAGGTCTGGAGGCGCAGCCCCGTCAAAACTGGGGCGGCGTCCGTTGGTTGTCCGGCCCAACAGCGTGAATTGGGAGACCAACAGCACCCCTCCACCGACATCCGTGAGCGATCGATTCATCTTTCCCTGCTCATCGGCGAAGATGCGGAGGGTCCGGATTTTGTCGACCAGATACTTCGCGTCAGACGCGTCATCGCCTTTCGCGACACCCAACAACACCATCATACCCTGTTGGATCCGGCCCACAACCTTCCCATCGACTTCCACTGAGGCACTGGTAACGCGCTGAAAGACTGCTCTCATCGCCTGAAGTCATCCTCGCTGCAATTGAGTGAGCGTCCCTTCAAGCGACAGCAATTTCCGTTTCATCGACAACCCGCAGGAGAAGCCTCCGAGCGAGGCATCGTGGGCGACAATCCGGTGACAAGGAATCACGATCGGCAACGGATTCGCACCGACCGCGTTGCCGACCGCACGGGCATACTGAGGTCCACCCACACGCGCAGCGATCCATCGATACGAACGCAACTTGCTATATGGCACACGCTGCAACGTCCGCCAGACCTGCCGTTGGAACGTCGTTCCCTCCGTGAGATCAAGGGGTAGATCGAAGGACGTCCGTCTCCCAGTCAGATAGTCCAACAGCTGACGACGAGCTGTCTCCAGACTGGGTGACTCTCCCCGTTGCACTGGCTCGCTAAACTGTGCGCTGATGCTGGATTCAACCGCCTGTTTGGACTGTTTCGGCAAAACAATCGCTTGAATCCCCTTCAAAGATTCAACAATCCCCATCCAGCCCCAGGGCGACTTAAATACTATCGCACGCCTCATCATACTGCTCCTAACTAGCCGATGAATCGTCCCAACTTTCTCCGCACCATCTCCCACACCACACCCAATTCATCCGACCTAAACAAGGCATGGACGCCAAAATATCCGACGATACTCAACCCAATAGCAACGACAAGCATGGCTGATTTCTCGGCCCAGTCGTCGGGCTGAGTCCAGACCTGGGCACCAGCCACCCACCAACAGGCCATGACAATGGGCACACAGGCCACCAGCACTCGTCCAGCCGAGCGGATCACTGATTTCCACTCGACACCGCCCAGCCGACGATTCAACACCACCACGAGAATTCCGCCATTGACCATCGCAGCCAGCGCGGTTGCAAGCGCCAGCCCTGCCGCCCCAAGGTGCGACATCAGTACCAGCGAAAACAGGATATTCGCCACCACCGCAATCGCAGCAGAAATGGCCGGCGTCGTGGTGTCTTTCAACGAATAGAACGCCGAGACAATAATGCGCACCCCCCCGAATGCCCACAAGCCAAGGGCATAGCACAGCACCGCAAAGGCGGTCTCAGCGGTATCGTGCGCCGTAAACGTGCCATGCTCAAAAAAGAGATGCACAAGCGGCGTCCGCAGCAAAATCAAGCCCACCATCGCCGGCAGAATGATAAAGAGGATCATGCGCAGGCCGAACCCAAGCGTCGTGCGGAGTTCATCCAGCGCGCCTCGTGCCGCTTGTGCCGATAAGGTAGGAAGGATGGCCGTTGCCAAGGCCACGCCAAAAATGCCGAGCGGAAACTGAATGAGCCGCATGCCATAAAACAGATAGGTCGGGCCACCGGCAAAAAACGACCCCAGAATCGTGCTCACGGTAATATTGATCTGTGTCACTGACAACCCGAGCAGCGACGGAATCATCAATCGACCGATCTTTCGCACACCGGGATGGCCGGGATTGAACGTGAATCCGAACAACATGCCGCGCAGCTTGAGCCCAGGCAATTGCATCGCAAACTGCGCCGCGCCACCGGCGACGACACCAATGGCGACACCAAGGATGGGTTCCCGCATGGTCGGCGCCAGAAAGAGCGAGCACCCGATGATGAACAGATTGAAAAAGACCGGAGAAAACGCCGGGGCCGCGAAGGCCCGCAGAGAATTGAGGATCCCCATGGCCAGCGCGGCGAGGCTGATAAAAATGAGATAGGGGAACATCATGCGCGTGAGCAACGTCGTCATTTCAAGCCGGGTCGGATCATCATGGAACCCCGGAGCCAAGATCCAGACAATACCCGCCGCCGCCAAAATCCCAAGTATGGTAATGCCAGTCACAATGGTCAGCAACGTTGTAAAGGCGGCACTGGCCAACTCCCACGCATCCTGTTTGGACTTGAGCGTGTGATATTCAGTGAAGACGGGAATGAACGCGGCGGACATCGATCCTTCAGCAAAGAGCTCACGAAGCAAGTTCGGGATACGATAGGCGACGAAAAAGGCATCAGCTGCCGGCGTGGCGCCGAACAGCTTGGCGAGAACCATGTCACGGACAAAACCGAGCACGCGACTGGAGAAGGTCGCAACCCCAATCATCCCAGCCGCTTTGACGACCGACTGATTCTCGTCCTGGGGTTTGGTGGGAGCACCGGCCGAAACGGGAGACTCTGACATGGATCGGATTCTAGCGGAATGCTCGCGGGCCGTCTATCGGCGCATGCAGACGAGGCGTAAAGAGCTTCTCAAGCGTACCGCTGCGTACAAACCAATTCACAGTTTGGATTGAGCGGACGAGTCAGTGAGTCATCACCAAGTGGAGTGATGCGCGATTATAAAAAGAAGTAAAGACCGTGAGTTGATTTCTTGCGGAGCCGCCTCTGGCGCTGGTCATCGATTCGCGCCAGAGGCTCTGAACGCTCATCACGCCGCGAGTCGTTGAACAGGCGGCCGACTCGTGATGCTTACGACATTTGCGTCTACGTCCCTTGAGCCCATAGCCTTGGCCTGCGGCTTCATCTCCAAGGTCCCATTGAACACCACACCCTCTTCCATCGAAAGAACCGGAGTGATCAGACTCCCTTCCACCACGGCCGGAGCACGGAGCACAATCTGGTCCTTCGCGTGAATATCACCGTGGATGGTTCCTTGGCACACCACGGTCCCGGCTGAGACTTTGGCCTTGAGAACTGCCTCAGGCCCAACGAGCAAGCCGCCGTCGGTGTGAATTTCGCCTTCCAAGGATCCATCAATCCGTACCGTGCCTGAATAGGTAATGACCCCCTTGAACTCAACATCTTTACCGACGAACGCCACCTCATCCGGAAGAATCGGCCCGCTCTTTGATGGGTTACGCCTGGCCTCCACCCACTGTTCCCGTTCCTGCTCTCCCACTCCCCCTGCTGTCTCTTCCTGCTTCCACATGATATGGCTCCCTCCTTATCCAAATAGTCCGGCTGAGCTGAACGGTCCCGCCAAGTCTCTTACCTATCGGTTGACTGCGGTGTTTTATTGAGTACGGAACGGAAGGGAGCGGAGTTTTATGGCTCCTGGACCAATTCATTCGATAATTCATCAGGATTGTCTCCTGGACGACCAGGGCACACTTCAGCCAGAAGCAGACCGCACGTCTGGATACTCTGACATACGCCACCGACGACATCTCCCGTCTTCAATCGATCGACAGCAGCCTCGACAACCTTCGACCATTGCTCACTCGGCACTTGTTGCAACAAGGGTCGATCCGCCAACACGTGGATCTGGTGCTCCAAGAGAGACACCATGATCAGCACACCGGTGCGCTCGCGAGTCTGAGAGACCGCATGTCGCGCGAAGGCACGTTCAGCCCTGAGCCTGACTTCATGTCGCATCCGATCGGTTGGTGTGAGCAGGCGAACGATCGGGTCACAGGTGCCGAGCCATACCCCTGCACCATAGGCCAGAATTGTCGCCAGTACCAGCCAGGCGGCATTGGACGCATGCCAGCCCCAGGGAAGCCAGAGTAGTTCAGTGCTCAACAATAGGGTGAGGGTGAACAAGGCAAGAATCGACCCAGCGCGATGTTGCGTGTCTCGGTAGAGCCCGGACCGGCTGACGAGCATTGGGACGATCTCCGCATTCGTGTGTTCTTCTGCCGCATGCACGGCCAGCCTGATCCGCTCCCGCTCCTCGGCTGTGAGTCGCAGCCCCTCACCAGTTTCCACTGGCACCTCCTCCCCCGAAACTGCCACCGCCTCCACTAAAGCCGCCCCCACCAAACCCACCACCGCCACCAAGAGAACCTCCGCCCCACCCGCCGCCACGACTACTGTACCAAACCCAATCATCTATACCGCTAGATCGACTCCTCCTTCCCTCGGCACCAGAGGCACCAATCACCAGCAGGAGGAGTACGGTGATACCGCTTGCCAGGAGTGCCGGAACTAACCAAGGCGCCAGAAGTGTGGAGATCCCTGCTCCCGCAACCGGGCCGATAAATCGATGGACGTTCATGAACACGAGCCCCACGAGCAATCCAACAACGACGGCCACGACGACCTGCTCTATGACATCGCTCTCCTGTCGAGGGACTGTCTTCTCGGACGCCTGATAGGTCCCCTCGATTGTCGTTAGAATGGCTTTGATCCCGGCAATGACTCCTCCAGGCATATCACCGGCACGAAACCGAGGCACGATCTCATTCCTGATGATCTGTGCCGAGCGGGCGTCTGTTAGGACACCCTCCAACCCGTACCCGACCTCGATACGAACCTTGCGCTCCTGGATCGCCATCAACAGCAGAGCGCCATTGTCGGTTCCTTTTTGGCCAAGTTTCCAGGCCGTCGCCACGCGATGGGAGAATTCCTCGATCGCATCACCTTCGAGAGAGGGAATGATGAGGACAGCCACTTGATTGCTTGATTTGGTTTCATGCGCCGCCAGTTGAGTGGTCAGCGACTCAACCGTGGAATTCGGCAAGATATGGGCGAGATCGACGACTCGCCCGGCCAGTGGAGGGACATCGAGGGCAACGGCAGGCGTCGCAAGCAAGACGGCGAGTAGGACGATTATGAGAACCCAGCAGGACGAGAGGCGGCTCATTCTGAATGCGCTCCCCCTTCGCCTCAGCTTCCCCTTCAACTTAAAACTTCACTTCTGGCGGTTTCGCTACAGCCTTTTCATCGGCGACGGTAAAGTTGGGGCGCTCTTCCAGGTGTAGGAGAAACTTGGCCGTCAGGTTGGTCGGGAAGTACCGGACCATCTTGTTGTAGTCCGCGACTCGATCGATATACCGCTTACGCGCCACGGTGATCCGGTTTTCTGTCCCCTCCAGCTGGCTTTGGAGGTCCCTGAAACTTTGATCAGCCTTGAGGTTCGGATAGTTTTCGGCAATCGCGATCAGTCGGCCTAACGCCGATGTCAGTCCCGCTTGGGCTTTTTGAAATGCCTCGAATGCGGCCGGGTCCTTGAGCACCTCAGGCGTCACTTGCATGCTGGTCGCCTTCGCTCGAGCATTCACGACTCCCTCAAGCGTCTCTTTTTCATGAGCCGCGTACCCCTTGACCGTCGCAACAAGATTAGGGATGAGGTCGGCACGACGCTGGTATTGATTGATCACTTCACTCCACGCCGCCTTCGTATCTTCATCCAGACCTTGAAGGTCGTTGTACCCACAACCGGACATAGAACACGCACTGATCATCGCTAGAGTCATCACCATCTTTTTCCACCAAGTACGCCCCATCGTTCCCTCCTTCAACCGTAGAGCAGGACGCAATGTCCCTTGCTCTCGCAATCATGCTACCATGGGGATAATCATTAAGATATGTCGGTCAAGAGGGGCTATGCCACGGAAACTATTGATCCATGAACCTGGTGGGTTTCAAGTGCGACACCGCACCCTTGGGATCTATCAAGGCAGTGCGATCGACCTCGCCTTCTGGCACCCATCGTCAGGCATGCCCGAACACGGGCTCTGTCGATTTTCAACAAAAGACAAGGCCCAGGCGTTGATCGATGCGTTCTCTTCTTCAGCCTGCACGGAACCGATGGATCAACATGATCTGACTATCGAGCCGTACGATGGCGCCGAACATGACCGCTTGATCAGTGACTATCCGCTGCCGTCTGCCTGGGAGATGCCAATCTAGGCCGGGAAGTCGAGGTTAGCCGGTGACGATCGGCTCGACAACCTTGGAAAGGACATTGGACGTGGAACCCGAATGTGAGTGGATGAAGGTGAGCAGGCGTTTATTCTCTTGGGCCTTGCGAAGAAACTTGAAGGCGATTCCGCGCGCGCTCACTGACCGTACCATGGCTGCGACTTCGATGGGAGCTTCGTCCTCGGCGAGGGCGATCTCCAAGTAGAAAATATCGTCAACCCGGACGTGAGTCTCGCTCTCGATGATGCACCCACCCAGGGAAAGGTCCAGCACGGTACCCTCGCCCCTCACTTTTCCTCCGGAAAACGATAAGCATAGACGAACAGGGATACGGAGATGTTCCCGGCGCTCAATCGGGTGAGAGAATCCCGCCGTGCTCACGCGACGGGCGAGAAAACGATGGTGACAGTCCTGACACTGGAACGGAACAATCCAAACCAGCGCCGCAACCAGTTCACGCGGAGTCTGTGGTTGTGCCCGCACTACGCCGTCCTTGTGACACCGTGGGCAAGTCACCTGGCGACTCATTCGATGTGCCTCTTTCTCATCTCCACCCCACCACCAGCCTATAACCGCACTATAAAGGCCTTCCCCCCACAGTCAAGCTGATTGCCATCTGGCGCAAAGTGGCTTCCATCATCCTTTTACACCATTTAATAGATTGGCGACCGGCGGTCGGCATCGCGCTTGGTGACGAATCGCAACGAGGAGAGGCCCTACCGTCAGCGTACCGGCTAGGCAGACTCTGCGTGGGGAGATTCCGGCTCAGCAGGAAGACCGGATTCGACGACGCCGGCCCGGAGATATTCGCGATTGAGAGTGGCGATGAAACGGACGCTGATGCGTTTCGGACAGACAGCTTCACACTCATATTGATTGCCGCACGAACCGAATCCTTCTCGATCCATGGCGTCTAACATCGTCTTCACCCGACGCGTGCGCTCGGGTTTCCCTTGCGGCAAGAGCGCCAAATGGGACACCTTGGCCGCCACAAACAGCATGGCCGAGGCATTCTTACACGCAGCCACGCAGGCCCCACAACCGATGCAGGATGCGGCATCCATCGCGGTTTCGGCCTGATCTTTTTCGATTAACAAGACGTTCCCATCCACCGCTCCACCGGTGTTGACGGAGACATAGCCTCCTGCTTGCATGACTCGATCCAGGGCTCGGCGATCAACCACCAGATCCTTGATGATGGGAAAAGCCCGCGCACGCCACGGCTCGATCGTGATGACGGCTCCGTCTGGAAACCGCCGCATGTACAACTGACAGGTGGCCATGCCACGGTCCGGGCCATGCGGGATTCCATTGATTACCAGAGAGCAACTTCCGCAGATGCCTTCACGGCAATCCTGCTCAAACGCCACCGGCTCTTCACCCTTGGCGATCAATCCCTGATTCACACCATCAAGCATTTCTAAGAACGACATGCCGGGGCCGACGTCGTGAGCTTCATACGTCACAAACCGGCCTTTCTCGTCTGGACTCTTCTGGCGCCAAATTTTTAATGTGAACGTCATGACCCGCTACCAGGCTTTCTCTTAACGCTTTTCTCTACTCCCGCTCATCCCCTCACCAATTATTGGTAACTTCTCGTGGTCGGCTGCACGAATTCGAAGGCAAGAGGCTCCTTGTGCAAGGTAGGTACTGCATGCTCTCGGTACTCCCATGCGGCAACATGCGCAAAACAGGTATCGTCGCGCGTTGGCTCACCGTCGGCCGTCTGATGCTCTTCGCGGAAATGTGCCCCACACGACTCTTCCCGATGTAAGGCATCGTGACAGAGCAGTTCAGCAAACTCGAGATAGTCAGCCACTCTCCCCGCATATTCCAGCTCTTGGTTGAAGGCTTCTCCTGATCCAGGAACCACGACATTCCGCCAAAATTCTTCCCGTAGGGCCGGGATCGACCGCAGTGCCAGTTCAAGCCCTGCTTTGTTGCGAGACATGCCGCAGTGATCCCATAAGAATTTGCCGACTTCGCGATGAAATGAGGCTGCGGTTCGACGGCCTTTCGCGTTCAGCAGGCGGCTGATCCTGCCCGTCACGCGCTGAAGCGCCGCGCATGATTCCTTATGATCTTCCCCAACCGGTGAAAGCTTCGCCGTCGCTAAATAATGACCGATCGTATAGGGCAGGATAAAATAACCATCGGCGAGCCCTTGCATCAAGGAGCTGGCGCCGAGCCGGTTGGCGCCATGATCCGCAAAATTTGCTTCTCCAACCACGAACAGTCCCGGGATGGTACTCATAAGATTGTAATCAACCCAAAGCCCCCCCATCGTATAGTGTGGCGCCGGATAAATCCGCATGGGGACGTGGTAGGCATCTTCCCCTGTGATCCGGTTATACATGTCGAAGAGGTTGCCATAGCGCTCGTGGACAACATCCTGCCCCTGCTGTTCAAGCACATCGGCAAAATCCAGGTACACGCCCTGACCTCCCGGGCCGACGCCATGGCCCTCGTCGCACACAGTCTTCACGGCACGGGACGCGATGTCTCGTGGCGCAAGATTGCCGAAACGAGGGTACCGGCGTTCCAGAAAATAGTCGCGTTCTTCGGCGGGTATGTCGCCAGGAGGCCGGTGATCCGCAGCTATCTTCGGCACCCACAACCGTCCGTCGTTGCGGAGCGATTCGGACATCAGGGTCAACTTGGCCTGATGTTCGTCCCCCGGCGGGATCGCTGTGGGATGAATCTGCATAAAACACGGATTCGCGAATGCGGCACCCTGTTTCCACGCCCGATACGTGGCCGTCACATTGCTGCCGCTTGCATTGGTCGACAGGTAGTACACGTTGCTGTAGCCGCCGGTCGCAAGAACCACTGCATGGGCCGTCTGGATACTCACCCGTCCCGTGACGAGATCACGCACCACGATTCCTCGGGCCTGACCGTCAATCACGATCAGATCGAGCATCTCGGTCCGAGGGTGCATCGTGACCTGTCCACGTTCAATCTGCCAGCAGAGCGCCGAATAGGCGCCCAAGAGCAGTTGCTGTCCGGTCTGTCCGCGACAGTAGAACGTCCGCGAAACTTGGACACCTCCAAACGATCGATTGGCCAACTGCCCGCCATATTCACGAGCAAAAGGAACACCGAGAGCCACACATTGATCGATAATTTGTGCACTGACCTGGGCAAGCCGATAGACATTCGCCTCTCGCGAACGAAAGTCTCCACCCTTGATCGTGTCGTAAAAAAGCCGGGCCACACTGTCCCCATCATCCTGATAGTTTTTTGCGGCATTGATCCCACCTTGTGCCGCAATACTGTGCGCACGGCGTGGACTATCCTGAAAACAAAAACACTCCACCTGATAGCCGAGCTGTCCCAAGGTCGAGGCCGCACTGGCTCCGGCAAGACCGGTGCCAACGACGATGACCGTGATTCTCCGCTTGTTATTCGGACTCACTAATTTTTCGCTGAATCGATGTCGGTCCCATTTGGTTTCCAGCGGGCCGGCAGGAATTTTCGGATCAAGTTTCATCATCCGCGTACGATCCCCAAGAAGATGGCTAGGATGATGGCGACATTGCCGAGAACGACCAACAGCGCGACCGTGGGACCAGCGGCCTTGATGAGTCGGTTGAATGCCGCGCGTTCAAGCCCCAATGTCTGTAAACTGCTGGTGACGGCATGGTTCAGATGCAAGCCCAGCCCCAGCTGACCCATCAAGTAACACGCCACGATAAATGGATTCTGAAAGGCCTGGACGATCTTCCCATACACATCACGATGTCCTTCGGTGTCGAGACGATCGGCAGAAGAGGGATCGATGACGCCGACCGTCAGATGCAATAAGTGGAATAGGATAAAGAGTAAGAGTACAAGGCCGGAGACGGCCATGGTGCGGGACGCAAACGATGCTTGGCGATACTCGCGGACCGCATAGGCGACCGGGCGAGCACGACGATTTCGCAAGGTCAACTGGATCGCCAGGACGATGTGGAGTGCCGCAAGGCTCAGCAACCCGATCCGGGCGATCCAGAGGAGGATCGGCATGTCGCGGAGCATCGCTGCATAGCCATTGAGCGCATGGGATCCTTCGAATACTTGTAGGTTCCCCAACATGTGAAAAATAACATAGAGAACGAGCCCCAGCCCGCTTAGGGCCATGACGACTTTACGGCCGACTGAGGACTGGAAATGATTAGACGGGTGTGCCATCCGCCATCATTATACACCGCTTGGATTCACGAAGACTCATGAGAACGTTGGAAAGGTGTCCTGATGCACGAGAATACAGCGGCGTGGTGGTTCGCGCTCGCTGAGTGATCGCAGGTACCAAGGATGTTATCGAGCGCCTGACAGTCCAGACCGTGGCGTCACACGCTTCACTTGGAGCTCCAGTTGTTCGGACGGATGCATTCCTGGGACCAGCACGGCGAGCGCCATGACACAATTCCTCCCACCTTCCTTGGCAGCATAGAGCGCCTTGTCCGCTTGATCGATCAGCTCCAACGGCGTCCGTGCTCCAAACGCGAGGGCCGACACCCCGAGGCTCACCGTCAGTGTCAAGCCAGATACCATTCGAAGCCGGCTGCCCGCCTCAGCCCCAACACGTATTCGCAAACGTTCCGCCAGATCCGTCGCTTCGGCCAGCGTCGTGCGAGGGAACATCAGACAGAACTCTTCTCCTCCATAGCGCCCGACCGTGTCCGTCAACCGCAACCCTGCGGAGAGACAGTTGGCGACTGCTTGGATGGCTTGATCGCCTACGGCATGTCCATATCGATCATTCACACGCTTGAAGTTATCAATGTCGACCATCACACAACAGAGCTCGCCTCCGTGCTCGCGGCTCTCCGCAAACGCTTTCTCAAACAGCGCGTAGAACGCACGGCGGTTCAGACATCCGGTGAGCGGATCGCGCGAGGCCAAACGCTCCAACTCGCCATTTTTCCGTAAAATTTCTGTCTGTGCCGACTCAAGATTTACCACGGTTCGCATCAGGGCGCCGTTGATGTCCGTGAGTTGCTGGTTCGCATGCTGGAGCTCCGCTGTGCGCTCCTCAACCAAACGACTCAACTCATGCAGCTGTCCAACAGCCTTATTCGCCAAGTCCCATTTCCAGCAGAGCGCGGTGGCGAGCTGCAAGGCTTCAATGCTGTTAAATGGCTTCTGCAGAATCAGTAACTTGTCGGTTCTCCCTATCCGTTCTCTGATTTCTCCCCAAGGCTGATCGGAATAGGCCGTGCAGATGACCACCTGAAGGCCTGCGTCGACTTTCCAGAGCTGCTCGATGGTTTCGAGCCCATCCCAGCCCGGCGGCATCCTCATATCGACAAAGGCAACGGCATACGGTCTGCCCGCGTTGTTCGCAGCCTGCACCAAGTCCAATGCCACCTGTCCTTGATCCGCACAATCAACCTGGAAGGGCTCATGAGCCTGAATAAGTCTGGCGTCTCCAAATAAGGCCGAACGTGCCCTTTCAAGATCCTCCGACTCTGTGTCGAGTTGAAGAATTCTCCGGAAGTCGTCATGGATCGATGGGTTGTCGTCCACAACGAGAATGCGTTGATTGAGACTATCCGTCGACACTCGTCACAGCTCCTCTATCCGCACGAGGCTAGGGATTAGACCACCTTCGCCAACACCGTCTGAGTGGAAGGCTTTTGGAGTTGAATCGTGCACCAAAACGTCGATCCTTGGCCGAGGATGCTCTCGACACCCACCGTTCCATCCATCATCTGGGCCAGTTGTTTTACAATGGCAAGCCCAAGTCCTGTCCCGCCATACTTGCGCGTAGTACTGCCGTCAGCCTGTGTAAACGGTGTAAAGAGCTTGGTTTGGACGGCGGGCTCGATGCCGATGCCTGTGTCCCGCACTTTCAGACAAAGCGTTGTCGTATCGACAGTATCCTCAGCGACCGCCACGTGGAGAGCGATTTCTCCCTGGGTCGTAAATTTGATGGCGTTGCCGATCAAGTTGGTCAAGATCTGCCGAATGCGCACCGGGTCACCGTCGTATTCCGGAAGGAGATTGTCAGCGAGCACGACCGTCAACCTCAGCCCCTTGCTCTCAATGGGACCGGACAATAGTTCCAGGACATCCTTGACAAGCTGACGCAGATCGAACGTGATGCGTTCGATCTTGAGTTTGCCTGATTCAATCCTCGAGATATCGAGGATATCATTGATGACCTGCAGCAGAGCATTTCCGGATTTGTGGAGCGTCTCGATGTACCGGCGTTGCTTGTCGTTCAAAGGCGTCCCCAGCAAGAGTTCGCTCATCCCGAGAATACCATTCATGGGCGTGCGGATTTCGTGGCTCACGTTGGCAAGGAATTGCGATTTCGCGACGTTGGCGGCCTCGGCCGCTTCTAACCGTTGGCGTGCCTGACGCGCCAGCTTCCACTTGGTGGTTAGGGAAGCGGCCAATTGCGAGACCTCCACGCTGGAAAATGGTTTTTGCAGGATCAGGAGACGGTCGTCGCAGCCCAGTCGGCGAATGATGTCGTCCCAGGAATGGTCGGTGTAGGCCGTACAGATGACCGTCTGAATCTCTGGGTCAGCCTCCCACATACGCTCGATGGTCTCCAGTCCATCCCATCCCATCCCGGAGGCATCCGCATGTCCACAAACGCCACCGCATAAGGCCGCTCTTCCCGACACGCCATTTGGACGAGGGCCAGCGCGGCTTGCCCCTGATCTGCATAATCCAGCTCAAACCGCACAAGAGCCTTCTGAAAAGATTCACCCCCGAATAACGACGCGCGTGCTTCATCCAGCCTCTGTGTCTCCGTTCCCGGTTGAAGGATTTTGCGAAAGTCCTCGTGGATCGAGAGATTGTCATCAATGACCAAGACTCGAAGGTGCTGACTATGCTTGTCGATATCCGTATTCATACAGCTCTCTCCGACTGCGCCAACAGGCGATGCCGCTTAGGCGGCGCGGGAACCAATGACAGGCAACCACTGACGGACCGCCTTCTGTATCTCTTTGAGCCCCACCGGCTTTGGCAGGAAACCGTCCATTCCGCCCGCGATGCAGGCAGTTTCGACAGTGCTCACTGCGTAACCTGACAATGCGAGAATCGTGACAGGCCTACCGTCCCCTCTCGTAAATCCTCGTCGACGAATTTCTGCTGTCGCAGTCAATCCATCCATCTCCGGCATTTCGCAGTCCATAAGAACCAGGTCATATGGGCGCCTCTCAAGCGCCTGGATCGCCTCTCGACCCGTACCCGCCGTATCGGCTGATTCTCCACAGATCTCCAGCATGCGAAGAAAGACCTCTTGGTTCGTCGGATTATCTTCAGCCAAGAGAATACGCGCACGTGACCGTGGCTTGGAGGAATGGACGCCCGGGCTCCTGTCTTGGTTCCTAGTGATCAATACGTCAGGCGTCGAGTGGCAATCCGCCTGTTTGCTCTCTAGACTAGCTCTGTCGTTCGCACTCACCTTCTCAAGACAGACCGTAAACCAAAATGTGGAACCGTTTCCTGGGATACTGGTGAGACCGACATCTCCACCCATCAAGGAGGCGAGTCGTTGAACGATCGCGAGTCCTAAACCCGTCCCTCCGTACCGCCTCGTCATCGATCCATCAACCTGAGCGAACGGATCGAAAATTTTCTGCTGCGCCTCCAGAGGAACACCGATTCCGGTATCGCACACCGTTATTTTGAATAAGGCCTTCTCCTGGCGATCCTCGAGACGCTCAACATGAATCAGGATGCCCCCTCGTTCCGTAAATTTCATGGCATTGTTCACGAGGTTCATCAGAATCTGCCGAAGGCGCAGGCCGTCCCCTCGCCACACAGCAGGTAACTCGGGGTCAATCTGACATTCTAAAGTAAGTCCCTTTTGCCGCGAGGGTTCCTGGAACAGACCGGCAACATCCTGCACAGTTGCAACCAGATCAAACCCCGTGATGCGGAGGTCCATCTTGTCCTCATCGATCTTGGACAAGTCGAGTATGTCGTTGATGATCTGAAGCAACTGCTCGCCGGAATGATGGATGGTTTGGACGAAATGACGCTGCCGGTCGTTCAACGAGGTTGAGAGAAGCAGCTCATTCATGCCGAGCATCGCGTTCATGGGCGTCCGGATCTCATGGCTCATACGGGCTAAGAACTGTGACTTGGCCTGATTGGCCTTATCTGCAGCCACCTTGGCCTCCTTAAGGGCCTCGACCATTTTCTGTAATTCATCGTTGCGCTGTTGAAGCTCAGCCGTCCGCGCAGCCACTTGCTGCTCGAGATGCTGGTTCGTCGCCTGGAGTTCTCGATTGCGGGTATTGACCTGTGCAACGAGACCTTCGATCTGCAGCCGGATGTCCCGTCCCAACTCCCACTTCCTGGTCAGCGATGCGGCAATCTGTTGGACCTCAATGGAATCAAACGGCTTCCGAAGGATGAGCAACCGGTCTCTCATCTCGAGCCGTGCGGCAATCTCCGCCCACGAATGGTCTGAATAGGCCGTACAGATAACCACTTGAAGCCGTCCGTCCGCCTCCCAGAGCCGTTCGATGGTTTCCAAGCCATCCCACCCCGACGGCATCCTCATATCGACAAACGCCACCGCATACGGACGTTCTTCCCGGCGTGCCATCTCTACCAGGGCCAACGCGGCTTGTCCTTGATCCGCATAATCCAGTTCAAACCGATCCAGGGCCTCTACAAGTGGCGTCTCTCCGAACAGCGACGCCCGTGCGCGATGGAGCCCCTCTTCCTCGGGTGGCGCTTCAAGGATTCTCCGAAAATCCTCATGGATGGCCCGATTGTCGTCAACAACCAAGATTCGAAGGTTTTTATTGTTGTCGCCCATCATCCGTCATGTCCTTCTGTCTGCCGAGAGGAAGAGCATCATGACTCACGGCCTTAGGTCTAAGTTTCTTGTCTTCCACTCGCCATGAACACATGCATATCGTTGATGAGGGAAAGGAGATCCTGCGCACACCGTTGGAGTGTCGTCGCATGCTCACGCTGGCCTGGATTCAGCGGACTATCCAGCAGGAGCTGCACTTTCCTGATGAGTTCATTCATTGGGGTCAGAATTTCATGGCTCATAATCGCTAGAAATTCTTCCTTCTGACGGAGGGTCGCCTCAAGATCGTCCCGAGAATAAGCAGGCAGTCTGTCCGCAGCTCGACTGACAATGTTTGCTTGCAGACGCTCATTCGCGTCCCGCAACTCGGCTGTTCGTTGGCTCACGCTGAACGCGAGACTATCAATCTGCAGCTTGACGGAGCGTGCCAGATTCCATTTCTTCGTCAGCGCGTTCGCGAGTTGAACCAACTCGATGCTGTTGAAGGGTTTCATCAGGACCAGCAGCTTGTCAGTGTCTCCGATACGACGACTCACATCTTCCCATGGATGATCAGAATACGCGGAACAAATCACGATTTGGATATCAGGATCGACATACCACAGATGCTCGATGGTCTCGAGTCCATCCCATCCCGGCGGCATCCGCATATCCACAAATGCCACCGCATACGGATTCCCTCTCTGATAAGCATTCTGAGCCAGACCGAATCCCTCTCGTCCCTGACTCGCGAAGCCCAGCTCATAGCGTATTTGTGATGGCAGGGTTGGAACCTCTCCAAACAAGGCGGCCCGAGCTTGAGCCAATGAATCGGAATCGGCCGGCGGCATCAGGATCTTACGGAAATCTTCATGGATGTTACTGTTATCGTCGATGACGAGAACGCGCCGATTGTCGGTAGTCTGATCGCTGTTCATGCTGCGGCTTCCACCACGACCAACGGGAGCTCCAGAGTGAACGTAGCACCACACCCCTCGCCCGCACTCTGCCCGTGCAACGTTCCGCCAAGATTTTTGGCAACAATGGCCGCGCTATGGAGCCCAAGTCCATGACCGGCCTTTCTCGTTGTAAAGCCTTGTGCAAACAGCCGAGGAAGATGCTCCGGTTTGATCCCGATGCCGGTATCGATCACCTCAAATTGAGCAAAGGCCTTAGCGGAAAGCACTCCGATGCGCAGCGTGAGACGGCGGGTGCCTCCCGAGTGTTCCACCATGGCGTTCTTCGCGTTGGTGATCAGGTTGACCAATACCTGCAAGACTTGGTGTCGATCCGTCATCATCATGGGGACCGCGCTATAGTCCCGTACGATTTGGATGTGGCATTTCTCCGGCTCGGGGAGCGCCATCACGACCGCCTGTTCCATTAAATCTTCAGCGGACGCAGGCTCACGGATATTCCCTGCGCGGGCAATATCTTGCTGTGACATGATCACTTGCTTGATGTGATCGACTTTTTTCACAAGCGAGTCGAGTTCTCCTTGGATCGTCTGATGGCTCCCGCTCAGGGATTCAGCCACCAAGCCAAGATAGGAAGGGATCTGCTTGCCTTTCGGATCGACCGTCAAGAATTCCTGTAGATTTTCCTGATGCTCGTTGAACATCGATGCGATCCGACAGACATCGCCCACCATCGGCTTTTTAAGCGTTTTGAGTAGCGTATCCGTCGACACATTAATGCTATTGAGAACGTTCCCGACATTATGCAGCACACTGGACGCCACATCCGCCATACCCGCTTGGCGCGAGGCATTCATGAGTTGCTGGTACAGCTTTTCCTTCTCCGCCTCAGCTTTTTTCCGCTGATCCATCTCGACGTGCAAAGTCGTATTCGTGGCCTCGAGTTCCTGGTTCTTCTGTAAAATTTGGACACGGGATGCCTCTAATTCACTGTTCGCATCCTTAAGTTGAGAATTGGCTCGATCCAGTTCGGTGACGTCGTGAAACGAGACGAGCGCCCCTCTGACCGTGGACCCGTCGTCCATAATCGGGACCGTATTGACGATGAATTTTCGCTGGTCCCCATCGGAGCGATTCATAATGAGCGGGATATTGTCGAGAGACTGCCGGTCCATAATGGCCCTGGTCCACGGATACACCATGAGCGAATCCGTCGGAGTCACCGACTTCCAGGCAAGCGTCCCGAGATCGGAGCCAATCAACGATGTCACAGGCTTATTCACAGCGCGACTGAACGAATCGTTGGTGAGGACGATCAGGTCTCGCGTATCGATCATCACCACACCTTGCGTCAGGGCATCGAGCGCCGCCTTCACACGTGTCGGAACAATGCCGGAGGGATCGAGCTGACGGAGCGTGCGCTTCATGAAAAAGAGGTAGCCGATGAACCCCATCACGCCCACAAACGCAAGGAAGCGTATCCATGGATCGGAAAGAAAGCGGTCTATGTCTGAGCCTTCAGATTCACGAAACGCCAATTGGAGCACACCCCAGGGCTGATCTCCGGAAAAGATCGGGACTTGAAGGGATTGAAGCGTCGACTGTTCACCCGGCGGCTGAACCCAAGCCTGTGCATGCGCGCCAACTTGCGCAACAATGCTGCCGTCTTTTTGAAGGAGCGCCAGTGACGAGATTTCGTGATTCCGCTTGGCCAGCGTCTCCATGGCAAATTGAATCGTTTCAATCTGATCCCGCGCCGCTAATGCGGAGTATTGAACGGCTAGGGCTTCGGCTAAATCGCGACGATATTCGAAGACCTGACGATCATGATTGGGCACGAGATCGACAAGTGAAGAGCCGGCCAACATCACGCTGATCGTCAAGCTGACCAAGCCGAGACTGATCCAAACTAAGGGGGTCACTCGCATAACTTCCCGTACGTCGTGTGTATCTCTTGCCGCTTGACGCTCTATATCGAAGCGTTCAACACCCAACCCAGCTGATGGCACTCCTTGTTCGCTTAGTCATCTTCCTCATAACATCTGGCGCTTTCATGGCTCGCGCTCACCCGCATCCAAACCTACTGTGAACAACCGATCGATACACCTCCATGCGGCCCCACGACGAGGAAGCTCACAGCCTGAGACCAGGACTGCGCCTACAGGTTTCAGACGCAGCTCTATGCAGATCGCACACCAACCAGCTGCAGTGGTCGACAACTTCTTGTTATGATACTCTCTGGCTCACACTGTCCCCAGTATTTTTACTTTTCTGACATGCTGTTCCCCACTACAGTCGGCATGCTAATCACACAGTAGCTCTCCCACAACTTTGTCCGCCCGCCTTTCCCAGGCCCCATTCGCAGTGTATCTGTAATCGCGGGAAGGCTGGTGAGGCTAGACAAAACCAACAGAACAGTCGTCGGCTTGGTTCCTGAAGAACCTCCTCATGGTGGCGTCCCGTTCTCCGAGTAACCCGTCCAGTTCCTAGCGGCCTCTTCCCCTAACAACTTAACCACGCAGGCAATCACGATGTCCGTGACATCATGGGACAGAACCGACCGCTTTCGACTTTTCTGAATGATGTGGATAGCGCTCGCATGGTACTACCCGGTGCGACCCCTCTTATTTCTTGTGCAATTGAACTAACGGAATCTTCATTCTCGTTCTGGCCATCCCTAGAAATACACAGTTGTGCCTTTTTAGATACAGCTCCATTTTTGAATGTTTATTATATTGTACTTTGATAACAATATCTTACATATATACAGCGCAGGCACATGAATTGCTTTGACATAAATCGAGATGATCGTGTTTAAGCATTTGTCTCTATAAGGGAGGACTTGTGCGCAATCAACAAACTTTGGCATCGGCAGTAACCTGCTCTGGTGTGGGACTCCATTCTGGCCAGTCGGCGTCGATTACACTACGACCCGCCCCCCCTGACACCGGCGTGGTTTTTGTCAATCGCAAAACGAGCGTTGATGCGCATCTTTCGGCCTCCATTAGACATCGCGTCCCAACCGAATTGTGTACAGCCATCAGTGGCAATGGGTTCCAAGTTCAGACCATTGAGCATCTGCTCTCGGCGCTGTCAGGCCTTCATGTCGACAATGTCTTCGTTGATGTATCGGCAAGCGAAGTTCCCGTCATGGATGGAAGCGCCGCGCCCTTCGTCCGGCTGATTCAATCCGTCGGTATTGTCCCCCAGAATCGGAAGCAAGCGTTTCTTAAGATTATGGCGCCGATCGAAGTGGCCGAGGGGTCGAAGCGTGTTCGGATCGAGCCCTCCCCCACCCCAAAGATCACCTACTCCATTCACTATGAACATCCTCTGATCAACACGCAGACCTATGCCTATGATTGCTCCGCCAGTGCGTTTGAGAATGAGATCGCCGAAGCCAGGACATTTGGGTTTCTGTACGAAGTCCAAGCCTTGTGGGCTCGTGGGCTCGGCAAAGGCGGAACCCTGGACAACACCATTGTCCTGTCGGATGATGGGGTCGTCAACGAATCCGGCCTCCGATTCGACGATGAGTTTGTCCGCCACAAAATCCTTGATCTGATCGGTGACTTTTCTCTTATGGGGATGCCCTTCATTGGTCACATCGTTGCAGACCGGTCAGGACATGCACTCCACACGCGGTTGGTCCAGCAGATCCTGACCCAACCAGAGAAGTGGGTGCTTCTCAACGCAGACCCCGCAGGAGAAGGGAAGCGATCGATCGCACACGCGCTTCACCTTCATCCAGCTGTCGCACTTCAGGCTTCTTAGTAGTCTGCAGAGATTATTATCTGGCTAATTGCTGATCTTCTGGTAGGACGCGCTCTTTATTCCAACACATCGCAGTATGCTACGCCGGGAGTGAGTGGCCTCACCCCCGGCGTATCGCATTAGAGCGGGGATTACTTCTTCTTCTTCTTTGCTGCTGCTTTCTTTGTCGCCAAGAGTCTCACCCCCCTTCGCTGTATCACGCTAGGCCCGTTAACTGATCGCTACACCGCCTGAATCAACATATCGTCTAACGCCTCGAACGTGTTGGGACCGACTTTCCTGAACCGCTTGTCACGCTTGAGCGACGTGGCAATCGATGTCAGCGGCGTTTTCCCTTTGATCTGCAACCCGCCTTCGATGAGACGCTGCACCAACTCCTTCACATGCATGGAGCGGTTTGATTCACGGAGGATCTCATAGGCCGCTTGCGGGACGCTTTTCCCAACGTACTTACTTCGGCCAAGCAAAATTTCTCGAGATTGATCGGTCACATCCATGACCTGTAGAGACCGAATACCCTTGGAGTCGTCTGCAGGAATAATTTGGTTAGAGAGACTGGCAAGCTTGGCCTTGTCGGCCTCGACGCGGTAGAGAGTTTCAGCAAGCTCGAGATACTTCTTAATCGTCGCAATTTCATCATCTAAACGACGACGCTTCTTCTCCAGGTCCTGGAAACGACTCTTGTAGGCGTTAATCCGTTGATCTAGCCCAACGAGAATGTCTCTTAATTCATCCACAAGCACCTCTCGTAAAGCATGCTTGCTTTATAGCATTGCTTCTAATCTCTGTCAAGTTTCTTGATTCAAATAATATGTTCGCTCAATAAACATACTCTTGCACACATGTATTCCTTGCCTGTGCATTGTAGGGAAGGCTTGTTTCTCTGAAAAGCACCGTTACCCGCTCGATGACATGCAGGGCATGCTACAATCCGGCGTGCCGATTCCTCATGACCACCCGTCCCACGACATCCTGCTCGACACGGCGATTGCCGCCGGCAAAGAAGCGGGCGCCCTCCTCCGGACCTATGCGAGTTCTGGGTTCCGCATCGAGTATAAGAATCCAATCAATCTAGTGACGGACGCGGACCGTGCCGCTGAACAGTGTGTCATCGACCATATCCGGGCTCGCTTCCCCACCCATCGATTCCTAGCCGAGGAGCGTGGCCGTATTGAGGAGGTCCCGTCACCCTATCTCTGGGTCATCGACCCACTCGATGGCACCACGAATTTTGCTCACGGCTACCCCACCTACTGCGTCTCTATCGGCCTTGAGTATGAGGGGCGCTGTATTCTTGGCGTGATTGTTGACCCCTCGCGGGACGAACTCTTCACAGCCATTGAACATCGTGGCGCTCAGTTGAACGGTCATCCCATCCACGTCTCCAAGACGGCGACGCTCAACAGCAGCCTACTGGTGACAGGCTTCGCGTATGACATCCGAGACACACCGCGCAACAACCTGGATCATTTTGCCAAGTTTGCCATGAAGGCACAGGGACTTCGGCGAACGGGTTCTGCGGCATTGGATCTCTGCTATGTGGCAGCAGGGCGCTTCGACGGGTTCTGGGAAGTCCAGCTCAATCCCTGGGATATGGCGGCTGGATCAGTCATTGTGAAAGAAGCCGGTGGGAAGCTGACTGATTTCAGCGGAAAGGATCTCTCCATCTACGGACAAGAGCTGGTCGCGAGTAATGGACAAATCCACGAGGCGATGCTCCAGGTTCTCCAGCAAGATGCTCCACGAACATGAACACACGATAGAGATGTGCCTCGTGAAGCTCCCCCACCAATGTACAACCCGAGTGTGGATACGGTATGCTGTGAATATTGATCAACCGGAGTCTTCCCATGGCACGTGCCGTCCCTCCACCAGAACAACCGAACAACAGTCTTTCCGGTGATCACTCTGCTGATCCGGCCTGGGACGTGGAATTGCTCCGCGTGCTCGTCAGCCGGAAAGGAATACAAGTCGAAGCCCAATGGGCAATCCATCCTCAGTTGAAGCAGGACTTGTTGCCTACCGAATGGCAGGAAGTAAAAGATCTCATGACACAGGTGACCGACATCGTTGGTAATCGCTTCTCCGAAGCTCTGGCGAATGTCGAGCCTATCCCTCCGGGCCATGCCTGATCGCTTCATCGCGCGACTTCTTTCTTCTCCACATCATCGAATCACAAGGGAGGTTCCTCATGGACTCGTATTACCATTCGCATGATCTTGGCAAGTTTGCTGACATCGGAAAAGGCAACAAAGTCCTGTGGGAGAAATTCAAGAGCTACTACGACGCGGTGTTTGTGGAGGGCGCGTTGACGGAGCGAGAGAAGGCACTCATTGCCCTGGCCGTCGCCCATACCGTGCAATGTCCCTACTGCATCGACGCCTACACGCAGGCGTCGCTGGAAAAGGGATCAAATGTAGAAGAAATGACCGAGGCGGTGCACGTCGCTTGCGCTATCCGCGGCGGCGCATCACTTGTTCATGGCGTGCAGATGCGAAACGTGGCGGAGAAGCTGTCGATGTAGTCAGCTTAAGGAGAATCAGAGATAGGGATTCTCCGGAATCGCCAGGGTAAAATACTTCCCCCGCTCTTCGTACAAGACACGCTGCACTGTGAGGTCGTTGAGGATTGGTAAGAGGGCTACCTCGTCACAAGCAGCTCGCCCCGCCATCGTGGCTCGAATCTGCTCCACCGTCTTTGCCGACTCATTGCAGATCTCGATCACCAGCGCCGCCAAGCCTTCATACCTCCGACGAGTCGGGGCCTTCGGATTCCGGCCATCATAGATCGTTACGTAGCTCGGGGCTTTCGAGTAATACAGAAACGGCCGATCCCCTGACTTATGCATTCGCTGCCAGCCTTCGATTGCAGCGACGAGCTCTTGATACAGGTGAGGATCGACTGGCCAATTGTCGAGTTCATACTCAAAATCGTAGGCGATCTTTTTGAGATCAACCTGCCGCGCATCGTACACATATTCATACGCCATCCCCGGCCCGGTAATGCGGATACCGTACTCGTGCGGCCTGGTGAAGTAGGGGCTGAAGCGCTGCAGCCAAAACTTGCCTGTCGCTTCCGGCGGCTGCAGGTGCAGCAGGGAGGGAATCAGGTCGAGCTGACGCTGATAGTCCTCGTTGGTCTCGCCTGGAAATCCCAGCAAAATATTCCATGACACCATCACATGATAATAGAGGCTCCACTTGAGGCAGATGATGTTCTGCATCGGCGTGACGCCCTTGTCCATCGCGCGTAGTTGATTGACACTCAGACTCTCCAAACCCGGCTGCATACATTTCACGCCACCAGCAGCCAAGGTCTTGATCTGGCGTTTCTGCAGATTGCTCTTGGTTTCGATAAAGACATCCAAGTCGCAGTGATCCTCCGCCAACTTGCCGAAGAGATTGTCGATATAGGCCATGTCGATGATGTTATCGACGAGACGAAACCGGACGGCATCGTAGCGCTGAGAGAGGTCGGCAATTTCTTGTAACACCTGCCCAGGCGCCTTCGCTCGGAACTTCATGCTCTGGGCATTGAGTCCACAAAATGTACAGTGATGTTTCTCGCCCCACCAACAGCCACGAGAGCCTTCGTACAAGAGGATGCGATCGAGTCCCTGCGCCGTCTGCCCGAGTTCAGCAAGTAACGCATAGTAGTCGTCATAATCGGGCGGGCCGGCCTTCGCAAAATCGGAAAAGAGTGATTCATTCGGTGTGAGCATGATCTTGTCGCCCTGACGGTACGTCACGCCGTTCGGATAGCCCCCTGTTTTGCCGGCCAGCACCTGACGGACGAACGGCAAGCAACTTTCTTCTCCTTCCCCAACCACCACGTGATCGATGAAGGGAAAGGCCCTGAAATGTTCGAGGCCCATTTCGCCATCGAAGTTGGCTCCGCCGAAGACGATCGTCACGTCGGGGTACAGATCCTTGATGAGCTTGGCCATCGTCAGGCTCGCGACGTTCTGATCGAACGTCGAGGTAAACCCGACCAACTTATACTGTCCCCAATTGATGGTGGCGAGGGCCCAAGTGAGAAATTGCGGCGCGATGCGGGTCGCCATCTCTTCGAAGTAGCCAATTGGTTTGCTGCACTCTTGGGACAGCTGTTCAAAGACCGGCTTGAATATGCGTGGGTACTCCGTGCGTTTCGGATTGTCTTGAAACAGGAGGGAGGAGAACAGCCACTCGCCAAAGAGTGCGCGCTTCTCACAGATTGCCTCGTGTAACTCGACGCCGATCAGGTGGGCAAACCGGACGTTCAAGTGATGGCAATCGACAGGGATCCCATTGGACTTTAGGAGTGTAGAGAGAGTGCCAAGCTGAATTGATGGATACTTGGCATAACTAAACGGCATGTTGACGAGCGCAACTCTTGCTTCATCGCTCATCTGCCGCCTCCTACGTTCATGTCTGGAAACTATCTGGTGCTTAACTAGCAGCGGCCCTGAATGGCTCAAATTCCCGGTCTGCCTTCGCCGCCAGATAAAAGTCGCTCTCCGTCAGGCCGTTGATCTTGTGTGTCCAGATTTCAACCTTGCACTTACCCCAAGCGAGATAGAGATCCGGATGATGGCCCTCCGCCTCCGCGATCACACCCACCTTGTTCACATAGGCGAGCGCCTGAGCAAAATCTTTAAATGTATAGAGTCGCTCAAGGTGACCCTGTGCGTTGAGTGACCACCCTCGCCCTAATTCTTTCAACAAGGCCTCGGCACGATCATTCGCCACAGGTGGCACTCCACCACGGCACGGAATACATTTATTATCGGCCAGACTCATGCAGAGCCTCCTTTCACGAGTAACAAAAAACTATTCTAAATGGGTAATCCGTACAGAAACAAGGAGGGGAGTACGAAGCGGGCTACTCAGTCTCGTCCGGCGCTCCACCGGACTTCGCCAGATCGTCCATCTTGATCTTGTCGGGATTGAACTTGACTGCCGCCTGCGTCATGCGACCGAGCGCATCATCGAACGACAAGGGCGGAGCATCTTTGGGACCGAAGCGAACGGGATTCACCCGGGCGACGACGAAGCTCTTCAGGTAGGGACTGGTCAGCCCTTTGGCCTTGAGGGCTTCGACTTGTTTGACGATAAAATCGTCCAGTGCCAGTACGGTCTTGGCGCGCTGCTGACGAACGCTTAGAGCGGCATGCAGCGGTTTCTGTAGAAATTCGTCCACCCGTTTCAGGACCGGGTGATAGGCCCCGCCGCTGAATCGCGGACGCTCTTCGTAACAGAGACCGAGCGTGATGAACGCCGGCTCTTCAAACTCAAGCGCGTATTGCTCTTCCGTCGCCTCGTCGAGGTGAGCCAGCTCCTTGTACATGCGGATGACTTCCAGCGCCTTCTCGCGCAGGTTATGGGCTTTCTCCGTATTTAGCGCGAGGATCTGATAGGCGGCGGCAGCTTCTGAAACCACGATCGCGATAATACTTTTCGCTCCCAGAGTCCGCATGGCAGACAGACGATGGTTGCCGTTCGGTGTCCAATACTTCGCTGCATGGTCGGGTTTTGCGATGCGCACCGCGATGATGGGGTCGAGAAAGCGACCGATCTTCCCGATCACCGCTTCCAGCTTTCGGACGTGGGTGTCCGAAAGATTCCGTTGGTAGGGTGTCGGCTCAACCAGGTCGATCGGCAAGGCGGCCTGGACCAGCCACTATCCCCTATATGGGTCACGATAGACTGAGGGAACTTTCCCTCCATCCGCCTCGATCAACTGATGCAACTCGGCCACGGCACCAGGCGGTGCAGCGGCTTGTAATTCACCGGCGGCCAGGCCAGTCGAGGCTCCAACCGGTTTCCGACGCCGTCTCGCCCCCTTGGGCAACGGGTTTCTTTTCAATTTCTTTTCAGCCACTGCGATATGGTAGGACAGAGCCATGACAAAAGAAAGCCCTACGAGCACGATCCTTCGCATCGGACATCGAGGCGCCTGCGGACACGCACCAGAAAATACGTTGACCTCCATTGAGCAGGCAATCGTACTCCGATACGCCTTGACTGAAGTAGATATTCAACGGACATCAGACGATGAGCTGGTCCTACTGCATGACGAGCGGGTCGACCGCACGACGAACGGTCGTGGGCGCGTGGCTGACCTGACACTTCCAGATATTCGAACGCTGGATGCCGGCGACGGCGAGAGCCCTCCGACGTTAGACGACGTGCTCAAAGCCGCGAGCGGTCGAATCGGCTTGATTTTGGAGCTGAAGACCGGGGGATCAGCCTACGATGTCTGCGCGATTGTCCGTGGCAGCGGCTTCACTCAACCTGTGATCTATGCCTCATTCCTACAGGAAGAGCTCCAACATGTCCGACGGGCGAATCCACAGGCACAGAGCATGATCCTCTTTACGAGGCTACCTGCCAATCCAGGGATCGTAGCCGTCAGGCTTCACGCCACCCACGTAGGTTTGCGCCTGGATACCGTGACCGAACCACTCGTGAATGCTCTACACAACCAAGGCCTGATCGTGTTCGCCTACACCGCCAATCAGCCTGCCCAAGTCAGCAAGATGAAGAGGCTCGGCGTGGATGGGATTATCTCTGACTTTCCGGACCTTGTCTGAAAAGCCACGCAACCATCCGCCTTGAAAAAGGCTCCTGAAATAGCACGGGCGACCTTGCACTACGGTGGGAGGTCGCCCGCGATCGGCGCTTAGGACGCCGGAATATGATGCTCTCAGTTGTTGCGGCCCAGAAGACCCACACAATACAAATCGTCCAAGGTTTCCAGTCGGGGAAGACCTCGTCAGTTCCGGGTACCTGCGTTCCTCCTGCTTCCGAAGAGCTCTCCGCTCATATGGCTCTGGCCATCATGTACGAGGGCCATGCGTGCCATTCTGACACAGCCAGCGAAGAATCGGCTAGCAAGACCGACGAGAAACCCACCCGTGAATCGGTGGGCCTGATGGGCCAGGTGGCGTCGTGTCGTCCATTTCCACCCTCCTCTCGCGATGAAGTCACCGAGAGACCTGGATGGTAGCCGCGCGGTCTACCCGATCTCTCGAACTTCCGTTAAAAGATGGGCCGCACTGTCCTCACTACGCTCATTAGGAAACCTTGTCAAGAGTGCCCTGACGCTTCTTGGCACCGATACGTAACACAGAGCAGATGCCAACCAACACAAGATCTTCAAGCGGAGAATACCATCGCAAAGGCAGAGGGAAGAACACGCCGTAGCACCCACAGTTTGGAAGATCAAGGCCGCGGAACAGGGTCATGATAAGCCCCACGGCATAGAGACCGTTCAACAGCAGGGCAAGAAACGCACCGGTCGGGAGCTGCCAACCGGAAAGGATCCATGCTGCCAGTACCCACTCGACTGCAATGATCATGAGCGCCACCGGCCAGAGAGACCAGCTGGGGAACAGCCGGTAGGTGGCCAAGATATCGACGAATCCAGGCAGATCCAGTGATTTTCCTAAAGCTGAGGCCAGGAGCACTCCCCCGATCAACAGGCGGCAACACCATGTCACAACGGTCCAATTCATATGGGAGACTCCCGCATAAAGAATAAGGAGGAGCGCGGTGCTCTTGCCGCACTCCTCCTTTTTTCATGCCTCACCCGTGATTGAGCGTGAATGGCTGCACCGACCGATCAAGGTCGCGCTGACGCCCCGCTACACGATCCTCAGCTTGGTGAAATCTACACCTTCCGGTGCCGGGGGCGTCTTGAGGTTCATCTCTTCCAACGCATCAACGACACGCTCAGCCACGATAAGATTGCGGTACCACTTCCGATTGGCCGGCACGACATACCACGGCGTCCGCATGGTACTCGTGGCCGAGAGGACCTCTTCGAAGGCTTTCTGATACTCATCCCACAACTTGCGCTCCTCAAGATCGCCAGAACTCCATTTCCAGCGCTTCTCCGGATCGGCGATGCGGGCCTCCAGCCGTTTTTTCTGCTCTTCCTTCGAGATATGGAGAAAGAACTTGAGCACGGTCGTGCCGTTCTCCGTCAGCAACTCCTCGAATTCTTTGATCTGGTCCAAGCGGCACTTCGCAACTTTCTCGGACACCCATCCATGCACCCGTGTAATCAGGACGTCCTCATAATGCGATCGGTTAAAGATCCCAATGTAGCCTTTGGGAGGAACTTCGCGGTGAATGCGCCACAAAAAATCACGAGCCAATTCATCCTTGGAGGGAGCCTTGAAAGCCGCCACTTTGCAGCCCTGCGGGTTGATGCCGGACATCACGCTCTTGATGGTCCCATCCTTTCCGCTTGTATCCATCCCCTGCAGGACGATAAGAAGCGATCGAGTCGCATTGGCATATAGACGCTCTTGGAGCCCCTCGAGCCCGGCGATAAGCTTGGCTGTTTCCGCTTTTGCCTTTTCTTTACCTTGGTCGCTCTTTTTGTACTCCCCGGTGTCGTCGGGATCGTACTGTTTCAACGAAAGCTTGGCGCCGGACTTCACACGGTACCGTTTCATGAGTTCCTCCCTGCCTCAGCGCAGAAGACACCCCATCGTTGGTGATTGGAGGGCACACTGCACAGACCCACGTATGTTCCTAGAATCGGATGAACCGGGTGTGAAGCCTATGGTTGTCTTGGAGCATCCTGGGCACAGCGGAAGCCGACATTAGGATCCTGCTCGGTCGGATCACCCTTCGTGCGAAACGAAGACCGTAGCCGATACGGCGTATTGATGTAGGATCCACCGCGCTGGACTTTGGCCGTCCCTTCGCTGGGTCCACGTGGATTGATCGCGGGACTGTTGATGAAACTGGAATAGAAATCCTCGGCGTACCAGTCCATCACCCATTCGTAGAGATTACCAGCTAGATCCTGCACACCATACGGGCTTTGCCCCATGTGGTGATTGCCGATGACCGACACCGTCTCCGCACCGCCTTCCTTCAACCCATAGACCGCGTGGACTGGAGTCGGCGGATCGTTTCCCCACGGATAAGTCCGTTCATCAGTCCCGCGTGCCGCCTTTTCCCATTCAGCCTCTGCGGGCAGCCGTTTCCCCAGCCAGAGACAATAGCCCATCGCATCCATCCAGTTCACCCAGCGGACAGGACGCTCGGCATGAATCACAGGCGTCTCCTTGTCCGTGAATCCCCATGGAGGTTCGCTCTGAATAGCTTCGACGTACTTGGCGAATCGTCCGTTCGTCACCTCAAATTTGTCGATGTAGAAAGCATTGAGGTAGACCCGGTGCGCAGGGGCTTCGTCTTCATCTCCTTTGTCGCTTCCCATTACAAACTCACCGGCCGACACCAAGACCATCGGTGCCCCATCTTTCCCAATCAGTTCAGGAACGGCCGTGGACAGCACAGCCAGCTGGTGCATAGCGCCACCGTTGGTCGGCGCCTTGCTTCTCTCTCCAGCTTTGTGATCGCCATTGGCGCCAGGAAGTTTCGCTGAAATGGCAGGAAGATCAGGCTTGAGGGACGTTGACGGGGCGGACTCAGGCTTCGAGGTCCGACTTTCTGTCGCCGCTGCAAGCCCTGTCTGTAGAAAGAGGGCCAGGGCACCAGTCATACACGCGGCAAAAATTCGTCGGACATCCATACGTTGGCCTCAGTTCATACTAAGGTACCGAAAATGAAAGGCCAAAATCCAGCCCATCTCGATTTGGCCGCTCTATGGCCCGAGGGCGGCAGCCGGTTGAACATGATAGTCGATGATTGCGTGCGAGAGTTGCACTTACCGATCGTCCAGTGTAGCGTAGGCGTCAGCATGCCGGTCTCGATTGCGTTCGCCATCCAGAAGTGCCTCCCTCTGGTCACCTGTACCCTGCTTGTCGCGCTGGTTATCGGCGTTTCCGGCTGTGGTGGGCCTTGGCGAGATACCTATTTCAAGAGAGGGGTCGGTCGGCTGACACAGGAGGAGATTCGAGAGCGACTAGGCCCCCCGCACACGGCCAAGACCCCAGCTCTTGGTGGGGATAGTCACTGGACCTATCGGTTCGCACTCAGCGAGCAAGACCTCACCACGTTGAACGCCTCATTCGTCGCTGACGCTTCCCACTCGGTCACCAGCTTGATGGGCAAGGGGGCAGAAACCGCCAAACCCACGTTGTATTGCTATCGATACACGTTGACGTTCTCCGAAGACAAGACCCTGAAGAACTGGAAACGTGAGGAATGCATTCCGGGTACCCGCGAAACACTGACCGCCAAATAGAGGATGATCGTGCCCCCAAGCGAGTGGTTTTCCATCGACAGCTCGGTCACACTGGACGGACTCAAGTCGCTCATCCTGCTACTGACCTTGATCATGATCAGGACGCTGGCCGTCCGATGGATCGCCGGCAATCAGACGCTCTCGATGGAGTCGAAACGTCGGTGGGTAGTGACAACCAGGAATTCCGTCGTCTTCGCGTTTCTTATCGGCCTGGTGATCATCTGGGCCCATGAACTCCAGGCGTTTGCCGTGTCGCTTGTCGCGTTGGCGGCGGCAATGGTCTTGGCGACAAAAGAGCTGATCCTCTGTTGGAGTGGCGCGGCGCTGCGAGTGGGCGGCAAGGTCTATGCCGTTGGTGATCGAATTCAGATTGCAGGCTACCGGGGAGTCGTACTGGATCACGATGTCTTTGCGACGAAGTTATTGGAGATCGGTCCCGGGCAATCCGCACACTTGTACACCGGCCGGGTGACATTTTTCCCCAACAGCCTGTTGTTTACCAACGCGTTGGTCAAAGAGAATCCTGAGCAGGACTACGGCCTCTATACATTGACCGTGCCGGTCAAACACGACGAGGATTGGCAACGAGCCGAACAGACCCTGTTGGAGGCGGCAAAACTAGAATGTGCACCGTTCATGGATGAAGCGGCGCGGCAGATGAAGCTATTGGAACAGGCCAACCTGTTGGAAGCACCGTCACCAGAACCCCGCATCACCATTCAAGTACCGGAATTTGGGAAGATTCATTTCATCCTCCGATTCCCAGCTCCCGATCGAGGACGATCGCGCATTGAGCAGGCTATTCTGCGCCGGTATCTCATCGGAACGACCACAGCCAACTAACCAACTTATAGAGTTTCTGCCCCAACACATGAAGAGGGCTTCCCTCGCCGCCGAAGGAAGCCCTCTCATGACTTCGAGCGCTCAGACGACCGTCTTACTTCGGAAATGCCTTCGGCTCCGTGACATGTTGCCACCCTTCGCCGTTGAGCGTACGGAGAAACGCCACCAGATCATGCTTTTCCTGATCCGTTAGCTCAAGGGGAATAACGAGATTGTCTTGGTGGGGATTCTTGACACCACCCTTGTTGTAGAAGTCGACGACTTCTGCAAGCGTCTTGAAGCGCCCGTCGTGCATATATGGGGCGCTTCGCGCGATCTCCCGCAAGGTCGGAGTCTTAAAGGCGCCAAGTTCCTCAGGGTTCTGCGTGACCATGTAACGGCCAAGATCTACTTTATTGTCGTCCCAGCCGATGCCGAGGTTGTGAAATTTCTCGTCGGTGAAATTGAACCCGGAGTGGCACTTTGTGCAACGTGCCTTATCTCGGAACAGGATGAGGCCCTTCTGAGCGGCTTCTGGAATGGCCCCTGCTTCCCCTCCCTGATCGAACCGGTCCGCAGGGCTGTTGCCGGACAGAACGGTGCGCTGGAAGCTGGCGATGGCCATGCCGACCCTTTCCGTTGTGATGGTGTCATCCCCGAAGACTTGCTTGAAAAGTTTCCGGTAGCCTGCGATTTTCATCATCTTCGCATTCATCACATCGTAGTTGGCAAAGCCGTGCTCGATCGGATTCGTAAACGGACCGACCGATTGAGCTTCCAATGTCGGAGCCCGGCCGTCCCAAAATTGTGTGCTGCTAAACACCCGGTTGAAGGACGCTGGTGCACTGCGGCCACCCTTCTGGCCTCGGATACCGGCAGAAACCGGCTTGCCATCCGTGAACGCGAATTTCGCCATATGACAATTCGCACAGGCAATGGTGTTGTCCTGCGACAACCGCTTGTCAAAAAACAGCAGCCGGCCTAACTCCACCTTCTCCTTCGTCAACGGGTTGTCGGCCGGAATGACCACAGAAGTCTCCTCGAGACCGAACGGAATCTTGAGCTTGTACTCCTCTGCTTGTACTTCGCTGAAAGGGACTGCCAACAACAGTCCAGCCACCATACACACCCACGCAGATATTGAAACCGTTAGTTTCCGCCTCTTCATCTTTATTTCCTCCCTTCGTGCATTGACAGAAGTGTCATTGCGCTTTGGTTATACATGTGAACCAAATGTGCTCCTCTTCAAGTGGCTTGCAGCCCCTCGCCCACATTGGCACCCATCGCATGAGTCGCCTCACCCCCCTGCATTCGGCCGGTTCAAGTCCAGGGTGAGATGTCCCCTACTCCGGCAGGCTTCGGATCATCCATGTCGTCTTTTCATACACCTGCATACGCATGGTCCGCAGAACGTTTGTCAGCTGACTCAAGGCCTTCTCAGCCGTTGGAAAGACGTCCCGGGATGTTCGCACTAACGCCTCTTGCCCATCGACCAACTGGCGGATCCTATCATCGACCACCATAGTAGTACCGACGAGCGCCTCGTCATATCATGACTCGTGCTGCCGACTCAATCCGCAGGCAATCGCCGGTCTCACGGAACAAACTAGCACACCAGCCGCAACCAGGCCAGCCCTGCATCCGACGATCGACCAACTTTTCATGTTCATGGCCTCCGCCTTCCGACCAGCGACATGTCGCGATCCTTCGTTCGCCTGATGGAACATCAAAGTAACCGCTCTCACAAAATAAGTCCAATTGAGAAGATATATTTTCTATATTAGTATTTCTTATTCATGAAAGGAGCCGGAGATGACACTGACGGAATTGCAGTACATCGTGGTCGTGGCACAGGAACGGCATTTCGGCCGCGCTGCGGAACGAGCATTCGTGACCCAACCGGCATTGAGTCTGGCGATCAAGAAGTTGGAAGATGAATTGGGTACGATGATTTTTGAACGACGCCGGAGCCGAATCGAACTGACTCCGCTCGGCGAGCAAATCGTCCATCAAGCGCAGCGTGTACTAGAAGAAGCGGAACACATCAAACTCATCGCGGCGCAAGGTAAAGATCAACTGAATGGACTGCTGCGGTTCGGGGTCATCGCCACCGTCGGGCCTTATATCCTGCCAGATCTAATCCCAATTCTTTACAAGCGCGCGCCAGCGATGCCGTTCGAAATCGAAGAAAGTTTGACGGCCAATCTGACCGCGATGCTCAAGAACGGGAAATTAGATGTGATCATGGTGGCCCTGCCGTTTGAAGAGCTGGGCATTCACACTCAAGCCCTCTATGACGAGCCGTTCAAAGCAGTGGTCCCAGTTGGGCATCGGTGGGAGCACAAGAAACAGATCGACGCGCGGGAACTCGACGGCGAAAAAGTGTTACTACTCCATGCCGGGCACTGTTTTCGCCAGCAGGTGTTGAGTGCTTGCCCAGAACTGAGCCGATCCGATACGGAAGGCCTACAGGGAAACTCTCTTGAAACGATTCGCCAGATGGTCGCGTCAGGGTTAGGCGTCACCGTGCTACCCTGCAGTGCTCTCACGAAGAAGTACGCAAACAAGCGATTGATCGCCATCGACCTGGCAAAACCGGTACCGGGGCGTCGAATCGGACTCGCGTGGCGCCGTGGGTTTACACGGCCACAAGTGATCGACGTGATCCGGGACGCAATCCATGGACTGAAGATGCCAGGATTGAGCATGGTGCCAGGCGAACACCGATCGGGATGACACCTCTCAGCATTTCTTCTGGACGCTTGTTGCGCTCAATGACTTTTGTTAGGATGCCGCCGACTCAACTGAAGCACGGCTTTCATGAAAATCGCCACGTTCAACGTCAATTCATTGCGCAAACGCTTGCCGATCGTGCTGGAATGGCTCGATCGACACAAACCGGATGTGCTGTGCCTTCAGGAAACCAAGGTTCAGGATAGCGAGTTTCCCTTGCTCGCGCTGGCACCCAGCGGGTACGAAGTCACGTTTCGAGGGATGAAATCGTATAACGGGGTGGCGATTCTCAGCCGAAAGAAGCCGGACTCCGTGTTCTATGGATTCGACGATGGAGGAGACCCGGAAGACGCTCGTTTGCTGAGAGTGATCATCGATGGGATTCCCATCGTGAACACCTACGTGCCGCAGGGGTTCGAAATCGACTCGCCGAAGTATGCCTACAAGCTCGCCTGGTACGAACGACTACGGAACTACTTCAACACACACCTGTCACCGCAAGCCCCGGCGATCTGGTGCGGAGATATGAACGTAGCCCCACGCCCCATGGACGTCCACGGTCCGGAGAAACATCTGAACCATGTCTGCTACCACGAAGCCGCGCGTAAGGCATATGAACAGACGGTGGCATGGGGATTTCAAGATGTCTTTGTGAAACTCTACCCAACACGTCAACAATATACATTCTGGGACTACCGCGCGCCGAGCTCACTTGCGGCCAACAAAGGGTGGCGGATCGATCACATAATGGCCACCGCACCACTCGCGGATACATGCGTGCAGGTGGATGTGGACGTCGAGCCGCGGCGAGCGAAAGAACCGTCAGACCACACTTTTTTGTGGGCTGAGTTTTCGATCTGACCGTGCGCGCGACATCCACTCCAACCATGCCGATCAATCCCGCAGTCTTGTGGCTGACCGGAATGGGACTCCGCTCCTAGGCCGCCTTGGCTCGCATATGGTTGCTGCGATTCTGCTCGATCAAGGGATCAATGATCAGTCCACAATTGAGACAGCGCAGAATAACGGTACTAGACGAGACCGCCGGTTGACGCTCTTGGATCATCAGGCCTTTGCATTTCAGACAAGTCATGGTGTCTCTCCTGCTGAGATGAATGATGACAATCACATCACATATGCACGAGGAGTACAGTAGCACCGTGAGATTAACCCCGAGTTAACAGCCAGTTAAAAGTCTCTAATGTCGCGTTCGGTCATCATCTAACTTTTCAGCACGTTATGCCTCGTGCCTACCGGTGTGAACGTTCAACTCTCCGCGAGGAAACCACGGACTCAGCTACGAAGTCCTGTACTGAAAGTAGTTGAGAAACACTCCATGAAGAATCCAACACCATCCCCCGATAAAACATCCACGGCGGATGTGGCAATTATTGGCGGAGGAGCGGCTGGCCTTGCCGCTGCCATCGCAGCGAAAGAACACAGCCAAGACGCAAGGATCTACCTACTCGATGGGGCTAGGTCATTGGGGGCCAAAATTCTGGTCTCAGGAGGAGGACGTTGCAACGTCACGCATGATGGCGTGACACCGAAGGATTTTTTTGGCAATCGGCACATCGTCCGCAACATTCTCGCGGCATTTTCCGTCGAACAGACGATCGCGTGGTTTACCTCACTCGGTGTTGAACTGAAACGCGAAGACACCGGCAAGATGTTTCCTACCACCGACAAGGCACGCACTGTTCTTAATGCACTGCTTACGCGTGCGCAGGATTCGGGTGTCACGATATGCCTAGATCATCGTGTGAACGCGGTTGTTCGGTCGGGATCCGGCTTTGAAGTTCGGCATCGCAATGGCCTGCTCTATGCCGACCGACTCATTCTCGCCACCGGTGGTCAGTCGTTGCCGAAAACAGGCAGCGATGGATTCGGGTATCGGCTGGCCCACTTTCTCGGTCATCATGTGACACCGACTGTCCCCGCGTTAGTACCGCTCCTGTTGCACCGCTCCATGTTTCACACGACACTCTCAGGCCTCTCGCAGGAAGTAATGCTGACAACTCTGGTGGATGGTCAAGAAGTTGATCGACGCACAGGGAGCCTACTCTGGACCCATTTCGGGATCAGTGGCCCCGTCGTCATGGACGCCAGCCGCTTCTGGACCCTTGCAACGAATCGAGGCGCACGTGTGGATCTCTATGGCAACTTCGTGCCGGGTAGATCATCTGAGGCATTGAAGGAATGGTTTCTCAGACAGACCGTTGAGCACCCGAAGCGCTCGCTCGTACGAACCCTCTCGTTACTGGTCCCTGAGCGCTTTGCCGAATCACTCTGCCGTCATAGTTCTTGCGATCCGCAGCACATCACGGCTCAGATCGCACGCACGGATCGAGATCGGTTGTTGAACGCTCTGACCAGGTTTCGATTTCCGATCGAGGGCGACCGCGGGTGGAACTTTGCTGAAGTCACGGCCGGAGGCGTGCCCTTGGAGGAAATCGACTATCGCACGATGGAATCAAAGCTGCTCCCTGGGCTGTATCTCGCTGGGGAGCTGTTGGATTGCGACGGCCGAATCGGGGGGTTCAATTTTCAGTGGGCTTGGACGACAGGCGGGCTGGCGGGGCGGTCAGCAGCCAAGAGCCTTCTTGCGAAAAATCGGCATCAGGAAGCCCATGATTGACGGGTTGACTCCCCTTCCCTTTCGGCACGAGCTTCCCACACCCAAGATCACCACACGCCTGCCTCTGCCTCCGTACAAGCCTTGGCCCTAGGAAGAGTCCGATACGAAGCTGCTCCTTCCTTCATGGACGGCTCATTGGGGGGCAACATCCTCACCTGGAGCTTTTCTTCAGCGAACGCCTCATCGTTGGTCCGCAAGACGCCTTCACGATTCAATATCTTGACCACATTCGTGCGCGAAACGATCGGTGGGTATTGCCTAAACTGGTCCGCCGAGACGTAAGAAACCTGGATGGTTACCGGGCGGCGCTTGGCGTAAATAAATTCACGCAGATTGTCGTCAATAGGCGTCTTTAAGGTAACGACCGCCGAACTCTCCCCGGGAAGAGTCGCAATCGAGAGGAGATACAATGGCTTCACATCAGGCGGTGCTTCTTTCTGGATGGTGACCACACGATTCGGAGCCATCAAGAGCTGCGTCAACTGATTGATGGCGGGAGACCGGACACCCACCCGCAAATTTGTGATGTCGCGATCGGACACATTTTCGAGCAACAGCTTGATGAGCACCCATGCTTGCGAATCGGGGGCTTTGGCCCGACCATTCGGCACCGATTGTTCCTCTCGGCGGATGCTGCAATCAGACACCAGATTGCGTCGTTCAAAGAAATAGAGCGTATTCATCCCCTGTGGCTGAATGCCCCGTTCATACGTATAGAATGATACGCCGACATGAATCATCGTCGGTCTGAACCAGTTCACAACCGTCGGGAGGACAAAGGGGACAAAGGCCGCAAACAGGCCAAGAATGGCAACCTTACTAAGGAGGCTTTGCCGCCAGAACCAGTTCCAGCACTTCGTCAACCACGCCATGAAAACCTTGCCTGATGTTCTTGGTCTTGCATATGCTAACCATACGCCCTTGGAGGAACTCCAGACAAGGGTAAGACTGGTCCTTGACTGTCGCCGTTCCAAGGCGCCATGCTGATCGTGAATCAGCTCAAGAGGATCAATGTCGGAGAAGCAGTCTAGAGAAGCTCACGAGACGGATCGGCGGATCACCATCCGCTGGAAAGGGATGCTTGCGCTCGGTACCGCCCTCATTGCGCTGGGGCTCTTTGTCGAGTGGCCCCCTCCGCAGGAAGCCAGCGTACCAACCACGTCATCCTTCCTGATCATCCTCGGTGGGCTCCTCGGCGCGGTTGGACTCCTGACTGTACTTCGGGGAAAGTAGACGCGTAGATACGGAGAGGCATCCTCTGCGTCTATGGATCTATTGGGAGATCGGACCGGACTACCGACTTCCCGTCTGGGACTGAACTGCACTCACGCCATATGGGCTGAGGAAGGCAAGCACCTTGTCGCCCACCTTAAACTGGCCGCCGAGTTGGGTCTGTTGCGTGAGGTTCAGAATATGGAGCTGCCCTTTTTCATCTCGAATGACCATCGTTCCAGGAATACCGACCGTCATGGAGACAACTTCTCCTTGAACGGGCGGAAGGGCGAGGGCGGAATTTGGCAGACTGACTATGGTGATGGCCAGAAACAGGAAACCGTTCAGTGCGCTGGTTATAAGCCGATGCATCGCGACATTTCCTTTCCACATGTGGGGACGATCAGTCTCCGTGGCCGCATCATGGTGGCCAGTAGGGATTCCCGGCGCTGACCGGCCTTCCGTCATTGTATCAGGATGCCTGTTACCTAGGCATACGACGATTGAGCAAGAAGCACATTAACTCGCAACACGCGTAATTCTCCCCTCTAACCGTCGAGATGGCTCCAGCGCTCACGCGATCCCATAATAGACCCTTGGTCACGCTTGTCCCCCTGCCCGGTCAGAGTGACGAATCCTGGCCAAATTCATCATCGTGGTCTTTTCACTGATCCCATAAGATAGAAGGTGCGTCATTCCCCCTGTGTCCCCCAAAACCCAGGCCCCCCAAGGTACGTAACGTGGGCTATGCACTTAGAATTAGCCCCCCTCTTTCGTGGTAGATATTTCGAGGGATGCGCTCGTCTACTCTCTCCGCTACGCTTGACCTATTAGGCCAATGGACACAAGCGGAAGGAGCAACCATGACTAATAGAACGAATCCCGTGCGACGTTACAGTCGGTTTCCGGTCAGCTGGCCCGTGGCATACGGAAATGACGCGCTTCTCGCAGAAGGGACCGTTCTCGATCTAACCTCTCGGGGCTGGCGAGTGGCAGGATCGATGCCGGTGACACCCGGCATGCAGTTAACCCTGCAGGTATCCATTCCCGAACGGTCGGCACCGCTGTGTGTCCATCGAGCGACCGTGCTGTGGGTACTCGATCATGAGTTTGCAATTGAAGCCCATGAGATGGCACCGATCGATCAGGCCTGGGTCACCGAATTTCTCCGGCACAAACTCGGGCTCATGTGGATGTCACGAACCGCCGATCATGAGACTCCACTTCAGGCCAGAGAAAAAACACCCCATAGTGAGACCGCCCTATCACAACATTCCATTCCATCCATGGAGGAGGTCCTGCGTCGATTCCTTGCAATTGAAACCGGTTCGGCTGATATGCCTACCGAACTGCGGTGGAACAGTGACTCGGAGTTTCAGGAGACCGAGACAGATCCCCTCTGCGACCGCCAGCCCGAGAAGATTTTGCGTGAAGCACGCCGCATTCTTCGACGGATGGTTGCTCTCAAAGCGGATCGTGTCCGAACCGGCAGAAATCCGATTCTGAACAATTAACCCCTCACAAAGAGAAGCCCAACCACCTGTCTCGACGCAAAAGGAAAAGACACGTGGAGAGCCCCAGCAGGGAGCTATGAAAGCTCCCTGCTGGGGCAGTCACTTCACCGCGCGTGAACGCTATTTCACGCTCACGTCTTCCGAGGCTTCGCCCTCTACTTGTGGGCTCACCTCGTTGGTTTGGGCCTTCAGGTTCTGCTCAACAGCATTGGGGACCGTGGGATTTGCACAGTTTATGTTTCCCACAGGATATGACGCATACCTAAGCGTGAAATTGGTATTAACTGCCACTCCGGTGTAATGGTTGACTGTCACCGTGTACCAACCAGAGACAGGTGTATTCGCAATCTTGACGAGAGGGCAGAGAAAGCAGGAACCACCAGAGTCGTCATTTCTCCACGCAAGATTATAACGAGGTGCGGTGACCTGCATCCCGAGGTCCACTGCCTCTCCTGTCACTTCAATACGAAGGCAGCGCCCAACAACGGCTTCGATTTGGGCCACCCACGGTCTGGCGATACTACCTTGCGCAAAGGTTGATCCAAAAACGACATGAGAACCACCATTAATTGCGGTGCTCGTGCTAGTAGGTGCCAGTAGCTCTGTGGCCCCTGCAGTCCCAACCATGAGGGCGACGCTAAGGACAGCTCCTCCGGCCGCTAACCATTTGGCAATTGTCTGCTTTACCATAATGCAATCTCCTTCTTTGCCGGATCTTACCGGCTCATTGAGTGAATCAAAAATCAGTGAAGGCCCAACATCCCTCACCAACCCTGCACCAGGTGCAGGCACCTCTGAAGCCAATCAAGCTCATCCCTCGTTTCCTCTGCTCATGGTGAGACCGCTCAGCCACAGCCTCCTGCTCCCTCTGAGGAGGATGTTTTGCGTCGATTCCTTGCGATTGAGAACACTGCGACTGACAGGCCTGCCGAGCTGCGATGGCATGGTGACTCGGAGTTGCAGGAGACCGAGGCACATACCTTCTGCGATCGCCCGTCCGAGCAGGTCCTACGCGAAGCACACCGCATCCTTCGACACATAATTGCTCTCAACGCTGATCGTGTCCGGACCGGCAGAAATCCGATTCCGGACAATTAACCCTTCGCGAAAAAAGCCCAGCCATCTATACCTCAACAGCAGGTCGACGAAAGAAGGAAGGCGACGGAGAGAGCCCCAGCAGGGAGCTATGGAAGCACCCTGCTGGAGCCTTCACTCCCACCGCACGTGGGCGCTATTGTCCAGTTGGTCCCCCTTCTTCTCCTTGTTGCTGTATCTCCGCTGCCGGGTTCTTCTGGAGCTTCACAGCCTCATCAGAAGCAACGACTGGAATCGTCGCACCTGCACAGTTGACGTTGCCAACCGGATAGTGTTGGTACTGCAGTGTAAAATCGGCAGCCACTGCGGTTCCAGCAAAGTGATTGATAGACACAGCATACCAACCACGGTTAGGGGTATTCGCAATCTTGACGAGAGGGCACAACGGGCAGACAGCCCCCCCTTGGTCGTCGTTCCTGAATACCTGACCATTAGGGGCGCGAACGACTGTCTCGAGGTCCGTGCCCTGTGCGGTCACAGCAATCCGAAGGCAACGCCCGGCGGGGGCCCAAAGTTCCGCAACCCAGGGATCGTTGTTTGAAAGGAATGATCCCACAGTTCCTTGAATGGTGCGAGCACTACCGTTAATTGCCGTGCTCGTGCTTCCAGTTGTGAACATGTTCGTGGCCCAAGTGGACCCAACCATCAGGACGACGCCGAGGACGACTGCTCCGGCCCCTAACAATTTTACCGCTGTCTTTTTTACCATCGTGACATCTCCTTATTTGCCGGATCTTACCGGCTCATTGGTGAATGAAAAAGATATCGGTGAAGGCCCAACATCCCCCACCAACCCTGCACCAGGTGCAGGCACCTCTGAGGCCAACCAGGCTCATCCCGGCCCATCCCTCCTTTCCTCTGCTCAATGCCAGGGCGTCTTATTTCTGTTGTGCATGCGAGACACCGTTGAACCAAGCGTCCATGGTTTACGGATGCTCCTCTTATCGGTGTTTCCTCCCACCCGATCTCTCCTCTTGCTCCGTTTCATATTCCGACTGTGCCAGCTCTTGCCCGATACCCCAGTTGTCGGGTTCGCTACTCGCGTCATCAGTCGTGTCTCCAGGAGCCACGACTGGCTCCGTCGCTCCCTCTTGCGTCCGCTCAGGCATGAATGACGAACTATTCTGTGGCACGGAGTGCGACGCGGACGGCCCGCTCAGGCTTGTGCGTGATTCCAAGCTTGCTGCAGGGTCGGCTGGCATCGGCCCACAGGCGGATAATCCGATGAGGAGCACAAGACTCAGCAACCATACCTGCTGACACGGTCGCCATACACGCAGTCTCTCAGACCGTTCAAGTGACGGGCATGAGACAGAAGCAAGTTCCCACCCTTCCGGCTTAGGACACTCCCCAACTCCATATCTGTGTAGATGCCACAAGCGCATCGTCTTAGATTCCTCGACCGTACCGCGCTGACCTGTGGCCCCCTGCTGGGCATGCTGACGGCAGCGAGAACGCTGCCCGAGAGACAGACGGCCTTGCCCCAAGCTCACCGACACGCCACCGCGAACAGTGTTGGGAAACTGATCACTGACTCGCTTACGAATGCCGTACAGCATTGGTTGCACTCCCGAAGACCTGCCGCCCCGTGATCCGTACCCAAGCAACAATTTTCAGACTCCCATCAACTGCACTGAGATCCGACATCAGTCGCCCCCACAGCCATCTCTTGTGCAAGCCTGTCTGGATCTAAAGCAAACGAGATACCAGCAGATGGCAAGACCATCCATTACTCAGAACAATGGTTACTATATACGTAATAGCAACAGGTTAGAGTTTCTTGAGACAGAGCGGCACAGATACAAGTAGATACACTAATCCAAGATAAGTGTATCTAATTCGATTCATGGTATGTATCCAATTGGATTCATCCAGTAGGGTCGTCCTAGATCGACCAACACATCGTAAAACCCATGTGCTCCTCCCTCCAATCCAAAGTCGCAAGGGGCGATGGCCGAGCATGGGTTTGATTTATCTTTCCTTTCGACTCATCGTTGATGATGCAGCACGTGGATCTGTCGTGACCTGACGTCCCTCTGAATTCTGTGGGCGTCGAACAGAATCCACCCACGGAATTGGGGAAGGTCACAGCGTCTATTTACGAACATACTGGCTCGACGGAACCTTCAGTGGGCTTGTAGCGTGCCCTAAAGCTTGATGAGTCGGACTGTTATGGACGCAAGGCTGAGCCTACACCGACGTACCGACAGCAGTGAGGAGAAGAAATGGGGTGGATGACGGGTTTCGAACCCGCGACCTCCGGATCCACAATCCGGCGCTCTAACCAACTGAGCTACACCCACCATGAAGGGAACTGCGCAGAATGCAACCGATGCGGCAACGGGTGATCTTAGCAAAGACGCTGGAGCGGCCGCAACCTACTGAGGCACGTCACCAACCCTCAAGAGTCATGCATCAATTGGTGATTGGATCTCCCTGGCTTCTTCACTGTCGACAATTGACCGATGATGCCTACCCTCGTGCATCAAAGGCCGCCTGCATCTCTGCGGTGATGGCCGCCACAGTTCCTGCCGGGTCTTCCGCGTCGCGAATAGGCCGACCGATCACAAGATAATCTGCGCCGGACGCGATCGTCTGCGTGGGCGTGGTGGCCCGTGCATGGTCGTCGACTCCCTTGCCGGCCGGCCGGACTCCCGGCGTGACAACCACAAAGTCTGGCCCGACTTTCTGTCGGATAGCCGCTGCTTCTTCACCGGAGGCCACCACCCCGTCGCAGCCGACTTCTGAAGCGAGTGCTGCCCTGGCTATGACCAGATCTTGGACCGTCCGCTGTATCCCCATTTCACGGAGATCCTGACTGTCGAAATTCGTCAACACAGTCACGGCGAGCAGCTTCAGTGCCGAGCCCTCCCGCCCTTGCACGGCCGCCATGAGCGCCTTGCGGTTTGCGTGGATGGTTAAAAACTCCACTCCCATGTCCGCAACCCGACTTGTCGCGCGGCGAACGGTCTCTTCGATGTCGAGAAATTTGAGGTCGAGAAACACCCGCATGCCCCGCTCCACAATCCGCTTCACCATCTCGGGGCCTGCTGCGGTGTAGAGCTCAAGGCCGACCTTGACGAACGAAATATGCCCCTGGAGCCGGTCTAAGAGCCGGTCTGCTTCCGCCGCTGAGGGCACATCCAATGCAAAGATAAGTCGGTCACGTGCAGCAGTCTTCACCATACTCGTACTCCTTCTTGAGTGCCGATCCTTGACGACCGGCGAGATATTATGATACTAGTCATTTTTTTTCATAGGAGTGATCGATGCCTCAGATTCATAAATCGACGATTCGACGTGCACGTCAAGCTGAGCGACGACATGATCGGAACCGGGCCACGATGAACGCGGTGAAGACGATCATCAAGAAGGTTCAGTCTGCCGTAGCCGGGAAGAAGGCTGACGAGGCCAAAACCACCTTGTTGGAAGCCACCTCGGCGATCGGGAAAGCCGTTTCGAAAGGTGCGCTTCATCCCAATACCGCATCTCGCCGAATTTCTCGCCTGGCGTTGCACGTCAACGGGCTGTCCGGCTCTTAATCGTCCGGACGTTCGACAGCACCCGTCCAGGAACCCGCTTCGGTGACGCCGGAGGACGATTCGGCTGTTCACCGTGCGTACTTGCGGTACCTTCGCACAGCTTCAACAGCAGACGCTCCAGCACCATTCGTGGCCGACTGCCGCTGCCCCCTTTCAGCCTCCCATCGGTTTCCAGAAAGAGACCGAGCGCGGCTTGAAGATGTCGCTCGGAAAACCGATCGAGAAAGGAGCGGACCTTCAACGGGTCCATGCGCAAGCTCCTCGCTGCCTCATTTTCACGTCCGCCATTGGCCAGCAGCTCTTTGATCTTCCAGAGACGGCGATACTGCCATGCAAGCGAGCCAAGGATCCGAAGCGGGGCTTCTCCTGCTTCTAGATTCCGCGCCACAATGGAAAGCGCCTGTCCACGGTGACCCTCCGCGATAGCCAACGTCAAGTCGAACACAGAGGCCCCCGGCTCCATCCCACGCAACAGATGCACATCGGCGGCGGTCACCGCCTGATTGGCCGGCACATAGGAAGCCAGCTTCTCCAGTTCTCTCCGTAAGCCATAGAGCGATGCGCCACAAGCCTCCTGCAGTACGTAGGCCGCTGCTTCCTCTAAGCGAAGCCCGACCCGTTCCGCTTCACGGGCAATCCAAGAAGGCAGCTGCGCCTCACGGAGGGGCGAGCAATCGACCATACATGCCGCGCGCGCCAGGGCTTGTGAAAATTTCAACCGACCATCCAGCTTCGGGCTCACGAACACCAGCGTCGTGGAGTCCACCGGATGGTTCACACTGTCGAGCAGCGGCTCGCTTTCTCGAGCAGTCAGTTTTTCCGCTGCCTTCACCACAACGACGCGACGCTCCGCGAAGACTGGCACTACCGCCGCACTGTTCCGAATATCGGTTCCACTCGCGTCATCTCCATAAAACAGTTCGTAATTGAATTCGTCGACTTCGCTGCCAAGAGCCGCGCGCTTGATGGCAGCGAGTGCAGAATCCCGCAGAAGGTCTTCTTCTCCCACAATGAGGTACAGAGACCCGGGCGCCTGCTGTTTCAGCGCCGCCTCTAGTTGCACAGGGCTCACGGTGGATGCCATTGGTCCAGACCCTCGATCTTAGTGAGACACAGGAGCCGGCGCAGACGCTTGCTTCATGAGCGCCCCGGTCTCGAGCTGCAACAAGAAACGTGCCGCCAGATCAGCCGCCGCAAAACGGCTTGCCTGTTCAATCGCTCGATTCTGCAGCGAGCGATTGAACTGGAGATCCTGTGTCACGAAGAACTCCGACGCCCCTTTGACGACTTGGCTCCAGACCACTTTTTTTGACCGGGCGTCTTCAACCCGAGCCAAGACAACCACCTCGGTTCTGCTTTCCAACGTTGCCGTCGACGAAAAACTGAGCGTCGGCACGATCACCGACAGGATTTGCCCGGTCAACACAAGATCCGCCGCTTCAGAATCAGACACGACCTGCGCCCCACTCCCAGCAGAAAATTCTTCGCGGAGATAGTTCGTGTATCGCGTTTCCACATTCGGCTCAAAACTGCTGTTGATCAATGTCCGGATGATGAGGCGCGGCGGAGGCTCTTTGGAAGCGGTCGCAGAAGCTCCTCCGATAGTTGGGCCAGCTCCCTCCACTCGAAACTGGTACCCACAGGCGGTCAACAGAGTCATCACCGTGAGGCACCCGATGGCCGAGAGCGGTGTACGGAGTCCGGCGTGTCGAGCGCGCGAACCACGCATGTCCTCACACCACGAAGTTAAGCAACTTCTTTTCGACGTAGATCACCTTTTTTGATTCTTTACCTTGGATCCACTCCGCCGCCTCTGCGCGAGCCAGTCGTTCGATCTCATCCCGCGACGTGTCTACGGGAATATCGATCTTGGCCCGAAGCCGACCATTGACCTGAACCGGGATGATCATGCGCTCGCTCAGCGTCATCGCTGGATCGAAGGTCGGCCAAGGCTGTTGTGATACACTGGGTTGGCGTCCCAGCAGGTCCCAGAGTTCCTCGGCAACATGCGGCGCGAACGGCGAGAGCAGCAAGACGAACGGCTCGATCACCGATCGAGACCGTTGCTGCACCTTCGTCATCTCATTCGTGAAAATCATCATCTGTGAGATCGCCGTGTTGAACCGGAGGGCCTCGATGTCCTCAGTCACCTTCTTGATGGTTTGATGAAGCAATCGTTGATGATCGAGACTCGGTGTGGTTGAGACGACGGCGTTTGAGAGCCGGCCTTGTTCATCGACCATCAGCCGCCAGACTCGTTCCAAGAAACGGGTCACGCCTTCCACACCTCTAGTACTCCAGGGTTTCATCGCTTCGAGCGGTCCCATGAACATCTCATAGAGGCGTACGGCATCTGCGCCGAACTGATCGATCATGTCGTCCGGGTTCACCACGTTTCCCCGCGACTTCGACATCTTCTGATTGTCTTCTCCCAAGACGATGCCCTGATGTACTAATTTCCTGAATGGCTCAGAAGTGCTCACGACGCCGATATCGAACAGAACTTTATGCCAGAACCGAGCATACAGAAGATGCAGGACGGCATGTTCGCTGCCCCCGATGTACAGATCTACGGGCATCCAATAGCGCTCTTTTTCAGGGTCAACGAGCTGTGTTGCGTTCTTAGGATCGATGAATCGCAGATAGTACCAGCAAGATCCAGCCCACTGCGGCATGGTGTTGGTCTCGCGCCGAGCCGGTTTGTTGGTCGTGGGATCGGTGGTGATAAGCCACTGGTCCAAGTTCGCCAATGGACTCTCTCCTGTGCCGGACGGTTTAAAGTTGTTGGATTCCGGCAACACGAGGGGAAGTTGCTCTTCCGGAAGCGGACGCGCTTCTCCGTCCACCCACACAATTGGAAACGGCTCTCCCCAATAGCGCTGGCGGGCAAAGAGCCAGTCCCGGAGTTTGTAGTTGACCGCTCGCGTGCCCTGCCCTTGCTTCACCAACCAATCGGTGATCTTCGGAATCGCCTCGGAAGACGTGAGACCGTTGAGTGAGAACGTGCCATCGCCCGTGGACGAATTCACGACCTTCCCGCGATCCGTATCAGTGAAGGCCGCTTCCTGAACATTCCCGCCTGAAATAACCTCACGAATCGACAACGCGTATTGTTGCGCGAACGCCCAGTCTCGCTCGTCATGCGCCGGCACCGCCATGATGGCGCCTGTTCCATAACTCATCAGTACATAGTCTGCGATCCAAATCGGCAACCGTTCCTGATTCACTGGATTGATCGCATAGCCGCCGGTGAAGACACCGGTCTTTTCTTTTTCGAGCTCTTGTCTTTGCAGATCACTCTTTTTCGCCGCCGCCTTCCGATAGGCCGCAACCGGCTCTTTCTGTTCCACGCTCGTGATCACATCCACCAGCGGATGTTCAGGCGCCAGAACCATATAGGTCGCGCCGAACAGCGTGTCCGGTCTGGTCGTGAACACTCGAATCGCGCCGTTCTGATCTGCCAGGACAAAATCGACCTCCGCGCCGATCGAACGGCCAATCCAATTCTTTTGCATCTCCAACGTACTGGGAGGCCAGTCGACCAGTGTCAAGTCCTCAAGCAACCGATCAGCATAGGCCGTGATCTTGAGCACCCATTGACGCATCGGCTTGCGAATCACATCGAAGCCACCCACTTCACTCTTGCCATCGACGATCTCTTCATTCGCCAGCACCGTACCGAGCGCCGGACACCAATTCACAGGGACTTCCGCTACGTAGGCTAATCCTCGTTCGAAGAGCTTTAGGAAAATCCATTGCGTCCACCGATAGTACTGCGGGTCAGTGGTGCTGAGTTCTCGCTCCCAGTCATACGAGAGCCCCACACGCTTCATCTGGCGCTTAAAGGTGGCGATGTTTTGGGCCGTGGTGATCGCGGGATGAATCCCTGTTTTCACCGCGTACTGTTCAGCTGGCAGACCAAACGCATCCCAGCCCATCGGATGCAGGACGTTGAACCCACGCATCCGTTTATATCGAGAGACGATATCGGTCGCCGTGTACCCTTCCAAATGCCCGACATGGAGCCCGGACCCGGACGGGTAGGGAAACATATCCAGGCAATAGAACTTTGGCCTCGAGAGGTCATCGGAGGCTTTAAATGGGCGGTGCTGTTCCCAATAAGCCTGCCACTTCGCTTCGATGGCGTGATGGTCGTAGGTCTTACTCATGATCCAGAGGATATGTATGATCGACGGGCTTACAGACCCGCACAAGGACAGAGGACTGTATCATAGACCGTATGGAGCAACAAGAATGCGGAATGAGGAAAGACGTCCGGTAAGAAACCGGCCGGCTGACCAGAGTCGTGGTCAGCCACCGGATATTCGAGCAGGTCTAGAAGTGATACCCAACCCCGAAGACAAAGTGGTGGAGTTGAGAGAGAGCATTGATGCCAAAGTGATTCACATTGGCTTGCCCGGCCAGATCAATGCGACCGTAGTTGTATTTCCATTCGCCGAACATCGAGACATGTCCCGTCAGCCGATAGCGAAGACCGACTTGGGTATTGAGGCCGTATCCCGTGTTCGATTGCGAGTAGTTCGACGGACTGCCCGAGGCGGTGAGCTGCTCCTGATGGAGAAAGAACACCCCCGGACCGACTCCAGCATAGGGCTCGAACGCTCCGGCTTGGTACCGCACCATGATGAGGGGCGACACGACCACGATTCGATTGGTCGCTCCCGGCTCGTCCTGCTGAATCGTGCCGATTCCAGGGGCGTTCAGAGTCAAGCGCTGGGCGGGCCGATGGGGAGTCGTGACGAAAGCCTCAAGTTCCACGCCCAACCACGGTATCGAGTTGAAGTAATGTCCGACCTTGGCACCATACATAATCGAGCTATTCAACTGGACGTTCGAAATGGAGGTACCCTCGGGAAGGCCGACGAAACTTGGATCGTTCACCCGCCCACGTACAGTATCTGGGGCGAGGGTCGCCCCGACCATGCCAGCGACATAGGTCTCGGCGAAAGCCGGAAGCGCCGAGACGAGGCCTAAGGCAATCGCCATACCGAGAACCCTGCTTTTAGACCGTCGCAGTTCATTTCCGATGTTAATATTCATCGAGATATCTCCTTGGATGGCCGAACGCATTACTGCTTGCAGACTACGGCCTCGGCAGGCATGCTGGCTATTCTGCGAAAGTCGAGGGGGTTACCCCGAAGGAGTAGATGGGACTGTACGCGACTCAGATCTTTCCGCGACTGATGGATTGGGTGATGGCTCGACCGGCATTCTCGCAACTGCGCGAAGCGTTGTTGCAGCTGGCTTCCGGAGAAGTCCTGGAGATCGGGTTTGGCACGGGCCTCAATCTCCGCCATTACCCGACTACGATCACTCGCCTTTCCATCGTTGATCCGGCGACTCTGCTCCCAGCGAAGGTCTCTCGCCGCATGGCTGCCGCACCGTATCCGATCCAAACCACCCATGTCACAGCTGAGAACCTTCCGTTTCCGGACCAACAATTCGAAACCGTCGTCAGCACCTGGACGCTCTGCACGATTCCCGACCCCGTGCAAGCGTTACAGGAAGTAGCGCGGGTGCTCAAGCCGGAAGGACATTTTCTATTCCTGGAACATGGGCGCAGCGAGGACCAGAAGATCGCCGCATGGCAGGACCGGTTGAATCCGATTCAAAATGTAATGGGTTGTGGATGTCACCTGAACCGGCAGATTGATCGACTGATTACCCAGTCCGGCCTATCAATCGCTCACCTTGATCGATTCAGCATGCAGGGTGTGCCCAGATTGGCTGGTGAGATGTACCGAGGCACGGCAACCAGACAGCATTAGGCTGGTGACCGGCCATTGAGCAGCGGTGCAAATCCGGCAATGGAGAGAAACTGGGGAAGTGGAGACGGCGGTAATTGCGAACTCGACTTGGCGCTGTGTACCAGGTGGGCCACCCCAAATGCTTTCGCGGCCATCAGACAACCTTCATCGTCATCCATGAACAGGGATCTCGACGGATCGAACCCCAACAAGCGCTGACAGTTCGGCCAATACTCTGGCCGCATCTTGAGATAGCCGACCTCAAACGCGTCTACAATCCGGTTGACGTACCGATCCAGCCCAGTCTTGGAGACTTTGACCGATACACCGGTAGAATGGGCGTTTGTCACGATGGTCACAGGCTTCCCGAGTTGCCGAAGATGGCGTAAAAATTCCTCGGCACCAGGCAGAAAACCGATCATGTGATCGAGTTCCTTGTGCATCGCCACCACGTCGAGGCCGACCCGCTTCGTCCAGTAATCGAGGTCCGTCCACGCCAGTTCGCCTTCGACTGACCGGTACATCGCCATTAAACGATCACGAGCCTCCTCAAACGGGATGGCGTGGAGCGTGGCGTACCGACGCGGCAGCTCCTCCTCGAAAAAGAAGTTATCGAAATGGCGGTCGAGCAACGTGCCGTCCATATCGAGCAGCACGTCGTCGATCTGCGTCCAGTCAGGGAAGTGCTGAGGACTGAGAACTGAGGATTGCTTCATGGGCAAAAGTATATCGGAGGTCGAACGAGAAGGCGAGACGGTTGTCTTTGAGAAAAACCTTGTGTTACGGTCCAAGACCTCATGCCGCGCAAAAAATCCGCTCCTACGCAAGAACCGACGCTGCCGTTGCCCCCAACAGAAGGGGGACCACCGCCGCTTGTGGCCATCATCGGCCGGCCGAACGTGGGAAAGTCGACGCTGTTCAACAAGATCTTAGGCGCAAAGATCGCTATTGTGGACGACATCCCCGGCGTGACCCGCGACCGGAACTATGCGGATGCCACCTACCGTAATCGAAAGTTTCGGTTGGTCGACACGGGAGGGCTTGATCTCTCTTCATCAGATAGCATGTTGACCCTGATTCGACGGCAGTCGGAACTGGCGATCACCGAAGCGGATATCCTCATCGTTCTGTTGGACGGTCGATCGGGATTGACCCCGCCGGATCATGAAGTGGTGCGGCTACTACGCGGAGTGACCAAACCCCTGTTCTATGTGATCAACAAGATCGACACCCCGAAATCAGAGCCCCTCCTCGCCGACTTCTACAAATTGGGTGCCGACGAGCTCTATCCCATCTCCGCCGAACATGGCCTGGGAGTCGCTGAATTACTGGATGACATCTATCCGCTCCTTCCATCGGTTGACGAAGCAGGCGAGCTGCAACCACCGCCTCGCGTGGCCGTGGTGGGACGCCCGAACGTTGGCAAGTCCACCCTCGTGAATGCGTTGCTGGGAGAAGAACGGGTCGTCGTCAGCAATGTGCCAGGAACGACGCGCGATCCCATCGACTCGTTGGTCACACACCAGGATCAACGCTACGTGTTCACTGACACGGCAGGCATCAGGCGACGCGGCAAGATCGACCGTGGAGTGGAAGGCTACAGCGTCCTCCGATCACTCCGTGCCATCGGTCGGTCCGACATCGGGGTCCTTCTCCTGGATGGAGTGGAAGGAGTCACGGAACAAGACACCAAGATCGCTGGGTCCATTCTCAAGCAAGGACGCGCCTGCATTCTCCTGATCAACAAATGGGACTTGCGAGACGGAGATGCTCAGGCCCGGCAAGAATATGAGCTAGAACTCCGCCGACGGCTTTCCTTTCTGACCTGGGCTCCGATCCTGTATGGATCAGCGCTCAAGCCGGACTCCGTCCACCGTCTTTTCCCGCTCCTCAAGGACGTGCACGCTATGTTCACCAAGCGTGTCCCCACTGGCGCGTTGAATACCTGGCTGCAGAAAATTCTCGACACCCATCCGTTGCCGGCCCGCAAGCACAAGCCGTCGGCTGTGACGAAGTCCGCCTATATCACGCAGGTGGCCACCAAACCGCCGGTCTTTGCCTTGTTTGTTGGGCATCCGGAAGACCTCACGCCTTCGTACTTGAAGTATTTGGAAAATCAACTGCGCGAAACCTACCACTTCACCGGCACCCCGCTCCGCCTCATGGTCAGGAAGAAGTAAGCATACCCTTCTTCAAAAATCCCTGTCCTGCCCTCTCCCACTCACACACGATGTGTCCGTGCAAAGACCAAGTATTTTTCATGTCGTAGGCATTGACCGTACCACCCTCACTCCCTTACGTATCCATCATGGGACACAGGACCCTCAGGGTATGGGTAGGAGCCACGAGCGTACTCGGGGCTGTTCAGGCACACCCTCTTTCGGGTTGACTCTAATTCTGAGCTCATGTTATTCCGCATAGACGATTGACGGACTGGGATTGATTGCGGCACCATGACCTCAAAGCTTGAGGCGTTTTCGTTTAGACGGGACGAAACATTCACCACCGCCATACCGAGCATCTTCTCCATGGACCAATTCGTACACAGTCGACAGCTCTTTCTCACGGTGTTTCTCCTCGGACTTATTCATGCCGGATGCGCCACAGCAAGTCCTCCGGATGGAGAGAAGGCCCAGATACCACCCTCTGAGCCTATCCCATTGGAATCTCAGCTCGATGCCTCGATAACGGCGCAGGCTCAGACCAATCAGCCCCAGACTGATGAAGCAACGCCCAAGCCATCGGAGGTCGACGAGGTTGCACCGACTCCCCCTCAGAGTGAGGTCCCCGCTGCTGTCGAGCCCCAGAGCAGCGAGACTCCATCGGCTGAGTCCACCGATAGTTCTCCAGCCGCTCCAGCACAAGTGGAAAGTCATCCCACTGCTCAGCAGGAGACCGTTGAAGCTGCTCCCATCCGCACCGATGTGAACCCCTCTATCAGGCTGACGGGACGGGTCTGGCGGGCCAAGCCAGGGATCGTCTTCCTGAAGACACCGATCGGGCTCATGTCGCTCAGTTCAAAGACCACGCTCAAAACCCTCCCTGCCTCGCAAGAGGTATCCTTTGTGATTCATGAGGACCATGTCGTTGTGGATCTCGTGAGGCGAGCCGATGGGACGCTCGCCCACCGCTACCTGACCGGACCGTTTAAGCGAGACAGCGGAGACGACACCAAGTTGGTGTGTTGGACACCGGAAAGCGGCGAGAAAGCCGTCCACATAGGCGCATACGAACGGGCGCTCGCGTCCCGCAAGGACGGGGAGTCCGTGACGGTTGAAGTTGACGGAACGGATACCGTCATCGGTGTGCACGACCTTCAGTTCGACCTTCAAATCAGCCAGATCGCCACGCCTGGAAGTAAGGCACATCTGTTGCTCACCGGTTCGATCTCCAAAATGAAGTCTAACTTTATCTTCTTCAAGACACCCATCGGCATCGTCAACGTCAACGCCAAGATTGGCATCAAGAATGCCAAGATCGGGCAGATCATGACCTTGCATATGCACAACGACTCCGTCGTAGCGGATCTTGCCGCGTCTCGCGATTCGGCTCTTATCCGCCGTTTCATCACAGGACCGTTGGATTTTGCCACTCCAGATCGAACCAACGTCAGGCTCTGGACTCCGGAGGGCGAACAGACCTATCCAACGGATCTTGGTAAGTCCGCGCTGAACGGGGCAAGGGAAGGGGCCCCTATTACGGTGGAACTCGACGGGCAGGGCGACGTCATCGAATTTCACCGGATGAAGTAATCACCTTCCAGCCTTCGTCTTGACTCTCTTTTCAGTCCCCCCGTAGACTGCGTTGCGTATGAGCGCCTCACCCACGATTCGCCGCTCGCCGGCCTCGTCCTCTAGGGATCCCCAATCCGCCAAGAATTTTGATAGGCTGTACAAGGATCACGTAGACCTCATCTATCGTTTCGCCCATCGGCTGTGCGGCGAACCGGAGGCGGCAAAGGATCTGGTACAAGAGACCTTTTTGAATGCCTATCGGGGCTTCGACAGATTTCGTGGTGACGCCCAGATTTCGACGTGGCTCTATACCATCGCCTCGCGGGCGTGCCGGCGCATGCGGCGCAGACGGAAGGGCGCCCCGGAACGAGAGTTATCCCTGGAGGAATTCATTCCCACGTCCGACGGTGAGTTTCGCTTGCAGATTCCGATCGATGGCCTCAGTCCAGAGGAAGCGCTCCAGAACAAGGAATTGCGTCACGCGCTCGATGCCGCGATCGACCAATTGCCGAAGAAGTACAAAATGGTCTTGGTGCTTCGCGACATGGAAGGAGTCAGCGCCAAGGAGGTCGGAACCATCATGGGCTTGAACGAGCGCGCGGTGAAATCACGTTTGCACCGGGCTCGACTATTTGTGCGCCGTCAACTCAGTGCGCGAGGCCTCGGTGAACCACTCATTGACCATAACCACGACTCACGTGGGTAGCAGAGGGACTGCTCCATATGGCACAACGTAGCGCGTCCAAACGGAAACGGCAGGCTTCCACAACTGGGCAGCCACACACTCATGGGAAAAGCCGATGTCTGCGCATCCTGCGCCAGTTGTCCGCCTATATCGATGACGAACTGTCCACGAATATTTGCCAAGAAATTCGTCAACATCTGGGTGCCTGTCCTAATTGTGAAACCTTCGTGATGTCGTTGCGCCAAACCGTATCGCTCTGTCGCCACAGTCCGGCACCGACGCTATCGACAGCCGACCGAGCGTTGATGCGTGAGAAAATCCTGAAAACTGCCTCATCTCGATAACCCACAACAGCGTGACTCTTTTTCATCATGACTAAAAACCTATTACTTGGAATATTACTCCTGTTAGGACTGCTGATAGCCGTTGAGACAACCGCGCCTGACCTTGTGACGGCGGCGTCTCGACCTCCTCAAAAGGCAACTCAACACAAGGCCGCCGTCGATACAGCGGTTCGATATGCCGAAGCGATCGCTCAAGGCGACAAGAACACGACAGGACAACTGGACTTTGCATGCCAATACAAGCTCCTGACGATGCCGTCGGCCAGCCTTCAAAACCCTCCAGCAACTGACACCTCGTATGAGGCTTGTTGGCAAGAGCTGACCACCAGTCAGGCCCCGTTTATAAAACGGTCGGATATTGGGATGAATGTCCTCTGGCCCAGTACCGGTCCGCTCGTATTTTATGGAGATGACCTGTCCCGCGCTCCCGCCTCCGCCTTTGTGATGGATGCGCTGGGAGTCTCGCCGCCCGGAACCGGCCTTCATCTTACGGTGACCGACGTCCGTCCGATCCCGAACGGGTCCTTCCGACTGAAGCCGAACGGGAAAGTCGTCGGAGTCCCGACCACGCTGGTCTCGCTGACCGTCCACTACCATGACCCGCTCACCTCCCCAGTGACGTACCGTCCAGGCACCGTCCAGTGGACGAACACAATCACACGCGAACGACGCGCCGTGAAATCCATCACGACGCAATGGGTGGTCTTCACCGGACTCAAGTCCCATGGGTTCCCGCGCGACACGGCTGTCTTCCACCTCCCTGTTGCCACCGCACCTGAAGCAGCGGGCATGATGGCCGACAAGATACCGTTCACGACTGAGATCAGCCGCGCCCTTCCGAACTCTATCGTCTGGTGGGGTCCTGAAGATCAGCCAGGAACGCTGACCGCTGCCGCCGCTCGCGCCGCCGCGTTTCCTGAATTACGCGATCGCGTCGCCCTGCTCAATCGCATCTTGATCATCGACCCGCATCAGGTCGATGCGCTGACGGTTCTGACCAGACATCTCTATGCGGTCCTGCTTCGGGAAGCCGCCCAGAGCCACAAACTAACCGTCAAGGATCCGGCGTTATCGCTGACCGTCAATGAGTTCTATTGGAACACCTATGCGACCGCCGGTCGCCTCGATCTCGCGAATGGCATGGAAATGGGTGGATTCTCGCAACCAACCCCGGCAGACTTCCTGTACCGGCTGTTGCCTGCATTGGAAACTCTTGCGAACACCCATCCTGAGCAGTTGGATGCCCGCTTCCGACTCGGCATGACCTATCGTTGGAACAATGACCAGATTCCGATGATCGAGACGTTCGAAGCGTTGGTCAAAGACATTCCAGCTGACCGAAAGACACCCAAGGCCGAAGCACTCCTACAGCTTGCGTGGTCCCGCATCAACAAAGTGGCCTGGAATCGGATCTTGCATGATCCCGACAGTGTTCGAGCGTACGAGGATGCTCAGGCCTCATTGGCCCTCGCCGAGTTGCCGCTCGATAAGTTCCTCGCGGAATACACCATGGCGTACAGCATGATTTTCATGCCGGGCTACGGAGATAAAAGCCAGATGCTACGACATCTGACCGAGGCCAAACGCTGGTTTGACGACATACCAGGAAGAGATGATGAGGTCTGGCGGTATTTCCTCGCGAGTGAGGGATTGAAGGCCGTGCTCGACGCCGATCCGATGTTCCAACCCATCCTAGCCGCGACCGAGAAACCCAAGGGGTAGTCCCCTAATTTGCATTCGCCGTCACTTCATCGGACAGACCATGTCCGATAAACTCGAGTCTCGCTAAAGTCCGCTTCCGGCCAGGAGCGGAAGTTCAGCGCCGAGGCGACACCGTCGTAAAGCGGTCCTCAGCCCTGCCGCCTTAACGTTCCGGCTCAGGCGCGCCGTTTTTTGGCGTCGGCTGGAGCGCCTTGATGGGCGACGCCTTCCTCATCATAGAATCATTAGCCATTGGCCCGACTGGCGAATAGTTTCCTGCCTACTCGATGGGCCTAGATATAGTAATCCGTACTTAAACCACACTTTCCCTTCATACCTATCACCCAATGGGAGGCTTCCTATCTTCTTAACTACCAAGCGCTCGCTGCGTGCATTGCTATTTGGGGATAGTTCCACGGCAATATCCAGGCTCAGCGTTACAAACATGATTGCACCAAAAATACCAGAGCCCCCGCCGGAGTCAGAGATACGAAGTAGATGAATGCCACTGAAGGAGCGACCTAAATATTGATATGAAAAGTTCTGCTCACCATCTTTCGCGCTCACGATAGGTGCTTTCCCATCACCGGAGACTTCAACATGTTCCGAAAAATAACGATTGCTCTTATTTGCTCCGTAAATATCAATAGCAACGACTTGATCGCCAATATCAGAGAGCCATCCGTAAAGCTCACGGATGATCAAAGGATTAACAAACTCGTCGTGTGTGAATGAATAACGATAATGTTTTAGGTTGCCAATGACACCACGCCGTGGATTCAATGAAATACGCTTTGCACCAATAAATCCGTGAATTTCGTCTTTAAGCAGTGCAGCGATAGTGGCCACAATCGCTATAAATGGTTCATAGCTTGGTGCTGTATACATCCAAGCGACGCTCGCGCCAAATGAAATCAAGACCAAAAGTCTGTACACAGTGTCTCTCGTGAGGCCCAACTATGTTTAGGCCCATCCGCACAAGAGCCGGATTTGCCAATTTTATCCGTATAAGACGCCGCTACAATTCGCGAACGATACGCTATAACCGTCATCGTTTCAATGAGTTGCGACGGGAGGACCATTTATCACGGGTTCTTATGCGGATCTGCGTAAGACCTCCCCCCTCCTTTCCTGATAGCGGTCGGTCGCGGACTTCAGGTTTGGGTCGTGATTTGCCTGTCAGGGCATCAGGCACGTATCGGCCAGTTACCGACCTTCGCGCCGACTTCCTGTAGGGCCGGTTCAGACTGTCAACGGCCATTCAAGCTTCTTGGGTGGTGACCAAAGCCATGCCGATGCGATGTTGTAAGACATCGATATTCAGCGTCGGCTTATCGGAGTACAACGGCCATTGAGATGAGCCGAAGCGGTGGATGAAGGCGACCGCTCCGATACGGGCCAGCAACAGTTGCTCTGCTCAGCCTACCTGGTTTTGCTCGCGGCTTTTGCGCAATAGAACACTGCATAGCAGCGGTGCGCTGATCGACAGCAGTAATAATACAAACTTGCCGACTGTCACCAAGACCAGCCCACTCGCTAACCGATCATTCCTGGCTGGAAAACCGGCAAGCAGGCTGAACAGCATGGCTGTTTTCCAACATGTCCGTGGCAAACCACAATAGGGGTAGCGCCAATAAGCTCCTCCGCAACCTTGTGCCAAGTGCAATGCGCGCGCTGACATAGCGTGCCAACAGCAGCAAGAACACCAGCAAAGTCAGGGGGAACAGCACATCTGTGCTGTAGGTAAACTGCTGATACAGCGTGCGTCCCGCCACCCCGAACTCGGTTAGTCGGGCATACACCTCTGCACTGGAAAATGCTGGTTGCTGATCCAGCAGACGCAGGCCTGCAGTTGCGCTAGCAATAGCCTTGACACCACCAAACAATGGAAATATATGGGTCGATATAAACGCGCTGGCGAAAACGGCAAAGGCGCTCACCACTGGCCACATAGAAGTGGCCGTTCGAGTCGCCCCCTCAGCACTTGCCCCCGCAGCAGGCTCGCGTGTTGCCGGTAGTTGTCTGCGCGCTAGCCGAGTGACCAGCCAGCCGCCAAGCACGAAGCCGAGCAAGAAAACCATTGGAATATAAATAATGTGTTCTGCTGGCATTGCCTGTTCCTCTTCTAAAACAGTAGGTATCCCACGCATGGGCCGATGCTTGTCTTTGGTAATGGGGCAAGAACGCCGGGTGGAGAAGCAGGGCGTTACCTGTGAAGCCTAACAATATTTAGGCAGACTGTATAATCCCGTTACGGCAGATTGTCCACTTCTGCCTAAACCGGCGAGCATGCACCGATCGCCAGCCGTAACCCATTGCCGCAGGACAGGTTCCGCTCCACTACCGCGATGAGAATGTCGTCTTATGTGGATCGGAGTAAGCCCCCCCTTCTGATAGCAGTCGGTCGTGTACCTCTGCTTTGGGTCGAGGACTACCATCGGCCAATTTAAGACGATCGCATGCCCTTCAAACACGTTCCGCAAAGCGGACCGCCACGCGCTGCAAAGAGGAGTGTGGGCTTACTCCGTTCCACATTCGTGAGTGCTGGTGTGGCCTCTCGTTCTCGGTGGCGATCCGAGCCCGAAACCCCTGCCAGCCGCCTCGGTACACCTTGACGGCCAAGAGGACAGATAGAGCCCGCTCCGGTCCAGCTACTCATAATAACAATGACGAACTGTCACTGTGGTACCATCCCCGTTGTTGAAGTGGATGCCCGACTCAATGGGATGGTGCTGGTGCGCGATGGCTTACTACGGCTTCCAAGGGTGTGGGGCATGCGCGTTCTTCGGTTCAACAACACATGCTCATGGGGGTACGACGATGAGAATCATTTTCTCAGTCCTCTTGATTCTGGTCTTGGTCCAGACGACCGTCTCAGTGCGTGCAGAGCCACAAGATTTCACAGTGACAACGGTGATGAAAGGTTCCACGACGATCAGTGGCCAGAAGATCGAATATCCCAAAACCGATAAGGCGGAAATGGCCTCGGTCCTGGTCGAAATCCAACCGGGGAAGGAGAACGGTCGCCACATGCATGCCGTGCCCACCTACGTCCACGTCCTTGAGGGAACCATGACGGTGGAATTTGAGGATGGCGCTCGACAGACATTTCAGGCTGGGAGTGGGTTTCTGGAGGTTGTGAACACCGTGCATAGCGCAAAGAATTTAGGCGAGGTCCCGTTGAGATTATTGGTGGTCTTCGTCGGTGAAGAGGGAAAGCCAAATCTTATCCGACCAGAAAAACATCAGGCATCAGATGCGGCACCATGATTCAAAACAGATGTTTCTGAACCATGTTTTGCCCGCTTCCAAGGGGGAGTAAGTCGCGAGGTCGGCTCGTGAATGAGTTGGAGGGTTTTCGTGCATCCCCAATTCAGCATAGGCCGTAACATGGTCGAAGTTCTCTCGGTATACAGATCTGGTTGATTGTCAGGGGCCGGAGAATACAAGCAGCAGCAGAGCACTATTCTGGTCATAACCTCGACCTCCTACCATAAGAATGCAGACGTTGAATGGCTGTTTTCCAATTCGGTGATCGACCGGTTTGCGTCGCATGGAGGCTATTCTGACATACCTCAAGTCCCATTGATCCGTCCTGTGTTTACAGGTCCCCTCACCCATTCGGTGTAGCCGAAAATTCACTCTTCTGAGCGATAGCGAAAGAACCTTCCGCTTATTAGCATGTACTCAACATAAGAGGATGATCCAAACACTCTTCTACGGAACATAGGAGGTTTCAAACAAGGAGGTGTTCTATGAGTGATCTACACTTAAAGGATATAAAAGACGACCTAACTCATGAGCCAGGATGGGTCTATTTGTATGCCGCGCTGTTTATCGGGATTATAGTATTTGCGCTCCTGTCCGCCGGTTTCATGGGATGAGCCGTTAGTAGCGAATTGCCGCAACTATATAGTGTGATGAAGTGAGTGCCTGCCGCCAGGACGGAAAGACCAACCGGAGCCGTGTCCAAACGGCTCCGGTATCTTTGTCCTGACGGTGCTTTCCAGTTTTCTGCCGGTTCAGCCGTATCCCTTGATCGCAGATTCTTATCCGGATCAGCGTAAGCCCTCTCCCCTGAGAAGATCCACATCTCTAGCCGACTGCACAGGCCTGCCAGTCTCCATGAGACCTGCCTAGTTCGTACAAGACAGCGCTGGCCTCTCATCAATGGGATAGGACTCGTTTTTGTATGCACTGTATCGATTCTTGAACAGACGCGGGAGCAGATGGCGCAACAACTCGACTTGCAAGCAATGGAGCTACCACCTCCACCAAGGGAGGAAGTCATCTGAGTCGCTTGCTGGAGAGGCTCACGGCACTCACTAGAAGGGGGGTAGAGCCACTCCAAATGCGGGTTTGGATCTCGTGAAGATTAGGGCAGGATGGAAGTCTGACGCACCGGTTCATTGGTCAAGATCCTGTTCTTATTTACTCGCACGGAAAGGAGGCAACGATGTTCGCATTCATGCAATCCCAAGAGGGTCATGGGCTTCATAATGGGTGCAAAGGTGCTCTCGCACTCGGCGCGTTGCTGTGGCTAATCCTGTCACTGAGTGGCTGCTCCACGCCCCGCAAGGAATACGTTGTGGATTATACGCGCGGTAACGATATGACAGCCCAAGGTTCACACGAGCGTCCATGCCAGACTGAGGTACACTGCCGGACGCTTGCTGAGCGTGATGGGATGCGCTCGTATTGGATGGTCTATCAGTGAGGGCGACATTGGCTTGAGCGTTCAGGAGAATCCCTGATGGCCGCTCTGTCCGAGAGCAGTATCGTACTACCGGAACAGGTCGATAGTTGATACTGACTGGAAGATTGAGTCTGAGCGACTACTCCTCTTTCACCTTTCTCCCGGCGTAGTCTTTTTGCGCCGCTTCACGTATCGTACATGGCGATGTTTCGCTTGAATCAGCACGATCTTCGTTTCCCCGCGGTTGATCGGGCATCGCCAGAAGGGCTTCTCGCCGTAGGAGGCGACCTCCGTCCGGAACGGTTACTCCAGGCCTACCGTCACGGGATCTTCCCTTGGTACAACGATGACCAACCCATTCTCTGGTGGTCACCTGATCCTCGCGCCGTGTTGTTCCCCGACAAGCTCCATGTCTCACGCAGTCTCAAACGAACCCTTCGTTCAAACGTGTTCACCCTCACTCTCGACACGTGTTTCCGCGAGGTCATGACACAATGCGCGGGACCGCGCCCGCAGTATCCCGAGGGAGGCACCTGGATCACCGATGACATGCTGAACGCCTATACCCGCTTGCACGAACTCGGCTATGCCCATTCGGTCGAGACATGGCAGGATGATCGCTTGGTCGGAGGACTGTATGGCGTGGCGATTGGAGGTGCCTTCTTTGCCGAATCGATGTTTACGCGAGTCGATGACGCATCCAAGGTGGCGCTTGTGAAGCTCGTCACGCAGCTTCAGGCCTGGAACTTTCGCCTCATCGATTGCCAACAGTTCTCTCCCCATGTCAGTCGGTTCGGCGCGGAAGAGATTCCACGATCAGTTTTCATTAGATATCTCACCCAGGCACTCACCATTCCAGACCGGCGGGGACGATGGACATTCGAAACAGTGTGAGCTTCTGAAGTAACGAGCTGGCCCGTCTTCACGTACAAGAGCAACTACATTTGACAGATTTTTCCCCCGTCGCTTATGATCTTGTCTTCATGTACGAGGAGGAAACCACATGAGCTTTGTCATCACACCGAAAGAATTGAAGTCGAGACTCGATAAAGGGGATAAACTGGTGCTGTTGGATGTGCGGGAGCCTTGGGAGAATCAGCTCGCCAAGCTGGACAACTCTCTCCTCATTCCACTTGGCACGTTACCCAATTCACTGTCCCAGTTGGACAAAAACACCGAAATTATCGCCTACTGCCATCACGGGATGCGAAGCGGAGATGCCACAGGCTTTCTCCTCCAGCAGGGATTCTCGAACGTGAAGAATTTAATTGGTGGCATCGATGCCTGGTCAATCCAGATTGACGGGAGCGTCGCTCGATACTGATCGGATACGCTCTTGAAGACAGTCACGAGTCGGCAGGTTCGTCTGAGATCGTACTAGTTGGCGCGTGGTTCGGCTAGCCTGTCAACCTGTAGCCGGCAGGCTAGCGGCTTTTCCCTTGAAAAAATTCCACCGTCTGCTTCAGTCCCTCGGCGAGGTCCACCTTGACCTCCCACCCAAGTTCTTGCTTGATCCGTGACGGATCAACGACGCTGCGAATCTGCTCGCCGGCTTTGGCCGGGCCATGCAATTCCTTGACGCTCGAAGCTGTCAGCCCGGCAAGCATCCGGAACAACTCATTGACGGATGTCTCAGCCCCGGTTCCGACGTTATACACTCCATGTGCATCCTGCCCCATGGCGACCAAGTTTGCTTCGGCCACGTCGTCGACGAATACGAAATCGCGCGTTTGACGGCCGTTTCCATGAATGATGGGCTGCTCGTTGTTCAACATCTTTTGAATGAAGATGGCAATGACTCCGGCTTCTCCATCGGGATCCTGTCTCGGCCCATAGACGTTGGCATACCGGAGGCTGACAACTGGAATCCCGCTCACCCGTTGGAAATAGGACAAGTAATGTTCGCCGCACAGTTTACTGATGCCATAGGGTGAGAGGGGCTTGGTGGCGTGAGATTCAGTCGCCAGAAGTGCCTCCTGTTCACCATAGATCGCTCCACCGGATGAGGAGAACACAACCTTTCGGCACCCATACCGAACCGCTTGCTGCAACACGTTCATGGTTCCCAAGACATTGACCTGCGCATCGAACACCGGATCGGCTATCGAACGAGGGACATTGATCTGAGCCGCAAGGTGGAGGACAATATTAGGCCGTTCATTGCGAAACACCCGTTCAAGACGCCAGCTGGTAATGTCAGTCTTGTAGAGACTCGCCGCACGATTGACATTCTTCCGCTTGCCGGTGGCCAGATTGTCGACGATGACAACTTGATGCCCCTCTTCAACGAGTCGGTCCACCACATGAGACCCGATAAACCCTGCACCGCCCGTGACGAGTACTTTCATTGGCCCTCCTGAATGAACGCTCAGCAATTACGACAGACTTTACATACCATGAAATATGGTCTCGTACTCAAAGATTGCTAATATTTCCTGGTTGCCTTTTTTCCCTTTGATCGGAGACGCGACGGTCCCCATGGTCTTCAGCCCCTTGTCCGCCGCAAATTGGACGATTCTCTGAACAACCTCTGCTCGCTGTGCGTCATCACGCACGATGCCACCCCGACCAACTTGGCCCTTGCCGACTTCAAACTGCGGTTTGATCAAGGCAATGACGCGGGCTGGAGCACGGAGGAACGGCAGGATGGGTGGAAGCACCTTCGTCAATGAAATAAACGAGACATCGATGACGACCAAATCAACCGGATCCGGGATGGCAGAAGGAGGGAGATAGCGAATGTTGGTCCGCTCATTCAGCACGACGCGTGGGTCTTGTCGGAGCCGCCAATCGAATTGCCCGTAGCCCACGTCAACCGCATAGACCTTTGCAGCCCCTCGTTTGAGCAAACAGTCGGTGAACCCTCCAGTCGAGCACCCCACGTCGAGACAAATCAATCCTTGCGGGGCGATCGAATAGGCGTCCAGCGCTGCCTCCAGTTTTTCGCCCCCTCGGCTGACGAACGGTTGGGTCTCGCCGATCATCTCGATGACCGCATCGACGGGAATCACTCTGGAGGGTTTGTCGACGATCGCTCCGTTACTTCGGACCTTTCCCGCAAGAATCATCCGGACCGCGGCGTCTCGACTCTGCACCAATCCCCGAGCCGCCAACACCTGGTCACAACGATCCCTATCGCGTTGTTTGTTCATAGCCATGAGAATCGCAACGGGGGAAAGATGTGAAAAGGGATGATACGCAGAAGAACAACCTGTTATGAATCTTCAGCGGAACCCTGGACATCAATGTCATCGGAGGTGAAGGCGCGTAGTTGTTTTTTCCCATTCGTATCCTGGACGAGCACCTCGACTTTCCGTTCAGCGTCTTCCAATACCTTTAAGCAATTCCTCGACAGCCGAATGCCCTCCTCGAAAATCTTCAACGATTCATCCAGGGGCAGATCTCCATTCTCTAATTCACCCACAATGGCTTCCAATCTGGCCATCGCTTGTTCAAACTTCACCCCAGCCACAACCATTCTCCTTTCACGCCAACCCGCCGCCTATTATAACGAAGTCCCAGCCAGCTTTTAAACTGACGGATCCAACCTGACCTCCTCCACCGTACATCGGATCTGACCCCTGGCCAAACGTGCCAGGATCTCCTCTCCGACAGAAACCTGTCCGGCATCGCGAATGATCTGGCCACCAGGCATCGTCTCGAGAATCCCGTATCCCCGATCCAGAATCGCGAGCGGGCTCAGCCCTTTCAATCGACCCAGATACGCATGGGTGTGCTGGGTCTTCCGTTTGAGACTATGGTTCATGGCAGCGATTACACGCGATCGTAACTGTGGAACGATCAGCAAATCCTGACGCACGTGGAGCACCGGACTCTTCGATCGTAGCGCGTGCGTCCATGTTTGCGCATTCACCATCGCTTGTTTAAGATGGGCGCGGACTGCTTCTCGCATGCCTGCCACCGCGCCATCCACCCGCTGAGCTTCTTTGAGAATTCTAAACCGGATGTTGCCCATATGGGCAAGCAGAAGATCAAGTCGCTGATGCTGTTCCAGGCATTGTGAGGTCATGGCTTGCTGACAGCGGGCAGTAAGCATGCCCAGCCGCTCAACGATCTCCGTTAACACCGGGGCAACCAGTTCGGCGGCAGCGGACGGAGTTGCAGCCCGTACGTCAGCCGCAAAGTCGGCCAGTGTCACATCCGTCTCATGCCCAACGGCAGATACAATGGGCACCCGTGACGCGGCGATGGCTCGCACGACGGTTTCTTCGTTGAAACTCCACAGATCTTCCGATGAGCCACCACCTCGCCCGACAATGATGACGTCGACAACTCCGAGCCGGTTCAATGCCTGAATGGCGGCTGCAATCTGTTCAGCCGATCCCGCCCCCTGCACCGGTACGGGCGCGATGATGATACTCAAGATAGGACAGCGACGGTGCAACACGGTGATTAGATCTCGAACAGCCGCCCCGGTCGGCGAGGTCACGATTCCAACCGTCCGAGGGAATGCAGGTAGCGATTGTTTGCCTTCCACATCGAAGAGCCCCTCGGCCTCAAGGCGACGCTTGAGCTGCTCAAACGCCAACTGGAGAGCGCCTCGCCCCTTGGGTTCAAGATGATCGAGTATGACCTGGTACTCTCCACGAGGCTCGTAGACGGAGAGTCGCCCTTTCGCGACGACTTGAAGCCCCTCCTCCAGGCCGAACCGCAACCGAACGGCCGCCGAACGGAAGATCACCGCCCGAATCTGACTCGTCTGGTCCTTGAGAGTACAGTAGAGATGCCCGGACCCTGGTGCGCGCAGGTTCGAAATTTCCCCTTCAAGCCAGACCTCGGCAAAGTCCGTTTCGAGGGAAGCCCGAACCATGGCAGTCAGTTCCGAGACGGTGAGAACATGTCTCGATGTCAACTCGGACGCGAAAAGGGGCGGGCGAGAGTACGTAGTCGTGAGTCCTCTCCTTTGAAGCTCGCCAGCAGGCTGTTCACAAAGTCTGTCCCGCAAGGCCGCAGCAAGCGAAAGACCGACGCGTTCACGGTTGGTACGTTGAGGCCTTGAGCGGTGCGAGCCGCCGCTGGCGGACTTTTTTCACAGCCTGCTAATCGATGCTGCGAATGCGTTCAAACGTGATCACCTTGCCCAGGCGGGGATCGAGCTCAAGCAGAACCGCACAAAATACGGACGGTCCTGATGCGACTTCAAACCGCCTCGGCATCGCGGTCAAAAACTTTTCGATCGCCAATTCCTTCTTGACTCCGATCACCGAATGGAGTGGTCCCGTCATGCCGATATCCGTGATGTACGCAGTGCCCTTCGGCAGGATTTGTTCATCGGCAGTCTGCACGTGCGTATGCGTTCCGACGACAGCGACCACCTCTCCATCCAGGAAATGCCCCATGGCCATCTTTTCAGACGTGGCTTCCGCGTGCATCTCAACGATGATCGCGGACGTCTCGCGCTTCAACCGTGATAACTCACGTTTAGCCGTCTGAAACGGGCAATCGATCGTTGGCATATACACCCGGCCCATCAACTGTAAGATGGCCAGCCGCTCACCGCCTGCGGTCTCGAAGACGACACTCCCATTTCCAGGGACGCCCGCCGGATAATTCGCCGGCCGCAACAAGCGGGGCTCACGAGCAAAGTAATCGAGCGCCTCTTTCTTATCCCAGGCATGATTTCCGGTGGTGATCACCGAGATACCGGTGTCGAACAGTTCCTCGGCCAACTCCGGCGTCACCCCGAAGCCTCCTGCCAGATTTTCACCATTGGCAATGACCGCATCGATATGATGCTGAGCGACCAGCCGAGGCACGGCCCGAGCGACAGCCCGGCGGCCCGGCTCCCCCATGATGTCTCCGAGACAGAGGACTTTCATTTGGCGTATTCCACGTAGCGGCTTTCTCGAATGACGGTGACCTTGATCTGTCCCGGATAGGTCAACTCCTGCTCGATCTTCTTCGCCAATTCACGAGACAGTTCAAACGACTCGGCATCGGTGATGTCCTCTTGCCTCACAATGACGCGAATTTCACGGCCCGCTTGGATCGCGTAGGCTTTCTGCACGCCCTTATGCCCGGTCGCGAGCGATTCCAGCTTTTCCAACCGCTTCACGTAAGACTCCAGCGCTTCCCGCCGCGCACCCGGACGCGCCGCCGATAATGCCTCAGCCGCCGCCACCAACACGCTCTCCGGACAAATCGGCTCCACCTGCTCGTGATGCGCGGCAATCGCGTTGACGATCTTCGGAGATTCGCCGTACTTCTTCGCGATCTCGGCCCCGAGCATGGCATGCGGTCCCTCTTCTTCATGGCTGACCGCCTTGCCAATATCATGCAGCAAGGCGCCGCGCCGAGCCAGTCGGACATCGAGACCCAATTCCGACGCCATGATGCCGCAAATGTACGACGCCTCGCGGGCATGATAGAGGTTATTTTGCCCGTAGCTCGTGCGATACTTGAGACGCCCCAAGACCTTGATCAACTCAGGGTGAAAGTCCGAAAGCCCCAGTTCGAAAATAATTTTCTCTGCTTCTTCATACATTAGCTTGTCGATGTCGACCTTGACCTTTTCGACGATCTCCTCGATGCGCGTGGGATGGATGCGCCCGTCGTGCATCAGACGCTCCAGCGACACTTTGGCAATTTCGCGCCGCAACGGATCGAATCCAGAGATAATCACGGCTTCGGGAGTTTCGTCGATGATCAGATCAATGCCCGTCGCCGCTTCAAGCGCACGGATATTGCGCCCTTCCCGACCGATGATTCGACCTTTCATGGCATCGTTTGCAATGGGAACCACCGAGATCGTGGATTCCGCGACATAGTCACGAACGACGCGTTGAATCGAGCTGGTGATGATTTCCCGCGCCTCACGCTCGGCGTTCTCACGAGCCTCTTCGATCGTGCGCTTGGCAAGGCCTACAGCCTCGAGCTTCGCTTGCGATTCCATTTCGAGGATCAATTGTTTCTTGGCTTCATCGGCCGTCATCCCCGCGACTCGTTCTAGCGCGTCTCGATGTTCGCGTTCAGCCTTGGCGCAGGCAGACTCTTTGACCGCCAGCCCCTCTTCTCTTTTCGCAAAATCTGCCTCGCGCTTGCGTGACTCGGTTTCTCTCTTTTCCAAGGCGGCAACTTTTCCGTCAAGTCCTCCCTCTCGTTGGATCAGACGCTTCTCCACCGTCGAGAGTTCAGCAAGTTTGGTTTTCTGCTCTTGCTCGAATTCGGACTTTGCCTTGAAGACCAGATCCTTGGCTTCAAACCTGGCTTCTTTGACAACATTCTCGGCCTCTCGTTGTGCGTTCTGCACAACCTGCTTAGCCAAGTCTTCTGCCTCAGCCTGCTTGGCGCCCGTCATCCGCCGTCGCAGGAAATCAAATAGTCCAGCACCAACCACAGCCCCGAAGATCACTGAAAGGATTATGTACACGACAGTTGATGTAGAAATGGGAGTCACCCCCTTCTTAAAAACAATCAGATCCAATTAGGCTCAACCTGATGCGGAGCCCCCGCCTCAGACTGAGCGGAATGAACGCGAACACGATGTGAGGTGAAGAGATAGAAGAGTCTTAGGAGACCGCGAGTCGTCCCGCCTGGAACCGCAAGAGATTGTCAGGATACGATGCCATACTCGGGAAGTTTCTCTCTCTGCCCTTCCTCAGGCGTCTATTTCCAGACATCAGCCATTGGAAAGAGTTAGCGATCGAAACAGGCATGGAGGGTAGATACTCGTTCCATCCGGCAGGTATTCGCCGGATCGCTTCAATTTCAGAAACTGGCCGCTGGGCGCCCACGTGACGGCGCCCGCGCACGACCCATACCATGAGTATCCACCGAATGAACACTTCGTATCCCATCAAATAAACGTTCTCTTGTGGTTTTCTTAGCACTCGTTTCCAGGCGATCAACAATCGGCGATATCACTCTTCCCTACTCATCTGCACACTCACCTATCTACACGTTAACAAAGGGACTCTTTGAAAGCAAGGCGAATCTCCGCTATCGAAAGAGCGATGTCGGCATCTGCTCATCGATCGATTCCATCAACGTCACCATCCGCCGTTCGACATCAGCTTCCCCTTGGACCCGCTTTTTCTCGGACTCAAACAGCTGATGAGCCAGGTTGATCGCCGTCAGCACCGCTAACTTCGATGGGGTCGTCGTCTTCATCCCTTCCGCCAGATGTTTCATATGATCGTCGACAAAATTGGCCAGCCGCCGGACATAGGCATCATCGCCATCTCCCGTGATCGCGTACCGTTGACCATAAATTTCAACATCAATGGTCTTAGTCAATGGCCACCTCCTTAGGATCTTCGACACCTTCAAGCAACTCCATCTCATTCATGACTTTTTCGATCCGCGCCTTGATATCTAGCCGTTCCTTTTCCCATTGGCGATTCGTATCATCCTGCGAAGCCAACCGCTGGCGAGCCGCCTTGAGCTCTTCCTCTAAGAGCGCATTCTTTCGCTTGTATTCTTGGACAAGCTTCACCAGGTCACGAATTCTGGTTTCCAATGCATCAAGTCGATCCAACGACATAATCAGCCCCTCTTCGTTATTGCCCCTACGGATTGTGGCGCACTATAAAAACTTCACAAGATCTTGTCAAGAAACGGCTTTTGGGATCCCAGCCAGACGCAAATATTCCTTATAGCTCCGCAACACCCGTTTGACGTATTGCCTGGTCTCCTGATAATGGATCAGCTCGACAAATTCATCCTCACTCCGCCCTCGATAGGTTGCCGCCCAAGTTCCCACCACGATCGGGCCGGCATTGTATGCAGCGATCGTCTGCACGACATTGCCGGAAAACTGCGTAAACAGTTGCTCGACATACCGAGCCCCGATCCGGATATTTGTCTCTTGATCAAACAAATCTTCTCGGGAGAGACTTGGAAGACGGTGCTGTTGAGCCACGGCATTGGCAGTGGCAGGCATGACCTGCATCAATCCGATCGCTCCGACGCGAGAGACGGCTCTCCGATCATATTGACTTTCTTCCCGAATGATGGCCGCAACAAGAAACGGATCAACCCCGTTCGCTCCCGACATTTTGATCGTAGGAATCAATCCCGTGGGATAGGCCACGCTCCACAATCCATCTGCGACCACTCCACCGGTTCGCTCTAACTTTTCACGGAATCGAGACCGCACCAGACGCAAGGCATGATGGTAGGCGCCGACCTCATTCAACATGATGGATAATGCCGCCAACACCTCGGAGTCACGGCTATATCGATCCGTCAACGCGCTAAGCTCTCTCGCGGCATCATGCTCAAGACCGAGCGTTCTGAGTTCTACCGCCCGCCGGTACGCCGGGTGGAGCTCAATCTGCATCCGGCTACTGGCTTGACTGTCCTGGACCGGAGCCTGCGTGACTTCAGCAGCAGACGGAGTGGACGAGACCGCGACGACTGAGCCTTCCTGTTTCGTCTGCCCTGGAACCGACAGGTCACTCTGTTCGCGTGCCAACTGGCAGTAGTAGGTGTGCGGAAACCGCTGACAGAGCAGCGCAAATATCTCCTTTGATTTCACACTTTCCACATGCCCGTAGGAACGTGCAATCCAATAGAGGGCTTGTGGCTCTAGATCGCTGTCCTTCTGATCGACGATCTGCTGCCACACGCTGATCGCCTCCTGATAACGAGCCGTTCGGTAAAGCGCCCACCCTTCCCGCCATTGTGCTTCAGTTCGTTGAGAAGCCGGTTCTCCCAGCTTTGCCACCTGTCGATACCTCGCAATTGCCTCATCGAACCGTGCCTCATCCTCCAGCCAGATCCCGGCAAATAGATTGATCTGCCCTTTCTGCTCTGGAGTGACCGTTCGTTTCGGGAGTGTCCGGCAAAGATCCAAGAGCTTCTCCCCAAGTCCCTGTCTGAGATAGACCCTCGCCAGCCAGACAGTGGCCTCATCCGCGCGAGGCTCTCGCTCAGCCGTCAACGCATGAAAGGTCTCGCGTGCCTGGTCGTACAGCTTTAAACGAACTTGGGCGATGCCCAATTTCAGCCTGGCCTCCCCACGGTGAGAGGAGGTCGGATCTCGCGCCAGGAACTTTTTTAGCTCCTCGATGGCCTCCGCGTGGAGCGACTGCCCTAGAAAAGCCTGAGCGCGCTCATAATATGTGTCGGGCGCCGCGGTCCACGGTACCCCGCCAATATTGCCCCCAAGCAAAGTCTCGGCTTCCTTGGCCTCTTTCGTGTGCGGAAACTTCATCCACAGCTGTTTCAGCGTTTCTTGTCCTTCCGCCAATTTATTCTCTCGGAGCGAACAAGACGCCGACCGTAACCAAGCCTGAGCGACCTGAGGATCCTTGTCATTGACATTGAGGGCCTTAGCGAACCAAGACACGGCCTCAGGACAGCTGGACGCCTGATACCACGCTTCCCCGGCACGGAGCGCGATCTGATTAAGAAGATTAGAATCGGGGACCGCTTGTGGCACCCCCTCAAACATATTGGCCGCCTCCTTCGCCTCCCCGAGACGCAGCAAGGCCTCTCCGATCCAGAATCGAATGTAATCGTCGAGCACGAGAAAATCCCGCTGGGCTGCCCGAAGGTATGGCAGACTGGCAGCGGGATTTCGATCGATCAATATCACCCCGGACAGCAACCCAGCACGCTTGGCCCACTGCGTCCCGGGAAATCCTTCCATCACCTTTCGGAGACGTTCCAGCTTGAGCGCCACCACTTGATCTTTCGTCAACGCCTGACCGAGTCGCTCTTTCGGCCAGGCCGCCGCCACAAAACACTCCTCCGCTGTCGTACAGCCAGTGACCGTCGATTGTTCGGAGGGCTCAACCTGTGCCGCATACCCGTCGCATGAGAAAACCCCTCCGAGGGCGAGCACCAGGACGGACGCGACCACCAGGCCACAGCCATGGATAGAACGATACTTGGTAGAAATCTTCATCATGATGGCCTGACGACACTCATCCGAGTTCATTATATACAGAGCTGTCGGCAATGAAAGAAGTTTCCGGACCCAATGATGGGCATGGCCGTATGCGGCATGACTTCCGCTATGGTAGGCTCCTAGCGTTGAGGATGATATGGCCGACTCCCCGATAATCGCTTCCGGCACCGTGACAACGCTCTTGGGTCTCACCGAACCCCAGATGGTCAAGTTTGTCCGCGCGCAAGACTGGCCGGACTATCGCGCACAGCAAATCTTGCGATGGCTCCATCAACGGCGCGCGCGGGCGCTCACCGACATGACGGATCTCCCCATGCATGATCGCATGGCGCTCTCTCCATCCACTAAGGTCGGGCGCTCGGCACAGACCACGATCTTATCGTCCCAGGACGGAACCCGCAAATTGCTCTTGATGCTCGACGATGGCCTGACGATCGAGGCCGTCCTGATTCCGGATGAGGATCGGCTGACGCTCTGCGTGTCAACTCAGGTCGGGTGTATGTTGGATTGTGGATTCTGCCTGACTGGGAGAATGGGACTGAAACGTAACCTCAAGCTTCATGAAATCATCGATCAGGTTCTGACCGCGCAAGACCTGCTGAGCTCCGATGAACACATTACAAATCTCGTGTTCATGGGGATGGGAGAACCTCTGGCCAATGTGGAGAGTCTCAAGGCGTCCGTGACTGCGTTGACCAACAAACCGTGGGGTCTTGGGTGGTCGCGTAGACGCCTGACGGTGTCCACAGCGGGGTTGGCATCTCGCCTTCCGGAGGTCGCAGCGCTCGGCGTGAACCTCGCCATCTCGCTCAATGCCACCACTGAAGAACAGCGACGCGCGCTGATGCCTGCCGCCAGCGAGATCGCTTCACTGAAATCACTCCTGGCTGCCTGTCGCCGCTATCCGCTCGGCCCTCGCCAACGACTGACCTTCGAATATGTGCTGCTCGCCGACGTCAACGATCATACAGCTGATGCCCGCCGACTGATTGAATTGCTCAGAGCCATGCGATGCATGGTCAACTTGATTCCGTTCAATGAATTTCCAGGCAGCCCTTTTCGTCGCCCGTCCGAACAGGCGGTGCTTCGTTTTCAATCCATCCTCCGCGACGCTGGCCTCGATGCATTTGTTCGAAAGAGCCGAGGACGGGACGTTCTTGGCGCCTGCGGACAACTTGGAGAGCTCCCCAGCAGCCGACCTTCCCTTACCTTGACACCTATTGAAACTCGTTGCTAGCATGGCAAGTTCTACCCCATCATGATCATGCAGACTATCCACTATCATTGGCGCATCCACCTTCTAACGGCGGTGCTCGTCTTCGGCTCGATCTCAATCGGGCTCGGAGCAGAACCGAGCGAATACATCCTCTCAAACGGCATGAAAGTGCTGCTAGTTGAAGTTCCCAAGGCTCCGGTCGCCACAGTGCAGGTGTGGTACAAAGTCGGTTCTCGAAACGAGGTGATGGGGAGGGCCGGACTCTCACACATGCTTGAGCACATGATGTTCAAAGGCACGGCACGGTATCCGAAAGGCTCATTTTCACGAATCGTCAGAAAGAACGGCGGTATCGACAACGCGTTTACAGGACAAGACTTTACCGCCTATTTTGAAAACGTGGCAGCGGATCGTGTCGGACTGGCTCTTGAGTTGGAGGCCGATCGGATGCAGGGCCTCCTTCTCGATCACAGCGAATTTCAGACCGAACGCGACGTCGTGAAAGAAGAACGCCGCCTCAGATCCGAAGATGACCCGCAGGGTGCGCTGGTTGAAGCGCTCTTTGCCCAAGCCTTCCTCAGTCATCCCTACCATTGGCCGGTCATTGGATGGTTTGCGGATCTCGATGCGATGTCTCTCGAAGACTTGCAACGCCACTACGACACGTTTTACTCTCCCAACAATGCAACCCTGGTGGTTGTGGGCGATATCAAGGCCGACGCTCTCCTGCCGACGATCAAGCGTCTGTTTGAACCGATTCCCAGAGGCCCCTCCCCAAAACAAACCCTGGCGCCGGAACCGGAACAGCGAGGCGAGCGCCGTTTTCTCTTGAAGCGCGAAGCGCAGGTGCCGTTTGTCATGATGGGGTTTCGCGTACCCAACTATTCGAGCGAGGACTCCTATGCGCTCGACATCCTCGAATCGGTCCTCTCGCACGGGAAAAGTTCTCGGCTCTACCAGAACTTGGTCTATGAGCAGAAGAATTCTTTGTCGGTGGGGGCAGAGTACAGTCTGATCCAGACGGATCCCGGTCTCTTTTATTTCTACTCACTGGTCAATCCCACCGCAAAGGTAGAAGCGGTCGAGGAGGCTCTACACCGCGAGATTCAACGGCTTCAGAATGAGCCGCCGTCCGAGCAGGAGCTTCAGCGGGCCAAAAATCAGGTAGAAGCCTCACGCGTCTTTGAGCAGGATTCGAATTTTCGTCATGCCATGCTGTTGGGACAATTGGAATCGGTCGGTGCCGGCTGGCGACGACTCGATCAATACATAGAACGGATCCGCGCAGTCACGGCGAAAGATATCCAACGCGTCGCTAAACAGTATCTGACCCAAGACAATCGGACCATCGGCATTCTTATTCCTTTACCCCCAAAGCCCCCAGAATCAAGCCCCGCAACAGCTCAAGAAGGAAAGTCATAGAGGCGATCATGGGTAAGGAATCCAGAAACAAGAGAGGCCAAGGGGCTGACCCACGATCCATCCAACAAAAATTAGTGCCTTACTTGATGGGACTCGTCCAATGTGCCGTACTCGTGCTGTGTATCACGACGACAGGGCTTGCCGCCGACATCGCACCGACGAGATTCATCGCTCCCAACGGTATGACGGTACTCGTCCTGGAACAACATTTCCTTCCCATCGTTGAAATCCATGCCCTGATCAAGGCCGGCGCTGCGCAGGATCCTCCAGAAAAAGCGGGTGTGGCAAATTTGGTGGCCAGCCTCTTAGATGAAGGGACAACAACCAGATCCTCGAGGCAACTGGCCGAACAGATTGACTTTGTCGGTGGCTCGCTGGCAGTCCAGGCAGGCGAAGACTACACAACCGCATCTGCACGCACGCTCAAAAAAGATATCGATCTCGGGTTCACCCTGTTGGCTGATATTCTTCAGCACCCGGCTTTCCCCAAGCAAGAATTTGAGCGGGTCCGATCTCAGATCCTTGGGGAAATTTCTAGCGACAATGACGATCCCGGACATGTCGCCATGAAGGCCTTCAATCAGTTGGTCTTCCCGAACCATCCCTATCGTTGGCCAGTGAATGGCACAGAAGAGACACTGAGTAAGATCACCTTGGCTGAGGTTCAAAGCTTCTATACCAAGGAGTATCTACCCAACCAAGTGATCCTGACCATTGTCGGTGACGTCACGGCGGAGCAAGCGACGACGCTAGTACAGATGCATTTCGGATCGTGGAAGAAAGGGGCTGTGCCGTACAGAGCGGTTAAGAAGCCGGCGGCCATCGACAAGAAGACCGTGCAGCTCATCGAGAAGGATCTCACACAATCCACCATTGTGATCGGCCACCCTGGAATCAGTCGAACCAATCCTGATTTTTACGCCGTGACCGTCATGAATCATGTCCTGGGTGCTGGAGGATTTTCGTCTCGCCTTATGGATTCCATCCGGGATAAACAGGGGCTAGCATACGGGATTATGAGTCATTACGATGCGCGGGTGATGCCAGGTTCGTTCTGGATCAACCTGCAGACTCGGACAGAAACCACGAATCAGGCCATCAGCGGCGTCTTGATCGAAATGAAGGCGATTCGGGAGGCCCCGGTCAGCGATCAGGAATTGGCGGATGCCAAAGCATTTTTGATGGGCAGCTTCCCCTTACGGCTGGATTCTACGTCGAAGCTGGCGCAAGTCTTGGCGCAAGTGGAGTTTTTTGGATTGGGGTTCGACTATTTTAGTCAGTACCCAAAATGGATTGAGCGAGTGACGAAAGAAGACGTGCAGCGCGTGGCCAAACAGTATCTGGACCCTCAGCACTACGCCCTCGTCGTGGTTGGCAATATCGCGAAAGCAAAAGTTCGCCACTAGGTTCGAGGAAAGCGCATCATATGCAACCGCCCATTTTGGAACAGAAGCTCGATCAGCTCCGAACCCTCCTAACGGAGATGGGCTCGGTCGTGGTGGCCTATTCCGGTGGAATCGACAGCACCTTCGTTCTGAAAGTCGCGCACGACCAACTCCATGAGAAGGCGGTCGGCATCACGGCCATCTCACCGACGTTTCCATCTCTTGAGTTGGAAGCTGCCGAACGGGTCGCTCAGGAGATCGGCGCCCGCCATGAAACCGTACAGACGGATCAGCTGACCATTGATGACTTTGTGAAGAATGATGCAAATCGCTGTTTTCACTGCAAGACCGACCTGTATCAACTTCTTGGAAATGTGCGGCAATCACGGGCTGTCGCGTATGTGGTCGATGGAACCAACCTGGACGATCTGGGTGATGACCGTCCCGGCATCAAAGCGGCTCGGGAATGGGACGTGCGCAGCCCACTCGTTGAGGCTAAACTGTCGAAAGCCGATATCCGCATCCTTGCCAAAGAACTGGGACTTTCAAATTGGGACAAGCCGGCCGCGGCCTGCCTTTCATCAAGAATCCCGCGTGGAATCATAATCACCAGCGTACAATTAAGCCGCGTCGAAGGAGCAGAAGCTGTGCTCCATCATGAAGGATTCCGTCATTTTCGAGTGCGAAATCACGGTGAGATTGCGCGGATTGAATTGGCACAGGACGAACTCCCCCGCCTCATGGAGTCAGATCGCTGTACGGCAATTAGTGCCAGGCTGAAAGAGCTGGGGTTTAAATTCGTAACGGTCGATCTGGAAGGCTACCGGCCGGGTGGAGTCACCCTAAGCTGACTCCACCCGAAGATCACGGCAACTTAACGGGGTTGTGATTTCGAAAGCGCCTCAAGCGCCTCGTCTGCATATTTTTTGTGATCAGCCTCTACTAAGCTCCGCTGAACCACTTTCTCCGCTACCATCAAGGCGAGCTCTGTCGTCTGGGCTCGGATGTCTTGCAAGGCCTTACGGCGCTCTTGCTCGATCTGACGCGTCGCATCACCTTTGATACGCTCCGCTTCTGCAGTCAACCGCTGTTCATTCTCATCGAGCAACCGTTGAGCCCGCTCCTTTGCCGTCGCGAGGATGGCCTCAGCCTCCTTCCCCGCCATATTGAGCTTGGCTTCATATTCCTTGAGCCGTCGCTCGGCCTCAGACCGGTGCTGCTCGGCCTGATCGAGGCTGTCCTTAATTTTCTTTTCGCGCTCTTCCAAAGCGCTCAAGATACCGGGGAAGGCATACTTGTAGAGCACGAACAGGAGAATCCCAAACGAAATGACTTCCCAGAAAATCAATGAGGAAAAAAAGTCAGGTTCAAACTGTGGCATGTGCGTATTCGTGAAACGTTAAGCGTGAATCGCTACACGAGAAAGATCTCTCGATGAACGGTTCACGAATAACGGTTAACGCTCCCTACTTCCGAAAACCCATGATGATGAAGGCGATGACCAAGCCATATAGCGCAATGGCTTCGACCAGCGCAAACCCAATCCACATATACTTGGTGACGCGAGCCTCTGCTTCAGGCTGACGTGCCACCACTTCAATCATCTTTCCGAAAATGTAGCCGATTCCCACCCCGGCCCCGGCAAATCCTGCCGCGGCACATCCCATACCGATCAACCCTGCTGCTGCTGAATCCATTATGTCTTACTCCTCCCTTGGCTATACCCGCATGTGCTAATGCGCATGCTCTTCATGGCCATGTAAATGAAATGCGTCTCCCAAGTAAACGCACGTCAAGATCGTAAAAATATAGGCTTGAATGAACGCAATACCAAATTCCAACAGATAGATCGCCACCGTAAACACAAAGGGCAACCACCCGATCAGCACTCCCCCACTGATTGTGAGACCGAACAGAACCGCGAGCATGACGTGGCCAGCCGTCATATTGGCAAAAAGCCGCACCGCTAAGGAAATGGGCCGTGCGATCTGGCTGATGATCTCGATCGGGACCATGAGAGGCACCAGCCATCCTGGCGTACCAGGCGGGATAAGAATGCCCAGGAACTTCACCCCGTGTAGTGAGAAGCCCACGACCAAGCTAATCCCATACACCAGGAAGGAAAAGGCCGCCGTCACAATGATCTGGCTCGTCACGGTATAGGCCCCAGGAATGAGCCCGATGTAGTTGGAGAAGAGAATAAACACAAAGAGCGTGGCGACGAGGGGGAAAAATCGCATGCCATCTTTGCCCATGGTTTCCATGATCATGGTGCGAATGAAATCCACCATCATCTCCGCCAAGCTCTGGAGCTTGCCTGGGACGAGCTTGCGCGATGATCCAGCCATGACCATCAGCACCGCTGCCACGGCAATGACAACCCACATAAACACCACAGCTTTATTGATGGAGAGATCCAATCCCCCGATCGAAATCTGGACCCAGCGCTGAAGTTCAAATTGATGAAGCGGACTTTCTTCCATGACGATCCTTGGCTATTCCCTGTTATTCGAGTTGTCTACCGCCACTTGCCATCGTTGTACGGATCGGTAGACGCTTCTGATACCTGCCGCCAACCCAAAAACCAACCCCACAAGAAGCCCCCACGGAGCCGACTCTAGCAGATAGACATCAACCGTCCATCCAAGCCCACCGCCGACGATTAGCGCAGCCAGCAGTTCCGTTCCGATTCGAACGGCTTGACCAAGCCCCGCGTATAGAGGATCTTGTGAAGGGGCCATCCCAAACCCACGGAAGGCGAGAGCACGTGAGCATAACTCTGCCCGTGATGGGGTTCGCAATTTAAGCAAAACCATGCTTGCAATGTCAAGCGGTTAGAGGGCCTTACGCGCAGAAATTGATTCGGCATATACGGTATAGTGATCTCCCGTTCGAGTTGAGAATACGTCGCCTATGCCCACAATCTTACCTTCATCGATCCCATTCCTGCACAGCTCTCCTTCGCCTCTTATTCTGACACGCCCCGCTCCCTCGGCAAGCCCGTTTGAACTGTACTCGAAAATCGCATCAGCTCGATACCCTTCGTTTCTCTTTGAGAGCGGTACCGGTGATGGCACCATGGGACGGTATTCATACTTTGGCGTTGATCCCTATCAAACACTGCATGGGAATGGAGATATCTGTGTAGGCCGATCGATTCAAGGCCGCATAGGTCCAGGCACATCTCCGTTTCAATATGTGACGCATCTCCTAAACCGTCAGCGGATCGTTCGTCCTCCCGAGGCTCCGCCATTTTTCGGTGGCGCGGTCGGCTACTTGAGTTATGATCTCGTACGCCAGTTCGAGAGGTTGCCGTCTTTCGCTTTAGATGACCTGGCCTGCCCTGAACTGGAGTTCGCATTTTTCGATCTTGTCGGGGCAATCGATCATGCACTGAACCGCCTGGTGCTCATGTTTTGTCCGCCGCTTGACCGATTTTTGAGCGAGCCCCGGGAAAAGCTATTTCGCGAGGGAAGGGATCGACTAGCCGAATTTGAAGCTCGATTGACCAGGCCTGATATGGCAGACGCGCACGGGAGTCATCTCGGTCGCCTGACATTTACACCGGAACAGGATCAGGCGATCTACAGTCAGAACGTGCGCCGTTGCCAGGAATACATCTCAGCCGGTGACATCTATCAAGCCAACCTCTCCCATCGGTTCAACGTGACCGGTTCGGCATTCTCCTCTCTCGGGGACCTTCAAACCGATCTGTCTGCCTATAGTCGCTTACGCACGTTGAACCCGTCCCCCTTCTCGGGAATACTCCGGTTTGACGCAATTCGCCTCATCAGCTCCTCACCGGAACGGCTCGTTCGGCTGGAAGGACATCGAGCCGATACGAGGCCGATCGCGGGAACAAGGCCTCGTGGGAAAAACACCGACGACGATCAGCGACTGATCCATGAGTTGCGGGCTAATGAAAAGGAATGCGCGGAACATGTCATGTTGGTTGACCTTGAGCGGAATGACCTCGGGCGAGTCTGTCATTTCGGAAGTGTCCAAGTGGATGAATTGATGACCTTGGAGCAATATTCCCATGTCACCCATCTGGTCTCCCATGTGGCCGGCACCCTCAAAGATCACGCGACTGGTTTTGATCTGTTGAAAGCCATGTTTCCAGGTGGGACGATTACCGGGGTACCCAAGATCCGCTGCATGGAGATCATTGAGGAGTTGGAGCCGGTACGCCGCGGTCCCTACACCGGTTCGATGGGTTACCTCAGCTGGAGTGGGGACCTCGATTTCAATATTCTGATACGTACGCTTGTCATGAAGAACGGCCAGGGCTACCTCCAGGTCGGAGCAGGAATTGTGGCCGATTCCGACCCCACACGCGAATATGAAGAAACCATCCATAAAGCCCAGGCGTTCTTCAGCGCCTTTTCATAGCCCCATGTGGATTTACTTGAATACCAAGTTCGTCAAAGACGAAGACGCCGTGATCTCCGTCTTCGACCATGGGTTTCTCTACGGAGATGGGGTGTATGAAACGCTGCGCTCCTATGGCCCTCATATCTTTATGCAAGACCAGCATCTGTCACGGTTATTCCGTTCCGCAGAAGCAATCGGGCTGACGATCCCAATTTCCATGAAGGGCCTGGCGGACATTCTGCAGGAAGCCATGATCCGCAACGAGGTTGGAACCGATCAGCGGGATGCCTATCTAAGAATCACCGTTTCGCGAGGAGCGGGAGACATCGGATTGGACCCAGCACTCTGTTCGTCACCGACCGTTGTCGTGATGGCCAAGCCTCTCGTGCCCCCAGCGTCCCATCTCTATGAAACGGGCGTCAAGCTGATCGTGGCGTCCACGAAACGGAATTTGCCAAGCGCGTTGTCGCCGCAGATCAAGTCCACAAACTTCCTGAACAACATTCAGGCTAAACGTGAAGCCCTCGCAGCAGGCGCATTCGACAGTATCCTCCTTAATTGGGAGCAGCATCTGACTGAATGCACCATCAGCAATGTGTTCCTTGTCCTGGACGGCACATTGAGAACACCAGCTCTGGAATGCGGCTTGCTCGATGGCATCACCAGAATGATCGTGATTCAGTTGGCCAGAGAGCTCGACATCCACACCGACGAAGGTCGCTATACCGTTGACGACTTGTTCAAGGCCGACGAATGCTTCCTCACGAACACTAGCATGGAAATCATGCCGGTGACTTCCGTCGACCGTCAAGCTGTCGGCGACGGAAAACCGGGTCCACTGACCCTGAAGCTACGGGAGCAGTTTCCAGCGATGCGAGGCCGATACGGGAATAGGCTTCATACTCGATAAACCCTCATCTTCCTGTTTTCTCTCATCATTCTTCTGCCCTCAAACACAAGATCTGCATTTCCTTGACAGGCAGAGACAGACTGCTATCGTTTGACCATGCCAAAACCAAACACACTACATCACTCCTCAATGTACCGGCCTGTCATGACTATTCTCGTCGCATTGAGCGGCAGCATCCTGCTAGCTGTTCCAAGTGATAGTCGTGCAGAGATGTACCAATATGTCGATGCCAAGGGGACAATATCGCTCACCAACGTTCCCTCCGACACTCGATACCGCCGGATCGACCTCCACCCAAATCGGCTCCATCCCGTTCTCTCAGAGGCGGAATTGGAACCGGTGATCCGTCGATTCTCACAGCAGCATCAACTACACCCTGCACTTATCCGCGCCATCATTAAGGCTGAATCGGATTTCGACCCTCGTGCGGTCTCACGAGCCGGAGCCATCGGATTGATGCAATTGATGCCGCAAACGGCAGTGAGATTGGAGGTCCGTGACCTCTATGATCCCGAAGACAATATTGGAGGAGGGACGAAGTACTTACGCCAGTTGCTCGACCGATTCCGTGGCAACCTTCCACTGGCGCTCGCCGCCTATAACGCCGGGGAGCATGTCGTCGATCGTTACCGAGCTCTTCCGCCAATTACTGAAACCCGCCTCTATGTCCGCAAGGTCTTGCGATACTATCGACTCTTCCTCGCCCGTGACCTTGCCGTGACCGGACACGTCATCCCCTCTTCGGAATACGCAATGCCACAACCCGCCCCCGTGTCTTCGATTCAGTCCGGCCAGTAGTTCGGCCCCCCAAAGATACTTGACTATGCTGTTTCCAGCCCGGTCGTTTAGATCCCGGAAAATCGGACCGGTAATGGGCGCCCACACTATTTTCTCTCCAGAGCGCAGCTTCGGCCACGCAATACGCCACTTGCACCATATTCTTGACCTCCAGATCGGCCCTCCCCATAAAGGATCGGGACACCATCTGTCCCCATCGCGCAAGCTGGGCCGTGGCACGAACAAGCGACTCCCGAGAACGGATAAGCCCCACTTGCCCCCACATGATCCGCCGAAGCGAACTGCGCACTTTTTCGGCATCCTCCAATCGTTCCAACTGACCGCTCCTCAGACCCTCTACATGGTGAGTCACATCAGGCATCGAACGGCGTGAGGCCCAGGCGACAGCGGCCACGCCGGCCCGCATCCCAAACACCAATCCCTCCAGCAAGGAATTGCTGGCCAGTCTATTGGCGCCGTGCACACCGCTACAGGCAACCTCGCCCGCCGCAAAAAGACCCGGCAATGTCGTGGCTCCGTTGAGGTCGGTCGCTACCCCCCCCATCATGTAATGGGCGCTCGGGGAGACCGGGATCCATTCTTCCGTGATATCGATATCGTGACGGAGACAGGTCGCATAGATCGTCGGGAATCGCCGTTTGACAAAACTCGCCCCCAAGTGAGTCACATCAAGATAGACATGCCGCGCACGCGTCGCCGCCATTTCCGCCCAGATCGCCCGTGCAACGATATCCCTCGGAGCCAAGGCGCCGAGCGGGTGATACCGTGACATGAAGGTCTCTCCCTTATTGCTGCGCAGCTGACCGCCCTCTCCTCGCATGGCTTCTGACAACAAAAAAGGCGGGCTTGAGGGCAGATACAGCGAGGTCGGGTGAAACTGGACGAATTCCATGTCCTGGAGTTGCGCTCCTGCACGAAATGCCATGGCCATGCCGTCGCCGGTCGCATTCGGCGGATTGGTGGTGCGAGCAAAAATCTGTCCCGCCCCCCCTGTCGACAGGACGACGGCTTTTGCAGGAATAATGAATTGTTCCCCTGAATGCTCATCAAGCACCACCGCTCCACAACATCGGCCTTCCTCAACCACGAGATCAACGGTGAAATGGTAATCCAGCCGGACGATCCGCTTGTGTCGCATAGCCTGCGCTATCAACACCCGCACCATTTCGTTCCCTGTCGCATCGCCTCTCGCACGGAGGATTCGGCTGCGGCTGTGGGCCGCTTCACGTGCAAAGGCAAACTTCCCACCCGTTTTGTCGAATTTCGCGCCCCAGCGGATGAGCTCTTGAATCCGATCCGGTCCCTCCTCCACCAAAACACGCACCGCTTCACGACGACACAGGCCATGTCCAGCCTTCACGGTATCGGTCAAATGGATGGCGACATCATCCTCTTCACTCAAGGCCACGGCCACCCCGCCTTGCGCAAAAATGGAATTGCTTTGTAAGGGATGGCCCTTGGTGAGCACGATCACTCGACCGACTCGACTGAGGTCCAGAGCGGCGCGAAGCCCAGCGACTCCGCTGCCGATGACGAGAAAATCTGCTTCCAGTGAGCTTCGCGGCATCGTTATCGTGGAAGGGTCTGCGATGCGGGAGGTTCCGCCAACAGCTGTTTCGTCTTCATTCCGAAAGGCACATCTCCTTGCGCACCGCGCAGGAGAATCGAGTGCGTACCGACCCATTGCAGCCGCGCGAGGCCTCGTTGTCGGACCCCCATATCAGTGGCGTCCCGTTTCCACGTTCCTTGCCAATGGATGAGGACGTTGATATCGTCCTTTTCGAGCGTGACCCGTTCGATCTTGAACTCGAGGGAGATGGCGGAAAAGGCTGTGAAGTCCATTTCAACTTGCCGTTTCAGTTCGTCCAGCTGATCCATAGGCAACAGCAGGGCATGGAACTCGGACCGATCCTTTCGTTGATAGGCACTCCGCAAGGATTCCACCGCTTGATCGATACGGAGGAGTCGCTCATGCTCTGCTGGGTATCGAATGGTCTTCGACGGGCACCCAACGATCGCGACAGCAAGCACGATTAGCCACACAATGGTTGGAGGCCGTAAAAACCCAATCCTTCCAAGGTACATGGTGGCGCAGTATAGCATAAGGGGAAAAGGCGCCGTGACCTTGCATTTTCAGCGGAAAGCTTTTAGACTCCCCCCTCCTTAAGGAGATACAGAACATGTCAAGCGTCCTGAAGAAACGGCGAAAGAAGATGCGCAAGCACAAGTATAAGAAGCTGCGCCAGCGCCAGAAGTTTCTTCGCCGAAAAAGCTAAGTTCTACCGGCGTGGCCGGAGGAGGGAACCGTGGCCGAAGGGAAGAAAGTCCGCATCCGCGTACGAACGGTCAATTGTACCTACGTGGGCGACTTCCTCGTCCCTCCGATGCGGCATCGCGTCTCCGATGCGATCAACGAAGAAGCCCGTCTCTTTATCAGCCTGACCGACGTGGTTGTCGACGATAAGGAGCGATCGGATTTCATTGCGATCAATAAGAATCTAATCGAGTCGATCGCTCAACTCTAGTCGTTTCCTCTCACCCTCGTCAGCGTACTCATTCAGCGTTGCCGTGAGCGAGGGCACGATTTCGTGCCGACACACCGCCTGACCACGATGTCGATCTTCAAGCGATTCCTGCCGTTCGTACGCCCCTATTTGCCACGGCTGATGCTGGCCGGGCTCTTAGTAAGCGGGGTTGCGCTCGTCAATCTCGCCTTAGTTCGGCTGGCTGGCAGCCTCTGGGATGTCATTACTGTTCAGCACGATGCGGACCAGATGACTCAGTCGATCGGTCTGTTCCTGAGCCTGGTGATTCTGCAGGGGCTCTGTTCGATGGGCCACAGCTACCTGACAGCGTGGGTTTCTCAGCACATTGTCGCCGACTTTCGCCAACATCTCTTTGGCCACCTGCAGACGTTAACAGTCAGTTTTTTCGCACGGCGCCGCACCGGAGAGTTGCTGTCGCGAGTAATGAACGACGTCGCGGTCATTCAATCCATCGTCACAGAAACCCCGATCGACACAGTCAAGCAACTCGTGACCTTCATCGGCGGCATGACATTTCTGCTGCTGATGAATTGGCGCCTCTGCCTCCTGATCCTGATCCTGCTCCCCTTGCTGGTCCTGGTCGCTAAAGTATTCGGCCGCAGACTGAAATCCCTTTCCACCTCGATTCAAGACCACACGGCCGCGCTCAGCACCCTCATTGAAGAAGTGATTTCCGGCATTCGGATCGTCAAATCATTCGTGCAGATACAGCGAGAGGAAACCCGCTTCGCCACCCAGGTGAGCGAAATGCTTCGCCTCACCTTGCATCGGGCCGGCATCATGGCCGTGTTCATTCCCGTGATCAGCCTAGTCACCTTTTCCGCAGCAGCAGCGGTGCTGTGGTACGGCGGTCAACAGGTCATCGATGGAACTGTCACGCCAGGGGAGCTGTTCGCCTTCGTCCTCTTTGCTGGCATCCTCATCGGCCCATTTAGTGCAGGAGCTCGCATTTTTACGCAGCTCAAAGAGGCGCAGGGAGCCATGCAACGGGTCTTTGAGATTCTGGATGCACAACCAGAAATTGCGGATCAACCCACGGCGCAGCGTCTCTCCACCGTCGAAGGACACGTCCGAGTCGAGAGAGTCAGCTTCGGTTACGGCCCTCAACATCCGGTGTTATTCGACCTGTCGTTTGAAGCCAAGCCGGGCGAATTGGTCGCTTTCGTCGGCCCAACCGGCGCCGGGAAAACCACGATGATGAATCTGCTTCACCGGTTCTACGATCCGATCGAAGGGCGCCTCACCATCGATGGCAACGATCTGCGTGATGTGACCCTTGACAGTTGGTACCAACAGATCGCACTGGTCCCACAGGAAACCATCCTGTTTGGAGGAACCATCCTTGACAACATTCGCTACGGAAAGAGGGACGCGGATGAAGCCGCAGTATCGGAGGCGAGCAAAGCCGCGCATGCACACGACTTCATCCTTGGCTTGCCTGATGGATACCAAACCCTGGTCGGCGAGAAGGGCGTCAACCTGTCAGGAGGACAACGCCAACGCATTGCGATCGCTCGGGCCATCATAAAAAATCCTCGTATTTTACTCTTGGACGAAGCCACCTCATCGCTGGACACCGAATCCGAACGGCTGGTGCAGGAAGCGCTCCATCGCCTCATGGCAGGTCGCACGACCTTTGTCGTTGCCCACCGACTGTCAACCATCCAGAGGGCCGACCGAATTCTGGTCCTGGATAAGGGGAAATTGGTCGAGGAGGGCACTCACGCAGAGCTTCTCGCGCGTAAGGGTCTGTACCACTACCTCTATACCATCCGCTTGAACGAACCGATCGCCTGAAACGGTCGCTTCACACCCCTCTCACCCTCACCTTCCCATCTCTTCCATTTGTAACAAGCCTGTAACGTAGAAAGCGTATGGTGGCTTGTGCATGCTTAAGGAAGAATGTTTGGGGAGATTCCGTGAGTTCACCACGTCCCAAGAAAATTCTCATCGTCGAAGACGAACAAGATATTGCACAGTTGCTCAAGCACTATCTTGAGAAGGACGGATTTCACGCCTGCCTTGCCACAACGGGCCTTGAAGCGTTGAAGCTCGTGTCATCTGAGCATCCTGATCTGGTGATTCTCGATCTCATGTTGCCTCACCTGAACGGATTGGAGGTATGCAAGACCCTCCGGCACAAGCCTGAGACCGCCCTGTTGCCAATCATCATGCTCACGGCAAAGAACGAAGAGTCCGATACCGTTGTCGGACTTGAGCTCGGAGCCGATGACTACGTCACCAAACCCTTCAGCCCCAAGGCATTGGTAGCTCGGGTCAAATCCCTCTTCCGTCGGCTGGAACGAACAAACGATCACAAACCAACGTCCTTAGTGTACGGCTTTCTCCAAATGGATCTGACGCGACATGAAGTGACGGTCAGAGGTAAAGAAGTGCTGCTCACAGCGAAGGAGTTTGGACTGCTGGCGCATCTCTTACGTCACCCTGGACGGGTACTGACGCGGGAGGTACTTCTTAACGAAGTGTGGGGTTACGACTATTATGGAACGACGCGAACCGTTGACGTCCATGTTCGGCGATTGAAACTGAAAGTGCCCATCCTCAATGACTCGATTGTTTCTGTCAAGACGCTTGGATACAAACTATTGGACCAGCCTCGAGTATAGTCACTTTCCCCTGCATTGTCTGATGTCAAGACCATTACGAAACCTCACTCATCCCCTTCACCCCGTCACCGTCTCCTCCGGTCATGAACCTCGGGGGGCAGGTGGTGAGCCAGATTCCAATGATTGACTCGCCGTTCGCAGCCACCTTCGGACCTGCTCGGCAATCTCATCACGTACTCGGCGAAAGATCTGTACGCGATCAGAATCGGAGCCTTGTGCATCGGCAGGATCATCAAAACTCCAATGTAACTGAACATCCCCTCTGGGATCGGTCGGACACGATGCGTGGGCGTGATCACAGACCGTAATGACGTAGTGGAGATGTCGTCCTTGGAATTCCGCAACGTGCTTCGAGCGATGGCGAGAGATATCGACCCCCAGCTCTCCCATCACCTCAACAGCTCTCGGATTCACACCGACCGGATTTGTCCCCGCACTCAGAACCTCAAACTGGCTTTCGGCCAAGTGGCGTAGCCATCCCTCCGCCATCTGACTGCGGCAAGAGTTGCCCGTACATAAGAAGAGAACGGTGGGCTTCATGTGGGCTGCTCCACTGAAAACCAAGTCCGCGTCCGATTGCAGAAGGCACAGACGGAGAGCATGACCGGCACTTCCACCAGCACTCCCACAACGGTTGCCAGCGCAGCACCAGATTCAGGACCGAACAGCGCAATCGCTGTGGCGACGGCCAGTTCAAAAAAGTTACTGGCACCGATCAACGCCCCAGGTGCAGCCACCGAATGTGGCACATGGAGCCACTTCATCAGCATATAGGCCAATGAGGCATTGAAATAGACCTGGATTAGAATAGGAACGGCAATGAGCGCCACATGCCATGTCTTGCCGGTGAGATTGTCGGCTTGAAACGCGAACAACAAGACCAGCATGGCAAGGAGAGCGATGATAGTGATCGGAGCAAATCGAGGAAGCACACGATCTTCAAACCGGGTTTTACCCTGTTGCGCAATGAACCAATGCCTCAAGACCACCCCGATGATGAGTGGAATGACGATGAAAGCCAAGACGGAATAGAGCAAGACCGGAAGTGGGACCGTCAACGCCGAAGCACCAGCGACCAAGAATCCGACGATCGGGGCAAAGAGCACCAGCATAATCAAATCGTTCACGGAGACTTGGACAAGCGTGTAGGCGGGATCACCATCGGTCAGATAGCTCCAGACGAACACCATGGCGGTACAGGGCGCCGCAGCCAAAATAATGGTTCCGGCAATGTATTGATCCGCCTCGCTCGGAGCAATCCAGGCAGAGAACACGAGTCGAAAAAACACCCAGGCGAAGAAGGCCATTGAAAACGGTTTGACGATCCAATTCACGAAAAGAGTCACCAGCAATCCCGTCGGTCTCTTGCCCACATTACGAATGGATGCGAGATCGATTTTCATCATCATCGGAATGATCATGAACCAAATGAGTACCGCGATCACAGCATTCACATGGCTGCCCTCCCCGAATTCCCAAGCACGCAGCCATTGGACAACGCCGGGAGCCGATTTCCCCAGCAGTACGCCCACGATCATGCAGAGCGCCACCCATATCGTGAGATACCGCTCGAACAGATTCAGCCGCTTCTCTAGAGACTGAACTGGTGGGCCTGATGCCATTGCGATGTGCATGATGAATATCCTCCGGTGATTCAACAATGTGACGGAGCAGCAATGCGTTTCCGCTACTCGTCGTTCCGAACTTGCTCTAGGATTCGCACTTACACCTCATCCTACAGTGCATGAAAGAGATGCACGGCCTTCTCCCTTGTCTTCGTCCGGATCGCTGTCCCAACTCCTTGGATACATCAATAATTCTTGATTAGTCAACCGTGAAACTGCCTCCACAAGGCCACCAGGAAACTTTTTACACAGGCGTAAACTCTCTGTAACCAAACGTTGTCATCCATGCTGTATCACTAGCCATCAAGAAATTATGGGCATGCCCCTACTACGCAGCCAACCGGCAGTCGAGTGACTAGAAACAGCAAACTGGGCGCGCTAACGGGAGTGAGTCACATGACCAAGCGCTTACGGTTGAGGGAGGAACTCAGCCGACAACGCACCTCGCTTCTGACCGAGTGGAACTTCTCGCTTGTTCCGCCGTCCGAACGAGCAAGTTATGCAGACCCTGCCGATCAGGCATCGAACGATTTCGAGCAGAATCTGGCCATACAGGTAAGGACGAGAATGATCGCAAGACTCAAGCGGATTGAACGCGCCCTACAATTGACGCAGACCAAGAGCTATGGATGCTGTCGGCGGTGTCACAAGACGATTCCTTATGCCCGGCTGACAGTTCAGTCGGATACGCTCTTCTGCGTGTCTTGTCTTGCACGCATGGAGCGTCAACACTACGGACATTGACGACGGATCGCACGACGCCCCGGAGGAGCCGACCTGCCCTCCCAAGCCAGTGCCTGGCTCCTCCACACTTGCCCCTTCTTGCAAGAGAAGGGGCAAGCGCGACTCATATGGAAGTTCTACTTTCGATGAAGGAGGAGGCTATGCAATGTGCACGCTGCGCCGGCACGAACGTACCTGAGGTCATCCTTGCGGGAGGGACGAGAATCTTTGCAATGCGTTGTGTTCACTGTGGGGACATCATCGATCATGTCATCCTCATGAACCGCCGACGCCGACCATCTGTACGGCCCGGACGACTTCGATCATTGATCCATGAGGATCACCGGTCAACGTGGAAGAGACCCGCCCCGATAAATATGAGAAGAGCTGACGAAGAATGAACCCGCCATGCTGTAGCTCAGACCAAAAAAGACACGGTAGAATCAGATGAGATTGACGGCAATGTGACATCGTGATTGTCGGGTGTCAGACCGCGTACCTGTAGCCAAAAGGCGTTGTCCCTTGGTCCCTGAACAATCGCAAACGTGAGTTGCGGAGAGTTCAGACTTTCGAACACGATGTAGTCTGCAATTATTCCAATCGGATCTTTTGAATCATCCGACCGGTGAAACCGCAAGGCATACCCATCATCGAGCTTCTGAATTTCCTTCACGTACTTGAATAACTTGCTGACCACCATCTGTCGGCGCAAGGCCATTGGAGAGTTGTGCGGCCGGGACACGAGCGCTTGCTGTCCGCGAGGAGATGGAGACTGATATCCGATCTCCTCTCCTCCCCACTGCACTGTTGAAATCGATCGTTGAGACGGCATCTCATCCTTGTTGTAGATTGGGCCCTCAGACCTTCGGTCCAAGGGCCCACCACACGTATAGAAACCTCAGCTGCCGATCCTCCCGCCGTCATCTTTCGTCACGACGATCAGGGCCGACCGGGGTCGCCCGCCGTTCGGGCCATCCGGCCAGGAGCTGAACTGCTTCGGATTCAGCGGATCACCCGGCAAATCATCAGGCCGCTCGCCCGGATGCTGAATCCCGACGAACATGGTGCGCCGATTCGGAGTCATAAACACACCGGTGATCTCGCACTGGTTTGGCCCTACGAGGAACCGTCTGGTCTCCCTCGTCTCCGGATGGGCGGCAAGCATCATATTGTTACCGAACCCAACATAGTTTCCGGAGTTGATGGTACTGGTCGAGATATCGGTCTGAATCCAGATCAATCCACTTGGATCGACATAGATGCCGTCCGGCGATCCGTACTTGTCGCCGAAGATCGTGGAGCCGTGAGCCGGATTTGCGGGATCGCCACAGAGGGCGAAGATGTCCCAGGCGAAGGTCGGTTCCGTCCAATCCTGGCGATAGTACCAGCGGATGATGTGGCCGTAGTTGTTGACGGCGCGAGGATTTGCCGCGTCCACCGGTGGACGGGCGGAACCGGCTGGGGTAGACCCGTCGGGGTTGTTGACCGACTCTGGGGTAGTGCCCCGTCGGCTGTTGTTGGTCAGAGTCGCGATGGCCGTCAGATCTTTCGGGAACGTATCGATCCATTCGGGACGATCCATCATGGTCGCACCGGTGGCATCAGCGGCTCCGCGGGTATTGATCAGAATGTCGTTCAAGGACCATCCCGCGAGGCGTGGATTATCCGGCGTGAGCGGCAGCCATTCGCCCGTACCATCCGCATGAAACTTGGCGACGTAGAGAATCCCGTCGTCAAGAGGGTTGATCCCCTGCGCGCGCGCCTGGCGCCAGGGTAAGTTCGACACATAGCGATAGATGTACTCGTTGCGCTCATCGTCGCCCATGTACACAACGACCCTCCCATTCCTAGCCTCCTGTACCCAGGCACCCTCGTGTTTAAGTCGGCCAAGCGCCGTGCGCTTGACCGGCGTCGAATGAGGTCGGAACGGATCAATCTCCACAACCCAGCCGAACCGGTTGGGCTCGTTGGGTTCTTCATCGACACGAAATCGCTTGTCGGTTGTATGCCAGAGATAGCCGAACCCCCCCGCGGTAATACCGTAGCGCTTTTCCATCGTCGTCTGTGGGCCGTTCTTTCGGAAATAGCCGTTGAAATTCTCCTCACAGGCCAAATAGGTCCCCCAGGGGGTATAGCCCATAGCACAGTTGTTGAGGGTGCCCAGCACGCGCGTGCCGGTCGGATCGTCGCTGGTAGTCAGCCGAGGATCCCCGGCTGCAGGGCCACCGATGTCGATCGGAGTCATACCCGTAATGCGGCGTGCGAAGCGAGACGGTCGCACAACATCCCACTTACCTCGACGACGTCCCAAGTCAAAGTGAACACCGGCCCGCTTGGCTACTTCAATAATCGATACACCGTGAGCATTCAGCGATTTTTTGGTCTTCTCCGCCGTCCAATTGTTGACACCGTCCGGGAAGAGCAGGCCATCGTCTGTATATTCATTGTTTTGAACAATCAACCCGCGCTGCGACCTGACAATTGGAAAATACACGATCCCATCATTATGCATACCCCACTGACGGGCTTGTTCCTCTGCCGTGTTGCTGGCATCCTGTTTAAACGCCGGCCCATTCGAGATAGGGTCACCCCAGGCGATGAGTACTTCGGCTGTGTACCCTTTCGGCACCACGACCTCATCAGCAGAAGAGACCGCTACACTTTCAAATCCGAGCATCGGCCGCTGACCCCAACGTCCTTCTCGCCCCACATCCGTATCTTCCGCTTCTTCGATCTCCTGGGCTGCGGCAGGGACAGCTTTCAATAGCGCTTCGACACCACCCAGCGAGACTGCCGCGGCCGTCGCGAGACCGCCAGTCAAGAAGTTGCGTCGCGATAGGCGCGTGTCCACAATGTCTTGGAAATGTTCATTGCCAGACATATTGCTCACACCCTCATCATCGATGATCGACATAGAATCTCCTCCTGCCTGAGCATGAATAAATGTATCGTTGACATCTCACCTACAACGGTCCTTTACCAGTGATGACTGTCGCATCGGACCATTACAAATCGATCAACAACTGGTAAAAGCCTCGTTAAAGATTGTTGCGGAGGTTCAAAGATGTGGCGCTTATGGCTGCTGACCAAGTAGCTCCCAGAGACTAAGAGCTGGAATGTAAAAATAATGACGGACGGTCCATTAGCCTGAGCGGTGCGGGACAGCAGATCGTTGTTGAGCGATCAGTACCTGGCACGCGTGTATAGGATCCCCTCGCAGCGCTTCCACGTAGAAGCATGGGATACGAGTATTCTCCGCAAACTACAAACGCTGGAAAGCATGTACGGCAAGATGTCGGACTGAGGAGGGTGTCACGTTATGCGCCGGCCTTCATGGATGATGAGGGTCGTCACCGTTAGCTTCGTGTCGGCTCGTTATTATTTTGCTTTCCAGTGATCCAGAAGCCATTGCTGAGAATGAAGAGCAGCTTCACCAGATGCCGGGTGCACACGCTCATAGGTCCCGTCAGCGAGCAATCGCCGTGCCTGCACATTATCCCGCAGCCCCACACCAAGAATGTCGTTGATGATGACCTCGCGCCAGTGAGGATCCTCGACAGGAAAAATCACTTCCACTCTGTGGTCTAGATTTCGAGGCATCAGATCGGCGCTCCCCATCAACACGTCGTTGTGCCCCCCGTTGCGAAAATAATAGATCCGCGCGTGTTCCAGAAAACGCCCAACCACCGAAGTGACGGTGATGGTCTCACTGATCCCAGGAAGGCCAGGACGGAGACAACAAATACCCCGCACCTGGAGATCAATCCTGACTCCAGCTTGCGATGCCTGATAGAGAGCCTGGATACACGGTGTATCGACCAATGCGTTCATCTTGAACGCGATATATCCATCACCGTACTCCCGGTGGCGGCAGGTTTCGCGCTCGATTCGATCCAGTAATTGCTGCCTGAGCGTCGTCGGCGCAATAAGTAGCTTGGAATAGATGTTCTTGCGGGAATACCCAGTCAGTGAGTTGAACAGATTGGATACATCGTGGGTAATGGCAGGGTCACACGTGAAGTAGCTCGCATCGGTATAGATACGACTGGTGACCACGTTATAATTCCCGGTGCCGAGATGGACATAGCGGCGGATCCCCTCCGGTTCGCGCCGGACGATGAGACAGACCTTCGCATGCGTTTTGAGCCCGCGCACACCGTAGACGACGTGCACACCTTCGTCTTCAAGTTTCCGGGCCCATTCAATGTTATTTTCTTCATCGAATCGAGCTTTGAGCTCAACCAAGACCGCAACTTGCTTGCCGTTGACACGAGCGTCCATCAGCGCGTCGACAATGGGTGATTTGGGATTGACGCGATAGAGAGTCTGTTTAATGGCGAGGACACCCGGATCATTTGCCGCTTCTCGCAGAAGCTCCACGATCGGCATAAAGCTGTCGTATGGATGATACAAGAGCACATCCTGTTGACGGATGGTGGCTAAGAGGCTAACCGATTTACCGAAGCAGGAAGGAACGGTTGGAACAAACGGCGGATCCTTCAGGTCGGGACGCTCGAGTGCATAGAGTTCTCGAATTCCGCCCATGCCGATCGGGCCATCTCCTGTGTAGACAAGATAGGGCGGGAGCTGAAGGTTTCGTGTCAGAATCTCGCGGATAGGACCAGGAGTCGCCTCATCCAATTCCAATCGAACAGCGGACGTGAAGTCCCGCTGATCAAGTTGCTCCTCCATCGCCTCAATCAGATCAGATGCCTCGTCTTCCTCAATGGAAACATCCGCATCTCTCGTCACGCGGAATGGATACGATGCGACAACATCCAGGCCTGGAAACAAATCGCTCAGGTTATTCGCGATGACCTCCTCCAGCCAAACAAATTGCTGCACTTTTCCAGCGCCGGCCAATCCCATCTGCTGTAAGGCAACTTCTTCGTCGGTGGGGATTGGAACCAGTCGGGGAAAGCCGTCAGGCACTTTGACGCGCGCAAAACAGTCACCGCGATCAGGGTCCTTCACCAATACGGCAAGATTAAAACTCAGACTCGAAATGTGCGGGAAGGGATGGGTTGGATCAAAGGCTAGCGGAGTCAGGACTGGGAATATGTCTCGCTGAAAGTACTCTTGGATCGTCTTTCGCTCCCTCGGCGTCAGCTCCGCATAGTGTAGAATATGAATGCCTGCGTCCCGCAGCGCCGGTAGTATCTGTTGCTTCCAGCACCTGTCATATCGTTCATACTGGGTGCCTAGCTCTCGGTTGATCGCCAAGATCTGCTCCGATGGCGTCTTGCCGTCCGGCGTTGCTCCTCCTGTCCCAGCCGCGACCTGACGACGCAGACCGGACACGCGAATCATGAAGAACTCGTCCAGATTCGTTGCAACAATGGTCAGAAACTTGACTCGTTCCAAGAGAGGATTGTGCTCGTCCTCAGCTTCTTCGAGGACACGCAGATTGAATCGCAACCAGCTGATCTCACGATTCAAGAACTGGCTCGTTTTCTCGAGGCCCTCCGACCGCTCGGCGGCTGATTCTCCCGGCCCAGCAGACTGGTCGATCATGGAAGCTCCTTGAGGATGAACATTCTCTTGCACCTGTTCTTTTGCATTCTACATGGAGGGGCTGATCGTGTTCAGAAAAAGCGCGTGGCCAGCTTTTTACAAAATACACACCGTGACACTGCCAACAGATACCCCAAGATTCCGATCAAGCTACCAACCGGCAAACCGTGGGAATTTATCCTACATACGATCACAACACCGTTGCAGGGGCATTACAGATCTGTAACATTTCAATCCTGGGCCGTGCTAGCGCCTGGCGACTGTTGGTGTTCCTGAAACCAATGCGTTGGCTTCAGGGAGTATTCGTGGTGCAAAAGCCAGTTCGCCGATTATCTCCCACTGATTCTGGAAGGGCAGCCATTACGCCGAGAGACTTCTGACATTCAATCATTGATGCAGTGTGTGCCCTGAACATCGCTCAGACGGGAATATCCTTCTCAGACCGGATAGAGTAATCAGCCGTGGTGCTGCGTATGTTACTGTGTTTAGACGAATCATGAATGCTCTTGGAACCGCTTCCCCACCAAATCAGCTATGTTTCATCGCCTGCCTTTCTTTGAGCTGGCTCCTATCACAAGATGTTACCCGAGCAGAGCTCCAGCCTGAAGTAACGGTATGGCTGGAGTCTGGTCAAGCCGTTGCGACCAGTCAGTTAAGCGGACGGCGGGAAATACCCTTGGGTGCACAGGAAGTGGTCATCAGTTCCGGCATGAATGGGATCAACGGCATAGTGGTGACATCTCGTCGACTCTTAGGGTTTTCAAGCCGTGCCCTGACCTGGAGCAAGAAAGAACTGGACGTAAACGAAAAAGTCCTCGAACGGAAGATTCTCCCAAGCTTCAGCCTCGTCAGAACAGATCGGCATCTATACGGATTTCGGGGAGTCAACGGGCTGTGGCTTGAAGAAACATTAGGTGTACGGGAAAAAGTGACTCGATTTCACAGCAACGACTATGGGGCGGTCTTCATCACCAATGAGCGTTTGGTTGGATTCACGCCCCTGCTCGGCGGCTTCGCGTCGAAACTCTTGGACGTGCATGAGCGCATCGTGGGGGTGGAGAACGACAATGGACTGATTCTTGTTTCTACCACGAAGCGAACGCTGGTCTTCGGCAGCCGCTTGAGCGGATGGGAGGAATTCGAGTAACTGTACTCGCCTACTCTTGCCAGATTGTGTTCACAGCTACCCCCCTGACCATGCCCGCAGCGGTCAGAGCGAACGAATAGGGGCAGCAACCACATCCTGCTGCGACCATACTCGCCTCAGGATCCTCCCGTTACGATCATCACACCATCCTTTCACGCAGAATTAGCACCTCTGTAATGGCCAGGAAACAATTCCACTGTAGACTTCCACCATGTTGATCAGTGGGGTCGGCAATTATCATGATCAAACGAACACTAAGCCGGAAGGAGGTGAGAAGTCATGACACAGTGGATCATCGAAGCGTTACTATTGAGCGCTATTCTGGGACTCACATACACCGTGTTATCCCTGGGACGCAAGTAGATGATGCGACTAGAAAGAAGTGGAGATACGGCTGTGAGAGGAAAGGAGAAGACGAAAGCCGGAGGGGGAGATACTCAACCCACCGGCTCTCGTCAGGAGGAAGAATTCGCTTTCGGCAATAGACAAGACCCAACTTCATTACTGCGACCTCCGTATCAACTTGATGATGCGTCCTGAGGTCGCGTCGATATAGAGTCCCGTCATTCGTCGCCTTGCAGGGACGCACCTCCACCAATATCGCAAGCGCTCAGCATACGACTGGATGCTTCCTGACTATAGGTTAGGTTCGATCCCTTCACCGAACCGACCTTAGCCTTATGAACACGCTGCTGGCGCGCATCGTAATGATTGCCAAACAGACCATGAGTGACTTCATCAGCAAAAACCCCGCTCGCAATTCAGCAGCCATGGTGCCTCCCCTCTTCTCTGGTACAGACCTGAACATGTTTCCCCTCCATCGACGTCACGACCCCCTACACAGGAGATGCGTCGCGATACTTCGATTCATCATGAACGGGCTCCGTGATGAATCCTGAGTACACGTCTTGCTGCACTGAGCAGGAATCTATATTTTTCGCATCACCGCTTCATTGCCGAATCGTTAATATGGCGTGAACAATCTTCCGTACAACCCCACAAATGTTACCTTTCTGTAATCCCGGCCTAACGCCAACGCAACACGTCATTGATAGCCTGGATCCACTACAACAATAAAATGGAGGATCAGATTATGGTCACAGTCGGCAACTTAATGCAGAAGGCACCAGTGACAGTAGACGCAGGCACGTCGGTCGTGGAGGCGGCGAAATTGATGAAAGCCTGTAACGTGGAAAGTGTGCTGGTGGTCCGCCAAGCGCAGATCATCGGCATTGTGACCGAGTCGGATGTCGTCAAGAAATTCGTGGGCGCGGAGAAAGCCGCGTACTTCATGCCGGTGGAGGACATCATGAGCAGCCCAGTGCCAGGCATCGAAGAACGACGGCCGTTGACGGAAGCCGCCGATCTCATGGACAAGCACCGCACGCTACACCTGGGCGTCACCAAAGGGGGGTCGCTCATCGGCATGGTATCGGTTCGAGACTTTCTCCGACCCGTCTCCATCGATGAATTTTAACGATCGCACCTGCGTGAGCCTGCTGCCTGCTCGGAAAGGTAGCCCCTCGCCCCCTCTCTTCCACATCGCCAGTTCGCACAGGTGATCTGCACCTATTACGATACGACGGCCTACGATCTGGCCCATGCAAGGATTACTCTTCGTCATCGGATCGAACGGGACAAGAAGGCCTGGGATGAACGGGGCTTACTTCACTTTGGACAATTCGGCGGGAATTCTGATCTCTTGTCCATCTTGCAGATTGACGACGAACACCGACGTGGCGTTGGGGTCGAACTGTTCATAGGCAAACACTGCGGTGAATCGGGATCGGAAGACTGGGCCGTTCGTTTCGTTTTTTCTCCCCCGTTCGGCCTTACCGATGTCGATCGGCTTGATCCGCTTCGATCCTTGCTGCAACTCAATCAATGCGCCCTCGGCGAAATACTCATCATCGCCGCACAGCTGCACTTCCATTTCCATGTTGGGCATGTCCATCACTTTCTGGATGAACTCCTCGGGCATGCGCACGTCTGTCTTCCGCTTCTTCGATTCTGCCGCCTCTTGGCGACCAAAGGCTTCCAGGCGATACCGCTTGGTGCGAAGGACAGCGCTCGCGCCGCAGGGGTCTTTCTCCGGGTCGGCCCCCACGCGAGTCGCTAAGGACGCTTGCTGAAGAACTTTCTTTACGTCTTCCGGCGAATGAGCCTTTTCCATCGGAATGCGCCCGATCTCCAGCGCTTTGTGCGCCTCGTCGGGCGATAGATTGACCTCAATCGCCCACACGCCACTGTTCCCTGCCGCAAGGACTCCGATCAAGCCCACCAGCGACGCAATCTGTTTGCGAACAGTCATGCCTTCCTTTTATCCCGCCAATATGGCAAGACCCAACGTATTAGGCACAATCAGATGAATGCAGATGAATGACATGCATTGTAGGTGAACCCTCATGCCTTTGCAATTAGGAGACGAACCGATTCCAGTTCGCATAGGGTTGACGTCGATACAGGTCCTCGACGTTCACGAGAAGCGGATACCCCGTTGACTGAAGCAGATGCGCCACAAGCTTCAGCGGGAATCCGACCACGGTCGTATAGTCACCGATGATCCGTTCCACTAGGTCTCCACCGAGTCCTTGGATCGCATAGGCTCCGGCTTTGCCTAGCGACTCCTCCGAGGCAAGATACTGTTCATACGCGTGTTCGAGGTCCGCTTTCATCCAGACTTCCGCTGTGGCCACCTCCACTGATTCAATATGCCGCTCTCGGTCACATAAGGCGACGGCCGTATAGACCTGATGGGAACGGCCAGCCAGACGTGCCAGCATGGTGCGTGCATCTGCAAGATCGACCGGCTTCCCGAGCAGTTGGCCATCGAGGTCGATCACGGTATCGCTGCCGAGCACCAGGGCTCGTGGCCTCACACATGCCACGGAGCTCGCCTTTTCACGCGCGAAACGCCTGACCTGTTCAATGGGCGACAACCCGACCGTGGGATGTTCGTCAAATTCCGACGGGCACACCTCGAAGGAAAGGCCTAGCAGTGCCAGGAGTTCTTTGCGGCGTGGCGAACTCGACGCCAGCACTAGCTGCATCGTGAGACCAACAGGCTTGGTTCTTCAGCTGGTTCAGCCTGGGGCAGGTCCATAACGGCTGCGGGGCGATCGTGAAATTCTGCGAGGAGGGCCTGGAGCTCTTCAACGGACGAGACTCGCACCATCTGCGCGCGCAGGGAGGCAGCATGAGGAAAGCCTTTGCAATACCAGCCCAGATGCTTGCGCATGCGGTGAAATTGCTGTGCGCCAAAGAACTGCGTGAACTGACGGGCATGTTCGACTAAGACCGCGAACCGTTCGTGCAGCGGACGCGCACAGACATCCGATCCAATCTCAGGATCGCGCATACCACCGACTCCTATGCGAGCCCGCTCCTTTGCGTGAAAGAACCATGGCGCGCCAAGCACCCCCCTCCCGACCAACACGCCATCGACTCCGGTGTCACACACTCGTCCGGCGATGTCGTCAAGACGCTGAATGTCCCCATTTCCCAATACCAATGTTGTGGTTCCTCGCGCGAGTGCGGCAGCGCGGGCAATGGCCGACCAATCCGCCGTACCGCGATACATCTGCTGGAGCGTTCGTCCATGGAGCGAGAGCACGGCCGGCGCTTCCAGTAAAAGTTGTTCGACCCAGTCTTCAACCGTGACCGAATCGTACCCAATCCGCGTCTTCACGGACAGCGGCAGTCGCCGCCGTGGGGAAGGGCTCGTGTCACCGCGCTGTTGATTGAGACGTTCAAACATGGCAATGCGCGCCGGCTTCAACCCTGCTTGCTCAAGCGTCTGTCCGCCGGCCCAATCCTCGATGCCCCGTTTGGCTGCCTGCATGATTGCGCGCGCCAGTTCCGGCGTGCGGATCAGCCCGGCGCCGGATCCCGACGACGCCACACTCTTCGACGGACACCCCATGTTGATGTCCAGCCCATCAAAGCCCAGCTCGCACACCACCTGTGCCGCCACATAGAAGCGCTCCGGGTCTTTCCCATAGAGCTGCGCCACGATGGGACGCTCCCCCTCGCTGTACCGAAGCGTCTCCAAGCACTTCTCCGGTCCATGACAGATGTCATGGACGTGCGTAAATTCAGTAAAGCTGACATCCGGCTTCCCTTGCTGCGCGATGACCGATCGGAAGCACGCATCAGTGACACCATCCATTGGAGACAATCCAATGATCGGACGTGGGAGATTCAACCAAAAGCTCATATCAGCTCTCGTACACTGGAACACCGGGTTCGTTGGCAAAGCGGTACGCTCGGCGAAGGTCCTCGGCTTCTCTTTCGGCAATGCTGTGCAACTCTGGCATCACCTCCTGGACAAACTCTACAAACCGGTCGACCTTCAGCAGGAAGAAATCGTACGTACCGACGAAAGTCCTTGGCTCACGGAACCAGAATGCCACAAACCCATCAAGCGACACATCCTGCTCTCTAAGCCGACGACAGGATTCTACAAACATGTCCTCTACCTTTCCTCCCCAGTGAAGAATCTCATATGGGAGATAGACGGAACGATAGAGGTCCAACTCTTGGATGTTGGCGCTGTCTTGGCTCCATTCTGCTCCCGCTGGCTCCATTGCTCCCGCCACAACTCGTGCATATCGATCGTAGGCCTCTGTAAGATTTTGTGTGCTCGATGTCGACATTAGCCCTTCCGACAGTGCGCATGCCTCGGAATCCGGCACAACCTGTTCTGTGTTGCTCAGCTGGCGGAACAGTACCCCATAACGACGGGTGAACGCCATGAATTCATCCACGATCAATTCGACTGGTTTCGTATCCACCTCCAGGGCCAGACCTTTGAGGCTGGTGAGCTGTGGATGGCATAAAATCTGATCGAGCATCTCGAACAAGACGGCCGGAATCGGAGCGGAATGGGCATCGACCCAGGCAGGAAGCGCGGCATCGCTTATATCACCCACCAGTCGTGACGCGAGGGTTCGGTCTGATTCATGAATGGCCAGACCCGCCACGTGAATCTCAACCACACGGTCCATGGGAAACTCGTCGAGAAAAACCTCGACAAATCGTGTGAGCGACATGGTCCGATGCGCGCCGGAATAGCGAAACACCGTCCAGAGATGGCCCACGTCCAAGACCAACCCACAGGAAGCCTGTTCGCTGATGGCCTGAAAAAACATTGGGATAGACATAGTCCCAGCGACAAAGTACGTGAGGGGCGGCATTTCAAGGAGCATCAGTGGCGTGCTCCCATTAGCCAAACGACACTGTTGATCAAGCAGACGTTGGATCAATCGTGTATTATCAGCCACCACGTTCGCGCTTAACGGCGTATAGAGCGGGGGAAGGTAGGTCCCGTAGTGATAGCCGGCGAGATATTTTGTCGCACACTCATGATTCAGCCAGGCACTCTGCAAGATTACCAGTTGTTCTGCAGCCTCGGAGATTTCTTGTCCAAATGCCGTCGAATCGGCCATCTGGGGTTGAGTGACCCATAACCCTTCGCCATGATATGTCAGTAGACCGTCGCCGGCCGCTTTCCTGGTGGATGCTAACGCCATCGATGTCGTACGGAACACTTCAAGGTAGGCAGGCGGCACTTGACGTTCTTGTAGAGTTCCCCGCAAGCTAGAAAGGTCCGGAGCATGAATATCGACGGAAAGCCCTAACCCATGCACCGGAATGGTCCCGAGCCGACGAATGAACTCCCTATGATAAGGCCCACTCGACGCCATCATTTCTCTCTTGCCGACAGTCAAAATTCATTCCTAGTGTATGACGGCAAACCTTTGAATGACAAGGCTTTCAACCTCTCATGGCCCCCGTGGACCTTCTGCTATACTTGGCATACATTGCGGCCAGGAGGGGGGCAGATTCGTGAGAAAAAAGGACCTCGCTGAGGAATGGCAGACACGGACAGTCAAGGGCCAAAAGCCACGGATCACCAGACCATACTGGTTGCACACATGATGACACCCGGCGTAGTCCAAGTGCCGGGAGACGTCTCGGTCACTGAAGCCGCGTCGCTTTTGGAACGCGAACGCATGCCCTGCCTCTTGGTCAAGGATACTGAGTCTCGTTTCGGACTCATGACACCGACCGACATCGTCAAAAAGGTCGTTGCGCAGGGCCTCGAGCCGGATGACATTGAGGTCCGAGCCATCATGACACGACCAGTCCAATTTATCGAGTACGATCGAGCGATGGACGAGGCGTCAGCGCTCATGATGTCCTCTGGGACACCGATCCTCATCGTTACAAAACAAAATCAACCGGTCGGCGTCCTCACCGCGAGAGACCTGGTCCTTTCTCCAAAGCGATGCGCGACAAGCATCTCAGCCACCATCAGTATACTGGATGGAGAGAGTATGGGAAGGGAACATCAGGTCGCCATCTCACAGCTCAGCCATGCAGGCGCCTCGGTGGAATCTCCCGCGCTGGTGCTGCCGGGAACTAAAGTGCTGTTGAGCTTTTCTCTCTCTGAGATGATGAGTCCCTTGACCATCCGAGGGAGCATCTTGAATAACACAGGCATTGAGCCGATATCCGGCGCCACCTGTTCCCTCACCGCCGCACCTCGAGGTATAGAGATACAATTCATCGACCTCTCTCCTGCAGACCAGTCCAGAATCAAAGCCTGGGTGCTGGCCCAGCTTCCTAAATCGTTCGACCCTTCCTAGACTGGATCAGATCCCGTCAATCTTTGACCAACCTCCGATCCATTGGTACAATTTCATGTCTCACTCAATGGAAAGGGTAGCTATGAATACAACCGGTAAGTCTTCGCAGAGTCGATCCCGCCCCGTTTTATCGCGAGATGAGATTCTTCATCAGGTCAGCACTCTTCTAAATAGCCCGGAGGACGACCTGCATGCCGCACTCATGCGAGAGCTCCTGACGGGAATGTTGAAACTCCATGACGCACACTTAGATCTCTTGGATGTGAAAATCGTGAACCGTGCGGTCAAAGAACTGCGTCATGCATTCGGCGTCTTCAACGGCTATCGGAACCGGCAGAAAGTCAGCATTTTTGGCTCAGCGCGAACCCCCTCCGACGATCCCAATTATCAACTCGCCCATCAATTCTCCCAAGGCATCGTCCGGGCAGGGTTCATGGTCATCACCGGCGGGGCAGATGGGATCATGCGCGCCGCCCAAGAGGGCGCCGGACGCGAGAACAGCTTCGGCGTCAACATCATGCTGCCCTTCGAACAAGGTCCGAACTCCACGATCGCCGATGACCCAAAGCTGATTACCTTCAAATACTTTTTCACCCGCAAGTTGATGTTCCAAAAGGAAGCCAACGCCATCGCGCTCTTCCCTGGCGGGTTCGGGACGCACGACGAAGGTTTTGAAATCCTCACGCTCGCCCAAACCGGCAAGAGTGATCCGCAACCGATCATCTGTCTTCAAGCCCCCGGCTGCGACTATTGGGACGATTGGTCGGCTTTTGTGACGAGGCAACTGCTGAAGCGTAAGCTCATCAATGAAGAGGACATGAGTCTCTTCTCAATCGTCACTACCGCAGATGCAGCCGTGAGCCAGATCCTCAGATTTTACCGCCGCTATCATTCTATGCGCTTTGTGGGACGAGAGCTGGCAATGCGACTCAAGCAGGCCATTACGTCTGAGCAACTCGAACAGCTCCGGGAGCGATTCTCCGATCTCCTATCAGACGGCACGTTCGAACTTCGCGGCCCACTCACGGAAGAATTGGACGAACCGGCTCTGCGTGATCTCCCTCGACTCGTGTTCACTTTTAATCGACGCAACGCCGGCCGACTTCGCCAATTGATCAGTCACCTGAACGAGTTGTGAGCCATGCCGTACAAGTCGGCATGAACGCGACAGATGCCTTTTAGTCCTGACTTGGGCATGCTATTCTCTCCCAACTCATATGGGTAATGTATCTTCAGCACCTCCATTCCATGGTTCTCCGGACATTGTCCTGTACCATGCCGAATGTTCCGATGGGTTCGGGGCGGCCTGGGCTCTCTGGAAAAAGTTTCCGAGTGCGAGTTTTTCACCAGTCAAACATGGCCACCCGCCCCCTCCCGATCTCAAGGATCGCCGTGTCGTGATCGTCGATTTCAGCTACTCTCGACCGATCCTGGAAGCCATGGCCTCCGAGACCAAGGAACTTCTCATTCTGGATCACCATATCACCGCCGAACGGATCTTGGACGGCTTTTCAAACGCGTACTTCGATCAAACAAAGTCCGGCGCCGTCCTAAGCTGGGAATGGGCCCACCGCACGCCGGCTCCCTGGCTGCTTCAACACATTCAAGACAAGGATTTATGGACCTGGGCTTTGCCGAACAGTCGCGAAATCAACGCGGCCTTGGCTTCCTACCCATTTGATTTCACTGTATGGGATCGCTTTACTCAGTCGACGCTCGAGCAGGAAGGCCGAGCCATCTTGCGGTATGAACAGGAACTGGTCGGCAAACTCGCGGCACAAGCCGCTCTGGTTGAATTCCAGGGGGTGGTCGTTCCCTCCGTGCAAAGCGCCATTCTCACGAGCCAAATCGGCGAACGGCTCTCGCCGCATCATCCTTTTTGCCTGATCTGGCATGACCGCGATGGTCGTCGCTATTTCAGCATGCGGTCCCGAGCTGACGGGACTGATGTTGGGACCATTGCCGCCTCGTTTGGCGGCGGGGGCCATACCCATGCAGCCGGCTTTTCCGTTCCGCTGGAGACGGATGGAACTCCTCCGAGTGATCCTAGATTCCCTCGTGTGTTCCGAGAACGTCGCCAAACAGCATAGCCGCAGACCCTCATGATTCCTCTCCACGACGATAATCCCACTCAACGGACTCCCATCGTCACGATGATCTTTATTGGCATCTGTGTCGCGGTGTTTCTCTATCAAGTAAATCTTCCCCATGAGGCTGCCGAGCTCTTCGCATTTCAATACGGCGCCATCCCTGCCATTGTCTTCGGCCAGGCTTCGCTTCCCGAGGAAGCCGTTGCCTTTCCGGCATCCCTCAGCCTGGTGACCAGCATGTTTCTTCACGGAGGCTGGATGCACCTACTCGGGAACATGCTCTACCTCTGGATTTTCGGCAATAACATCGAAGATGTGATGGGTCACGCGAAGTTCGTCGTCTTCTATCTCCTGTCTGGTATCCTGGCTGCGCTGAGCCATGCCTTAACTGACCCTTCCTCCCAAATCCCGATGGTGGGCGCCAGCGGGGCCATCTCGGCTGTGCTCGGTGCCTATCTGCTGTTATTTCCACGCGCTCACGTGCTGGTCTTGCTGCCGGCGATCGGGATGACCCGAGTGGCAGCGGGCATCGTTCTCGGCATGTGGTTTATCACGCAGCTGATCAGCGGAGGCATGAGCGTAGGTGCGACAGGAGGGGGCGTCGCCTTTTTCGCTCATATCGGTGGATTCATCGCAGGCATGGCACTGATTGGTCTTTTCAAACGGAAGGATGTGCGTTTTTTTTCGCCTGGCCGGTCGACGTGGTCTTAATGAGGACGTCCCTCCCTGAACCGAGAAGACTGCTCATGCAGCATCCAACATCTCTCTGACCTTCTCGACTAAGCCGGACTGACGGTAGGGATGCTGTAGGACAAACCGCTGATTGATCCGATGGTGCTGAATCGTTTCATCATCGTAGCCCGAGACAAACAGCGTCTTCATCGTTGGATGCTGGCTCAGAAGTCGGCGGGCAAGTTCACGCCCTCCGATCTCACGCATCACTAAGGGACTCACTGCGAGATGAACAATCCCCTTATAGTGTTGAGTGAGCATAAGCGCCTCGACCGATGAGGCCGCCTCCAAGACTCGATAGCGATGGCGCTGTAAGATGGACCGTGCCAGCTTCCGCTCAATTTCGCTTTCCTCCACAAGCAGGATCGTTTCATCTCCTTTGGCTAACATCGCTTTGAGAGTCATCTCCTCCCGTACCTCCTGCGCCGGGGCCGCAGGGAACATGACTCGGACAACCGTCCCTTGCCCTGGCCGGCTCTCGACGTCTAGAAGGCCGCGGTTTTGTTTAACAATCCCGAAGACCGCAGTGAGACCAAGACCAATGTTGGTTTCTTTCGTCGAGAACAGCGGTTCGAACATATGGGCCTGAGTATCCAGACTCATGCCGGTTCCGGTATCACTGATTTGAATGAGGATCTGGGAATGTGCTGTATTGACCAACATCGGTCGGGCCAATTTTTGAAGCTCCTCAATAGTCTTGATCTCAATCGTCAGTTGGCCTCCGTTGGGCATCGCATCTCGTGCATTAACAACCAATTGAAGAAGAACGGTTTCCAAGCCTTCTCGATCCACTTCGGCATAGGCTACCTGCTCATCCACCTTGACGACCAGCTCAATATGGTCAGGTAAAAGACTCACGATCATACTGCGCAAATCGGCGAACACCGCTTGGACGGACCAGATATGTCCAACGTGCCGGCTCTCACACTCCAGTGCAATGAGCTGAGCCGTGAGCGTGGCAGCCTTTTCACCGACTCTAAAGAGCTCGTCGGCAGGAGATCTGAGAGGGTCGTTCGGCTGCAGACCCGATAACATGACACCGGTCTGCTTTCCAATGACAGCAAACAACGCCCCGAATTCACCGGCAATTCTGGCCGTGACTCGACCGACGGCTTCCATCTTCTGTGCCTCATGAAGTTGTCGCTCAAGCCCCTTCCTGACAACATGCCCCTCGCGGAGACCAACATTCGCCTTTATAAGGTCCTCTTTCATGGATTTAATTCTGGCTTCAAGCTGAGTTTTGGCGGTCTCCAATTCCTCCTCGGTCTTCTTCAGTTGCTCTACATCTTTCTGGAGCGAGACCTTTTCTTCCTGAGCAACAGCCGTGCTTTCTAGCGCGACCCCGTAGAACACCGCCATGACGAGAAGGACCGGGATGCCCAGCAGCTGTCCGGTAGCCATGACTCCGGTTTGCAGTACCCCTTCATAGAGCACAACCGCATAGCCAGCACTCAAAAGCAGTGAGAGGCCAAGTAGATGACTGAGCCGCCTGACTGACGCCGCCACCAACATAAGAACAAAATAGGCAATGTACAGATCTGACCGGGCGTTTCCGGAAAGATAGATGACCGTTGTCACGAGGAGCGTATCTGCTGCAACAAGTCCTGCACTAAACCAGGCCGCTCCCAGTAGAGCTTGAGGCAACATCGCGATGACGAGGATTCCCAGCCAGAGCCCGACCACCAGACTATTGCTCATCACTCGACTCACGACTGATTCGGCACCGAAGAGCAATTCATACGAAAGGATGATGGTAACGAGGCCCTGGAGAACCAGGAACCGGGAGCTTGGGTTCGAAAGCAACCGACAGAGTCTAGCCGACGCCTGACCGGAACCTGCTTGGACCAAATTGTGTCCCATGTTTTTCTAGCCTCCCGCTTGCAACAGGACGTGGGAGCCAGCAAGTGTCATACCCTAGGATTCCCAGCCAACCATGTTATTTACGAGGGTTGCTATCTTCCTCCCGATCCTTTTCGGACCAGCCATTGACAAAATCGAACGGCAAGACCCTGTTGGCTACCAGGAATCTTTTTCAGCACATAGACGTGAAGGATTGAAACGAGCTTAGGCAGGTCGTCGAACGCGTGCAATGAACTGACGAGCCGTTTCTGCTGCTGTCGCCACTTGAGGAGCGGTAAAAGTCACATGCCCCATCTTTCTCCCAGGACGAATCATCCGCTTACCGTACAGATGAAGCACAGCCCCTGCGGTTGAATAGAGTGCGTAGGATCCTTCTCTGGATGTCACAGATCCTACTTCCTCACCAATGAGATTGACCATTACCGCAGGGCTCAAGAGCCTTGCGTCTCCCAACGGAAGCCCACAGGTCACTCGTACCTGTTGCTCGAATTGGGATACCGTACAGACGTCCAACGTATAGTGACCCGAATTGTGAGGACGAGGTGCAATCTCGTTAATAAGGAGGGACCCATCGTTGGTCTGAAAGAGTTCCACACAAAATACACCTACACCCTGTAACGCCGTGACAGCTCGCTTCGAAAGTTCTGTTGCCTGCTCAGCAACGTCAAGTGGAATAGCAGCAGGCACCCGCGTTTCTCGTAAGATGCCCAGCTCATGCCGATTCTCGACCACTGGATACACACAGGACGCCCCACACTCGCTTCGCACGACGAGCACCGAGAGCTCTCGGACATATTCAATGAACTGTTCGAGAATCCATCGTTGACCGGACTTGACTGTTCCCAAGATGTGTTCAAGCTCCTGGACATCCGAGGGCTTTCGAAGGAGCCACTGACCTTTCCCGTCGTACCCACTCTTTGCGGTCTTACAGACAGCGGGAAGGCCGAGACGGTCCACAGCTGAGACGAGTTGAGATGCCGATTCGACGATGGCGAAAGCGGGGACAGAGAGGTGTCGTGACAATAAGTATTGCTTCTGTTCAATCCGGTCTTGAAGGATCTTAAGCACAGCTCCCGTAGGTCGCATCGGGCGACGCATCTCCAGCCATTCACAGAGCTCAGCCGGCACATTTTCCCATTCCAAAGTCACGGCATCAACGAGACTGGCAAATCGGTCACGGGCGGCAAGATCTGAGAATGGCGCAGTACATGAGTGGGTGGCAAGTCGATGGGCTGGCGCGTCGGCATCTGGATCCCAGACAGCCACCTGATAGCCCATGCGGTGGGCAGCCCCAGTGAACATCGCCCCCAATTGTCCTCCACCCAATACTCCGAGCGTGGAACCAGGCTCAAGGACTCGTTCCGTCACGGTCGTCGGCTCATCTCGTCCGCTCCGAGGTTACCAAGACCTGTGCCCTTGGCTTCGGGAGAATTGAGAACACTCTTCGTTTGAGCCGCCCGATAGCGCTTAATGTTTTTGGCAATTTCAGGATGGCTTCCCGCCAAAATCTGTCCTGCGAGGAGGCCAGCATTTTCGGCACCTCCGATCGCCACGGTAGCCACGGGAATGCCTTTGGGCATCTGAACGATGGACAACAAGGAATCGAGGCCGCGAAGGTTTTCTGTAGGAATCGGGACACCGATCACCGGAAGATGAGTCTTTGCTGCCAGCATGCCGGGAAGGTGAGCCGCTCCTCCAGCCCCCGCAATGATGACTTTGATCCCGCGCCCTGGAGCACTGGCGGCGTATTCGAAGAGGCGGTCCGGCGTTCGATGTGCAGAAACGACGAGTAGCTCATAGGGAATATTGAGCTCGTCCAAAATCACACCGGCCTTTTCCAAAATGGGAAAATCTGATTTACTCCCCCCCAAGACCCCGACAAGCGGCTTGCGGCTCTTAACCTCTCGGCTCGCTCGTTGCCGCGAGCGGTTCGCTGCCTGCAGTATTCTGGCCATCATCTACCTCTCCTTCTATATCCATCATGCAGTCTCTTTCCAGAGAAAAAGTAGTGGCACCTTAGCGAGTCCAACTATTGGGGTCAAGGAGATTGGAGGTGTGATAATTACCCCTTCGAACAATTGAGCAGGATACGGCGCTAACAGCAATTCGCTGGTCTGTACATATAACGAAACCGACGCAGGACTTGTGGTTGCCGATTACGGTGCGCTGGAGAAATATACCTGCACCAGAAAATCGGCGGAGACAAAGATGGCCCAGGGGGATGCCCTGAGCCATCTTCAAGAGGGAGAGGTGATGTGCCGCACCATCGGTGCGGCACGATCGACTATTTACCGCCCGGTGCTGCCACCTTTGGCGCGAACATCTCAAACACACTGGGCTCCCGCTCCAGGTAGTCCGGCGGGAAGAAGTTAAATCGCCGCCACAGTTCATACCACAGAGGGACGCGATTCATGACCACCCAGCCCAACACTTTTGTACCCTGCCTCACCTGAGCCTGATCAGGCCATGGTTGAGATTCTTCTGGATCAGGAACGACCCAGAATCGGTAGTTCCCTTTTCCATCGTCAATCTGGTCAACCACCTTGATCACGCCCCCGCGAGTGCCCGCCATCAACCCAGGCCAAGCCGGTAATGGGATGGCCGGGACTCCAAAAAAGAGGATCCGAACCTTTCGCCCAGGCTTCAAAAGTGGGGAATCCAATCCTTCGGCCACCATTTCAATGGCTGGATCAGAGGCGACTGGAGAAATTGTAACCAGGTTTTCTCCCTGCTTGACCGTCTCATTAAGACCAACTTTGGCCATCTTGACGACCGTGCCATCCATCGGCGCATACAGCTTTGCGGCCTCAATACGTTGCTGAACTCCCTGTTGTTTGTAGGAGATCTCAGCTAAGGATTCGGTTGCTTTGGCAGCTTCCGCGACGGCAGAATCACGTGATGCAATGGCGTCCATCAGTTTCTGATGCACATCAGCTGACACTTGATCACGACCGAAGCTCAAGGCCGACCGAGACTGCTCGGCAGCCGACAAAGCGGCCTGCGCTGCCTGCAAACCGGCCTTGGTGCCGATCTCGGTCTGAATCGTGAGCTCAAGTTCGCGCTGGGAAACCAGTCCATCACGGACAAGCTGCCGATGACGGTCGACATTGAGTTGTGCCGTGTGCACATCGATCTTGTACTGCTCAACCTTCTGTTGAGCCTCACGCACTTTATTATCGGCCTCGACCACGCGGGCCTCCGCTGAGGGCACAGCAGCCTGCACCAACTTTTTCATCTCCCCGATTCTTTTCGTCAGCTGATCAGCCCTGGACATAGCTGCCTGGCGAGTTTGCTCCAGCGCTACCTTGCGCTGTTCGAAGAGGGGGAGGATCTCGGGCGCCATAAAGGTTGGATCGTAATCTTCCAACTCGCCGACAAGTTCGCCCTTCTTGACTTTGACTCCTTCGTAAATATGCCAGGCTTTGACACGGCCTGTAATCCGAGACTCAATCTGCTGCGGCCGGTCATATGGCGTGTAGGCGGAAACTTTTCCAGACGCCTGGATCGTTTGTGTCCAGGGTACGAATTCGAGGATGATCAGAAAGAGCAATAGAATTGTCAGAATGGCACGAGAAGCCGTGAACATTCCGCTAGGAATCTGTACTGCCTCCCAGCACGGCATCTTGGCCAATGCCGACCCCTGATCGATGGAGATCGCCTCTAAGCCGACCCCTCGCCGGACCAGCGCACGTTCTCCACTGTTTTCCAGACCGCGACCTAGGCTAGCCATGGAGCCTCCATTAATTTACCGGTGTTGATTTGCCGTTCCAATCGCTTACGCATGAGCATGATGCAGCATGATGCGACGATCCGCATGATCCGTAAGATTGGGATCCGTCGAGACGAAAATCACGGACCAGGCTTCATCTTTCGAGCACAGCCGACGCAAGATACGCTCACGCAACGACGGCTCAAACGAGTGAATGAGGCCATCAAATATCAGAACTTGCGGACGTCCTAAAATGGCTCTGGCCAAGAGGATCTGCACAATGTGCGTTGGCGAAAGTGATTCTCCAAGCGTAGAGATATCGGACTTGACTCCGCGTGGCAACCCTTCGACATCTTCTTCAAGTTCGGTGAAGCGGAGCGCCCAGTTGAGGTCGTCATACGTGACATAGGAACGTCCCATCACGATATTTTCTTCAACCGTTCCCTTCACCAACGACAATTGGGAGTCGATCATGACACTGCGGCATTGGTTGATGGCATTACCGTCAATATACCGGAGGTCGACCCCATTGTACTGAACGACGCCATTCGTTGGAACTTCCAGGCCACCCAATACTCTGGCCAAAGCTGTTTTGGCCCCCGTGGTCCGAGCGTAGATACCGAGCTTCTCACCTGGTGCGACATCCAGGTTGAAGCCATCGAATACCGACACCCCACTATGAACCAAACTGACCCCTTTGCAGGTAACCCGAACTCCTTGAGCCAAGTGCTTGGGCAACGCCACCGTTGATTCTGTTGTGACCTGATCTTGCTCCTGACTAAAGACCTCATCAAGGTGGGTCAGGGAGGCGAAGAAATAGTACACAGACCCCATGTTCTTGATCAGGGAGTCGAAATTGATGACGAGTGCACTCACGACCGCTTGAACAGCGACTAACTGCCCTAGAGTCAACTGCCCTGACGCCATGAGTGAGGCTGCGATGCCAAGCGCTCCGGCTTGTGCGATGGCTTGTCCGCCCACAGATCCAATATATTGCCGCACGAGAACCGCAAACCTTGCCTTCCGAGCTTCAACATACCGACCGACCAGATCGTTCGTTTTGTTCATGAGAAACGGGCGGCTGTCAGTGGCCTTCAGCTGCAGTGCATTCTTTGAAACCTCTTGAACAAAATTGAAGACGTCGTATTTCGCGTGAGACATGGCGAGGGTACTTTTGAGGGCACCACGGGACAACACGAAGAACGTGATGCCAAACCCAGCCAAAAGCATAAGGTTGTACATGAGGAAATAGGGATGGTAGACGACCAACACAACCATGCCGACCGTACCACCCACCACGACATTGATCAGGTCGATCAACAGCGTGGACAGAGCACGTTGCATGAAGACCGTTTCCATAAAGTAGTTCGTAATTTCAGGCCGTGAACCTTTAAAACGATTCCGAGGAAGCTGGTCCACCATCGCAACCGTGACTCGTGCAAAGATGCGGCGTTGCACGACATCCACCGCGTAGAAGTGGAATGTCTTGAACAGGCCGACAAACAACAGCACCGACAGCATAATGCCGGTCAACGTCCAGATCATGACCGGCTGAACCGCATAGGAAAAGGTGCTGACCAATTCCTGCACGGTCAACGGGATGATAAGAGAAAAGAACCCGACGGCCAGCGCATAAGAAAAAATCAAACTCATGATTTTTTTCTCAGCCTTCATGGCCACGGACAGCTGCTTCATCAGCGCTTCGAACAGCCCCTTGGAACCTTCGCCCTGAGGTTCTTTCATGACCACCCCCAGTAATAAGTCAAAATGTGAATCATCGGCCCCTTATCCCCCTACCAAACTAAATCATGTTCGAGAGTTTATTTCCAATCCACCGAACGAACTATCTGCTACCACCAACCCTATGCACAGCCTAGTCACGTCCAAGCAGTTTACGGCCTGAGGACCCTGCTGCCTGTAGCGGATCACCATATTTGGCAAGTACCTTCTCACCCACTGGTTTCGCCAGTGCCCCTCTTGCATACAACATCCCCCCACGGGACACTACATAGTCGGCCTGGGCGCGGTAGAGCTCATAGGATGTCTCAACTACGTTGCGCTCACGCAGATTGACAAAGAGAATGCTGGTCGCTCCCATATTAAAGCGAGCCCGTTCCCCCTCTTCCAACGTCTTGGCCAAGCGAAGAGCCTCTGTTGCAGCCTTCACCCGATCCCTGGCCCGCACTTGGGCAGACAGCCAGTTATCGACATCGACCGCAACCTGCTTTTCAGTATAGGCCTGCTTATACGCCAATCGTTGCTGCTGCGCTTCTGCGTGAAGAACCTTCCCTCGGGCGCCCCGATTGAACAACGGCATACTGAAGAGAGTCCCCACTCGGTAGCCGAACCCTCCAATCCAATAGATGCCACCCACCGCCGGTCCCCCCTCAATCTGTAGCTTGGGAAGCAGACCATTCTTCGCTAGTTTCAGTTCGATATTGTTCAGTCTGGCTTCAATGTAGAGATCGCGCACTTCCGGGCGATCCTCAGTGGCTTCTGCCTTAAAAGCCGCCACATCCTCTTCGCTTGGCAACGGCATTTCCCCATGAAATTCCGGAGCCCACTCCGGTCTCGGTGTCACCGGCTCGCCATCCTCCCAGAGAAAGAGCGCCAGCTTATATTGCTCATACTCGACCTTCCGTTGCGCATAAATGGCCGCTTCTCGACGCCGCTGAACTTCTTCCCGGGCTTCGACCACATCAATCGGTGCAATGGCGCCGGCTTTGGATCTGCCCTCCACCATGCGATAGCGCTCCTCCGCGACGGCGAGCGCGCGCCTCACGACATCGGCCTGCTTGACGGTGACCTGCCAGTCCCAGTATTGCACGGCTCCGGCGAGATAGAGATCTTGCCGCTTCTGCGCCACCTTCACCTCCGCTTGTGGCCCAGCAAGCTCTGCCTGTTGAAACTCGGCATTCGCTTCGTTGACCATGAATCCACGAAGCAGGTTAAACGATCCGCCAACGATGGCCGTTTGCTGCGTATAGAACAGTGTCAAGTCGGTAGGGAAGGCTACGGGGCCAGTGTCCGCAGAGTGAAGGAACGCGCCAGCATTTCCAGTCATCGTCGTGTGATCCCCAAAGCCGTGACGGATCCCACCGAAGACCTCAAATCCCCAGGGGTGCCCGATCTTGAGCATCGTATCGCTATAGCCACCAGTCAGGGTATTTATTCCGCTAACGTTCGTCAGATTAAACGTCTGATAGCGATCGACCTCGACCTCGTTCCGAAACTTGGGCTCCCAGGCACCCAACGCTTTCAGGATTTTCGCCCGAGCCTGCGAGCGTTCCAGTCCCGTAGCGCGGAGCAGCGGATGGGTCAGTTCGATTCGCGCCAGCACCTCCTCAATAGTCAGTGGAGCGGTGCGAGTCGACTGAGATTTTAATACACTGGAATCATGAATCGGTTCCGCCACTGCGGTCGCCGACACCACCATCATCAACGAGAACAACAATAGAAGGATCAAGGAAGGATGCTCCTTTGTTGCTGAATTAATCACGTCCAGGTTGCTTCGTGGAGCCGTTCGCACCAGCCGCCGTCAGCGGGTTCCCATACTTGGCCAGCTCGCTTTCAGGCCACGGCTTCGCCAGGGCGCCTTTCGCCCACAACATCCCTCCACGCGCCACCGCGTAGTCTGCCTGCGCCCGATACAGTTCGTACGCTGACTCCACGACGTTACGTTCCCGGAGGTTCACGAACAGCACAGTGGTCGCCCCCATATTGAACCGGGTCCGCTCGCCTTCTTCCAGCGTCTTCGCCAACCGTAGCGCTTCCGTCGCTGCCTTTACCCGATCTCTGGCCCGCACTTGGGCCGAGAGCCAGTTGTCCACATCAATGCTGACTTGTTGCTCGGCGTATAGCTGTTTGAAGGCCAATTGTTGCTGGTCCGCTTCCGCATACAGGACCTTCCCACGCGCTCCCTTCTGGAACAGCGCCATCTCAAACTGCATGCCGTACCGATACCCCGCGCCCACAATCCAGTCTGCGGGGGCTTCCGTTCGTCCCCCATTAAAATTCAATTTCGGGAGCAGTTTGTTCTTGGCCAGCTTGATATCGATATTGTTCATCTTGGCTTCGATGTAGTAGTTCCGCACTTCCGGCCGATCTTCTTTCGCCTCCACTTTATAGGACGCGATGTCTTGTTCAGTGGGCAAGGGCGTTTCGCCCTGGAACTCCGGCGCCCACTCCGGTCGTGGGGTTACCGGCTCGCCGTTTTCCCAGAGAAAGAGAGACAGTTTGTATTGCTCATACTCCACATTCCGCTGGGCGGCGATGGCTGCCTCACGCCTGGCCTGAACCTCTTGATTCACCTCGATCACATCGAGCGGCGCAACCTTGCCGCCCTTGGCCATCCCTTGTACCTGTGCAAGCCGCTCTTCGGCCACGGTCAAGGCACGCTTCACCATCTCGGCCTGTCTGACGGTGACCTGCCAATCCCAGTACTGGACGGCGCCGGCGAGATAGAGATCCTGCCGCTTTTGCGCGACCGCGATCTCCGCCTGCGGCCCCGCGAGTTCAGCCTTTTGAAAATCGGCGTACTCGTCGTTGACCATGAAGCCGCGCAACAGAGGGAAATCTCCGCCGAAGATCATTTGCTGCTGATTATAGAAAAGTTTTGCATCAGGGATGACAGCCACGGTCCCTGCTGCCAGACCACTGATAGCAGGCTCCCCGACAATGGGAGGATCGCCGAATCCGTTACGGATCCCGCCCATGACCCGGAAGCCCCAGGGATGTCCGACCTCAAGCTTGCTGTCGTTGAATCCCCCCGTGGCCACCTCGGGGTTATACAGAAAATTCCAAATTTGAATACGAGCGACCTGTGTAATGTTCTTGAACGTCGGTTCCCAAGCCGCCAGCGCTTTCAAGACCTTCGCCCTGGCCTCAATCCGATCGACGCCCTGAGCCTTGAGCAGAGGATGGGTCAGTTCAATACGGGCAAGCACTTCACTGATCGTCAGGGGTTCGGTGCGGGCGGACTGCGCCTTCAACGCAGTTGAATCATGCACCGGCCCCGCCATGGTCGTCACGGGAAGTACGAGCAGAATCACGAATAATAGAGCGACCATCGAAGCATGCTCCTTGTGCCGGATTAATCGCGGCCCGGTCGTTGAAATCCGTACCCACCGGCTGCTGTCAGGGGATCTCCATACTGCGCCACGGATTCCTTCGACCAGGGCTTCGACAAGAGACCCCTGGCCCACAGCATCCCTCCACGCGCGACGGCGTAGTCAGCCTGCGCCCGATACAGCTGGTACGCTGATTCCACCACGTTGCGCTCCCGGAGGTTGACGAACAGCACGGTGGTCGACCCCATATTGAACCGAGTCCGCTCGCCTTCTTCCAACGTCTTGGCCAACCGCAACGCTTCCGTCGCCGCCGTCACTCGGTCTCGTGACCGCACGATCGCCGACAGCCAATTATCCACGTCGAGGCTCACTTGCTGCTCGGTATATTGCTGCTTCAACGCCAATTGTTGCTGGGCCACTTCCGCGGCGAGAATCTTCCCACGCGCTTCCCGCTGGAACAACGGCATCTCGAGGTGCACTCCGGTGCGGTATCCGATTCCCACAATCCAGTCCACGGCGCCGTCGGTCGGCCCCCCCTCAATAAGCAACGACGGGAGCAGTTTGTTCTTGGCCAGCTTGATGTCGATATTGTTCATCTTGGCTTCGACGTAGAGATCCCGCACTTCCGGCCGATCTTCTTTCGCTTCCACTTTATAGGCGGCGATGTCTTGTTCAGTCGGCAAGGGCGTCTCGCCCTGGAACTCCGGTGCCCATTCCGGTCGCGGAGTCACCGGCTCGTTCTTTTCCCAGAGAAAGAGGGACAGTTTGTATTGCTCATACTCCACCTTCCGCTGCGCGGCGATCGCCGCCGCTCGCCGCTTCTGCACCTCTTGATTCGCCTCGACGACATCGAGCGGCGAGACCTTCCCACCCTTGGCGAGCCCTTCGACCTGGACTAGGCGCTCTTCGGCCACCGCCAAGGCGCGCTTCACCACCTCGGCCTGCTTGACGACGACCTGCCAATCCCAGTATTGCACGGCCCCGGCGAGATAGAGATCCTGCCGTTTCTGCGCCACCTTGATCTCCGCCTGCGGCACCGAGAGTTGAGCCTGTTGATACTCGGCATACTCTTCGTTGATCATGAGGCCGCGCAACAGCTGAAACGACCCGCCGAGAATGAATTGCTGCTGTTTATAGAAGCCCTGCATATCAGGGATAAGGGCAATGATATTGTTGCTTTTATCCCCGAAGCCGCTGCGCATCCCGGCCTGGAACCGAAACCCCCAGGGATGCCCGACATCAAGCTTGGTGTCGTTGAATCCCCCCGTCAATACCTGCGGCTGTATGCCATCACATTTAACGTTGATGTCTTGCTCTGCCGTGCAGGGAGCAATGGCCAAGCCTGGGGTGGGAGCCGTGGTGAGATTCCACGTGTCAAATCGTTGGGCTTCTACATTGTTCTTGAACTGCGGTTCCCAGGCCCCAAGCGCCTGGAGGATTTTCCCCCGGGCCTTCATTCGCTCGGCTCCGGTCGCCTGCAGCAAAGGATGCGTCAACTCGATGCGAGCCAGTACTTCACTGATGCTCAGTGGAGCAGTACGCGTCGACTGCGCTTTCAATGCGCTGGAATCATGCGTCGGTTCCGCCAGTGCGGCCATCGGCAGGAGAGTCATAAGGGCCAATACCAGAGCGATCATGAAGGATGCTCCTCTCGTATACATTCGGCGGACGGCGCCAACACTAACAACCTCCCCTTCTTTTTTAAAAATAGATAAAGCGGATTGGAGATATCGGTAATTTCTATGTATAGTAGTGCCTCCAATGTACCAAAGAGGGCCGCATGGATTGGTTGAATTACCATCATCTCTTGTATTTCTGGTCTGTCGCGAAGCACGGCACCATGACGAAAGCGTGCGAAGAACTCCGCTTGGCTCAACCCACGATCAGCGGACAGATCGGACAGTTGGAAAATACCTTGGGCGAAAAGTTGTTCATCCGAACAGGGAGACGGCTGGCGTTGACGGAGATGGGACATCTGGTGTTCAAGTACGCCGAAGACATCTTTTCGACCGGGCAGGAGCTGATGAACACGGTCAAAGGGCAGGTGAATGGACATCCTGCCCGACTGGTCGTCGGCATCGCAGACGCCGTTCCAAAACCGCTGGCGACCCAACTCCTCAAGTCGGCTCTGAAACTGTACCGACCGACCCGTTTGATCTGCCAAGAAGACAAACTGCTCCAACTCTTGACCGATCTGACGGCCCATCGATTGGATCTCGTGATTGCCGACACACCACCCCCATCCAACATCAAGGAGCACGCCTACAGCCATCCCTTGGGCGAATCAGGAATCACGCTGTTTGCAACGGCGAAGCTGACGGCACAATATCGTCGGGAATTTCCGAAGTCATTAAACAGCGCTCCCTTGCTCCTCCCAACGCCCAATGCCGTGCTTCGACGACTGCTCGACCAATGGCTGGTCAACCATGGGCTGCGGCCCAACATTGTGGGAGAGTTCGACGACAGCGCAACCTTGAAGGCGTTCGGCCAGGACGGATATGGCATCTTCCCCGGTGCCTCGGTGATCGAGAAGGAGATCTGCCGCCAATACCGAGTGCAGGTGCTCGGACGGCTTGAGGCGCTCAAGCAACATTTCTATGCGATCACGGTGGAACGACGGCTGAAGCACCCGGCCGTTCTTGCTCTCGTTCGAACCGCCCGGCAGGAGTTGCTGAGTTAGCGGCTCTTCCCCTGACCAGAACGGCCCTCATCCCCAGCGCAGTGTGCAGACATCATTCACTCGCACGCTCGCCACAACCCAGTGCAGCCTCAGCCAGAACCCCGCCCAACCGCCGCGAATAACGGCTCCCGCTCTTCACTCGTGAGCTCTTTCCACTCCCCTGCCCTCAACCCTTTCACCGTGATGTGCATGATCCTTGTCCGGTGCAGCGTGATCACACGATAGCCAAGCGCGTGACACATGCGCCTGATCTGCCGGTTCCGTCCCTCGGTCAGGATGATGCAAAACTGATCACGCCCGACACGCGTCATCCGACAGGGCCTCGTGATGCTTCCGAGAATGACGACTCCGCCGGCCATGCGATCCAGGAATGCTTGGTCGAACGGGCGATCGACCTGCACGAGATACTCCCGTTCATGTCCAAATTCGGCGCGGAGAATCTCGTTCACAATGTTCCCATCGTTCGTCAGCAAGATGAGGCCGGATGAATCCTTATCCAGCCGTCCGATGGGGAAAATCCGTTCCGGGTGTCCGATCTCCGCAATGATGTTGCGGGCGACATGCGATTCGCTCGTGGTCGTCACGCCAACCGGCTTGTGATACTTGATATAGAGATTCGGCTTCCCCCAGGGAATGACGCGGCCCGCTCGGGCAATGACGTCGCTTGACTCGACCTGGTCGCCGAGTTTAGCCACCCGGCCGTTGATCGTAACGGCACCGGACTCGATCAAGCGATCCGCTTCGCGCCGGGAACAGATCCCATGTTCCGTGAAGAACTTATTGATGCGGATGGTGTGAGCCACAGGATATTGATCTAGTCCCCGGATACTCAAACAGGTTGCCAGCAAGGCCGCAGTGAGCGAAGGCGCGAGTCGTACAGTTCGGTGTACGTCGAGCGTCTGAGCGAGGCGAGAACGATGCGGGCGGCCTGTTTCAGTATCCGGCTAGTGAACGCGACGGCCGGCCTTGATCCGTCCGAGCATGCGATAGATCAACCGTGCAATGGAAAATTGCGGCGCCACGAATCCTTCGATGGGAGCGATCTCGCTGACATCCATCCCGACGATACCAGGCCCGTTGGCCAGCGCGGTGATGAGGCTGAGGGTCTCGTACCACCCGAGACCACCCGGCTCAGGAGTACCTAAAGCGGGCATGATGGACGCATCCAGCCCATCACAGTCGAATGTCAGGTACACGGGCGTCCGGCAGGCCGCGACCACATCTGGTATCCAGTTCGATGCTTTGCCTTCGTACGGACCGGATGGATCAAGGATCGTCGCTGCAAAAAATGTCTTGATCCGATCCGTGGCGTCGATACGAGCGACCTCTTCCCGGCTGATCGATCGGATGCCTACCTGCACCAGTGGTAATCCATCGTCCACGACCCGCGCCATGACACTGGCATGGCTGAACGGATTGCCTTGATAGGCCTCCCGTAGGTCTCCATGGGCATCGATCTGCACCACAGTCATCTGCGGATACCGCTTCGCATGGGCCCGGATCGCTCCCAAGGCGCCGGTGTGTTCACCCGTCAGCGTGATGAGAAACCGTCCGGTTCCGACATGCGGGGAGACAAACGCTTCAATGGCGTCGACGGCCGCGCGGTCGACGCTCCCTTTGAGATCGAGCGGTGAAGCAGTCGCGATCCCGCCCCATTCTCGAAACGGTTCAGTCCCGAGTTGTTCGTCGTAGAATTCAACCTGGGACGAGGCTTCCAAAATGGCAGACGGGCCGTGGTCTGAACCACGGATATAGCTAGAGGTGTGCTCGTAGGGAGCGGGCAACACGTAGACACCCGCGTGGTCCGGATGACACCAGGGTTCATCAATGCCAAGGAAGTTATGGTCGGACCCCTCCCAACCGACTGGAAGCGTCATGGGTATGCTTCTCTTGGCGAAACCAATGACTGAAGGGGTATAAGTGCAGCCAAGACCGATACGCCCCTACTTGCGAGACCGGGTGGGCACATTTTCCGGTGGGATGAAGACCGCCAATGCGATGACCGTCGTCCACTTCCCCTTCTTCCCGACGGCCGACTGGGTGATATTCTGGGTCTTTACGATTTTCCCACCCATTTTGAACACTTGTTCACGCTCTTTCCAAGCCACATTCGGGTCGAACTCGACGCCTAAGGTCGTTGCCAGCATCTGCGCCGCGAGATCTTCCGTATATTCTCCGGTCTCCTCGTCCGTCTCACCATGGGCATGGTGCTCGGAGAGATAGCCGTACGTGCCGAGGTCGGTGGGCTTCGCAAGACCGACGGAGGCTGACACCAGCTGATTGCGTTCGTTGGTTTCGGATCGGGCCATAACACAAAACGTAATCTCTCCAGGCTTCAACAGTTGCTCCCCACGCTTTCTGGGAACAACCTTGCAATGGGGCGGAAGAATGGACGACACGCTGACGAGGTTGCAGTAGGCCACACCGGCACTGCGCAACGCTTCCTCGAAGGAGGTCAGCTTTTCCTTATGGACCCCCACGCCTCTCGTTAAAAACATATGCTTCGGTACCATCATCTCCCCTTTCGTCTGGTAATCGGCCTGTCTGGTTGTTCGGAGGTTGTTTGGTGACTTATTTCGAATCCGCCAGCCAGATCAACAAACCGGACCAGATCAACTGCAGTATCGGGCGTTTGTTGTAGCAAGATTGGACTGGCTTCGCAATATATTCTAGACACTTTTTTCGGGTAAATTCGGGAGGTCTTTTAAATTCACGATGAGCATGCGAGGCTCGGTCATATCTTCGATCGCGGCACGCAGGCCTTCGCGGCCCAAGCCGGAGTCTTTCACCCCGCCGTAGGGCATATGATCGGCCCGAAACGTGGGAATCTCATTCGCCAAGACCGCACCGACTTCCAGATGCCGAAAGGCGTAAAAAATCTTGTTGATGTCCTGCGTGAATAGACCGGCCTGCAATCCATAGTCCGATTGATTGAGCAGCGCCACGGCTTCGCTGAGCTGGCGATACGGCGTCACGGTCACGACCGGCCCGAACACCTCCTGACACGAAACTTTCATATCAGGTTTCACATTGGACAACACCGTCGCTTCGATGAGCGAGCCCCTCCGCTTTCCTCCCAACAACACGCGCGCCCCCTCCGCAACCGCTTCCCCGATCCAACCCTCCACACGCTGCGCAGCCGCATGATCGATGAGAGGACCGACGGTGGTCGTTTCGTCGGCAGGATCTCCCACCTTCAACCGAGCGACATACATGAGCAACTTGGTCGTAAACACATCGGCGACCGAATGATGCACATACACCCGCTGTACCGAAATGCACGTCTGACCGGCATACCCAAATCCGCCCGCCGCACAACGCTGGGCCGCCAGTTCAAGATCGGCATCGGGCTCGATGATCACACCGGCGTTCCCGCCAAGTTCGAGCGTGATTTTTTTCTTCCCACATTTTGCCTTCAGCATCCATCCCACCGAGGCACTTCCGGTGAAACTCAGCAACTTGAATCGCGGATCGACCACCATCCGCTCGGCAAGGGCATTGTCGCAGGGCACCACGTTGAGCCCACCCGGAGGAAGTCCTGCTTCGAGCACGATCTCTCCGAGGAGCAACGCCGTCAACGGAGTTTGAGGCGCCGGCTTGATCAGAATCGGATTCCCGGCGGCGAGCGCCGGCGCCACTTTGTGTGCCACGAGGTTCAGCGGAAAATTGAAGGGGGTAATGCCGAGAATCGGGCCGATCGGAAATCGGCGGAGCATGCCAAGGTGCGTATCGGAGCCGGGTGTCCAATCCAGCGGGACCACCTCTCCGGGAATGCGACGTGCCTCTTCGGCGGCAACCGTGAAGGTTTGGATTGCCCGGCTGACTTCCCGCTTCGCGTCGGTGATCGGCTTCCCGGCCTCCGCCGTGATGGTCTGCGCGATCTCATCGCGCCGTCGATAGAGCAGGGCCGCGATCTGCTGGAGCATATTGTATCTGGCATGCGCCGGCAGCTGACCCATGGTGATCGCCGCACTGCACGTAGACGCGATGGCCTCATCGACATCCGATTCCGTCGCTTGGGTGACCTGGGCGACGAGCTTTCCGGTGAACGGATCAACGACCGGGGCCAAACGCTCGCCTGACTTCCATTGGCCATGCACGAGGAACGGACGGGATGTTTGCACTGGAGGACTCGCTGGAGTCTGTGAGGAGGTTGGTGTTAGTCCGTTGCTTCAACCGGCGCAGCGGCTTCAGCGGCAGGTTGAGCAACCATGGCTGCTTCTTGTGCGGCAACGGCCTTGCCGATCAGTTCTTCCGTGCCCCACTCGCGGATCGACTCCAGGGTAAAGCCCTCGTAGGTCGATACCCCGTGACACGATGGACAGTCCGGCATCGGAACTTTTCCATAGAAGACCTCGGTCAGGCATGACATGCAGACCCAGAAGTCGTCAGCGCGATGGGAAACGGGCCAGAACGATTGCATTGAATCCATAGGGACACCCTACCTTTATTTTCGAAGAGGACTATCGTACCTGCGTGCTGATGTCAACAGCACGCGCAAAGATTCACGCTGCTCCGGCGCAGTTCAGCTATTTTTTCTCACCCGCCAGAAGCTGATCGATTTCCTCTGCGAACTTCTCGAATGGAAAGGCTCCAGGGATCGCGATCGCCGGCTCTTTGTCCGTCGGCTCACTGGCCGTTCGCACAAGGATAAACCCAGGAGTTCCATGAAACCCCCATTGGTTGGCTTCCTGACGATCTTCAAAAATCGCCTTGGTATACCGCCCCTCTTTCACGCACCGTTCAAACGCAGGCTGATCCAAACTAAGTGCCACAGCATGGCGAAGATAGACTTGCTTGCCCAATTGGCCCCCTTCGGCAAACAATCGATCATGCATCGCCCAATACTGCCCTTGTACCCCAGCACACCGGGCGGCCATCGCGGCATCTACCCCGGAACCTTGATCCCCGCGTGGAAAATCGCGGTAGATAAATCGAACTTTCCCCGTATCGACATAACGCGCTTGAATCCGTGGCCACGTCTGTTTGAAAAATTTCACACAATACCCGCATGTGAAATCACTATATTCGATCAAGGTCACAGGTGCGTTGGCCTGCCCCCTGATCCGCACGTCGGTTTCAGGTGAAGGCCCGGCCAGGACCGAGGAAGACCACAGAAGAACACCGCACACGAACAGCTGAATCGATCGTCGATCTACCATTCGATTCATGGGCGGCGCACCGCGCCAGCCTTCTTTCGCTCAAGAATCCCCATCATCAACAAAGGCCAAACAACCGTGGCATCGCTTAAGACTTCAGCAAATCGCCCACCGTCTTTGGGAGTCACAAATTTTCCCCATGACAGCCCCTCTTGATACGTACAGCCGCTGAGCCCTCCCCAGTAATCCGGTTCAGGACAAATTCGCACCCCGTAATGAAATCGAGGTGGCTTCACGTTCAGACCCAACCGGAGATTACTGATTTCAATGTATGGCCCAACCTGTTGCGCCCAGTTCCGAGGAACCCCTCCGCCGATCGTGAAAATTCCAAGTCGTTTAGCGGAAAGAACATGGTCGGCATAGCTGTTGAGATCGAGGTAAGGATTGAACAAAGGACACGATTGTTGGATCGCTCGCAAAATGTCCAGATCTCTCCCGGGCTCGACCTGAGCTCGGGCTCGATCGACCTCCCGAGCCATCGCCCAAGTTCCCATGTCCAGCCCCACTTCCGAGTCAGTGAACGCCGGGATATAGACCGGCACCTTTTTCAAATAGGCGCTTTTCAGAATTCCGTCGCTGTCTATCTCCTCAGCCAGCGTCTTCCCAATCTCCCTCGTGAGGATGGCCGACGACAGTGGCTGGTCTTGATTGAGACGCTTCAATGTTTGCGCGACAACGTGCTCGACATAATTCAAATTCGATTCCATCTCAAGCGTGTCGTAGACGCGATTGTACCCTTTTCGAAAGAGCTCTTCGTCACTCATCGCAGGATCGTGGCGATAATGCGTCTTGCCGACCGACTCAGTGAGGCCATGCGCCATTAAGGCCCCGGTCGAAATGATGCATTGCACCATGCCTTCATCGATCATCCTGGTGATGATCTTCCCCATCTTGGCAATTGTCATCGCACCGGACAAGGTCATCACAACATGGCAGTCAGGGTCCTCGATCATCTCCCACAGCACATCGAACGCGTGGCCGAGATGCCGTCCTCCGAACGCGGTCTTGCCCATGGCTTCAAGCAGGCCGCTGAACGAGGTAATCTTGTCTGGGTCCAGCGGCTCGAGCGCTTCTAAGCCGTCTTTTGCACCGTCACGAAATTCACGTGCATACATAGCGATCCTCTAAAGAAATTCACAAACGCTTTCGTTATACACAACCATGAATAGGAGCGTCAATGAAAGGTTCGCCCGTGTGATGCGCAAACCGTGAGCTTCGCCGCGAGTGACCCCATGCGCCATGCTCGCGACGGACGAACCCGTGTTCGACAACAAGGATCGCAGAACATTCCATCAATGCGCAATCGATTGGTCCGATATCTTTAAGGAGCTTGGGAGGATGACAACGATTCGAATCGAGGACTCGATCATAGCGGGATTTCAGGCCTCTCTTGCATAGGCTTGCAGCAAGAAAGACCCTCGCCGCAACCCGAAACCGCTGAACCTGAAAACGGGCGAAGCTCGTGAGAAGGGGGCAATTCCCTGACTTACGAGCTTCCCAACAAGTATTTGTCTGCCACTTGTTTGAACCGAGCTGCGCTTTTCGATATGGCATACGCCAAAATGAATGTGATGATAAATGCAATGATGGCTTGGCCATAGAGCGGGGTCGAGGCGGGGAAGAAATCATTAAACCTGTCGTTGAGGAAATAAAAGTGCAGGATGTAGAATTCGTAGCTTAACCCCGCAAACACACCACTTACCACGAGAATTGGCTTGGGAAGCTTTTGGGACACGGCAAACAGCACGGGGACGAACGCGAGTGGGTAAAACGCAAAGAGGAGGCTCCGGAGTGAATTCGGCAGGACATGGGCAGTACAAAGAGCCGTAACCGTGAGCAGCCCAACACAGCCAACCAGTGGAACCATCAGACGCGCTCCCGTCTCAGTCAATCGCTTCGTATAGCCGTTGGCACTGCAGTAGACACCGACGGCAAACGAAATCACGACGTTCCACATGGCCTGCCCACCATACGTCACAAAGTTCAGCAGCGTGCACAGCGCAACAAAGAGCACTACATGGACGAGTCCACGAGGATGCCGAAATAATTTCCGCAGGATCGGCAAGACAAGATACAACACGACGATGACGGTAATGAACCACAGTCCAGGGCCAATAGTCACTTCACTATCCACCTCCAACAACCCGAACCATGCACTCATTCCCATGAAATGGAAGAGTGTATGTTGTGCCATAACATGCCCGGCATGACTCAGCTCCATCACTTTCTTGCCGAGAAGCGCATGAATGGTCAGAATCACCATCAAACAGAAAATGAGCGAACTATAGATCCGGGTGAATCGTTTAATGAGAAATGCACCGAAATCTTCATCACGGGCAGACAGGAGCGCTGCACTGATGAACCCGAGAAGCGACATGGTCAGCCCGGGAGAGAGGGCCCGCGTGCCAAGGAAAATGATCTCATTCGTCGAGTGCTTGAAGGCATGGCCGAGGAAAACGACCAAGATGGCGAAAGATCGTATGAAATCGTACCCGTCTATTCGCTTATCCACTGAAGGTATCCGCTATCACAAGGTAGAGAGATTGGCATTTGAGCCGAGAAGCCTTGGTCCCTGCGAGTCTCCTCACAAAAGAGATCCCCTCACCTGGTTCGGCATCGTTTAAGCGCTGAAGATTCTGAGAAATGCGTTACAGTAGTGGTGGTCCCAACGGGATTTGAACCCGTGTTTAAGCCTTGAGAGGGCTCCGTCCTAGGCCAGGCTAGACGATGGGACCATCCAGAAACTGTTCGAACGTTGAACCGTAGCATAAGCGGTTTTCCGTTTGCAACGAAGCGCCGCTCTGTCGAGAAAGACCTCTGTAATAGGTAACTATGTGGGCCTAATGCACATGGCCATAATATGCCCCTGTCCTCAAGCCGCATACCCTTGACAGAGCTACGCAAAAAGCCTAGCCTCCCGAATGTTTTAGCAACACTCCCTGTGGCGTTTGCGAAGCTCCACAGGACCTGAAATAACTGTGACTTGAGGCTCACATGGATGATCCGGCGGCATTCCGCAGGACCGAATCCTTTAGTCGTACGGCACCGGCAGGAGTACTCTCCAGGCCAGGACTCGAACTGCGGATCGGATCCAACATTTTTCGCCGCACCAACGGTGTGGTGACGATTCATGGGAAAGAGCAACTCGTCATTGAAGCCAAGTCGGAGCAAGGCCTACTTCTCGCCACGCTCGATCTGTATGACGAGCGTGGCGTCCGCATCGCCCACCTGCGTCGAAACGTCCTCACGTTGAATGACCGCGGACAGTTCACCGTTGATGTGCGGCTCGGACAAGGTCTGTCACCATCCGATATGCCATCTGTTCGTCTGAGAGATTTACAATCTGGCCACTTCGTGTTCGAGGCACGGATGGCATCGGACTCCAGAGTCGATCTCATCTGCGGGCGATTGCACTCGCATAAGGGCATACCGGTGGAAATCACCTCTCACTACTGCCGGATCGGTTCCCAGGCTGCCCTGTTTCAGGAAATTATCGAAGCCCAAGGTGGCCCAGCTGTCCTCGGTTGACCGCAGGTGGTCTTTCACTCACGCTTCGACTCTTACGTATTCTTCATCTTGTCAGCCTTCTCCTTGGACGCGATATCCTCCGCCTCGTTCTGCGGAAAAGTGGGAACCGTTGTACCCTTCCTCCTGTTTTCCATAGAATGCCCCTATGACCGATATCCCCACACCCACCGTCCAAGCATTTCTCGTCTGCGATCAAGTCATCGAAGACAGCTTCACGAAAAAGAAAAGCTTGATCGGAATCTTCACACATCTGCAGACAGCTGCCTTCCCCTTCCAGCATCAGCAAATGGGCCTTTATTTCTGCCTCACCGATGCGGAAGGCCCGTACCATTTTGATATTGAGTTAATCTACCTCAACTCCGAACAACTCATCTGCCGGGCCGCGCTTCCCAACATCGAGATCAGCGATCGCCTTCAGATTTCTGATTTCGGGATCAATATTCCGCTGTTAATCTTTCCCGCACCTGGTCGGTATGAATTCCGCTTGCGAATGGATGGGCATCTCATCGCCCAAAAGGACTTTCATGTCATGCAGGCGTCAGGCCACTCAGCCCCAGAACCCTCTGCTTAGCCATTCCCCCATTCCTCCCGTCGGCCCGTCTATGGTAGAACTCCTTTCTGGGATTGACTGACAATGACCAGGCTGAACCGTTCTCTCAAGACTTCATGAGCACACCAGAGTCTTCTCATTCATCGAATTTCATTCGGGATCTTGTGGCGATCGATCGTGCCGCCGGTAAACACGGTGGACGGGTCGTCACACGATTTCCCCCTGAACCCAATGGGTACCTCCATATCGGGCATGCCAAGTCCATCGCCCTCAATTTCGGGATTGCACAGGACACCCCCGGCGGAATGTGCCACCTGAGATTCGACGACACCAATCCAACGACTGAAGACCCTGAATATGTCCAAGCCATTCAGGAAGACGTCCGATGGTTGGGAGTTGATTGGCACGACAAGATGTTCTACGCCTCGGACTATTTCGACCAACTCTATGCGTTCGCCGTGACCTTGATCAGGAAAGAGAAGGCCTACGTCGATAGTCTCACAGCCGATGAAATCCGTGAACATCGCGGCACCCTGACCGAACCGGGCCGCGACAGCCCCTTTCGAACTCGGTCCATCGAGGACAACCTGGATCTGTTCGCGCGCATGCGAGCGGGAGAGTTTGCCGACGGGGTGCATGTCCTACGCGCAAAGATCGATATGGGCTCGCCCAACATTAATCTACGGGACCCGATTCTGTATCGCATCCGACATGCCACGCATTATCGGACCGGCACCGCATGGAGCATCTATCCCTCGTATGATTTCGCGCACCCGTTGTCCGACGCCATCGAAGGCATCACCCATTCCCTCTGCACCCTCGAATTTGAAGACCACCGCCCCTTGTACGATTGGGTCGTTGCCGAAACCGGTGCTCCCCATCACCCTCAGCAGATCGAATTCGCCAGATTGAATCTCACCTCCACCGTGATGAGCAAGCGGAAGCTCCTGGAACTCGTCGAGAAGAAACTGGTGACCGGCTGGGATGATCCGCGCCTTCCCACCTTGAAAGGCCTCCGTCGACGAGGCGTGACGTCTGAAGCGGTCCGGGCCTTTTGCGAACACATCGGTGTGGCCAAGCGGGACGCCATTGTTGAGATGCAGCTACTTGAACACTTCGTCCGAGAAGACCTGAACAAACGGTCACCACGCGTGATGGCGGTGCTCCGGCCGTTAAGAGTGGTGATCGACAACTATCCGGAAGGCGTCGTTGAAGAACTTGATGCCGTGAATAACCCTGAAGATGCTGCCGCTGGAACTCGGAAGGTTCCCTTCTCACGGACGCTCTACATCGAACAAGACGATTTCCGTGAGGATCCACCAAAACAGTTCTACCGCCTGGCGCCTGGCCGCGAGGTCCGGCTGCGCTATGGATACATCATCAAGTGTGTAAGCGCGACCAAGGACTCTCAAACCGGTGCGATCACCGAACTGCATTGCACCTACGATGCGGAGACCAGAAGCGGATCGTCGCAGGAACAGCGTAAGGTGAAAGCCACTATTCATTGGGTGTCGGCGCCACATGCAGCCCGAGCAGCCATCCGGCTCTATCACCCGCTTTTTCTTCCTGACCAGGCTAAGCTTCCGGCTGATCAGGACTGGACTCGATCCTTGAATCCTCAATCACTTGAACTCCTCAGCGGCTGTGTGGTTGAACCAAGCCTCCGGTCAGCTGCACCCGGGTCCCGTTTCCAATTCGAACGGCAGGGATACTTTTGCGTGGACCCCGATTCCTCATCAGAGGCACTCATTTTCAACCGGACCGTCTCTCTCAAGGATGCATGGGCCAAGATCGAGAAAACCCAGCAAGCCCCTCAGCGCTAAACAATTTTCATGCTGTGCCCAACCTGTCGCCAGCCAACCACGTGGGAAGAAAACACCTGGCGCCCATTCTGTTCTGAACGCTGTCAGGTCACGGACTTGGGAACATGGGCCGCAGAACAGTACCGCATTCCCGGTTCGCCCCTCACCACAGACACCGATATTCCTGAATCGACCGACAACGGCAAGGTGAACGACTGCACCTAAGCACACCCCCCAATTCCACCTTTCCCCGCTGCCCACCGTCACCCAATGAGCCACTGCTATCGGTCACACCCCAAATATGCTGCCTTTGCTGTTGGCAAGGCCCGTTGAACTTGCTAAGGTCATATTGCCTACTCACCTCTCGAAGGAGAACATTCCATGCTTGCGACTAACGGCTACGCGGCGATGGCCGCCAAGGAGCGTTTACAACCCTTCACCTTCGAACGACGCGAGGTCGGTCCGCATGACGTCTTGATCGCAATCTCGCATTGCGGCATCTGCCACTCAGATATTCACCAGACTCGTAACGAGTGGGGCATCTCTCTCTTCCCGATGGTACCAGGACGCGAGATCGTCGGAACCGTGGCGCAAGTCGGCACCGCGGTGACAGCCTTCAAGGTTGGCGATCAAGCCGGCGTCGGCTGCTTCGTGGATTCCTGCCGAACGTGCACGGCTTGCCGCGAAGGTCTGGAGCAATACTGTGAGGGCGGAACACTCTGGACCTACAGTGGCCAGGATCGAGCCGGCCAGATTACTCAGGGCGGCTACTCGACCCAGATCGTCGTGGACGAAAACTATGTCCTCCGAATTCCCACGACGCTCTCCCCGGCGGGAGCGGCCCCGCTGCTCTGCGCCGGCATCACGACCTACTCGCCCCTGCGCCAGTGGGGCGTTGGGCGTTATCATAAACTGGCCGTCGTCGGTCTCGGAGGCCTAGGCCACATGGCGGTGAAAATTGCCAGGGCGATGGGAACCGAGGTTACGGTATTAAGCACATCTGAGAAGAAACGGGAGGACGCGAAGCGGCTGGGCGCTGCAAACTTTGTCGTGACGTCAGCCCCTCAGGCCCTCACCAAGCTCCAGGGGTACTTCCACTACATCCTTGATACCGTTTCTGCTCCACACGATTACAACGCCTATTTGAACCTCCTGAAGACGGACGGCACCATGATCCTTGTGGGCGCACCAGAAACGCCCACTCCCGTTGAGGCCTTCTCGCTCATTTTCAAGCGGAGGCGTTTGGCTGGCTCGCTTATCGGCGGGATCAAAGAAACGCAAAAAATGCTCGACTTCTGCGCGCAGCACCAGGTCGAGTCGGAGATCGAACTGATCTCGATCCAGCAAGTTAATGAAGCCTATGAACGGGTACTCCGAGGCGATGTGAAGTTTCGATTTGTGATCGACATGGCGTCAATGAAATGAGAACCAGGTCGAGTATCTCTTGGGAGAAAATGGCTGGGGGACTAGGAATCGAACCTAGGTAGCCGGCTCCAAAGGCCGGCGTCCTACCGCTAGACGATCCCCCAGCGCGGTACGGAAGCAAATCGTGGAAGTGGCACAAGAGAGAAATTTTTGGCTGGGGGACTAGGAATCGAACCTAGGTAGTCAGATCCAGAGACTGACGTCCTACCGCTAGACGATCCCCCAACCGGCGTTCAACGTAATATAGGACCGCTCAATCCGTCAAGCCTGGTTGGTTTTTGCGTGCTCAATTCCTGCCTTCAGCCGAACGAGGGTACGTTCGCGTCCAAGAATCTCCATGACCTCAAAGAGCCCTGGACTTGCCGTCCGTCCAGTCAAGGCGACGCGAACTGGCTGGGCTAACGCACCCATCTTGATACCTTCCTCTTCGACGAGTTTCTTGAAGCTGTCTTCCCACACCAGTTTGGAAAAGCTCGGAAGCGCCTCAAATCGTGTCAGAAGCTTCTGAAGCAACGGCGCGGTCGCTGGTGTGAGAAATTTCTTGGCTGCGTCTACCTCGAACGTGGTTCCTTGCCCAAAATAGGGTCTGACCCAATCAACCATATCGACTAAGGTTTTGGCTCGTTCTTTGACCAACACAACCACTTGCGCGAGCCATTCGGCTGACACGGTGCGCAATTCGTCTTGCATGCCGGCCTGTTCAAGCAGTGGCACAAGCGCCTTGGCGACTTCGCTCGGTGGACTGGTCTTGATGTATTCGGCATTCATCCACAGCAACTTATCGGGGTTGAAGACCGCCGCTGCTTTTTGCACATGATCCCACGAGAACTTCTCAATCAATTCCTGACGAGTAAAGAGCTCTTGATCCCCATGGGACCAGCCGAGTCGAACCAAATAGTTGATCATCGCGTCGGGAAGATACCCCATGTCTTTATAGGCCATGATTGAGGTGGCCCCGTGGCGTTTGGACAGCCGGGTTTTGTCCGACCCTAAGATCATCGGCAAATGTCCAAAGCGAGGGACGGCAAACCCCAGGGCTTGGAAAATGGGGATCTGGCGCGGTGTGTTGGTCAGATGGTCGTCTCCCCGCACCACATGCGTGATCCCCATCAGCGCATCGTCGACCACCACGGAAAAGTTGTAGGTGGGATACCCGTTGGACCGGAGAATGATCACATCATCCACGACCGCATGGTCAAACTCGACCCTGCCCTTGATCAGGTCATCAACGACGATCTGCCCCTCTTGTGGAGCCTTGAATCGAAGGGCGGCCTCGCTTGGTGGACTGGTGATCCCTAAGTTGCGGCAGCGACCATCATAGCGAGGCGACAGTCCTTTGGCTTCGGCCTCTTTTCGCCGAGCCTCCAACTCTTCCGCCTTGCACAGACACCAGTACGCCTGTCCAGTCTCTAGTAACTTCATGGCATGGCTGCGATACAGATCTATCCGCTCTGTCTGGCGGAATGGCCCTTCATCCCAATCAAGTCCGACCCATTTCATACCTTCGATGATCGCCTGAATCGATTCATCGGTTGACCGACTTTGATCGGTATCCTCGATGCGAAGAATGAACACACCCTGTTGTTGGCGTGCAAAGAGCCAATTGAACAGAGCCGTACGCACTCCTCCTATATGGAGAAACCCCGTCGGACTAGGGGCAAACCGAACGCGAACCTGACTCATGACCGTACCGTCCCTTCTTCACACACGACAACCCAGTCATCTATACCATGCTGTGAAAATCCTTGTACATCGCCTTGCCACTTCCATCTCCTGACGGCTTCTGCTATGACGGTGCCGCGAATTGATTATGGCGGAACTCACGCAACCTGCCACAGTACTTGCGGTCACCGATCTCACACCCCACGTTCGCCAACTCGTCGTCAAACCCAAGACTAGGAAGATTTCCTTTCAACCGGGACAGTGGGTTTCCCTCAAACTTCCGGTGGGCCCTAAGCCGCCGCTCAACCGTGCATACTCCATGGCCGATCCTTCGTCTCCGTATGGGGAGTTAACACTGGTATTTGATCGTGTTCCTGGTGGGCTGGCTTCCGATTATCTCTATGGGTTGCGGTCTGGAGATGAAGTTCCCCTGTCAGGCCCCTATGGGAATTTCGTCCTCCCTCAACCACTCGATCGCGAGCTGCTGCTGATTGCGCGCTACACGGGTCTTGCTCCGATACGGTGCCTCCTCAAGCAGATGTTTTTCTCGAAAATCCAAACTCCCGTCTTATTGATTGCCGTGGCACCCGGCGAAGACGAAGTTTTATTCCATCAGGAATGGCTCACGATGGCCATGCAATATCCCTCGTTCCGCTATCTTCCACTGGTCGCTCAGAACGGGGAGTCGGAGGCTGTGGAAAAGACCTTGTCCATGCTCACGCCGCTGGTCAACGGACAGCCCAAAGTCGTTCCCATGATTTGTGGAACTAAAGCGTTCGTCCGTCCCCTGCGTGCCTATTTTATAAAGGAAGGGTACGACCGAAAGGACGTGAAGATAGAGACGTACGATTAGAATGGTCGGTGGGCACTGTTCACTTAGAACACGCCGAAGTGTTTCATCAGTCGCGTGGGAGAAATCATCCCGATCAGTGCCCCTCCCGCACAAGATTTTTATTAACGGCTGGAATTTCGACGACGATATCCTTGGTTCCATTCGGCACGCATTGGCATCCCAGACGAGACTGTAGTGTCGTCATGGGAGCCTCATCCAACTGATCATACTCATCGTCCGTGCCTTCATTGCAGGTCTCCAGCCCCTGCTTCACGATCACATGACAGGTCGAACAGGCGCAGACCCCGCCGCATACATGTTCCAAATCTACTCCGTGTCCCATCGCGATATCTAAAAGGCTTCCTGGCAGCCCAGTGGGCCCATGGGGAATCTTTTCTGGATTGACTTCGACCGTGGTGGATCTGCCATCTGGATGGATAAATGTCACGGCATAGGAAGTTTTTGGAAGTTCATATTCGGCCTGTTCAATATAGGGATTTGTGCCACCCATGTGTCGATTCCTTTCTGAGAGATCACCGGACTCCGCCTGTCGTATTGACAGCAGAGAAACCTGCATGCTAACCTTAGTACGACTAAATTGATCGGAGATCATTATAGTCTCCGACCTAAGGAATCGGCAATAGCAATGCTGAAGATTTCAAAAAAAGCTGATTACGCGCTCATGGCGCTGCAGCACATTGCTTTAGTCCAATTCGGCGATATCACTCCTGGCCGCGTGGTGAATACGAAAGAAATCGCCGAGGAGTACAACATTCCCTTGGAATTGTTGGCGAAGGTCCTACAAGTTCTCTCAAAGAATGGTCTGATCGAAAGCCACAACGGTCCGAAGGGAGGCTATCTCCTGGCGCGGAGCGCCAGACAGATCACCATCGCACAGATTCTTGAAAGTATAGAAGGCCCCTTAGGCATCACCGACTGCTCCCACGAAAAAGATGGCGACTTCTGCATGCAGCGCGAACACTGTAACATCCGCACGCCGCTCCTGAAAATCCAAGACAGCATCTATCAGTTACTGAATAACATGACGTTGGGAGACATGATGGGGGGCACGCCTCTTATTACGATTCAGTCTCCCTCGGCACAAGGAGTCGAACGATGAAGCTTCCCATTTTCCTCGATAACCATTCCACCACGCCCATGGACCCACGAGTTCTGGAAGCAATGCTGCCTTATTTCGTGGAAAAGTTCGGTAACGCCGCCAGTCGCAACCATGCATTTGGCTGGGCCGCGGAAGAAGCAGTGGAACAGGCCCGAAAACAGATTGCGAAGCTCATTAACGCCGACTCAAAAGAAATCGTCTTCACCAGCGGTGCCACGGAATCGGACAACCTGGCGCTGAAGGGTGTCTTGGAGATGTATAAGGAGAAAGGCACCCACATCATCACGTCATCCACGGAACATCGGGCCGTGCTCGATACAGCCAAGTCTCTGGAAGCCAAAGGGATGGCGACCGTGACCTATTTGCCGGTCGATAAATACGGCATGGTGAATCCGCAGGACGTCCAGAATGCCATTACCGACAAGACCATCCTGATCTCGATCATGCTGGCCAATAACGAAATCGGCACAATTAACCCTATCCAGGAGATCGGCAAGATCGCCAAAGCGAAGGGGGTCCTGTTCCATTGCGATGCCACGCAGGGCGTCGGCAAGATTCCCGTCGATGTCCAGGCCATGGGCATTGATCTCATGTCATTCACCTCCCACAAAGTCTACGGCCCCAAGGGAGTCGGTGCCCTCTATGTTAGGAAAAGAAATCCCCGCGTTCGAATCGCAGCCCAAATAGACGGAGGCGGGCATGAACGCGGCATGCGGTCCGGAACCTTGCCGGTACCGTTGATCGTCGGCTTTGGGAAAGCCTGTGAACTGTGCGAACAGGAGATGGTGACGGAAACGGCGCGGCTGATCAAGATGCGAGACCGTCTCCAGACCGATATCATGGCGGCCCTCGAAGAAAGCTATCTCAACGGCCACCCAACGAACCGCCTACCCGGTAATCTCAATATCTCCTTTGCCTACGTCGAAGGCGAGTCACTGCTCATGGGCATGAAAGACATCGCGCTCTCGTCCGGTTCGGCCTGCACATCGGCCACCTTGGAACCCTCGTATGTGTTGCGCGCACTCGGGGTCGGGACCGAGCTCGCTCACTCTTCGATTCGTTTCGGTTTGGGCCGTTTCAATACCGACGATGAGATTGACTATACGACCAAAAAGGTTATTGAGGTCGTCACCAAGTTGCGGGAAATGTCCCCTCTGTATGAGATGGCCAAAGAAGGCGTGGACCTGAAATCCGTTCAGTGGGCCGCGCATTAATGACGGCAGACGTGAAACGTACCTCGTGAAGCGTATCTCACAGACAACGAACGGCGCTTCACGAACGACGAGATACCAAGGAGGTTTCTATGGCATACAGCGATAAAGTCGTCGATCATTTCAACAATCCCCGCAACATGGGCAGCTTTAAGAAGGACGATGCAGACGTGGGTACCGGAATGGTGGGAGCCCCGGAATGCGGTGACGTGATGAAGCTGCAGATCAAGGTCCAGAACGATACGATCGTTGATGCGAAGTTCAAGACCTTCGGTTGCGGGTCAGCGATCGCCAGCTCCAGCCTGGCCACCGAATGGCTCAAGGGGAAAACGATCGAGGAAGCCCAAAAGATCAAGAATACGGACATCGTACAGGAGTTGAATCTCCCTCCTGTGAAAATTCACTGCTCGGTTCTGGCGGAAGATGCCATCAAAGCGGCGTTGGCCGATTATCAGAAGAAGACAGACGGGCAACCAACCGGCACCAAGTAACAGCCACGAAGGGAGCGCCTCATGGACACCACGAATGTCGAGACTCCAACTCCGATCATCTCACTCACCGAAGCAGCCGTAAAGGAAGTGAAGCGGCTCATCAACGTACAAGGCATTGAAGAAGGTGGCCTTCGCCTTGGTGTGAAAGGCGGCGGGTGTTCCGGCCTCAGCTACACGATTAACTTCGATGACAAGATCGGACAGTTCGATCAAGTTCATGAGATCGATGGTGTCAAAGTGATCATCGATGCGAAAAGCGCCATCTATCTCCAAGGCACACAGCTGGATTATCAAAAAGACATGCTGAGCGGAAACTTTAAGTTTTTGAACCCGAACGCCAACAAAACTTGTGGCTGCGGAGAATCGTTCTCAGCTTGATTCCTCATCCACTCAATATACCGACCGGGTATGGGACATATACCATGCTCGTTTTCACTCATGGATAACCATCAATCATCGTCTCATCCCGATACTCGTCGCCAGCTGCAGATGGCCCGGAGCATGTGCTGGCACTGCCAGTCAGAAGTGACAGGAGAATACTTCTGTGACCGGTGTGTGAAAGTCCAGCCGGTTTCAAAAGAAACCGACTATTTCACCTGCCTCGGGTTTCCACGGCGCCTCATGCTCGACCCGCAGAAACTAGAGGCCAAGTTCTACGAACTAAGCCGGACATTCCATCCTGATTTTTATCAGACCAAGAGCGCAGACGAACAGACGATCAGCCTCAGCAATGCTGCAGTTCTCAATACCGCCTATCGCACGCTCCGTGCCCCCATTCAACGAGCCGAATACCTCTTGGCCTTGGAAACCGGCTCGGTCAAAGACATTCGAACATCTCCGCCAGCCGATCTCTTTGAAGAGATTCTAGAACTCCAAGATACTCTGGAGGAGTACCGGGCGTCGGATCGTGACTCGGATCAGGGCCATCGACTCCGCTCCACCCTCCAGACTGAGCAGGAGGCGCTGGAGCGGCGCAAGCACGAGATGGAAGCTCAACTGCAGCAATTATTTGCCGACTGGGACAAGCTACAAGACGCGGGAGAAGCCACGAGCCTGGCGAGGGTGGAACGGGACAGAATCCTGAAGCAGATGCGCGATCTCCTGTCTAATCGCACATACGTCAACAATATCGTGAACGATCTGGCAGCAACAATCGCCTAAGCAACTCTTTCCCAACATCCTCATCTTTGATATGGCACGAATAGTCGGTATCGATCTCGGGACCACCAATTCACTGGTTGCGTACATGAAGGATGGGCAGCCCTGCGTTGTCCCAGACCGCAACGGTCGGACCATGGTGCCCTCGGTGGTCGCCTTGACGGACAATGGCTTGATCGTCGGAGATTCGGCGAAAGAGCATTTGACGAGAAACCCGGAACGGACGGTCTACTCCGTGAAGCGATTCATGGGTAAAGGGCTGGCCGATGTCCAGAACGAGCTGGCCTATTTCCCATACCATGTCACTGAGACTGGTGGTGTGATCCGGATCCGCCTTGGCCAGAAGAGCTATTCACCGCCACAGATCTCCGCCATGATCCTCAAGGAACTGAAGCTGCGTGCGGAGGCCTCCCTCGGCGAAAGTATCACCAAGGCCGTCATCACGGTGCCGGCCTACTTCAACGACAGCCAACGGCAGGCCACCAAAGATGCCGGCCTCATTGCCGGGCTGGAGGTGTTGCGCATCATCAATGAGCCGACCGCCGCATCGCTGGCCTACGGACTTCAACAAAAAACCCAAGGGACCATCGCCGTCTATGACTTCGGGGGTGGGACATTCGATATCTCAATCCTAAAGTTGAAAGACGGCATCTTTGAAGTGCTGGCGACCAGCGGCGATACCCATCTTGGCGGAGACGATCTCGATCGCGTGTTGGTCGACCTCTTCATCGGAGACATCCGAGACCGGTACGGGATCGACGTCGGCCGCTACCCTGATCACATGCAGACTGTCCGGTTGGAAGCGGAGCGGGCCAAGATCCGCCTTTCTGATGAGCTCAAGACCGAGATCACCATCGAGCTCCCCGAGGACAAAGGACTCTTTACCAGAGAGCTGACGCGTGATCAGCTCGAGTCTCTCGTGGCAGGGATCATCGAACGCACCTTAGCGCCCTGTCGCATCGCGTTAAAAGACGCCGGGCTCACTCCAACAGACATTGATGAAGTCGTGCTCGTGGGCGGGTCTACCCGGATGCCATTGGTCCGGCAACGAGTCGAAGCGCTCTTTGGGAAGCAACCACATTGTCACTTGAACCCGGATGAAGTCGTCGCGCTTGGGGCGGCGGTGCAAGCCGATATTCTCAGTGGCGGCACAACGGACATGTTGCTCTTGGACGTTACCCCGTTATCATTGGGCATCGAGACAATGGGCGGCGTGATGAGCAGCCTGATCCGCCGAAATACAACCATCCCGGCGAGCGCCAAGGAGATGTTCACGACCTATGTCGACGGTCAGACCGGAGTAGATATTCACATTCTGCAAGGTGAGCGCGAACTCGTGAAAGACAACCGGAGCTTAGCGAGATTCCGGCTAAAAGTGCCACCTCTCCCGGCCGGCATCCCACGCATCGAGGTCACCTTTTTGATCGATGCCAATGGTATCTTGAACGTCACGGCGACGGACATGCGGACGGGTCAAAGCCAGTCGATCGAGGTCAAACCGTCGTATGGACTCTCGGACACGGAAGTGGAGCGAATGATTGAAGATTCGTTCAAGTTTGCGGCTGAGGATGTCAATGCACGGAAGTTGATCGAAGCTCGATTGGATGCTGAGGCGTTGCTGAAAACGACCAACAAGTCGCTCGTGGACGCGGGACACTTGATCTCACAGGAAGAAGCCCATAGCATTCGAGCGACACTCGCTCAGTTGTCTAACGCAACGGGCGGAACGGATCCGCGTGCCATCCGTACTCGCATGACGGAGCTTGAACAGGCCGCCAAACATTTGAATGTCGTGATGCTCGACGATTCGCTCAAGAACAGTTTGCACGGGAAGAAAGTATCGGAGCTGTCGTGACAGCGGAGGAGCCATGATGGACCTGAAGTGGAAAGATGCCGAAGAGATCGCTATCCGGCTGGTCGAAGAACACCCTGAGACAAATCCCCTCACCGTGCGCTTCACCGACATGCATACCTGGATCGTGGCCCTGCCGGAATTTAAGGACGATCCGAAGACGTCGAATGAGAAAATCCTAGAAGTGATTCAGATGGCGTGGCACGAGGAATATCAGGACACGAAGGCATAGGTTCTGGAGTTACAAGTTCCCGTCCCCTGCTGGTTGTCCCTCGGGAATCTGGTCCAACTTATAGAAATCCGTCGGATCCTGTCGACGCTGCACCGCCTGAGTCGGCTCACTCCCCTTCGTGAAGAGCTCAACTGTTCCCTTTTGCCCTTCTCCTTCCTGTTCGGACTCTAGGAGTCCTGTCGAAGAATCAACCTTCACAAAGGTCACCCCGTCTGGAATCTCGAAGGGCACGACAGGAAGCTGCTTGAACGCCTCTTTCATGAACCCGATCCAAATCGGCAAGGCTGAACGGGCCCCCGTTTCACTCTCTCCAAGCGAGCGACGGTCGTCAAAGCCAACATAAACGCCGGTGACGAGGTTCGGAGTTCCACCGATGAACCAGGCATTGATGTAGTCGTTCGTCGTGCCGGTTTTCCCGGCGATCGGACGCCCCAGCACCTTCGCCGCCTGCCCGGTTCCCCGTTGCACGACATCTTCCATCATATTGGTAATCAAGTAGGCAGCTTCTTTCGCGATGACTTCATGGGGCTCGGGCTCGGTCACTTCGAGGACCTTCCCCGTATTGTCTTTGACCGATTTAACGGCAAAGGGCTCCACTCGATTCCCCTGGTTCAAGAACACCCCATAGACCGAGGTCAACTCCAGCAAGCCGACCGACGATGTGCCAAGTCCGAGGGAGAGATCAGCGGGGAGAGGACTCGTGATCCCGACAGTACGCGAGAACTCGATCACATTTTTCACGCCAATCTTGTCCAACAACCGAACCGTGGCAAGATTATGTGACTGAGCCAGTGCATCCCGAAGACTCACCATGCCGTGAAACTTCCGGCCGTAGTTCTCCGGTCTCCAGATCTTTTCATCCTCTGCCTGCTCATAGACGACTGGGGCATCGAGGATCTGTGTGGCAGGGCTCAACCCTTGACTCATCGCCGTCGCATAAATGAGGGGTTTGAACGCGGACCCCGGTTGCCGGTGGGCCTGCACCGCGCGGTTGTATTCACTGCGGGTGAAATCATACCCACCCACCATCGCACGAATCGCACCCCCCTTGGGATCGATCGCAATCAGACCTCCCTCGACGACCGGCGTCTGCTCCAATGTGAGTTGCACGCCATCCTTCGTGATCCGTTTCACCCCGATTTCGATGACATCCCCAGGCTTCAGAAGTGATTTGAGATTCGGATTCACCACGAAATCCACGGTAGGATCCGGCCCCTTGAGCATCCGCTTGGCCCAGGCCATGTCGTCAAACGCCAGCTTCGCGCTGAACGGCCCGACCTGAACGAGATAGTGATCCTTTGCAACCTTTAACACGACCCCTTCACCCAGATACCCAGGCTTGAGCAGTGGATCCCTGGAGGAAAGTTCCGAAGGTTGGAACGTCGCTAAATCAAGGGTTCGCCGAGGCCCTCGCCACCCCTCTCGTTTGTCGAGCTCACGAACCCCGTTCAAAAACGCCGACTCCGCCGCTTTTTGCATCTCCACATTCAAGGTCGTGTAAATTTGGAGCCCGCCCTTGTACACCATCGACTCCCCATACTTGGCCATGAGCAGTTGACGGACATATTCGACGAAGTAGGGCGCCAGATGCTCGCTCCCTGGCCGATGGAAATTCAGTTTTTCGCGAACGGCCGCTTCCCGTTCTGCTGCGGTAATAAACCCAACCTCCTCCATTCTGGCGAGAACATGCTCTTGGCGCTTCTTCGCCGATTCATAAGCGCTGAACGGAGAAAACCGGCTGGGCGACTTCGGCAGACCGCCTAAGAACGCGGATTCGGCAAGGGTCAGGCCTCTGATATCTTTCCCAAAATACGATTGCGCCGCCGAGCCGACTCCATAAGCGCCTTGCCCGAAATAAATTTGATTCAGATAGGTTTCAAGAATCTGCTCTTTCCCGGACACCACTTCCATCTTGTAGGCTAAGACGAGTTCGCGAATTTTCCGTTCATAGGACCGTTCGGACGACAGAAAGAGCGCGCGAGCCAGTTGTTGCGTGATGGTGCTGGCTCCTTCGACCTTCCTCCCTCCGTGCCGAATATTCGTCCAGGCCGCTCGCAGCATTCCGATAAAATCCAGACCCGGATGCTCAAAAAACCTCGCATCTTCCGTCGCAATAACCGCCTGCGTCAGCGTTTTTGGAATTTCTGGGAGCGGCGTGAGAATGCGGCGCTCAATAAAGAACTGGCCAATGGGCTGCCGATCATCGGAATAGACAGTGGTGACCAAACTCGGTTGATAGTTTTGGAGCAGATCGAGCGAGGGAAGGTCCCGGGAAAAGTACCAGATGACTCCTGCGACCGTCGTGGCTCCGACGATACTCAGGGCGACCAAACCGATCAGGGCGACCTGCCACCAACGCCAGCGGCGGCGTGGCTGTTCTATTCTTTCGATAAAGCGACGATCATTCGGCATGGTGAATGGAGCCTTGTAGAGGTGAATCCGAGGTCAGCAAAACCTTACAATGCGCCCTCTTAAAACTCAAGCGAGATGCCGATCAGAGACTTGGCCTTTCCCATCCGCTCCGCAACCGTTCTCACACTGCATCAGCAAAAACCCATTTTACTTTGCCCCTTGCGATTCTCATAGTACGAATACCATAGAACTCCTGAGAGTATCGCGGGCCATTTCGCCAACCATACGAGCACACGCGGCTAGATGACCTCAAGTACGCACCATTGACAGAGACCGGTTACCGACCAGCAATGAGTGAACGCAAGGCAGCAACCCACTAGCGAAGAAAGAGCGAGCAATGCAGCCTGCGCCTTTGCCAGAGAACGAAGCCTCCCGTCTCGCCGCACTCCGACAATACGAGATTCTCGACACGCCGCCGGAAGCGGCCTTCAACGAGTTGACCGAACTCGCCGCTCAGATCTGCGGGACACCGATTGCGCTGGTCAGCCTCATCGATCCTCATCGCCAGTGGTTCAAGGCGAAGGTTGGTATCGAGGCTCAGGAAACCTCCCGCGACATCGCGTTCTGTGCCCACACGATCCATGGCAGTGACCTGTTCGTGGTAGCCGATGCCACCCACGACGCACGATTCTCCGATAACCCCCTGGTGACGGCAGACCCGCACATTCGCTTTTATGCCGGGATGCCACTTGTGACACCGGCCGGCCATGCGCTGGGCACCCTCTGTGTGATTGATCGAATACCCAAATGGTTGACTGACGATCAAATGAACGCGCTCCGTATTTTGGGACGGCAAGTCGTCACTCAACTTGAGTTGCGGAGGGGCCAGCAGGAACTCGAACGGAGTCTGGCCAGGCAAAAACAGCATGACCAGTCACAGGCAGACCTCCTTCGAACGCTCGAACACGGGTTGGAGGGCCTGGCCTTCTTGGACCAGGAAGGCCGCTATACCTATATGAACCCGGCACATGCCGCCATCTACGGGTACCAGCCAGAGGAGTTGATCAACCGCTCGTGGAAGACCTTGTACACTCCCGAGGGGGTGGCCAAGATTGAACAACTATATTTCCCAATCCTCTTGCATATCGGTCGGTGGTCCGGCGAGGTGCAAGGCCTCACCAAATCGGGCCAGGAGATCGACACTGAAATCTCCCTCGTCCTTTCACAGGAGGGGAAGGATCCGGCTCGCTGGCTCATGTGCACCTGCCGGGATGTGACGGCACGTACCGTCGCACAGCGCCAGCTGGAAACCCATCGGAAAAGCCTGGCTCAGGCTCAGGCCATCGCCCATGTCGGCAGTTGGGAATGGGACGAAGCCACAGAAACGGAAATCTGGTCGGACGAACTCTTTCGAATCTGCGGCTATGCGCCTCAAGCGATCACGCCCACCGGTGACACCTTCCGCACGGCGATCCATCCCGACGACCGATCCAGCGTGTTCAAGGCCGTTGAAGACGCGCTCGAACAGAATCGCCCCTATGAGGTGACCTGCCGGATTGTTCGCCCCAGCAAGGAAATTCGCGACGTGCTGTGCCGTGGCACAATCATCCGTGAGACCAAAGGCCTGCCGAAGTCCATGACGGGCACCGTTCAGGACATTACTGAACAAACGGTGTATGAACAGACGTTGCGAGATTCACTTCAGCGGTTGGACCTGGCAACGGCATCGGGCAGCATCGGGGTCTGGGACTATCACATTTCCAAAAACAAGCTGGTCTGGGACACACGGATGTACGCGCTCTATGGCTACACAACCGAGGATTTTCCCGGGGCGTATGACGCCTGGACCAATGAGAATTTTCCCGGGACGTATGGCGCCTGGACCAACCGACTCCATCCTGACGATAGACCCGCTGCCGAAGATGCCTTCCAAGCCGCGATCAAGGGAGAAGGTCGATTCGACACAGAATTTCGCTTGCTCCTTCCAGACCAAAGCATTCGCCATATCAAGGCATGCGCCGTTGTGATCAAGGATGACCAAGGTCACGTAGTCCGAATGACCGGCATCAATTACGACATCACGGTGCGCAAAGAATCGGAACGGGCCTTGCTTGATCTTCACAACTTCCAAGAAGCCATCCTCCTCAACGCCCCCCATGCCGTGATCGCAACCTCGACGACGGGGATCATCCAACATTTCAATCCGGCAGCCGAAAAGCTCTTGGGCTATTCCGCCGAAGAGATGATCGGCAAGTTGACCCCGGCAGTCTTCCATAACTCTGAAGAAGTAGCCGCGCGCGCGAAAATATTCGGTACCGAACTGGGGATCGAGCTGGAGCCGGGGTTCGACGTCTTCGTCGCCAAGGCTCGCCTGAACTTGCCCAATCAACACGAGTGGATCTACATCCGCAAAGACGGCACGCGGATCCCCGTGCTGCTCACTGTCACCGCGATCCATGACCATACCGGCACGATCACCGGCTTTCTGGGAATGGCAACCGACATATCAGTACAGAAGAAGGCTGAACGGTCCAGATTGATGGCAGAAGCGGCGTTTCGAGAAAAAGAAGAGCTCACCCGCGTGATGATCGAGAATGTGCTCGACTACTCCATTCTCCGACTCGACTCCGAGGGACATGTTGTGTCATGGAACCAGGGGTCACAGCGTCTGAAGGGATACACTGCAGACGAGATCATCGGTCGTCACTTCTCCTGCTTTTACCCGGAGGAAGACCAAGCAAGTAGCAAACCCATGGCGCTATTGAGAAAAGCCACAACCCATCACCATGCGGAAGACGAGGGATGGCGCGTGTGCAAGGACGGCTCACGGTTCTGGGCCCACGTGGTCATCACAGCCCTATTCGACCAGGATGGACAACTGAAGGGCTTCACCAAGGTCGTCCACGACATGACTGCGCGCAAGCAGGCAGACCAGGAACTAAAAGAGCGGGAAGCGTCGCTCGTGCGGTTTAAGACATCCCTCGATCAGACGCTCGACTGCGTGTTTATGTTCCGCCCCGATACGCTACGCTTCACCTACTGCAACCGCGGAGCCTGCGAGCAAGTCGGCTACACCTCAGCTGAGCTCCTCACCATGACGCCCCTCGACATTAAACCCCAGTTCACCTTGGAACAGTTCCAGGCGATAGTGCAGCCGCTCATCGACGGCACGCAGCCGTCCTTATCCTTCGAAACGCTTCACCGGCACAAGGACGGCCATGACATCCTGGTTGAGATCTCGCTGCAACTCGTTCAACTGGAGAAGCAAGACTCGCTCTTCGTAGCCATCGTTCGCGATATCACCGCCCGCAAGCAGGCTGAGGCACAGTTCCGCCAGGTCGTTGAATCCGCCCCGAACGGCATGCTCCTGGCCAATCAGGACGGCATCATGACCCTGGTCAATGCCCAGGTCGAGCGGTACTTCGGCTACGACCGCCAGGAGCTCCTAGGCCAACCGGTCGAAGTGCTGATGCCTGAGCGGTTTCGAGCGCGACACTCCGGGCAGCGCATCGACTTCTTCCACCGGCCCAAAACCCATTATGCGATGGGCGTCAGCCGCGAGCTCTTTGGTCTCCGCAAAGACGGCACCGAGTTCTCACTGGAGATCAGCCTCAACCCTATACACACACCCACTGGCCTCCAAATCCTCGCCTCTATCGTCGATATCACCACCCGCAAGCAGGCTGCAGAACAGTTCCGCCAGGTCGTTGAATCCGCCCCCAACGGCATGCTCCTGGCCAATCAGGACGGCGTCATGACCCTGGTCAATGCCCAAATCGAACGCTACTTCGGCTACGACCGCCAGGAGCTCATCGGTCAACCAATCGAGACACTGATTCCCGAGCGATTCCGTCCTCAGCATCCTGGACAGCGAACCGGTTTCTTTCACAAACCCACAGCCCGAGCCATGGGCGTTAACCGCGAACTCTTCGGCCGCCGCAAGGATGGCACGGAGTTCCCGCTCGAAATCGGACTCAACCCCATCAAAACCCCCGAGGGCCTCCAGGTCCTTGCCTCCATCGTCGATATTACGGCGCGCAAACAGGCGGAAGAACAGTTCCGCCAGGTCGTTGAATCTGCCCCTAACGGCATGCTCGTGGCCAACCAGGACGGCGTCATGACCATGGTCAATGCCCAAATCGAACGCTACTTCGGCTACGACCGCCAGGAGCTCATCGGTCAACCAATCGAGACACTGATTCCCGAGCGATTCCGTCCTCAGCATCCTGGACAGCGAACCGGTTTCTTTCACAAACCCACAGCCCGAGCCATGGGCGTTAACCGCGAACTCTTCGGCCGCCGCAAGGATGGCACGGAGTTCCCGCTCGAAATCGGACTCAACCCCATCAAAACCCCCGAGGGCCTCCAGGTCCTTGCCTCCATCGTCGATATTACGGCGCGCAAACAGGCGGAAGAGAGGCTGAAACAAGCGGCTCGTGACTTGGAAGCCCGTAATCAGGAGTTGGCGGAAGCGAACCAGGTCGCGCTGTCCGCCACCCGCGCCAAGAGCGAATTCCTCGCGACCATGAGCCATGAGATTCGCACTCCCATGAATGCGATCGTCGGCATGGCGGAACTACTCCAAGAAACGCCGCTCACGCCAGATCAGGCCAATTATGTCGGCCGCTTCAGCCGCGCCGCGGGCTCCCTCATGGAGCTGATCAACGCCATTTTGGATCTCTCCAAGATCGAAGCTGGCTTCATGGCGTTGGAATCGGTGCCCTTCGATCTGGCCCAACTCGCCGACACCACGGCAGAGCTCATGTCCGGGAAGGCGGTGGCCAAGAAACTTGAACTCTTGGTCCTCGTGCATCCGGATGTCCCACAGGGTGTCGTCGGGGACCCCACCCGCTTGAATCAGGTGCTCGTCAACCTCGTCAGCAATGCGATTAAGTTTACCGAATCCGGGCATGTCATGCTCACCGTCGAACCGGCCCCCGATCGATCGATTGCCCACGCCCTCCGTTTCTCGGTGTCCGATACCGGCATCGGCATCCCGCCGGACAAGCTCCGGTCCATCTTTGAGCCCTTCACGCAAGTCGATTCCAGCACGACGCGAAAGTACGGCGGCACGGGACTCGGCTTAAGCATCTCCCACCATCTCGTGCAACTCATGGGGGGCCATCTGGAGGCAGACAGTACGGTGGGAGTCGGCACCACCTTCTCCTTTACCATTGCCCTGCCGGAAGCCCCGCTCGTGATCACTCGCCCATCGGGACAGCCCCTCGATTTACGCGCGCTACGCCTGCTCCTCGTGGACGACAACGACACCAATCTGATCATCCTCCGGACCCATCTCGCACGCAGCGGCATCCAGCTCCTGGAAGCGAGCAGTGGCGCGCAGGCCTTGGCAATCTTGGATGACGCCCATCAACGCAAGGAGCCGATCACCCTCGCCATTTTGGACTATCACATGCCGGGCATGGATGGGTTGGACCTCGCCCAGGCGATCCGCAACCGACCGGAATGGGCGACGCTGCCCCTGATCATGCATGTCTCGGACCTTCAGCGGGACGAAACTCGACGAGCCCAATCGTTGGGAATTACCAACTACCTCTATAAGCCACTCAGCCGACGGCGCTTAATGGATTCGTTGGCCGTGGCCCTGAACGTGGCACCAGTCGGACCGGTGGAACAGGAGAAGGTAGCGCCGGCTACACCGCAACCCTGTCACATTCTGTTGGTGGAAGACCTGGAAGATAATCGCGATGTGGTCGCACTCTTTCTCAAGGACACCCCGTATCAGCTAGACATGGCCGAAAATGGGGCCGTCGCCCTGCAGAAATTCCAGACCGGTCGCTATGATTTAGTGCTCATGGATATGCAGATGCCAGTCATGGACGGTCTCGAGGCCACAGCGGCCATTCGCGCATGGGAACGAGTGCAGCAGCGCAGGCCCACGCCGATCGTGGCACTGACGGCCAATGCCTTCAAAGAAGAAGCAGACAAGTGCCTCGCCGCAGGTTGCACGGCCCACCTTACGAAACCGATCAAGAAAAAAACCCTGCTGACTGCCATCGTCCAATGGACCGATTCTCCCAAAGACCAAGCAGCCTAAGAAAGGAGCCATTCGGTGAACAACCAGTCATCTGGACAGAACCCACTCCTCTTACTCGTCGAGGACGAACAAGATATGGCGGATCTCGTGACGCTGATCATGAAGGAACAAGGCTATCAGGTCTTACACGCAGCAGACGGCTCTGTGGCGCTGGAAAAGATCGCATTGATGTCACCCCCATCGCTCGTCATGTTGGATATTCAGCTCCCCCATGTGGACGGCATCACGATTCTCGAGACCATTCGCGCCACACCGGACTGGGAACACGTGCCGGTGATCATGTTGACGGGGGTCGCCGATCAAGACAAGATCCGGAAGGTGCGTACGCTTAGGATCCAGGACTATGTGCTGAAGCCGTTCCGACAGGAAACCTTGCTCCGATCTGTCGACCAATCTCGTAAGACATCAGCCCGACCGCAATGATCCCAGCTTTCTCAATAAGTTAGTTGGTCTGCCTCTCGGGTGACACAGGCCTCAATTCTTCGGTGAATATTCGATTGCGGCCCAGGACTCGATGTGAAGCCCATCCTGATGAGTTCTATTAAGAATCAGGACAAAACGACCGATACTAGACTGATCGGAGAAGAGCCAATGGAATACACGCAGCCCAAAGAGATAGGTGCTGAAGGCGAAGTGCTCGTGCATATCGATGCCTCCTTCGAGCCGCTCATCCCGAAATTCCTGACTAACCGCAAGAACGAAGTCGTGACGATGCGGGAAGCCCTGACTACCCAGGACTTTGATACCGTCCGCAAGGTGGCGCATGGAATGAAAGGTGCCGGTGGCAGTTACGGCTTCGACCGGATCACTGACATGGCTGCCGTCGTCGAACAGGCGGCAAAAACGGGAGACGCCTCGACGATAGAACGTGATCTCCCTGCGCTGGGTTCATATTTGGACCGGATCAAGGTGGTCTACGAGTAGTGTCCTTGGAGCAGAAGGAGCAAGCCCATGAGCACCACCGTGCTGGTTGTGGAAGATGAACAGGATACCGCTGAGCTGTTGACGCGCCTCTTGGAGCGAGAAGGTTTTTCAGTACTCCATGCAGGCGATGGACGCCAGGCCCGTACCCTGATCGACACCATACGCCCACCATCGCTCATCTTGTTGGACATGGTGATCCCCTATGTGAGCGGATTCGAGCTACTGAGGGTCATCCGCCGTCATCCTGACTGGCAACTCACGCCAATTATTATGCTCAGCGCCGATGACTACGAGCCGGATATTCAGCAAGCCCTGCGCGAAGGAGCCACGGCCTATGTGACGAAGCAGAAGGGGTCGGCTGGTCTGCTGCAAGCGGTGAAACGGTTTTTGCCTGCCACGCCACCGCAAGACCAGATCGTCGCTCAAGCAGGAAGCGCGGCTCCTCCAACACGACGTGTATCAGTACGGCATCGCCTTCAGGGCAACCAGAGAAAGGAACGGGCCGCGTGACCCATTTCTGTAGGCTCCTCGCATACGTGAGGGAAAGAAGAGATTTGTCTCTACAAGATGCGCGCCGTCATCGAACCGGCTTCTACAGTTCAATGAATCCCCTTTAAGGAGACTGAATGGGTAAAGCTAGGACCTCTTCTGGACCGACCGTCCTCATGATCGAGGATCACGACGACACCGCCTGCTTGGTCCGGTTCATCCTTGAACGGAACGGCTATACCGTCCGGCATGCTCCTGACGGGTGGAACGCAAAACGTCTGACGGAAACGGCCGAACCGCCGGACTTGGTCCTGCTCGACATTTCTCTGCCCTCCCTGTCAGGACTGGAAGTCTTACGCGCCATTCGAACGGCACCGGAATGGCAGTGGATTCCCGTGATCATCCTCAGTGCGGACAACCGCGAGGAAACGATAGCCGAAGCGACTACCCTTGGAGCCACGGAATATTTGAAGAAACCCTTCTCGCAGGAACGCCTTATGAAGGCGGTGGAGCTGTTTTTGCCAAGACCAACCGATCAACAAGCGCCGCAACTCAAACAGGCCTGATCAGCACGCACAGCCATCCTGTTCCATACCCTTCGACCAAACAGTGACGTGAAAAGCCAGCTCCATGACATCACGAAGACCGCCCTGTGGTTTTCCAGCGTTCCCTGCCTCTAAAGATCCACTCCATATTATTTCGCGACCCTAGCTTGTGCAGGAGAATGCAGTTCGAGTATACTGCCGAGTTTGCGCCTCACTATCGGGGCGTCTTTTTTGTCATTAAGGAAGCACCGTCACCATGTCCACAGTACGCGCCCCTCAGGACCGTCGAAGCGATATTCGGAATATCGCCATCATCGCCCATGTCGATCACGGCAAAACAACCTTGGTCGATGCGGTGCTCCGCCAAACGCACGTCCATCGCAAGATCGATGATATGGGCGAACGCATCATGGACTCGATGGACCAGGAACGGGAGCGTGGAATCACAATCCGGGCCAAAAACGCCAGCGTCATCTACAACGGGGTGAAAATCAACATCGTCGATACGCCGGGCCATGCCGATTTCGGCGGGGAAGTGGAACGCACACTCCGGATGGTGGACGGGGTGTTGATTTTGATCGACGCGAAGGAAGGGCCCATGCCGCAAACAACCTTTGTGTTGCGGAAAGCCTTGGCGCTGGGACACAAAGCCATTGTCGTCATCAACAAGATCGACCGGCCAGATGCGGTCATCGACGACGTCGTCAACCGCACCTTCGACCTGTTCGTTCATCTTGGTGCCACCGACGAGCAACTTGATTTCCCGATCGTCTACACGTCGGCCATTAAAGGAATCGCCACGCTGGATGTCAACAAACCAGGAACGGATATCCAGCCGTTGCTCAATACCGTGCTAGAGAAGATCCCTGCCCCAGCCATTACCGTCGATGCTCCGCTCCAAATGCTTGTGCTGGCTCTGGTGCAAGATCCCTACAAAGGCAAGATGGGGATCGGCAAGATCCAGTCCGGCTCCATTGCTCGGCGGCAAACCGTCATGTTGCTCGGCAAGGACGGCGCACAAGTTGCCGGCAAAGTATCCGACCTCGCCGTCTATTCGGGACTGGACCGGGCCGACATGGAACAGGCCGCGGCCGGAGAAATCGTCGCGGTCGCGGGGCTTGATGATGTGAGCATCGGGGATACCATCGCCGACGCCGATCGTCCTGTCGCCCTCCCCCGGGTCACGATCGATGAGCCGACCGTCCAAATGACCTTCTCCGTCAACAACAGTCCATTCGCCGGACGCGAAGGCAAGTTCCTCACGTCACGCCATCTGCGTGAGCGCCTGTTCAAGGAACTGGAGACCAACGTGTCGCTCCGCGTCAATGAGACAGACAGCGCCGATCGCTTTCTTGTGGCGGGACGAGGCGAACTTCACCTCTCCGTCTTAATCGAGCAGATGCGACGGGAAGGGTACGAGCTGCAAGTCTCCCAACCGGAGGTCATTGTCCATCGCGAAGGCGGCAAAGTCATGGAGCCGTACGAGGAACTGACCATCCAGGTGCCAGAGACCTATCAGGGAACCGTGATCGAAGAACTCGGAAAGCGCCGGGGTGAAATGCGGCACATGCGGCTGATTCACTCTGATGTCGGTACGAGTGAGATGCATTTGGAATACCACATTCCGACACGCGGCATCATGGGGCTTAAAAACCTCCTGTTGGCCAAGACCCGAGGGACCGTTATTCTGCACCATGTCTTCGCAGCCTATGAACCGGCGGAAGAACGGGACCTCCTCGTGACCCCGCATGGCTCGCTTGTCGCATACGAGGACGGGGCGAGTACCGGCTATGCCATCTTCATGACCCAGGAGCGGGGTGCCATGTTCATTGGCCCTGGAGTCGAAGTGTACCGGGGGATGGTCATCGGCCAAAACAGTCGGGATGAAGATCTCGATGTGAACGTGTGCAAGGAAAAACATCTCTCGAACATGCGGGCGTCCGGTACTGATGAAGCCTTGGTGCTCACCCCTCCGCGCGAAATGACGCTGGAATTCGCATTGGAATACATTGGGGGCGATGAGCTGGTCGAGGTGACACCACAGCACCTCCGTCTACGTAAGCGACTATTGAATCCGGATGACCGCCGCAAAGCAAAGAAGTCTGGAAAGTAATTGTCACAGGTACCCATATGAGGATTCGGAAAAAGTCTCCTAAGCCTTCTGCCACGCGCCCCCCTCTCTACTTCATCGGCTATCGGGGTACGGCTCCATCAACCGACGAGGTTCAGGCACTCTACGAGCGGGAATATGGCGTCCCCTTGGCCATCCGTCATGAAGACGGCTCGCCAGAATCCTGGCAGGCGACCCACGGTCCTTGGTCTGCCCATGTGGTACTGCCACTCCCGATGAGTCATGTGGCTGAAGTGATGAAGCAATTGACCTGGGAACATGAGCTCATGGGTGCCGTTGCACCGTCCGTCACCTCCCCTCGTGATGTGCCCGATACCGTCCTCCTGGCGACACGATTGGCCCGTTGTCTGACCCTCTTATCGCAAGGCACGGCCTATGACGTCATTCGGCAAGCGTACGCCAATCCCTCGGACTGGCAGCCTCGTACACTCGGGAGTTTTCTTCTGGATGACCATGTGTCCATCGTCCATGACGACACCTCTCATCCGGACCGGGTGTGGTCCTACTCACTCGGACTCAGCAAATTTGGGTTGGACGAAGTTGAAATGTTTACGGCAAAAGGACTTTCCGACAGCGCGGCAAAAGACCAGTTGACTGAGTCGGCTGGTGAATTGCTGCGGCTGGGGCACTCTCCAAAAGTTGGAACAGCGCTCGACCTTCCTCTGCTCGGCCGTACCCTTCACGTCAGGAACTACCGCACCGCTGCACCTGCCGGACGGATGCTGGGATTCCGAGAACTTCAACACGCGTAAGTCCGTTGATAACTCAACATGTTACCCATTCACACCCAATGCTGGGCCTAGCGGGCTGTTGACATCCCTTTAAAGCACAGGTTACAAAGTTTATGGTTCATGTGGGGTCCTGCCAATCCGAGGCCTCAGTACAGCGATCACCCAAATATAGATGTCCTAATAAGGAGGTTTGCAATGAGCGATGTAGCATCAGAAATTAAGGTGGGCGATACAGCACCAGACTTCAATCTGAAAGATCAGGACCAAAAGGACGTGACGTTGAGCGAGTACAAAGGCAAGAAGAACGTCGTGCTCTGCTTCTATCCGTTGGATTGGAGCCCTGTGTGCCAGGGTGAAAACAAGTGCCTGACCGATGACTTCCCCAAGTTCCAGTCCGCCAATGCAGAATTGTTTGGCATCAGCTGCGACAGCTTTTTTTCCCACAAAGCCTGGGCGGATTCGCTGGACCTGAAGCACCGCTTGTTGTCGGACGTCCACCGGACGACCGCAAAGTCGTATGGCCTGTATTTTGAGCCGTTGAACTGCTCGAAGCGCGCGACGGTGATCATCGATAAGAACGGCAAGGTCGCCTACGCGAAGGTGCAGGAGATCAAGACGGCACGCGAAGACAAGGACATCCTCGACGCGCTGTCCAAGCTGAACTAATTCTATAGCTAGAAAGTCTGAAAGTTGGAAAGTCGTCACGTTTTGGCTTCCTGACTTTCAGACTTTCAACTTTAGATAACTTATGACTGGCACTGTTCTCGACGTCAGCGACGCCAACTACAAAGAATTCACCGACAGCGCCGGTGCGGTCGTTGCGTACGGCCTTGCCACCTGCGAGCCCTGCAAGACCTACGATCCCATTCTTGAAGCGACCGCTGCGAAATTTCCTGAGATCAAAATCGGGAAGGCCAAGATGCATGTGCCGGGCCGCTGTCGTGAGATCAAGAAGACCCACACGTTTGAAACATACCCCACCACTCATTTCTTCGCACATGGTAAATTATTACTGACACGCGAAGGAGTCGTCGAGTCGGCCGAACTCGCCGCACTTATTTCAGACCATTTACTCAAGTAGATCCGCTGCTGCATTGTGAGTCAGTGAACCCGGAGACACTTCCACAACCGCTGGATCAGGCAGCACTGAGCGATCAATGAGTGAGGAGGCGAGCAGAGCATGAACAAGACGATTGCTAGTGTGGTATGTGGCATGACCCTGTCCCTGTCCCTCTCGGCTGGTGCCCATACCGACGAATATTTTGAATCTGTCCAGGCGCCCCATGGCGGGCAGTTGCGCATGACCGGTCCATTTCATATGGAGCTGATCGCGAAAGATGGCGACCTGACGGTCTACGTCACGGACCACGCCGACAACCCCATCAGCGTCGACGGCGGTTTAGCCAAAGCCAACATCGAGAACGGGCCAACCAGGACGCAGGTGAACATGCACCCGGTGGGGAACAATATGCTCAGTGGTTCCGGCACCTTTTCGTTGACCCCCAATACCGTGGTTGTCGTCTTCATGAAGCTGCCGAACCACGACGGCTATGCCGCCCGCTTCACGCCGTTGAAACCCAAGAGCGAACAGGCAGAAAAAGCCCCGTCCCACGCGGATGATGCCGGCCCACATCACCATCACCACTCACCGAAGCATTGATGGCCGACTTCCACCACTCACTATTGAGAGATACGGAGCTGCCATTCTGGAGTACCGATCATGAAATATCTCCTAGGACACTTAACCCTGTGTGCAGCGCTGCTCGGAGCGGCGCCGGTCTGGGCCCATTCAGCGAAACACACAGAACCCGTGAAGGCCCTTCACGGCGGGCAATCGCTTGCTGCAGGCCCTTATCATCTTGAGTTGGTTGCCAAGGATGGAGAACTGCTGCTGTATGTGACCGATCATTCCGACAAGGGCATCCCTTCCGATGGAGCGAAAGCTAAGGCCACCATCCAGCACGGGTTTGAGAAGGCCACGATCCAGATTGAGCTGGAACCGTCGGGCGACAACCAGCTGAAGGGGAGCGGAATATTTTCAATTAATCCGGACACCGGAATCCTGGTCTTCCTCAGGCTGCCGGAACAGCAGGCCTATGCCGCCCGCTTTACCCCGCTCAACCCCAAGAACGGAGCCGCATCAAGAGGCGAGTCCCATCACAAGACAAGACATTGATCAGCACCTGCTGAGTGCAAACGTTGAGAAATCTTGGCAATAGGTCGGCGATAGCTTGAGGCAGGTGAAACAATGGCAGGAGTTAGCCTCACCTGCGCTTTCGAGTCGCTAAAAAAACTCCTTGGGATCTCTTTCTTCGGCAAGCCCTCATCGCAGGCGGGAGATCGCCAACGTGGCAATCGCGAGAAGCACGTCCTTTCTCTCGCCCGTCACTTCGATGGCCAGATCGTTCCGCTTGACCGCCGCGAGACTCAGCCCCGAGGCCATAAACTGCTTGGCCATATAGGCTTGATCCCATAAGCCGGCTACCGCCTGGCCACGCTCAGCCGCTGTCTGGCTCTTCCACATCGCCTCAATGCCGGCAGGCGCCTGAATCGAAAAACGGTAACTCTCCACCGTGCCGTCGGGCATCTCCACAAGATAGGCGCAAGCTTGCGCCCCTCCCAGCGGCGGCGACATAAGCTTCCCCTTGGCAATCCCGGCAACCTCTTTACCCGTCACAACCTCGCAGGCCTTGAGCGATGATAGATCGCGCGCTTCAGCCATGAGCGTGGAGAACAGGACGGCAGTGACAAGAAGGAGACCAAGGGAGAAAATGCGACCTGGAGCATCCATGTGAATCTTCCTCCGTCAGAGATGGTGAACGATATAGGATACGGATTGAGGGTGGCAATGGGAGAAAATGCCAGAAGCAGGATTACACACCCCTTTGAATCTGCGGTTGATAAAGATACTTCTGAAACCCAGCGAAGATCTTGGCAATCTCCTCAGGCTTGCCCAGGTCTGCCACGGCGTCAGCGATAGCATTGTGATACTTCAGTTTGAGCAGCGGGGAGAGCTTATCCTGCGCGAGTTCATCAACACCGACTCTCACGTATTGCGCGAGGACAAAGTCGATGAACGCCTGGTGCTTGCCGGTGAAGTGCGTCCGGATTTCCACCTTGGCTCTATCCGCCCGTTCTTCTCGCGTGAGTGGAGCGAGAGCATAGGCGACATGCGCGAGCACATCGAAGAGGTCGCTGTTCTCTGCATCAATGATGCGCTGCATCTCCGCCATCTGCTCAGCGCCGAACCCTTTTTTACTAAGCCCCTGCAAGAGCTTAGTGCGTGTATCGGGGCTACTCCAGATTGCACGGAGTTCGGCCTCGCTCTTGAAAAACTCGGGAAGCTTCCCAAAGAGTGTTTCCAAGAATTGCTGCGCCGACATCGGCGTCCCGTCCGGGTGCCAAAAGGTCGTGACCATCATGTGTTGAATGGTGCGGGCTTTCCCGTCTGCCAGCTTCACCTTGATGCGTTTTCTTTTCACATACTCGACAGGCTCTTCACGCACCCTCTCAGCCGGTGGAAGCGATGGAGGAATCGTCTTGCTCTCCGGCCTTGGCTCCGGCTCAATCGGCTCTCCATCCCATTCAGGATCACTGAAGTGGTGATGGGCCTTCACAAAATCATAGATCGTAAAGTAGTCCTTCCCATCATACAGTCGCGTCCCACGCCCGATGATCTGCTTGAACTCGATCATGGAGTTGATCGGGCGCATGAGGACGATGTTGCGAATATTGCGGGCATCCACACCGGTCGAGAGCTTCTGGGAAGTCGTCAGGATCGTCGGGATGGTCTTTTCATTGTCTTGGAAGTCGCGGAGGTGCTGTTCGCCCAGCTCACCGTCGCTGGCCGTCACACGCTGGCAATAGTTGGGGTCCGTGCTCGTCTTCATCTGGTTGATGAGGTCGCGCACGGCCAGGGCGTGGTCCTGTGTGGCGCAAAACACCAGCGTCTTCTCCTGCTGGTTGATCTGGCTCATGAAGATCTCGACACGCTTCTTTTCCCGCTCTTTGATTTCGATGATCTTATTGAAGTCGCTCTCCGTATAACGTTTCTTCGCCTCAATCTCACCTTCGATGAGCTGGTCGTCCGGCGTATAGACATACTCATCGAGCGTCGTGGAGATCTGCTTCACCTTGAACGGCGTGAGAAACCCGTCGTTGATGCCGTCCTTCAGTGAATAGATATAGACCGGCTCGCCGAAATAGGCGTAGGTGTCCACATTGTCTTTGCGTTTGGGGGTGGCGGTCAGGCCTAGCTGCACGGCGGGGGCAAAGTACTCCAGGATGCCGCGCCAGTTGCTCTCGTCGTTCGCGCCGCCACGATGGCACTCGTCGATGACGATGAAGTCAAAAAAGTCCGGTGGATACTCGCCGAAATAGGGTATGTCCCCTGGCCCGCTCATGAAAGTTTGAAAGATCGTGAAGAACAGACTCCCATTCTTCGGTACCTTACCTTTCTTCCGAATATCGTCCGGCTCAATCCGCACCAGCGCATCTTCAGGAAAGGCAGAGAAGGCGTTGTAGGCCTGATTCGCCAGAATGTTCCGGTCGGCCAGGAACAGGATGCGCGGACGCCGTGTCGGTTCACGGCTCAGATTCCAGCGGCTATGGAACAGCTTCCAGGCAATCTGAAAGGAAATGAAGGTTTTGCCGGTACCAGTGGCGAGGGTGAGTAGAATGCGCGGCCTGTTTTCCGCCATGGCCTGCATCACACGCTCAACGGCAATGTCCTGATAGTAGCGGCTGGGATGCGAGCCGCCCTTGTCTTCGAATGGAACCGCCGAGAAGCGATCGCGCCAGGCATTCTGTTTCGCGAAGGTCAGGCTCCAGAGTTCTACGGGACTCGGATAGTGCGGCACCTCACCTTCCGTACCGGTCTCCATGTCGATGCCGTAGAGACCCTGCCCGTTGGTGGCATAGGTGAAGCGAATGGCCAGCTTCCCCGCATAGTCCTTCGCCTGCCCTACCCCTTCAGTCAGCTGTTCATCCCAGGCCTTGGCTTCGATGACGGCCAGCTTGTGGTTGCGATAGACCAGTACATAGTCGGCGACAAGCGGCTTCGCGCGCCGTCCAAGGCCTTCGATCCGGCCCGGGGTGATGTGATACTCACGCAGAATCCGGCTGCCTTCGACCACACCCCAGCCCGCCGCTTTCAGGGCAGGATCAATATGCTCGGCTCTGGTTTCGGCTTCGTTCATGGCGTGTCGTTCCCACCGCTAATGGCATGGAAAATTTTCAACTTCAACGCTTCATTGTCTTCATTGCCGCTGAGTACAGCATCCATCCATTCTCCAAGCAATTCCTTCGAGATGTTGCCGGCAGCCACATGGTAGCTGATATTTTCGGACTCCCGAATGAAGGCGTTGATGCTGCGCAGATACCCGTTCAAGAGGAGCATCTGAGCGCAAAGGGTAATGGCGATGCGTTTGTTGCCATCCTCAAAACAATGAAACTTGCAGGCACAGAAAAACAAATGCGTGAGCTTGGCATCAAACGTCGGATAGTAATCATCGTTCTGGATGTGCTGAAGCACGGCATCCAGCTTGCCGATGTCGAGTTGGCCTAACGACCCGCCGCCGCTGACTTCCACGGTTTTTCCGTGAATCTCAATCGCTTGCTCGACAGTCACATACACCCAGGCCATTATTCTCGTTCTTTAAGACGCTTCATCACGTCCTTAGCCTCTTCCAGACGCTCGGCCAACTCCTTGCTCTTCTCACCAAGAAACCGCTCAAACTCATCACGCTGGAGCGGGGTGACATACTCCTGAAGCTGAAGGTGCAAGGCGTCGCGGAACGCCAGATCGCGGCTGGCCATTTTATTCCGTACCTTTTCAATCAATGGCTTCCAGTGCGCTTGCTTTTCAAAAGTGGCGAATAGGTCGTCCACTTCCCAGGACGTAAGTTTGCGCCCCTGGGCTTTACAATTCTGGACTAACACATCTGCAAACCCAGCTTCGTAGGATGCGATGACATCCAGGACCTCCGAATAAAACGTATCACGGACATTAGCGCGTTTGTCGAGACGCAGCACCCGGCGATAGACCTGCGCCTTCTCACGAAAGATGCTCACGTAGATCTTGTCCGTGTAGAGGGCATACTTGAAATTGCCCATGTCCACGCAATCTTTCAGCGCATCCGTAAATTGCTTGCGGTAGTTCTCCTCAATGAACGCCGATTGAATGAAATCTTCGTCGCGCTGATTGATATACTTCGTCCCGCCGCCGGTACGCCGATTGATCGTGTCGATGACGATGTCCAGAATGGCCTTGCGCAACAGTCCTGCCCGTTCTGATTCCGTCATGAGCATGGCAAGATTGAGAAAGGCACGAAAATCAAGCACTCCCAGCCGAACCGTCTTTGTGGTGATCCCGAAATGTGTTTCGGGATCACCCACATCCTGAATAGATAACTTCAAGGATTTCAGTCGGTTACCCGTCACCACCTCATACCCATTTCGGGCCAGTTCTTCGGCATTCTGCTCCAAGTAATTTTCCACAGTGCGGAGGGTGACCTCGAAAAACACCGCCACTTGCTCTTTAAGCACCACCGTCTTGCCCTCAAACGGAATGCCACGAATGCCTGCAGCCTTTTCAATTTCGGCAAGCGCATAGGGATTATTCAGAATATTTTGCCGGTCTATCGCTGAAGTGGTCAGGTCCTTACTCATAGGTGCCTCCTACAGCTCTCCACTAAAGGCCTGGTGCAACAGCGACTTTTTCAACGCTTCCAGTGCGGCGAGTTTCTGCTGGTAGATGGATTCGAGGCGTTGGGTTTCTTCGGCGAGAACGTTGAGTGTTCTCACGATTGCTCGCTGAGTAGGAATGGATGGCACAGCGATTGGAAGGGTTTGCACTGCGCCGTTGCTAATTTTCTTCATCGTCGGATTTGCACCCTGCGCTCTGCCAGTGATTTCCTTTCGCAGTGAAGGAGAACGCATCTGATAATAGAGAAACTCCGTCATTATACGATCTGGTGCGGGATTCATCCGCATGATCAAGTCGGGATAGATGGTCGGCTTCTCAATCCTCGATGCGATGGCGACATGACCAACCAGTTCTGGCGTGTTACTACGAGTGATGAGGAAGTCGCCGTTCTTGACCCAGTAGTTTCGTCGAGAATCAGTAGATGCTGAGGTGAACTTACGCTTGTCTGGTCTGAATCGGAATCCTGTGACGGATGAAAGCGTCAGAACGGGCGTTCCAGAATCTGAGTGATTTGCTGCTGGAGGAGACCAACCGTTTTGAGGCTGTATGGCGAGTACCTCCTCAAGAGTTGTTTCTGTCCATCCTTCACCGCGCTGGGTAAAGACAGTTTGGAGGTGGCTTTCGAAGAGAGCGCGGGCGTTGTGGAGGTTCCTTTCGGCGTTGGCTGTGGCGGTGGCGATGCCGTCAAACGCTTCGTCGAGGATGCCGACGATCCGTTGCTGTTCGGGAAGCGGAGGGATGGGAATCTGCTGAGAGCGGACATCGCCGTCTGTCACTGCTGGATAGCTCGCACCCTTTTGAAGCTTCTCCATCGCGGTCATGAAACCTTCGGTCTGGAGAAAGTAGAACACGAAGCGGTGGTCCACATCCGGCTTGGCCCTGAGGACGAAGTAACCCGTGCTGCAAACTTGGTTATCGAGTTCCTCGGGAACGATGGCGATGCGCCGCAGAGTCGGGCGAATCGTAGCGAACAAAACGTCGTTGGCCTTCACGAGCCGCCGCGCTCGACTCGGCGCATCTTTGCCGTTCAGTCGCTGCGTTTCTTCGATCGCCAGCGTCTCATTCGAGACACTTGAAACGTCGATGTAGTCGAACTCGGTTTGCGGCGAGCGCGCCGGGTCAGTCGTCTCTGTTTTCACCAAGACATCGCCGAGAGTTTTCTTCTGCCACCCCTTCTTCATAGCAACATCTTGATATTCGCCAGCACCTCCGCACTATCGGCATCCAGCGCGGCAATTTCGTCCATGATCTCTTGAGGGCTGCGGTGCGTGACGACCTCGCCGCCATTGGGATTCTTCACAGAGAGATCAAAGGTCGTCTGGTCGATGCTCTTCGTATCCACGCTCCAACTTTTAGATGAGTCGGCTGAGGTCTTTTGCAGCTTCACGAACTCTTTCAAGTCGTCGTCGTTCAGCGGATTGGTCTTGCCGAGGCTGCGGCCAGGGTCGAGCTGGTAGTACCAGACCTTGCGCGTGGGTGCGCCCTTCTCGAAGAACAACACCACGGTCTTCACGCCCGCGCCCTGGAATGTACCTCCTGGGCAATCGAGCACCGTGTGGAGATTGCAACTTTCCAGCAGTTGTTTCCGCAAGCTCACAGAGGCATTGTCGGTATTGGACAGGAAGGTGTTCTTGATGACCACGCCGCCGCGTCCCCCCGCCTTGAGCATCTTGATGAAGTGTTGGAGAAACAGAAACGCCGTCTCACCGGTGCGGATGGGGAAGTTCTGCTGCACTTCCTTCCGCTCTTTCCCACCGAAGGGCGGATTGGCTAGCACCACGTCGTAGCGGTCCTTCTCCTGAACGTCGGCCAGATTTTCCGTGAGCGTGTTGGTGTGGATGATGTTCGGCGCTTCGATGCCATGCAGGATCATGTTCATGATCGCCATGACGTAAGCGAGAGACTTCTTCTCCTTGCCGTAGAAGGTGCGGGTCTGGAGCGTGGTGAGGTCTTTAGTCGTCAGGTTGCCCTTGGACTTCAAGTAGTCGAATGCCTCGCACAAGAATCCTGCCGACCCGCAGGCCCCGTCGTAGATCTTCTCGCCAATCTTCGGCTTGACCACCTGCACCATGGCGCGGATGAGCGGGCGCGGAGTGTAATACTCGCCACCGTTGCGCCCGGCGTTGCCCATGTTCTTGATCTTGGCTTCATATAGGTGTGACAGCTCGTGTTTCTCGGTCTGGGAGCGAAAGCGCAGTTCGTCGATGTGGTCGATGATCTCGCGCAGGTTGTAGCCGCTCTGGATCTTGTTCTTAATCTCGCCGAAGATTTCCCCGATCTTGTACTCGATGGTGTTCGGCCCGCTGGCCTTCTGCTTGAAGCCGTGGAGGTAGGGAAAGAGCTTGAGGTTAACGAACTCGCTCAGGTCACTGCCGGTCAAGGCTTTGTTGTGATCGAGCTTGCCGTCTTTCCCCTTGGGTGCGGCCCAGCTCTCCCAGCGAAAATCTTTGTCGAGAATGAAACTGTATCGTTTGCCCTCCAGCTTCGCTTCGTCGGCCTTATCCTGCTCCAGCCCATCGAGATATTTCAGGAACAAGAGCCAGGAGGTCTGCTCGGTATAGTCTAGCTCCGTCGTACAACCGGCTTCCTTCCGAAGCACATCATCGATGTTTCTAAAGGCTTGTTCAAACATGCGGGCATTTCCAGGCAGCTGTAGGGAAATCAGCGCCGAAGCTTACCCCTTCCCTGTTGAAAAATCACGCCTTTGAGAAGAGGCGACCGGTCAGAAGTGAAATATGGAGGAAAGCCGGAAGTCCGTTTCGTCTAGAAAGGACGACCGATCACCCCGCGTAGTCGTAGGCCAGGTCGCGGGAGGGAACCAATCGAATGTTGGTCAACGTGCCTTGGGTGATGCGTGGAGCGAGTTCCTTCCAGATGTCTTGAGCCAACTCTTCGCCGGATACAGTCTGGCGATCCAGGGCCACCGACAGGTCCTTGTGATCGAATTTCGCAATCACCCTGTCCCTGACTAGCTGATCCAATGCTCCGATATCAGTCACCATGCCGGTCATCGGATCGATCGTGCCTCTCACCGTCACAAAACAATCCCACTCGCGCCCTTCATGTCCTGGTTGAACGGCATTGAAGGAGTATCGCTTCGTAATCGTGGCGCTGTTCGGACGATCCCCAGCCGTCACCTCGGCATAGAGATCTTCATCCTCACAGAGCCGAAGGGTATGGAGGGCACCGATGTCCCGCTGAGCCGCCAACTTCGTCCACAGCACGTGCGCGAAATTTTCGGAGGTCGGAATCTGATCGTTGAAGTAGGGCATGTCGAGATTCAGGTTCTTGTGATCAAACTCTTCGATCACGTCCAGGAGCACCCGTTTGAGATCGAACAGATTGACGACCATGCCGGTCGTGGGATCAATGTCGCCGGAGACGGTGAGTTCAAGCAGGTAGTTGTGTCCGTGCGCAGGAGGATTGTAGCAGCGCCCAAATACCGCACGATTCTTCACGTCATCCCATTCCGGCCGGCCATAGCGATGGGAGGCGGAAAATTCGATGCGCTTGGTCAACAAGACAGGGGGCATGGTTTCTCGGTGCTACGCACCGCCTCTTAAATCGGCAAGCCACTCTTCGCGCATCGTACCGGACACAGGCGCCTCTTCTCGATAGTCGCCATGGTCGACACGAATCGTCACAGGTTGACTGAGGTCTGCAAAGGTCTTGGTCATGGATGCAGTCGGCCGAAACTTTACGAAATGGACCGCGCTGATTTTCGTCTCATGGCTCCGGCCTCCTTCAAATTCGCCGAATACTTCCTCGCCTCCAACAACAATGGCTACTTTTTCTCCATGATCCAGCCCCATGAACTGATCGAGCCGTTCCTTGATCATCGCGTCCTGGGTGATCTCGATCAACAAGGTCGCGCTCAACTCGCCCGGAGCCGGCAGAAGGGCATTGTACACATCCAGTTCATCCTGAACCTTGACCGGATCGAAAATCCGCTCGACGCGGATCATCTCCTGAATTTGAAACTGCACCGTGTCATGATTCTCGAATACCATCGTCATACAGGGGCCGACCGACATGCGCCGCCGCTGTTTCAGCGCAATGATGTTCGCTCGAAAGGCCTCACGCTGCCGCTCGTACTCCTGGTGCGGAATGATATCTTCTGGAGCGATTGCTTTCATTGATTGTCCCCTCTCTCGTGATTCGTCCAGCGTGAAGCTGACTCCAGCCTCATGGTTGTCGTGGCAACCCATAGGCATCACGGACAATCTGAATCGGATGCAGCGTGCTCCGTCCTCCGGCATGGGCCGACGCGCCGGCTTGATCCAACTGTAAGCCGGCCAGGGGACAGTCCGACGCGACAAGGTCCGCTGGTGTCTGCTCGATCGCTCGCATGGCCTTCCCGGCAATCTTCATCGAAAGTTGGAAAAACTCTGTCTTCGCCGACCAGGCGCCGTCATGCCCCGAACACTGTTCGATCACCTCGACCTGAGCACCGGCACACTCCATGAGTTCTCTGGATTTAAACCCGATATTTTGATCCCTGAGATGGCAGGGAATCTGATAGGCGACTCGCCCTGGCTTCTGCGTGAAATCGGTCGCCAACTGGCCGTTTTTCTTCATGGCCATCAGATATTCACAGACATCGAAGGTCCGCTCCGCGACCCGTTTCGTCTTCTCATCGCGAGAGAGTTCCGGGTATTCGCGTTTCAACATCAAGCTGCAACTAGCGGTCGGAACCACCACATCGTACCCTTCGGCGACCAACGGATACAATGACGCAACGTTACTTCGAGCAGCCTGTTGAATCGCCTGGGTATCCCCAATATCGAAACTGGGCATCCCGCAACAGCGTTGCTCCGGTACCACCACCTGGACGCCGTTCTTCTCCAGCACTTGCACCGTCGCCTTCCCGACATCGGTCGCCTGAAAATTCACGAGGCAACTGGCAAAGAGGGCGACCTTGCGGACGGGTGGATCTACGATGGCCATTTTGGCTCGTCGGCCGAACCAGCGGGGAAATGTCTCTCCTGAAAAATGCAGGAGCTGGCGGTCCCGATGAATTCCCATGACTCGCTCCAGAAGGCGGCGCACAAGCCGGTTCCCCAACAACCTGTTCGTGAGCGAGGCGGTGGCGCTGCCAAGTCTTCCGATCGCATCTGTCATGATCAACAGGCGATCTCGCCACCGAACACCGCGCTCCGCCGCAAGACGCTTCTTCCAGGCGACCATCAAATGCGGGAAGTCGATTTCATAGTGATGCGGTGGAGTATAGGGACAATGGTTGAAGCAAAGCTTGCAGTAGTAACATTCATCGACGACTTGATGATGATCGGCCGGGGTCAGCTTGGCCACGTCACTCTCGTACACATCAATCCGATCTAAGAGTGTGTTGAACGAGGGACAAAGATTGAAGCAGCGCCGACAGCCGTCACAGACCTCGTAGATTCGAAGCGTTTCCTTCTCCAACTGCTTGGAATCGATCGGGGTCAGGAGACTGAGACCTTTCATTCCTCTCTCCAAAAATGACCAGCGGCCAGCCTTCGCCGACGGATTCCCGTCACGTCGCCGAAAACTGACCGCTGAACGTGAGCCGATACGTACGTGTTAGCTCTTCAGAGTATCCAATCCCTTTTGAAACCGATTGGCATGGGACCGTTCGGCTTTCGCCAAGGTCTCAAACCATTCAGCCAACTCAGGAAATCCTTCGTCGCGCGCAGTCTTCGCCATCCCGGGATACATCTGCGTATATTCGTACGTTTCGCCCTCGATGGCGGACTTGAGGTTCGCGTCCGTGTTGCCCATCGGCACACCCGTCGCCGGATCTCCGACCTCTTTCAAAAAGTCCAGGTGACCAAAGGCATGGCCGGTTTCAGCCTCTGAGGTGTCCCGGAAGAGCCCACCAACGTCTGGATAGCCTTCAATATCCGCCCTCCTCGCGAAATACAGATACCGGCGGTTGGCCTGTGATTCGCCGGCAAACGCATGTTTCAGATTGTCGTGACTCTTGGTCCCTTTTAAGCTGTTTCCCATATCATCCTCCTCGTTGTTCGAAGGCCCATCCTTAGCCCCACCGAGATTTTCGTCGCGAGTAAACCGGCGACTAAGATAGCGCAGCCATCGTCAGCGGTTCAAGGGGCTTCGTGCCATCCGGTTCAGTTAGTATTCGCACGGCTGGGGGTATGTTACACTCCCACAGGATAATATACGAGGACTCTTATCCACCGAGGAGCCATATGAAGATCTCCGGCCGCCATGTCTTCTACCGAACGGCAGGTGTCATCGCCTTGTTCGTGTCGATAATGTCTGGTTGCGCGGCAGACCCGTATCAACGACGAGCGGATGTCATGAAGGACCACGTCGAGAACTTCTATACGCACCTCAAGGCCAATCGAGTGGCCGCAGCGGTTCACGAAAATGAGCAGATCGAAGCCATGGCCGATCAAATGGCGGACACCGTCAGGAAGCAAGGTCAGTTGCAGGGGACATCGCAGGTCGAACGGGAGTTCGCACTCATGAAAACGGCTCGCGGAACGGCGGCTCAGAACTGGATCGCGTTGGGACAATATTTCGCGATCAAGCAGCAACCGGAGAAAGCCCGTGCCTCCTATCAACGAGTGGTCGATACCTACACGGACCAGACGGAGCGTACCTACCGAGAACAGGCTGCTCGAGCGTTGAACGACTTGGAGATCCTGTCAGGGCCCTCTCCCAGCTCGACTCACTAGTCGCGCAGATCACAACACTGTGGGGAGGGTCGAGCCGCCCATCCATTGATTGCCAATGACCCACTCGAGACGGTTCACAATGCTCCTGCTAGCCCTCTCTCTCACAGGGGTGGGATGCGTCCATCGGATTCAGGTGACGCCTCTTCCCACCAGCGTGTCGTCCATCACAATCCCTCGAACGCTTCAGGCCGTTGTCAGCCCGATTGCGATGGAAGGCGCGGACCATCGGCCAGGCATCGCCTTGCTGGAATGGCCGCATCTCGACCTGAAACAGGCGGTCTTGCGATACCTGCAACAACGAAGCACCTTCACGTCGGTCTCGCCTGACCCAGCCGACCTGACGCTTCGCGTGGCCACGAAATTGAGGCTGACCTCCCGCAGCAGCCTCTATCATTATCGAATCGTGCTACAAGCAGAGATGAGCGAAGCTGCCGGGGTTATGAAGTCCTATCGCGCCGAACACACTGCAGCGGGATCGTCGGTGCGGTGGGTCACGGCGTCGGACCGTAACCCCATCGAAACCGCGTTACAGGGAGCGTTGGAAGACTTAATGAGGCAGATCGAGGGGGACGGAGCACTCTACCTCATCCGAACAGAGCAACAGTTACAGAAGCTGCCCCATGATAAATCGTCACCCGGCAGCTAAGCCTTGGGCCATGGTCTCAGCTTTGTGAGAATCAGCCTTCTTACTCGGATCTTCCGCTGGACCTTCCACGTACTCTGGACAATCAAGGCGAAATGCCTGATCTCCGAATGCTGCATGGTAGAAGTCGCAGTGATGAGGTTGGTCCGATTCCGCATAGGCATGCGGACGGAAATGTTCGCAGGAGACGCACATGCGCGCAACAGGAATTTCTCCTTGCAATTGAAGCGCACGAATCAGCTTCACGAGCGAGCCAAGAAGCGCGACCTGCTCTTGCACCGACAAATTCTCGGTCGCAGACGCCAGAATTTCCGGCCATCGGTTTTCCACATGACCTGCCTTAGCCCCAAGGGAGGTGAGGTGAACCGTCACGACACGGTTGTCGAGTTCCCGACGGCGCCGGCGGACCAATCGCTTCCCCTCAAGCGTTCGGATGACCTCAGAAGCAGTCGGCAGTTTCACGGAGAGTTCTCGGGCAATCGTTGAGACGGTAGCCGAATGATTCGGTCGAGAGCGGAGAAACGTCAGCACTTGGATTTGCAAGGGACCAATCCCTGCCCGCCCCTTCCGTCTCCAGGCACGGCTCTTCATCGCCAGCCCGATTTTTGAAAGCCCCGTCACTAAACGATCAGGGAGCGACTCTTGATCGATTTTCATTAATGCGGTCATACGGTTTCCTCTCTTGTTGATCCGAGAGGGTGTCAGTCTATGGCGCCTCCTTCCTTTCCGTCAAGCCTGTTCCACCGGCCATGAGCCACCCCCTACTTTTGATGTTCAGCGGACCACCAGCACGCCACAGTGAGCATGCTGCACCACGCGGGTGGAGACGCTGCCGAGCAAGACACGACGGATTGCGCCCATCCCCTTCGCTCCGGTCACAATCAGGTCCGCCTTCTCCTGTTTGGCCACCGTCAGAATCTCGTCAGCCGGCTTCCCCAGTCTCAAGACTTCACGTATCTGGAAGCCTGATTTCGCAAGCTTATCTCCATAGCGTTGCACCAGCGCTTTCCCGGCTTCTTTCACTTCCGGATACTTAAAATAGGGTACCGCATGCATCACGGTCACCATGACCGGTTCGCGATCCGGACCATCAGGCATCGGATTGATCGTGCGAAGAAGAAACTTGACCGCCTTATTCGAGGCAGCCGACCCATCGACTGCCAGCATCACATGCCGGACTGGCCGAGGGGGCTCTTTCACCACCAATACCGAGCAAGGGGCATGGTGGATGGCATGGTTTGAGATACTGCCCAGCATAAAGCGGTCTAAGGCATCCAAGCCTCGGGCCCCGATCGACAGGAGCCCGACCCCACGCTGCGCATGCTTCATGATCGTCACTGCCACCGCGCCCTGGTCGGTCGTCACGGTCCCGCTCAAGCCAAGCGCTGACAACAAACCCTCCGACTCTTTCTTAGTGGACTTGGCCACTGCCTCCATCCGCTTGACCTCGGACTGAATGTATCGTCCGGTCCCGACGATCGCCGGCTGGATCATAAAGGGAGCCCGAACGCTCGCCACATCGATGACATGCAACACACGAACGACCGGCTGCACCGCGAACGGCATCTCCGCTAACCACTCGATCGCCCACTTACCATGTTTCGACCCATCAACTGTCGCAAGAATCTTCATGTCGGATATCCTTTTTTTCGACGAGCTGCACCTATATTGCTTAACAGACTGTACCGAACCGTTCTCGAAACGCTTCTGGAGACAGGTTGGCCAAGGCGGCACAGCGACCCAACATGTCCCGATTATTCACGTCGGCCTCCGTAAGTCGAATCATGTATTGGCGAGCGATCTGGTAGGACTGGGAATCGATATCCACCATTCTCACCTTGGTCCGTCCAGTGGTGGAATCCCCCATCTGTTTGAACGGAATCGGAGTGAACCGTCCGTTTTGAATCGAGACCATGGCTGATGTCCCGCCGTCGAGCAGATACTGAGCGGCGCAATAGCCAAGATCGCGTGTGTATTCGATATCGTATGGAATCGGATCGGCACAGCGGAGCTCATATCCCACGTTCTTGGCCACCAGGCTGATGGAAAGCCCCAGCTGGTGAAGCTGCTTCGTCAGTTCACGCCGCAGCACGTCACCGATGTCTATCTCACTCATTCGTAAATGGCCGTGTTCGTCTCGTTCGACATGCTCTAACCCACCAAGATCTCGAGAATCAATGATTTCGATTAGCCCTTCGGCCAGCACTGCAACTCCATCGGCTCGACCATGTTCAAGCCGCTTGATTATGGCTCCGATTAGAAGATCGACGACCCGTTGCAACTTGACCGGCCTCTCTTGAAACTCTTCAGGAATGATCGTCAGCGTCGCACCGGAGGCCTTTCCGATCCCCAAGGCGAGATGGCCGGCCTTGCGCCCCATGGTCACAACCAAATACCACCGTGTTGTGGTTCGGGCATCGACCATGAGATTCTTCAGGATCTCGGCCCCAACGTGACGGGCTGTTTGAAATCCGAAGGTTGGAATTCCAAAAGGAAGATCCAGGTCGTTGTCGATCGTCTTGGGGACATGGACTACTTGTAGTCGACCGTTAGACCGTTCCTCCAATTTCATCGCTGAAAATGCGGTGTCATCACCGCCGATCGTCACCAACCGTGTGATTCCGAGACTCGACAGTCCGAACAAGACATTGTCGAGATGCTCGACGCTCTTCGTTGGGTTCGCACGCGACGTACCCAGGTAGGACCCTCCTCGAAAATGGATTCGGCTGACGTCTTCGATCGAGAGCGGCCGTACCTGTCCTGTGCCCCCTTCCATGAGCCATTTGAAACCATCGATGATTCCAAGCACATCCGAGCCGCCTAGAATGCTGCGGATCGTCGCCGCGTTGATCACGCTATTGATTCCTGGCGCAGGTCCGCCACCAACTAAGATACCGACGGTTGTGCGCTCTACTGTCATCGGCTTCTCCTGAGGCTATTTCCCATCGGCCATCATCTGCGGGATGGTTGTATACTCCATCGTGTCAAGAGGCAAGTGGTGCAGCTCGAATTACTCTGGCAGTTCGTCCAAGCCCACATGAGCGCGAAGACGATTGTAATCGAACGCTGGTCGGCCACATCGCTGACGGCCTGGATCATGCTGGGCCATCTCATTGATTAAGGCACCGACCTTGCCGCTCATAGCGGCAGATGCGGCGGCATGGCGTGGCGTGTGCCCGCCGAGTACGAGGTGAGGCTGATCCGACCACTCCAAATAGGCTTTCTCCAGAAACTGGTTGAGCAGTGTATAGTCTTCTTCCGATGTCACGACCAACGGCGGCGGTTCATCGGACATGAGCTCGGCTATCGATAATTGTCGCGCAGGCGGCACGAGCGTCTCACCTCGGAAATGCAGTGAAAATCCAAACGAGGCCGCGAGTCGATGCTTGATCTGGTCCAGTCGTGCTGGACTATCGCATTCCACGATGAGCTGGGACGACGTCAGCGTCACCTTCGCGACAATAGAGTCAGTCCCGCCGCTCCCGTCTCGCTGCACCCATGTGCGAGCCGGAGGAATCTCGTCGGTCTGGCCTTGTCTTCCAACCTGAGGCGCCGTCTTCTCCGGTTTAAGCTCGCTCATCTCGGACAATCCATCGACAAAGAGCCGATACTCATGGTGGTCGTACAGGGCCACAGCATAGAGATAGGGCTGGTCATCGGGACGGCGATAGCGAATATGGACGACGGCGTCCACCAACGCGTCCGTGCGGAGTTGCGCGAACGCCCAGAGCAGCATATACCCATACCGCTTGGTAAACTCCCTCCACTCCCCTAATGCAAAGGATCCGGTGGTCAGCTCCATTTCCCTGCGCCATTCCGCAGCCCTCTCGAGCAGCGTGTTGGCATCGGCCTGAGACAAGACGATTCCGCAGCCAGCCCACACTGCCTTGCCTGATTCACCACCATCCGGAATGCCAACGAGGCGGGTCAGCAACACCTGGCCTACCGCAAGATCCTTGAGAGATTCATGGCCGGGAACCACCAATGCGGTTCGATCTCCGAGCGACCGCACAGTGAGATCTTCCCCTGGCTTCGACAAGGAAGTCAGTTCCAGCACATCGAAATAGGAATGTTTCAAGGGATCGAGCCACTGCCGTTCTTCATTGGGGATGTGTTCGGTGATCACATCCCGTAACTGTTCGATCAGCGTCAATTGCCCGTCTTCAGGATAGAAATCGCAGAGTAGGAACAGGTTGGCGAGTTCGGTTTCTTGAGCGAGCGGTGCGACGAGTCTGCCCGCGATGCCCCCCAGGTACGGTCTCAACGCCCGTGCCAGCGCCATCTCCCGCTGCAAGGCGAATTCCGGCTTGAGCGACAACGATTCGAGCCGCACGAGAATCGCATCGAGAGCCGGAGGCTGTGGAGTCCAAAATCCCGTTACTTGTTCACTCGCGAGCTTCATGTATTTCTTCCATGACGATTTCCTCCGCATCAAGCCAGTCTCGAAACGCGTTCCCTTCTTGACGGCCGCGCTGTTCCCACAATTCGTACGCTTTCTGCGAGATCCGTTCCCACATGCCATCCGGTAATTCAATGGGCTTCTCGGCTCGGCCGATCTTGGGGGCGACTCGGCCTTTCGCTTTACCGGTTGTTGTTTTTCGCGCTCGCATGACTCGCTCCTGGGTTACACATTAGTCGGCTTCGATTGTCCTGAGAGGACCCGGCGATGGTCTGGCGGTAACTTCGGGCTCCGTACTGTGAGAACAGGGCAGGATGATCTCCGCAGGACGGACTCCGCGACACTGCCGAACAACGCATGAGACAACCCGCGGCGGCCATGCGTCCCCATCACAATCACATCGACCGATTGAGCTCGAGCCGCATCGAGAATGGAGTCGGCCGGCAGGCCGCCCGAAATCAAGAAGTCGGATGCAAGGCCGAGAGAAGTGAGCGCGGAGACGAAATCGGATAACCGCTTCGTAATGGCTGTCTTGCTCGATTCCCGCTGAGCCATTTGGGGCAGCGTAAAGTCTAACCCATACGACACCGGCTCTAGCACATGAAAGAGTTTCAATGAGGTATTCGATCGTTGCGCAATCAACGCTCCATACTCCAGCGCGTCAAGTGAGCAATCTGAGAAGTCGACCGGCACGAGCATTCTCGTGACTGTGGCCTTCAGGTGTTCACCTGCGAGCTGTTTCGCCACCGGGACAGTCAAAACAGGACAGGGTGCCATACGAATGATTCGCTCAGCCGTACTTCCCAGCAAGACGTGCTCGAGACCAGTCTTCCCTCTCGTTCCGACCACGACCAGATCCGCTTCTTCTGCCCGTGCAACGGCCAGCACTTCTTCACTCGGAATTCCGGTTGCGATGCGCGACTGGACTGATAGCCCGAGGCCGCCAGCCCGCGCTGTTACGTCCACCAGCCTGGTCGTTACCTCTTGCATCAATTCATCCAGGTACAATCGATTCACCACATAGTCCGGGTTCATCCCAGGAGGAAACTCCAGAACGCTCATCACGGTCAGCGAGGCACCCCACGATTGGGCGAGCGCACAGGCATAGGCCTCTGCCCGCGCCGATCCCTGTGACCCGTCAGTGGCAAAGAGAATTCTCAATCCCCCTGCTGGTACACTCACACCGCCTCCGCACTCAAGAGAAGTAACTCTCCGCTCATCGTTGGGTGAATCGAGCATCGAAAGACGTGCCGGCCTGGTCGCGTCATGTCAAATCGAATCGTGGCGTCCCGTTTCGGATCAAGCAAGACACCCCCCACTCCGCGGCCATACACGATCACACCGTCCTTTTCAATCTGTGTCGGAATCCCTTCAAACATGGTCGAGCTAAAATCGTGTCGCTCCGCACCTTCATTCCGTACCTTAATGACGGTGGGAAACCCCAAGCGCAACGGACTCTGCTTCGTCACAAAACGAGAATCCTTGATCGTCACGTCCACCACTTGTTCGGATTGCGCCAGGAGAACCGACCCATACATCCAGGCCAGACAGACCATGGAGAGAACCATTCCCAACCTGCGCCACTGTACCAGACTTGCCCCAATCGTCATGAGATCCTCCATCTGCCAATGAACTATTGATCAACGCGTGGACTTCCGCTGTGGCGCGAATGCCTCAAGCGGCACGGTCAAGACAGGACATCCGGCCGTGCGAACGACCTTTTCCGCCGTGCTACCAAAGAAGATCTTATCCACACTGCCGGACCGGCCGCCGTAGCTTCCTATCACGACCAGATCGATATCCCCCGTGCGCGCAATTTTGGCGATCTCGACGAAAGGTGCCCCCTCCACGATCAGACGTGTGATCTTCACATCCATGGCTACTTTTGACTCCAACAACTGCCTTACTTTTAGACGGGCATGATGGCGTAGGCGGCGGCGCTGTGGCGTGGCATCGGACGGAACCGCCAGCAAACCCAATCGATTGAATGCGGCAAGCGCACTGGTGTCGATGACGTGCAGAACCAGCAGCGTCGCTCCACACAGCCGCGCCATTTGACAAGCAACCCGGAATGCCTCGTCGGAACAGGGCGAAAAATCGACCGGAACCAGTATGGTCTCGAAGAGATTTGTCTCCTTCCCCATGAACGATCCTCCTGACCCACAATTATTGAGCAAGGGCGATGCCACCCACGAAGAGCTTTCGGAGATAGTAAAGAGGTTAGAGAAACCACAGATTTGCAGTTGGTTGCTTTCGAGATCAGCTACTGGCTATGGGGGCCGCCTTCGGAAGCAGGGGCTCTCTGCCACAGCAGTCATTCACTCCCTGTGGCAGAAGGCGCCACAGGATGTGACGCGTGAGAAGCGAAAAGTAAGAGGCGAGAAACAAGTGCCTCTAAACCGCCCCAGATTCCTTTCACATTTCACGTTTCACTCTTCACGCCTATGACGGCATTGGACTTGCTGAAGACCATCTTCAGTACTGGGGGGAAGAATGACACGTGCACAGTGGTTCCTGCTCGGAGCAGTGGGCTTTGGTCTCGCGATTGTAATCTACATTGTTTTCTTCTGTCCGGCAGATTGCCAATGAGGCTCTTATGAAACTCTTGCTCGCAGTCGACGGTTCCGACAACTCGTATGAAGCCGTGCGCGCCTTGAAGTACCTGGCTCGTGCCGAGGAACTGCACCTTGTGCACGTACTCGACGTCCCGAGTCCAGCCTATCCCATGATGATTCCTGAGGTAGCACAAGAACTGTACGAGACGGTCGAGCGCAACATGCGCGATGACGGGACTCGTTTGTTGGATCGCATCGTGGCCCTGCTGCCATTAGATGCCGGCCCGGTCACGAAGCATTTGGTCGTCGGATCTCCGGTGGATCAGATCGTGGCTTTGGCCGAACAGCAAAAGATAAATCTCATTCTCTTGGGTGCCAGAGGCCTTGGACCGATCAAGGAACGGCTCGTTGGAAGTGTCTCCCACCGAGTGCTGACGTTCGGGCCTGGCGCGAAACTGATTCTTCCTGGCCCCTTGAAAGCACTTCATCATATCTTGCTCCCCCTGCAAGGGAGCTATGATGCAGACCATGCACTCTCCTTCCTTCAACAGAAACCCTTTCGTAATCCCCCCACGATTACCCTGTTCACCGTTCTGCCCCATACCAGACCACCCTGGCCGGTGGATGCGGTCTCGGCCGAGCATATGGAAACCCATTCCCTCGGCAAAGCGAAGGACTTCCTCGACGAGATAGCCGCCAAGCTGAAGTCATATGGCTACCAAACCCGCGTGGCGACTACGCTAGGTACCCCGGTCCAGGGAATTCTTGAGGAAGCCAAGGCCTTGAATCCAGACCTTATTCTCGTGGGATCCCGGGGGCGCCGCGGCATCATCCGTATGGTGCTCGGCAGCGTGTCACATGCGCTGTTGCACCAAGGGACCTATCCACTCATGATTGTTGGCTGATAGTCGAAAGGGACGCACCATGCCGATGTACGACTATACGTGCCTCGATTGCGGGAAAGAATCGTTGATCGTGGTAACATTGAAAGGACATGCAGCAGGCGAGGTGACATGCCCAGCCTGCGGAAGCAAGAAGCTGCAGCAGCTGTTCAGTTCCTTTATCGCTCACACCACGAAGAAGAGTTAACAGCATGATCGAGACGCCACAACGGCTCATTCGAGATCGACTACTAGCTGTAGGACTCTGCGGGATCTTTACTCTGAGCAGTACGGCCATACCCGACCTCTATGCGCAAGACTATCCGCCAGACATCACACGCGGGAAAGCGGTCTATCAGCACCACTGTCAGGACTGCCACGGTCTTACCGGTCGAGGAGACGGCCCTGCCGCCACTTCCTTGAAAGTGCCACCGGCCGATTTTCAGCGCTTTCGGTCCTTCCTGAAATCCGATGAAGAGTTACTGCGAACGATCGAGCACGGTGTGGTCTTCAGCCCGATGCATTCTTGGCGCGGCCAGCTCACCGACGGAGAAATGCAAGACGTCGTGGCGCACATTCGCCTTCTGTCGCAACAAGAGCGATAATCGATCTACTCAAGGTGATGCTACGATTGTCTTTACCCTAGAGAACTATATTCGGCGGTTTCAGGCACGCAGTCTTCCCATTGCCCTGACCACTATTTGCCGCCCCACCCTGCTCGATCGTCAAACATGGCCGACGTGCGCAGAGGGAACGGGTTCCCGAATTTCTACGAGCGCGTGAACCCATGACACTCGGATTTCCACGGCCTTGCAAAGCCTAGCCTTGACGGTCAAACCTAGTATTTACCACCGAAGGAGACACAAGATGAAGCGCTTCTCCATACCGACCGTCTTTGTGGGAATGATCATCCTCATCGGACTTCCCGCCTCATGGGCCTGGGCGGCAGGCTCATCTGCGTCCACCGCGACGTCGCTTGCGGTTCCCCTCTGCAAGAGTTCCTACAAACAGAAGCCTGTCCCGGCCAAGACATTGCAGACCCTCCTGCGTTCGCATGAACGATGGGTGGAGTATCGGGGAAACCCTGAGGCTAAAAGGATGGAGCTTTGCCAAGCGGATCTGAGTCGGGCGGGACTCGCGGGAGCGAATCTCGAACGGGTCGACCTGGAAGGCACAGTTCTGCGTCAGGCGAAGCTGCCTAAGGCCAACCTCGCTCAGGCCAGCCTTGCTGGGGCTGACCTCACGAATGCCGTCCTCGAAGACAGTAATCTCTCCGGAGCCGATCTGCGCCGTGCCCGGCTCACTGGCGCAAATCTCTCCCGAGCTATCGGCGATGAAGCTGCGCTCTTCGACGCCATCTTGGTCGGTGCAAAACTACGCGAAGCCTCGTTCGAGCGGGCACAGTTGGAGGGCGCCGATCTCACCTCTGCCGACCTGACCGACGGCAACTTCGTCGAGGCGTATTTTTACGGAGCAACCCTGAAAGGTGCGGTCCTGGTGAACGCTGATCTGACAGGCGCCGACCTACGTCGCACCGTCCTGACCAACGCGAATCTGCACCGTGCCAACCTTCAGGGCGCGCTGCTGGACCATGCACAACTGGAAGGGGCCCGTCTGATCGAAGCCGACATGGAAAGCGCCTATCTGGATGAAGCGAATTTGCGTGACGCAAACCTGAAGGAAGCGATTCTTCGCGGCGCAGACCTCCGGTACGCCAGCCTACATGGCGCAGACCTGCATGACGCCGACTTGGAAGGAGCCAACCTAGAACAGGCCGCTCTGGTCAAGGCGGATTTGCACTCGGCGAAGCTCCCGATGGCTATTCTCTATCACGCCGTCCTCGATGAAGCCGATTTCCTGGACGCGAACCTCACCCGTGCGGTCCTTATCGGGGCCAAAGGACTGCGCACCAACTTCATGAACGGCGATCTGAGCGAACTCTACGCTCCGAAATCCTCTTTCCAGCACGCACAATTCAACAGAGCCACTCTGGAATCGGCCAATTTTGTCGGCGCGGATCTTCGCGGGTCGAATTTCAGCCACTCCAACATGACCCACGCCAACCTTCAGGACACGAACCTACAAGATGCCACATTTGTTTCGGGTAATTTGAGCGGCGCTCGACTGGACTCAGCAGACTTGAGTCGCGCGAACTTCGCGGGGGCCATGCTCTCGTCGGTCATTGGTCTCACACAGACACAACTCAATGTTGCCTGCGTCGACGACAAGACCAAATTGCCACCTGGGCTCAGCCGTCCGGCTCCCTGCAGCTCCGCAAAGAAACAGGGACAGCCATGACATCCCTGCACGAGCACCGCGCAGGATCACAAGAGAGGAAACTGCCATGGAGGGAGTCCTTGGACTCCCGGCTGGTCCGCGCGGCGTGGTTGTTTTTGCACATGGAAGTGGCAGTGGGCGATTGAGCCCTCGTAACAATTTCGTCGCCCGCCATTTACAGCGAGACGGACTTGCCACGTTGCTGCTCGATTTATTGACCGAAGAGGAAGCCGATAATCGGCGCAACGTATTCGATGTGGACTTGTTAGCAAATCGGTTGTTGCAGACGACAGCTCTCTGAGCCAGAGAAGCGATAGCCCCCTGAATCACGCACTCGGGGAGAGCAGGAAGTCGAAGTCGGCCTTCGTCAGCACGCCTTGCCCGGAGTCTCGCACCACGCCGGCCATGACCGCGTCGTACAACTCAAGTTTGCGCTGCTTAAGCGCCACCATCTTCTCCTCGATACTGTGGCGCATGAGAATCCGCACGATCGAGACCGTCTGCCGTTGCCCGATGCGATGCGCGCGATCCGACGCCTGACGCTCCACCGCCGGATTCCACCAGGGGTCCAGATGAAAGACATAACTCGCTTTGGTGAGATTCAGCCCCTGCCCTCCCGCCTTGAGACTCAAGAGAAACACGCTCGGCTGTTCACTGGTCTGAAACGCCGTCACGCGAGCCTTACGCGCAGCCGGTGCCGTAGACCCATCCAAGCGATGGTATGGCAACCCATGGCGGATACACGCTTCCTGCGCAAGATCCAGAAAGCTGGTGAACTGGGAGAAGACCAGGGCGCTGTGTCCCTCGTCACGCAAGAGTTGGAGCCGCTCCATCAGAAAGCTGAGCTTAGGCGAAGTCTCATTGGCTTGATTCGTGAGAAGGCGAGGCGAAAGACAGACCTGCCGCAGTTTGAGGATGGCCGTGAGCGCGATAAACTGTGCCTGCCCAGAGGTCTTGGTGCGATAGGCGTCGTCGATCGTTGAACGCACCTGGTCGACGGTCTGCTGATAGAGCGCCTTTTGGCGATCGGTCAACTCGAGGAACACCTCATGCTCGATTTTCGGCGGAAGGTCCTGGAGGGCCTCGGCCTTGGTCCGACGCAGAATGAAGGGCCGCGTCCGTCGCAGCACCCGATCGAGCGTGTGACCCGCCACACGTTTCAGGTCGGTTTTGAAACGATCGTATTCGCCCAGAAGCCCCGGCACACACAGGTCGATGATGGAGAAATACTCGCCGAGATGATTTTCGAGCGGCGTGCCGGTCAAGGCGATCTTGAACCGACCCTGGAGCCGGCGGACCGCGCCCGTCGTGTCCGCCTGAATGTTTTTCACCGCCTGGGCTTCGTCGAACACGATCACATGGAAGGCCGTCCGCGCTAAGATGTCGATATCCCGACGGACCAGCCCATAGGTCGTGAGCACCACCTCGCCGTCCCCGGCGTCGAATGTCCGTTCGCTCCCGCTATACGCATGAACCTTCAAGCCGGGCGCGAAGCGCGCTAGCTCCTGTTCCCAGTTGAAGAGAATACTCGTCGGGACGACGACCAGATGGGGGCCCTTCACCCCACGAGCCGTCTTGATACGTCCCTCCTTGATGGCGGCCAGCAGACAGATGGTTTGGAGGGTCTTGCCTAATCCCATATCATCCGCCAAACAGGCACCGAATCGATGCTCGTAGAGAAATGCCAACCAGGCGTAGCCGTCATGCTGGTAGGGGCGCACCTTCGCGTGCAGACCCTTTGGCAAGAGCGGCTTCTCGATCCGCTCAAATCCCAGCAAGCGCGCCAACACCGCCTCGTCCTCGGCAGGCAGCGACACGGGGATGCCCTGCTCACGCAGCGCTAGCCAGTCGAGGATCTGTAACCGGGTCACACGCACGACTTGCGCTGCTTTCCGATCCTCCGGTGCATCACCCGTAAGGCCGATGATCGCGCGCAGCCGCTCCAGGGTCTGGCCATCCAAGACCCGCAGACCGCTCCCAGTGTCGATCATTCCACCCTGCCGGATGGCCGCCCGCCACTCCGTCTCATCAATCACCACCCCATCGCAGCGAATCTCCGGCCGGATCTCGAACCAGTCGATCCCGGTCCCCTCACGGTCCTGACGGTCCACGTGGACCGCGCAGTCCCACCGAATGGGCCGGAGTGGTTTGTCTTCATACAGCAATGCAATCCCAGCCGCCGTCAGCTTATCCAACAGCTCCGGCAATCGTTGAAACAGTAGGCGGGAATCGATTCTCATCACGTCATACGAGGGCATGCCGTGAAACGCGTCCAGACCGAAAACCTCGAATGGAATCCGGTACAGCAATGCTTCGCGGTGTTTATCGATCGCGCGAAGTGTCCATCGCCTCCCTTCGACCTGCAACCGTACATCTTGACCGGCATACACCGACAGATGGTGTCTCAGCCATTGAGCGGCTTCAAGACGGATGCTCCTCACCCAATCGCTCTGATCCAGCGCCGTCTTGATGCGGAGATCTCGTTCCTTCGCCTCGCCGACCGTGAGGGACGTGAAGAACAGATCGTAGAGCACACCCTTGCGTTTCTGTGCCCGCAACGGAGCCGATATGGTGCGGCCCTGCTCCAACGACCGGATGAAGGAAAAGGTCGAGGCACTCGGAGTAAACCGGGCGTCACCGCGCCGGCATTCCATCTGTAGCATCCATGCGGTGGTCGGCGCGCCGGCCTCGTCTGGGAGCGGCGCGAGAATCAACGCGTACGACACCTCCTCGCCCACCGACATCGAGTCAGAAGAATGAACCGCCGCCTCTTCCCCATCCACGCGCAGCAGCAGATCGCGCAAGGTCTTGTCGGCCTGTTTCTGGATCAGATCGATCTGCGCGGACCGGAACTCCTTCCGTGAGACGGTGAACTCTACTTCATAGTCGATGCCCTGCCATCGCCCATGGCTCCGGCTTTCCGGTAAGGTCACCGCGCACAACATCCCAGCCGGTCTGCCCCCAGGATCATCAGCGTTGAGACCTTGAAAACCGTTGCGTAATGCACGAAACGAAGTCCACCCGCTTTCGTCCTCCAAGCAGAGCAGACGGCGGCCAGTCACGTCGACCACGAAACTGCGAAACCGGACGATTCTGTCGAGCGCCGTGCCGTCGGCTATGCAGACCGCGCGGATCTTTACGTCATCACCCGCAAGAGCGATCTCGGTTTTGCTCCGACAGGTAACCGACGGGGTCCATTCGATGGCGATAGATTCCAGGCCGGCTTTCAGCACGATCGGAAACCGACGCTTAGAGACCTGGAGATAGCGCTGGAAGGGTTCGTCCCCATCGTACCCTGACGAAAACCAGGGCAGATTCTGGAGTGGCCGCAACTCGGGCGGTACCGTGGGAACCCATCCTGCGGGAAGCGGCACACCGTTCCGATGGATCACAAGTTGCGGATACGGCCGGCCGACGTTGATCACGATTTCATAGGTCGACCCTGGGAGACCGTCCCCATTCTGTGACGGGGTCGTCCCCTTGATGGAACCTGTCTCGGAAAGGTCTCCGAGCAACTCAACGCGAAGCGCGGCCAGATGCACTTGTTGCCGATCCGACAATGAGACCGTCTCGGGCGACAGCAGATGTTTGGTAGTAAAGCAGGCGCAAAGGATATGCTTGCATAGCCGATCAAAATCCCAGGCCGGACAGTCACAGAACGAAGAGAGAAACCCCTCGTCGAGAGAAAAGAGAACCTCATACAGGCTGGTTCCCTGCACCTGCGCCGTGAGCGTCGCCCCGTCCCTACCCCAAACATAGTGCTGAAGCCGTTGCTGCTGGTAATAGTCATATCCCCTGAGCGCTGTCTCTTTAGGGGCCATCGTGTACAGATCGTTGACGGCGAGAGCGCGAAATGCGGCAACAAGGGCTGCCGAGGCGGGAGTAGGAATGAAGGGGCTTTCCTTCGTGTCAGAAAGGGGGCTCCCCCCCCCTCTGCGACGGGACGCAGGTGTCTTCCTCATGGTGCGACACTATAGCGACCGGAAGAGAGCCTCATCAAGCAGCGTTGGACGATTGCTCGCGCAGCTGCATAGGGGCGGTGGCCGTAGAAGCGCTCAGGAATACTGTTGGTTGAATTTCTCTTTCACGACTTCCAGCACTTTCCTCGCTGCGTCGTTCGCGGAAAGCTTCGTTGTATCTATGACCACTTCGGGATGGACCGGCGCTTCGTAGGGATCGTGCAACCCCGGCACGGTCGAGGATTCTCCCTGTTGGCCTCGCTGATAGGTGCCCTTGTAGTCACGCTGCATAGCCAGTTCCAACGGACACTCCACGGCGACCTCGATGAACTGAGGAATCAGGCTGCGGGCAAAGTCGCGATACGCCCGCCTGTTGGCTGTTGCATCGAGGAGGACGGTGACCCCATGAGCGACCAGCCTTGCACCCATGAACGCGAGTGAACGATAGAACAGATCCCGTTCTGCAAGACTGTACGTCGGATGAGGTGTCAAGATTCTGCGGACCACATCCGATTCGAGTACTTCGACAGAACCAATCTCTTCAAGCTTTGGCTTTAGCGCAGCTGCAATCGTACTCTTTCCGGACGCAGGCAGCCCCGTGAGCCAGATGGCGAAAGCCTTTGATGTGGCATCAATCGTCATGGGTCAGCCAGTAAGATAGACATGGACGTTCAGTCGATTGCGGCAGACCGCGAGCGAGTAACGGGCTCTAGCCGAGATTATTCATGACTGATGGTCAGCGGGGCAGCGGCCGCCATT
>ERZ1292633.30-Hain-H41-02um-R1-30-length-202582-cov-10_pt1 | contig 202582 bp, 212 predicted proteins | sample MGYA00564406_ERZ1292633 | MGnify/ENA primary metagenome ERZ1292633 (study PRJEB36523, sample SAMEA6512639) | groundwater metagenome | collected 2019-01-08 | study: AquaDiva: Metagenomics assemblies of 32 groundwater samples
ATCAAGCGCTTGAGTATCGGTGTCACTCTTGTTCCTGACCCGATCCGTGAACGTATCGGCGTCGGCGGCGCGCTTGTTTTGGATGTTGAGCCCGCAAGCCCGGCGTATTTGGCGGGGATACAAGGAACACGGCGGAATTTTCTCGGGAGCGTTCTTCTGGGGGATCTTATTGTCTCAATGGATGGATATAAAATTGAGAATAACGACGATCTGATTTCCATTGCGGAAGACAATCACAAGTCTGGAGACAAAGTCATAATTGAATTTATCCGTGATGAAGTCAAACGTAGTCAAACCGTTCAACTGCAAGAAATTTAAATTTTATGCTGCCACCTAGAAAATTTGACCTTAAATACAGTGAAGTTTTGCAAGGTGATTTTGGCCTTGAGGATTTAAATTTGATTTTGGTGTTTCAGGTTAATTGTCCAGGCTGTTTTGCCTATGCCTTGCCGGTTGCCATCAGGCTTCATGAAGAGTTCCGATCCAAAGGTTTGAACGTGCTCGCGTTGTCGACCGCGTTTGAAGATTTTGAATTTAATACCGTCGGAAACACGCTGCGGTTATTAGAAAATGGTCATATTGTCGGAGAGACGCGTAAGGTCTTGGAGCGGGCCGGCTATCCGGCATTCCCTCTTAAGATTCCGTTTGATGTGGCATTCGATCTTGTTGTTCCCAACGATCCTTCTTTTTTGGAAGACGATATCAAATCGTTTTGTGCCAAACATCCGGAGTTATCTATAGATGATGCCCAGGATTATTTAAGTATCAAAAAAGAACTTAAAGAGTATTTTCTCAATAAAGCATTCCGCGCGCATACATTTTCCGCTAATCATTTAAACGGAACGCCGTCCTGGATTTTGTGTGACCGTCAGAAAAATCTCCTTTATGAATCTTTCGGGCATAAGGAATATGAGCGCATGGTCCGCATTGTTGAGAAATTTTTATGACAGGATCAAAATCTAAAGAAGTATTGAGCTCGGCGGCATTGGAAGGTTACAAAATAAAAGAGTGGTCGATCAAAATGGGTTTTGTGGTGGTCGCGGTCTTTTTGATCTATGCCCAAATGTTAAACGCGGATTTTGTGTGGGACGATAATAATCTTGTTGTGAAAAACACATATATTACCGATTTTTCCCATGTGAAGCAGATCTTTAAAAATGATCTTGCCGCCGGTGCTGGTCTGAAATATTATTTTTACCGGCCGCTTCAGAATGTAAGTTATGCGATTGAGCACGCGGTTTTTGGTCTGAATCCGTGGGGTTATCATCTCGTCAATATCCTTTTGCATTTGGCGGCGGCGTGGGCTGTCTTTCGATTGGTTTTGCATCTAACTAATGAGGGATGGTTTGCCCTTTTTACAGCGACGATCTTTGCTTTGCATCCCGTTCATTCATCGGTCGTCTGTTATATTGCCAGCCGGGCTGATCTTCTGTGCGGACTCTGGATGTTGTGGTCGTTCTACTGGTATATTCAGTCGGTTGAACTTAATGACAGGCGGAAGCTTGGTTTTTCTGTTTTTTTCTATGTCCTCGCTTTGTTGTCGAAAGAGTATGCTTTGATCCTGCCTGTTTTTTTGTGTTTGTTTAATTCTTATCGAAAGATTTCTATACAACTGCGTTGGTGGGGAGTGTTCATTGCAGTATCTTTGGTTTATGTCGTTTTTCGGATCGCTGTTGTTCCTGATATTTTATCCCCTTTCAATTATGTGGTTCCTTTAGCCTTGAAGATCCCGGGCGCGTTCGCGGCATTGGCCGAATATGCGCGTCTTTTAATTTTTCCGAGCCGTTTGCATATGGCTTACGGAAATTTTTTGTTTTCGTTTAGCGATCTCCTCGTTTGGAAGGGGATTTTTTTGTTCATTGTTTTGGGTGGAGCGATGGTTGTGCTTAGGAGATCTCTATTGGGTTTCGCTTGCGGGTGGTTTTTGCTGGGCCTTATACCGGTGATTCTTTTTCCAGTCAATGCCTTTATGGCGGAAAGCTGGTTGTATGTTCCTTCCGTCGGATATGTTCTTGTTTTGGCATGGCTAGTACGGTTTCTTTTAACTCATTTGAAACTGCGGATTTTCGGATGCCTGATGGCGGTGATTGTTATCCTCGGCTACGCGCAAATGACTTGGCAGCAAACACGCTATTGGCAGGATGACCTTGTGTTTTTCTCGTGGACGGCCAAGCATGCCTCGCACAGTGGAAAGGTTTTCTATAATCTGGGTAATGCCTATCTTAGGAGTGGGGATCGCGCGCAGGCGGTGCGGTCTTATCAAAAAGCCCTTGCATTGAACCCTGATATTATTGAAGCACGCGCGGCGCTTGAGAAGCTGTCGAAGCCATAGGATCGACGGCTTTAGCGGGTTTGTATCTTAATTGAGAGGCGGCTATGACGATGTATCCATTTTCTTGGCGTTTCCTTGCTTGGATCGCGGCTCTTAGTTTGGCGGTGGTCTTTTTATATTGGCCCAATTCTCAAATGGGTTATGTTTTAGATGACCACTATGTGATCGCACAGAATCCGGTCATTAAAAATCCATCGATGTACAAAATTTTAAGTTCCGGCTTGTTTGATTCTGCCCACCGGAGCGCTGACTCCAAATTGAATTATTACCGTCCTGTTTTATCGGCCACGTTCGCGTTAGATTATCAGTTGTGGAGATTAAATCCTTTTGCCCAGCGGGTGGTTAATCTTTTTATTCATTTATTCAACAGCTTACTTGTGTTTGCCTTATTTTATATTTTGTTCAAAAATCCCGAACGTGCCGTGATGGGTGCTATTTTCTTTAGTATTCTTCCTGTTCATGAATGGTCGGTGCGTTATATCGTCGGGCGGGGAGACCTTTTGATGGCTTTCTTTAGTTTGTCTTCTTTGGTTGGTCTTTTGTTCTTTATTGAGAACAAAACAAAGGGATGGTTATGGGTGAGCGTTGGCCTTTTTATTTTAGCCTTATTATCCAAAGAGGCGGCTCTTTTAAATGTGGCGTTGGTTTTTATCGTATCGATGTATGCCACAAAAGATTTTAAACGGGCAGGGAAAATAACGGTATGCTTTGGGATTATCGCGTGCGCGTATTATTTATTAAGGATTCAAATCTTTCCGATTAGCACTGGGCCTGTCGTTGGCTTGGAGGATTTGCTTCAAGGTGTGATTCAGGGTGCCGTGTATGTATTAAGGTGCTTAATGCCATGGTCGTCGATGGTGATGATGCCTTATGGCCTGGCGATCGCTTCGTTATGGATGGCGTGTTGTCTTGGATTGTTATTTTGCGGATTGATTCAATCGAAAGATAAACGCGAAGGCATGGCCGCTGTCAGTTTCGGAATTCTTTGGATTATCGTCGGTGTGCTTGGGTTTGTTGTGACTCAACGGATCATGGGGCGGCTTGGGCCGATTCTTTCAGAACATTTCCTTTATTTGGAATCGGTTGGGTTTGTTCTTTTATTGGCGATGATGATTGAAGGTTTGAATCTGCCAGTTCTCCGGCGGGCTTTGTTCGGCGGCCTTGCGTTGTACTTTATTGTTTTGTCAACAATGAGCGGGCGCTATTGGGTCAGCGAAGAGGCTTTGTTGAGGCATGTTCAAAAGATGGAGGGGAAAGAATTTACAGTGGCCTATGAGCAGTTGGTTATGCGTTTTGATGATGACGAGAAAGCTGTTAGGAAGTTAATCGATCATGCGGCAACCAGTTCAAGTCAGAGTTTGTGGTATAAGCGGCTTGGCGGTATCTTTAGAAAACAGGGTCGTTATACTGAGGCGATCGGTGCTTTGAGTACAGCAGCGCAATTAAATCCTTCTAGTGTTGAAGCAATTAATGAATTGGCTGTTTGTTATTTGGAAAAGGGGCAAACGGGAGAAGGGTTTAATCTTTTGGGTCAATCGATTGCGATTGATCCTCAACAGTCAGATGCCTATCGGTTGTCAGGGGTTGTTCTTTATCGCGCGGGTGATTTTTCGTCGGCGATTAGGTATTTGAAACAGGCCTGGGATCACGATCCTGACGAAAGTGAGTCGGGTTTGCATTTGATGATGGCCTATTTTTTTATAAATGATCAGGCATCCTATTTGGAAATGGTTGATCAGATTACAGATCGATTTTCCAACCAACGATTAGTCTTGGGTTTCTCAGTCAAAGAATTTTTTGCTCATGGATATTTTAAAGAAACAGTTAAGGTTATCGCTCAATCCGGAAATCTATTCGCCACAGATCCGTCCGTTGCGATTTTGTTGAATGCGGCCCAACGTCAGATATCAAGCTTGCCAAAGCAGTAAAGAAGGATATACTGGTGGGCATATGCCTTGCAACGACAGCTCATCTGGTTTAAATATCCGCCTGGATCTCAATGAACGATTGGTCAAATTTGATTTTGCCAAGATCACCTGTTCACGGGAGATTACGGGAAATACCGGTTATTCCGAGTATTGCCAAGGGCAATCCATTGAGAATATTCTTGATCATGATTTCTATGCGATCATCGCTGATTTAAAAATGGATGGTGATGAAGAAAAACAATTCATCCTGCATCTGGAATGGGATGCTCTGCGTGCGGGCCTAGCACAGTATTTAGGGATTGAACACCCGTCGGTTGATAGCGAACGCTGCCGCATCACATCCATCGAATACACGGAAGAATATATCGAGATCGCCCAGGTCATCCTGCCGCCCAAGGAATTGCCGAAGATATTGCCGTGCAGTTTGGGAGATAAAAAATAAGATTTAGATGGTTAGGAAGGAATAAAAATAAACGTCATTGCGAGCCCCGTAGGGCGAAGCAATCTTATATAAGGTTGCTTCGTCGCCTTTCAGGCTCCTCGCAATGACGTTTTTTGTTTTTACATCTTGATTAAGTTTGTTCTTTGCCCCGTGCCATCAGCAGCTTACCCGAACGGACATATTCCAAGACACCGAGTTTCTTTAATATGCCTTCGAATTCGTCTAATTCGACGGTGGTTCCGCTTTGGGCGATGATCAAGGTCTTGTCTGTGTCATCAACGATTTTGGCATGATATTTTTTGCTGTGTTTAACAACCGCGGTCTTGAACGCCGGTGTATTCTTAATTTTGATCAGCGCCAATTCCCGATCAATCGAATGTGAGGGATCATGTTCGCTCGTATGAATGACATCGACTAATTTAGTGGCATTCTTGATGATCTGATCAAGCGTTTCCGGGCTTCCCTTGGCGGTGATAGTCATACGTGAGAATTTCGGATTGACGGTCGCCGACACAACAAGTGAGTCGATGTTATATCCGCGGCGGGCAAAGACTAAAGCGACGCGCACCAGCACGCCGGGTTTGTTTGCGACTAATATGCTGATTGTATGGATGGGATCTTTTTTGATTTCAGTCATGAGTAAATCCTTTTTAAGAGGTAGAGGGGTAAGAGGTAAAGAGGTATGATTTTTTACCTCTCTACCACTTACCTCTTACCACTGTACATTATGTGCTTCCCGTCGGTTTCTCAAGTTTTGTCGTAGGTGCTTCGATGATCATGTGATGCGCCGATTTTCCGGCAGGGACCATAGGAAAGACGTTGTCTTCTTTAATAACCTCAGCATGGATGACACAGGGGCCTTTATAGTCCATCGCCTCTTTCATGACTCTTTCGCAATTCGCCACTTTATCGATGTGAAACCCTTTAATCCCGTAGGCTTCTGCCAGTTTAACAAAATCCGGATTGCCTTCCAGATCGACGCCGGAGAGGCGGTTATCGAAAAAGAGTTCCTGCCATTGGCGCACCATTCCCAAATACTTATTATCGATGATGAGTATTTTTACCGGCAGTTTGTGGATAAAGGCTGTTGAAAGTTCAGCTAAGGTCATTTGAAAACCGCCGTCACCGACGATGGCAACAACCAAGTCGTTAGGTTTTCCGAATTGCGCGCCGATAGCGGCAGGGAAGCCATAACCCATGGTTCCGGCGCCGCCGGAAGACAGCCAGTAATCAGTTTTATCCGTCAGATAAAATTGCGCGGCCCACATTTGATGCTGGCCAACGTCGGTCGTGACAATGGCCTTGCCTTTGGTGACCTTATAACATGTGTCGATGACATTCTGGGCGGTAAGACCTTTATCGTTGGAATATTTTAGTGGATACTCTTTACGGTAAAAGGCAAGTTCCTTAAGCCATTCTTTGGTGTCTAAAGGTTCGACAAGTTTTAAAAGTTCTTCCACAACTTCACGGGCATCGCCGATCACGTAGGCATCTGCCTTAACAATTTTATTGATTTCAGCAGGATCAACCTCGATGTGTAATTTTTTAGCGTTCACGCAGAATTCCGCGTTGTTCCCGTTGATGCGGTCGTCCCAGCGTGATCCGATTGAACAAATCAGATCGCAGTTGACGAGCGCCTTATTGGAATACGCTGTTCCGTGCATGCCGAGCATGCCCATGGAAAGTGAGTGTGTTTCAGGAAAAGCGCCTTTTCCCAAAAGTGTGTTGGTCACCGGCGCATTGAGCTTTTCTGCAAGTTTCTTGATGGCCACGCCGGCGCGAGCGATAACAGCTCCGTGGCCGATGAGAAGCAATGGCTTTTTAGCGCCTTTAAATGCCTTTGCCATTTTATTAATATCATTTTTGTTCGGTTTGCCGGGTACTTTGTAGCCCGGGATATCCATTTCCGGGTCAAGCGTATCGCCGGTAAACGGGGCGGATGTTATATCTTTAGGAAGATCCAAAAGCACAGGGCCAGGGCGACCGGTCTGGCAGATGTGCCAAGCTTCTTTAATAACACGCGGGATTGTGTTGGTTTCTTTGATCAGATAGCTGTGTTTCACAACAGGCATGGTGATGCCTGAGATATCGGCTTCCTGAAAAGCGTCTTTGCCGAGCATGGAGGTGATGGTTTGTCCGCAAAGAACGATCATGGGGATCGAATCCATCTGGGCGGTTAAAATTCCGGTGACTGTGTTGGTGGCGCCGGGGCCGCTGGTGACAAGCACCACGCCGGGTTTGCCGGTTGCGCGGGCATAGCCGTCGGCCATATGCGTGCCGCCTTGTTCATGTCGAACGAGGATAAGTTTGATTTTAGAACCGACTAAAGCGTCAAAGATCGGGATGGCGGCGCCGCCCGAAAGGCCGAAGATATATTCGACGCCGAAATTTTCCAGACATTTGATCAAGGCTTCAGCGCCATTGATTTGTTTTTTTGTTTGAGTGTTTGATTTTGTCATAAGTTTTTCTCCAAATTTGAAGCGTTATAGTAACATATGAATTTTGCTTTGTCCAAATCTTTTCTGGGCGTTGCGACCGTCGGTGAACTAAAAATCGGGCTTGCAATTGAATGATGAAAAGGTATAGTAAATGTCAATGAAAACCTCCCGTACTTCGGGGATGAGGGAGGTTTAAAGGAAATCATGATCAACGAAGAAACCATCCTTAAATCACTTAAGCACATTATCGATCCGGATTTAAAGAAAGACATCGTTACTCTTGGGTTCGTTAAGAACATCGTGATCAATGGCGCTCAAGTTTCTTTAGACATTGTGTTAACAACGCCGGCATGTCCTGTCAAAGAAGAATTTCGGGCACAGGCGGAAAAAGCCTTGATCGCGCTCGACGGTGTGCGTACCGTTAAGGTCAATATGACCGCGCAGCAGGCGGCCAATGCCCAGCCCGCGGCTGCGGGCGCAAATAATCCGTTATCAAAAGTCGGTGCTATTATTGCGGTTTCTTCCTGTAAAGGCGGGGTCGGCAAATCAACCATGGCTGGCGCGCTGGCCCAGGAACTTGCCCATCGCGGTTACAAGGTTGGTCTTTTGGACGCTGATATTCACGGCCCGTCGTTGCCAACGCTGTTTAATATCGTCAATGCTGAGGTTCATGTCAATAAACAGAACCAGATTTTTCCGATTGAAAAAGACGGCATGAAAATGATGTCTTTCGGTTTTCTTCTGGGTGATGCGCCGGCGGTCATGCGCGGGCCCATTGTTACACGCTATATCCAGCAGCTTTTATTTAATGTCCTTTGGGGTGAACTCGATTATCTTTTTATCGACATGCCTCCGGGTACCGGCGACGTTCAGCTGACCATCACGCAGTCGGTCAAGCTTACCGGCGCGGTTATTGTAACGACGAGGCAAAGCCTTTCTTTGGTTGACGTCTCGCGCGGCATTCTGATGTTTGAACGGGTCAACGTTCCCATTCTCGGCGTGATCGAGAACATGGCGTATTTTTCCTGCGATAGCTGCGATAAGAAACATTTCATTTTCGGCGAGAGCCATGCGAATTCCATTCAGGAACGTTTCGGGATTCCGACGCTGGCAGAAGTTCCATTGTTGCCGCGTCTGACCCAAAATTTTGATGCCTACATCGGCAATTCATTTATTCAGGATGCCACCGACCATGTGATCCGCGCCGTTGGAAAATCCAGCATGGAGGACCGCTCTGTTCCAGGGATCACGTATGATGCGAAATCCATCACGCTAAAGTGGAATAATGGCCGCGTCTGGAAGGTTGATAACAAAGTATTACGTGCCAGCTGCCAGTGCGCGCTGTGCATCAATGAAATGACCGGCGAGAAAATCATCGATGAAGCTAAAATCCGCCCTGATATCGCCGCTACCCAGATTAGCCCGTTAGGCAATTACGCCATCGGCGTGACCTGGAATGACGGCCACTCGTCGGGCATCTATCCGTACAAAAACATTGAACAATTGGCTCGTTAATTCAAAATAATCCTGTTTCAAACGACGTCATTGCGATCCGCCGAAGGCGGAGAAGCAATCTCATGCGCTTATAAGATTGCTTCGTCACTCGCAGCGATCTTGACGCAGGCTCTCGGTCCTCGCAATGACGGAATAATATAAAAGGAGAAAATCTATGCAGCATTCCATGGCAACGACCACGCTGACTCTGGAAGGTTATAAGATTAAGAAATCACTCGGAATTGTGCGAGGCATTACAGTCCGTTCCCGCTCGGTGATAGGCACTTTTGGTGCATCTTTGCAAACGATTTTCGGCGGGAACATCACCATCTTAACCGAACTTTGCGAAAAGGCTCGTGCAGACGCATTCGATATTATGTTAAATCATGCCGATCAACTCGGCGCCAACGCCATTGTCGGCGTTTCCTATGACGCCAATGAATTGATGGAAGGCGTGACGGAAGTTTTGTGTTACGGAACAGCGGTTGTTGTGGAGTCTGTTTAATTAAAGTCGACTGAATTCAGTCGTTCTGTTAGCTGAAGACAGTTTGTGATAATTTCTTGGAAGATACACCAACGCAGCAGCATTAGATTTTTCTATTCTTATGTTTGCACTCTTATTGCTATCAGGATTTATTTATCTTCTGTATAGGCTTTTTCGTCCCACTGGAAATGCTGGTGAATGGAAAGTTAGTAATGAGATCACATCGCTGGTTACAAAAAATAGTGAATATCATTTCTTTGATAACATCATATTAAAAACACCCGATGGAACAACAGAGATTGATCAAATCATAATATCCCCTTATGGGATTTTTGTAATAGAAACTAAAAATTTTAAAGGGTGGATTTTCGGCAATGCGTATCAAAAAGAATGGACTCAGTCTCTTTTTACAAGAACGTTTGGCTTTTTCCGCTATTACAGTTCAATTAAGTACAAATTTCAAAATCCGTTACACCAAAATTATAAGCATGTAAAAGCTGTTGAGAAATTTTTGGGAGTTGATAGGAAATTTATTTTCTCTATTATCGTATTTACAGGTGATAGCGAGTTTAAGACGGACATGCCTGATAATGTTGTTGAGTTGGATGGCTTTTCTTTACATTTAAAATCTTATACGGAGAAAATCTTAAGTCAAGAAAGGGTTGAAAGGTTATCCCAAAGACTTAGAGATCACGTCGAACATGCGCCGTACAACGAACGTGACCACATCCGAAACGTTGAACAGAACAGACGGAGTCCGATCTGTCCTAGATGTGGTAAGGTGATGGTGCTTCGAATAGCGCGCAAGGGACCAGGGACGGGTTCCCAATTTTGGGGTTGTCAAAACTTTCCATCTTGCAAGGTAGTTAAAAGAATGCTTTAACACGTGCAGGTGTATGGTAATTATTCTCGAGAAGGTTGTTATTTGTAGATAACCAGTTGCAAAACTCGTCCACTCGAGGGAGAACGTTTTTTATGTGGGCGGGAAGTTTAATTCGATTCAGCTGTTTTGGCAGTATACAAAAAAGCCCTGTAGAGTTTAAACTCTACAGGGCTTTTGGTTTTTATGGTTAATAATCTTTTATTATGCCCCGAGCATCTTTTTGAGATCGCCGTTCTGATGCATTTCGGTGACGATGTCGCAGCCGCCGACGAATTCGCCGTTGATAAAGACCTGAGGAATGGTCGGCCAGTTGGTGTATTCTTTGATGCCCTGTCTGATCTCTTCGCTGGCAAGGACGTTGTGGGCCTTGAGTGTGGTGTTGTAGGATTTTAGAATTTCAACAGAGCGTGCCGAGAAACCGCACATCGGCTGCTCCGGCGTGCCTTTCATAAAGATGACCACCTTGTTGGACTTGATATCATTTTCTAATTGTTGTTTTAATTGTTCGCTTAGCATTTGTATCCTCCTTGATTTAAAAGTCGTCGTTGCGAGCCCTGCAAAGCAGGGCGAAGCAATCTTACATTGCGAGTGAGTTTGCTTCGTCGCCCCTCCGGGGCTCCTCCCCGGCCTGCCACCTGGCGCAGCCGGGACAGGCGCAATGACGGTTATTAGAATCCATACGTTGTCTTTTCCAATTCCCATTTTTGCGGCGTGAATGTTTTTAATCCTAACGCGTGAACGGATGTGGCAAAGGCCTTGGTTAATGCCTGCATGATCAGTTGATGCTGTTTAATGAGCATCATGCCTTCAAAGGCGGGGGAGATGACAATCGCTTCCAGATGCTGCCCGTCGTTCATGGGGTCAAGGACGTGGACGATGGCGTTAGGGACGGCTTGTTCAATAGTTTTTTTGATGTCGGTCAGTGTCATAATTGTTTTAAAGAGGGAAGATAGAAGAAGGAGGAAGGAAGATGATAAGCCTTGGTCCGTTTCTTCTCTCCTCTTTCTTCCCTCTTCCTTCCTTTAGAAATTCGTTATTATTTCCAATTCTTTTTTAACCATTCAATAATATCATTCGATTCATAGAGCGCTTTTCCGTCGATGACAAGGCAGGGCACCTGGCCCTTGCCGCCGATCTTGACTAATTCTTCCCGGTTTTTCGGGTCCGTTTGGGTGTCCTTCATGGGGATCGTGATGCCGGTTTGCTGCAGAAAACTTCGGACTTTCTGGCAATAAGCACAACCCATGTAGTGATAGAGAGTAAGTTGAGGCATGTAGTGGTTCTTTAGGTTCCCCAGGATCCCGGTTTTGACTGAGACGCTGGGGGCTGGGTTACTGAGGTCCCCTAATTAATTGTTCCGTGAATTCAACAACCTTGTTTTCAAGCGCTACGTTATAAAGCCGGTTCATCTCCTGCAGGCACGTCGGGGAAGTAACGTTGACTTCAATTAAATACTTTCCGATGATATCAATGCCGACAAAATAGAGCTCCAGCCTTTGAAGTTCACTTTTAAGCGTGGCAATGATCTCAAGATCGCGCGGGGTGATCTGGGTTGCCAGCGGCTTTCCACCGGCGAAGAAATTATTACGATGATCATCGTCCGAATGTTTGCGCAGGAGGGCGCCTAATGGCTCGCCGTTTAAAAGCAGGATGCGTTTATCGCCGTCCTTGGAATCCGGCACATAACGCTGCAGGATGATTTCTTTTGTCCACCGGTCTGTTAAGGTTTCTAAAATCACATTGGTATTACCATGCCCCGGATGGATGTGAAAGATCGATTGTCCACCGAAACCATCAGTGGGTTTAGCGATTGTATCTGGTTCGTCTTTAAGGAATGCCAGAAGGTCGTGCTTGTTACTGGATACTATCGTCGGTGGAACAAGGGATGTAAATTGCGTGGCCCAAATCTTTTCATTAACGGTGCGTATTCCGGAAGGACTGTTAATGAGTTTGATGCTTTTTGGTAAACGTTCCAGAAGCCAGGTCGCCATTAAATAGTTGGCATCAAATGGTGGATCGGTGCGGATAAAAATAACATCGATATCGCTGTCCGATAAGACGACCGGGCGTTCGATTACAAACGGCTCATGAGAGACCGCTTGAGGAGTGACCTTGATGGTATGAAAAAAAAGTCTGCCATTTTTAAGTGTAATACCGCCCTTGGGCAGAAAATAAATTTCGTGCCCTTTATTATGCGCCCCCAGCATCAGGATAAAGGTGGTGTCTTTTTCCATGACGACTGATTCCAAAGGATCCATGAGATAAACAAATTTCATTTCGCGTTGATCTCCAGGTTTTTAATTTCTCGGCTTGTCGCAACGCCGGCGATGCGCGCCAGCATGCGGTAGATGTCAAAGATGTTCACGTTGGGATGCGGATTGCAGTCGCCATATTTATTGGAATGCGGGCAGATTTTTTTAAAGCCCATGCCGCCGGGGGAATTTAAACTTTCTCTGCCACTTTTGCCGGTATGAAACCGGTAAAATCCGCCGACGAGATTATTATCAATTTGGTAAATGCAGACTTCGCTCGGATTTTCGCCGACGCGATGGATCGTGGGAACGCCTTCTTGCAAAAGAAAGCGGCTGATGATCTGCGCGCTTTTTCCCTTGTAGAGGCTGTTACGGTGTTTGCGGTTGAGCTCCATGATTTCCGCCGGGTTTTCTACTGAAAGAACACCCATCCCGTAGGTGCCGGAATCAGCTTTCAGAAAGATAAAGGGTTTTTCCTGGATGCCATGCTGTTTATATTTGTCCGAGATATTCGCAAAAAGTTTTTCCGCGGCGGCGGTGAGTCGCTTGCGATCAGCCTCTTCATTGATGTTCACCTGTTCGACAGTTTCGGAAAGGCAGGAAAACAACCAGGGATCCAGATTCACGATTTTCGCAAATTCCTCAACGAGCGCTGCCGTGTGGCGGAAGTGTTCTGATTTAAGCCTTGAATGCCATCCGGCATGGATCGACGGGTAAATGGGAATGTTGGTTTCTTTAAGGATGTCGGGTATTCCTGTTGTCAGGTCATTGTTGAGAAGGATGAAATCAAATTTCTCATCGCCAGACTGGATGCGATTGAGGATGCGTTTAAAACAATGGATCTTGACCGTTTTGCCGGTGGCTGTTTCCAGATCGACGCTGGTGGTTGCTTCTTCACAGAAGGCCGGTTGAACAGTCAGGAAGGTTGCGATCTTGACGTTAAAGCCAGCCTTTTGAATGATCTCCTCAAGCACACGAATATTCTCTAGATACCAGGTGTTTCGAGTGTGTTCTTCGGCGACGATCAAAATATTTTTAGTGCCGGGAACGCGTTTATTAATGGCGTTTCTGACGAGACGTTCGGCATCTACAACGCCGTGTTCGCAGAGATTATTGAACCCTGCCGGAAACAGATTGGTATCGACGACGGCAATTTTAAATCCCGCGTCACGGATGTCTACAGAGGTATAAAAGGGAGTCCAAATGCGTTCGTATCCTTGAAGCCATTGATAGATGGTTTCTTGCTTGGAATTGACGCAGGTAACGCACAGCGATCCTGAAAAATTTTCTGATAGTTGCATAATCTTAAAAAGTGTCGTCTTTGCGAGGAGGCCGTTTTTTGGCCGACGAAGCAATCTTAACGCGTATAAGATTGCTTCGGCCTACGCCCCAGTCAATCCTCTGATTGGCTGGGATTAGTCCTTTGAAATCTATTGATTTCAAAGGAGCCTCGCAATGACGGGAAGTTAGGTTTTCTAATGACATGTATTATCCATAAAAGCAGGGGTGTTGTCGAGGTTTTAGTATAGATGGTAGTTGCTGGGTTATCGCATCAGACTTTAGTGAGTTTTTCCACAATCATCGAGCCGACTGCGTCGCCTTCCACATTGACCACCGTTCGGATGGTATCGAGCGGGCGGTCAAGGGGAAGCAGAAGGGCAATCGCTTCAACCGGCAAGCCTACTGATTGAAGAACCATGATCATGGTGACCATACCCGCGCTGGGAATGCCCGGCGCGCCGATCGAGGCAAGCATCGCCGTCCAGAACACAATGAGCTGTTGAATAAAGTTTAAATCTATGCCAATCAGATTGGCTATGAAGATAGCCGCGATCGCCTCATACATGGCAGTTCCATCCATATTAACAGTTGTGCCCAGTGGGACGACGAAACCGGCAATGCGTCGATCAACTTTGAGATTTTCTGTCACGCACCGTAAGGTTACTGGCATTGTGGCAGAGCTTGAACTGGTTGAAAACGCGGTGATCAATGAATCGCGCATGCCTCGGAAAAAGATCAAAGGGTTAGTGCGTGTCACAAGCCATAACAATAGAGGAAGAGTCACCAGGCCGTGGATGAGGGTTGTGGATGTGACGACCAAAACAAACTTAACCATGGTGAGCAAAAGTTCTGTGTTTTGGGTCGCGATTAATTTTATTAAAAGCGCCATAATGCCCCAAGGTGCCAGAACCATGATCCATTGGACTAACAGCATGATGATATCGAACGTTTCGTTAAGCATGAGACGGATGGTTTTTGCTTTATCACCTAAAGAAACCATGCCTAGCCCAAAGAACATGGCAAAGATTACTGTCGGGAGAACTTCAGTTTTTGACATGGCTTCAATCGGATTCATAAAAAGGCCGCGGATGAATGTTTGAAAAAATTCACCCAAGGTCAGGCTCTTTGTATCGACCGAGGCCATGGCCTCTTTGAACATGTCAAGGTGGATGCCCATGCCCGGCTTGACCAGATTGACCACAACCATTCCAAGAATCAGGGCAAGAGAAGAAGCTATGAAAAAATAAAGCAGTGTGTATGCCCATACCTTGTGCATCTGAGCGTGCATCTGCAGGTTGGCAACGCCGGTTGAGATCGAGACAAAGATGAGCGGAACCAAAATCATTTTCAAAAGGCCGATGAAAATGCCGCCCATGATCCCGCAAATATAGATGGTGTCAACAACCATCGGTGATTGGGGATCCATCGGGTGCAGTAAGATCCCGCCTAAAACACCGATCACGGCACCGATAAGGATTTGAGTGTTTAAAGATATTTTCATAGAGACCCTAGAGGCCTTTCGATACCCCCGGTTGATTTACTCCGTCTGCCTTCGCAGACAAATAAATCACAGCACCGGGGGTTTATCCGCCTTCTCTAAAAGCCGTTGTATTTTGATGAAGGCGGATAAAAAAATGATACACTAATTCCCATGATGACTAAAGCACAAATCGAACAAATTCTTACTCAAAGATTTCATCCGGTTCAACTCATTGTGACCGACGACAGTCACAGCCATGCCGGTCATAATCCCCAAGCCGCTTTTGGTAATACACATTTTTCTGTTGTGATTGTTTCCTCGGAATTTATTGGTAAGAAGTTGCTTGAGCGTCATCGGATGGTGTACGCGGCTTTGAATAAAGGATTGCAAGCGAATATCCATGCGCTGGCGATTAAAGCCTTGAGCCCGGAGGAAGTATAAACGATCTACGAGTATCGGTCGTTAAACCACGGCTCCGCGGTGTTGGAATATCCTCGAAGTTCCCAGAATCCCAGTTTTTCCTCAGATAGAAAAATAATTTCTTTGATCCACTTACTGCCTTTCCAGGCATACGTTTAACCGCAGATTTGTTGAAGTCGGTGGGGACGTTTTGATCGTTGGGCGGCATTTTTACTTGCGGCTGTATTTTTTATGTTCTTAGTTTATATCCAATCTTAAATAAATATACCGTCGATCCGAAAAACGCGAGGGCCATGCCGAAGGCAAGCGCCGCGCAAATGGCCATGGAAACATCGGTAGTCCCATTGACGGAGAAACGGATACCGCTGACCAGGTAATACATGGGGTTAAAATGGGTGAGCACATGAAGGGAACGGGGCAACATATCTGTAGGATGAAAGACCCCGCCGAGCAACACCATCGGCACAATGATGTAAATATTCCACATGGAGAGCATTCCGAAATCTTCCGCCCAAAGAGCGGCCATTATACCGGCACAGGAAAAAATCACCGCAATCATAACCATAAAATACAACAGGATAAAAGGGTGAACGATTTCAATAGGTGTGTAGAGAAGTGAGATCATAAATACGCCCAAACACACAATGATCCCGCGGGCAACGCCGCCGGCTAGAAGGCCTAGGACCATTTCGATGTAGGACAGCGGCGAGAGAAGGACTTCCTGAATATGGTTATGCCAGCGGCCGATAAACAGAGAAGAACTCGTGTTCTCATACGAGCTTGAGATTAAATGCATGGTCATGAGCCCTGGGATTATGAATTGAAGATAGGTGGTGATACCGTTAGGTAATGATATCTGTTTGCCCATCGCGATGCCGAAGATGAACATGAACAAAGCGGATGAAACCAAAGGGGGGAAAATGGTTTGATTGGAAACCGAAAAAAAACGATGGATCTCACGCTTAGAGAGAGCTAGTACGCCGATTGGATTGCTGATGAGTTGTAGCATAAGTAAGTTCCAGTGGTCAGTGGCCAGGGGTCAGAAAATTCTATAATAATAACTGGCCACAGGGCACTGAACACTGGGCACTATTCCGATCCTGTTATTTCCAGAAATACATCCTCAAGTGTCTTGTCTTGGAGGACGTCTTTTTTATCCCCGATTTTTACTATTCTGCCGTGATTGATGATGCCGATGGTTTTGCAGAGTTTCTCGGCTTCCTGCATGTAATGCGTCGTTAAGAAAATTGTTTTGCCTTCTTTGTTGAGTTGCGCCAGATAATCCCAGATGAGGAATTTGAGTTCAAGATCGCAGCCGGATGTCGGTTCATCTAGGATTAAAATTTCCGGATCGTGGATGAGCGCCCGGCATAACAACAGTCGTTTTTTCATGCCACCCGAAAGAGCACGATGTTTGCAGTTGCGTTTTTCAGAGAGTTGAAACCGATCCAACAATTCATTGGCGCGGCGTTTGGCCTGCCACGGCGGGAGGCCAAAATATTCCGCTTGATAGACCAGCAACTGGTAGATAGTTAAAAATGGATCGAAATTCGATTCCTGCGCGCACAGGCCGATTAACCGTCGGGTATTCATGTATTCGCTGGTTGTATCATAACCAAAAACACGGACATCACCGGATTGAAAATTGGAAAGCCCTGTCAAGACGTTGATGGTTGTGGTTTTTCCGGCGCCGTTAGGGCCCAAAAAGGCGAAAAAATCTCCACGTTTTACTTGGAAGGTGACCTCATCTAGCGCTTTGAAGTTTTTGTAGAATTTGGTCAAGCCCCGGATTGAGATCGCAAGGTCAGAGGTGCGCATAAACGTATTATATCCAGAAATAATTTAAGATCAAGGAAACGGCCGCTCAAATTGATTTTATTATTTTTGTATTTATTGGGAATCAATTTCAAATTCGAATTATCGTAGCGGGTGGCGCGGGGAATTCATGAGTGGGAGGATCCACACTGGGCGGAGGGGCCCGCGAATGAATTTTCCGCGACAGGCCCCGCTGTCTAATTATTTTTATAACTATGGGTAAGCCTGACGGTGTCCCCAGCTCAGACAACGACTCCGCTTCGCTCCGTCGTAAACTCGCTAGGGACACCGTCAGGCTTACCGTTCAAAATAAAAACGGCTTCTAAGAAGCTTTATCCAATTCCGTTTTGGCTTTGCGCGCTGAGTTGCGGACAATCTCCGGTAATGCGGGATGGATGTAGACCATGTTCAAAAGATCATCGAGTGTGCCGTCCATATTCATAAAGGCGATGACCATGTGGATCATGTTGGATGCTTCTTCTCCGACGATGTGACAGCCTAGTATTTTTTTTGTCCTTCGTTCAATGAGGAGTTTGCAGAACCCATGATCGGAAAGTAGGGCCATGCCCATGGCGCTGGAGCGGTAGGGATTTAATCCGACAACATAATCAATCTTTGCGGTTTTTAATTCTTCTTCGGTTTTTCCGACTGCGGCGACCTGCGGATAAGTGAAAACCGCATGGGGGATTGGCGGATATTTGATGGGTTGTCCTGTTTTATTTCCAAAGACTTCATTAAATAAATATTCACCTTCAAAGTTTACGCTATGACGGAAGAAATAGCGGCCGATACAATCTCCAAGGGCGTAAACATTGTCGACAGATGTGCGCAAATGATCATCCACTTGAATAAAGTTTCTTTCGTTCGCTTTGATGCCTGTGCGTTCAAGTGCCAACGTGTCGGCGTTAGAAACAATGCCGGTGGCAATTAATAGCGCGTCACATTGGATATTTTCTTCCCAGCCGTCCTGTTGATAGGTCACAGTAAAAAGATGATCGTGGTAGTGAATCTTAGTCGGGATTGCCCCGAGGTGAATGTTATGGTTTTGCGAAAATACGCGTGTGAATTCTTCCGAAATCTGGTCGTCTTCATTGCGCAGGAATTTACTGCGGATGAGAAAATGAGTTTCCGTTCCTAAAGCGCCGTAGGCATGGCCGATTTCGGTTGCGATATAACCGCCTCCGACAATGGCCATCACTTTTGGCAACTTGGTGTTCCTGAGGGCTTCGGTGGATGTCATATAAGGAGTGCCTTCGAGACCGGGGATTTCTGGAATATGGGGACGCGTCCCGACGGCAATAAAAATTTTCTCAGCGGTCAAATGTTCGCCATTGACCTCAATGACTTTGGGGCTTACAAATTTTGCTGATCCGTTTAAATAATCAATATTCGGATGCTTGGTATAGCTTGTTTCAATTTTTTGGGAGTCGTGATCAACGGTTTGTGAAATGCGGGTGATGAGTTTGGCGAAATCTACGGTGAACTTGGGGTCGTTATGAATGTCAAACCGATTGGCATGTTTAATTTCAATGACCACATCAGCCGGGTGGATGAGCATTTTTGAAGGGATACAGCCACGATTAAGGCAGGTGCCGCCTAATTTATCTTTTTCAATAACCGCGACTTTGAGGCCCATCGTTGCCGCAGGCGAAGCGATCTTAGCGCCTCCACCGGAACCGATAACAATCACATCATATTTTTTCATGGACGCATTTTATCAATAAACAGATTTGATGTGCGAAATAAAATTAAAATGTAGGGGTGGGTTTCCCTGGCCTGTCTTTCAGACCGTCCAGGACAGGGAAACCCGCCCTACGAGATCGTTATACCATTTGTGTTGATTGCGCGACGTATTGGTTTAACCGATCAACCACGGCCGTGTATTCTTTGATCTGCATCAAATCCGACCGGACTGCCGCTATATTTGGAAGGCCGCGTAGATATCCAGCATAGTATTTTCGAAATGGAACGACGCCATTATAGGGGAGCTCGTGCTCAACGGACATTTTTAAATGTTGGAGGCAAACACGGATACGTTCTTCGAGCGATGGTTCCGGCAGATGTTCACCGGTGGTTAAAAAATGTTTGGTTTGTTGGAATATCCAGGGATTGGCAATGGCCCCTCGGCCGATCATAACGCCATCACAACCCGTCTGTAGCATGGCCTTGGCATCTTCAGGGGTTGTGATATCGCCGTTTCCGATGACAGGGATTTTGACGGTTTGCTTCACTTTAGCAAGCCAATCCCAATCGGCAAATCCATTATGCGCCTGTGATCGGGTGCGGCAGTGAATGGTTAAGGCTTGAGCGCCGGCCTGTTCAATCATCTTGGCTACTTCTAATATAACAATGCTGTTGTTGTCCCATCCTAAGCGTGTTTTAACGGTTACCGGAAGTTTGGTGGCTTTGACTGTTGAACGGACTATTTTTTCAAACAAGGGAAGATCGCGTAAAAGTCCGGCGCCTTCGTTGCGAGCCACATGATTTTTTACCCAGCAGCCGCAGTTGATGTCGATAAAATCTGGTTTAAAGCTTTCGGCAACCTGGGCCGCGCTGGCCAGGGATTCGTCCTTGCCTCCGAATATTTGGATGGCTACGGGTCGTTCTTCGTCGCAGACTGTGATCTTTTTTAGTGCTTTGGGGATATCCCGAATGAGCGCTTCGCTGGCCGTAAATTCCGTGTACACAAGATCAGCGCCCAAGCGTTTGCAGATCACGCGAAACGGCATGTCTGTCACATCTTCCATGGGGGCAAGAGCGATGGGATTGTTGAGATTGATTGGTCCGATGTTCATAGTAGAAAAAGAGTTAGAGAGTTAAAAGAGTTAAGAGTTAGGAGTTAAGAGTTAAGGATGGAGCCTTAATAACTCTTTAACTCCTAACTCTTAACTCTCTTACTATGTTTCAAAGCACGAGAATTATACCCGATTTCATCGAGAATGCAAATGATTGCAAATTAAGCGCGGTTGGCTATACTATTGTCAATATTAGGGGAGAATAGTGTGGGCATTACATTTAATCCATCAGATTCCGCCATTGTACGCGGCATCAAGACCGTCGGTGTTGGTAAGAAGGGAAGCAAATCTTTGTCCCAGGAGCTTGCCAAAGAGATTCTTTCTGATTTGAAAGCAGGAAAAGTCCCAGACGCGGCAAAGGGTGCTTTTTTTGCAGGGCTTTCGTTTAAGGGAATTGAACTCGAGGAGATTGTCCTTGATCAATATTTTGAACGTGAGGCCACGTTACTTAATCCTAATCTTTTGGCCCGCAGTCTGTGCAAAGATGCGCCAGAATTAATCCAATGGATTTGTGAACAGGTGATGATGCAAAATACTTTAGATAAAGAAACAGCCTATGCCTTAGGCTGTTTTTTATTGTCCGACGGGCCAGCAGATGCCGCGAGAGGTTTGATTGCAAGTGCTTTGCGTGTGCGCTATGAAACCGATGACGAATATGAGGGAATACTTAAGGCCATCCAGCAAACGATTGTGCCGGGATTTCTTTCGCCCGCCGCAAAAGGGTCTTCGATTGTTCAATTGGCTGAGCCGTTTGACGGCAATGATAAATCTTATATGATTACGCCGCTCATCGGCCGATATTTAATGGGCCTTAATTATCGCGTTGTGCATTTGGTCGGAAGAAACAGCGGGCCTAAGTTTGACCTTAATCTTTTGGATGTCGCGGAATTATTGAAAGTCCCTTTCATGAAGAATGCTTCTGATTTAGATCAAGTGCAATCGCAGTTTGGTTGGTTCCTTCGTCAGAAAGAGCTCTCGCCGGCGGTGGATCGGTGGGTTGACATCCGTCGGCAAACTGTTAAACGGCCGTTTATGGCAACGCTTGAAAAGTTTTTAAATCCGTTTCATGCCCAGGTGATCGCCACATCCGCATTTCATCCGCCATACGGTGAGAAGATGCTGACTATTTCTGAACGCGCGGGATTTCCCGGGATCATCGTCATCCGAAACGGTATCGAAGGAAGCCTTGCGTTTTCATTAAAAAGAGAGACGAGGATCCTTTGCTCAGCTATCCAAAAGGACGGGACATATTTGCGCCACGAGATTGTATTTCAACCGGAGAAATTTCTTGTTGAATCGGTTGATGTCGAGGAAAAGATGGATCATCCTAAAGCTGTTGACAATGCAAGGTTGATTGAGGATTATAGGAGAACTGGCAAGACGGAAAATAAGCATTTTGATTTAAGAGTCAAGGCGACTTGCGAAGGTTTTCGTATGGCGATGGAGTGGATTGGGCAGAATGTGCGAGCAACGATGGATGAGGGAAGAAGGACGAGGAACGAGTGACAAAGGATTTTTGTTCATCGTCCTAGTGAAGCGGTCGTCCTTCATCCGTCGTATAAAAGGAAATTACTATGATTTGGGTTAAGGTCGCAAGTTTGTTGATGTTTCTAGGGGTGGCCCTTGGTGCGTTTGGTGCCCATGCATTGAAAGGAAAAGTAGACTTATATTTTCTTGATGTTTTTAAAACGGGCGTGCTCTATCATATGGTTCATGCGCTTGGTCTGTTTGCGGTCGCCTGGCTGTCCACCATTTCCCAGGATCCAAAAATTATGTGGGCCGGGATTTTAATGATTTTAGGCATTATTTTTTTCTCCGGAAGTTTATATGTGATGGCGTTGACAGGCATTAGGGCCATGGGAGCCGTCACGCCTATCGGGGGATTGTTATTTTTGGCGGCTTGGATTTTAATTTTTATGACGAAAATTTAATTTATTTATCGAAAATCCATCCTCACCCCTCGGTGAGGGTGGTATCTAAAAGGAGATGAGACGATGTTTGCCTTGCATACGCGGATGTTTCTTTTGGTCGCGGCCCTGTTCGCGATCATCTACGCGGTCATTGTCATGGTCGGTGTTTCCATCGGTGTTGGAAGTTTCTATATCTATCTTGCGATGGCATTAGGCATGATGTTCATCCAGTATATGATCGGGCCTAAGATTGTTGAGTGGTCCACAAAGTTAAAATATATTAAGAAAGAAGATAACCCTAAGCTCTATGGCATGGTGGAGGATTTGGCACGGCGGGCAAAAATACCCATGCCGCGTGTGTGCATATCTCCCATGGCCATTCCCAATGCGTTTGCATTCGGAAGAGGCGTTCGTGACGGACGCGTCTGCGTCATGCAGGGGATTGTTGATCTTCTGAGCGATGATGAACTGCGCGCTGTCCTCGGGCATGAATTGACGCATATCAAAAATCGCGATGTTCTGACTATTACCCTTATTTCAGTTATTCCGACGGTGTTATATCATTTGGCCTGGCAGCTTATGTATTCACGCCGCCGGGACCGTGACGGAAATAGTGCGGCAATCTTTGGTTTAATTGCGTTTTTGTTTTATTTTATTACCAATCTCTTGGTTCTTTATGGATCGCGCATCCGTGAATACTATGCCGACCGGGGCTCGGTTGAAATGGGCAACAAACCCGCGGTTATGGCTTCCGCGCTTTATAAATTGGTCTATGGTTCGGCTCGTTTGCGTCCGGGGCAGTTGCAGGAAGTTGAAGGCATGAAGGCATTTTTTGCCAATGATCCGTCCAGGGCTTATCGGGAGATCCGTGATCTCGCACAGCTGGACTTGGACAAAAGCGGCACGATTGATACCTCAGAATTGATGGCCATGCGTCAGAAATCTATCCATCTTGGTTTTGCGGAACATATGATGGAGTTGTTAAGCACGCATCCGAATATGCTTAAAAGGATTCAGCATTTATCCCAATATACCAATAATTAATTAACGAGGAGGAATAATGAAAAGGTTAGGTTTAATCACATTAACGGTGTTGTTTTTTATCGCAGTTTCACCATGCTTCGCGCAAAATAACATTGAAGAACAGCAGAAGAAGTTTGAAGAAGTCATTGGTAAGGTTGAATGGAAAAATATTTCTGTTGATTTTTATGAGGTGAAAGATAAAGCCCAGAACGGGTATAAGCCCATGACGGTCAAATCGACAGATGACAAAAACGGGATGACGTATTATGTCGCAAAGAAATCAATTTTGAGTTTACAGGATACTCGGGCCATCGAGGTGTCCTACAATCCCGGCGATGGTGATAATCTTAGGCTGGTGATCCGCTTTAACGATGAAGGTAAAAAAACGTTGTCTGAATATTCGACCGCGCATCTTAATCAGACGATGGGAGTGGTCGTTGACGGCAAACTTCGGCTTGTTGCTCATTTGCTTCAACCGTTGAATAATGGCCGGGTTCAGGTTTATGGTTTTAATCCTGAAGAAGCTGTCGGGATTTTGAAGCGTTATTATCAGCCGAAATTAGAAGCGGCCCGTAAATTTAATCAGCAATTGACCGCTGTGCCTGTTGCTAAAAAACCATGAACAATTCCGTTTTCTTTCATACGTTAGGCTGCCGATTAAATCAGGCAGAGACTGCATCCCTTGAGAATTCTTTTGAGTCGCGGGGTTACGCGGTGGTTGATTCCCATTCAGACGCAGACATTGTGGTTATCAATACCTGTACGGTCACCCAACATGGGGATTCTGATACGCGTCGTCTCGTCGGCAAGATTGTGCGGCATAATCCTCATGCACGCATCGCGCTGGTGGGTTGCCAGGCGCAGGTGCAAAAAGAAAAACTCGCCAAGCTTCCTAATGTGCGATGGATCGTCGGTAATCAGCGCAAGATGGATTTGGCAGATGTCTTTAACGAGTATCCTAATCCCAATCAAGCCCAAGTGATCGCCCCCGCAATTGAGCGCAAACCGTTTGCTTTACCTGTTGCTGCTGTAGACCGTTCACACATCAGGGCCAACATTAAGATCCAGGACGGGTGTGATTTTTTTTGTTCGTTCTGCGAAATTCCTTACGCCCGTGGGCGTGCACGCAGCCGGATATTCGACGATATAATTCTTGAAGCAAGGGCGCTGGCCGCGGCAGGGCATAAGGAAATTGTTTTGACGGGGATCAATATCGGCACGTATCAAAATGAGGGCAAGGGATTATTGGAAGTGATCCTTGCGTTAGAAAAGATCGACGATATCAAGCGCATCCGTATTTCATCAATCGAACCGACCACGATCCCGATGGCTATTGTGGATTTAATGGGCCCGGGGCATAAGCTTTGCCGTTATTTGCATATCCCGCTTCAAAGCGGTCACGACGATATCTTAACTGCGATGAAGCGAAAATATTCTGTTAAAGAATTTAGTGAGTTCGTGCGCATGATTCGGGCCAAGGTTCCTGGTATTTGTATCGGTACAGATGTGATCGTTGGCTTTCCCGGTGAAACAGATGAGCATTTTGCAATGACCGAGGGGCTTGTGCAGGAATTGCCGATCGATTATTTTCATATATTCAGTTATTCGCCCCGCCATATGGCCAAAAGTAGCGCGTTGGATCATGGTGTTGGATCATTTAAAATCAGTCAGCGCAGTCAAATTCTTCGTGATCTTAGCCAGCGCAAGAGAAGGCTCTATTATGAGTCGTTATTAGGCTCTGTTGGGTCAGTTATTTTTGAAGAGCTAAAGGGAGATTTTTGGGTTGGTTTTACTGATAATTATGTTAGAATACGTCTAAGATCGCAAGAAAACTTAAGCGGGCAAATGCGTACGGTCAGGCTTATTTCTGTTGATGAACAATATGCGGAGGCAGAAATGTATGGACTCTAGGCAGAAAATTTTCGATCTCCTTACTCGACTTCAGATTCTTCCCTTATCCGATGATGGTGTTTTGTTTGAGTTTATAACCGACCTTAAATTTACAATTCAGGAAATTTTTGGGCCCGAGAGTCAATATCTTGATTATCTCAAATATGTTAAGTTTATTCCTGAAATTGTTTTTGTGACCGATATAGAACGTGAACGCAGTTGGCTCAATGGCGTTTCACAGGTCGACAATCTTTTGCGTGTCATCCTTAATGATGTTAAAGTCAGAGATAATTCCTCGTCAGCTTCGGTATTTTCTGAATCGGGCCGAATAGATTCATTGCCAGCCCCTGAAGTTTCTTCTATGGAAGATGCTGTTGAGCAATCGCTGGAAGAATTTAAAAAATCCGTTGCAGAAGAGTATTCATCTCTTGAAGAGGAAGGGCCGATTCAAGAGCCTCTCCGTAGTGATTTTTCTTTCTTAGCTATGGCGTCGGTTTCAATCGCGTCCTCTCATCAGGAATTGAATTCTCAGGAAGATAAGAAAATCGTTCCAAGTGTGGGGCGTGTTTTGTGTGTTCCCGGCAGCCAGCAGATCGTTAATCACGAGGTTATTAATTTTTTAACACATCTTCCGGCAAAAGTCATGGGTATCCCCAAGGCTGTTGGCCAGGAATCTTTGGTGGATCGGCTCGGCCATTGTTTAGAGGCAGAGTTTGTGGTCTTTATTCTGTCAGCGGATTTTTATAGTTATTCTCGCACTCAAAAGCCTGTAGACGCCAGCCTCGTGGTGTCGCAGGAAGCGGTTTTTGAACTCGGGTATATTGCTGCAAAATTTGACAGGCAGCACATCGTTGTCCTTTATCAGGAACATGCCGATTTTATGATGCCCACCGAATTCTTTGACCTGTTTTATATTCCCATCACTCCGTCAGGGGCATGGAAAGCGGAAGTTGTCAGGCGCATGAAGGGCAAGCTCGCTATTCCGGCAGGCCTCGGTTTATCCATGGAAAATCAACCCAGCATTTAAATCTCGGAATTTCTAGAATAAAACTATTCAGGGAATGGATTGTGTGTTATATATTTTTTGTCCGCCTGCGTCAGAATACCACGGCTTTTAGACGCAGGTGAGTGTGGACTAAAAGCCGTGGCACTCCGGCGGATTCCGCCGCTAGAGTTGATAAAAGCGGATAACCCCGAAGCATGCTTGTTGATCTTCATCTTGGAAATCAGAATTTCAAATCTCATAGAGATTTGAAATTGGACAAGGAAAGATCAACAAGAAGATTTCAAAGAAATCTTCAAGCGGTGATGCGAGGGGTCAATTAGAAAGGAACCACGGGCTTGCCCGTGGGGCTTCATGAAAAATAATCGAAAAGCTTTTACATTGGGTGAAATTTTAATTGTTGTTGCCATTATCGCGCTGTTGGCAGCGGTTGCTATTCCTAATCTTCTGCGTGCCAAGGTCACTGCTAATCAAAGTTCTGCCCAAGCGACACTCAAAGCGGTTGCTAACGCTCTTGAAACCTATGCCATTTCCAACGGTGTTTATCCTCCGGCGACAACCTCTTTGATCGGAGCGGCGCCTCCGTATTTGAGCAAAGATTATTTTTCCTCTTCGTTTAACGGTTATAATTTTACAGCTACGATCTCTGATTACACATACACGGTCACTGCCGTGCCTGCAAGTTCAAGCCAAGGCACCGAAAGTTATTCGATTACAACCGGCGGTGTTTTGACCACCAATTAATGAAACGCAAAACTGCTCGCCTGCCAAAGCGAAGGAAGATCCAGCGCCGCGGTCAATTCTTTGTTTATATTTTGGAATGTTCTGACGGCAGCTTCTACACTGGGTATACCAACCATCTTCAAAAACGTGTTCTGCTGCACAATAAAGGCGGCGGTTCCAAATATGTCAAAACGCGTTTGCCTGCCAAGCTTGTTTTTTCTAAATCGTACAAGTACTATAAACTTGCCATTTTAGAAGAACGGCGTATTAAAACTTTAACGCGCAAGCAAAAGGAAGTTTTGGTGTGTGCTTTGGACAAATCGAAATTGCGAAAAGGTAAGAAATGATGAGTTGAAAGTGATTTGCGAGGTTGCTTTCGGGGTTTTGGGTTGTTGATTTTACCGACGAATGCATGTATAATTCCCCAAGTCTTGAAAAGCACTTCGAACGAACGCCTTAAATTGTATCGAGATTGTTGTAAAATCACTTCATCAATTCTTTAGGAGGATGCACCGTGATCTATAAAGGCGGATGCCATTGCGGAAAAATTGTTTTTGAGGTCGAAGGGGATTTGGACAGTGTTGCTCAATGCAATTGTTCCATTTGTACTCAACGCGGTTACCTTCTATGGTTTGTCGACCGCCAAAAGTTAAAACTTTTAACCCGTGAATCAGATCTTTCCACGTACACATTTAACACTCATAAAATTAAACACCGGTTTTGTTCTATCTGTGGTTGCGGCCCTTTCGGGGAGGCTGCCGATCAAACGGGTATGTCAAAAGCGGCCATCAATATTCGTTGTTTGAAAAATGTGGATTTATCCAAGATCAAAAAAATTCCTTTTGACGGCAAAAGCCTTTGAGGATTGTTGACCTGTGGCGATCAACTGGGAAAAAAAGACATTGGCAGAATTTGAGCAATTGATCGGCAAGGTGCCGGTATTTTTGCGTGATATCGCCAGAGATAAAGTTTCTAAAAAAGCAGAAAGTTTTGTTTTGAAAGACGGGCGCGGGGAAGTCACCCAGAAAGATATGGTCGATGCGTTCTTCGCAGAAACACCATTCGGGTTTCATGGGCCCATGAAAAATGATATGCGCGAATGCGGAGTTGATTACGCCGCTTATGGGTATTCACAATAAAAGAATCTTAAGTATTGTTATTTTACGTCGTAGTCTCTGATATCTGAATCAACGAGCACATGGAAAAAATAATTTATAAGAGTGGGTCGCCGGCATCTCATGCCCAGCGCATTGATGCTTTTAGCGATGGGGTTTTTGCCATTGTCGTAACGCTTCTGGTTTTGGAACTGCGTGTTCCGGAAATAAGCGGTGCGCATATTTCTGAAGGGTTGCGGCATGGATTGCAGGAACTCTTTCCTAAATTCATCAGCTTTGTCGTTAGTTTTTTTTATATCTGCATCTATTGGTATAACCATCATCAACTTTTTCATCTTGTCAAAAAAATAGACCACGGGCTTTTTTGGTTGAATTCCTTTTTTCTGCTATTTTTGACCTTTATTCCGTTTCCAACCGCCCTGGTTGGAAGTTATCCTAACGACAAGGTAGCGGTGACGTGTTATGGTTTGGCAATGCTGGCGACAGCGGTCAGTTTTGTCGCGATGAAAATATATATCAAATATAGCGGCCGATTGATGAAGGCGGCGTCTGTGCAGAAGATCGACATTTTTTATCTTTTGGCGGGGCCGTTTTTATATTTGGTCGCTATTTTTTTAGGTTTGGTTAATGTTAAAGCGGCTATTGCGATTTATATTTTGGTTCCCATTATTTATTTTTTTGCGGGCAGTTCTAGTGATGAACAAAGGGTTTAGGGGTTAGGGTATAGGGTTTAGTAAAAGTAGCAGTTGAGACAACATATATCAAAACCCCTAACACCTAAACCCTAAAACGAGGTGTTTAAATGACCGAACAAAGCGCTCAAAGAATAACCTGGGATAAAACCACCGAAGAAAAATTTTTAAAGATACTCGAAGATATCCCGGAGATGATTCGCGGGATCGCGGAAGCTAGGGTTTGCCGTAAGGCTGAAGATATTGTGAGAGCCCAAAACCGCCAGGTCATTGGTGAGAAGGATATGGTCGACGCTTTCTTTGCCGAAACTCCGGGCGGATTTATGCCGGTGATGAAAAACAGCATGCGGCAGATCGGGCTTGATTATACGCAATACGGGCATGCGTAAAAGGCGTTTTGGTGCCGCAATCATCGGGCTAAAAGGAGAGATATGAAAAAGAAAATCCTCATTGTTGATGATGATCCGACCAGCTTGCGATCGATCGAGGCTATGCTCATTTCATCCGGTTATGAAGTCCGGACTTCGGTTGGTGCCGAGGAGATTGAACAGCGGGTCAAGGATGTTGCGCCTGATTTGATCATCATGGATTTGATGATGCCCAATATCGACGGAAATCAGGCCGTCAAAAAGATTAAGGACAATCCGGCTTTAAAGGGCGTGCCGGTGATCTTTCTGACCGCTCTTAAAATGCGCGATGACGACCGCGGCATTGACTTTGAAGTTAATGTGGGGAATGTCAGTTATCGCACGTTGACCAAGCCTGTTGACGCTAAAACACTGGTTGCTGAAATTGAGCGGTTGATTAAATAAACAAATATGCCTTATCGATAAGTAATAGACGTCTTTGCGAGGAACGAAGTGACGAAGCAATCCAGAACGCGTATAAGATTGCTTCGTCCGCCTCCGGCGGACTCGCAATGACGGTTATTATGACATTTGAGACAGGATATAAATGTAAGGATCTTTTATGCATAAAGGACGGTTAGAGGCTTTTAGCGATGGGGTGATCGCGATCATCATCACCATCATGGTTCTTGAGATGCGCTCGCCGCACGGGGCCGAACTTGAGGCGTTAAAGCCGCTTATTCCGGTGTTTTTAAGTTATGTTTTGAGTTTTATTTACCTGGGGATTTACTGGAACAATCATCATCACCTGCTTCAGGCGGCCAAGCATGTCGATGGCCGTATCCTCTGGGCTAACATGCATTTGTTATTTTGGTTGTCTCTGATTCCGTTTGTGACCGGCTGGATGGGGGAGAATCATTTTGCGCCCGCGCCAGTGATGCTTTACGGGGTTGTTTTGTTTTGCGCGGCTATTTCATATACGATCCTGGTTCGCGCGCTTCTGGCCCGTCACGGCAAGGATTCCATCTTGTCCGCTGCCATCGGGAAGGATTTTAAGGGGAATATTTCCATTGTTATGTATGCCGCGGCGATTGCGATGGCGTTTAAATGCCCGGCGGTTTCATGCGTTTTGTACGCATTAGTCGCGTTGATGTGGCTCGTGCCGGATACGCGCATCGAGAAAGTCATTTCTTAAATTAGGTAAAAATATGAACGATCATTTAAACTGGCGATACACCACGAAAAAATTTGATCCTGCAAAGAAGATTTCAGAAAGCGAATTCGAGAGCCTTCTGGAAGTTTTATGGCTGGCTCCGTCGTCCTATGGATTACAGCCGTGGAAATTTGTCGTTGTCCGTGATGTGCCCTTGCGCAACCGGATTAAAATCCACGCCCATGGCCAGGCGCAGGTTATGGACGCCTCGCATCTGATCGTTTTTTGCGTTTTAAGATCCATGGATGTCGAATATATCGGCAGGTATATTACCCGTATGGCCGAGATCCGTGGTATTGATCGTAAACTTTTGGAAGGTTATGAGCGCAGCATGCAGGGATTTCTAAAATCACAAACTCCCCAGGAAATGTCCCAGTGGATGAAGCGGCAGGTGTATATTCCGTTAGGGATACTTCTGGCCGAGTGCGCCCGTCGTAAGATTGATGCCTGCCCCATGGAGGGTTTTGATATTTCCGGAGTTGACCGGGACCTTGGTCTCGAAGAAGAGGGCGTGACCGCGCTTGCTCTGTGCGCCGTCGGTTACCGCGCGGCGGATGATCGCTTTGCCGGCCTTAAAAAAGTACGGTTTGAAATAAAGGAATTGTTTATTGATCGGTGAGAATATGAATAACAAGAACCAGGAGAAGAAGATGATTAAGTGGGCGAGATGTTTGGCGGCAATAGTATTGCTGGCCTTCACAGTTATGTATCAAGGGACAGCGTCGGCAGGACTTCTGGACAAGCTGAACGCGGCAACAAAGAAATTAAATGATTACAATGCAAGGCAGCAGTCCGGACAAAGCAACCAGCCGTCCGCCCAGACAGGCGATTCAACAGGCGAGGATCCTGACCGTCCGCTCGATTTGTACAAACAGAAAGGTTTCAAGGGAAGCTGCGAAGGCAAGCGCAGCGCTACCTGCATGGATTATATGGAAGCCGTGGACCACTGCATGGACCCTCTCAAAGGCTATCGCATGAAGGTCACCAGTGATCTCATTGATAAGAAGTTGAAGAATGAGAAACTCAACGACCAACAACGCAAAAATCTTGAGACCGATCTGGTCGGTATCAAAGAGGCATACAAAAACAAGACAGATAATCCTACCATCAACGGAGAGAAAAATTCCCAACGGTATCTCAATCATATCTCCGAGGAAGATCAGGTTTACATCAACGCCGAGTATCAGATTTTTTACAAAAAGATTTACAACAAATGCATGGGCGCCGATCACATGGGCATAGGCAAGCGTACCGAAATGATGCAAGATGTTGAGACGATCTCGGGTGATGAAGCGGTCAAGCAGATGAGAGCCAGCAGGGCTAAGGAAGAGGAGCCTTTTAATTGCGCGAAGAAGGCCGGTTTTGTGCGCTGGGCGATCATGGCCGATCTTATGGAAAAGAGAATGAACGAAAGAAATATCTCCGGTAAGGAGCGTGCCGATTGGGAAGCGGATATCGCATCCCTGCGCGAGTTTGCGGATAAAGCCGAGGGGGGCATGCCCAAGGCCATCGATCCGTCGAATCCGATGCGTGCCATGATGCGTTTGACAGACCCGGCTGATCAGACGACGGTCTCCAATGAGACATTAAAAAAGACCCAGGAAGTACTCGACGGCTGTACAGCTAAAAATAAAACCGGCGTGGCCAAGCAGCGTAAGCCTAAAAGCGGCGGACTTGTCGATCATTCTAAATCACCGGCCAATCCCGACGCTTCCCGGATCGTCGAGAAAGCAGGCCGCGGCAATTACAAGTCCAGAGGCGGAGATTCACTTTCGTCTCATTTAGGCGCGACCAAAGTGGATGCGATGGTTGAGTATTCCAGCTGCAGCAAACCGGGCATCGGTCATCTGGCTCAAGTTACAGCCGACACGCTCGAGGAAAAGTTAAACGCCGCCCAAGGAATTTCCGACCAGAAACGGCAGGAATGGGAAGAAGATATTGCCGCCTGGCGCGAAGCCGCGAGGTCGGGAAAAGATCGTCAGAATCCGCCGGATCCGGATAATCCTTACCGCTGGCAGGATTATGTGACTAATGCGGAGCGTTCCGCGATTAATAAGAAACACGCTGATTTTATAACTAAACTTATGAAACAGTGCGCGGACAAAGGCAAGATGGGTTCACCGATGGGTTCGACGATTAAAAATTAAAAAGGTCATTTTAATAACGCATGAAAAGGAGACAGTGAGTATGACTCAAAACCTTGGTAAATCATCAATCGGACTTCAACCGAATGTAGCCGCACTTTTAAGTTATCTGGGAGGCTTTGTTACGGGGATTATTTTCTTTGTGCTTGAAAAAGAAAACAAGTTTGTGCGTTTTCACGCCATGCAGTCAATCGTCCTTTTTGGATTGCTTTTTGTATTGCAAATCGTGCTTGTATTTACGATCGTCTTGATCGTTTTGGTGCCGATTTTAAATATAGTGGGTCTTATTTGTTGGGTTATTTTGATGGTAAAAGCTTACAAGGGAGAAATGTTTAAACTGCCCGTCATTGGAGATATTGCCGAGAAAAATTCTTAAATCTAATCAACCTTCCCCACCTGGGGGTGGGGAGGGTTTTTGAAATAACCTGATATGAAAGTAGTAAGAAAGATTCACATGGTTCTCAAAAAAATCCTTTTGATTGCGTTTATTCTGACAATATTATCCATTCCATCTTTTGCTGAATCCGAATGGCTCAAGAAGCTTGGGGCCGCCGCAACGAGCAGTATGGATTCGGTTAAGAGCGTCAAATTAAGCGACACCAAGATCGGCGAGGGATTAAAAGAAGCATTGAAAGTGGGAATCGACAATGCCGTAAAGTCCACGGGTAAAGCGGACGGCTATTACGCCAATGAGCTAATTAAGATTGTCATGCCGCCCAAGCTTCAGATGGTCGAGAAATCTTTACGTGTGGTAGGTTTCGGCAAACAAATTGATAAATTTACCCTTTCCATGAACCGCGCTGCGGAGAAAGCGGCGCCTTCGGCAAAGGACATTTTTCTTGATGCGATTTTCAACGTGAGTATTGCCGACGTGCAATCGCTATATAAGGGAGGCCCGAGTGCAGCTACAGATTTTCTTAAGGCTAAAACCTATAGTAAACTTCGCGGCCAATTCGCGCCGATTGTGACCAAGTCCCTGGCCGAATACGATGTGACAAAGAAATATCAAGGCATTGTCGGCCGTTATCAGCAAATCCCGTTTGCCCAGAAATTCCCGGCCCCTTCCATTGAAGAGTATGTCGTCAATAAATCCCTGGATGGATTATTCGTAGTCCTTGGGCAAGAAGAGGCCAAAATCCGTAAGGATCCCGCCGCCCGCACAACGAGCTTACTTAAAGAAATATTTAAATAAACAGAGCTTCTCCAATTTTAGAGATCAGAGAATTTTAATTTCCGGAAATATGTCGTTTTTTTTGGCGCGTTTCCGGAATTTTTTTGTCGTCTTATTAAAAAAGCTGCGTCGAAGTCATCAATAATTTCACTTTCCTAAATAAATTCAATTCTATACAATATGGCCATTGGTTAATCGTTTTTACTATATAAAATGTCTGCATTGCTTAATGTGTATTGGCATATTTAGTAAATAGATGACGGGACGGCTGATTATGGAGTGGGTAAAGTGGTTTACCTGCGTGCTCTGGACGGAAACGAAATCATATCTGCGTTCATCGGCCCAAGTCCCGACGGCAAGTTCACAAGCATATCATTTCCGTTAGATTTTGATGCGTTGCACAAAGAGTTGAATTAGAAAAGGAGACAAGATGAAAAGGTTTCTTATGATCGTGGCGGTGGTTGTATTTATGTCTTTCACGGATGGAGGATATTGCGCGTTCGCGCAACAGGTTGATAATAGAGGTTGTTCGGCATATGGAACAAATATTCAGAATCCTCAATCGCTGGAATTTTCATTGTGGACATTCCGCAGTAATGTTTGGGACGGGTATATTGATTTTCAGGATGAGGGAAAATATTTTACGCATTGGGGGATGGGGACATGGGCCGTTAATGCCGATGGAGAGAGTATCCATTTAGCCAATGATTATAACGATAAGACTTATGAAGTGGCGTTTACCGATAACGGGTTTCGTTATCAGGGAATCCGTAACGACGGACTTGTTATCACAGGCAAATTGATTTGTGCCAAATATCAGGGGCCGGGGCCAGAGGTGCCGGAGGAAATTGAGAAATCAATCAAATATTATTATTCAACGCTTTATGAAAGAGAACCGGATATTAAGGAATTGCATGCTCAATATCGATTGTATTTACAAGGAAAGACGATTGATGAGATTAAAGAAGTTCTTATGGATACAGAGGAATACCAACAAAAAGCCGCTATCAGAGCGGCAAAATATAAGGAATTAGAAGATAGCGGCCAATTACAGTGGTAAGGTTTCACAATGTAAGAACTTTGAAAATTAATTAGAGGGGGTAATATGTTTCGCAAGATTACGGTGGTTTTTATGTTGATGGTTTTGACTTCGGGGTGTCAAACATTGTATAACACCACTTTGGAAAAAGTTTTCGGAATGGAAAAGCGAAAAATATTTAAGAAATCCGTTGAAGATGTCAACGCGAATCAGAAGAAAGCCCAGGAAACTTTTAAAGACTCCATCACCAAATTAAAAGAGCTTTATAATTTTAACGGCGGTAATTTGGAAGTTATTTATAATAAACTAAAGTCATCTCACGATGCCTCGCAATCACAAGCTGACAAGGTTCATGACCGGATTTCAAATATGGATGGTGTCGCTAAATCCATGTTCTCAGAATGGGAAAATGAAATCAGGACTTTTGCCAATCCGGCCTTTGCTGAAAATAGCCGTCGTCAGTTGTCTGAAACAAAAACTCGGTATGCCCAATTGATTAAATCTGTCCGTGAATCGGAAGCCTCGATGAAGCCGGTCTTAAAGCAATTAAGTGATCATGTTTTATATTTAAAACATAACCTGAATGCATCTTCGATCGGAGCCCTTAAGGGGGAATCAACATCTATTCAAACTCAAATTGAAAGCCTGATTCAACACATGAACGGTTCCATCCGGGAAGCCGATGTGTTTATTCAGTCGCTTTTAAAGGAATAATGAAAATCCTTCCCACCCCCGGGGTGGGGAGGGTGATTTAATCATCATGCCATCATCTCGCGATCAGAAAATTGTTGTTAATTATCCTTTGCTAAGAAAAATACATTGGGGGATCGCGTTGTTATGTTTCTTCCTGCCCGCCGTCGAAGGTTGTAATAAGAAGGTCATTTATCCTTTTATGGATCTTTTTAACGCCAACGAATGGCTACAGACATCAATATTTCTCTATCCGTTGGTTCTTGTTCTCCTGACAGGATTTATTTTTAGAGCCTTTGAGCCTGCGGTACGGTACAAGGTTTCTTGGGCGATCGCTTATATTTTTTGTTTGGCCTTAACATATTTGTTGTGGAAAGTATTTTCGGAAATGCCGGGGCTGTATTGCGCTGTTCTTATCATCCTATGGGGGATCATGTGTTTTGGCCTGTTAAGGTGCAGGGATGAGTACCGGATTATGGATTTGATCGGCTGGCTTTTGACGAGCCTTGCCCTGTGGCTGTTTCCGCTTGCGTTTTTATTTATGAAAAAATTATTGTTCGGCGGATGGCTGTTTATTTATGCAAACGGTTTGATTGTCTTAACCTATGTGTTGGAATTCTTCATACGAATGGTTGCGGGGCAAAGGGAGAAACGTAGAAAATTTCAAATTTTGTAAATTAAAGAGATTCATGCGATGCAGGACGTCAAAGATTTTATCCATATTATTTGAAGGAGCATTATGAGTTTAATTAAAAGTTTAATTCAATTTCTCAATACCGATATCTGGCGCATTCGGGCAGGGAAGCTTCCCAAGACGCATTCATTCTTGATTAACCAGTTACGCATTTTCCTTTTGGCATTTCGGGGTTTTAATGAAGACAAGTGCCAGTTGCGCGCCTCCGCTTTGACGTTTTATTCGCTATTGTCCGTCGTGCCGGTTTTAGCCATGGCTTTTGGCATCGCCAAGGGGTTTGGTCTTGACCAATTGTTGCAAAAACAAATCCTGGCCAAAATGCCGGGGCAGGAACAGGTTGTCGGGCAGATGATCGGATACGCCAATATTTTTTTAGAGAACACCAAAGGCGGCATCATCGCCGGAGTGGGTGTTGCTCTCCTTTTCTGGACGGTGATCAAGGTGCTGGGCAATATCGAGGATTGCTTTAATGAGATATGGGGGATCAAAAAAGAACGCAGTCTTTCGCGTAAGTTCAGCGATTATTTGTCCATCATGCTCATTTGTCCGATCCTCTTGGTGGTATCGAGCAGTCTTACGGTTATAGTTACTTCCCAAATTAAGTTTGTGCTCGCGCAGTTATCATTTTTAGGGCCGGTCAGAGCGGTCATTTTATTTGCTTTGAAATTTTTGCCGTATTGCGTGATGTGGGCGCTTTTTACGTTTATTTATATATTTATGCCGAACACCAAGGTGAGTTTTCGTTCAGGATTGATCGGCGGTATTATGGGCGGTACAATTTATCAGGCGGTGCAGTGGGTGTATATTACGTTTCAGGTGGGGGTGACGAGTTATGGGGCGATTTATGGAAGTTTTGCCGCGTTGCCGTTATTTCTGGTGTGGCTGCAGATCAGCTGGCTCATTGTTCTTTTCGGCGCCGAGATTTCTTTTGCCGAACAGAACGTCGACACTTATGAATTTGAGCCAGACAGCCTCAAGGCGAGTTCGCAGTTTAGAAAGTTGGCGGCCTTGAGTATCGCGCATGTGTGTGTCAGGCAGTTTGACCGCGCGCAGGCGCCAATGACCAGTTATGAGATCGCTCATGAATTAGAGATGCCTATCCGTCTAGTGCGGCTTGTGCTTTTTGATTTAACTGAATCCGGTGTTCTCTCTGAGGTCAAGCCAGAAGACGGCAAGTCGTCAGCGTATCAACCGGCGAGGGACATTGAGGATTTAACGATTCAGTCGGTCAGTGATCTTTTAGACGGCAAAGGGACGGATAATATTCCTTTTTCTGAGACAAAAGAGATCAAAGCGATCCGTCAATCTTTGGCGGCAATGAACCAGTTGATTAAGAAATCTCCGGTGAATTTGGCGCTGAAGGATATTTAAATTGAAAAAGTGAATCGTGAAATGTGAATCGTTAAACGAAATATGCTTCATGATTAACATTTTACGAAATACTTTTCACGAACGACGATCCACGAACGACATTTAACGTATTATTAAGGAGGACGTATGGACATGACAAAAATCGGTGTCATTATCACCGAAGCGTTACAAAAAGGCGCATCCGATATTCATTTACTCGAAGGGCATCCGCCGTATTTGCGGATTTACGGCGAGTTAAACCCTATGGATTATCCGTCTTTAGACGACGCGGCATTAAAAGACTTGATATTGGGGATGCTTACCCCGGAGCAGAAGGAAACACTTTATAAATGTAAGGAATTGGATTTTTCTTATCGCAGCCAGAAAGAATTTCAGTTTCGCGTCAATGTTTGTTTCAGTGAAGGGCATCTGGCGGCCAATATCCGCATCATGGCAGCCAAGATCAACACTCTTGAAGCCCTGGCCCTTCCTAAGGTTATCAATCAGTTAGCCATGCAACGCAGAGGCCTGATTATTATTTCCGGTACAGCCGGAAGCGGGAAAACCACGACGCTGACGTATATGATTGACCTGATTAACAAGCAGCGCAAATGTAAAATCATCACCATTGAGGACCCGATTGAATATTATCATAAGTCTCAGCAAAGCGCGGTACTTCAACGCGAGGTGGGGTCGGATACCAACTCCTTTAACGATGCTCTGAAATACGCGTTGCGCCAAGATCCGGACGTTCTGGTTATTGGAGAAATGCGTGATTTGGATTCGATCGCCATGGCCTTAACTAGCGCCGAGACAGGCCATCTTGTTCTGACCACTGTCCATGCTTCAGACGCGGTTGAAACCATTAACCGTATTATCGACGTTTTTCCTATGGATCGCCGTCAGCAGATCTGCGCGCAGATGGCGGGCAATCTTCTGGCGGTTATCTCTCAGTGCCTCGTTCCTTTAAAGGATAAGGAAGGCCGGGCGTTAGCGACGGAGATTATGACGGCAACGGTGGCTATTCAAAATTTAATTAACCGCGGGGCCTTAAATGAAATTCGTTCCCAGATGGATTCGGAAGGAAACACCCAAAGTCATTCTTTGGAGCGTTGTTTAGCGGAGATGATCGGAAAAGATATCATTACCAAACAGGCGGCCCAGCAGTTTACAAAACACGCCCATGCGTTGGACTACTTTATCAAGTCCGGGGCTTCAGTCTCAGCCGACTCATTCTCAAAAGACCAGTGGAATGAGATTTTTAACAAAAACATTCTTATTGTTGATCGCGACGTGCAGCAGCTTATTCATATGAAAAGCAAGTTGTTGGCTAAGGGTTTTAAGAATATTGATGGCGTCGGAAAAAGTAAGGAGACTGTAGAGTTTGTCCGGAAACGCCAGCCGGATATTGTGATTTTTGATTTGAATTACGAATTTATGACCAATCTGGAATTTTGCCGGATGATTAAGGCTATGGACCCTAAACCGAAACTCATTTTGATTGCGGAAACCCTGCAGGCTACCGACGAGGCCACAGCCACCGCGACCGGCGCTGAGGGTTATGTGGTTAAAACCAACGAGTGCGAGCTTTTAATTAAAGCTATCAGCAGGCTCCATTTTTCATCAGACAATAAAACGGCAGGTGGTGAGAGCGGCGTGAAGGGTGACGTGAAGAGTGACGTGAAGAGTGACGCATAAAAGATAATGTGTGAAATGTAAAAATTCCTATATGAAACGATTCACCAAAGATATTTCCTGAATGAAGTTAAAGGGGGTATATGGATACATTGACGATCGATGATATTATCAATCAGGCATTGAAGCTGGGCGCATCCGACATTCATGTTAAAACCGGCAAGCCGCCTTATCTGAGAATCAACGGCGAGCTTATTACGATGGATATGCCGTCGTTTGATAAAACAACTTTAAACAACGTGATCTTAGGCATGTTGTCGGAAGAACAAAAGGCCACATTATTTAAAAATAAGGAACTCGATTTTTCTTTTCGCAGTACGCAGGATTATCAGTTCCGTGTGAATGTCTGCTACAGCCAGGGTTTGATTGTAGCTAATTTAAGAATCACAGTCGACGAGATTAAAACGCTGGCACAGCTGGGGCTGCCGCAAGTGATCAATGAATTGTGTATGAAGCGTAAGGGTCTGATCCTTATTTCTGGTACAGCTGGCAGTGGTAAAACCACGACGTTGACCTATATGATCGATTATATCAATCGCGAACGCCGATGCAAGGTCATCACCATTGAGGATCCGATTGAATATTGTCACACATCTAGAAACAGTTTAGTTATCCAGCGTGAAGTAGGGGCGGATACTAACTCATTTAATGACGCTTTAAAATACGCGCTGCGCCAGGATCCGGATGTGTTGGTTATCGGTGAAATGCGCGATTTGGATTCAATCGCCATGGCCTTGACCAGCGCCGAGACCGGCCATCTTGTGTTGGCGACCGTTCATGCCTCGGATGCCGTCGAGACGATCAACCGCATCATCGACGTCTTTCCGATGGACCGTCGCCAGCAGATCAACGTGCAATTAGCCGGCAACCTGATTGGTGTTGTTTCCCAGTCGCTGGTACCTTTGAAAGAAGGCAACGGCCGTGTCTTGGCAACAGATGTTATGATCGCGACGGTTGCCATCCAGAACTTGATTCATCGGGGCGCGTTAAATGAAATCCGCGGTCAGATGGATGCGAGTGTTCATGGTTCGAGCCATACGCTGGAGCGTTGTTTGGCCGACATGATCCGCAGAAACTTGATCACCAAGGAAGCAGCTCTTAAGTACACCAAGAATCCCCGCGATCTGGAATTCTTTATAAAGACCGGGGAGGCGGCGGCGCTCAATACTTTTACACCAAGCCAGTGGGATGAGCTTTATAAAAAGTCGGTTCTTATCATCGACCGTGATCAACAGCATCGCGCCCAAACCGAGGAAAAACTTAAGGCGCGCGGGTTTACCACCGTCCACAGTCTGGGCAAGAATAAAGAGACTATGGATAAGCTCCAAGCTCTGCGGCCGGATATTGTGGTGTTGGATGTCGTCTATGAATTTAAGCTAACGGCAGATTTTTGCCGGGAGATCAAGGCCCTTAATTTTAACCCTCAGCTGATCTTGACGGCCGAAACTATTCAGTCGAAGGACGCGGCTGAGTCAGCGCAGAAAGCCGGCGCCGACGGGCTTGCAGTTAAGACCAACGATTGCGAGCTGTTGATTAAGGTCATGACCAAACTGGATTTTTCAACCGTTTCGAATACTACGGATGGAAAAACTCTCTTGGCGGGGTAAAAGTTCTCGACTCACCTCATCCCCGGGGTGGGGTAGGTCGTCAAAAGTGGAGAAAATTATGCGACAGTTATTATTTGTCTTTGTGTTCTTTGTTGTGTTTTGTGTCACACCCGTTTGGGCAGAGACTCAAGGCGCGGATACGGAATTTACCGCAGCTGTAATCAAAGAACAAAATGTGACGTTTGCTGTTGTGTTCGTCAAGAATTCCGTATTGGATGATAAGAAAACCGCGGATAGTGTCATCGAGATACTCGAGCCTAGTTTTGGAGGGATACCGGTTATCCTTATGGTTCAAGATTCAGCGGGAAGATCCAGTTATTACGGACGCCAGGATATTGTGGAATTTCTTGCTAATACACCGATCGAAAGCATGCCTTGGAAGAAGTATGCGTTAAAGCAAGTAGAAATGCAGTCTAACCCTCCTCCCACCGGGGGTGAGGGAGGTCGGTAATCCTTTTCTTTCTCTACGATGTAGCTGTTATTTCTTCGTTAGCTTTCTAAGTTATGGAGGCTGAATATTATGTCAGAAACTGGAATAGTTGCTATATATGCAGGAGTCAACGCAGTACTTATTCTTGCGCTCGCTTATAATGTTGGAAGGCATAGACAGCGTACAGGCGCTTTGGCATGTTTTTATTATTCGGTTACGAGTTAAGATTTTAACATGAAAATTTTTTCTTTTGAAACTGTGAGAAGAGAAAATGGATAATATTTTTTTAATTAAGACTTTATATGAATCCTTTCGTAAGAAAGATTACGATACCGTTCGCCAATTGTGTTCATCGGATATTGAATGGATTCAAAACAAAGGTTTTCCAAACGGGGCGCATCATAAGGGGATTGAGACGGTCATTGAGAAAGTATTTAAGGGTTTTGCTAATGACTGGAGCTCTTTTGGTTTTGAAGCAAAAGAATATTTAGGTAGTGATTCAACGGTCACGGTCTTAGGACATTATTATGGACAGCATTTAAAAACAGGCAAGAATTTTAAAGCTTCAACCGCGCATGTTTATAACATCCATCATGGAAAAGTGATTCGATTCAGGCAGTACACTGATACCCAAATCATCGTGGCCTCAATGCAGTAGTATTAAACTTTCTAAAAGGGAAACGGCACTATTTATCAATGAATGATTCCGAATTTAAGAAAATTGTGCGCAAAGGTTTTGATGAGGCCTCTGCTGGATATGATAAACCGGCGATGAAGTTCTTCGATCATAGCGCCGAGCATTTGGTTGGATCGTTGGCGCTTAATGGCCACGAACATCTTTTAGATGTGGCAACCGGAACAGGTAAGGCCGCGATTGCCGCGGCCAGGCGTTTAAAGTACGGACATGTGACGGGAGTCGATTTGTCCGAAGGGATGCTTCAATGCGCCCAAGCCAAGGCTGAGCGCGCCAATCTCAAAAATATTTTATTTAAGTGTTCGGATATTGAAGAGCTAACTTTTCCTGAGAATACATTTGACGGAATATTATGCAGCTTCGGCATGTTTTTCTTTTCAGATATGGAGGGTGTTCTTAAGAAATTGATCCCGGCAATGAAATCCGGCGGATGCGTTGCCATGACAAGTTTTGCCGGCGGGTCTTTTCGTCCGCTTGCCGATTTAACTCTGGAGCGCTTTAAACAGTACGGCGTCAAACTTCCGGATTCTTACACATGGCAAAGGCTCGATAGCCACGAGAAGCATGTCCATCTGCTTAATGCCGCCGGGCTTAAGAACATTTCCTCCTATACAAAGCCAATGGGTTATTATCTGCCCGATGCCGATGCGTGGTGGGACATAGTGACGTACACAGGTTTCCGCAGTTTCCTGAATCAGCTTTCTCCCGATCAGGTTAATCGTTATAAAGAGGAACATCACAAAGAAATAAGCCAAACAGCGGACGGCAAAAACGGAATAAAACTGAACGTCGATGTTATTTTTACGATGGGGTATAGATGATCCTGCTCAAAAACGACGGAATCAATAGAAGGTTCTTGACCTTTCCTTTTCTTGTTTCAAATCTCAGAGAGATTTGAAACCTTGATTGGTCAGAAGTTGGTCAAGAAGGTGTCCAATGGACGAACAACAGCATAAAGACATCCTGCATGGCGTAACGCTCGAGGCCATGATGAACCGATTGCTCAAGAAGCATGGCTGGGAGGGGCTTTACAGCCGCATCAGGATCAATTGTTTTGCCAAAAATCCCAGCATTAAATCCAGTTTGGTTTTTCTGCGCAAGACTCCATGGGCCAGGGCAAAGGTTGAAAATCTTTATATCTATTTGAAGCCCCAAGACCGGCAGGATCATCCTCTCCCACCGGGGTGAAAAGCGATGATCAACGAAACCCTTGAAGCACGCTAATCTGTGTAGTAACATCATCATCACTGTTATGAACGCTTCGCTTACCCCCAAAGCACAATCCTGTCTGCCGAAAGGCAGTCACTCCGGAATAACCGAGGGGGAATTATATGAATAAACAGACTAATTTCTTTACACCAACTATTTTTCAAGGGAAATCGATCCGCCGTTTCTGGGATGACGCAAAAGAGAAATGGTATTTTTCCGTTGTTGATGTGGTTGAAGCTCTTACTCAAAGCCCTAATTCGCGCAGTTATTGGAAGGTTTTAAAAAATCGTCTTAAAAAAGAAGGAAGTGAGGTGGTTACAAAATGTAACCAACTGAAAATGCAAGCGGCAGACGGTAAATATTATTTGACTGATGCCACGGACACAGAGGCGATGTTTCGTATCATCCAATCTATTCCATCGCCCAACGCCGAGCCGTTCAAATTATGGCTTGCCCGCGTCGGTTATCAACGCATCGAGGAAACCGTTGATCCCGAGCGAGCCATCCAGCGGGCTATGCAGACCTACCTTAAAAAAGGATATTCGCCGGACTGGGTCAATATGCGGCTTAAAACTATTGAGCTGCGTAAAGCCCTGACCGATGAATGGCTCAAGCGCGGTGTTAAAGGTCCGGATAAATTTGCAATTCTTACCGATGACATCAGCTTTGCCTGGGCAGGGATGAAAACAAAGGATTACAAGAAGTTCAAGGCGCTTAAGAATGAAAACCTGCGGGACAATATGACAAATTTAGAATTGGTCTTAAACATGCTGGCCGAGGCAAGTGCCACTGAGATATCGCATGTCAAGGAGCCGAAGACTTTCCCGGAAAACCGTAATGTTGCACGTGAAGGTGGAACCGTGGCTGGGAAAGCCAGAAAAGACATTGAGCGACGGACGGGAAAGAAAGTCATAAGCAAAGAAAATTTCTTAAGTTATAAGAAACAAGAGCTATTTAAATAATTTGCTTCTCGAGCGTGGTCATCGGTGATGTTTTAAGTCATCCTCACCTCCGGGGTGGGGGGTGATTAATCATTTTTATGTTTCCGTTTTAATCTATTGTCCGTAATCAGGATAACACTATGAGTATTGCCCGGCTTGCTTTTGAAAATAGAGATACTCTCCTTCAGTTAAAAATCAGCGGTAATTGGCTGATTTCTTCCGGCATCTATTCCCGCCAGGAATTTTCCAGAACTATCGAGACCAACGCGCAGATCAAAGAGGTCGCCATTATTGTCGAGGAAGACACCCAGTGGGACAGCGGGTTGATTTCATTTCTTTTAAAATTTATCCGTGAATGTGAATATAAGAAAATTTCGGTACAGCGCCAAAACCTGCCTGACAAGATTCAGAAAATGTTGAATCTGGCGCTCAGGGTGCAGGAGCGCAATATTGTCAGGGAAACGCAAAATTTAACCACCCTCGAGCAGATTGGCGATTTGGCGTACAATTCCTCGCGCAGTTTTAAAATCTGGATGGATTTTTTAGGCGAGATCGCTATTGCCTTCAAGCGTTTTGTCACCGGCAAAGCATATTTTCGCAGTCATGAGTTTTGGGGGATCGTACAGCGCTGCGGGGTTGAGTCGCTGCCATTGGTGTCGTTGATCAGTATTTTAGTGGGTATCATCCTCGCGTTCGTGGCTGTTATCCAGTTAAAAATGTTTGGCGCGGAAAGTTTTGTGGCCGATATCGTCGGCATTTCGATGGTTCGAGTGCTTTCGGCGATCATGGCTGGAATTCTGATGGCTGGGCGAATAGGCGCGTCCTTCGCCGCCGAGCTCGGGCTTATGGAATCTAACGAGGAGATTGACGCGTTTAAAACACTGGGTGTTTCGCCGGTCGAATTTCTTGTCTTACCGCGGGTTCTGGCAATGCTTTTAATGATGCCGGTATTGACTGTTTACGCCGATGTTATGGGAATTCTGGGCGGGCTGTTGGGCAGTGTCGGCATGATGAAAATTAATCCGATGGAATATCTGGACCACACCCAGAACGCAATTAAAATGTCTTATGTCTGGATCGGGCTGATTCACAGTGTTGTCTTTGCTATTTTGATTGCGGTCTCCGGATGCTTAAGAGGAATGTATTGCCAGCGCACCGCAGCCGGCGTGGGAGCGGCAGCGACATCAGCCGTTGTCACCGGCATTACCGGCATTGTGATCGCGACGGCTATTATTACCTTTATTTGTCAGGTTATCGGGATCTAGTTTATGGGCCAGGAAAAAACATCCGCTATTCGTGTTGAAAATTTGACCATCGGTTACGGTGACCGTACGATTTTAAAAAATTTAAATTTTACGGTCAACCGCGGCGATATTTTTATTATCATGGGCCCCAGCGGCTGCGGCAAGAGCACGCTTTTAAAAAGTTTGATCGGCCTTAATCCGCCATGGGCGGGGCGTGTGTTCTTCGGGGCGGAAAGTTTTTGGGAAAAAGAGGAGGACGAGCGCCAGGTGCTCATGCGAAAGTTTGGCGTTTTATATCAGGGCGGAGCGTTGTGGAGTTCACTGACGCTTAAAGAAAATGTGGCGCTCCCGCTGCAGCTTTATACAAATCTTCCGGCGGCAAAAATCCAGGCGGAGGTGGACCTTCGCCTGTCCTTGGTGGGCTTAGACGGTTATGATGATTTCTACCCGTCGGAGATAAGCGGCGGCATGCGAAAGCGCGCCGGGCTTGCCCGCGCCATCGCGCTTAATCCCGAGGTTATTTTTTTTGATGAGCCTTCCGCGGGGCTGGATCCTGTGAGCGCGCAGCATCTGGATGAATTAATCTTGCAGTTAAGAGACGCGATGGGCGCCACGATTATTATTGTCACGCATGAATTAGCTAGCATATTTGCGGTTGGCAGTAATTCAATATTTCTTGACGCCGAGACGAGAACGATAACCGCCGGCGGCCGCCCGCAGGAGTTACTGGAAACATCCAAAGACCCCAAGGTGATTGAATTTTTGACGCGCGGAAAAAAACAAGGAGTTTCTTCATGAGTAAAAAGGTTAATAAAACAGCCATCGGGTTGTTTGTCTTAACCGGGATCGTTCTGCTTATCTTGTCGATCCTGGTGTTCGGTTCTGGATCGTTGTTTAAAAGCACTTACAAATATGTTTTATATTTTGACGGTTCGCTTAAGGGCTTATCCGTCGGCGCGCCGGTGACTTTTCGCGGGGTCAAGATCGGTTCGGTTAAGCACATCGGCCTGGTTTACAATGAAAACGCCCGGGAAATTGCGCTGCCGGTCATTATCGAGATTGAACAACGCATTAAAGGGGCGCCGAGTTTAGGCGATCCGGACAGTGACAAGAAGATGATTGCCCTGGGATTGCGCGCGCGTCTCGAAATTCAGAATTTATTGGCCGGGCAATTGATGATTTCTTTTGATTTCTACCCCGACAAGGCGCCGGTGTTCTACGGATTAAAGAATGATTATCCAGAATTGCCAACGGTTCCGGTATCGCAGGATTTTCTGGAATTGTTTAACGACTTACCCATCAAAGATATCACCATGAACCTGACCGATACGCTCAGGGGCATGAACAAGATCGTCAATTCAAGTTCGCTGGAATCCGGATTAAAGGAATTAAACGGCGCGCTTCGCGAATTGAAAGATGCCAGCCATTCGGTAAGGATGTTAACGGAATACTTAGAACAGCATCCTGAGGCTTTGCTCAAAGGAAAAACTGGTAAGGGAGAATAATATGAACAACAAGCTCGCGTATTTATTTACAGTCGTCCTGATTTTACAGGCTGGCTGTGTTTCCGTTTCTGCCAGCCGTGATCCGCGTTTTTACGGGATAGCGGCGCTTGAGGATAATAAGATTAAGCCGATTAACTTATCGTCGGACTTTGCTGTTGCAGTCAGCGTAATTAAAATCCCTGAATATCTCAATCGTCCGCATATTGTAACGCAGGACAAAAATCATCAAATGCATTTTTCCCAATTTGACCGTTGGGCTGAGTCGCTTGACAACGGCATGACGCGGGTCATTAAGGAAAACATCGCTTATATTCTTCCTCGCGCGCGGATTGTCAGCTATCCTTTGGATTTTCCGTCTGATGCGGCCTTTCGCCTTGAAATGGAAGTCACTCGCTTTGAGTTGGATCTTACCGGGGAATTGTTGCTTGCTGTCCAATGGGCTGTTGTCGACGTGGGTTACCCAAAGAACACGGTCATCAAAAGGTCTGAATTCCGTGTGCCTGTCGAAAATAAAAATTATGCTGGCGCGGTCAATGCCTTAAGCGCCGCGTGCGCCTCTTTAAGCAGCGAGATTGCCCAGATGATATTTCGAATGAGCGAGGTTGTTAATCCGTGAAGGTATTGTGTAGGATTAGATAGGGTGGGCGTAACAAGGATAGATTCGAATTAATTCAAAAAATAAAAATAGCATTTAGTTTCTTAAACAAGGAGAAGGAATATGAGATTTAATATTCGGGGGATTTTGGTTGCGGCAGTCATCATGGCGGTTGCGGGCCTGTTTCAAACAGGTTGCGCGCCGCAAAAAGTGACGAAGGATACAGTCGTTGTGCTTGAAACGACGAAGGGCATCATTGAACTGTCGCTAAATCCCGACGTGGCGCCCAAGGCCTGCGATAATTTTGTCAAACTTGTTAAGAGAGGATATTATGATGGTCAAATTTTTCATCGTGTCATCAGAGGATTTATGGTGCAAAGCGGGGACCCCAGCGGCACGGGGTTGGCAGGCGAAAGCGCCTCGGGCCTGGAGTTTGAAAATGAACTGAGCGCGTCAGTGCAGTTTAATCGCCCCGGCATACTTGCCATGGCCAACCGTGGGCCCGACACCAATGCCAGCCAGTTTTTTATTACAGTCGCGCCAAGGCCTGAGCTTAACATGAAGTACACTATTTTCGGTGAGGTTATCTCCGGCATCGAAGCGGTCCAGGACATGCAGGGCACTCCTGTCGACGGAAATTTCCGCCCTTTGAGCGAACAGAAAATTAATAAGGCGTATATTAAAAATGCGGGGTTTTCTTTAGGTTAAGCGTGAAGAAGGATGCCGTCTCTTTAGAAATAAAAAATGACAACTGCGGCATAAAAAGCACAGAGTTTTAATGGATAAATCAAACCGGCATTATCTTAAGAATACAAAGGAGAATCTTTGATGAAGAATGTAGAACAGCAGGGTGATCTGCGGGAAGTTCTTAACAATACTCTGATTAAGGATTTTATGATTTTACCGCCGATCATTCTTAACTATAACGAGAGTTTTTCGAGGGTTGAGCAGATCTTGCGTGAAAAGGGGATCAAACATTTGCCGATTTTGGATGAGAACGGGCGTTTGGGGGGATTGATTACGCTTTCTGACCTTTACCGCACCTGCTCGCCACGGCGCACTATGGACGGTTCATATGTCTATGATAAAGCGCAGTTGGATAATTTTATTCTTAAGAATGTCATGACCCCGAATCCAAAAACTTTGATGGCCGACAACACGCTTAAAGACGCGCTCGAGGTGATGACCTTTGGCGGGTTTGGATGCCTTCCCATCGTCGATGATGACCGCCGCATTGTGGGGATCGTGACTCAAACAGACATCATCCGCATCGTCAGTTCGGCCATGGGGGTTTATAAGGGAAAGAGAAAATAATTGTTGGGCGTTTTGCGCGGGGCGCTTTGCGTTGTGCGCTTAGAGGTTTGATTCCTTCCCTAAACGCTTTGCGCCAAACGCTAAGAGCTCTTCAAAGTTTTTGATTTCTTTGGGCATCTGTTGTACGATGTCTCCGTTATGACAATCCATCTACTTACCCCCAAAGCGCAATCTCGCCGGAAATATTTAAGGGGGTATTCCATGAAAAAGGAAGTCATCGTTCAGTTAAACAGAAAATTTGAAGATGCTGCTTATCAAAAAGATGGCGTCGAATACTGGATGGCTCGTGACATTCAGAAGCTTTTGGATTACGACGAGTGGCGGAATTTTCTGAAGGTCATCAGTAAGGCCAAGTCTGCCTGCCTTAATTCAGGCCAGAATATTGCTGACCATTTTGTTGACGTCAACAAAATGATCGATTTGGGGAAAGGGGCGCAAAGAGAAGTCGACGACATGATGCTTACCCGTTACGCCTGTTATCTCATTGCCCAAAACGGTGATCCTCGTAAAGATCAGATCGCCTTTGCCCAAAGTTATTTCGCCATTCAAACGCGTAAACAGGAATTGCTGGAAGAGCGCATAGCTTTGATTGAGCGCATGAATGCTCGCGAGAAATTGGCCGCGACTGAAATGGAATTATCCAGCATCATTTACCAGCGCGGAGTGGATAGTCAGGGTTTCGCGCGCATCCGCAGCAAAGGCGATGAAGCGTTGTTTGGCGGCCGCACCACTTTTGAAATGAAAAGAAAATTGGGAGTGCCGCAAGAACGGCCTTTGGCCGACTTTCTTCCGACTATTACTATTAAGGCCAAGGATCTCGTCGTTGAAATTACAAACTTCAACGTTAAGAAAAAAAATCTGCGCGGTGAAACGACGATCGTGTCAGAGCATGTTAAAAATAACAAAGACGTCCGCGGCCTTTTGTCCAAAAGCGGAATCAAGCCTGAGGAGCTTCCGCCGGAGGAAGATATCAAGAAACTTGAACGGCGACTAAAGACGGATCATAGAAAACTGGCCGTAGCCGCAAGTAAGCTGTCTCGGCCAGAATTCAAGTGAGATATTTTAGGAACGTAGTAGTTCAATGAGCAAAACGCATCAAAATATCGATGACAATCTTGCCCGGTGGATCAGGGAGCAGCATATGTTTTTTGTTGCGACTGCGCCGTTGGCCGTCAATCATTCTCCTAAGGCGCGTCCAAAATCGTCGGGTTGCACGGGAAGAGTGAATCGTTTTCAAGGGACACTCGTGACATTGTTTTAAAAGATTAAGATTAAAGAAAGGGAAGCGTTATGACTCGTAGATTTAAAATGCCAGTTTTATCAGCCGTAACTATTTTTTTTATTGGGATAAATTCGGTCACCGTAAATGCCGGGATCTGGGACAGGATCAATCAGGCGACCCAAGCTGTTTCTCAGGCGCAGTCCGTCGGGCAAACGGCCGGTCAGGTGGGATCTGCTTTGAAAAGAGGGGCTTCCAACGCCTCTACCTCCGAAGGTAAATCCAAGCGAAAACCCAAGAGCGGTTCGCAAAACCAATTTCCGTTGACCGAGACAACTAATCCCATCAAGGGAACGTGGGGCGATAAGGTCACTTGTTCAGGTCCCAATTCTGTCACCTGCCAGAACGGAATGGACAATCTGGTTAATTGCTCTCACCAAACGAAGGGTTATTATTTCCGTCTTTTGGCTGATAATCTTGAGCAGAAACTGAAGGAAGATTACGCAGAAGAAGACCTGGTTCTTTTAAGGGAAGATATCCAATCGGTTAAAGCGGCCATCGACTCCGATGTGGTCGTTGATGCTGATCCGAATGAACGCAGCCGCTATCTTTCATGGTTGAGCGATGACGACCAGAAAGAGATCAACGGTCTTAACATAAAATACGTAAACGAAGTCAGAGACGATTGTGATAAACGTTTCGGCGGCATGTCGCAGTTCAGCCATTAATATTATCTCGGGAGATATGATGACAACTTTTCGTGCACTAGTTGCGCTGCTATTTCTTTCTGTCTTAATTTCTGGTCCATCTCCATCCTTTGCCCAGACTGATTGGACGCCGGTCGATCCTAAACACGATGACCCCGTTGTTCGAACTCCAGCCGTTTGTATGATGTATCACTTCGGCACCGACAAGAGTGATCCGCTTTATCCGGGGTCGTATAATAATCTCGCGATAGGAACGGACGGAAACATTTACGGCGCCTCTTCCAACGGCGGCTGTGCCGCCTGTCACGGGATGGTCTTTCAAATGACTCCCGATGGGGAATTTTCTATTAAACATGTTTTTAACGGCATTGACGGCGACGGGCCTTCGGGCGGGTTGGCCGGCTCCGGTGATCTGTTTTATGGAACGACCTACGGCGGAGGTAAAGTCGAGTATTCTTATTTGGGGAAAGGATATACTAAGTACAACAAGACGGGAACGATTTTTTCCTATTCGGCTGGCAGCAATGGGATCACTCCGGTTTGGAGTTTCCGCAACGGCTGGTTGCGCAGGGTCGGCAAAGATGACCCTCCGCATACCGAGAAGGAAAAAAAGGACGCTCCTGGTTCTTATCCTGTCTCGGCGCCCGTCACAAACTTAAGCGGTCAGACCATGGGAGTCACCAGCTATGCCTGGAATCAGCGTTACGGAAGTTTGTATTCGCTGGAAGGCGGCTTTACTGCTGTTGAAAACATGGACGGCAGCAAGGCGCTTAAGCTCTACAGTCTTTCGCCGGGCGTCACGGACAATAATTTTTATGGTACCGCGGCCTATGGTTCGAAGGGGCATCTGCATGGTGCGATTTTCAAAACATCCGGCGGGCCGTTAGAGGTCATCCATGAGTTTAACGGCGACGACGGCTCTGGGCCTACCAATGTTATTCAAGGTAAAGACAAGAAACTTTATGGAACAACTTATTGGGGCGGTATGTACAAACATCGGCTTGGTGTCCTTTATCAGATGAATGCCGATGGAAGTGACTATAAAATTTTTCACCATTTCAACGGCGCCCAAGGTTCGCAGCCCGTCTCCGCCCTGGTGTGGGGGAAAGACAACAAGCTTTACGGCACGGCCCGTTTCGGCGGCACGGGTGGAAGCGGTTTGCTTTATCGCATCGACCGAGACGGCAAAAATTATACGGTGCTGCATAATTTCAAGATGTACATCACGGGAAGAGCGCCTTTGGGCAACATGGTCCAGCATAAGAATGGTTATTTTTACGGCACCACTTCTCTGGGCGGGCGCCACAACGGCGGCGGCATTTTCCGGTTGGATGTCGGGTACGCTCATCCTGAAGCGATGGAACCCGCCGGAAGTCGTTGGTGCTGTTCTCTGGGGCAGGGGCTTGTATCGAGCACTATTCTTGATCCATCGCAACTTAAAGGGCATAAATACGGAACGCAGAAATTCGGTGATCCCGTGGGGTTCGTATATACCAACCGCGCCGGTCTTTTAGACATCGGGCACGTGCGCGATATGATCGATCTGACGAGGTATATTTATTTTTGGCTTATGACGTCCGATCGCAATAATCTCGCATTAAAGGGATTCCCCGACGGGTTTGTGCGGCCGATCCAGCTTCCTATGGATCAGGATGAGGTGTTGCGTCTTGCCGGAGCTATGGCGTATATGCTCGGGTTGTCTCATGAGCTCATTACCTGGAAGATGTATTTTCATAAAGATGAAGGTGAAGGTCGTCCGTTTTCCTTGCATAGAATGCCGCAGGACTGGTCGTCGTTCTCACCGGAAGATTTGGTCTCGAACATGGTGGGTATTGTGATCGCCTGGCGGGTGCTTCAGTTAAATTGTGAAAAGGATTTTGACGAGGCTGTTGATATAGAGATGGAAAAAATGATGAAGGAGATCGATGCTCAGCCGGCTGAAAAGACACAGCGGGTGCTCGATTATGTGGAGGGTTTCCGTTTCGGTCCCAAGAACGGTAAATGGTTTACGGAAAACTCATTTTGGGAAACATTGTGGCGCCGTAATTTTTACGCAAACCCGTGGCTGGTCCCTTATGAAAGTCTGGGCGCGTACCGTCCCAGATGGCTTAACACCAGGGTCTTTGAGCCGTATTATAAATATTTTGATTTTGTCGTCAAAACAACGGTTGAAGGCGAGAACGGCATTTTTATGGAAAGAATTTACAAGAAGGTTGAGGAGATGCGACTGCAGTACGAGAAGGACTATCCCGGCATGACCAAATGGCCTTAATGTGTCACAAGAGTGACACATTAATCTCCTGTGCCGCGATTTACTTCAATCGGCCATCAGGCCGAAGTCATCAAGGTCTCAAGGTCATCAAAGGTAGCTGGATACTTTCCATTGAAAGGTAGCAGGTTACATTCTAAGATTATTTTTAGTTTAGGGAACCACTAATCAAAAGGAGAAAGTAATGAAAACGGTTAAAGGTATAAAGATGTTCTTTGTAATGAATGTATTTTTGTTAACGGGCGCTGTAACGGGTTATGCCGAGGATGCTCCTATAACGGTTGTTGATGATGCTGTTGGTGCTGTTGTTACTGAAGTTAATGCCGTAGTTGATGCCGCAGTTCAAGAAGCCGCTCCCGTAGCTGCTTCTCAAGATGCTGCAGTTACTCCGACAGAACCGATGGCAATGTCCGAAGAACAAAAAGCCATGATGGAGCGCATGAAGGAATTTTCAACGGTTAATGAACATCATGATTTGCTGAAATCCCTCGTTGGAACATGGAAGACTACTGTTAAATTTTGGATGGATCCTGCCGGCCAGCCGGAAGAATCTGAAGGAACAAGCGAGGCTAAGATGATCATGGGCGGACGATTTGTTGAGCAAGCCTATAACGGTACAGCCATGGGTCAGCCGTTTGAAGGCCGCGGGCTCGTCGGTTATGACAATCTTAAAAAAGAATACACCTCGATCTGGTTTGACAATATGTCCACAGGCATCATGACTGGCGCCGGGCAATATGATCCCGCGACCAAGGTTATGACGGAAGAAGGCAGTATGTCATGCCCGATGACTCAGGAGACGCATCGTTGGAGTAAGAATGTAACGACGTTTACCGACGAAGATCATTACACGTATGAGTCGTTCATGAAAGATAAAGAAGGCAAGGAATTCAAGGCCATGTCGATTACGTATAGCAAGGTTCAACCATAAAGTAATTTTTTGTAAACCTTCCCCGCCCCGGGGGTGGGGAAGGTTTAGTTTATGCTTATGAAGCTCACCCGATATTCAGCTCTTCTGTTATTATTTTTTTGCGTGTCTCCCCGTAATCTTTCGGCTTCAACTGAGGAATTAACCATCGCGGTTGCGGCTAATTTCCAATATGCCTTCGAAGAAATAAAAGAGTCGTTTCAAAGTCAAACGGGTATCCGTATTAAAGAAATTATAGGATCATCGGGAAAGCTGTTTGTTCAGATCGAAAATGGCGCGCCGTTCGATGTTTTTATAAGCGCGGATATGGATTATCCGCAAGCATTGCGCGACAAAGGCTTGACGTATGGTGAACCAAAAGTTTATGCCTACGGTGCCCTGGTATTGTGGACGGTCAAGAAAATGAATTTGTCTAAGGGGTTGGCCTTGTTAGCTGACCCGTCGGTAAATAAGATCGCGATTGCCTCACCGGAAATTGCGCCTTACGGCCGTCAGGCCGTACGCGTGCTGGAGTATGAGAAAATTTACGAGCAGGTTAAGCATAAACTTGTTTACGCTCAGAGCGTTGCTCAGGTTAATCAATTTATTTTTTCACAAGCGGCTGATATGGGGTTGACCGCCAAATCATCGGTTTTTGCGCCGTCTTTGAAGGGCCAGGGAACGTGGATCGAGGTGGATAAAGATATTTACGAACCGATTGCTCAAGGTGCCGTCATCCTTAAACATGCTTCAGCGAACAATGGACGAGAGGCTCAGAAATTCTTAGACTTCATTTTTTCCAAAGATGGCCGTGCGGTTCTTGAGAAATATGGTTATGCGTTGCCCATTTAATTTTAGAGTATTAAATGTTGGTATTGCGAAAAATGAAGTGACGAAGCAAGCAAGTTGAGCGGATAGAGTCGTCTTAACCTAACTGGAAAATGAGTAGTGAATAAACTTCAAGGAATTATTACTGGTATCCGATCTTCGGAGAATATATCCATTGTTTCTGTGGATGTGAACGGGGATGTCTTTAGTTCCATCGTTCTCGAGGGAAGTAAAATTCCGCTGAAATATAAAGTGGGCGAACGAGTCACGTTGTTGTTTAAGGAAACGGAAGTGGGGATTGCCAAGAATCTGACGGGATCAATAAGTTTTCGCAATCGTTTTCGGTCTGTCATTCGGAAAATCGAACGGAGTCTGATTTTAACAAAGGTCACGATGGAATATAAAAGTCACGCGATTGATTCCGTGATCACAACCCAATCGGCCGTGGAATTAAATCTTCAGGATAGCGATCAAGTTGAATGGCTGGTTAAGGCCAATGAAATGACATTGTTGAAGGATCAATAAATGACGATGGATTTTAATCCGCTTGTGCTGACATTTAAGTTAGCGGCGGTGACAACGCTGGTTCTTGTTGTGCTCGGCGTTCCGCTTGCTTATTGGGTTGCCTTCACATCCAGCCGCTGGAAATATTTTGTCGAGCCGCTTATCAGTATGCCGCTCGTTCTGCCGCCTACCGTTTTAGGTTTTTATATCCTTCTTCTGTTTAGCCCGCGGTCTTTCTTGGGAAATTTCCTGGAAACATTCTTCCACATCAAGGTTGTATTTACGTTTTTAGGTTTGCTTATCGGGTCAGTTTTATTCAGCCTGCCGTTTATGGTTAATCCGATCAAGGCGGGGTTTCAATCGTTTCCAAAGTCGCTTATGGAAGCTTCTTACGTTTTAGGTAAATCCAAACGTGAAACATTATTTAAGGTGATCCTGCCAAACATGAAACCGGCCCTTTGGACGGGAATCGTGATGGCCTTTGCTCACACCGTCGGTGAGTTCGGCGTTGTGCTCATGATTGGTGGAAATATTCCGGGTGAAACCAGGGTTGCCTCGATCGCGATCTTTGATAACGTGGAGGCATTGCGTTACGCCGATGCGAATGCCTATTCGATCGTTTTGATTTCCATTTCATTTGTTATGCTGTTCGTTTTAAATTTTATCAACCGAAAAGATTTTAAGGTTATCGGATGATCACACTCCGGGTTAAGAAAAAATTATTATCTGCCGACGGGCCGATTGGCCTGGATGTGGATGTCCAACTCCATGGGCCTGAGATCGTGACCCTATTCGGGCCGTCGGGGGCGGGGAAGACATCCATCCTGCGCATGGTGGCCGGTTTAATGGATCCCGATGAAGGATATATTGAAGTCAACAACGATGTCTGGTTCGACAGCAAAAATGGGATCAATAAGCCTGTTCAAGATAGGCAGATCAGTTTTGTTTTTCAGGACCAGAATCTTTTTCCGCATATGACCGTCGAGGAAAACCTGCGCTATGCGCTTGGCGATAAAAAAGACGGACATCTGATCATTGATTTTCTTAAAATGGTTGATCTTGCCGCGTTGAAGAGCCAGAGGCCGCACATGCTGTCCTTTGGACAAAGGCAGAGGGTCGCTTTGATCCGCGCGCTGTTACGAAAACCGAAGATCTTTCTTTTGGATGAACCCCTTTCATCGTTGGATGTGCCGTTGCGTTTGAAACTGCAGGATGATATTCTGGCGCTGCACCGCAAGTTTGAAGTTCCCACCATTTTTGTGACTCATGATTTAAGCGAGACCTTTAAATTGTCGCAGCAGATTTTATTTTTGGAACAAGGGAAGATCTCCAAATCCGGCAAGCCCAGCGATATTTTTGGTGATGGTTTGAGCGGAAAATTCAAGTTTGTTGGCAGTATTTTGGAATTAGTGCGGGAAGGTTTTCTTTTTATTGTCACAATCCAGATCGGGCAAAACTTAACGAAAGTGGTAGCAACCGAAGATGAAATCAAAGGTATTAATATCGGTGACCGAGTGATCGTTTCCGCCAAGGCATTTAATCCCATTATTCTAAAAATTTAAAAACCATTTCCCACCCCGGGGGTGGGGGCGGTACAGAGAAAAAAATAGATTTATTTTGAAGATTCAACTATACTATCCTCTCTAAAGCTTAAACGTTTCAGACGATAAGCGCTCTCATTTCCTTCATTCTTCTTGAGATTAAACGGATTAAATGGGTAGTTTCCTAAAACAATTAACTGATGAGGTTGGCTATGAAGACAATTATTACGGGCTTGATTGCTTTTGTTTTTCTTTTTTTAACAAACGTTCCTGCGCAGGCTTTTGTTTTTGTTGATGTGAACAAAGATGGGCACATCGATGATTTTACAAGGTCACAAAGTATTCCACCAGACGGCATTGGGGACCGTATTTCGGATACTAATTCACTTTTGGCCGGACGAGGGGAATTTTTTGATGAGTTTAACGCTTTTAATGTGGACAGCCGAGCCATCATGACCTTTGATTTGTCGGGCTATTTCGGGCAAAGTCTGACGTCGGCTTATCTGACCGGTTATGGGACAAGGGTTGATAACAAAGGTTCATTGGACCCGATCACAGGCCAGTTTTATTTGTACAGCGGCGACGGGCTTGTTGGTTTAAATGATTTTAACGCGACCGCGGATTTCGTGGGAACGAATTCATTTCAGGCCGACCCGCAGAATTTTAATTTAACTCCTTTTCAAATTGATGTCACATCACAACTACAGTCGTTTCTAGACAGCAACAGCCCGTACGCGGAATTTCGTGTGCAATCTTCCTCAGCAACTGTTTTTATTAACGCAGGCGAGACCGATCCTTCTTCAGGTTTTTCAACCGACTCGCGTTGGGGTGGCCCGAAACTGGCGTTGGAATTAAATTCAAACCCGGTTGTACCGGAACCGTCGACATTGCTGCTTTTAGGCGGCGGATTGGCGGCCATGCGATTGAGAAAACGTAAGAAATAATACAATTATAATTGATCGATCAGGCGCAGGGTGTTTCTAAGCAAACTGTGATTTAATTGTTGGGGGCAGGCTTAAGATCCAATGGCCGTAACATTATCCAGTATGAAAATAGACGCCGTCTTTCGATGAATCAAGATAAACTATTGTATTGGGGGTTGGTTGTTGGAACCGTCCTGATTTTCGCTGTCGGGATATGGATATGTTTTTTTGCTAAATCAATATTACTCAATAGAGCAAAGTTGGCAGAACAACGGCTGGGTCCAAAAGCCGTTGTTTTCTTTATTGCCTTGATACGCGCCCTAGGTGTTCTTTTATTGATTATGTGCATTTATCTTTTATTCGGTTTGTTTCGTATTTTGTCGTGCGCATTGAAATAAAACTAACGTAAATAAATGGTGTTGATGTTATTAGCATTACGAATTTGAATTTCTATGGGTATTTACAACGAAATTTATTGCGCGGTTAGAAAAATCCCTAGAGGCCGGGTGGCTACTTATGGGCAGATTGCTGCCATCGTCGGTATTCCAAAGGACGCGCGGCGGGTTGGTTACGCGCTGAGCGCTCTTCTAGATGATTCCGATGTTCCGTGGCAGAGAGTCATTAATGCCAAGGGTGAGATCAGCGAGCGGCCATCTGCTGAGGTGCAGCGTATATTTTTAGAGCAGGAAGGGATAATTTTTACGAAGTGCGCACAGATTGATCTATTACGTTTTCAATGGAAGCCAATGAAGCGTACGCAACGGACAAAGCGTTGATTTTCACATAAAGTTAATAGGTTATTTTTCCGAGTTGATTTAGACCTCGAAATGAATTTCTGCAACCCTTAACACTGCATAGTTTGTACACCCGCCTGTGATCATGTCAATTCCTAAACTTGTGCTATACTTCAAGTGGAACGTTGATCTTTTAAAATTTGGACCTTTACGATTCGTCATCCTTTGCTGTCCCAAGAATCCACATGGCTTCTTGGCAAAGGTGGTGAAGAGCGATGCGCAGATTATGGCTGACTTTGGTACTGGTTTTCCTTCCGACTTTGGTGTGCAAGGCCGATATGCCGGCTTTTAACGACGTTCCCAATACGCATATCCCTCAAAATCTCTTAAAACAAAACGAATTATCCAACACTCAGCATCTTCAAACTGCTGAAGTTCGGTACGGTTTTTCCAATTTACGATTTAATAACGGTCCGGCAGAAATTGTTAAAATTGATCATCAAGCCCGTTTTAAAAACGGGAATTTATTTTCTTTGGAGAAGTCCGCTGAGGCGTCTGGACTGCCGGCTGGTATGACCGTCAAAGATTTTGAGGATATCTGTAATGCCGTTAATGGCGCCAGTCAGCTGGATGATCTTAAATCTGTTCTATCGCAAAATTATTTTCAATTATTGGATGACAAACGCAAGGCCGGAACTTCGCAATATGTTGTCTTGGCGATGGTACAGGCCATGAGGCCTTACAATATTTCCATTATGGATTTTAATATCGCAGACGACCAGGGTTCGCTTGCCGTGAGGGGCCGGTCTTATTTTGGTTCTATTAGCGGTTTGATGACATTGGTCAAACAGGAGGGTGTTTGGAAAATCGATCATGAAAATTGGTATGCCGGTGGCAAGGATTCCATCGATTATATCGCGGCTTCCTTGAATCCTTTAGCGGCCAAGAAAAAATATGTCAGCGTGCATTCCCGCAGTCTTATGTCGCAACTTTCTCCTGATACTAGGCCTAATTACAATAGGCTGGCGCTTTCCAGGGCGCCCTATCACAAGAACGGGCGATCGATCAATTTTGTTTTTATGTTAAAGAAAGCCAATACTCAGGCGGACCGCTCGCCGGATATCTATAATCGAGGCAGCGCCGGTCAAGTTAAAGGCCAGCCGCGCGCGCCCATGCATGTCATGTGGACTGGTTCCAAAAGGCTCATGCCTGAGCAAAAGGTTGTTGATTATCAGTCTCCCGTCGATTTTTCCATCGCAAATTATGATGACGGTTATGCGCCCGGACAATGGAACTTCATCATGCCCACCAAAAAGCCCCGCGAGATCACGGTCTCCATGCTGTGGAATTTTTAAAATTATTACTTCGTTGCTTTCTTAATTTATAACGATTCGCCAACCCTAAAACCCGCCTTGCTTTCCATTCGTGGAGGCTCTATAATTAAGACCATTTTCAAAGTTTAAAGGCGTAATTTTTTATCAAAAGTATTTAAGAATTATGAAAAAGATATGTCTTTAGATCAAGTCGGTGGATTTTTATTGGGTGCCATCCCGATCGGGGTTGGCCTCTGGCAGTTGATGGCTGGAAAAGTGATCACCCGTCCTAACGGAAGGTCATTAGAAGTCTGGGACAAAGATGACTTTGGACCAGACTTATTTTATTTTAGCGTCTTGATGTGGGTGGTGTTTGGAATGGTAATTTGGTGGGCGGTGTTTATCAAAGGGCCAGAGCAATGCCGCAATGAGCAGTTAAAAGCCTGCCCAACCGCCGAGTGCCGGGAAAATTATAAATAAAGTCAATAGGGGGCATTCGAAAAATGTTGATCAGACAACCTGAAGAGCATTACGGTGATCGCACAGGATGGTTGAGGGCAGCGGTCCTGGGCGCCAATGACGGCATTGTTTCGACCGCCAGTTTGATCGTCGGCGTAGCCGCAGCCAATGCGACCCGAGGCGATGTCTTGATCGCCGGATTGGCCGGAATGGTCGCCGGGGCCATGTCCATGGCTGCTGGAGAATATGTGTCGGTTAGTTCTCAGGCGGACACTGAGAAGAATGATCTGGCACGCGAACGCAAAGAACTCGAAACACAATGGCCCACCGAAGTTCAAGAGCTCACCAATATCTATGTGAAGCGCGGGCTGGATAAAAAACTCGCCGGTCAGGTGGCCCAACAATTGATGAAGCATGATGCCTTGGGCGCGCATGCCCGCGACGAGTTGGGTATGTCAGAAATGCGTAATGCCCGTCCGATACAGGCGGCGCTGGCGTCTGCCGCGGCATTTGCGGTTGGGGCTATTTTGCCGGTTGTGCTTGTGCTTGTCGTTCCCGAGAAAAAGCTCATTGTTTTTATTTCCATAAGTTCGCTTTTATTTTTGGCTCTGCTTGGCGGGCTTGCGGCAAAGGTTGGCGGGGCGAACATTCTAAAAGGTGTTGCGCGCGTGACTTTCTGGGGCGCGTTGGCGATGGGAATCACTGCTGCCGTTGGTGCAATTTTTGGGGTGAGTGCTTAAAGAAATTTGAAGCATTCTAAGTTTCTTAAATTATTTAGAGGATTAATTATGAAACATTATCAACTAGTTCTTCCGGAGTTCATGAACGAGCAGGGCGTGCTCTTTGGCGGGTATCTTTTGAAGTGGATCGACGAGTTCGCTTACATCACCGCGAGTCTTAATCATCCGGGCAATCGTTTTGTAACGATCAGCCTCGACAATGTAGTCTTTCGTAAACCGATCAAGGTCGGCTTCATCCTTTGCTTTGAAGTTGTTCAGGGCCGGCTGGGCACGACGTCTGTGAGTTATGATATTAGGGTTTTAAATGCCAAAGAGTCTGTTCCTCCAGAAAAGAGTGAATTGCTATTTGAGACGAATATTGTCTTTGTGAACGTCAACCCCGATGGAAAGAAAGAGCCGATCAAGGTTTCGGCCGTGTAGCAGTTCTGGTTGAAAGAAAAGATTTAAGGAGGTGTAATGTCAAAAGAAAAGCCTACTGTTCAAAGCTTTATGTCAACGAATGTTGAAACCATTTCTGCCCAAAAGACTTTAAAAGAAGCCATCAGTATCATGCAGATCAAAAAGATCCGTCATTTGCCAGTGGTTATGGGCGATCAGGTTGTTGGAATTATTTCTGATCGGGATATTAAGGCCGCATTAAGTATGGACGGCGTTGACCCGGCCAAAAGCCCTGTGCATTATTTTTGTAAGGACGCTGTGTATATAGTAAGCCCGGATATGCCGCTAGATAAAGTTGCCGAGTCCATGGCGCAAAGTCACTATGGTTCAGCCGTTGTCATGAAAGACTCCAAGCTCGTCGGTATTCTTACATTGGTTGATATCTGCAAAGCGCTCTCGTATATCATTCGTGTGCAATTTCATTCTTAAAGGGCAATGGCCGTTGAGCTCAAGCCGGCGGTGAGCGAGTTAGGTGGGTGAACTAACCCCAGTTTGACGGACACAAGAATTCGTGGACAATAGTATCCACGATGATTTGAGTAAATTGTTTTTAAGAACAATAAAATAAGGAAAACATAGATGAATTCTAATCGTTACCCGCCGGGCCCACGTTCATTTTTGTCTTTACGTGTTTATAGGGATCTGTTTCGTGATCCGCTAGGTTTTCTTACCAAGATTTCACGTCAATATGGGGACATTGTTTATATGTCCTTTGGCGGCCGTCGGGATTATCTGCTTCTGAATCCTGAAGATATTCAAACCGTCATTCTGGCACCTGACATTTTTCGCCGTTCGACCTCCCGAGTCTTACGGAAAATACTCAAGCAAGGATTGCTCACCACCGAGATCGAGAACCATGCCGCTCAAAAACGTTATCTACAACCCGCTTTTTATAAGTCCGAGATTGATAAATACGGCTTAATTATGGGAACTTTGGCGCGCAAACTTAGCGCGGAATGGGAAGAAAAAAAGAATGTTGATGTGGCTGATGAGATGAACCGCTTGGCGCTCGACGTCGTAGTCCAAACGCTTCTTGGCTCAGAATTAAGCGCCAACGAGAAACAGGAAATTGTCGATTCGATACAGGTTATCAAGGAATTGACTGATCATAGAAAAACCCCGTTTATTGATCAGCTGTTGTGGAAGCTCCCATTGCCGAGCAACACCCGTTACACTAAAGCGCACGAATGTCTGGACCAAAAGATCTACGATTTAATTCGTATCAAGCGTGAGGGAACACCGTTGCAGAACGATGTAGTGACAACCCTGCTAAAAGCGCAGGCATCCGGGGAGAGTCAATGCCCCTACCAGTCCAATAAGCTCGTGCGCGATGAAGTGATGACGATGTTTCTGACCGGGCACGAGACGGTTGCCTCATCCATGACCTGGATGTGGTTTGTTTTAAACAATTATCCCGATATTGAGCAAAAAATTTATGAAGAATTGGATGTGGTTGTCGGTGCACGCGCTGTCGAGCCTGAGGATGTGCCTAACCTGGAATACTTGCGCAAAGTTTTTTTAGAGACGATGCGTCTTTATCCGCCAGTCTGGGTTATTGTTCGTCACCCGCAAGCAGATACGCAATTGGGAAAGTACGTCATTCCCGCGGGAGCGCATATCAGTTTGTGCCAATATATCGTGCACCGCGATCCCCGATACTTTCCCGATCCTGAGAAGTTTGACCCCGAGCGATGGACGCCGGAGGCGGTCGCCCTTCGCCCGAAGTTTTCCTATTTCCCGTTCGGCGGCGGAAAACGTAAGTGCATCGGAGAGGCATTTGCGATGATCGAAGGAATGATTGTGATCGCAACACTTGCTCAAAAGTGGCAGTTGCGGCGAACCGGCAGTGAGCCGATTGAGATGGAACCCTTGGTTACTTTACGTCCCAAAAACGGAATGAAGATGCAGCTTACTAAACGATTATCTGAGGTACGTTATGAGTCTCTTGTTTGACAATAAGGTAGCGCTGATTACGGGTGCCGCAGGAGGCATCGGCCGTGCCTCGGCCATCGCTTTTTCTAAACAAGGCGCTAAGGTCGTTGCTGTTGACATCGACAGCCGACGGGGCGAAGAGACCGTCCGGTTAATCAAGAACGCCGGACGAGAAGCGGTATTTATGCAGGTCAACGTTGTTAAGGCCAGTGAGGTTGAACGGTTGATCGCTGAGATTCAGAAATTGTATGGCCGGCTCGATTATGCGCATAATAATGCCGGTGTAGAGGGTCGCAAAGCAGCCTTGGACGAACAAACTGAAGAAGATTGGGACCACACGATTAATGTTAATCTCAAATCCGTTTGGTTGTGCATGAAATACGAGATTCAGGCAATGCGGGCCGCTGGCGCCGGCGCGATTGTTAACACAGGCAGCGTGGCGAGTCAGGTGGGACTGCGCAATTATGCCCCCTATGCCGCAAGTAAGCACGGCGTTATCGGTCTGACAAAAACAGCCGCCATTGAAAACGTCAAGCACAACATTCGTGTGAATGCCGTCTGTCCGGGTTTAATTGACACCGAGATGATCGTCCGTTCCATTACGGGTGATCCGGATAAGTCCGGATTCTTGACAAAGCTAAAAGTACGCGTCGGCCAATCTATCCTGGCCAGCAAACAACCCTCGGGCCGTATGGGGCTTGCGGTCGAAGTGGCCGAGGCCGTGATTTGGCTTTGCTCCGAACAAGCTTCCTATGTCAACGGTCACGCGCTCGCTGTAGACGGCGGCTTTTTGGCAAAGTGAGCGGACGTAAACATTAAAACATTTATAAACCGTTTCTACCGTGCACGTTGATGCTCAATAAGGTTTGATTGGCTAGAAGTTTTGAAGAGTGGGAAGACGGCCTTTTAAATAATGTTTCATCTAGCTGCTGATTTTTGAAAGATTTTGGAGTAAATTTATTGGGTGAATGGGATATTTGTAGAATTTTTTTAAGATTATTGGTAGAAATATAAAAAATCTTTTCGAAAAGCGCGTAATGAAGTTTAACTGAAATTGAAGGAGGGAAATATGCAAGACAAATGGATGATTCGTGCTAAAGAGTTTTCTAACTGTAACTGTGCTTACGGTTGTCCGTGTCAGTTTAATTCAAAATCAACTCACGGATTTTGTGAAGCGATTGCTAGTATCTTAATTGAAGAGGGTTATTTTAATAATATTAAATTGGATGGAATGCGTTTTGTCGGTATTTTTAAATGGCCGGGAGAGATTGCGGATGGCAACGGCCGTTCACAGTTTATTGTTGACGAGCGTGCAGATAAAAATCAGCGCGAGGCCATTAGAAAGATTGCCCATGGTGAATCAACAGCGCCGGGATCGACACATTTTTATGTTTTTAACAGTACGGTTAAGGAGGCATTGGAAACACTTTATGCTCCTATTACAATGGAAATAGATATTGACGCCCGTCGTGCCCATACTCGTATCGAGGGATTAGTTGAGTCCAAAGGAGAACCGCTCATGAATCCATTTAACGGGCAGGAAGATCGTAAGGGTATCCATTTGCCCGGAGGCTTCGAATATACGTATGCCGAAGTGGGTTCAGGAAATTCCAGAGTAACGGCAGGTCTTCAGTTGGGGCTTACCAATTCTTACGGACAATTTTGCAGGCTTCATATGAACCAAGACGGTGTTATTCACGACAAACAGATGGCTTTTGGAAATCATGCAAACCGTAAATAATCTTCCCAGACGTGATTTCTGGGCTATCACTGTTTCGCTTGTCGGTTTAACCGTCATATGCTGGATGTATTTATTGGCCATGGCCATGGATATGTGCTGTAGTCAGATCCCTGTTTGGGACGGCGCCTATTTCTGGATGATGTTTTGGATGTGGGCGATCATGATGGTGGGGATGATGGTGCCTTCAGCCGCGCCGATGATTCTAATCTATGCCGCGGTTTCCAAGAAAGCTGCCAAACAAGGGACTCCCATCGCATCGACAGGAGCATTCGCATTGGGCTATATCTTGATGTGGATTATTTTCAGTTTCTTTGCGACTGTATTACAGTGGCAATTGGATAAGGCAGCGTTATTGTCGCCGATGATGGTGGCAAACAGTCCGCGATTGGGAGCAAGTTTGCTTATCGCCGCCGGAATTTATCAGTGGCTGCCGGTAAAAGACAGTTGCCTTAATCATTGTCGTTCGCCGTTTCATTTTATTTCTACTCATTGGCGGCAGGGGAATGTCGGTGCCTTCTGGATGGGAATGTCCCACGGTACTTTCTGCATCGGTTGTTGCTGGGTATTAATGCTTTTGCTTTTTGTCGGCGGGGTGATGAATATTCTCTGGATTGCGGCCATTAGCATTTTTGTGTTGCTTGAGAAAGTTCTGCCTTTGGGTAATCAAGGCGTAAGATTAACAGGCGTTTTGATGATTATCGTCGGTATTATTATGATGATTGGTTAAAAACGCAACATTAATGAGCGCTGAATCTAAAAAGAAAAATTTTTTAACCAGCGAAGTCGCTATCAACTGACTTTGGTTGAGTTTTTAGATAGTTATGAGCGGACTGCTGTGTCATCATTTTTGAATGGATTTATATGGATGAAAATTTCTGGCTTCAAAAGTGGGAAAAAAATGATATTGCTTTCCATGAACGTGAAGCTAACTCTACATTGGTTAAATATTTTCCAGAGCTTGCGTTAGTGAAAGGCAGTCGAGTATTTTTACCATTATGCGGTAAAACACTTGATATTGCGTGGCTGGTTTCGAAGGGTTATCGTGTTTTAGGGGCTGAATTGAGTGAGAATGCCATTGAGCAATTATTTGTGAGCCTTGGTGTGGAACCCAAAGTAATACAATTGGGTAAAGTCAATCATTACAGTACAAAGAATATAGATATATTTGTTGGTAATATCTTTAATTTGTCGAGACAGATGATTGGTTCCGTCGATGCCATTTATGATAGAGCGGCTTTGGTTGCTCTGCCCGAAGAAATTCGCCATCGATATACAAAGCACTTAATGGAAATCACTAATCAAGCGCCGCAGTTACTCATTACCTATGACTACGATCAATCCTTGCAGGAAGGCCCTCCTTTTTCAGTAAGCAATGAAGCGGTCAATGGGCACTATAGAGATTATTATGATGTATCTCTTCTTGCAAACATCGAAATCCCGGGCGGATTAAAAGGACAATGTCCGGCATCAGAACATGTTTGGCTGCTCAAGAAGGAAAAGAGCAATGATTGCCAAAAGGGGCAGTAGAAGCTATACTTACGTCTTATGATTAAGCCTAAATTTAATAATACCGTATTAGCGCCGACGAGTTCCCAAAAAGTCTTTGTGAAAACGTATGGTTGACCGTTGAATGCAGCATTGTACGAGTTTACTGGACTTTTTAAGAGGCATAAGTGCCTGTCCCGTATTTTGACCGCGCCCTTTAACCAGAGAAAAGAGGAAAGCATGAAAAATTTGCGCGAACTATTTATTCCGCTCGTTGTGTTATGCCTGGCACTGGGAATGATGACGCTCGACAACGGCGGCAAGCTCGTTGCAACAGCCGACGCAGCCAAAGAAGAGATTCCGTTCTATACAGTATCGAACATCAAACAGAACATTATCCCTCCCGGCATCTTTGAGACCGAAGGATATATTACCTTTGTCCATAATCCTTACAATGGCCAGATGCACCAGCGTCTTATTATTGTTCACGAGCAAAAAAACGGGCCGTCGGATACAGCCATCCGGATCAAAATTAAGGATGCCCAAGGGCTTCAAAAAGGTGGACATTATCGCTTCACCGTTAAAGCTGAGGATGGAAAAAAACCGCAACAACCCCTGGAGCTTGTCAAGTTTAGTCCACTCAAATAGGAAAGGCGGATATTAACGATGCGTCTATTGAACTGGAAAAATTATGCATGTTTGTTGCTTGCCTTATTTGTTATAGGATGCGGTGACGCAGGAAAGAAAGAAAGCGACGCAGGTTCGGCGATCTCAGGTCTCTTCGGGCCATCCGACACGGAAAAAGCGAATTCAAAGCAAAGAGAAGCCCAAATTGAAAAATTAAAAAATCAAGCAGATCAAGCGCAGAAAGATCGGCTGGATTCTTATTAAAGAGGAATTTGGAGAAAAGCTATTACTAAAAAATATTAGTCAGTATGAATGAATTGCGAAAAAAAATTGCTAAACTTGCACGAGGCGTATATTCAAATGAAGTGGCTTATGATGTGCTCATTGCAGCCGTGCCAGAAGAAAATGAAGATGAATTAATTGAGGAGCTTATTGATTTAATCACACATGAACCGCAAAAAGGCGGTATTTTTGGACTTAATGAAGAAAAACATAAAATTTATATGCAAAGAATATTTAAAATTATTGATAAATTAGAAAATTAATTAAGAATGATCGCTGCGATTAATACTAAAAAAGTTTTCGTCGAGACGTACGGCTGACCGATGGATACACTATTTGAGGGCTTCAGCTGAATTCTTAACTAAAATTTATTATAGATAGGGTGCTGGCCGGCTTTTGAAGTTTGCTCCCATCAAATAGGGGACAGCGCCCAATTGGAGGCAGGTTTGAGAAAGATATTTCTTTTGACAATGTCAATCCTATTTTTGCTCCAAGGAGTATCGACTGCGCAGGCGCAGCATCTTCCCGGTATTTATTTCATCAGCCGCGGAATTAATCCGAATAACGGCACTGAGTACACCGGAAAGGTAGCTATCCAATTTCGAAAGGACAATGTCTACAGCGCCCAATGGAGAGTGTCGGATTCTGGAGAATACCAGGGCATCGGTTTTTTGATCGGTGAGACATTTTACGTCGGATGGAGTTATGACCCCGGGTATACCGTGATGGTCTACAAGGTGGACGGCGGACGGCTTCACGGGACGTTTATTTCTGATTCCACGGTGGCGGAACCTGGCCTGGAAGAGCTGGAAGGACCGCCTGGATTGCACGGCACCTATGAAATCGTAAAGGCGTATGGGTCGGATGACGGACTTGAGTATTCCGGCACCGTGGGAATCCGTAAAACCGATGAGACCTACCAAGTGACGTGGTGGATCGGCAACGCGGAATACAAAGGTGTTGGACTTCTTAAGGGAGATCTCTTCATTGTTTCATCAGGGACTTCAGTGGGCGTCAGCTATTACGATATCAAAGGCAATGAGCTCTTCGGCCGCTGGGCCCTTTCTGATGCCAGAATACCCGGGGTAGAGAATCTTGAAAGAAAAAAGAAGGGACAGAAAGACCAGGACATATAAAAATATGAAAAGAGTATTTTTAGAAACATATGGCTGCCAAACATGATTAAACCTAATACAGATAACTTAGCATCGGCCTCACAGCGGCCGGTCGATTCCTCGTCAAAAGGCAACTCGAAATCGCCTCGGCCAGAGGCCGATGTTGTCAACCATACGTCATCCAAGAAAGTCTTTGTGGAAACGTATGGCTGGCCGATGGATGCACTATTTGAGGACTTTGGGGGAGTTTTTGAAGAAAATTTACATATAACAGGACATATAAATGACGAATAAACAAAGCTTTACTTGGATTCAGAAAAACATACTTAAAATCATCCTTGGGATTACATTAACAATCAGTATTGGATTTAATTTCAAATTTATCTTTACCCAACAGACAACCAACATTGAAAGCCCTTCGATGAATACAAAAGGAACTTTTAACAACAGTGAATTTGTATACGATGGGCGGAAGTACACGAATACAACAATCAATAACTATACGATCACAAATGGAGAACTTAAAGTGGTTTTATCTGCCACAGACCAAGCAACGGGTGATTCAGTAAAATTTGCATCAGAAGCAAGCATTGAACCAGCAAAATGGGATACAGCAGTATGGGGTCAAAGCAAATGGGAATAGCAATTTTCAATTCTATATAAATAGAATTTATGGAAAGGTAGACTGATTTGCGAATAAAGAGAATGCTTGCTAGAGAGGGATTAATCTTGTTAGGATTTATAATTATTGGAATTAGTGGCTATTTAATTATAAATTTTAGATACGATTTAATACAAATAGGAAATGCAGGCTGTCTTTTCCTGCTTATAGGTTATCCCATATATTTGATTATAAGGTTTATTGTTTGGGCGATTAAAACTTTAAAAAGATAAGTGTTTGCAAAAATGTTCGCAACCGATGAACGAGTACGATTTTTAACCCATTTTTAAAAACAAGAGTATGACCGAAAAATTTATCACAATTCTTTATGATTAATACACTTACACAAAAAAAGATATTTATCGAAACCTACGGCTGCCAAATGAACGAGTACGACACCGAGCTCGTGAAGTCCATTTTGACGAAGGAGAACTATACCATCGTCAAGACGGAGAACGAGGCGGATATTATTATGCTTAATACCTGCGCTGTACGGGAGAATGCGCATCGTAAGGTTTATGGGCGCGTTCATGATATCCATCACCGTCGTGAGGGGCGTCCCGTCATGATCGGAATTTTAGGATGCATGGCAACAAACCTGCGTCAGGAAATCTTTGAGAATCGTAAATTAAAGATCGATTTTATTGCTGGACCGGACAGTTACAAACGTCTGCCTGATCTTATTAGAGAAGCGCAGGGTGGGGAAAAGGCCTTTGATCTCACGCTTTCTGAATTTGAAACCTACTCCGATATTTATCCGGCGCGCAAGGACGGCATCAATGCGTGGATCGCGGTCATGCGCGGATGCAATAATTTTTGCACGTTCTGCGTCGTGCCCTACACTCGCGGTCGTGAGCGCAGCCGCGAGGTTGAGAACATTGTGGAAGAAGTCAGGCAGTTGGCTGGTGAGGGATTCAAACAGGTTACGCTTTTGGGGCAGAACGTCAATTCCTACCGTCATGAAGAACATGATTTCGCCCATTTATTAGAGGAAGTCGCTAAGGTCGACGGCATTGAGCGTGTGCGTTTTACATCTCCGCATCCTAAAGATTTTCCGGACCGGGTCATTGATGCGATCGCATCCAATCCGAAACTATGCAATCATCTACACGTGCCCATGCAATCCGGCAATGACCGTGTGCTCGATATGATGAACCGCACATATACTCAAAAAGAATACCTTGATCTCATCGCCAAGATGCGTAAGAAAATTCCAAACGTCGCGCTGTCAACGGACGTGATTGTTGGTTTTCCGACGGAAACCGATGCCGAGTTTGAAGACACTTACAACGTCATGAAGGAAGTGGAATTTGACAGTTCATTTATCTTTAAATATTCCGAACGCAAGAACACAGTCGCGGCCAAAAAATTTCCGGATGATGTCGCTGAAGAAATAAAAACCAGCCGCATCGTGAAACTTAATGACCTGCAAAAAATCCAGTCATTAAAACTTAATCGCGCGTACATCGGCACGGTCGAACGTGTTTTGGTTGAAGCCGAGACAACGGCTAAGTCTACCGGCACCTTGAGGGAGGAAATTCAAACGCGTACCGACACCAACAAGATCGTTATCCTTCCCGCTAGTTCCGGCAAGTTAGGTGATTTTCTAAATGTCAGGATCACGGATGCGACGACGTATGTGCTAAAGGGGGAATTGATTTAAGATGGTTGTGCGTTATTCGTAGTGCGTTATGCGTGGTGTGTTCTGCGTTTTGTGACATGGGGAAGTAATCGTTTATACGCACAACGCCTTACGCACGACGCATAACCCAAATCGTTGACATCCGCCTGATTTTTCGCTATTCTTTCAAATCCATACAACAGTATTTTCAGATCAAAAAATTATGATCTCCACGCATAAAATGACAGCCCAGGAACTCTTTGAAAAGCTTAAGAACATTAAGCTCGGGGGCACCGTCTGTCAATTTTCCTTCAAGAAATGTGAAGAGCTTATTCCTTTAATCAACGAGATCAATGAACTTAAAAGAGAAAAAAACGCGGTCATCCTGGCGCATTCGTATGTCAGCCCGGAGATCGTTTACGGTGTCGGCGATTTTGTGGGAGATTCTTACAAGCTTTCTAAAGATGCGATGAAGACGACCGCGAAGACCATTGTCTTTGCCGCGGTGCGTTTCATGGGTGAGACCGCGAAGATTCTTAATCCGGATAAAGAAGTCTTAATTCCCAGTTCGCTCGACGGCTGCACGCTCGCGGATGCCATCGATGGAGCCGCGGTGCGTAAACTGCGCAAAGAATATTCCGACTACACATTCATCTGTTATGTCAATACCACCGCCGAGGTGAAGGCCGAGTGCGACGTGTGCGTGACCTCCGCGAACGTTTATGATATTACCCAGAATATCCCGAACGATAAGATTTATTTTCTACCCGATAAATTCATGGGCCAGAATCTGCAGATCGAAATGAACCGCCGCGGGGTTAAGAAAGATGTTAAGTATTTTAAGGGCACATGCTATGTCCACGAGGATTACGGCATCGAAGAGATTTTGAAAGTGCGCCTGGAATATCCCAACGCGAGGATCGTGAGCCACCCTGAGTGCAACAGCGAGGTGGTGGCTAATTCTGATTATGTGGGTTCAACCGAACAAATGCTTTCCTACATGAGAACAACAGAAGCGAAAGAATTTCTAATGCTGACCGAATGCGGGCTTTCAGCCCGTCTGCAGTCGGAATTTCCCGATAAAAAATTAGTTGGCAGCTGCACGATGTGTAAATACATGAAGTCCAACACCCTCGAAAATATCCTGCGGGTACTCAAAAATCCTGAGCCCAAGGACCGCGTGGTATTCCCCGAAGAGATGCGCATGCGCGCTCTTAAAAGCCTTGAGGCGATGTTTTATTACAACAAACCTCCAGCTTCCTTCACCCAGCGTTGACACGTGAGGGAGCGTGTGTTAATATTCAGCAATTATTAGAGTTAAGAGTTAGAGAGTTAGAAGAGTTAAGAACGATTTTTCTGACCCCTTTCATTTTTAACTCTATAACTCTTAACTCTCCAACTCTTATGCAATATATCCAAACTCAAACCTTCACCTTTGCCAATCCTCCTCATGAATTTGCGCTTAAAAGCGGCGTCAAGTTGGGCCCTATCACGCTCGCATACGAAACCTACGGCAGACTAAACGGCGATAAATCCAACGCGATCCTTGTTTTTCACGCCTTAACCGGCGATGCGCATGCCGCAGGCTGGCGCGAGGGTGATAAGAATCCCGGATGGTGGGACGGCATGATCGGCGATGGAAAGGCATTTGATACATCCAAGTATTTTGTCATCTGCGCGAATGTCATCGGTAGCTGCAAAGGCTCGACCGGCCCCGCGTCCATTGATCCCAAAACTAACAAACCGTACGGATTAAGTTTTCCTGTTGTGACGATCGAAGACATGACGGTCACGCAGAAATATCTTATTGAACATTTAGGTATTAAAAAATTATTCGCCTGCACCGGCGGTTCCATGGGCGGGCTCATGGCATTAAAGTGGGCTGTGCTTTATCCGGAATCAGTGCACGCGGTTCTTTTGATCGCGACAAATTATCGTCACACCGCACAGCAGATTGCTTTGCATGAAGTTGCCCGTCAAGCCATCATGTCTGACCCTAATTGGCACGGCGGCGATTATTATGGCAAAGGTTTACCTGCGCGCGGTATGGCGGTCTCCCGGATGATCGGGCACATCACCTATATGAGCGAGAAATCGATGGAGGCCAAGTTCGGGCGCAAGCTCATTGCCAAAGAAAAGTTGGGTTATGATTTCTCTCACGATTTTGAAGTGGAAAATTATCTTAAATACCGAGGAGACAGTTTCGTCCAGCGTTTTGACGCCAATAGTTATCTGTATTTATCCAAGGCGCTCGATTATTTTGATCTCTCCGAAGAAGGCGATTTGGCCGCGGTTTTAAAAGGGATTCGTTCTAAAATACTTATCGTAACTTTTACCTCCGACTGGCTTTATCCGTCGTATCAATCGAAGCAAATGGTCCGGGCTTTAAAGGCTAATGACATTGATGTTTCGTTTGTTGAGATTGATACCGATTATGGCCACGATTCATTTTTAGTTGAGATCGAAAGTCAGTCGAAATTAGTCACGCATTTCCTGGATAATATTGCCAAGGAAATTTCGTTATGACAAAAACTAACGATATAATTCTGCGTCCGGATCACAAAATCATCCTTGATCTCATCGAGCCCAAGGCCCGGGTGTTAGACCTTGGATGTGGGGATGGAAAACTACTGTATTTATTAAAGAATATGAAAGACTGCCGGGTGACTGGTATTGAAATTGATGAACAGGCAATCTTTAAATGTATGGAACGAGGCGTGACGGTTTCGCAGGGAGATATTGATACTGGTCTTGAAGATTATTTCGATAAGCGTTTTGATTATGTCATCCTCAATGAAAGTCTGCAGGAGGTGCGCAATCCCCAACGCGTGATCCTTGAGGCGTGCCGCGTGGGTAAAAAGGTTATTGTGGGGATACCTAATTTTTGCAATATTTCAGCGAGGCTTCAGGTCTTCTTTATGGGAAAAGTTCCTGTTACTAAATGGTTGCCGTATAAATGGTACAATACGCCAAATATTCGTTTCTTGAGTCTTAAGGATTTTCGTCATTTCTGTCGGGAGAAGAATATTTCTATTGTTAAGGAGCGCTGTCTTAACCAGGAAAAGGAAATTTATCTGCGCACTAATTTATTTGCCTTCGTGGGAATTTTTTTGTTGAATAAAAATTAACAAGAATCAAGTCGGGAGGGATTATGCCATACATCAATTTAAAGGTGGTAGGAAAGCTTACCAAGAAACAAAAAGATCAGATCGCCAAAGAATTTTCACAAACCTTATCAAAGGTAGCTAATAAACCGCCGGAGCACACCTATTTGGTCATTGATGAGATTTCGCACGAAAATTGGGCGGTGGGTGAGAAGTTTTTTGGATAACGGTTTTTTATTAATGGAATTATCACGGGGTATTGCGAGAGGCGAAGTACTTTTATGCTTTTGAGATTGCTTCATTGCCATTGCCCGGAGATTTTCCGAATGACGTAAAGTTAGCCCGTTTGTGAGCTCACTGGTGAATAATTATTGAGTTTCATCTGCTAGAGTTTCAATCTTTTCTAAATCCTCGATATTAATTCTAAGCCCAAGTTTTTGAGCGTTATGGAAATCTTTGAGCGCCTCAGAATTATTATTTAATTCCTGCCAAACTCTGGCGCGGTTGATAAACGCTGATGCCAAGTCGGGATTAAATTGCAGAGCTCGGTTGTAATCTTCCACGGCCTTCTTTAATTCCCCTAGTTGTTTATAAACAATCCCACGGTTATTATAAATGCCCGCATTCTTGGGATCTAATTTTTGGGCGGCGTCAAGGTCATTAAGCGCCTCGGAGAATCTTTTTTGCCGGCTGTAAATAATTCCTCGGTCGATTAATGACCCGATATGCTTTGGATTAATTGTCAGTGCAGATTGAAAATCTGTTAAGGCTTCCTCTAAATTACCTAATTTTGAATAAATATGTCCGCGATTATAATAGGCCAGCGCGTAATCGGGTTTTAATTCCAGCGCTTTGGTTAATTCCAGGATCGCAGAGTTATGATTGTTGCGTTTACTTAAGGCTGCGCCATAACTGTTGTACGCAAGCGCGGACTTTTGTTCGTATTTAAGTTCGTGTTCCCATAGTGTGATGTCATTGCGCCAAACACGGCATTGCCAAAATGTTTGAACGGTCATTAAGGCAAGAATTCCAAATATTGCAATTCTCGAGGAGGTTTTGCCGGTTTTAAGGTGTTCGAAAATCAAGCTTGCCAGCCATAAACAAATGCCCAAGCTCGGCAGATACATGAAGCGGTCTCCGACAATAGTCACATCCACCGTGTTATCCATGCGCCAGAGAAAGAACGTTGAGCATATATAAAATAAACAAGCGAAGATAAAAAGTCGATCTTTACGATTAAAAAACATGGCAAAAGGTGTCGCGGCTAATATCAAAATGCTGGAGGAGTAGGAGGGATTGAAGATATTGATCGGTTGCGGCAATTGATACAGCGGTAAAAGAACGAATGGTGTAAAAAATTTCTTAATATAAAATGTAGCGCTCCAGGCCCAGATCAAAATAGATTCCGGAAAAACAACAAGCGGTATGCGCGCGTTTTGTTGATAAGTGATCCATGCGACAGGAAGGATCACAAGAAGATAGGGGAGCTTATTCGTAACGGCTTGTTTGATGATACGCCCTTGATAATACCAATCAAAAATCAGCAGAGTTAGCGGAAGGCTTAATGCCATGGGTTTGGCAAGGATACTTAGAAATCCGAACAGAACGCTGATTAAGTAGGAACCTCTTCGGTGATATGTTAAATACTTCCAGTATTGAAATAGCGCTAAGGTATAAAATAATGAATAGAGCGCGTCTTTGCGTTGTGTGACCCAAGCAACGGATTCAACATGCATCGGGTGAATAGCAAAAAGCAATGCTGTCAGAAATGCGGCTCCTCGGTCTATTCCCATACGGATGACAAGCGCGTAAATGACCAGGCATAGGAGCAGGTGCAGAATAAAATTATTCAGATGAAAAATAAATGGATTCAGGCCGAAGAAATAATGTTCGATGTTAAAGGAAAGGATTGTCAGCGGAATGTAAGTTTTATTAATCGATGAGCCAAATATCGCGGGAATTGCCGACGGAGAATGTGTTTGAGCGATGGGATTGTCTAAAAGATGCAGGTCATCATCCCAATGAACGAAATCCGCTTTAAAGCACGGCCAGAACGAAAGCGCAGCCAGGCAGATCAGAAGGAAAACATTTTTCATAACCGCCCCCCACCCCGGGGGTGAGGAAGGAGTTTTTTAGGAATATTTCTTATGGGTTCCATCGCAAAAGGGTTTATTGCTTGTCACTTTGCAGCCGCATAAAGCGACGACTTTTTTTTCGGTGATCTCAAAGAAGAGCGGCCTCATCCCCGTCGGGCCGTGGGATCCGTCGCAAAACGGCTGTTTGCGTGATGTCCCGCAACTGCACCAGGCATAACGTCCTGGTTCCATTTCTAAAATATAGGGCTCATTATGGTGATGCTTTTCTTTGATCATTTAATCTTCTCAATAGGTTCGCCGAGCGCTTTAAGTTGGCCAATAAAAACGCAGTCGCTGAGATTGTCGTCATAAAGGAATATCTTGCCGGTACCAGGTTCAAACAAACCAAATCGTCCTGATGATGTTGTAAATGCGTTAACTCCCGGAAAGCTGTAGCTGGGCGTATCTTGCGCCATAGACTTGACGGTTGAACCGATAAAAAGTGAACCAAAGACGACAGCGCATAAGCAGACAAGCTGATATAGATTGTTGGTCATAACAGATCTCCTTTAATTTTGTTAATTTTGAAATATTATATAGGCCCACGAGATGAAAATCAATCGGCATGAGTGATTCATAAGCCGCTTTTTACATTGCAAAAACATTTCAGGCTTATAGAATGGTTACAGTTTTTCAGGAGAATAATTCAATGTCCGTTCAGAAATTTGATTATCTTATCATCGGCTCGGGGATTATGGGGCTTACGATTGCCTCGACCATAAAAACTCTTTGTCCGAAAGCATCCATCATTATTTTGGATAAAGAACCGGGCGAGGCCCAGCATGCGTCCGGACGAAACAGCGGGGTGCTGCACGCGGGTTTTTATTACACGGCTGATAGTTTGAAGGCCAGGTTTACGGTTGATGGTAACAAGGCGATGAAGAATTATTGCCGGCGTAAAGGATTGCTGATCAATGAATGTGGGAAATTGGTTGTCGCTCAGAATCAAGAGGAGTTAGAAAAGCTTTATGAATTAGAAAAGCGGGGTAAAAGAAACGGGTCTAATGTCGAGTTAATCGATGAAGGAAGGGCGCGCGAGATTGAACCAAACGTCCGCACATTTAAAAAAGCGCTGTACTCGCCGGACACCGCAAGCGTTGATCCGAAAGAAGTATGCGCCGCTATCCGTCGTGACCTTGATCAATCAGGCGTTGCGTTTTCTTTTTCCACTAAATATTTGGGGCATTCGGGGCAGGTTGTTCTAACAGATCAGGGGGAATTTGAAGCGGATAAGATCATTAATTGTTCCGGGCTTTATGCCGATAAAATCGCCCAGGATTTCGGATTCGGACAAGAATACACCATGATTCCCTTTAAGGGTTTGTATTTGAAATACACTAAGAATAAGACGGACATAAAGACCAATATTTATCCGGTTCCGAATTTAAAGAATCCTTTTTTAGGCGTTCATTTTACCAAGACCGTTGGCGGGGATATCAAGATCGGTCCTACGGCGATCCCTGCGTTTTGGCGGGAGAATTATCATTTAAATTCCAACTTTAATATGGCTGAGATGGGGGAAGTACTTTTTTATGAATCAAAATTGTTTTTTTCCGATTCATTCGGTTTTCGCGCCTTGGCGTTCGAGGAAATGCAAAAGTACATGCGTTCCCATTTTATTGCCCTTGCCCAGAAAATGGTTCAGGATATTGATCCCAAGGGTTTTACTGAATTTACCAAGCCGGGCATCAGGGCCCAATTGCTGGATAAGAAGAGTTTGAGCTTGGTGCAGGATTTTATTATCCAGGGCGATGCCAAGAGCGTCCATGTCCTTAATGCAGTTTCTCCGGCCTTCACCTGCGCGTGGCCAATTTCCCAACATATTGTGGATCAATACATTCTCAGTTAGTTAAGTACGTACAGAATTTAGACGTTTGACTTTCTAAATAAGCCGGAATTCGAAGCATATATTGACATCCCAAGGCATTTCCTCTAGTATACATCCTCGAGGTTTGATCTTGCCGGTTGTTCCCAATAAGGAGAAGTGAGTATGGAAGTTAAAATGTTGATCCAAAGCACGCCAAATCCCAACGCACTTAAGTTTGTTTTGAGTGTTCCGGTTAAATTGCAGGGTAACGTAACCTATAAGTCCGCAGCGGATTGCGGCGCAAATACACTGGCAGCTCTTTTATTCTCGGTTCCTAATGTCACGGAGATTTATTTCTTTGATAATTACATCACGGTTACCCAAGACGGCAATGTGGATTGGGACGTGATTGAAGAACAAATTAAAACAATCATTTTGAATAATGTTGAAAATCATAATCCTGATTTTACTGTAGAGGCCAAACAGCAAACCAAGGCCGCCCCGGCTTCGCCTGAGATCGCAAAGATTGAAGAGATATTAGATCGTACCATCCGTCCCGCTCTTCAGATGGACGGCGGCGATCTGCAGATTGTTGCGCTTGCAGGCAATACGCTTTCGATTAACTATCAGGGCGCGTGCGGTTCTTGCCCCAGTTCGGCAATGGGGACGTTAAAGGCGATTGAAGGAATTTTACGTGATGAGTTTAACCCTGATCTAGTTGTTGAATTGGCCCAGCCGTAGTTTATGACGGAACTTGCCCATAAAAAGTGCGAACCTTGCGAAGGTAAAACAAAATCTTTTGACAGAGATCAGGCCAAGGATTATTTAAAAGATGTGTCTGGCTGGCGTTTGACAGAAGATGCTCGTGGTATTTATCGAGAATATGTCACCAAGAATTTTATGGCTGCGATTAAGTTTATCGATAAAGTTGCTGCCATTGCCGAGTCGGAAAATCATCATCCCGATATTCATTTAACCGGATACCGCAGATTGCGAATTGATTTAAGTACGCATGCCATCAACGGCCTAAGCGAGAACGATTTTATTATGGCGGCTAAGATCAATGGTTTGCCTGTCGAATTAAAGGGGTGATATGTTTAAGATCAATCGAAAATTGGAGTACGCGTTGGTGTCGCTGCGCCACATGAGCGCCAAATCGCCGGGGCAGTTGACGTCGGCCAAAGAGATTTGTGATATCTATCGCACGCCTTTTGACCCGACGTCGCGAGTACTGCAGATCATGGCGCAAAAAGGTGTTCTTCGGGCTGAACAGGGCGCGCATGGCGGTTATCAAATTCTCAAGGATTTATCCAAAGTAACTCTTTATGACCTAACGACGATGATTGAGGGGCCGATTCAGATCGTGAATTGTTTTCACGGTAATTATTCCCATTGTGAGATGACAGCAAGCTGCAACGTGATTTCTCCCATGCTGAATTTAAATGAAAAGATAGCTGAACTTTTTTCAAATATGAGCGTGCTTGATTTGATTAAGTCAAAAAATCAAGGTGAAAAACAAATCCGCACGAAGCCGATTGCTAAAGAAGGCGCTCAGGTCTAACGCACCCGGAGGTTGATATGGATAAAATTAATGAACAGAAAGCCATGCTGGGTGAAAACAAATTAGCCGGCAAGGATTATAAATACGGTTTCTATACCGATATCGCCGTCGATACTATTCCTAAGGGCCTTAATGAAGATGTGGTCCGCAAGATCTGGGAAAAGAAAAAAGAACCGGAGTTCATGCTGGAGTGGAGGCTAAAGGCTTTTCGCCACTGGAAAACCATGGTCGAGCCTAAATGGCCAAATTTTACTTACGGGCCGATCGATTATCAGGACATCAGTTATTATTCTGCCCCCAAACAGAAAAAGGACAGCCCTAAAAACCTTGAAGAGGTCGACGAGGAATTATTAAAGACCTTTGATCGTTTAGGAATCCCTTTGACCGAGCAAAAACGCCTGACAGGCGTGGCTGTTGATGCTGTTTTTGACAGTGTTTCGGTCGGAACAACCCACCAGAAAGAATTGGAAAAAGTTGGTGTTATTTTTTGTTCTATTTCGGAGGCCATGCATAAACATCCGGAATTAATCAAAAAATATTTGGGGAGCGTTGTCCCGTACGGGGATAATTTCTTTGCGGCCTTAAACGCGGCGGTTTTTAGTGACGGATCGTTTTGTTATATTCCCAAAGGTGTCCATTGCCCGTTGGAACTTTCCACTTATTTTCGAATCAATGCCGCCGATACTGGACAATTTGAACGCACGCTCATCGTCGCTGAAGAGGGCAGTTATGTTAGTTATTTAGAAGGTTGCACGGCGCCGATGCGCGATACGAATCAATTGCATGCTGCCGTTGTTGAGCTGGTGGCTATGGATGATGCCGAAATTAAATATTCGACTGTGCAAAACTGGTATTCCGGCGATAAGAACGGCAAAGGCGGAATTTATAACTTTGTAACAAAACGTGGTAAATGTATCGGTAAACGTTCCAAGATTTCTTGGACTCAAGTCGAGGCGGGTTCAGCTATTACATGGAAATATCCGAGTGTTATTTTGCAGGGCGATGATTCGGTCGGGAAATTTTATTCGGTGGCCTTGACCAACAACCGCATGCAGGCCGACACGGGAACCAAGATGATTCACATCGGCAAGCGTACCAAAAGTACGATCGTGTCCAAAGGGATCTCGACGGATTATTCAAATAACAATTATCGCGGACAGGTGAAGATTCTCCCATCAGCCGATGGCGCGAGGAATTTCTCCCAATGTGATTCGATGCTGGTTGGCAATAATTGCAGCGCCAACACATTCCCGTATATCGAAGTTAAAAATAATACCGCAACGCTTGAGCATGAGGCGTCGACGTCAAAGATCAATGCCGAACAGTTGTTTTATTTAAAATCGCGCGGATTGGACTTGGAAGAATCTATTTCGCTTTTAATCAACGGATTTTGTAAGGATGTTTTTAAAGAACTGCCGTTGGAGTTCTCCGTCGAGGCAGTCAAGCTTTTGGAAATGAAATTAGAAGGTTCTGTTGGATAGTAGGCAAAAAGCCTTCGGCTTACGGTCTAGTGCCTATACATACTAAAAAGGACAATAAAATGTTAGAAATCAAAAATTTACACGCAAAGATTAAGGAAACCCAGATCTTAAAAGGCCTCAACCTTAAGGTTAATGCTGGGGAAGTCCATGCGATTATGGGTCCCAATGGTTCGGGGAAAAGCACTTTGTCGAAAATCATTGCCGGTCATCCTGAATACGAAGTGACTGACGGTTCTATTGAGTATGAAGTTAATTTTAAGAAAATTAATCTTTTGGAATTGCAGCCGGAAGAACGCGCCCGTGAAGGTGTTTTTTTAGCGTTTCAGTATCCTGTTGAAATTCCGGGTGTTCCTTCTTCAGTATTTCTGCGCGCGGCTTTTAATGCTATCTGCCGCCATCAAGGTGCTGAGGAGATGGACCCGATTGATTTTGATAAATACGTCAGGTCCAAAATGAAGCTTCTAGAAATGGATGATAAGTTTATCGACCGTCCGGTCAACGTGGATTTTTCCGGCGGTGAGAAGAAACGCAACGAGATTTTGCAGATGGCTGTTCTTAATCCGCGTTTGGCTATTTTGGATGAGACCGATTCAGGTCTTGATATCGATTCGATGAAGATCGTCGCCGAAGGTGTCAATAAGCTTAAGAAAAAGGACAACGCCGTTATCCTTATTACGCACTATCAGCGTCTTTTAAATTATATTCAACCTGATGTTGTTCATGTCTTGTATGACGGGAAGATTATCAAAACCGAAGGTAAAGAACTGGCCCTTAAGGTTGAAGATCGTGGTTATGACTGGTTGATTAAATAATTTAGATACAGTAACAAGAAGGTTTTTTATGAGCACAGAAGGAATGACCATGACAGTCAAGTCGCAGTCCAAAAATACTCTTCTCGAAAACTTTAAGGACGAAAGTCTTAGGAGGATACAGTTATCTCCCGCGTGGCTGGCTCAAGCGCGGCAAAATAGCTGGTCTCGTTTCGCTGAAATCGGAATGCCCACAACCCGGCATGAAGAATGGAAGTATTTTAACTTGTCTTCATTGGCACTCAAAGCGTTGCGGCCTTGCGGTGAGTCTCCGATTAAAGATGTGAAGGATGTTAAAGAATATTTAGACGATCAGGATATTAATATTGTCTTTTTAAACGGAGTGTTCTCAGAAGAATTCTCTAGTATAAGCGCTTTACCGAAAGGTCTTATTGTTACAAATTTATCAAAGATTTTGGAAGCGCGTGCTGATGAATTGCGCGATATGTTTAAGCGTAGTTCAGTCAATGACCCGGAACCGTTTGTATCCTTAAATACGGCGCTTTACCGTGATGGAGCTTATATCCGTATTGAAGATAAGGCTGTGATTAAGCAAGTTATTCATATTATTCACGTCACAACTCCGGATGTCAAAGATGTTGCTGTCTTCCCGAGGACTGTTTTGATTGCTGGGGGTTCGGCGAAGGCTTCCGTATTGGAAAGCTTTGTCGGCTTAAGCGATGAAGCTTATTTTGTAAACGCTGTGACCGATATCCACGTCGGTGAAAATACAACCCTGAATTATTATAAATCCCAAGCGGATAGTATGAAGGCGATGCATATCGGATCGGTTCGTGTTTCGCAAGAGGCTAATAGCCAGCTTGAGGCTTTTTCGCTTGCGGTCGGATCTCACATGGCGCGCAATAATATCAGCGTTTCCTCTGACGGCGAAGGAACGGATTCAATTCTTGATGGGTTGTATGTTCTAAGGGCAAACCAAGAAGTTGATAATCACACGCTCATTGACCATCGTCAGCCGAATTGTACGAGCCATCAGCTTTATAAAGGGATTTTAAACGATCAGTCCCACGCTGTTTTTAACGGCAAGATTTTCGTGCAACCGATTGCTCAAAAAACAAATTCGTATCAGCTTAACAAGCATTTGTTGTTAGGTAAGGATTGCCGGGTTGATACTAAGCCGCAGCTAGAGATTTTTGCTGACGATGTGAAATGCACGCACGGCGCGACCATCGGACAGTTAAATGAAGATGAGGTTTTTTATTTTCAGACCCGCTGTATCGGCAGGGAAGACGCTGTGCGGATGTTATCCAGGGGATTTGTGGATGATATCCTCGATAAATTAAGAGATCAAAATGTTCGTGGAAAGTTGAGCCGTCTTCTTTTAAAGAAGATTTCGATATTGAGTTAATTAATAATGGATGTTGCCATGTCCTTTGATATTAAAAAAATCCGTCAGGATTTTCCAAATCTGGCGGTTACAGTCCGCGGGAAAAAGCTCGTCTATCTGGATAATGCCGCCACCACTTTTAAACCGCGTTCTGTAATTGAGTCAGGTAACCGCCATTACACAAGCGGTGTGGCCAATGTTCACCGGGGTGTTCATTATTTAAGCGAAATGGCAACTCAGGAATACGAAGAAGCCCGCACCAAGACCCGCCTTTTTCTTAACGCCTCTGATAACTCAGAAATTATTTTCACCCGAGGGACAACGGAATCCATCAACCTTGTCGCGCATAGTTTTGGCCGGGCATTTCTCAAGGCTGGTGACGAGATTATTATTTCTGCTATGGAGCATCACTCTAATATTGTTCCCTGGCAGATGCTTTGCGAACAAAATGGATGCGTCCTTAAAATCATTCCGATTAACGATGATGGCGATATTATTTTTGAAGAGTATCGCAAGCTTTTAACGACTAAAACTAAGTTAGTTTCTATTGTCTATATTTCCAATTCTTTGGGGACTATTAATCCGATCGAAGAGATTATTGTCGAAGCTCATAAAAAAGGGGCGTTGGTGCTGGTGGACGGGGCGCAGGCCGTGAGCCATGCTAAGATTGATGTTCAAAAACTTGATTGTGATTTCTTCGCGTTTTCCGGGCATAAACTTTTTGGTCCGACGGGAATTGGGGTTCTTTATGGTAAGCGTTCGTTGTTGGAAAAAATGCCGCCGTATCAAGGCGGTGGCGATATGATCGCAAGCGTGACTTTTGAAAAGACAACATATAATGTCCTTCCTTATAAATTTGAAGCCGGAACGCCGAACATTGCCGGCGCCATCGGTTTGGGGGCGGCGATTGATTACGTTGAGTCGATTGGTTTAGAGGCCATTGCGAATTATAAAAAAGAACTTTTAGACTACGGCACCAAGGTGCTTTTGATGATTCCGGGATTGCGATTGATCGGGACCGCCAAACAAAAATCATCCATCTTATCTTTTGTGCTTCCTGACATTCATCCTCATGATCTGGGGACAATTGTTGACGGTGAAGGCGTTGCCATTCGCACCGGGCATCACTGCACTCAGCCTGTCATGAAGCGTTTTAATATTCCTGCAACGGCACGCGCATCGTTAGCATTTTATAATACCAAAGAAGAAATCGACGCGCTTGTTGCGGCTGTTCAAAAGGCAAGAGAAGTATTTAAGTGAGGGATTAAATTTTTATGACACAGGATTTTCGCCAGGAACTTTATCAGCAGACTATTTTAGAACATAATCGCAATCCGCGGAATTTTCGCAAGATCGATCATCCGTCGAATTGGGCAGAAGGATACAATCCGTTGTGCGGGGATCATTTGAATGTTTATATAACGGTGGACGATGGGTTAATCATCCAGGATGTTTCCTTCGATGGGTCCGGGTGTGCTATTTCAAAAGCTTCGGCGTCCATGATGACGGCGGCCATTAAAGGGAAGTCTGTTGAGCATGCCAAAAATCTTTTTGAACAATTTCACAAATTGGTCATCGGTGAATTAAAACCTGATCGAGAACCTAATACTCTCGATAAACTCGCGGTGTTTTCCGGTATTTGGCAGTATCCGGCTCGTGTGAAATGCGCAGTCCTGTGCTGGCATACCATGAAAGGCGCGCTGGACAAAATAAAAACCGTATCAACGGAATAAATTTATGCAAATGAATATTCATACTGCAGGGGCGGGTTTAAAACCCGCCCTTACATTTGATGCTTTAAATCGTCCTTTGCGCGATCTTCGAATTTCCGTCATAGACCGCTGTAATTTTCGTTGCACCTATTGCATGCCCTCCGAAAAGTTTCATCATGCTTATCAATTCTTAGATAAAGAAGAATGGCTTACTTTTGATGAGATTGCGCGCCTGACGAAGATATTTGTAGCTCTGGGCGTCGTTAAAGTACGTATCACCGGCGGGGAACCGTTACTGCGTCCTGATCTTCACAAGTTAATTGCGGAATTAAATACGATTCAAGCGATAGAGGACCTGGCTTTAACTACCAACGGTTCACTCTTAAGCCAACAAGCACGCTCGTTGTTCGATGCCGGTTTGAAACGATTGACGGTGAGTCTTGATACTTTGGATGAAGCGGTTTCCAGGCAGATGAATGGAGAACGTGGAAGTGTTGCGAAAATTTTGGAAGGTATTAAAGAAGCACAAGGCGCAGGTTTTCAAGCGATCAAAATTAACACGGTGGTTCAAAAGGGTGTGAATGAACACCTTATTTTGGATTTGGTTAAACATTTCCGGGGAACGTCTCACGTTGTCCGTTTTATTGAATACATGGATGTTGGAAATCAAAATCATTGGGACCATCGTCATGTGGTTTCTTCCGCCAAGATCGTTGAGATGATTAATGCCAAGTATCCCCTTAAACCTCTCGGGGCTAACTATGACAGCGAAGTTGCCTCTCGTTACGGATTTGTTGACGGCAAAGGTGAGATCGGATTTATTTCCTCGGTATCCGAACCGTTTTGTGGCAGCTGCAGCCGTTTGCGGTTATCCGCCGATGGGAAAATGTATACCTGCCTTTTTGCAACGCAAGCGACGGACTTACGCAAGCCTTTGCGAAACGGTGTCTCTGACGACGAACTAAAGGACATCATCGAATCCACCTGGCACGCTCGCACCGACCGGTATTCCCAAGAGCGTTCAAGTCTCGCGGCGCAAAATAAAGTTCTTAATAAAGTCGAAATGTTTCAGATCGGCGGGTAAGGTCACTGTAGTTGTATAGGAGGGGAGGCTTGTTACCAAAATCCTTGTTCGTTGCATCCTGCCGTTGATTTAAATTTCCCCACAAAACGCACTTCGCGTACTAATTCAAATCCGAATTTATCCTTCACGATTCCGATCATTTTTTGGGAAATGTCATAGACGTCTTGCGCTTTGCAGTTGTGGCCTTTGACAATTATATTGGCATGTTTGTCAAAGATTTGGGCGCCGCCGACGCTTAATTTTTTTCCTCCGGCTTCTTCAAGAAACCATCCCGCGGCCTGACGATGTCCGGCCTTTGATGTCGGTTCAACATTGCGAAAAAAACTCCCCGCGCACGGATGGGTTTTTAAATTCGGATGTTTTTCGCCGCGTTTTTTTAAAATATCTGCGCGCTCCTGAGCGAGAGCAACAGAATCACCTTCGGTGAGTGAAAAACGGACGCTCACAACAATTTCGTTGGTTTCTTTAAGGTGTGAATGCCTGTATTGGAATTGACAATATTGTGGGCCAACTTCTTTTTTTGTTCCGGAATGTTCCAGTAGGATGGCAGACTTTAAAACATCACCGACCTGTTTGCCCCATGCGCCGGCATTACCGACGACGGCTCCGCCGACTGTGCCTGGAATTCCTGTGGTGTAATTAAGCCCTTCCAAACCTTCATTGACACAAAACATGGCAAGCGTATCTAATTGTGTGCTTCCTGAAACGGTCACATCGTTACCGATGCGTTCGATGAGTGGGGTGGGTGAAACATATCTGATTACGGCCAAATCTATTCCGTCATCGGATACGACGAGGTTTGAACCGCCACCGATCAATATAAAAGGGATGCCTCTGATGTTTAAGTCTTTGACGCTAATGATCAATGATTCTGGATCCGGGCATTCAATGAGGAAACGGCAAGGGCCGCCTAGGCAAAATGTGGTGTAATTTTCCAGACGCGCATGCCTGAGGGGTTCAATCATACAATGACCGGTGTTTGAGGTCCGCGAACCCATTGGGATGTTCCGTCGGTAAAGTATTCTTTCTTCCAGATGAGAAGTCGTTTTTTAACCTCTTCAATAATGTGGCGGCAGGCTTTGAAGGATTCATCTCTGTGAGTCGACCAAACGCCGATCCAAACTGCAGTTTCTCCGGCGTTCACTTGACCTATGCGTTGGATACAGACAGCGTCCGAAACAGAAAATTGAGCGAGCGCTTCATTGATAATTTTTTCGCCTTCTGCGATGCAGGCAGGATCATCGGCAATATATAAAAGGGAAGTTACTTCTTTGTTTTGGTGTTTGTCGCTACGGACAATGCCTTCAAAAGTTGAGATGGCACCGTTATGGGAACTTCGACGGGAGCTACGGATTTTTACGATATCAATAGGATCATGTTGAAGGGTAAACATCAATAGGTCACCTTTACTACGCCGGAAATAATCTTGCATTGACATCCAAGGCGGTGATTGCGGTCCATGGCAAGTTCTTTTTCTTCCTGATTGAGTTCATCGAGATTGTCAGCGCCTTCTAAGATTTCAATCTGGCAGGTGCCGCAAACGCCGGAATTGCAGGAAAACGGAATGCCGTGTTTTTCGCAGATCTCGGCGATATCTGCTCCTTCTTTTGCTTCGTACTCAATGTTGTCGATGATGACCTTGGCCATGATTGTTTAACGAACCCATCCCACCTCGGGGGTGGTGGGGGTAAGTTTTCTAATCTTTAAATTGCAGGATAGGGAAGACGATATTTTTTTCTGTGTTTTCGAATTCATGAACTTTAGCATTTGGATATTGAGAATGGATTTTTGTAATGATCTCATCAACCAAATATCTCGGGACAGAAGCGCCTGAACTTACGCCGATATTCTTTTTGTTATTAAAGATAGTTAAGTCCAGCTCAGTCGCTGTATCGACGATGCAACTGGGGACGCCCTGCTGTTCGCCTGTTTCTCGCAAGCGGTTGCTGTTGGAGCTGTGAGGCGAGCCGCAGATGATGATTAGATCGCACATCTTGGCCAGATCTTTGACTGCGTCCTGTCGGTTCTGTGTTGCGTAACAGATGTCGGATCGCGGCGGGCCAATAAGTTTTGGGAATTTTCTTTTGAGTTTTTCGATGATGTTTTTGGTTTCATCGACCGAAAGGGTGGTCTGGGTAATGTAGGCGATAATCTTGGTCGGGTCGATGGTCAATCGATCAACATCACTTTCGGTTTCAATAATATGAAGGAGCTCAGTCTTGACGTGACCGGCAGTTCCCACCAGTTCCTGATGGCCTATGTGGCCGATAAGGACAATGTCAATATTCTGGTCAGAAAATTTGATGGCTTCTTTATGGACTTTGGTGACCAATGGGCAAGTGGCATCCACATATTTTAAACGACGCCTTTGGGCGGTATTGACGACTTCCGGTGGAATTCCGTGGGCGGAGAAGATGATGCGGCTGCCTTCGGGGACATTATTTAGGTCTTCCACAAACACGACGCCGCGTTTTTGCATATCGTTGACAACGGACGTGTTGTGTACGATGTCATGATAAACGTAAAGAGGATTGCCGTACTTGGCCAGGGCCTGTTCGACAATCTCAATGGCGCTGGCAACACCCGCGCAAAAACCTTGTGTACGTGCGAGATAGATGTCCATAATCTAAGATAAATGGAAATTGCAATTTTATGTTTGGTTCTCTATAATACGCGTGCAATTATAACATTATTTCTCGAGGTGTAAATTCAATTTTATCCGCCTTCCACTGACGTTAGCAGATTTCGTAGCATGATTACAAAAGGCGGATAACCCCCAGTGTAGTGATTTGCGAAGCAAATCAACTGGGGGTAATTTAACTTAGTTCGAAATACTCTATGCCAATCCAACGCCGTAAAACCCCGACCGTTGAAATCGGTCATCTTCGTCTGGGCAGTGAATTTCCCATCGTCATTCAATCCATGACGGATACGCCCACAGCCGATATAGAGGCTACCTACCAGCAGACTAAGGAACTTATTGATGCCGGTTCAGAAATGGTGCGCTGGACGGTTAATGATTCCGATGCGGCAGTCGGTGCTGCCAAAATTATTCAGCGGCTGCGCAGTGATGGTATTAAAACTCCCATCATCGGTGATTTTCATTTTAATGGCCACATCCTTTTGGCCAAACATCCTGAGACAGCTGAGCTTCTTGATAAATACCGGATCAATCCTGGAAATGTTGGTAAGGGACGATTGCATGATGATAATTTTGCTTCGATCGTTAAGATCGCAATCGCTAATGGCAAGGCTGTGCGTATCGGTGTCAATTGGGGATCGCTGGATCAGGAGCTTTTGACCGAATTAATGGATATTAATGCTAAGTTAAAGGAACCTAAAGATTTTCGCGATGTCACAATCGAAGCGATGATTCAAAGCGCTATTCGTTCGGCGGAATATGCCATTAAGCTTGGCCAGCCCAAAAATAGGATTGTTCTAAGTGTCAAGATGTCGGTATTACAGGATATGGTCGCGGTTTACCAACGTTTGGCCCAAGAATGCGATTACGTGTTGCATTTAGGTTTAACTGAGGCCGGCGCCGACATCAAGGGTGCTGTTTCCAGCGCCGCTGCTTTATCAATGCTCATGCAACAGGGGATTGGAGATACGATTAGGGTTTCCTTGACGCCTCAACCCAACGTCAGCCGCGCCAAAGAGGTCGAGGTCTGTAAAGAGATCTTGCAGTCGATGGGGTTTCGATATTTTGCGCCTTCGGTTACCAGTTGTCCGGGATGCGGGCGAACTTCTAGTAATTATTTTCAATATTTGGCCCGGGACATCAATGACCACATCAAACTTAAGATGCCTTTTTGGAAAAGACATTATAAGGGCGTTGAAGAATTAAAGATCGCGGTTATGGGTTGTGTTGTTAATGGTCCAGGCGAAAGCCGCCACGCGGATATCGGCATCAGTCTTCCCGGCGCATCCGAAACCCCGATTGCCCCAGTTTACGCGGATGGACAACAGTTAACCACACTTAAAGGTGATCATATCAAGGAAGAATTCATTGTTATTCTCGAAAATTATATCAAAAACCGTTGTTCGTAATCGGAGGTTGTTATGCGGCCGCATCTTTTTCTGATTTGGGTGTTTTTATTTGCCGGTTGTGCGTCCGTTGAATCTCTGGATCGTTTTTATGATGAGATCAATTGGAAAGATGGTGTTAATCGCAACGAAGCGGCCTTGATCGCCAAAAAATGGCTCATGGAAAGTAAATATGAGGGTGCTTTCCAGATGATAGCTCCGGTCTCAACCGGATATGATAATTATTGGCAGATATCGTTCCTTTATAAGAGCCTGGATTATTATGAGAAAGTTTTAGATGTTTATGTTGATACTTTAACTGGAGAGGTTAAGGGTTCAGAGATCAGACATCGCGGAACTCCTAATGTAGCTAAGGATTCAAAGTTTTAAATTCTTTAAAGGCTTTAATTATTACCGCGAATGAAAAAAAGGGGGGGTATGAACTATCTTGCCATCGTTGCTGTTGTTGTGCTTCGTCAAGTGATTGGGTTTTTGTGGTATTCTCCTTTGCTTTTTCTTCAGGCTTGGAAGGAAAGTGTTGGTCTTGATGAAGGGGAGTTTGTGCTCAGCGCAACTCCGTTTATTGCTGATATTTTCGGATCGTTTTTTATGGCCTATGTTTTGTCCTTGGTGGTTGAAAAGTTTCATTGTAAGACCATTGAAGATGGGGCTAGGCTGGGTTTTATGGTTTGGCTTGGATTTATGGGGCCAATCTTGGCGGCGCATTACCTTTTTATTGGCTTTGAATTTGATGCGATAGCCATTGATGCGGGTAAAGAGCTCGTTGGGATGGTTTTATCGGGGATTATCTTGAGTATTTGGCGCAAGAAGTAGCTTAAAATTAACGTGGCGGTTGTTTTTGGAATCCGGGAGGTCGGTTATCTCTCGGATTTTCATTTTATTAAGGGCTATTAAATGGTGGTTGGTCATAGTATTGTGATTTGTTTCTGCCGTCGGAAACTATGAGTTCTATAACACACGTAAAACCAAAAGATGATTGATATCAACAGCTTATACTTCAGCTAAAATGCTAAGAAAATAATACTTGCCAATTAACCGCTTTTAAGTTATATTTCTAGCCCCAATGACATTGGGGCTCCCAACCATTGTTTGACTCCGGCATCATACTAAGTCATAAAGAGAGGAGCGTGATTATTATGGATGAATGGCAAGAAGATAAAGAGATCAAGTCTGCTAACCCACGTGACCAGTTCACATGGGAGGATGTTAATATTTACATCTAATTGCGGGAAAATTATAGTCTTGGGGTGGCTTAAGGCCATCAAAGAGCCTTAAGCACCTCCAAGACCTCTTTATCATGACCTTCCGGTTTGACCTTCTCAAAGATTTTTGCAACCTTCCCTTGAGTATCAATTACAAATGTCGTTCGGGCAACACCCATAGACTTCTTTCCATACATGCTTTTTTCAATCCATACATCATAATCTTGGGACATTTGTTTAGCTTCATCTGCTAATAGGGTAAATGGCAGGTTGAATTTCTGGATGAATTTGTCATGGGATTTAAGACCATCCGGGCTGACACCCAGGACAACGGCATTATATTTCTCCGTGTCTTTATGAGAATCACGAAAAGCGCAGGCCTCAACGGTGCAGCCGGGTGTGTCATCCTTGGGATAAAAGTAGATTACAACGTTTTTGCCCTTAAGGTCTTTAAGGCGGATTGTCTGACCGTTACTGGCGGGTAGTTCAAAGTCAGGGGCTTTGCTTTTTTCGGCAGGTAGAGGCATAAGAAATCCTTTCTAAATTAATAAGCGTCCCATGCACGTGCTTTTGGATCATAGATTTCTTTGACCCTTTTCTCAGCCGGAAGCCCATCTTCTAACGGCCAGGAAGTAATCTCTAATTTATTGCCGTCCAAATCATAAAAGTAAAGGGACCAGGATTTCTCGCGTTTCTTTGCAAATTCGATGGTGACATTATGGTCTTCCAAGCGTTTGATCATGGGTTCAAAATCTTTGGAATGAACCCTGAAGGAGAAATGGTTTGCGCCCAAACCTTCGTTTTCGAAGGCATGATTACGGGTCAGGTCTTTGGCCTGGATGATACCGATTAAAGATGGCCCGCAATCAAGGAAGTATTCAATGCCGGGTTTAGATGGTTCTCTTTGAGTGATGGTTAATCCGATAACCTTAGTGTAAAATTCAACGGATTTATCAATGTCGCGGACATTGACTGCCACATGGTCAATACCTTTAATTTGAATCATAAGAGCTCCTTGTTGCTTATGTAAAATAGGATTGAGGGAATTTTTTCTTAGAATTTAATAACGCGTTCTACCTTGCGTTGCTTGAAGGTTATATATTCTTTAAAGCCGGCAGTTTGGGCTAGTTTAAAAGCTTTGTCAAAATCTTTGGCTACATCTTGGGGCGCATGAGCATCTGAACCAAAGGTCAGAGGGATGCCAGCCTCGCAATAAATCTTGAGGCAGTCTAGTGACGGGTACATTTCTTGGATTGGTTTGCGTAGTCCAGCGGTATTAATCTCGATGGCGACGCCTGTTTCCTTAAATACTTTGGCCGTTTTTTTGACTTCATCGAACATGTTTTCTGTTGCCCGATGCCCGAATTTCTTTACAAGATCACAATGGCCGATAATATCAAACTTGCCAGATTGGGCGCTTTGACGTAAAAGTTCATAATAGTCATGATAAACCTGATTGACGTCCTTGGATTTCCAGGATGTCCGTTCGGCCGGGTCATCAAATCCCCAGGTTTTTATGAAATGAACAGATCCTATAATATAGTCGTAAGGATATCCATCTATGATTTGTTGAGTTTTGTTTTCGTATCCAGGGATGAAATCAGCTTCCAGCGATATTTTAACCGTGATCTGTTTGGCGAATTGCTTTTGGACATGCTCAATCATTTTAAGATAAGTTGGGAGCTGATCGAAATCCATAGTGATCTTGGGATCGCGGTGCGACACTAAAGGTGCGTGATCGGAAAATCCGATTTCTTTAAGTCCAGCCTTAATGCCGTGTTGTACATATTCAGCGGGTTCTCCGACCGCATGGCCGCACAGAGGGGTGTGCATGTGATAATCAGCAATGGGTATCATGTTTTTTAAATTCCTTAATGAAATGCTTTTCTAGAAAATAATAACATTTATTGTAGGGCTCAAATTGTTTATAATCAAGCCTGTTGATTATGTAGTGAGGCATAACATGAAAGATTATTCTATGGATGTATATTTCTTTGAATGTTTGATAGTATTTTTCTCTATTTTTGACAACAAAATTGATGCGTGATATGATGCCGCAGTCATTTAACCGCAAAGGAAAATACAATGGAACAATATTACGCTAATCTTTTGAAGTACATCGGTGAGGATGTTAATAGAGAAGGTCTCAAGAAAACACCAGTGCGTGCGGCCAAGGCGTTTGAGTATCTTACCAAGGGATATAAAGATAATTTGGACGTGATCGTTAACAACGCTATTTTTACCTCCGATAACGATGAAATGGTCATCGTTAAGGATATTGAATTGTACTCGTTGTGTGAACATCATCTTTTGCCGTTTTTTGGTAGATGCCATATAGGATATCTTCCTAATGGAAAAATCATTGGACTTTCCAAAATCGCTCGTATCGTTGATGTTTTTGCCCGAAGGCTTCAAGTGCAGGAAAATTTGACCAAAGAGATAGCGCAGACTCTTCAGAAATACACCGGTGCATTGGGAGTGGCGGTTGTCATTGAAGCTAAACATTTGTGTATGATGATGCGCGGGGTTGAAAAACAGAATTCATCGATGAAAACATCCTGTATGTTAGGCGCGTTTCGTAATGATGCTTCGACCAGATCAGAATTCCTGAGCTTGATTAAATAGCCATCTATTTATATGAAATTAAAAAACAAAGCTTCTAATGCTGTTCTAATTACCGGTGGCGCCCAACGGATAGGTAAGAGTATTGCCTTGGCGCTTGCGGACCGCGGTTTTGATATTGCTTTGCATTATAATCGTTCAAGAGACGAGGCAACTAAAGTAGCGCAAGAAATCCGTCAAAAGGGAGTGCGCTGTGAGGTGTTTGCCTGCGACCTTCAGAAAGAGGCTCAGATTCTCCTATTATTAGAGAAGGTGCACAAAAGATTTCCTTCTCTGAGCCTTTTAGTCAATAATGCCTCAATTTTTCAGCCTTCAGGATTAGGAAGGCAAGGGCTTAAATTTCTTGATTCGCATTGGACGATCAATTTTCGAGCGCCTTTTATCTTGACCGGTGAATTTGCCCGTCTTTGCCGCAAAGGACAGATCATTAATATTTTGGATACAAAAATAACTAAAAACAAAACGGATTATGTTGGGTATCTCATTTCCAAGAAGGCGCTGGGTGAGTTGACCAAGATATCTGCGGTTGCGTTGGCGCCAAACATTCGCGTCAATGGAATTTCTCCGGGAATTATCTTGCCGCCTCCGAATAAAGGCAGAGAATATTTAGAAAAGCGTGCTAAGCAAATACCTTTGAAAAGACCGGGCGATGTGAGTTTCATCACACGGTCGGTTGAGTTTTTTGTGGATAATGAGTTCGTGACAGGTCAGACAATCTTCGTGGATGGCGGAGAACATTTAACCTAAGGCTGGCCCGTACCAAAATTCCCTTAACAGTTTGGGTGTTAGTTATTTAAGGAAACGTATGGCAATTATCCGTATCACAGAGTTATCCCTAAAGACGATCATCGGTATCTTTGACTGGGAACGCAAGCGTAAACAAAAAGTTGTTATTAATGTTGAACTTGAGTTTAATGCTTCAAAAGCGATTAAGACTGATGACGTCAAGGATACGGTTGATTATAAGGTTATCACTAAAAAGATCATTCAACATGTGGAAGAATCCAAATATTTTCTTTTGGAGAAAATGGCAGGCAGTGTGTTGAAGATCATTTTGGATGATCCAAAAGTTAAACGGGCCAAAGTGCGTATTGATAAGCCGGGCGCTTTGAGATTTGCCCGCTCCGTATCGGTTGAGCTAGAGGCGAAGGGTCGATGAATAAAGCGGTGGTAGGCATAGGTTCAAATATTGATCCGGAAACTAATATTCAAGAGGGACGGCGGTTGATGTCCTCTGCATTCAAAGTCATCAAGTTTTCTAAGTTCATTAAAACTCCTCCCAAAGGTAATCTCCACCAGCCCGAGTTTATTAATGGCGGGGTTTTGATTGAAACAGTTCTTTCTCAATCTGAAGTTAAGAATATTCTTAAAGGTTTTGAAATTCAGATGGGCAGAACAAATGCCATGCATTGCAATAAGCCGCGTATTATCGATTTTGATATCCATGTTTGGAATGGTGAGATTTTGGACCCGTACTTTTATCAGTGGGATTTCCTTAAGGGTATTGTTTTAGATGTATTGCCGGAACTTGAATATGATCGTAGCCGAGTAAACTAATCCTGTTTTTTAGGAAATCCATCGTTAAAGAGTTAGATGTTTCAGAAATTTTAAATTTTAGCTTGTAAGTAATATTTTCGTTGATATTATATCTTTGTTTTTAAAAAGGATTTTGTATGCGATTTGCAGATGAGGTTGTTTTAGTCACGGGTTCGACCAAAGGTATTGGCAAAGCCATTGCTTGGGCGTTCGCTAAAGAGGGGGCAATTGTCCAGGTTGTGGGCAGAAATCCTTCTTTAGTGGATGAAACGGTTCAAAACATCTCCCAAAACGGCTGGAAAGCGGATGGTTTTGTCTGTGACGTCACCGTCGTCGATCAAGTACAAGAAACCGTTAACAAAATTCTTGACAAACATAAACGCATTGATATATTAATTAACAACGCAGGGGTTACGCGTGATAATTTATTGCTTCGGTTGTCTGAAAGTGACTGGGACGAAGTAATTAGCGTAAATCTTAAAGGCGTTTTTATAACGACAAAAGCCGTTTCGAAGGCGATGCTTAGGGCCAAAAAAGGTAAGATTATCAGCATCGCATCGATCATTGGAATAACTGGTAATGCCGGACAGGCAAATTATGCGGCCAGTAAGGCGGGCATAATTGGCTTCTCTAAATCGGTCGCCAAGGAATTGGCATCACGGGGAATTACATCTAATGTTGTCGCCCCCGGATATATTAGTACGGATATGACGGCTCAGTTAGGGGATAAAGTTAAAGAAGAGATTTTAAAGCATATCCCTCTTGGACGGCTTGGTGGAGCATCAGATGTGGCAGGCGCTTGTCTTTTTCTTGCTTCAAAAGCCGCTGATTATATTACTGGTCAAACAATTGTTGTTGATGGTGGGTTAGCTATTTGATCGGTTAAAACCGATTATCCCAAACTAGATTTAGGTTTATAAAGCAAGCTGTGCAAACAAGGAGGCAACTTAATGGCAGTAGAAGAAAAGATTAAATCGATTATAGCAGAGCAGCTCGGGGTCAAGCCTGAAGAAGTGACACCTGCGGCTTCATTTATTGATGATCTCGGCGCTGATTCTCTGGATACTGTTGAACTTATTATGGCGCTTGAAGAAGAATTTAACGTTGAGATTCCAGATGAAGATGCCGAGAAGATGCAGACGGTAGGAGATGCGATTAAATATATCGAATCCAAAGCGGCATCAGCTTAAGTGAATAATGGACTTTTAATCGATTAAGTGATTTGCCCCGACCTAGTTCGGGGCAAAAACATTTTAAAGGGAAAAGGCATGTCGGATAAAAAACGCGTCGTGATTACCGGAATGGGGGTTGTTTCCCCTGTTGGAACTGGTATTGAAAAGTTTTGGAAGTCGCTTGTTGATGGTAAAAGCGGAATTCGTCCTATTACTCAGTTTGATGCGACGCAGTTTGATTCCAGAATATCCGGAGACGTCATTGATTATGATCCCTTAGCGCATTTTAATACCAAGGATGCTCGTAATTTTTCAAGATTCATTCAGCTTGCGGTTGTTGCGGCCAAAGAAGCGATCGCCGACGCTAAATTAGACATTCCAAATTTAAATGCTCATCGTATCGGTGTTGTCATTGGATCCGGTATCGGGAGTATTCGTTCGGCTGAAGAGGAATATGAAAAATATCTCGAGAAGGGCCCAGGTCGTATCTCGCCATTTTTTATTCCTAAGATGATTATTAACGAAGCTGCCGGCCAAGTTTCAATTATGTCGGGTGCGAAGGGGCCATGCACATGTGTGGTCACTGCTTGTGCAACGGCGGCGAATTCGATCGGTGATGCGTTTCGGATGATTCAATATGGTGAAGTTGATGCAATGATTACTGGCGGAACGGAGAGCGCCACGTCCATTTTGGGTGTCGGCGGATTTTGCGCGCTTAAGGCATTGTCCAAACGTAATGATGCTCCTGAGAAGGCGAGCCGGCCGTTTGATCTTCACCGTGATGGATTTGTCATGGGGGAAGGGGCAGGGGTTGTGATTTTAGAATCGTTGGAGCATGCCAAGAAAAGGGGAGCAAAAATTTACGCTGAGATGGCTGGTTATGGTCGAACAGCAGATGCGTATCATACCACGGCACCAGAAGAAGGTGGCGAAGGGGCTGTTCGTGCGATGGAGGCGGCTATGAACGATGCTGGAGTCAAGCCAGAACAAATTTCTTATATTAATGCTCACGGTACATCGACGTATTTAAACGACAAGGTTGAGACAATAGCCATTAAGAAGACGTTTAAGGATTTTGCCAAAAAGATTCCGATTAGTTCCACGAAATCAATGACCGGACATTTGCTGGGTGCCGCCGGCGCTGTTGAGTTGCAAGCCTGTGTCCTGGCCATTAGAGACAACATTGTCCCGCCCACAATAAATCTGGAAACTCCGGATCCGGAATGTGATTTAGATTACGTTCCTAATGTCTCCCGCAAGCTTAAGGTCGATATTTGCCTGTCCAATTCTCTTGGTTTCGGCGGGCATAACGCGACATTGATCGTTAAAAGATTTAAAGAATAATAAGAATATTTCAGCAAGTTTGGTATAAACCTGTTGCATGGATTACAAGGTATTTTATGAAAACATATAATATTGCAGTCATTCCCGGCGATGGCATTGGACCAGAAGTCGTTTCTGAAGGTCTTAAAGTGCTGACTAAAGTTGCTGATAAGTATCAATTCAAGGTTAACACCAAGAAGTTTAATTTTGGCGGCGCGCATTATTTGAAAACCGGAGAAGTTCTGCCGGATTCGGCCATGCAAGAATTCAAGAATTTTGATGCGATCTATTTGGGAGCCGTCGGCCATCCTGACGTGAAGCCGGGTATCCTTGAGAGAGGCATCCTTCTTAAATTGCGTTTTGATTTTGAGCAGTACATTAATTTGAGGCCTGTATGTTTGTATGAAAATGTTGAGACTCCTATAAAAAATAAAGGTCCTCAAGATATTGATTATATTGTCGTGCGGGAGAATACCGGTGATGTTTACACGGGCCAGGGTGAATTTCGCAATAAGGGAACCGCTGATGAAGTAGCGACTCAGGTGATGATTTATTCACGGACACAGGTGGAGAGGTGTATTCGTTATGCTTTTGAATTGACAAAACAGCGTCATAAGGAAAAATCCTGGCGCGGTTTAACGGTGGAAGATTTAAAGGCTGGATATATCGGCAAGATTACACTTTGCGGGAAGTCCAACGTCTTGACTTACGTTTTTGATCTTTGGGATCGGGTTTTTCATTCGGTTGCTAAAGAGTATCCGAATATTAAGACGGATTACGTCCATGTTGACGCCATGTGCATTTACATGATTGAATCTCCTGAAAGATTTGACACTATTGTCACAACAAATATGTTTGGCGATATCATAACCGATTTGGCTGCTGTCACGCAGGGAGGGATGGGAGTTGCCCCGAGCGGCAATATCAATCCTAACGGTGTCAGTATGTTTGAGCCAGTGCATGGAAGCGCACCGCAATTTACCGGTAAAGGTGTGATCAATCCTATTGCCGCGATTGCGACTGTTAAATTAATGTTAGATTATCTTGGAGAAATAAAAGCTGCTGCCGATCTTGAGCAGGCTATGATGACGGCAATTAAGAAAATGAAATCCATGCTTGTGGGTAAAATGGGATATTCAACCGGCGAGGTTGGCGATTTGGTTGTCGAGGCGTTATAACGCAGTGGCGGATTTAAAACCCGTGTTCATACATGATTTATTTATATTTTGGAGAATAAAATGCAGAAAAAGAAAAAATACAATGTCGCAATTTTGGGGATTCGCGGAGCGGTCGGACAGGAAATGTATCGCATCGTTAAGGAACGTAAATTTCCTGTGGATGAACTGCGTTTAATTTCCGCGAGCGGGGCGAGCGGTCAGCAGGACGGGATTAAATATCAGCCGCTCAACGAGCGGTCTTTTGACGGCATTGACATTGTTCTGAGCTCTCCGGGTGCGGACATCAGCAAAGTGTGGGCTCCGATCGCTGCCAAAGCCGGTGCGGTCGTGATTGACAATACTAGTTATTTTCGAATGGATCCAAATGTTCCTTTGGTTGTTCCTGAAGTGAATCCGGAAGATATCAAGAAGCATAAGGGAATCATTGCAAATCCAAATTGTTCGACCATTCAGATGGTTGTCGCTCTCAAACCGTTGCATGATTTCGCCACGATCAAAAGAATTGTAGTCTCGACCTATCAGGCGGTTTCCGGCGCTGGCGCTGAAGCCGTTGAAGAATTGCGCAATCAAACCAAAGGAGATTCGCAGGTCAAGAAATTTCAACATCAGATTGCGCATAATTTAATTCCACAAATCGACGTGTTTGTGAGCAATCATTACACCAAAGAAGAAATGAAGATGGTTAATGAAACCAAGAAAATTATGCATGATAGAAATATCAAGGTTTCGGCGACATGTGTACGCGTTCCTGTTTTTAATAGTCACAGTGAATCTGTGAATATTCAAACTGCCAAAAAGATTACACGCGAAAAGGCGATTGCACTTTTGAAAAAAGCGCCTGGCGTTCGAGTCATTGATGACACCAAAAATAGTCGTTATCCCATGCCTATCGATGCCGACGGCAAGGATGAAACTTTTGTCGGGCGTATTCGTGAAGATGAAACCATTAAGAATGGTTTAAACATGTGGGTTGTCTCCGACAATCTTCGTAAGGGTGCCGCTTTAAACGCTGTGCAGATTGCCGAGAAATTGATTAAGTAAGTTCAGTTATGAACGTTAAGGCAATTTCAAAAAAGCCGGTGAATCCAATAGCTAATAAGTCCATCAAGAATTTCAAACTCACCCTCGAGTACGATGGAACTGATTTTAACGGTTGGCAGATTCAGTCTCAAGGCGAACGTACCGTCCAGGGGGAAATCCAGAAAGCTCTTTTACAGATTTTTAAGCAGGAAGTTAATGTAATCTCATCCGGCAGAACAGATGCAGGGGTGCATGCTTTGGGGCAAGTGATCAATTTTAAAATTCGTTCCAGGATGATTCCCCGTGAAGTGCAAAAAGCCATGACCTCTTTTTTGCCGTCCGACATCGTGATCAAAGATGTCCAAGAGGTTGGCCTTAAGTTTCATGCGCAATACGATGCTATAAGTAAAACCTACCGATATACTATTCTCAATCGCGCATATGCTTCAGCTAAAGAAAGAAATTTCTGTCAGTTTTATCCTTATAAAATTAATTTGGTGCGTATGCGGCATGAGGCCAAATCGTTTTTGGGTAAGAATGATTTCAAATCTTTTGAAGCGGCTGACCATGAGCGGGCAAAGCACAGCACTGTCCGTCAGATCAAGAAGATCAATATTCGCAAGAAAGATAATTGGATCACGATTGATATCGAGGCAGACGGTTTTCTTTACAAAATGGTTCGAAATATGGTTGGAACATTACTGGATGCTGGCTCTGGACGTCTCCCTAAAGGAGGGGTTCGGACTATCTTATCTAAACGAGATCGTTGTTTGGCTGGCCAGACTGCAGAACCCCAGGGGCTTTGTCTTTTGGAGGTAAGATATTAAGTGGTAATTTTAGGTGGTTGCTTCTAAATGAAATATTGACAAGCAATTGAAAAATGTTATAATTCGTTTTCCATGGGGTGATTGATAAATTTAAAGAATCAAAGGATGTTGTGATGAAAACCTATAACGCTAAAGAAAATCAAACCGTACATAATTGTTTTGTCGTCGATGCGAAAGATAAAGTTCTAGGTCGAGTGGCTGCTCGAGTGGCTGCAGTATTACGTGGAAAGCATAAGGCTGTTTATACTCCTCATGTTGATACTGGGGATACAGTAATTGTCATTAATGCCGAGAAAATACGTGTGACTGGCAAAAAATTGACTGACAAGATTTATGAACGATACACTGGTTACCCATCAGGTAAGCGAGTTGTTGTTTTGGGAGATATGCTTACGAAACGCCCGGAAACAGTTATGCGCCTGGCGGTTGAACGTATGATCCCAAAGGGTCCTTTAGGTGCAAAAGTACTAAAGAAATTACGCGTGTATGCTGGGGATAAACACCCACATGCCGCTCAAAAGCCGGTTGTTTTAGAAGTTAAATAAGGAGTTTGATCTTATGGTAGAAGTTGTGAAATATGGAGCAACAGGTCGTCGAAAAAGTTCAATAGCCCGCGTCACGTTGATGCCGGGGACGGGAATCCTTTCGATTAATAAGCGTGAATTTAAGAATTATTTTCCACGGGAAACCGACAGGATTATGATTTTAGTTCCTTTAAAATTAACAAATACTGAAACTAAGTTTGATGTGGATGCCAAGGTGGTCGGCGGAGGTTCAACCGGCCAAGCGGGTGCCATTAAGCTCGGAATTTCTCGTGCTCTTTTGACTTGTGATCTAGCCAATAGGCCTGTTTTGAAAAAGGCTGGCTGCTTAACCAGAGATCCTAGAGAAAAAGAAAGAAAGAAGCCAGGACAGAAGGGGGCACGAAAGAAATTCCAGTGGGTTAAACGTTAACTTTTCCAAAATATCATTTTTTGTTTTAAAGCCTATCTCCTTCTAAAAGCGTTGACGAGATAGGCTTTTTAATTTACTATAACTTTATTAATTTTCAATAATTTATCGACGACAAAAACATTCGAGGGGCTATGATCCGAGCGGGAATAGTAGGTGTTAGTGGTTATTCAGGTAAAGCGGTTTTGGATATCCTTTTGCGGCATCCGAATGTTCGGATTACTTATGCCGGCGCCAATAATTCGCAGGGCGCTTTAGAAGAAATTTGGCCTGATCTTCGCAGCAGGACTAAGTTACTCTGTGAGAAGTTTGACGTCCAGAAAGCATCTCAACTATGTGATGTTATTTTTTTGGCATTACCACATACTGAGTCTATGAACTGCGCGGAAAAGTTTCTAAAAGCTGGCAAACGTGTGATTGATTTAAGCGCTGATTATCGCTTGCGCAAGGCCAGTGAATATAAAGCTTGGTATGGTGTTGAACATAAAAATCCTAAATTATTATCGAAAGCCGTTTACGGCTTGCCAGAGTTATTTCGGGAACGGATTAAAGGCGCTCAATTGATCGCCAATCCAGGATGTTATCCGACGGCTGCGATTTTAGGACTGACGCCGTTGGTTGCGACCGGAAGGGAAGAAATCGAATCGATCATTGTGGACGCGAAGTCTGGAGTGTCCGGTGCTGGTCGTAAGACTACTTCTGGGTTGATGTTTTCTGAAGTGAATGAAAATTTTAAAGCTTACAAAGTCCTTACTCATCAGCATGAGCCGGAGATTAATCAATGTTTGTCCAAGATAGCATCTTTGCCAGTTAATGTTTCATTTGTTGCCCATTTATTGCCTAACAATCACGGCATTTTGGAAACTATATATGTCCGGTTGAAATCGCCAATGTCGTTAAACGATGTTCATACGTTATACCGAAAGTTTTATAAAACAGAACACTTCGTCAGGGTTTTGCCGGTTGGTGCGCAGCCTGAGACAAAAAATGTCGTGGGTACGAATTTCTGCGATATCGGGCTTGCGGTCAGTCAAGATAAGCAATTGATCGTTGTTACTTCAGCGATCGATAATCTTATCAAGGGCGCGGCCGGTCAGGCGGTTCAGAATATGAATATTATGTATGGGTTTAAAGAGACGGAAGGCCTGTTATGAAAGTTGTTCAGGGTGGTATTACGTCACCTCAAGGCTTTAAAGCCAATGGAATATTTTGCGGTATCAAACGTTCAGGCAAGCTGGATTTGGGATTAATTTATTCAGTCAAACCGGCGGCTACAGTTGGAGTTTTTACAAAGAATTCAATTAAGGCGGCGCCGCTTTTGGTTACGATGCGCAAGATCAAAAAAGGCATTGCACAGGCGGTTATTGTTAATAGCGGGAATGCGAATTGTTATACGGGACCGTCCGGTTTGAAGCATGCGGAAGCTTCAACAGAGATTGTCGCCCAGCATCTGGCGCTTGATCCCCAATATGTTCTAGTTACATCGACGGGAATTATCGGAAAGCAGTTGCCTTTTGAGAAGGTTGCCGAGGGGGTGCCACAGTTAGTCAAGGGATTGGATGAAACTGGTGGAGAAAAATTTGCCCAGGCCATTATGACGACAGACCTGCAGCTTAAAGAAATCGCGGTTGAAATGATGGTCGGCGGAAAGAAAGTAATCATCGGTGCGTGCGGCAAAGGGTCGGGGATGGTCGAGCCTAACATGGCGACGATGCTCGGCTTTGTTACGACGGATGCCGCAATCAGCGCACAGATGTTAAAACTCGCTCTTATAAATGCCACAGATCTTTCGTTTAATGCTATTACGGTCGACGGTTGTCAGAGCACAAACGATATGGTTACGTTAATGGCTAATGGATTGGCGAAAAATAAAATTATCACAAAATCTGGAAAAGATTTTGATGCGTTTTGTAAGGCCCTTAATTACGTTTGTATAGACCTTGCAAAGAAGATTGTTCTTGATGGGGAAGGCGCAACGAAATTTATTGAGATCCATGTGAGCGGCGCCAAGAATATTGTGCAGGCTAAAACGATTGCCATGAAGGTTGCGAATTCGAATCTGGTTAAGACAGCGGCTTTTGGAAGTAATCCGAACTGGGGGCGCGTGGCAGCGGCCGTCGGGTCGTTGGGCCTTAAGATCACGGAAGATGATTTAAAGATTAACTTCAGTTCTTTTAAAGAAAAAAACATTGCGATTAATGTCGGTTTAAATTTGGGGTCTGCTAAAGCAACCGTATGGACATCAGATTTATCCTATGAGTACGTGAAGATCAATGGGGAATATAATTAATCTTAAATAGCGTTCATTAACTAGACTCATGGAAAGCATTATCAAAAAAGCAGGAGTACTTGTTGAGGCGATCCCGTACATTCACGCGTTTCGTCGCAAGATATTTGTCATTAAGTACGGTGGAAGCATTCTGGATGATGATAAGATCCGCCACAATGTTTTAGAGGATATTGTATTTCTAAGTTACGTCGGAATTCGTACGATCATTGTCCACGGCGGCGGCCCGCAGATTTCAGCGCGCATCAAGGAAAAAGGAATCAAGCCCGAGTTTCATAATGGAATCAGGATAACAGACAAGGAAACGCTTAAGATTGTCATTGAAGAGCTTGATAAATTAAACACCAAGATTGTTGATGAAATCAAAAAACTCAAAGGCGATGTAACTGGCCTTCGTGGGCAAGAAAATATTATACGGGTCAAAAAGAAAGTGGCTGATCGTGAATTGGGTTATGTCGGCACGATCACGTCGGTTAATCAGGAGGCGTTGGAAGAGCATTTGAAAAAAGGGCGTATTACAGTTGTTTCGCCAATGGGGATCAGTGTTGAGAAGCAGCCGCACAACATCAATGCTGACGAAGTGTCATCGGCGATTGCGAATTCTATGCAAGCTGAAAAACTTGTTTTGTTGACGGATGTGGCTGGTGTTATGCGCGATCCTGTAAATCCTCAATCACTCATTTCAACGCTTACGATCGAACAGGTTGGTCAGCTTATTAAAAGTAATGTCATTCAGGGGGGGATGATCCCCAAGGTCACGTCCTGTGTGGAGGCATTAAACGGCGGCGGTGTTAAAAAAACTCACATCATCGATGCCCGTATGCCGCATGCTTTACTGCTTGAGTTTTTTACAGATCAGGGTGTGGGAACGCAGATTATTAAAACTTAAAATCTGTCCAACCCTTGGGGTGGGGCAGGTTCCGGTTTCAGATTGAAAATGGATAAATCCGAAATATTAGCAGGCTACGATCAATTCATCCTTTCGACCTACACGCGGGTTCCGTATATCTTTGTCAAAGGTAAGGGTTGTATTTTAACGGACATTCACGGGAAAAGATTCATGGATTTTTTTCCGGGTTGGGGGGTTAGCAATCTGGGCCACTGTCATCCGAAAGTGGTGGCTGCCGTCCGGGATCAGATTGATAAGCTCATTCACATTCCAAATAATCTTTATCATCCTAATCAGGCGAAGCTGGCGAAGGAGCTTATCCGCGTTTCATTCCCCGGACGTGTTTTCTTTTGCAATAGCGGAACCGAAGCCAATGAGGCAGCTATTAAATTTTGCCGGGCGTATGGGCAAGAGAAACGTTTTGAAATTATTACGACGACTAATTCATTCCATGGCCGGACCATGGGATCATTGGCCGCGACCGGACAAGTAAAACATCAGCAGGGATTTGCCCCGCTTCCTCAAGGGTTTAAGATGGTGCCCTTTAATGATCTAGATGCGATCAAATCTGCTGTCAACGACAAGACGGTCGCCATAATGTTTGAATTGATTCAGGGAGAGGGCGGCATTCACATCGCTGCTCCGGAATATGTGAAGGCAATTCGTCAATTGTGTGATGAAAAAAATATTTTATTGGTGATTGATGAGATCCAAACCGGCATGGGCCGTACCGGGGAAATGTTTGCTTTTAAGAAGTATGGTATTCGTCCTGACGTTATGACGCTTGCCAAGGCATTAGGCGGCGGCCTGCCGATCGGGGCAATGATCGTTGATGCAAAATTGGCGACGGTCTTTAAGCCCGGTATGCACGGTTCAACATTCGCCGGCAGTCCGCTCGTCAGCAAAGCCGCATTGGCTGTTCTAAAGGTGATGGGAGATGGAAAGATTTTAAAGAATGTTAAAACGCTTGAGCCGTATTTGCGCGGCAAGCTTTTATCGCTTAAAGAAAAATTTTCATGTATCGCCGATGTCCGTGGGGTTGGCTTAATGTTTGGTGTTGAGCTCAAAGGTGATGTCGGGCCAAAAATATTCGCAAAATGTTTAGAGCATGGATTGATTATCAATTGCACGCAGGGCAATGTGCTTCGCATCATGCCGGCTTTAGTTGTTACCAAGAAACAAATCGATAAAGCGGTTTATGTTATCGGCAAATCGATCGAAGCTGTGACTGATCAGTAATAGACAGGATGGATTCATGAAAAGAGATTTTATTACGGAATATGATCTTACGACCAAAGAGATGGCTGGAATTTTTCGTCTGACCGCCGAACTTAAGAAAAGTAAATCTAGATTCTCAAATCATTTGAAGAATAAAACTGTTGGCCTGGTTTTTCAGAAACCTTCTTTGCGCACACGCGTTTCGTTTGAGGTTGGTATCCGCCAGCTCGGTGGAAATTGCATTTATTTGGGGCCGGATGAAATCAATCTGGGAAAGCGGGAATCAACCGCTGATGTGGCGCAGGTGTTGTCCCGCTACCTTGATGTTATTGTGGCTCGTGTGTTTTCACATCAGGATGTTGTTGGGCTGGCTAAACACGCGACGATCCCGGTGATTAATGGCCTGTGCGATCTTTATCATCCTTGCCAGGCAATGACCGACGTATATTCTGTTCTTGAAAAATTTGGTACGCTCAAAAATAAAACACTCGCATATATCGGCGATGGCAATAATGTCTGTCATTCCTTGATGCTGGTGTGCGCGAAAATGGGTTTGAACATGACGATCGCAACCCCTGTGAATTATGAACCGAATGAAGAGATTTTAGAAACAGCGCGTCAATTGGCGCATGAGACGGGTGTATCAATTTCCGTTAGTCATGATCCAAAGCGGGCAGTCGAAGGTGCGCACGTTATTTATTCCGACGTATGGGTGAGTATGGGGCAAGAGGACGAAACTCAAAAACGTTTGAAGGATTTTGAGGGCTTTCAGATTAATGGTGATTTGACAAGCCGTGCTAACAGGAATTACATTTTCATGCATTGTCTGCCCGCGCACCGCGGCCAGGAAGTGACGGCCGACGTTATCGATAGTAAACATTCGATCATTTTTGACCAGGCTGAGAACCGTCTGCATGTGCAGAAAGCTATTCTTATGTTTTTGCTTGATCAGAAGACTAAGGTAAAAATCCGAACAAAGAAATAACAGGCTCATTGATCATTGCGTTTTTGATGTTTTAAATTAAAAGGAGATTTGTATGAAAAAGGTTGTCTTAGCTTATTCCGGCGGATTGGATACGTCGTGTCTTATCCGTTGGCTCAAAGACAAGGGTTACGATGTTATTGCTTACATGGCCGACGTGGGACAGGGCTCAGATTTTAAAACCTATGAGAAGCGCGCGCTCATGACGGGCGCATCCAAGGTTTATATTCTGGATTTAAAAAAAGAATTTGTTCAGGATTATGTTTTTCCCGCGTTAAAGGCGGGAGCTGTTTATGAACACAAATATTATTTGGCGACGGCGTTGTCGCGTCCTTTGATTGCCAAGCATCAGGTTAAGGTTGCAGAAAAAGAAAAAGCGACCGCGATCGCGCACGGTTGCACAGGCAAGGGAAATGACCAGGTCCGTTTTGAAGTGACTGCAAAGATTCTTGCGCCGCATCTGGAATTATTGGCGCCGTTACGCACGTGGGAATTCAAAACGCGCGATGAGGAAATTGATTATGCCAAGCGCAACAATATTCCGATTGATGTCAGCAAAAAAAGTCCGTACAGCACAGACATTAATTTGTTCGGCCGGTCGATCGAATGCGGAGTTTTGGAAGACCCGTGGCAAGAGCCGCCGGAAGAGATTTACGTGATGACCAAAGATCCGCTCAAATGTCCGAATAAACCAACTTATGTTGAAGTTGATTTCGAAAAAGGAATTCCCGTTAAGGTTGACGGTAAAAGGTATGCTGGTGTTGATTTGATTAATAAGTTAAATGAAATCGGCGGGGCCAATGGCGTAGGGCGTGTGGATATGGTGGAGAACCGTTTGGTCGGCATTAAATCCCGTGAAATTTATGAAAATCCCGCCGGAACGATTATGCATACGGCGCATCGTGAACTTGAAGCTCTTGTTCTTGATCGTGAGACATTGCATCACAAAAACTATATTTCTCCTCGCTACGCGGAGATGACCTATTACGGTTTGTGGGAAACGCCGTTGAAGCATCAGCTTGACGCGATGATCGAGAAGATGCAGGAACGCGTGACCGGCACGGTGCGTTTGAAATTATTGAAAGGCAGTTGTAACGTTGTCGGGCGTAAATCTCCGTATTCACGTTACAAGATGGAACTCGCTACCTATGGTGATAAAGATAAGTTCGACCAGAAACTCGCTGAAGGCTTCATCCGTTTGTGGGGAATGCCGTATTAGCGTATTGAGCGCCAAGTGGTAGGTGGTAAGTAATAAGTGGTAAGAAAATCCTACTATTTACCACCAGTCGGTTAAAAGTTAGCTATGCCACATACCACTTAAGGAGATTAGTAATGACTAAACTTTGGGGATCACGTTTTAAAGCAGATACCAGCAAACTTGCGGATAAGTTTACGTTCAGCATCGCGTACGATTACCGCTTGGTGAAATATGACATCCTGGGAAGTATTGCGCACGCGCGGATGCTGGGTAAATGCGGCATTATTTCCGCGAAAGATTCTTCCGCTATTGTTTCGGGTCTTCAGAAATTGCTTAAGAAAATCGACCAGGGACGTTGGATGTTTAATCCGGCCGAAGAAGATATTCATTCCAATGTGCAAAGTGAGTTAAGGAAACTTATCGGTGCGCCGGCGGATAAGTTGCACACCGCGCGGTCACGCAACGACCAGGTCGTCCTTGATATGAAGATGTATTGTAAGGAACAGATCACGGAAATTATTTCCGGGATTTCCGGATTGCAAAAAGCTATTTTAAGTTTTGCTAAAAGTAATCAGGATGTTGTGATGCCTGCTTACACGCATTTGCAGGTGGCGCAGGTGGTTCTTCTGCCGCATCACATGCTGGCTTATGTTGAGATGCTCGAGAGGGATAAGTCGCGTTTATACGGTTGTTGGAAGCGGACAGATATTTTGCCTTTGGGTAGTTGCGCGTTATCAGGTTCTTCTTTGCCGACCGATCGGGCATTTGTCGCCAAACACTTGGGCTTCTCTGAAGTTTCCGCCAACAGTATGGATGCCGTCAGTGACCGCGATTTTATTGTAGAATTCATTTCCGATCTATCGATCGTTGCCATGCATCTTTCAAGGATATCTGAAGATTTGGTGCTCTGGGCGACGAAGGAATTTGATTTCATCGACATTCATTGGTCCTATTGCACGGGATCGTCAATCATGCCGCACAAAAAGAATCCGGATGTGGTGGAGTTAATGCGTGGCGCATCGGCACAATTTCCTGGGGCTTTAGTTGAAATATTGACATTACTCAAAGCATTACCACTGACGTATAACCGCGATATGCAGCTTGATAAGCCGGTACTCTTTCGAAGCGTCGAGGCGGCCAAGGATATGCTGGATGTCATGGCAGGATTATTTTCAAACATCACTGTTAAAAAAGATTCTATTGCCAAACGATTGAACGACGAATCGTTTTATTCTGTGGATATTATGGAATATCTCATTCAAAAAGGTGTTTCTTACCGTGATGCGCATGATATCGTTGGAAAAATGGTCAAAGAATGCCTTGATGCAGGAAAGAAGATTTCCGCTCTTCCAGACAGTCAGTTAAAACAGTTCTCAAAGCATTTAAATACCGACGTAAAAAAACTTTTCAATCCGCAGATGTCTGTTAAAATTAAAAAATCGTTCGGCTCGACAAACCCGGTTCTTGTTGAACGCCAATTAAATCTCTGGAATAAAAAATTAAATAAATAACATGCACGATTTTCACTTTAAAAAAGGCGAATTATATTGTGAAGATGCAAGAGTGGACGCCATCGCGAAATCCGTAGGCACGCCGTGTTACATCTACAGTTATAAAACGCTAGTTGATCATTTCACTAAAATTAAAAACGCATTCGCGCCGGTTAATCCAGTCATATGCTATGCGATGAAGGCTAATGACAGTTTGTCCGTCATTAAAGCCCTTGTCGATCAAGGTGCCGGGCTTGATATCGTGTCATTGGGAGAGCTTAAAAAGGCGCGTATTGTTAAGGCGGATCCTCAGAAAATCGTCTTTGCTTCCGTTGGTAAAACAAGAGAAGAGATTGGTGAGGCGATCAACGACCGGATACTATTCTTTAATGTTGAATCATTGCCGGAGTTGGAACGCATCAATGCCATTGCTAAGTCCATGGGCAAGGTTGCTAATGTTGCGATACGTATCAATCCGGATGTTCAGGCGCCCACGCATGATTTTATTTCGACAGGAACGCTTAAGAAGAAATTCGGCATCGACCTTAAGACGACGCGTCAGATTTTTCGATCGAGGAAGAAATATCCAAGCGTTAATATTGATGGCGTGCATATTCATATTGGTTCACAGATCACTTCCGGTAAACCGTTTGTGGGCGCTATTAAAAAGACAGTTGAATTTATTAATGAACTCAGGGGCGAAGGCATTCATATCGAATATCTTGATATCGGCGGCGGATTAGGTATTATCTATAAAGACGAAAAGCCGCAGACGGCACAGCAATATGCGGATGCGATTTTGCCGATTCTGAAAAATACAGGCCTAAAAATTATTATGGAGCCTGGCCGTTTCATTGTGGGTAATGCCGGGATTTTTGTAACCAAGGTTTTATATCTTAAGGATAACGGTTTTAAGAAATTCTTGGTGGTTGACGGTGGTATGAATGATTTGATCAGGCCGTCACTGTACGACGCGTATCATGAAATTGTTCCCGTTAAACAAACCAAATCCAAAAAGATCAAGGTCGATGTTGTTGGTCCTATTTGCGAAAGCGGAGATTTTTTTGCCCATGACCGCATGATCGCGAATTTAAAAGAAAATGATCTTTTGGCGGTCATGAGCGCAGGGGCTTATGGGTATGTCATGGCGAGCAATTATAATGTCCGCGGCCGTGCGCCTGAGGTTATGGTCCGTCGTGATCAATTTGAAATTATAACCAAACGTGAGACTTTTGAAGATTTGATCCGTAATGAACGGATCGCGGGATTGTTGAAATAAAACACGTCTTGACGGGATATCAATTATGAAAAAAATTCCTTTTATCAAAATGGTTGGCGCCGGGAACGATTTTGTGATCGTTGAACATGATGCCAACCTGGATTATTCCAAATTGGCGCCGAAGATTTGCTCTCGCCAAAACGGGATTGGCGCCGACGGCATATTGGTTCTTGATAAATCCACCAGCGCAAATTTTAAAATGCGCGTTATTAATGCCGATGGTTCCGAGGCTGAGATGTGCGGCAACGGCGCCCGTTGTATGGCGGCGTATATTGTTTCAAAATCTTTGACCAAGAATAAACTTTTCGCTATGGAAACTTTAGCCGGAACGATTTTAGCAGAGGCAGAGGGTGAAAACGCCAAAGTGCGTTTAAGCGATCCGAAGGATTACCGCCCAGGCATTCCTCTGACCATTGCGGGAAATAAGATACAGGTCGACTATATTGATACTGGAGTTCCTCATGTTATTGTTTTTGTTGAGAAATTGCGTGAGATTGATGTGAATAGTTTGGGCGCGCTTATTCGTAATCACGGTCAATTTAAACCGCGTGGAACGAACGTTGATTTTGTTGAGCTCCTCCGTGAAGGCCATGTGGAAGTACGCACCTTTGAACGGGGAGTCGAGGGGGAAACGCTCGCGTGCGGCACGGGCAGTGTTGCGGCGGCGATTATTTCCTTCATTCGAGCTAACCCAAAGGTTAAGGAACGTGTGGACGCATCCATGAAGGTTTTAACACGGAGCACAGAACTTTTAGAGGTCACATTTGACCTTCGTGAAGGAAATAAAATTACTAACGTTTGGCTGATAGGATCGGCGCGTTTTATCGCAGCCGGCGAATATTATTTGAACTAACGATGATGGGAGATGGTGGATAGTCGATAGAAGTCTACCATCAGCCATCAACTATTTACCATCAACAATCCAAGAGGAGTTCATCCATGTTTAAGGGTTCCATTGTCGCGATCGTAACGCCGTTTAAAGGCGATGCGGTTGATGAAGTCAAATTAAGGGAATTAATCGAGTGGCAGATTAAAAGCGGCACCAACGGAATTGTTCCCTGCGGCACAACGGGTGAATCTCCGACGCTTTCCGAAAAAGAACACGAGCTTGTGATCAGAGTGACAGTTGAAGCCGTTGCCAAAAGAGTACCGGTGATTGCCGGGACCGGCTCCAACTCGACTGCCGAGGCGGTTCACATGACCAAATATGCGGCCAAAATCGGCGCAGACGCCTGCCTGGTCGTAACTCCTTATTACAACAAACCCACGAACAGAGGGCTCTATCTTCATTTCAAAGCGGTTGCTGACAGCGTCAAGATTCCAATTATTCTGTATAACATCGTTGGTCGTACGGGTAAGAATATTGAACCGGAACTAATGGCCAAGTTGGCTCAGGATTGCAAAAATATTGTCGGCGTTAAGGAAGCTTCCGGTTCGCTTGAACAGATGCAGCGCATTCGCGAAGTATGCCCTAAAGATTTTATATTACTTTCCGGCGATGATGCCTTAACACTTCCGCTTTTATCCATCGGCGGAGTGGGTGTTATTTCAGTGGCTGCCAACATCGTGCCCAAAGATGTCGTAGGCGTTATCAATGCGTTTAATAAGGGTGATCTTAAAACCGCTCAGGCGATCAATGCGAAATTGCAACCTTTGATCCGCGCTTTATTTGTTGAAACGAATCCGATTCCCGTTAAGACGGCTTGCGAATTTATGGGCCTGTGCTCAAGCGCGATGCGATTGCCGATGTGCCCCATGGAAGATGTGAATTTGTTGAAGTTAAAAGTTGCACTTAAGGCTTACGGTCTTTTAGATCAAAATGATAAAGCTAAGCAATCAGCATTTGTTTAAGTATTTGATTGGATTAATTTTTGTATTGTTCGTCGTGATTCTATTGAATCCATCGAGGTTGAAGCAGACATTCGCGATCGACGCATGTGTGGAAGATGGCGGACAGTGGAATTATCAAAATAAAGTTTGTGAGGGGGGAAATGATAAAGTTAGCAATTAGTGGTTGTCAGGGCCGCATGGGACAAAGAATTCTTGATCTTGCTTTACGCGACAAAGCATTCAAGATTTCCTGCCTTTTGGAACATCGTGAGCGTCCCGGCGTTTTGTCGAGCACGTTTGGATTGCCAGTCAGTTTTAATTCAGACTCTCTCAATGGCAGTCAGGTGTTAATCGAGTTTTCCTCTCCCGACGCTACGATGGAACATTTAAAGGCGTGCCAAAAGCATGGTGTCAAAATGGTCATCGGTACGACCGGGCTTTCCAGAGAGCAGGCTTCTTTGATTAAAAAAGCTTCCCTGAAAATACCAATTGTATTCTCTTCTAATATGTCCATAGGGGTTAATTTGGTTTTCGCGTTGATTCGTCAGACTGCAAAAGTGACGGGTAAGAATTATGCGATGCATTTGATGGAAACGCATCATGTGCATAAGAAAGATGCGCCTTCGGGGACAGCTAAGACTATGGCTGAGATTGCGGAAGAACACGCGAAAACAAAGGTCGTTAATGTTGACTCTATTCGTGAGGGCGAGGTCATAGGAGATCATGAGATCATTTTTGATAGCACGGTCGACCGTATTTCAATTGGCCATCATGCCAAGACGCGTGACATTTTTGCCGAAGGTTCGTTGGTCGCGGCAAAATTTCTTGCCAAGCAGAAAAAAGGTTTATTTAATATGCAGGATGTTTTGGGATTGAAATAACGCGAAGGGGTGGGTTTAAAACCATCCTCTAGAGGATTTATATTAAGGAGCAAGATAAATGTCCACCGATACAACTTTCCAGATTGAATTTTCTGACCGTTTAAAACAACTTCCGCCATATTTATTTATTGAAATTGATAAGGCCAAGCGCGCTGCGTTGGCTCAGGGGCGTGATGTTATTAATTTAGGCGTAGGAGATCCTGATCAACGTACTCATCAGCCCATTATTGATGCATTGGCAAAAGCGGCCCAGGATGTTAATAATCATCATTATCCCTTTGATGCCGGTGTGCCTCAATTACGCGTCGAGATCGCTAAATGGTTCAAGGGCCGCTTTGGTGTTGAGCTTGATCCGGCAACCGAGCTTTATCCGTTGATAGGTTCGAAAGAAGGGATTGCGCATTTGCCTTTGGGTATCATTAATCCCGGCGACAAAGTGCTTCTGACTGATCCGGCTTATCCGGCTTATCAAGCGGCTATCATTTTTGCCGGCGGAAAAATTCAATATGTCCCTCTGAAAGCCTCGAATCATTTCTTGCCGAAGATCGAGGATATCGCTGAAGCAAAGAATGCGAAGGCGATTTTTGTCTGTTATCCAAATAATCCCACTTCAGCGATTGCTGATAAGAAATTTTATCAGGAGCTCGTTACAGTCTGCCGGGAGAAAAAAATTATCATCGTCTCTGACTTGGCATATTCAGAAGTTTATTATGACGGCATTAAGCCGCCGAGTATTCTTGAGATCGATGGTGCTAAAGACATCGCGATCGAATTTCATTCTTTTTCTAAGACTTACTTTATGACCGGATGGCGATTGGGTTGGGCGTGCGGAAATCCGACTTTGATTGCCGCGCTTGCCAAGGTTAAATCCAATTGTGATTCTGGTGTGTTTAACGCTGTCCAACACGCCGGGATTGCGGCTTTGCATATGGATCCGCAAGAAATTGAAGACATGCGTCAAGAATATCAAACCCGCAGGGATGCCTTGATCAATGGGATGCGTTCGATTGGTTGGAAGATTGATCCGCCTAAGGCTGCGTTTTATGTTTGGGCCAAGGTGCCGTCAAAGTTTAACGATTCCATGGAATGCGCCAAAGCATTTCTTGACCAAGCGGATATTGTTGTCACTCCAGGTGTTGGTTTTGGTAAATGCGGGGAGGGTTATGTGCGTATGGCCTTAACCATGCCGATTGACCGTATTAATCAAGCGGTGGAGCGTTTACGAAAGGTTTTATAGTTGGCCGTTGTTTATCTCGGATTCGGATCCAATATGGGCGACCGCGCTTTTTATATTAAACAGGCGGTCCGAGAGCTTGAAGCGCGCGGTATTCAGATAACAAAAATGTCGTCCTTAATTGAAACAGATCCCGTCGGAGGCCCGCCTCAGGGCAAATATCTCAACGCGGTGGCTGAGTGCGCGACCCAACTTCTTCCTGAAGATCTTCTTATTACCCTACAAGAGATAGAGACATCGCTCGGCCGTGTTAAGACCGTTGTTGACGGCCCAAGAGTGATTGATTTAGATATCCTGCTTTATGATCAGACCAAAATAAACAAACCGAATTTAATTATTCCTCATCCTCGTCTATATTCCCGCGATTTTGTTGTTAGTCCCCTTAAAGAAATTGCACCGCATCTTTTTGGAGAGAAATAATTATGTATGTGGTAAAAACTGTCAAATCTTTGCGCCGATTAATTGCAAAATTAAAAATTCAAAAGAAGACAATCGGTTTTGTGCCGACGATGGGGTTCTTGCATGAAGGGCACGCCACGTTATTGCGGCAGAGTAAAAAGGATAATGATATTACAGTTTTGAGTATTTTTGTTAATCCCCGTCAGTTCGGCCCTGCGGAGGATTTAAAGAATTATCCGCGGGATATAAAAAAAGATGAAAAGTTGGCAAAAAGAGAAAATGTTGATATAATCTTTTATCCGTCGGTCGACGAGATTTATCCGGCGGATTATTTGACGACTGTTGAAGTTTCAGTTCTTTCTGATAGATTGTGCGGCTTAATCAGGCCTGGGCATTTTCGGGGCGTTGCCACTGTTGTTCTAAAACTCGTCCATATGGTTACGCCTGATGTGATGTATTTAGGGCGCAAGGACGCGCAACAGGCAATCATTATTCACAAAATGATTAAGGATTTAAATGTCCCGCTTAAAGTTAAAGTGATGCCTACGGTGCGCGAGGCTGATGGTTTGGCCATGAGTTCCCGCAATAGTTATTTGACTAACGGGGAACGGCAACAGGCGGTTATTCTTAGTCAATCACTTGAAGACGCGCGGCGAAAGATTCGCGCTGGAGAGCGCAATGCTTCGAAGATTATCGCTATGATCCGTCGCAAGATTGAGACGCAAACAAACGGTAGTATTGATTACATTCAATGTGTGAATACGAAAGATCTTTCAGCGGTCAAAGAAATTACTGGAGAAGTTTTAATTGCCTTGGCTGTCAAGTTTGGTCTGGCGCGATTGATTGATAACGTGATTGTTGATGTTTATGAATAATAAAAAGAAGACCAGAGTCGGTATTTTAGGTTGCGGTGCGATCGGATCGCGCATGGCCTTAAGCATTAAAAATGATTTAAAGTCGCGGGCTGTTGTTTCTGCTGTTTTTGATATTCAGAGAGATCGTGCAGAAAAACTTGCCAAGAATTTTTCTCGTGCTAGAATCATTAAGCATTCTTTCGAGGAGCTTTTAAATTCCTGCGATCTGATCGTTGAAGCGGTCAACGCAAAGGATACGCAAAAATTAATTCGGCAAGCTGTGTTAGCCAAAAAAGACATGCTTGTGATGAGTGTCGGAAAATTATTAGGCGCCAAAGATATCTTTAAGATTGCTTCAAGAAACCATTGCCGTTTGTTAGTCCCCTCCGGAGCGGTCGCGGGATTGGATGCCGTTAAGGCCGCCAGCCAGCGTAAGATCTCCCAAATTACTTTAACTACCCGTAAGCCTTTGTTTGGTTTTTCTAATAATGACTATCTAAATAAAAAGAAAATCGATTTATCAAAACTCACTTTCGAAACAGTCCTCTTTGACGGCAAAGTTAAGGCGGCCGTCAAATATTTCCCCCAAAATATTAATGTTGCAGCCGCGGTTGCCTTGGCCTCACTGGCCGGTGATAAGCTGCGCGTTCGTATTATTACGTCTCCCGAGTATAAGCTTAATTCTCACGAGATCGAGGTTGTTGGCGAATTTGGGCGATTGATGACTCGCACCGAGAATGAAATCTGTCCTGATAATCCAAAGACAAGTTACCTTGCTGTTCTCTCGGCGATCCAGACATTGAAGCAGTACTTCGAAGAAGTAAAAATCGGAACGTGAAGAAAGGGGGTGAATGATTATGGCAGCAAAGAAAGTAGAAAAGGTGGGAGTGAAAAAAGAAAAAGGGTACCTCTACTTCGTTGATAAGGCCGGTGACGTTTCCTGCGCCAAGATGGCTCGTGGAAATAAAAAGGGTGGATCCACCAAAAAAGTCGCCAAGGTTGGTATCAAGAAGCAAAAGGGTTTTCTTTATTTCATTGATAAACAAGGTGACATTTCTTGCGCTCAGATGGTTCGTGGAGGCAAGAAGAAAAAAGCAGCAAAAAAAACAGCCAAAAGAAAATAAATTTTTCTTTGAGGCGAAAAGACCCCACGCCCAGCCGTACATTAGCGTAGACTGGGTGTGGGGTTGTTTTTTAGTGATTTATTGGTACAATGAAAATCTTAAAGAGACGTTGATGGTTGATAGTAGATAGTTGATCGTCAAACAACTATCAGCCACGCAGAACCCTCTATTAACAAACATTTCTTATATCTATGCAATCCGACTTCATCACCATACGCGGCGCTAAAGAACATAATCTTAAAGATATCAGCCTCAAGATCCCTCGAGACCAGTTTGTGGTGATCACAGGGTTGAGCGGATCTGGAAAATCTTCTTTGGCATTTGACACGATCTATGCGGAAGGCCAGAGGCGATATGTCGAGAGCCTCTCGGCTTATGCTCGTCAGTTTCTCGATCAGTTGCAAAAACCTAACGTCGAGTCGATTGAAGGGTTGTCGCCTACAATTTCTATCGAGCAGAAAACGACCAGCCGCAATCCGCGTTCGACGGTTGCGACTCAGACCGAAATCTATGATTATTTGCGGCTTTTATTCGCGCGTGTGGGGATTCCTTATTGCCACGAGTGCGGGAAGAAAATCGAACAGCAATCTGCGCAAGAGATTGTTTCTCAAATTCTCAAATACAAAGAAGGAACTAAAGTTAATATTCTTGCGCCCTTGGTTCGTGGACGAAAAGGCGAGTATCGTCAAATCCCTGCCCAGGTGTCTAAAGCCGGATTTACCCGTCTGCGTGTTGATGGCAAGATTCAAGATGTGGGCGATAAGATCAAGCTTGATAAATATAAGATTCATCATATTGAAATTGTCGTCGATCGTTTAACGGTTAAGTCCGACATCAAGAAACGTTTAACGGATTCCATCGAGACGGCTTTGCAGGTGGGCCAAGGGATTGTGCTCATCGATTTTAACGGGGGCGCGCCCGATGTGATGTTTAGTGAAAAATATGCCTGTGCCGATTGCGGGACTTCGCTTAGTGAACTTGAACCTCGGATTTTTTCGTTTAATTCTCCCTATGGTGCTTGTCCGGATTGTAATGGATTGGGCACTAAGATGGAGATCGATCCTCAGGCGTTGGTACCCGACACATCAAAGCCCTGGGTTCAGGCGATTGCTCCGTGGAAAAAAGGGGCCAGGGGATACATGATGTATTATCGTGCCGTGCTAAAAGAGATCGCTAACATTCATGACATCGATGTGAAGCTTCCCTATAAAGAGTTGGGAAAAAAAGAACGCCAGATGATCCTCAATGGATCGCAAGATGTCGTTTGGGGGCGCCAGTTTGAAGGTGTTGTCAAATATCTTGAGAGATTGTTTCGTGAAACCGACAGCGATTGGCTTAAGGAAGAAATCAACGGTTTCATGTCGGAATCATCCTGCCCGTCATGCCAGGGGCTGCGCCTTAAGAAAGAATCTTTGGCTGTTCGCATCGGGGATAAAAATATTGCCCAGGTGTCTTTATTTTCAATTAAGGAAGCTAAGCAATTTTTCGCCAGGCTTAATCTTACTAAGGAACAGAAAACGATCAGCGAGGAGATATTCAAAGAGATTCTCCGCCGTCTGGATTTTTGCATCAATGTCGGGCTTGAGTATTTGACCCTTGACCGACGGAGCTCAACGCTGTCCGGCGGGGAAGCTGAGCGTATCCGTTTGGCAACCCAGGTTGGTTCCGGTTTAGTTGGTGTGATTTATGTGTTAGATGAACCGAGTATCGGCCTGCACCAGAAAGATAATGAGAGACTCCTTTCCACGCTTCATGCCTTGCGTGATATGGGAAATACATTAATTGTGGTCGAACATGATGAGGAAACCATCCGCAAAGCCGATTATGTGATTGATCTTGGTCCCGGTGCCGGTGAATACGGCGGAAATATTTTATATGCAGGGAAAGTGCCCGGCCTTTTGGAATGCCGCGATTCTCTAACGGGCATGTATTTGAATGGTGAGTATCAGATTAAACGGCCTGAAGCTCGCCGGGAAATAGTCAAAACGCAATTTCTAAAAATTCTCGGCGCTTCGGCGCATAATCTTAAAAATATTGACGTTCAAATTCCGTTTGGGACATTTACGTGTGTGACTGGTGTATCCGGCTCCGGCAAATCGACTTTGATCGACGATATTTTATACAAAGCCCTGGCGCAAAAAATTTACGGGTCCAAAGAAAAGCCGGGTCAGCATAAAAAGATGGAAGGTGTCAATCAGATTGATAAAGTGATTGTTGTTGATCAATCACCGATCGGCCGTACGCCGCGGTCTAATCCGGCAACATATACGGGAGTGTATAGCCATATCCGGGATCTTTTTAGTCAGCTGCCTGAATCTAAAATGCGTGGATACCAGCCGGGGCGTTTTAGTTTTAATGTGAAAGGCGGACGCTGCGAGGCTTGCGGCGGCGATGGAATCAAGAAGATCGAAATGCATTTTCTGCCCGAAGTTTATGTCCAGTGCGAGGTATGCCACGGCCGGCGTTTTACAGATCAGACGTTGGAGGTTGAATTTAAAGGAAAAAATATTGCCGATGTCCTGGATCTTTCGGTGGAAGAGGCCACTAAACTTTTTGATAATATTCCTAGAATCCAGGTTGTTCTTAGGACCTTGAATGATGTCGGGCTCGGATATATCCGTCTTGGCCAGGCGGCCACAACTTTGTCCGGCGGAGAGGCCCAACGCGTGAAGTTAGCCAGCGAGCTCTGCAAGCCAGCGACAGGCCAGACGTTTTATATTCTTGATGAGCCGACGACAGGCCTTCATTTTGCTGACGTAGATAAATTGCTCCAGGTTTTGCAGAGATTGGTGGATCGTGGAAATACGGTTTTGGTCATCGAGCATAATTTGGATGTCATCAAAAGTGCAGATTATCTTATTGACCTTGGCCCTGATGGGGGAGATAAAGGAGGGGAGCTTGTTTTTAGCGGGTCCCCTGAGGACATTATCAAGCACCCGACGTCACATACCGGCAGGTTCCTTAAGGAGTTTTTGCAGCAAGCTTTTTCAGCTTCAACGCGACGTTTGGCTTCATCGGTTCAATAGGTGTTTAATACAATTAAAAAAGACCATTCTTGATATAATGGACGCTATGAAAATAAAAAACTTGAAAATTTGGTTTACTGTATTCGTTGTAGCTTATGCGGCGATAATTTCTCCATTTATTCCGCTTTCTTTTTCTGCGCAAGACGAGGAAAAAGAGCTTTTCTTTGTCGCTCAAAGTGCTTTTGATGACGGTTTTTATGATGTGGCTATTCGCTATATTGAAGATTTCCTTAAGAAGTATCCGCAATCCGATAAAAATGTCCAGGTGTTGCTGCTTTCTGGCCAATGCTATTTCTTTAAAAGTCAGTATTTAAAGGCATTTAATACATTCCAGGGTCTTGTTCAATATTCTGAGTTTAAGGATGCAACTTTATTTTGGCTTGGTGAAACATACCTTAAAGGGTTGGATTACGGGCAGGCGGAAAAAAATTATCGTCAGGTGATGGATCTTTTTCCTGATTCGGTTTATGTGCCCCAGGCATATTATTCATTAGGCTGGGCGTATTTTGACCAAAAGAAATACAAGGAGGCCACGGAAACCTTTAAGGCTATGGTCGGGAAATTTCCAAATCATCAGTTGAGTGAAGACGCAACCTTCAAGATTGCTGAGTGCACATATAACCAGGGAGATTTCGCCGGCGCGATTGATTTGTTTAAGAATTATTTAGTAAAGTTTCCTCAATCCAACAAAATTGTGCAGGTCGATTTTAATATCGCTGAAGCGTATTATTATCAAGAAAAATACGACGAGGCAAATGCCTATTATAAAAAAGTTCAGGATACGGCTCAAGATGCAAGTTTAGTTGTCGCCTCCATGATCAGCCAAGGATGGGGAAACCTTAAACTTAAAAATTATGATCTGAGTATTGAAGCATTTAATAAAGCTGAGAGTTTTGCGCAGGACAAAGGAATCTTGACGGATGACATTTATCTTGGGAAGGCCAGTTTCTATTCCGAAACCGGCGATAACAATAGGGCCGTTGAGGCATACGAAAAGCTCATCGAGCTTTTTCCAAAAAGCAGCCGTGTTCTTGAGGCCCATTTAGGAATGGCCAATGTCTATTATTCCACGCAGAAATATAGCGAAGCGATTCGGGAATATAAGGCGGTTCTCGACAGAGGGGATCCCAAAGGCGAGAATCACGAGATTGTTGAGAAGGCGAATTTTGGCCTTGCGTGGACATATTTAAAAATGGGGCAGATCGACCAATCCATTGCCAGTTTTCAAAGCATCTTAGATAAAACGAAAAGTGCCACGGTTAAAGTGAGCGCTTTAACCCAGATCGGCGACGCTTATCAGGATATGGACAAATGGGACAAGGCCGTCGAGGTTTATGATAAAGTTCTCAAGGATTATCCTGGCAGCGTTTATGCCGATTATGTCCAGTACAGGCAGGGGATTGCTCTTTTAAAGTTGTCGAAGATTGAATCTGCCACTTTGACATTTCAGAGTTTGCAGCAAAATTTTCCTGATAGTAAATATTTGGGTGATATTGATTATTATCTTGGTGTGGCGTATTTTAAAAAGAATGATTGGACGGCGGCGATTAAATCCATTGAAAGTTTTTTAAAGAATCCAAGTCATCCGGTGGATTTTATTCCTGAGGCCAACTATGTGTTAGCGCTGTCGTTTTTGAATTTATCGAAGCCGGATGACGCCATAAAACTTTTTCAAAAAATCATCAAGCTTTATCCAAACAATTTGCCTGTCGTCAGGAACTCTGAAATTGGCATTGGCAAGGCGTATCATGTTTTGGGGCAGGATAAGGAAGCGATCAAAAGATTTAAATTGATCATTTACAAATATCCTGATACAGAGGCTGAAGAAGATTCGTTATTGTGGCTGGCGCAGTTTTATTTCAAGGCGGCGGATTATTCCCAATCGATTGATTATTATCAGCAAATCATCAGCCGGTTTAAAGACGGGGAGAAAAGCGGCCTTGTTCACTATGAATTGGGACAGTCATTCGAGATGAATAAGGAATTTGATAAGGCCTTGAGCGAATATCGAAAAGTTCCTGAAAGCGACAAGGAAATGACGGCCAAGACGGGGCTTGCGATCGCGGGGATATTTTCAAAAGAATTGGCTCCCGATAAGGCCGCTGAAACTTATCAGAAGATTATTGCTGGCAACCCAGAATTCCGTCGGGATGCGTATATGAAGCTTGCGCAGGTGTATCGAAAGGCCGCCAATTATGACAAAGAAGCGCAGACATATTTAAGTGCTTTGTCTTTCTCTAAAGGTGCGAGCGTCATCCCGGATGTACAGTTACAGTTTGCGATTGGCGACACCTATGAGGCCATGAATGCTTGGGACAAAGCTGTTGAGGCATATTTTAAAGTGCCGTATCTGTATAAAGATGAACCAGCGTGGGGAATTAAAGCATATTTGCGTGCCGCGCGTATTTTTGAAAATAATGAAGATTGGGAGAATGCCAAGAACACATATCAAAAAGTTTTAACTTATCAGACGGAAGAATCCAAATATGCCCAGGAGAGGATCAATTGGATCGATAATGTACGTTCAACTAAGAAATGATGGTATTCCAATAGATTGGTTTTAACAGATGGATTTGGAGGATTAATATGAATGCTTGGCAATTGTTTATTAAAGGCGGCCCCGTGATGTGGCCAATCCTGCTTTGTTCATTGGTGAGTCTGACGCTTTTTTTTGACCGTATATCGTATTTTTCATCCATTTCCACCGACATATATTTTTTGAAAAGTAGAATCTTTGAATTGCTTAAACAAAATAAGGTCAAGGATGCTGTTGTTTTATGTGAACAAAATTCTTCACCCGTCGCTAAGATTTTAAAAGCAGGTATAGTCAACTATGGTTCCCATCGCGATCAAATTAAAGAAGCGATGCAAGATGCTAGTCATTTTGAAATCCCTTTGCTTGAGCGAAATCTGCCGATGTTATCGACGCTCTCTCATATTGTTCCGCTCTTGGGGCTTTTGGGCACAGTCACCGGAATGGCCAGTAGTTTTTATATGATTCAGGTCAGATCTGCGGCTATGAATCCGGTGGTTCCTGGTGATATAGCAGGAGGGATATGGCAGGCTCTTTTAACAACCGTATTTGGTCTTATCGTCGCTATACCGACAGTATTAGCGTATAATTATTGTGTTAGTCGTGTTAATGTTTTCGTGCTGGATATGGAGCGGGCAGCCACAGAGCTTATCCAGTTGCTTTCGCAATTATCAGAATCCAACGCGCAATAAAGAGGTATTAAAATGCAATTCAAACGTTATGCCAAGATCAAAACCGGCTTGCAAACGTTTGACATGGTTCCTTTGGTGGATGTTATATTTCTCTTGGTGATGTTTTATGTTTTAACAACTGCTTTTACTTTCTTTCCTGACATCGATGTTGAGCTTCCAAAAACGATCACCAGTGATGCCGTTCAAGAAGAGAATTTTGTTGTCACGATTACCAGTGAAAATGTTATTTACTGGCGCAACAAGATTGTTTCTATAAAGGATTTACAGGTTCAGCTTAGCCAGTTATCGAAGAATAACTCACCCATATTAATTAAGTCTGACCGAAGAGCTTCCGTTGGAAGGATCGTCGATGTTTGGGATTTGTGCAGGGCTATGGGCATTGAACGAATTAACATCGCAACCAACAGAGAACAGTAGAGGGCATACGCTTGCGTGTTAGGATTGGTTTTTTCCCCTCGTTGTTAACAGCCGCTTTTGTCCATGCCTTATTTGCTTGCGTTTTTGTTTTTGCTTTTCCTTATCCGAAAGTTTCTGCCAGGCCAGTTTTTATTTTCCTGGGTTCTTTTTTGCGACTTCAAGATGTTGCTTTGTCGACCGTGGAAAGTTTATCTCAACCAGGTAAAATAAATTTGCACGATTTGAATCTTGATATGCGTCGGGATTCTTTGTCGCGGGCATTTGACAAACCCAATTTGATAAATAAGGTCATCCAGTCAGCCAGACAGCAATACAAGCCTGTTATGAAGAAAGATATCGGCGTTTTTAAAGAGCAAAAAAACTCAGATGATTTTGGTTTTGATTTTATGCCTTTTGCCCCTGTCCGGATGAAAATGGAGCGTAATGATTAAAATTGATTTTTCAATGGCTGTCGCATTATTTTTAATTTTTGATATGGCCCTTGTTATGGTTTTATGGGTCATTTATAATTATAAAGAAAGTAAGGAAGTGGATATTCAAAGCGCCAAGAATTTCAGGCAATGTCCATATTGCTGCATTATTTTCTTTGATTATCAAAAACAGCCTTTGCGTACGTGTCCGCAATGCAAAAGTTTGATTGAAAACAGCATCAGGCAGGGAGAATCATAGTGCTTTTATATGATAGGAATAATGAATCGGGTATGGTGTTAATTATGGTGCTCATGGTCACAATTATTATTATGATCTATAGCATTGGCATACTCACGCGAGGTTCATCGCAGGTGCTTTCAGCGGAAGACCAGGTGGACCGCATTAAATCTGAGCAGTTAGCCATAGGTGCTTATGCAAAAACGTATACTGATCTCGCATCAGGGAGTGCCTTACCTGGTACATTTAATGAAATTTTAGATAACAAGACATATACTGTTACTGTTACCAACGCCCCCGGCACTGGCCCCAATAACACAAATACTCTTACCTTTAATTCGACGATCCCTAACTAAAAATTTTAATTTAAATAAAGGTTAAATGCGTTGACAAAGCAAGACGTGTATTGTCTAATGATTTTGAACTTGTCATTGACGGTGACGCGATGTATTTCCTTTGACGAGTTAGTGTTTTTAGGGTGTATTTAAAGAAGCTTATCCAACTCCGCTTGGCCGGAAATTTTATGTCTAGTGGGAAAAATTTAGGATTATTTTGGGGCAATAACGCCTTTAGTATCGCCGAGTCTCAAGAGGATGTTCCTCAGAAAGTTCTTCGAGTCCTCCATCACCCTTCTCCAGCTATTGATCCCGTTAGTTCTGGTGTCAACGCCGACGATATTCAATTTGTCTTTCCGCTGAAGGAAGCGCTCAAAACTAATAACATAAATTCGACGGATGTAAATCTCGTATTGCCTTCAAAGGACATTGTTATCCGGTCATTTGTTATTCCCGTGCTTAAGCCTAGTGAAATCAGAGGCGTTGTTGAGTTTGAGATAAAAAAATATATTCCGTTTAATTTAAGAGATCTTTCCTATAACTTTCATGCGACGATGTCGATAGAGGACAAGGTTAAACGCATGCGGGTGTATTTTGTTGCCATCCGTAAGGAAATCTTGGAAAGGTACAAGCTGGTTTTAAAACAGGCGGGTTTAAATGTCATTTACAGTGAACCTGCTCCGATGTGTTTGTCGCGTAGTCTCATATATCGAAGAATTATTAAATCGGATCAAAAAGTGGCTGTTATACAAACGGATTATGATGATCCGGGGATCATGATTATTGATAAGGGGATTGTTCAGTTTGTGCGAGATTTTCAATTGCAAAATCCCACTTTGAATATGGCTCCGCTCGACGCCGATATGCTCAGAAAGAAATTGTTCAATGAGATCAAGATTTCTTTAGATTTTTACATGCGCCAGTTTAAAAGCAGCAAGATTGAGGAAGTATTTACCTTATCATTTAATTCTGATGATGATTTAAGCGGGGCATTGCAAAAAGAATTAGAGACGCCGGTTAAGAAAATCAACCTGCAATCATTGGGCAAATTTCCAATTATGCCTGATTTTGGTTTAGTCAGCGCGCATGGTGTGAATTTACGGGGCACTGCTAAAACGGTTGATTTTAATTTATCAGGGGTATTGGCGACCACCAGCCAGGCGGCGAAATTACAAGAGCAAATTCCAGAAGAATTTATTCCTGCCATCAAGGTTGCCGTGGTGTGCGTTGCCATGCTTGCTGTTGTTTTTTATTTAACAAAGTTAAATATAGCTCAGTTTAAAAAACAATATGATGCCGTTGTTGAAATTCAGGGCGGTTTTGTTGATATGACGCCGGAAGATATACAGTCTAGAATTACAGAAAATTTAAGCAGGTTTAAGGATTACCAAGATGCTTTTCAGGCGAGCGAAATGGCTTATATTTTGACCCATATTGCCAAAACTTTGCCAAAGGGCATTTGGTTATCAAGCATGGAAATACAGTACGCAAAAGATAAAATAGGCTCGACAACATTGTCGAAACCTGTTCTTTTAGATGATTCAGCGGGCTCGAGTAAAGCGATCAGGCCGATGATGATTGATCTTAGCGGGTATGCCTATACAAGCGATGATAATGAGCAATTTAAAATGGTTTATGGGTTGGTTAATGCTTTGAAATCAGATAGGATATTTGCCAAATATTCTCGAAATGTTAGTTTGGCCGGTATTCAAAGTGAACAAAGAGGTGATTTAGCGCTGACCTCTTTTAAGATTCAGGTAAAATGACATGATGAAGATTCCTGATTTAAGCAAGATTGACATAAAAGATATCGATGTCGTTAAACTTAAAGCGCAGCTTTTACAACACAAGGGGATCGTTGTTCAAGTTGTTTTAATAGCGGTGTCTTTTGTTGTGGCTATTTTGATGTTTAACCAAAGTCAAAATGAGATCAAAAATTATAAATCACAAATAACTGTTTTACAGGCCAAAACAGGAGCGATTGATCAATATAATAAAACGCAAGCGGATGTTAAAAATTTCTTAAGTAAAGTTCCGGATCCTGTGTCCGAGGATAAAATTATTAATCTGGTGACAGATTTGGCCGTCAAAAATAAGGTTAAGATTTTAACGTTTACGCAGGCTGACATTGCGAAAAAGAATACGTTGGAGACAACGTCATTAAAGTTTTCGTTGGCCGCAGATTCATTTTCTGTGATGGTGAGATTCCTGGCTGATATTGAGCGAGGAAAAGATTTTATGCAGATATGGAGTTGTGAGGTAGAACCACAACTAAATATCACTAAATCTTGGAAAGAAGCTGGAAGTACGCCGCTCAATTTTAATATCAGCGTTGTTTCGATTAAGGTTCAATCATGAATATGGGTTTACGGATAGCTTTTGCCGTTATCATAAGTTTGGGTTGGGGATTTGTTCCGGGCGCGTTTGCCCAGGAAGGCAATGATTTTTTACAGGGTTTAGATGAGATCAGGGATCCGTTTCAATCGCAGTTGCCTATTGTAGAGGTTCCAGTAAAAGTCATTCCACAAGATAATATTCCGCCGGTGCCGCAAGTAGAATTGCCGCCTCAGCCGGTGGTTCAAGCTGCTCCGGTGTGGTCTCCAAAGGTTGTGCCTCCACTGGCCATTCCCAGGGGGCAGGATAATACGGCGATAGTCATCAAAGGTTTGGTTTGGAATACTAAAATTCCGCAGGCAATCGTCAATGACAGGGTTATCCGTGTTGGAGATCATGTTGACGGGATGAAAGTGATTTCAATTCATAAAAAAGGCGTTGAATTTTCTAATAATGGAATCAAAGTATTCGTTGATGTATCTAAAGAAAAAAATGCTGACCGTTAGAAATTGTGATTTGACTTTTAGGGAGAACTAATTATGAAATATTTTAAACATAGCATAGTTGCTATTTCTTTTCTCGCGGTGTTTTATCAGGCTGATATTTATGCCGGATATTCGACAGAGGAGAGCAGATTTTCATATCCTAATTATTCAAAACGGATATCTATGGATTTCAAAGATGCGGCATTAAACGATGTCCTTAAAATCTTTTCTCAACAATCGGGAATGAATTTTATTGCGGCCAGCAATTTGAACGACAAGAGAGTTACTTTATTCTTCGATAATATTCCCGTCGAAGAAGCATTAGAGAAAATATTAACCGCTAATGGCTTGGAATATGAAATGCAGCCGGGAAGCGATATTTTTGTTGTTAAGGCGATTCCCGGGGAAGGACAGAATCTTGTTACGCGTATTTATCGTTTAAAGTATGCGTCGGTTCCTTCATCAAAGATTAATAGCACAATATCTATTGGCGCAAGTACTGCATCAGATAGTAGTTCGTCTGGATCGTCATCTGGCGCCTCTTCGGGTTCTTCATCGGGGGCAGCTTCTTCAGGAGCCGGAGGCGGTATTGTGACGGCTCTTCGAGGAGTGGTCAGCAAATACGGTAAAGTTATGGAAGATTCGCGTACGAACAGCCTGATCGTGACCGATATGGAGAGTCAGTTTCAATATATTGAATCGTTGATTGCCCGTCTAGATGTGGATATTCCTCAGATTATGATTGAAGTTGAAATGCTTGATGTTTCTAAAGGTACGGCTGATCTTATTGGTGTTAAATATGGTGAGAAAATCTTAGAACTTACAGGGGCCAAACGATCAGTGCTTTATCCTTGGGATTTGGATCTTCTTAAAGGGAAGGGATATACATTTGCGGAACCTGAATATGTCGCCGGATTGCTTGATACTTCAATCTCAAAAGTTATCGTTCAATTTTTGGAAACGCAATCGGATACTCGTAACTTAGCCCGTCCGCGCATTGTTACATTGAATAATCAAACTGCACAAATTCAGATTTCGACTAATGAAGCCATCGGTATTTCGGCCAAGACAACATCAACGGGCGGTTCTTCTGATACGACAAGAGAAGCCGAGCGTGTACAAACAGGTGTTTTTTTGCTTGTTACTCCTCAGGCAAATACAGCGAATGGTGAGATCACTATGGCGGTTAGTCCCAAGGTCATTCAGGCTAGAACAGGTGGAACATTTGGAGACCAAACGTTTAAAGATCCTGAGGAGCGAGGTTCACAACAGATTTTGAAAGTGAAGACTGGTGAGACCATTGTTATGGGAGGATTGTTGCGGACGGATAATACTCAAATTATAACAAAACTTCCGATCCTTGGTGATATTCCGCTTATTGGCAGGGCATTTCGACATAAAAATAAATCCACATCAGAGCGTGAATTATTAATTTTTATCACGCCTTCAATTGTCAACGAAAGCGCTATGAATAAAAATTCTCCTAAGGATCCTAATGATTTAGTTCGTGAGCAAAAAGTTCCTCAAACCAGGTTAATACAAATTGACAAAGAATTAAAATCCATCGAACGCCAGAAATATTAATATGTCGACCCGTTTGCGATTAGGTGAAATATTAATTGATCAGGGGCTTATCACGGAAGCCCAGCTTCAGGAGGCTATTGGCATCCAAAGAAAGGAGCAGGGCCGTCTGGGTGAGGTTTTATTAAAGCTCGGTATGGTCAAAGAAGAGACGCTGGCTGCTGCATTGGGTGCGCAGTTGCTGATTCCTTACGCGTCTAGAAGTTCTGGATTACTCAAGCCTCAATTTGATCAGGGGCTGGAGAAGCTGGTTACACAGGAATTTGCCCAAAAGTTTCTTGCCTTGCCTTTGGCAAAGAATATGGGTTCATTGACATGTGCTGTGTTTGATCCGCTGGATTTGATTATGTTGGATAACCTTAAGGTTATAACTGGCTGTGAGATTAATTTAATCATCGCAACAAAGTCCGACATTATTAAATCGATTCAAGAATTTTACATGGCGAATAATAACAGTGACGGGAAGGGTTCTCTTTTAGATCGAGCGGTTGAAAATACCTATGACCGGTCTCAAGAAGGATCAGCGCCTTCATTGAGCAGGGAAACAAATACTGACGCTGAGCTTAGTCTTGATAAATTAATCGCCAAGGCTGAGGAAGCGCCAGTCATTAAGCTGGTTGATCTCATTATCCGTCAAGCTATCGATGAAAAAGCAAGCGACATTCATATTGAGCCGTTTAAGGATAAACTTGAAGTTCGTTACCGTATTGACGGTTCTTTGTATCAAATCCCTCCGCCGGCGCGCCATTTGCATATGGCGATTGTATCTCGTATCAAGATTTTAGCGAAGTTGGATATTGCTGAAAAGCGTCTTCCTCAGGATGGGGCGATCTCTGCAAAATTGGAAGACCGCACGGTTGACCTTCGCGTCTCTACAATTCCGACGGTGTGGGGGGAAAAGGTCGTCATGCGTATCCTGGATAAGGGGGCGACTAAGCTTGATTTATCCACACTTGGTTTTGATGCGAAACAATTAGCTTTAATCCGTAAAGCGCTCAAATCGCCTTATGGGTTGATGTTTGTGACTGGGCCGACGGGAAGTGGAAAATCAACAACATTGTATTCGGCTTTGCATGAAATTATGGACCCTTCAAAAAATATCATGACGGCGGAAGACCCTGTTGAATTTAAGATAGAAGGGATCAACCAGGTCGGGGTACGTAATGATATCGGTTTGACGTTCGCAACCGCGCTACGCGCATTTCTCCGTCAGGATCCGGACATCATCATGGTCGGCGAGGTGCGCGATCTTGAGACGGCGCAGATTTGCGTTCGCGCCGCCCTCACAGGGCACTTTGTTTTAAGCACGCTTCACACTAACGACGCACCGTCGGCCATTACACGTTTGATCGATATCGGCCTGCCCAGTTATCTTATTACTCCGTCCTTGGTTCTTGTGATTGCCCAGCGTTTAGGGCGTAAACTGTGCGCTAAATGCAAAGAACCTTATGAGCCGAACAAAGAGCAGTTGGGAAATGTTAAGATTAATGTTGATCTTATTTATCGTCCCAAAGGCTGCGATGAATGCAACCACACGGGATATAAAGGGCGCGTTGTTATTTCGGAGGTAATGGTGATCAATGATGAAATTCGCAACCTAGTATCCAAAGGTGCGGCGTATGCAGATATTAAAGATGCTGCGCGAAAAAATGGGATGGATACTCTTTTTGAATCCGGTGTCAAAAAGGTGGAAGAAGGCATCACCAGCCTGGAAGAAATATTAGGAGTAACGACAGCTTAGTCAGGTAAATACAATGCCCAAATATCAATATTTAGCAAAAAATATGGAAGGTAAGACTATTCAAGATATTGAAGAGTCTATCAGCGATCAAGTTTTAATTGATAAGTTGCAGGCTCAGGGATATTTTGTGATTTCCCTTCAGTTAATTCGTGTGGAGAGTGCTCAATCTGAAGAAAAGAAAATTCAGAAAACCAAGAAAGATTATTTCACGCATACGAATGTTACGATGGAGGATATATTAGTTTTTGCAAGGCAGTTAGCGACGATGCTTGAGGCTGGGATTACGTTGTTGCGTAGTTTAGATGTTATTATATCGCAGATTGAAAGTCGTGCCCTCCATAAGGCGTTGACACAGGTTAGAAATGATGTCGAACAAGGACGTTCCTTAAGCAGCAGTCTTGAAAAGCATCCCAAGCAATTCAGCCAATTTTGGGTCAGCCTGGTTGAAGTTGGTGAGGCTTCGGGAACTATGCCTCAAGTTCTTGAGAAATTAGCAATCTTTATGGAACAACAGGCGGCGTTTAAATCCATCATTATATCGGCGATTATATATCCTTGCATTTTGTTGGTTGTTTGTATGGGGGCAATTGCATTTTTTGCTTTTTTTGTCGGCCCGAAATTTGAGGCGATTTATACTTCTATGCATAAAGAATTGCCGGCTTTCACTAAACTCCTTTTGGCTGTTTTTAAATTTATAAAACAGCAGATTCTCTTGCTCGTTCTCGGATGTGTTGCGGCGTCGTTTGCCTTCCAAAAATATATTCAAACTGGTGTTGGACGGATGCAATTTGAAAAATTTATTTTTAGTCTGCCAACTTTCGGCATGATTACCAAGAAAATTGTGGTTGAAAGGTTTGCCTCGCAGATGTCCATCTTGATTGATAGCGGCGTGCCGATTTTGTACGCGCTTGAGATTAGTGAAAAATTGGTTGAGAATCGTACCTGTGGGCTCATCATCGCGGATATACAGAATTCAGTTCGCGAGGGAAAGATGCTTGCGGAGCCTATGGAATTGAGCGGCTTCTTTCCGCCGATGGCAGTTCAAATGATTAAGGTCGGTGAAGAAACAGGCGAATTGAGTAAAATGCTTAAACATGTTTCCGGTTTCTTTCAGCGAGAAGTAGAAGCATTTATGAAAAGGTTCGGAACAATGATTGAGCCTTTGATGCTGGTGGTCATGGGTGGCGTTATTGGTACTATTGTTTTGGCAATGTTTTTACCCATGTTTAGTTTGGGAGGATAAAATTACCCAGTTGGGTTGGCAATTTTATTCGGGTATATGGTATACTTGCATCAGAAAAAAATTAGATTTGTATTTGATAAAATCATTGATCAGGGTAAACTATTCGTAAGAGTAGGGCGCAAAACTATAGGGTCCCGTCATAAACCTTGTTATTTAAGGAATATGATAAAAGTCGGGATAGCCAGTTGCCAATGGTGAAACTTAAACCATTTTGCCCTGCTTGGGTAAAATGGTTTCTTAATTTATAGGGCATTTATATTAATGCTTTATATTTGAAAACGGCATCATAAAAAGGAGATGGTTGTATGAGAATGGGAAATAACAAATCGGGTTTTACACTTTTGGAAATTTTAGTTGTTATCATTATCGTTGGTGTGTTGGCGAGCGTGGCTATGCCGCAGTTATTTAGGAACGTTGAACGTTCGAGGGCAACAGAAGCACTGGCATCTTTAGGGGCAACTAAACGTGCTATTGAAGGATGTGCCATGCAGTTTAACAACGATTTTACAACATGCAATACGTATGGTGCGATCGGTATGGCTGATCCGTCATACGTCGCCGCAACAAATGCTTCGGCCCACTTTGCGTATGCCATTACGACTGCTGCAACCAGCTTCAGTATCGTAGCAACGCGTAACACAGTTGATAACGGTGTTGCTACAGACACAATTACATTAGCTCGTACGGCTGTAACCGGGGCAATCACGCGTGCTGGTACAACCGCGTTTGCCGGTATTCAGTAATTGGGTTTGTTTTTTATCAAGGCAACATCCTGGAGGAGAAATCTTTTGGGATGTTGCTTTGTTATTTCAGAGGAGAGTCATGCGATTTAGGCTAATCCAATTTTCGAGAGGCTTTACCTTGATGGAAGTGTTGGTTGTCATCGTTATTATGAGTGTTTTGGCTGGATTTGCGTTGCCATCTTATTCGACGCATGTTGAACGAGTCCGTGCTTCAGAAGGGGTGCAGTTGTTGGTTTCGCTTTTAGCAGCGCAGGAGCGATATCGCATAGAAAATAATGCCTACGCAACGGCTATAGCCAGTTTAGATATTGATATTCCAAATGCTTCAAACTTTTCAGTTCCTCCGAATCTTTTTAATGCTGCTGCCCGTGTTGTGACGATTGCACGCTTGGGTGGTAGTTATACGCTGTGCATTAATTCAACTGGTGTTGTTTCCTGTAGCGGGGCGGCAAATATTTGTGCTCAATATGCGGCGGGAGGGGTTGGAATATGCCCATAAAATCTAACGGATTTACATTAATGGAAATGATGGTTGTCTTGGTTGTTATGGGGGTTGTGGCCGGCCTTGCCATGCCTCAATATGCGCGATCGGTTGAGCGATCTTACCGTAAAGATGCTGAGAATCAATTAATGCTTATTCATTCTGCTCAAGAGATGTATGCGTCGCGCAATAATAATGCCTTTTGGGGGCCTGCGGTCGGCGCAACGCCAGCATTAAAATTGGCTAATATTAATCAAAATTTAGCTTTAAACACTTTAGCCAACGGAATGAATTACGATTGCACAGGAGCTGGCGCTGCCTATTCCTGCACGGCAGCCCGTAATGGCGGGGCTGCGTTTACGATAACGATTACTCAGGCTGTTGTTAATCCGGGTGTCAATCCGAGCTGTGCGCCCGTAGCAGAATGCCCGTGAATTATGAATTACAGAACTAAATCCGCTTTTTCTTTAGTTGAGGCGCTGATTGCTGCGGTTATTTTGAGCATTAGTATTGTGGGTGTATTATCGACGATGTCTTCTCAGAAAGCTCCATCGGTTCAGTCTGAGCGAAAAGTGCAAGCGGCCATGGCGGCCAAACAATTTTTACAAGGTTTGCGAAGCAAGGTCGATGCCACAACATATGCGACGGGAGAATTATCCGTCGGACTTCATTCAGGGGTCGTCGTCGGAACATACACCGTGGATTATAATGTCACCGCGGCAGGCAATGCCCGCAAGGTTGATCTAAATATTACTTGGTAAGGCTATTTCAATGCCGCAAAAACGCAAACGACAAGACGGGCTGACTCTTGCTGAATTATTGATTACAATTATGATCGTTGGTATTGTAATGATGGGTATGGTTTCTGTGGATTATGCCCTTCGCTCAAGTGAGCAGCAGCAAACTAGAACATCGGTGGCGACTTTAAGAACATCGGCGGTTTTGCAAGATATCGTGACAACAGCAACCCAGGCGTTTGGAGATTCAGCGACGAGATGTATACAAATGGCTAATTTGACAACCGATGCTACGAACTACATTTGTATGTATCGTGATTTTGGCACTCCGTCCGATTACTCCGATGACAGTTGGCTGTGTTATACGCGTAACGGTACGAATGTGCATAAGTGCACGCGCACATTGGTTTCAGGCAAAGGGGCCTGTGCGGCAACGGATCCTGTGACCGGAGCAGTTACGATTGATACGTTTGATGCGCCAGATACGCCGGTGGTTGTTGCAACGAGTCCGGATTTTTATTTTCAAGTAACGCTTAAAAGTCGATTTGATCCAACGAGGCCTACACCTGGGGTAGGGGCTGTCGATACCGCCGGAGCTAAATATTCTGTCGTCATTGCGCAGGAATATATGATAAATCCAAAGGTCAAATTGACTGAAAAAGTGGCTCCCTCAGGATGTAGTTCTCAGTAGAGTCGGCACGGAATTTTGATTATGAGTTTTTTATGATTTCAGGGCGATTAGTTTTTCTTCATTTAGTTCTGTTGGCCTTTATCATTGGAGTGACTTTCTTTAATGCCTTTCACTCGTCTTTTAAAATGGACGACCATGATTTTTTCAAAGACCCCAAGATTAGAAACCCAGAATATCTAATTTATAATTGGATCCCCGAATCCGACCGATATCTGCATCTTTCTAAGGCTTCCGAAGAGAGTAGTTATCGCCCCGTAACCAATACCTTCCTGGCGTTCTTGTATCATAAATTTTCCGACCATATTCAAGCCTATCATGTGGTGAATATTATTTTATTTTTTATTGGCTGTTCATTTCTTTATTGGTTTGTTTTGTCTTTGTGCGGTGATGCTGTGTTGGCGTTTTTAACTGCGGTTTTATTTGCCGTTCATCCGATAAACGGCCTTGCGGTTAATTATATTGTCGCATCTGCTTATGCTTATCAGTTGATTTTTGCGATGCTGAGTATGATATTTTTTGTTCGCTCCTATCAAAAAGAAAAACAAATATTTGCGGGGGTTTTAAGCCTTTTGTTTTTTTTGATATCGTTAGGCGTTCATGAAACGTCCATGATCATACCGTTATATATGCTCGGCATAGTATGGTATATCAATCGTGAATCTTGGATCAGCGGATTGCGCAGAGTTTTTCCTTTCTTTGTTGTATTGGCTGTATATATTTTCTTTCGAATGAAGTATGCAAGCCTGAAAACTGGAGTGTTGGAGAAATATTTTGATTTTCATATGTCCATTGTCCAGTATCTAGCTTCTTTTATTAAGTTAATCTCTTGGTATTGCTCACAATTAATAGTGCCGGACGGAATTGTTTTGATGTGGTCAACCAAAGTGGTGAGTGATGATCGATGGGGGTGGATTGTCGTTGGAATTGTTCTTGTTTCTGTCAGTTTTTGGTTTATCCGAAGGTCAGGGCGTTCAATTCAATCGCTGGCGCTTATACTTTTTATGACAGGATTATTGCCGATTTTGGGAGCCTGTTTATTTCGGCCGACCACCGGACTGATCATGGAACCGCATTGGATGTTTTTTCCTGCGATCGGCTTCTTTATTGTGTTGGCCTGGATTCTTGTTCGTCTCATCCGATGGAATCAATGGATTGGTTTGATCTTGTGTGTGTGTCTTTTGCTTGGTCTGGTTAGAATTTCTCATTTATATAATGACATCTGGTCGAGCGATCAAACATATTGCTATTATTGGCGGGAGAAAGCCCCGGCTTTTAAAACAACGGAATTTTTTCTCGCTTACGCTTTGATCAAAGATAAACAATATGATCAGGCACGCAAGTTTCTTTTAGACGCAAGGGAGGGGATTTTTAGTGATTGGCAGATTTATGCAAATTTAGGAGTTATGGATTTTGAAGAAAAAAATTATGACAGAGCTATTGGAAATTATCAAAGGGCATTATCATTTAACCCGTCGGCTCCGGAGGTCTATAACAATTTGGGGCTTATTTATGAATATACCGGGCATCTTGACCAAGCCATTAAAGCTCACAGGAAGGTAATAGAGTTAAATAGATTTCTTCTCGAGCCAAGACTTAATTTGGCACGCATTGCGGTATCGCAGGGTGATTTCAAAACCGCTGTGGATTTATATGCGGAAAATTTGAAGATTGTTCCTTATGAGCGAAGAAGTTTTGAATTGTTGTTAACCGCTCTCATAGATTCAGGACACTTCGAAGAGGCGCAAGCGATGATTCACGATCTCGGCGTTCACAGCAGGGACGCCGTCATGCTTACTGAAGTCGGGAATTTAGCGGCAGAGAAGAAAAAGAATGTCTGGGCATTGGATCTTTATATGCAGGCTCTCCGTATTGATCCCGGATATAAAGGGGTTTATGTCCAGGCTGGTGTGCTTTTGGCCAATTTAAATCAGCTGGATCGTGCCATACAGATGTGGGAACAGGCATTAGTCATAGATTCAGCAGATGCTCAGATTTTGGGATTGATTAAAAAAGCCCGCGCGATGCAAGGGATCCAGGGGAATAATACGGTAAGTCACAATAAGAATCTTGTCAATTTATAAGCCTTTTGATAATATAGCGTCCATCAATTTGGGTCGGTAGCTCAGTTTGGGAGAGCGTCTGGTTCGCAATCAGAAGGCCGCGGGTTCAATCCCCGCCCGATCCACCAATAGTATGCGTAGTTGCCAGCGATCAGTTCTCAGCGCAGGACAGAAGATTTTCTCATCGACCGCAAAACCAGGAGCGCAATCCGCGCATAACATGCATCGTTTTTATTGCCCCAACACCGATTTTTCCCCCACAAAAATCAGCATCAGTAATTCCGGTGAGATTCATCATCTGACTCATGTTTTGCGAATGAGTAAAGGCGATCAATTGGAATTATTCAACGGTCAAGGCGATGAGGTGACAGGAACCATTGAGTCTATCTCGGCACTAGAGGTTCAGGTTATTATTAAAGATCGTCGTCATAAAAAGAAGATTTCTTCTCTGGTTATTCTTGCTTGTGCTATTCCTAAAAAGGCAAAGTTTGAATCCATCATTGAGAAATGTACTGAGCTTGGAGTGGATGAGATTATTCCGATGCGCACGGCAAGGACCGAGGTGATACTTAAGGAAGATCGTCTTGAACGCAAGAATGCCCGTTATCAGACGGTCGCTGTTAATGCCGCTAAGCAGTCGGCGCGTACGACGGTTCCGGTTGTGCATCCCCAAAGATCATTTAAAGAAATCATTGCTTCGTTTGATCCAAAGGTCTTGCGGATTATTCCTTGTTTGGCTGGGAAACGAAATTCACTTAAGAATGTTCTAGAAGATGCCAAAGGGTACAATAAAATAGTTTTTTTAATCGGCCCGGAAGGGGATTTTACCGAGCAGGAACTTAGCGATGCTTTGAAGGCAGGATTTATTCCTGTTACTCTTGGGGAGACAGTATTAAAGGTGGACACGGCAGCGATTACGGCGGTAGGTTTTACAAGGTTGATGCACCTATGACGTAGGGGGGCTTCCCCGACAGGATTTTAATTGATATGAACAAATACATTGTTAAAGATTTCGAAAACAAACCAAAAACATCTGCCAATTTCTTTGTGAATTTATTTTGTTGTGTTTTGTTTTTTGCGGTTATGTATTGGCTTCGCTGGTTCTTTCCTCAAGAGAAAACGATTCATCTTGTTCTTATCGGTCTTATCGTATCGGTTGCTCCGCTTTGGTTATATGACTTACTTGGCTTGAAGGTTTATGAACGTCCGTCGACAGGTTTGACAAAACCGGGCGAAATGAATTTTCAGCGGCTAATTCTAAAATTGATTGGCTTATACTTCACCTATTTTGTGATTTTGATTTTTTATAAGTTAAATTCTTTTTATTATGTTTCTGCCAAGGCGATTGATTTTTATGGGAATTTTTTTTCTGTTCTTTATGAATGGTGGCCATTCTTTATTTTGATCAGTGCGTTTTATTTTTGGATTGTGGATCGGCGTCAGAAAAATCCATACGATGAGTATTGGCAAATGGGTTGTTTTCTGACAGGCCGTTTCAAGGAAGTTAAAGGTGTTGTCCTTAAGGAATATGTTAAGGGATGGTTTATTAAGGCCTTTTTTATTCCGCTTATGTTCGGGTTGCTTGTTACTTATGTGGACATTGTTTTGCAGGCGCGCTGGGATGGGGCATCGTTTGTGCCGTTATACAATCAATTTTTAGATGTGTTTTACGCCGTCGATATTTTGTTTGGTGTCTTGGGCTATGTTTTGGCTTTGCGTTTTTTGGACACGCACATTCAATCAACGGAACCTACGGTTTTAGGATGGTTTGTTTGTCTGGCTTGTTATGCGCCCTTTTATTCTATATTTGGAATTGGGTTATTGCCGTCTACAAACAACATGACGTGGGATACATGGTTTTCTTTGAATCCTGTGCTGTTTTATTTTTGCGGGGTCAGTATTGTTATTTTATCAGCGATCTATGCGTTGGCGACGGTGGCTATCGGATACCGGATGTCGAACTTAACCTACCGTGGGCTTATAACTTCCGGGCCGTATCGTTTTACAAAACATCCGGCGTATGTGTGCAAGGTCATCAGTTGGTGGCTGGTCTCATTACCTTTTCTCTCGACAGAAGGGCCGTTAGCCGCTAGTATACAATCCTTCAGCATGCTTGTTATTACGGTTATTTATTATCTGCGTGCAAAGACGGAGGAAAATCATTTGTCGAATTATCCTGAATATGTACAATACGCCGAATGGATCAATGATCACGGCCTATTTTCATTCCTCGGAAAAACATTTCCGAACTTAAGATATTCACAAGAAAAGGCAAAAAAGTACAACAGCGTTGTTTGGTTTAAAAAAATGCAAAAGTAACGTGGAAAGAACTATAAGTTTATTTTTATCAACCACTTCCATTCCATTCCCGCCGTGGAATTAATTGACAATAGATTCCCCCAAAGGTATAATTCAACATTTAATTTTTCAAAATGGAGGCTTTTATGTCTGATCAGAAAAAAACAGCAGCAGAAATTGAAAATCGTCGCAAGGCTTTAGATTTGGCGCTCGCGCAAATTGAGAAGCAGTTTGGCAAAGGTTCGGTCATGCGTTTGGATGGTAACGCAAAGGTTGATATCGATGTAATTCCAACGGGATCGCTGGCCTTGGATTACGCGTTAGGGGTTTGGGGAGTTCCTCGGGGCCGAGTTGTTGAAATTTATGGACCGGAATCTTCAGGGAAGACAACGCTCACGCTAAGCATCATTAAAGAAATCCAGCATATGGGCGGGGTGGCGGCTTTTATCGATGCCGAGCATGCGTTTGATGCTAATTATGCAAGGACCGTTGGGGTTAAGCTCGACGATCTTTTGGTGTCTCAGCCCGATACCGGTGAACAGGCTCTTGAAATTGCGGAAACGTTGGTTCGTTCGAATGCGGTTGATCTTATTGTCGTTGATTCGGTCGCGGCATTAACGCCTCGTGCAGAAATCGAAGGCGACATGGGTGATGCCCACATGGGATTGCAGGCGCGTTTAATGTCCCAGGCGTTGCGGAAATTGACATCGGCGATCAGCAAGGCCAACACCTGTGTAATTTTCATTAATCAGATTCGTATGAAGATCGGCGTCATGTTCGGCAATCCTGAAACCACGACGGGTGGACGGGCGCTTAAGTTTTATGCTTCGGTTCGTATTGATTTAAGAAAGATTGAATCAGTCAAGGTAGGAGACGTGATTATAGCCAACCGTGTCAAGGCCAAGGTTGTTAAGAATAAGGTTGCCGCTCCTTTCCGTGAGGCAGAATTTGAAATTCATTTTAATGAAGGAATATCCAAAGTCAGCGACATTATCGATTTGGGTGTTAATCATGAAATTCTAGCCAAATCAGGCGCCTGGATTTCTTACGAGAATGAAAAGATCGGCCAGGGACGGGAAAGCGCGCGTAAATATTTGCAGGAAAATCCCAAGGTGATGGCAAAGATCGAAAAAGAAATCATCGCGAAGTTAAAGGCTCAAAGTACCGGTGTTGAGAAAGTAACGTCATCGGCAAAGAAAGACTAATAGAAATTTTTGATCTGTATTTGATGTCATGAATGACCAACAGCGAGAATTTTCTCATGCAAAAACTTTAGCGTTTCGATACTTGAAGATTCGGGAGCGAAGCGTTGGAGAAATGCGTGAGAAATTAACGCTTAAGAAAGTTTCGAAAGCTGTCAGTGACTCGATCATCGAGTATCTCATCTCTAAAAAATTTCTGGACGATCGGTCGTTTGCAAAGAATTGGATTCGTTACCGTCAGGCAAGGCCTTTCGGCCCGCAGCGCATCCGTCTTGAGTTAAGGCAAAAGGGCATAGACGAAGAAATTATTGTTAAAGAGTTGAGTGCTGCGTTTGACGGGTTAGATCAAGAAGAAGTGGTCACTGAGTTAGCCAGCCGCAGGGCAGTACGGTATCGTGCCGAGGATCCAATTAAACGTAAGAAAAAGGTTTTTGATTTTTTGGCCAGGCGGGGTTTTAGTTTGGACATGATTAAAAAGGCAATCAAAAGTATATGACGACCAATGATATTAGAAGAAAATTCCTCGAATTCTTTCGTTCAAAAGGCCACACCGTTGTGCCTAGCGATTCATTGGTGCCAAAAGACGATCCGACGGTGCTTTTTACAACGGCAGGCATGCAGCAATTTAAACCGCAGTTTTTGGGACGCATCGAAGGGTTTACGCGTGCCGCTTCATCCCAGAAGTGTTTGCGGACGGATGATTTGGATGTCGTCGGCAAGACGGATTGCCACCATACATTTTTTGAGATGCTGGGAAATTTTTCTTTTGGTGATTATTTCAAGAAAGATGCGATTGCCTGGGCTTGGGAATTTTTTACGGAAATCTTGAAGATTCCGAAAGATAAATTGTGGGTTTCCGTATATAAAGACGACTCCGAGGCTGAGGCTATTTGGATCAATGAGATTAAGCTCTCTAAAGACCGTTTGGTTAAATTGGGCGACAAAAGTAATTTTTGGCCGTCGAATGCCAAAGAGGCCGGCCCTAACGGCCCATGCGGCCCATGTTCGGAAATTTTTTATGATTATGGCGTCAACCCGAAATGCACTAATTCTAAATGCGATCCTGATTGCAGCTGTGGACGGTTTACTGAAGTGTGGAATTTAGTTTTCACCCAGTTTAACCGCAAAGATGGCGGCGTTCTTGAACCGTTGCCTGCAAAGAATATTGATACAGGTATGGGTTTGGAACGTTTGGCAGCCGTCATGCAGGGGAAAAAGAGCAATTACGATACTGATCTTTTTGAACCGATCTTGCGGCGCATTAAAGAATTATTGCCGTCGATTGGGAAGGTTGAAAGCCGTATCATTGCCGATCATATGAGGGCGGTGACATTCGGTATTGCCGACGGTGTTAATCCATCTAACGAAGGCCGCGGATATGTGATGAAGAAATTAATTATCAACGCTTCCGATTTGGCGGTCACGAGCGGAGTTTTGCATCCGGTTGTATATAATCTTGTCCAAGCGGTTGTCGAGGTTATGAAATTTCCGTATCCCGATTTGGCGGCTAAAGAATTTGAGATCAGCAATGTTATCCGAGGCGTTGAGGAATCCTATTTGAAAGTGCGTAAAGAGCGCCTGCCTGAATTTGAACTTAAGGTTAAGGAGATTGGTTTTTCTGATGCTGAAAAGTTGGGGCAAATTGTTTTTGCGTACCGTGATACTTATGGATTAACAATGCCAACGATCGAAAAAGTGTTAACGGCATTTAATATCAAATCAGAAATTCTGCAGGCCATCTATTCTAAATTTAATCAATTAATGGAAGAACAGCAATCCAAATCCCGCGCTTCCAGCAAAATGACTGGCGATGTTTTTGCAGGTGCCGGCATCAAGCTGGATGTTTCAAAGACAAAATTTCTAGGATACGAGCAAGATTCTTGCGAGGGAACAATTCTTAAAATGTACAAAGATGATCGGGAGATTACTGCGGCCAAGGAAGGCGATCTGATTAAATTAATTTTGGATCAGACGGTGTTCTACGCGGAATCCGGCGGGCAGATTGGTGACACCGGAACGCTGTGGGCGCCGAAGGTTCGCATCCGTGTTAATGATACCCAGAAGATCAATGATATCTTTATACACTATGCCGTCATTGAAGAGGGGCTTATTCATTCCGGAGATAAATTAGGCGCTCAGATTGATGAGGCAAGACGCCTTGCGATCATGCGTAATCATACCGCGACCCATCTTCTTCAAGCGGTTTTGCGTGAAATTTTGGGGCCGCATGTCAAGCAACAGGGTTCTCTTGTTGCTGATGATCGTTTGCGTTTTGATTTTGCCCATCCTCAGGGGATCACATCCGATGAAATACGAATGATCGAGGACAAAGTCAATCGTTATATCCTCGGTTGTCATGAAGTTAAAAAAGAATCCATGTCCATTGAAAAGGCAAAGCAAACCGGCGCACTTGCCTATTTTGCCGAAAAATATGGAGACACGGTGCGGGTAATAACGATCGGCCCGTTTTCAAAAGAATTCTGCGGGGGAACTCATTTGAAAATCACCGGTCAGATCGGGCCTTTTAAGATCATCAGCGAAACCGCAGTAGCGCAGGGAACCCGTCGCATTGAAGCGTTTACAGGGATGAGCACGTTTGAATATTTATTCATGCAGGAAAATGAACTCAAGCGGACATCTTTGATTGTGAAGTCGCCGGTTCTTGAGGTGTCCGGTCAAGTAGAGCAATTGGCCAAACGTTTAAAAGAAGTAGAAAAAGAAACCGACCGGATGAGGTTGGCTTTGATCCAGCAGGATGTTGAAAAAATATTAACTACGGCTCCAGTTGTTAACGGGTCGAGATTGATCGCGCATGTGTTTTCCGGCGTGAGTATGGATGTCTTGCGTAAGGTTTCAGATACCATTAAGCAGAAAATTAAATCGACGGTTATCGTTTTAGGTTCTCGTTTGGATGAAGACGCGTATCTCTTAATCACTCTTAGCGATGATCTTGTGGCAAAGGGATTAAAAGCAGACGATCTTATCAAGGAAATTGCCCCGTTAATGGGGGGATCCGGCGGCGGACGTCCGCAGATGGCCCAGGCCGGCAGTAAGAATCCGGAAAAAATTCAGGCAGCCGTCGAGCAGGGTAGTCAACTGATCAAAGGAAGATTGTAAGATGAAAGTTTTAAAGCAATCAGGAGAAGGGATTCAAAAACTTTATAACCGGCATGCCTACGCGCGCAGGCAGAGGGTTGAAGATAAGGTGCGTAAGATCATTGATGATGTGCGTTTAAATGGAGACCGTGCCGTCGGTAAATACACCCGGAGATTTGATAAGACTAAACTGCCTGTCAAAAGTTTGCGTGTTCCTGAAGCGGAGATCAGCGGGGCGTATCAGAATATTACCAGTGATTTTGTTAATCATTTGAAATTCATTATTAACAATGTTTCCACTTATTATCGTAAACAACTTAAAAAGCCTGGCCGCGTCAAAAGTCGCGACGGTATCCTTTTAAAGGAAGAAGTAAAACCGTTGGACTCCGTTGGCATTTATATTCCGGCGGGAACAGCGCCTTTGGTGTCTTCTGTTTATATGACAGCAGTGCCTGCCATCGTGGCTGGCGTTAAGCGTATTGTTATCGCGACACCTCCAAATAAAGACGGCCAAATTAACCCATATATTTTAGCGGTCGCTAATCTTTTGAAGGTTGATGAAATTTATAAGATGGGGGGCGCGCAGGCTATTGCGGCACTTGCCTTCGGCACAAAAAGCGTTCCCAAGGTTGATAAAATTCTAGGGCCTGGAAATATTTATGTGACGGAAGCCAAGCGTCAGTTATTTGGGTATGTCGATATCGATATGCTTGCCGGCCCGACGGAACTTGTGGTGATCGCGAATCGTTACAGCAATATGGAATTCGTTGCCGCTGATTTAGAGGCGCAGATGGAACACGTTGGCGGGTTGTCTATTCTTATTACAACTTCTAAACAATTGATTAAATATGTCCGTTCTCGTGTGAATAACGGTTACGCGATTTTAGTTAAGAATATGGACGAGGCCGTTGATATCGCCAATCGTATTGCTCCGGAACATTTGCAGATATTGACGAATAATCCGATGAGCATTGCCAAAAATGTCCGTCATGCCGGCGCGATTTTTTTGGGGCCCTACAGCCCGACAGCGTTGGGTGACTATGCCGCGGGCCCAAGCCATGTTCTTCCGACGCTAGGGACGGCAAAATTCTTTTCTGGTCTTTGTCTTTCCGATTTTATGAAAACGAGCCATGTTATTTCCTATTCGAAAAAAGCGCTAGAAAAAGTGCGCGAGCCGGTCGATACCGTGGCGAAGATTGAAGGATTAATCAAGCACGCGGATTCGATTAACGTAAGGTTTAAGTGAAGATAGACGAGGGAAGATAGAGGATAGAAGAAAGAGGATGGATCATGATTGAGCGTAAAGCAGTGCTTGAGAGAAAGAGCAACGAAACCCAGATTAAGGTTGATTTAAATGTCGACGGCAAAGGCAAGGCCAAGATTAAGACGCCCATCGGGCTATTGAGCCACATGATCGAGCTTTTTACCTTTCATGGTTTCTTTGATTTGAATCTTGAAGTGACGGGTGATACGCACATCGACATTCATCACACCAATGAAGACATTGCCATCGCTTTAGGTAAAGCTTTTAAGAAAGCTTTAGGTGAAGATAAGGCGGGTATCAAGCGTTTTGGGTCAGGCTTTGCTCCTATGGAGGGGACGTTGGGACATTCAGTTGTTGATATTAGTGGTCGTGGATATTTAAAACTAAATATTGAAACTTCTGGTGGTGGTTTCGATCTTTCACAAGAAGAAGGATATAGTATTCAGCATTTGGAGCATTTTTTAGAATCGTTTGCTCATCAGCTGGGTGCCAATGTCATAGTGAATGTTAAGCGCGACGGTTCCGCTGATCTGCACACGGTTATGGAAACGGTCTTTAAGTCGCTGGGTATTGCGTTAGATCAAGCCACAACGGTCGATCCGCGTCGGGATGGAAAAGTTCCGTCGACTAAAGGGATTATTGATTAAAGATAAGAGTACACAGGTACACATGGGACACAAGGTACACAAAAGCATAAAGAAACAGGTGCGCGTGTGTTCTGTGTACGTGTGTACTTTGTGTACCGTGTGTACTTTGATATGATAGCTATAATCGACTACGGCATGGGCAATTTACGCAGCGTTCAAAAGGCGTTGGAGAAAGTGGGAGCCCAAACTGTGGTTACGAGCGATAAGGGCAAGATCGCCCGCGCGAACAAAGTTGTTCTTCCCGGTGTCGGCGCTATCCGTCCTGCCATGGAGCGTCTGAAAGAATTGGGTTTGGTTGACGTCATCCATTCGGCCATTAAGAACGGTACTCCGTTTTTAGGAATTTGTTTAGGTTTGCAGTTGCTTTTTGAAAAAAGTTTTGAAGGCGGCGAAGTGTCTGGGTTAGGAGTCCTGCCGGGTAGTGTCACTGTCTTTCGAGGAGAAGGTCTTAAGGTTCCTCATATGGGATGGAACCAGCTTAAAGTTCGCGCTGATTGTCCGATGTATAACGGTGTTCCTGATGGGTCCAATGTCTATTTTTGCCATTCTTATTTTGTGCGCCTGACGGGAAATGAACATGACAATACCATTGCCTCATTGACGGATTATAACGGGTTTTTATTTGTGTCATCGGTGTGCCGCAAAAATCTTTGGGCAGTCCAGTTTCATCCGGAAAAAAGCCAAAAGATTGGATTAAATATATTAGAGAATTTTGTAAGGCTATGATTCTTTTTCCTGCGATAGATCTCAAGAACGGAAAAGTTGTGCGGCTTCTTCAGGGGCGTTTTGAGGACGTGACTCAATACGCGACCAACCCTGTAACTGTCGCCCAAAAGTGGGAATCTTTGGGAGCCCAGTGGCTTCATATTGTTGATTTGGACGGCGCACAGACCGGGCAAATGAATAATATGGAATGGATTTTTAATATCGTCCGTTCGGTTAAGATTCCGGTTCAAGTGGGCGGCGGGGTTCGCTCCGAGGAGGTTATCGCAAAATTAATTGAAGGCGGTGTTACCCGGGTTATTTTGGGAACACGTGTTATTGAAGATATAAATTTTCTCGGGGATGTTTTAGCCAAGTGGCCTGATCGGATCGCGGTCAGCTTGGATCATTCCGGTGGGTACGTGGTCACCCGCGGTTGGGTCGTCATGTCCCAATGGGCGGTGGTTGATCTCGCCAAAAAACTCGAGCAATTGGGGCTTAAATATCTTATTTCGACAAATGTTGCGATGGACGGCATGCTTAAAGGTCCTGATTTCGACGGCCTTCAAGAATTATTAAGAGCGGTCAAGGTTTCAGTCATTGCCTCAGGCGGAATTTCTTGTTTGGATGATCTGAAGAAATTGATGGAGATCAACTCGCCGAACTTACTTGGCGCGATTACCGGCAAGGCGATCTACGAAGATAAAATTGATTTTAGCGAGGCGGTCAAGGTATGCTCAACAAAAGGATAATTCCATGTCTCGACGTCAAAGACGGGCGTGTGGTTAAAGGTGTTAATTTTGTTGAGCTAAAAGATGCGGGCGATCCGGTCACGATCGCCAAGGCCTATGATGAACATGAGGCGGACGAAATTGTATTTTTGGATATCACGGCCAGCCATGAAAAGCGTGGGATCCTTTTGGATATTGTGAGGCGAACAGCAGAACAGGTGTTCATGCCATTGACAGTCGGCGGCGGGATCAACAAGGTCGAGGACATCCGCGATCTTCTTAACGCCGGGGCAGACAAGGTATCGATCAATACGTCTGCTGTTAGAAATCCGCAGTTGATTTCCGAGGGCGCTGCAATGTTCGGCAGCCAGTGCATTGTCGTTGCGATTGACGCCAAGAAAGTTGGCAATCATTGGGAAGTTTTTACGCATGGCGGAAGGACAGCCACGGGAATCGATGTGGTTGATTGGGCCAAGCAAGTGGAGTCGTTAGGGGCCGGCGAGATTTTATTGACGAGCATGGATGCCGACGGAACCAAGGACGGTTATGATCTGCCGTTGACGGATGCCGTATGCAGGGCAGTCAATATCCCCGTGATCGCATCCGGCGGCGCTGGTAAACTAGAAGATTTCTACAAAGTTCTGACGGAAACATCCGCTGATGCCGCGCTTGCGGCGTCGGTCTTTCATTACGGAGAAATTCCGGTCGGAGAAGTTAAAGAATATCTTAAATCAAAAAAGGTAAACATACGATGAGCGCAACTCCTGAAGCCGAAACAATCCAGATCACATCCCAGAATTTGGATAAACTTAAATACAATAGCGACGGGCTTATTCCCGCCATTGTGCAGGATTACGTCAATAAAGAAGTGCTCATGATGGCCTACATGAACATCGATTCGTTGCGTGAAACGATCAAGGTCGGTAAGACCTGTTTTTGGTCGCGTTCGCGCAAGACTTATTGGGTCAAAGGGGAAACGTCAGGGCATTTTCAGTTTGTTAAGGAGATATCCTACGACTGCGATTGCGACACGCTTCTTATTACGGTCGAACAAGTGGGCGCCGCTTGTCACACAAATAAAAGAAGCTGCTTTTACCGAACAATCAAATCTTGATGAAAACCTTTCCAACCCCCGGGGTTAGAAAGGTTGAATGATTATGAATCAATTGACCAAAGAAGAATTCTTAAAGTTATCCGAACAAGGAAATTTGATCCCGGTTTTTAAAGAAATTTTGGGTGATATGCAAACGCCAGTGTCGGCGTATTTGCGGCTTTCTAAGGATTCAAAATATTCTTTTCTTTTGGAATCGGTGGAAGGGCAGGAAAAAGTGGCCCGTTATTCATTTATCGCGCGTTCACCGGAATTGGTCGTAAGAAGCAAGGGAAGCAAAGCTGAGATTATCCGTTTATCGCAAGGAAAAGTTGTCACGGAATCTCTAACTGTCAAAGATTCCCCTCTTTCGTTAGTCAGAGAATTAATGGCCCAATATAAATTTGTAGCTGTCCCGCAATTGCCGGTTTTCTGCGGAGGGATGGTCGGATTTCTGAGTTATGACAGTGTTCGTTTTTTTGAACGTCTGCCGGAGAAGACCAAAGATGATCTTAACATTCCCGACATGGTTTTTGTTATGGCCAAAGAGCTTGTAATTTTTGATCATCTGCATCACAAGATCAAAATTATTGCTTGTGCTCAATTGGGGCCAAAAGATTCTAGAGAATTAAAGATCAGGAAATATAATGCCGCGCTTAAAAAGATTAACGCATTAATTGAAGGATTGGGAAATCCACTGCCTAAATTTGCGAAAGTCATTTCCTCAAAAAAGAAAAAGATTAGCGTCAAATCCAACGTTTCTCCCAAAGAATTTGAGCAGATGGTTGTAAAAGCCAAAAAGGAAATCAAAGAAGGTGAGATTATTCAGGTTGTCCTCTCCCAGCGCTTTGAGGTTGACATTTACACGGATTCCTTTAATATCTACAGGACTTTACGGGCGGTGAATCCTTCCCCGTATATGTTTTATCTTAAATTCGATAACTTGCATCTCGTCGGCTCTTCCCCTGAGTTATTGGTGCGCTGTGAACACGATCTGGTTGAAACCAGGCCCATTGCCGGAACAAGGCCGCGTGGTCAAGACGCGGCTCATGACGAGGCGTTAGGCCGAGAGCTCTTAGGGGATCCCAAAGAACGGGCCGAGCATGTCATGCTTGTTGACTTGGGTCGTAATGATTTGGGACGGGTATGCGTTCAGGGAACTGTAAAGGTTACCGAGTTCATGGGGATTGAACGATATTCTCATGTTATGCATATTGTGAGTAATGTGCAGGGTCGTCTTAAACCGAAGATGGACGCGTTGGATGTTTTGGAAGCGGCTTTTCCAGCCGGCACTGTTTCAGGCGCTCCCAAAATTCGTGCTATGGAGATTATTGAACAATTGGAGTCTTCAAGGCGAGGGGCTTACGCTGGATGCGTGGGTTATTTAAGTTTCTCGAAAAACTTGGATACTTGTATTACAATACGGACTATTGTCGTTCAGGGCAGTAAGGCCTACATTCAGGCCGGGGCTGGAATTGTAGCTGATTCCGACCCGCGCAAGGAATATCACGAAACACTTAATAAAGCAAGGGCGCAAATTAAAGCCATTGAATTGGCTCATGAATAATGTTCCCATAGTCACATCGTGACGTCAAAGAAAGGAAAGTACAAGCAATGGAAGTACGCATCAGGTTGCAAAAAGCAGGAAAAACATCAAGCAAGGTTTATAATTATCGTATTGTGGCGATGAGCCGCAATGAGGGCCGCGACGGGCGTAATCTTGAAATTCTTGGCTATTATGATCCAGCCAAGAAACCGGCTTCAGTGTCTATCGATCATGATAAGTTGCAAAAATGGGTTGAAAAAGGCGCCCAGATGTCGGATACCGTTCGAAGTCTTGTCAAAAAAAATGCTAAGAAGTAATTGGAAATCGAATATTTACTTAGAAAGATATTCATAATCTTTCTGGGTTTCATGTTTGGTAAATCAAAGGAGTCATCATGCCCACAGGCGGTGCGAATATCATGCAAATTTTGTTTCCGTATGCGATCATATTTGGGATTTTTTATTTTCTAGTCTTTCAGCCGCAAAAAAAGAAACAGAATGAACTTAAGGCCACGATTGCCGCCGTTAAAAAGAACGACCAGGTTGTGACTAATAGCGGCATTCATGGGACTGTCGTGAATGTGAAGGAAACGACCATCGTTATGCGTATTGATGATAACGCGCGTATGGAAATCAACAAAGAAGCGATAACGACTGTTCAAAAATCTTAATGTTCTTACGGATCCTCGCCTACACATTGGGGATTTATCATTGCTTGGCCAAAGGCCAAAGAAAAGTTTAATAATAACAAAGGAATGTTATGAGCAAGAATTTACGCAATCGTTTTTTGGTGATCTTTGGTGTCATTGTGGGATCTTTATTTTTTACATTTCCCTTAGAGAAGCGGATCAATCTCGGCCTGGACTTAAAAGGCGGAATGCATTTGGTTTTAAATGTGGAAACCGAAAAGCTGCCGGTTAAGGACAGAAATGATGCAGTCCTGCGTGCCATGGAGATTTTGCGTAACCGAATTGACGGAATGGGAGTGGGGGAAACGGTTATCCAGCGTCAAGGTGAAGAGCAGATTATTGTTCAGCTTCCAGGGATCACCGACCGTAAGAGAGCTTTGGATATTGTTGGCCGTGTGGCTCATCTTGAATTTAAACTAGTTAATTCAGAGCCGACTAAACTTAAAGAAGCGCTTGCCGGTAATGTTCCGATTGGTTTTGAACTTAAGGAAACTAAGAAAGAACACGAGAAAATTTTAGTCAGTCAGGAAACAATTTTGCAGGGTGAAGCGGTATCGGATGCCCGCGTTGATTTTGATAATAACGGGTATGAGCCAAAAATTTCTTTACAGTTTAATGCGTTCGGTACGAAAGAATTTGGAAAGTTAACTCAGGAAAATGTTGGCAAACAGTTAGCTATTGTGCTTGATGGTGAAGTTCTTTCTGCTCCTAATATTCGTGAACCTATTCTAACCGGGCAGGCTGAAATTTCCGGGCGGTTTTCTTTTGACGAGGCGTCAGTTTTGGCATTAGCACTTCGTTCCGGTGCTCTTCCAGCCCCCATGCATGTGGAAGAAGAAAGAACAATTGGTCCCTTATTAGGGAAAGACTCAATTAATGCCGGTATCCAGGCAACGATTATCGGCGGCATTGTGCTGGTTGTTTTTATGTCGGGGTATTATCTGGTGGGGGGCGTGATCGCGTCCGTCGCATTGTTGATTAATTTAATTATGATTTTTGGAGCGATGGGTTTCTTAAGCGCTATGCTTCCGCAGACGCCTATGACGCTCACATTGCCCGGTATTGCAGGTATTATTTTGACTCTCGGTATGGCCGTCGATGCGAATATTCTTATCAATGAACGCATCCGCGAGGAATTAAATAATCAGCGTCCGTTAGCAGCGGCGATTAACGCGGGTTTTGACCGCGCCTTGAGCGCGATCATCGACTCTCATGTGACATCGATTTTTGCCGCGATCATGTTATTTGCGTTCGGTTCCGGTCCCATAAAAGGTTTTGCTGTAACTCTTTCCGTCGGTCTTGCCGCCAGTTTGTTTACAGCGGTTTATATTTCCCGTACATTTTTTATGATGCTTCTTGAATACAAAATGGTCAAGTCTTTGCCGATGATGCACTTGTTTAAAGAGACTAAGATCGATTTTATTTCTAAAAGATATTTCTTTTATGCCCTTTCTCTTTTGATCACTTTCGGCGGTTTGTTTGCGCTTTATCAGAAAAAAGAGCATGCCTACGGTATTGATTTCGTCGGAGGCCAGATTCAAGAATATCGCTTTAAACAACCAGTTTCCGCCGAGGCAGTACGCGCGTCACTCAAGGAAAATGGTGTTGAGGAAGCGATCATTCAACAGTTCGATAAAAATCCTGAGGCGGTTCTTATCCGTACCGCCGGAGATACGGTCGAAAAGGTTGAGGCTGCTTTTAATAAGGATTTTCAAGGCAACGCGCATGAATTGCTGCGCATTGAGAAAGTCGGCCCGATCGTTGGAAAGGCGTTACGCGGTAAGGCCATTTGGGCGATCTCTCTAGCTATGCTGTGCATCGTCGCGTATGTCGGGTTTCGTTTTAAGCATTTGGATTTTGCTATTGCGGGCATCGTCGCGCTCATGCATGACGTGTTGGCAGGCATGGGATTATTAATTGTTTTTAATCGGCAGATTGATCTTTTGGTTGTGACAGCTTTGATGACCATCGCGGGTTATTCGATTAACGATACGATCGTAACATATGACCGCGTGCGGGAGAATTTGAATAAAACTCAGCTTAAGAAATTGAGTCTTCGAGAAATCATCAATCTTTCTGTCAATCAAACTCTAGGGCGTACTGTTTTGACAACGGGTGCCACGGTTTCGGTTGTTGTTGTTCTGTTTTTATTTGGAGGAGAGGTTTTGAATTCTTTTGCGTTGTGTTTACTAATCGGCATGGTAACCGGCGCCTATTCAACAATTTTTATTGCCTCACCTATCGTTTTGGCGTGCCAAAGGTTTGTTAAGAAGTAAGAGTGACGATATGTAGATAGTTGATAGTCGATGGTTGACAGTTGCCATCCACTATCAGCTATCAACCATCACCAAAGGCAGCTCTTGGTTTTTGTTTCCTTCCCATGTTTAAATCTCTCGAATATTTCCTCGGACAAAAGATTGACCTTGATCAAATTCTGCTTCATCTGACCCATTACGGATATCGCAAATCCAAAATGGTTCACGTGGAGGGAGATTTCGCTCAACGTGGCAGTGTCGTTGATATCTTCCCATCTAATTTTGAAGGCCCGGTGCGTCTCGACATTGATGAAGACCTCATTAAAGCTATCGGCAGTTTTAATATGGAAACAGGCAAGGTTATCTGGCAACACCAGATGATCATTATCCTTCCGGCTAAAGAATCCAAATCTTCGCCATTTACCTCGGAAACACCTTTGAATAATTTTGTTGATATTGCCAAAGGTGATTATGTTGTTCACAATAATCACGGGATCGGGCGTTTTCTTGGGATGCAGGAATTTAAAGTTCAAGAAGAGGAATTGCCTCATCTGGTCATTGAATACGAGGGGGGCGATAAATTATTTGTTCCCCGTCACGACATCCACCTTGTTCAGAAATATGTAAGCTTTACAAAGAAACCGCCGCGTCTTTATAAGCTAGGGAATAAGGCATGGGAGGCGGCCCGGCGAAAGATTGAAAAGAATCTTCAGAATATAGCTGCCCAGTTATTGCACACGCAGGCGGCAAGAACCAGTTTAAGTAGTTTTAAATTTTCTGCAGATAACGAATGGCAGAAAGATTTTGAGAAACGTTTTCCATTTCAGGAAACTCCGGATCAGTTAAAAGCAACGGCCGAGGTCAAGAATGATATGGAATCCCCAAAGCCGATGGACCGGCTTTTGTGCGGGGATGTCGGCTTTGGAAAGACAGAGGTGGCTTTGCGCGCCATCTTTAAAGCGGTCATGGATAATAAACAGGTGGCGGTTTTGGTTCCGACGACCATCTTGGCCGAGCAGCATTATTTTAATTTTAGCCAGCGTGTTAAGGATTTTCCGGTTAAGGTGGCCATGCTCAGCCGTTTTCGTACCAAATCCGAACAGGCAAAGATCGTCAAGGATCTTGCTCAAGGAAAAGTAGATGTGGTGATCGGAACTCACCGGCTTTTGTCAAAAGATGTTCAGTTCAAAGATTTGGGTTTGGTCATTATTGATGAAGAACAGCGCTTTGGCGTCAAATCCAAGGAGCGTTTGAAAAATTATCGTTTGCTTGTTGATGTTTTGACACTAACCGCGACGCCTATTCCGCGCACGCTTTATATGGCGCTTGCCGGTGCGCGTGACATGTCGGTCATTTCAACTCCACCTCAAAACCGGATTGCCGTGTCTTCGCATGTCATTCATTTTGATGAGCGGTTGATCAAAGACGCCATCCAACGAGAAATAAGGCGCAAGGGGCAGGTTTTTTTTCTGCATAATCGGGTGGACGATATTGATCAGATAGGTAGCATTATTAAACGATTGGCCCCTAATGCCAGGATCGCGGTGGCTCATGGGCAAATGCCTGGTAAACTTTTGGAAGAAATTATGCTACAATTTCTCAAAGGTGAAGTCGATATTTTGGTGTGCACCTCCATCATTGAGTCGGGGATCGACATTCCGAATGCTAATACGCTCATTATCAACCGCGCTGACCGTTTTGGCCTTTCTGAATTGCACCAGCTGCGCGGGCGGGTCGGGCGCATGGATGTGAAGGCATACGCTTATTTTATTGTTCCGCCGGAATACCGGGTTTCGGCTATTGCCCGTAAACGTTTGGAGGCGATTGAAAAGCACAGTGATCTGGGCGCTGGGTTTCAGATTGCCTTTGAAGATTTGCAGATCAGAGGCGCGGGTAATCTTTTGGGGCAACAGCAGCATGGGTTTATTTCAACGATAGGTTTTGATCTTTACTGCCGCTTATTAAAAGAATCGATCGAACATTTGAAGAAGAAAATCAAAATGAGTAAGCATGAGGAGCATCACAATGCGAAATAAGATCATAGCCGGAATTTTGTTGGCGGCCGTTGTCCAATCTGCGGTTGTTTCGGCGGCGTTAAACGAAGGAGGCGATAAGATTGTTGCCATCGTCAACGACGAAATAATCACACTTAAAGACTTGAAGGCGTATATGGCCAGTATTTACAGCCAGCTGCGTATCGAGAATAGCGACCCATTTGAGATTGATCAGATCATGCGGCAGTATGAACAAAAAGGAATTAATCAGTTAATCGAGGATAAGCTGATTCTAGCTGCGGCTAAAGAAAAAGATATGTTGATTAAGCAGGTGGCGGTTGATAAAAAGATTGATGAAATTAAATCTCGCTATCCGTCGGAACTTGTATTTCAAACGATGATTGAACAGCAGGGGATGACGATTACTGATGTCCGCGACCGGATAACAGATCAGATGAAGGCAAAATTTATGGTTGATACAGAAGTCCGCTCAAAGATTTTTGTAAATCCGCAGGAAGTGACCGATTATTACAGTCAACATCAGAATGATTTCATTCAGAAGGCGCGTGTTAATTTGGATTCAATTTTTTTATCTTTTGACAAGGGTTTAGACGCGGCCAGAAAAGAAGCGGCTGAAGTTCATGAGCAATTAAAAGATGGGAAAGATTTCTCAGAGCTTGCCAAGGCGCATTCCGATTTGCCGTCGGTTGGGGTCATGGAAGAAGGCCAGCTTAAGCCGGATCTTGAACTAAAAGTTTTTAATATGAAAGAAGACGAGCTTTCCGAGCCGATCGAGGTTGAAAACGGAATTTATATTTTTAAATTTCTTCGCAAGTCCGACCGCGAAACGAAGCCGCTTAAAGATGTTAAGGAGTCTATCTACAACGAAATATTCGCGAAGAAATTTCAGGATCGTTTTCAGGATTGGATTCAGAAACTGCGAAAGAAGGCGTATGTCGATATCCGCGGTTAAGGTTTTAGGCATTACTTTGGGCGATCCAGCGGGGATAGGGCCGGAGGTCACATCCAAAGCCCTGGCAAAGACATCGCTTCGTGGACGGTCAAAATTCTTAGTGATTGGCGATGAGTCATCCTTTAAACGATATTTTTCCCGATTACCTAAGGGAGTTGAATATTGTGTTGTTCCCGCGAATGCGCGTTTTCGATATTCTTTAGGAAAGCCAACCCCGCACAGCGGAGATCTTTCCTTTCGGTTCCTTCAGAAATCCGTTGATCTTTTAAAGAATGGTGCGATCACTGCAGTTGTTACGGCCCCGTTATCTAAAGAATCTGTTTGTCATTTCCAGCCTGGGTTTGTAGGGCATACCGAATATTTTGCTCAAGCCTTTCATGTTAAGAAGTTTGATATGATGTTTGTGACAGACAAATTTAAGACGGCTATCGTGACGCGTCACGTTTCTATTGGTGATGTTCCAAAGCTTATTACCCGTCAAAAAGTTTTTGACACGATTGTCCTTGTTAATGACGCGCTTAAGAAGCATTTTAAAATGAATCGTCCGCGCATTGCTGTGTGCGGCTTAAATCCTCATGCCGGAGAAGGCGGGAAGATCGGGCGGGAAGAACTTAAAGAAATTATTCCTGCTATTCAAATGGCTGCCAAAATCGGCATTAAGGTTGCGGGCCCTTTTGCGGCTGATACTCTGTTTGTCCCCCAACGTCGTCAAGGTTTTGATGTGATTGTGAGTATGTATCATGACCAGGGCTTGATCGCGATCAAAACTCTTTTTTTTAATTCTGTTGTAAATTTGACCATTGGGCTGCCGTTTGTGCGTACTTCACCCGCCCACGGCACGGCCTTTGATATCGCTGGAAAGAATAAAGCGGATGCTTCCTCAATGTCGAAAGCCATTGAGCTTGCCTTGAAATTGTCATCCGTCTTCGCCGGAGACCAGGGTTTTCCGGCTACGCCGGATTCCACAAAACAGGTTGTGAGACCGATGAACCCGGCGAAGCTCCCAACCAAAATTTTTGGAGCGTAGACGGGTCATGACTCCTTCACCGTTTCGTTTTAGAAAATCTTATCAAAAAGATTCTTTGCGTCCCAAGAAAAGCCTCGGGCAGAATTTTCTTGTTGATCGAAATGTGATCGGCAGGATGATCGATGCCTGTTCGTTATCGGGCGATGAAGTGGTTGTGGAAATCGGCCCCGGGACAGGCGCATTAACGCGGGAGATTGCTCCCAGGGTTAAGCGTTTGATTGCTATCGAGACCGACGGCTCTCTTGTTGAGCGCTTAAGAGATGAGTTTAAAGAGCAAAACGTCGAGATTATTCATGCGGATTTCCTGAGGTGTGACCTTTCGGAGATATTAGGAAAAGCTAAGGTAAAGGTGGTGGGGAATCTGCCGTATTACATATCGACGCCTATCATGACCAAGGTGATCGAAAACCGGCATTTGTTTACGGAATTTTATTTGACGGTACAGCAGGAATTTGCCGAACGTATCGTTGCCTCGCCCGGCGGAAAAGATTACAGTTCATTCTCTTGCTTTAATCAATTTTACACGGTTCCCCAGATACTTTTTAAAATTAAGAGTTCGGCGTTTAAACCCGCGCCCAAAGTTGATTCGTGTTTCTTAAAATTAACAATGCGTCAAACGCCGGCTTTCCCATGCGATGACGAAAAGTTTTTGTTTCATGTTATTCGGCTGGGTTTCCAGCAGCGGCGTAAAACACTGGTCAATGCATTGTCGACATTGCTACCGAAGGAACAATTGATAATACTTTTTCCTTCGATCGGCCTTCTTTTAAACGTCCGTGCCGAGGATGTGAGCCTTGAGCAATACGTCCTTCTTGCCGAGCGCCTTCTCCTCCGAGGTGGGGAAAGTGCCTAGACGTTTCTCAATCACCATTGGTAAGCCAAAAGATATCCCCAGGCGAGTTTACGACGAAGCGCTTGTCCTGGGTTGTTTGAAAGACAGGCCAGGGAAGCGAAGTCGTTGTCTGAGCATGGGGATATCTTTTGGCTTACCTTTGAAATCAATAAGGGTGTGTGCAAGCCACTTCAAATTTTTTGAAATAGTTCTAATCAGTCCATCATTAATGATGGACGCATGATATAATTCAAACACTTATGGAAAAACGAATCTATTACCACGATACCGATGCCGGCGGTGTTGTTTATTATGGCCGCTATTTATCGTACTTAGAAGAGGCGCGGACTGAACTTTTGGATCAAACAGGTTTGACTGTTAAAGATTTAAATGACCGCGGTTATCTTTTTGCCGTACGCAAATGCACAATCACCTATAAAGCCCCGGCGCGTTATGGAGACATCATTCTTTGTGATGCAAAAATCATCCGGATGACGGCGGCCCAATTATTTTTTGAGCAAAAGATTTATCATAAAAAAACCAAACAACTGCTTGTCGAAGCTGAGGTTGCCCTGGCTTGTCTGAGTTGCGATTTTAAACCCAAAGAACTTCCGCAAGACTTGCGGACAAAATTACAATAATCCCGATGGCGCCTCTTATTCAAAGTCTTCGTAGTATCTGCATTTTCTTTTTTTTAACCGCCAGTCTTCCTGTTGTCTTTGCTGATTCCGTCGCGACTGATGATTTTGTCAAAACACTCTCTGCGATCGCTGTGTTGCCTTCTGTACAGGATCGTAGTCCTGCCCCGATCACGGACGAAGCGCAAAAATTATATGAGAAATATCAGCGTGCCGTCTATCAGATTCGTGTGATTGATCTTTCCAGCGGAAAGAAATCAGTTATAGGTTCCGGTTTTCAGTTTACTCTTCAGGGGCACATTGCAACAAACTTTCATGTTGTCTCCGAAGCTGTTCATGCGCCTAAACGATTTAAGGTTGAGTTTTTACGTTTTGACGGAACTGTTGGGGAATTAGATATCAAGGCCATCGATGTGGTTCATGATTTGGCTATTCTCCAAACCAAGGACGGGTATTCCCAATTTTTAGAATTCGGTGTTTCGGAATTCCCTAAAGGGACGCGTATTTTTTCCATGGGAAATCCGCACGATTTGGGGATGTCGATCGTGGAGGGAACATATAACGGTCTTTTGGAGAAATCGTTGTACAGAAAAATTCATTTTTCTGGATCTTTAAATGGCGGCATGAGCGGCGGGCCGGCGCTGGATTACAATGGCCACGTGATCGGCGTCAATGTCTCGACGTACGGTAATCAGTTGAGTTTTTTGGTGCCCGTTGATTATTTAAAAGAGCTGTATGCGTCAATTAAAAATATCCAGGGTAAGAGCGGCGCGGTTTCTAACTGGAGTGAAGTGATTCAGAATCAATTGATCGATAATCAGAAGGGTCTGATTGACGGTCTTGTCGGGACTTCCTGGGAAATGCTTCCCATAGGCAACGCCGCTGTGCCTGGAGAAATGAGTGACCTGTTTAAATGCTGGGGAGATTCTAAAGATGACGGCGAGGAGTTGTACCAATGGACGTCGCTGCGTTGTTCCAGTCAAGATGATATTTTCATCGCTAACGATCTTCGCACCGGGCAGGTGACGTATAATTACATTTGGGTTAAAAGTAAAGGCCTTAATACATTTCGTTTCTATCGTGTTTATGAATATTGGTTTTCGCAACCTTTTGGGTTCGAGAATGCTAAAGAAGAAGATGTTAAAAACTTTAAATGTGAGACAGGGTTTGTAAATATTTCAGGTGAACATTGGAAGGCAATTCTTTGCGCGCGTCAGTATAAAAAATTTCCGAGGCTGTACGATGTGAATTTAAATTTAGCATCGGTTGATCATTATAAAAAAGGTTTATTAGCAGAGATGGTCGCGCTCGGCGTGACTCAGGAAAAATCTCAAGTGTTGATCCGTAAATTTATGGAGTCGATCCGATGGAAAAAGTGATCCTCGAAATCATAAAAGATTCAGGGCGGCGCGCTGATTACACGATTTTCAGCGGTCTGGTTGTCCGTATCGGCCGGGGATACGATAACGATTTGATTATTTCCGACGCCCATGTGTCTGAACATCATTGTGTGATCCGTATTCATGAGGGAGGGTTTACTTTAGAAGATTTATCGAGCATCAATGGAACTTGGGTGATCGCAAAATCAGCAGAAAAGAATTCCAGGAGATTCGCAAGCCCAGGCCCGGTGGATGTTGGGAAAAAGAGCCAAGGCGGTAAGGTTAAAGTTGATCAAAGTTTACGGATACATTCGGGAGATGTCATTGTCATCGGCCATACGCGTTTGCGTTTTATTCTTTCCGGGCACGAGATCGAACCGGCAAAGCTGATCGTCGGTCCTAGCGCGTTCTTTGAAGAAATTAATTCAGTTTGGAAGTCGTGGTTGCTGGTCATAAGCGCTTTTTTTCTTTCCGGTGCGGTTGAACATCAAGAAAGTTACAAAAATCTTCCATTTTCGAAGTTTATATCTGTCGGGATCGGTTTGATGTTGACGATCTTGGTTTGGTCGGGGATTTGGTCGTTCGTCGGTTGGTTGATTAAACGCAAGGCCTATTTTAGCGCGCATTTATCTTGGGCCACGCTTTTCTTTTTGGTCATGACGATTATATATCCTTTGGCTGATCAATTAGGTTACATGACCAGCAGCGAGAAAATTGAGATGTCCGCGGGTTCGTTTATATTTTGGATATTAATCTCAATGTTAATCGCGGGGCATTTAATGATTGCAACATACATCGCGCGGCGTTATCAAATCGCGGTCGCGGTTGTTTTGTCGATGACGGTTGTTGTCTTTGGCATTGTCACCTATTATGCCGGCAAAGCGGAATTTATTCCCGTGCCGGATTTGTATTCAACGTTGGTTCCGCCGTATGGCAGGGTTGTGCCGGGTGATTCGGTTGAGCAATTTCTTCAAAAGAGCGCCAAAATATTTCTGACTAAAGGCAATGGACATTAATTCCAAAATGACGAAATACCGAGGGTCGATGGGGATCCGTTCGACGATTGTCGGGGTTGTCATCAATGTCGCTTTCGCGATGATCAAGGGCATTGCCGGTGTTGTGGGTAATTCTTATGCCTTGATTGCGGATGCTGTTGAATCATCTCTTGATATTTTTTCGTCAGTCGTGGTTATAGGAGGGATCAAGATTGCAACGATTCCACCGGATGATAATCATCCCTATGGGCATGGCAAGGCCGAACCGCTTGCGGCTATGGTTGTTGCCTTTGTGCTGATGGCAACGGCTGTTGCATTGACGGTGGGGAGCATCCATGAGATCTTGACGGTTTCCAAACGTGCGCCGGAAGTGTTTACGTTGTATGTTTTAATCATTGTTGTTTTGGTTAAAGAAATTTTATTTCGTCTGATTTTTAAGGTGGGGAAAGAGACAGGCTCAACCGTTGTTCAGGCCGATGCCTGGCATCATCGCAGCGATGCAATAACGTCGCTGGCGGCGTTTATCCGCCTGCGTCAGAATACCACGGCTTTTAGACTTGGAGTAAACGTGGACTAAAAGCCGTGGCACTCCGGCGGATTCCGCCGCTAAAGAGGCAAGTGCGGATAACCCCGAAGCATGCGCAGAAGATTTCGAAGAAATCTTCAAGCGGTGATGCAAGGGGTCAATTAGAAAGGAACCACGGGCTTGCCCGTGGGGCTCCACCGGGATTAGTATCGCCATCGTCGGTGGAAAAGGATATGAATCGGCGGACGACTGGGCAGCCTTATTTGCGGCAGGGATTATTTTCTTTAATGCCTATCGCATTTTGCGCCCGGCGTTTGATGAAATTATGGATGCGACGCCATCGGTAGATTTGGAAAGTTCTATTCGTAAAATCGCGATGACGGTTGAAGGTGTTGTCGGGCTTGATAAATGTTATGTGCGCAAAATGGGGTTGGCCTATTATGTTGATCTGCATGTGGTGGTTGATGGATCAATTTCTGTAAAGTTGGGCCATGGGATCGCACATATGGTCAAGGATAAAGTCAAACTTCTTAATCCAACGGTTATGGATGTGTTTATTCATGTGGAACCGGCGGATGTGTAATATGGATTGTCACGGCTATAAAATTATTTTATGCAATTCGTAACCTTGGCAATATCCCCAGCGAGTTCACGACGTAGCGCCTGTCCTGGACTGTTTGAAAGACAGGCCAGGGAAGCGAAGTCGTTGTTTGAACTTGGGATATCGTCAGGGTTACGAATGTTCTTAATATATAAGATGTGTTATGAAACCAATGCCAGATTATAAACGATATTTTTACTATGTTGTTGTGTGTTGGCTTTTAGCCAGCGCTACAGCATTTGGTGCCCAGGAAAAACAGGCCGGAAAAGCTGTGTCTGCTATTGATCCGGAGTTTCAGAAGCTGTATCAAAATGCCGTTGATGCGAAAAACGCCGGCGAGCTTTTTCGGTCCCGTGCCATGTACGTGCAGCTTATATCAAAGTATCCGTATGCCGATAATTTCCAGGAGATTCGAAGTGAATTTTGGAACATCAATGTCGCGATCATTAAGTCTCCATTGCAATCTCGCCAGACGGAAATTTATACGATTAAGCCTCGAGATACGCTGGGCAAAATAGCCAGAAAGACTGCTTCAACGGTTGAGTTGATTAAACGGCGCAATCAAATGGAAACGACCAGGATTATTGCCGGGCACAAGCTTTCCATTTGGACAGGAATTTTTTTAATTGAGATCGACAAATCAGATAACACGCTCGTGCTTAAAACAGGAGATGAAATCGTGAAGGTCTATCCTGTCTCAACAGGAAAGAATAACAGTTCTCCGGTGGGAAGTTTTGTTATTAAAGATCGTTACATGGATCCGGTGTGGTTTCATAAAGGTGATATTGTGCCTGCCGATGATCCTAAAAATTATCTGGGAACGCGGTGGCTTGGTTTTGATCTTCCTAAATATGGAATTCACGGCACCATTGAGCCGGAAAATATCGGTAAACAGGTTTCTTCCGGATGCATTCGTATGCGTAACGAGGATGTCCAAGAGTTGTATGATCTTGTTTCTGTCGGGACAAAGGTAACGATCGTAGATTGAGTAGGAAGATAATTTAGGTGTTGATAATTGACAGCTTAGCAATGGCTTGGTAATCTTAAAATCAATTCAGGAGTGTATTTTAAAAAGGGGAGGATGTTTATGCAGACAGTTGTGCTATTCATTTTATTAGCGATGGGTTTAGCCTCGTGCGCTTCCCGTGAAGATATTATGCAGAATTTTGAGGAGAAGCTGGATTACAGCGATGGCGTTGATATGAAGGAAGCCAAAATTATCGCGCAACGCAAGATTATCAGTGTCTCGGAAAAACGTAATTATAAAATTACAGCGCCGGGAATCATGGCCAATGCTGCGGCCCAGAAATACGGAGATTATTGGTTTGTGGTCTTCGGCCACAATTGGCTTTCCCCGATATCAACTGAAGAAGGGGCCAAGACTTATTCCGAACTTAAAGAGGCGCAATATTTGGTTGTTACCAGCAAAAAGAACGGCCAGATCGTTTTTGCCGGTGAATATTTTCCCAAGCGTTCTGCTGAATTTGATTGGGTCTTTCAAGAACGTAGGCCCTGGGAGGACAGGGTTAGTCCGCCGCCGGGAATTCCGAGCCAATAGCGATCTTCGCTGTATATTTTCCGTCAAGACTTCATGTTAGCGCTTGTCAGTTAATATGTTTGATGTTACGATAATCCCTTGATTTTTTAAACAATTTTAAGTGGCCAAAATCTTATGTTAAACAAAGAAGATGTCCGTTATATTGCAAGTTTAGCCAGAATCCGTGTTACGGAAGATGAGTTGGAAGGATTTACAAAAAATCTTGAAAACATCATCAGCTACGTCGATCAACTTAATGAATTAGACGTTGAGAAAGTTGAACCTACCAGCCATGTGCTGCATCTGAGAAATGTTTACCGTCCGGATTTGGTAAAACCTTCCTTGTCACAACAAGACGCTCTTAAGTTCGCTGTGGATTCCTATCAGGGTTCTTTTAAGGTTCCGCGAGTTATTGAATGAGTCTCTACACTTTAACAGCCCACGCATTATTGGATAAGATTAAATCCGGTCAAATTTCCGCCGCTGATGTTGTCGCAGCTTTTCGCAAGCGCATTGCTGATGTCGATGGAAAAGTCAAGGCATTAGTACGCTTGGGCCCGGATGCTGGTCGTGATAATGGAGGATCCGGATTATTTCCTATTCCAATTGCCATCAAAGATAATATGTGCATCCGCGATGTCGAGACTACGTGTTGTTCAAAAATACTTAAAGGATTTCGTCCGCCTTACAATGCAACGGTTATCGAAAAAATTATTGAACAAGGCGGTGTTATTTTAGGCCAGGCCAATATGGATGAATTTGCATTCGGATCGTCGTGTGAGACATCCTGCTATGGGCCTACCTATAATCCGTGGGATTTAAAGCGTGTGCCGGGAGGTTCAAGCGGCGGGTCTGCCGCATCTGTGGCGGCCGATGAAGTTGTTTGGGCGTTAGGATCGGACACGGGCGGTTCCATTCGTCAGCCAGCGGCCTTTTGCGGGATTGTCGGCCTAAAGCCTACCTATGGGCGCGTGTCCCGTTATGGTCTCGTGGCCTTTGCGTCGAGCCTGGATCAGATTGGGCCATTGACTAAAGATGTTCATGATTGCGCCTTGCTGATGAATATTATTTCAGGTTATGATCGAAGGGATTCAACTTCGGTTGATGTACCGGTTCCGGATTATACTGCGTCACTGATCAAAGATGTAAAAGGCCTGCGGATTGGAATACCAAAAGAATGTTTTATTGAAGGGTTAAATCCTGAAGTGGAAGCTTCTGTCCGAGCAGCGATTGAGGTTTTGAAGAAATTAGGGGCTTTAGTTGTCGAAATTTCTTTGCCGCACACGAAATATGCGGTCGCCACATATTATATTTTGGCGACGGCAGAGGCGAGTTCAAACCTTGCGCGTTTCGACGGGGTCCGCCATGGTTTAAGAGCTCAGCCCACCACGTCGCGTAAAGCCCCGATTGTCGATATGTTCGAGGAAACGCGCAATCAGGGATTTGGCGCCGAGGCCAAGCGCCGTATTATGTTAGGGACATACTCGCTTTCCTCCGGATATTATGACGCGTATTATTTAAAAGGCCAAAAGGCGAGGACACTAATCAAGAATGATTTTGACAAAGCCTTTGAGAGCGTTGATATCATTGTGACGCCAACAGCACCGACGACAGCCTTTAAAGTTGGGGAAAAAATTTCCGACCCGTTGAGCATGTATCTGTCTGACATCTACACGATTCCGGCTAATCTGGCGGGGCTTCCGGCGATGTCTCTTCCTTGCGGATTCGATCAAAACGGTTTGCCAATCGGTCTACAGATGGTGGCAAAACCATTTGCCGAGGAGACTATTTTTAGAGCAGCATATACTTATGAGCAGAATACAACGTGGCATACGAAGAAGCCCGTATTAAACTAAGGGTACCCCAGACACTAGTTCCCCAGTCATTCAGGTTTTTTGGGGATTCTGGGACGCCGGGGCACATAAGAGTTTTATTATGAATAAATTTGAAACCATCATCGGACTGGAAGTCCACCTTCAGCTTAAAACAGCGACGAAGATTTTCTGCGGTTGTGCCAATCAATTCGGGTCAAAACCCAATACGAATACCTGCCCTGTCTGTCTTGGTTTGCCAGGTTCTCTCCCGGTTTTTAATGAACAGGCCTTGGAATTCGCAATCCGCGTTGGCATCGCGCTTAACTGCACGATTAATTCAGCTATTAAATTTGACCGAAAGAATTATTTCTATCCTGACCTTCCCAAAGGCTATCAAATCTCACAGTATGACAAGCCGATTTGTTCAAAGGGCTTTTTGCTTGTCCATACCGGAGGAGTTGAAAAAAAATTTGGTGTGACCAGGGCGCATTTAGAAGAGGATGCCGGCAAACTTATCCATGATCCGTCGGCCAACGCCAGTTTGGTTGACTATAACCGCACGGGTACTCCTTTGATCGAGATTGTAAGTGAACCCGACATGCGTTCTGCTCAGGAGGCCTACGATTATCTGACAACGCTTAAATTAGTTTTGCAATACTTGAACGTTTCCGATTGTGATATGGAAAAAGGAAGCTTGCGCTGCGACGCCAACGTGTCGATCCGTGAAGTCGGCGCGCCAAAATTTGGGACCAAGACTGAGCTTAAAAATATGAATTCATTCAAGGCGGTTAAGTCTGCCATTGAATTTGAGGTCAACCGCCATACACAAATCATTCTTTCCGGCGGTAAGATCGTTCAGGAAACGCTTTTATGGAATGAAGAAAAAGGTGTGACCGTGCCGATGCGTTCAAAGGAACAGGCGCATGATTACCGTTATTTTCCAGACCCCGATCTTGTTTCCTTCACCATTGAAAAAGAATTAGTTAATCACGTTAAATCCACAATGCCTGAATTGCCCAAAGAAAAATTTCAGAGGTTTATTGAGAAGTATAAACTTTCCGAGTATGATTCTTCGGTACTGATTCAAGATAAAGGGATTTCTGATTTCTTTGAAAGTTGCGTTAAGGCTTCAGCTGAACCGAAAAAAGTTTGTAATTGGATTACAAGCGTACTTTTAAAAGAGATCAATGACCGTAAAAGCCATATTGATGAGATGTTTTTAACGCCGGTTAATCTGGCTGGCCTTATCCGTAATGTGGAAGACGGGGTCATAAGCAATCTCGCTGGTAAAGACGTTTTGAAGTTTATGTTAGACACGGGCAAGAGTGCTGATGAAATCATTGCCGAGAAGGGGCTGGCCCAGGTTTCCGATGACGGGGCGCTTGAGAAAATGTTAGATGAAATTTTTGCAGCCCATAAAGATGTGGTTCTTCAGGTTAAAGAGGGCAAACAGAGTGCCGTCGGATTTTTGGTTGGGCAAGCCATGAAAAAGTCGCAGGGCAAGGCTAATCCTAAGAAATTAGGGGAGATGATTAACAGGAGGATATCGAATGTCTAGGAAGACTTTTGCGTTGATCGCGGGCACTATTGCGTTTTTTTCACTGACTACGTTCGCCCTCTCTGAGGTTGAAAAGAAAAAAGGATTTGACTTGTATTCTCAGGTAGAGCTCTTTAGCTATGTTTTGACAACGGTGAGATCGGAATATGTTGAAGAAAAAACTCCCAAAGATTTAATTTACGGAGCTTTGGATGGAATGCTTGCCTCATTGGATCCGCATAGTCAGTTTTTAAAGCCTGAGGATTATATCGAACTCAAGACGGAAACCCAGGGGAAATTTGGAGGGATAGGGATCGAGATCACTACCCGCGACGGGCTTTTGACGATCATCACGCCGATCGAGGATACCCCGGCCTGGAAGGCCGGTCTTAAGCCGGGCGATAAGATCGTTAAGATCAATAACGAACTAACCCGTGATGTAACCTTAAGCCAGGCGGTCAAGAAATTACGAGGCAATCCCGGGACCAAAGTGACTTTGACTGTCCTTCGTGAAGACGAAATGAAAATTCATGAATTCACCATGATCCGTGAAATTATTCATATTCAGGATGTGAAGGATGTTCATATCATTGAAGATCATATAGGGTATATCCGCTTGACGGAATTTCGCGAGGATTCATTTAAAGAGTTTGAAAAGGCGTTGCAGGAATTAAAATCCAAAGGCGCGGATAGCCTCGTTCTGGATTTGCGCAATAATCCCGGCGGGCTTTTAAGTGTTGCCATTAACGTTGCGGAAATATTTTTGCCGGAAGGGCAGATGATTGTTTCGACCAAGGGGCGCCAGGAGGCGCAGAATTTGTTTAACAAATCAACAAATAAGAATACCGATTATCTTTCCTGGCCGATAGTCGTCCTGATTAACGAAGGAAGCGCCTCCGGCAGTGAGATTGTGGCGGGCGCTTTGAAGGATGATAAGCGTGCTGTTATCGTTGGGGAAAAATCTTTCGGTAAAGGTTCCGTTCAGTCGGTTATCCCTCTGCCTGACGGTTCAGGATTAAGACTGACAACGGCCAAATATTATACTCCCTCTGGTATTTGTATCCACGGCATCGGTATTATTCCTGATATTGTGGTTGAACGTAAAGATCCGCCGGAAGAGAAAAAGGCGGATGAAAAAGAGAAAAATATTGAAAAAGTTTTTGAGGAGATTGAAACAAACAAAGAAAGTGAAATTAAGCCGGAGAACACCCTGAGCGAAAAAGATGTCAAGCTTTTAAAGCATGATAAAGAAGATAATCAGTTGCAGTCAGCCGTAAACGTCATAAAGGGTATCAAGACGTACAAGAATTTTTCGCTCACGCAGGGAGTGCTCGACGTTAGTCCGCGGGAACCCATCCAGCCTGAGACCAAATAAATGACGGCCAGAAGAAACAAAAGAATTGACCCTAAGAATTTCATAATTGCCGCTCTTATTTTTATTGTCGGTATTGAATCTTATTTTTTATATCAAAGTAATGAAAATTTTCGTGAGTTTTTTATCCATTCTTCGAAGTCTGCCCCGTTGAGCAAAAAGATTACTAAAAAAGAACGGGCTCCGGTTGAGCGGTCTGCATTTACGCCGGTGATTGAAGATGAGCCTGAAGTTATCGCTCGAGTACCGGCGGCAGCCGTGCCTAAAAAAAATTCAACGGATGGTAAGAAAGCCTTTATTGCGATTGTGATCGACGACTGGGGTTACAGCACAAAGAATTGCCAGTATCTTCGGGAAATTAAAAGTCCGATATCGGTTGCAGTGCTTCCGGACTTACCGCATTCGGGCGATGTTATGCAATGCGCTCATGAAGCCGGCAAAGAGATCATGCTTCATCTTCCAATGGAGGCCCATAATAATTCGGACGAATATCCCCCGGATTATTTGCTTAAGACAAACATGTCACCGATTAAGGTTGACCATCTGTTGTCGAACATTTTAGATAAAATGCCGCTTGTCGCTGGTGTGAACAATCACATGGGATCGAAAGCAACCGAAGATAAGATCATGATGTCAACGGTGTTTAAGCAGTTGAAACACCGCGGGCTTTTCTTTATGGACAGCCGTGTGACATCCAAATCTGTTTGTGCGCCTTTGGCCCGGCAGTCAGGGGTTCCGTTTGCGTCGAGAGATGTTTTTCTTGATAATGTTAATGAGCCAACTGCCGTTCAAAAGAGGTTGGCGGATTTGGTAAAGATTGCCAAGAAGCGCGGTAAGGCTTTGGCAATCGGCCATGACCGAGCTTTGACCCTTCAGGCTATTAAGGAAAGCGTCCCGACTTTTAAAGATCAGGGTATTGAACTCGTCACAGTCAAAGAGTATATCAATCTAAAATGAATGTTCTAGGTATTGAAACTTCTTGCGATGAAACAGGCGCGTCTGTTGTTACCAACGGGTGTTATGTCCGTTCCAATGTGGTTGCGACCAGCCTTAAGGATCACCAAAAGTACGGTGGTATCATTCCGGAGATCGCGTCCCGTCGTCAATTGGAATTAATTCAGCTTGTTGTTGCCGATGCATTGGCCAAGGCAAAAATGGAGTTTGTGGATATTGACTGCATTGCAGTCACCCGCAAACCCGGGCTCATCGGTTCGTTACTTGTCGGCATTTCTTTTGCGCGGGCATTGAGTTTCGCTTTAGATAAGCCGCTTATTGAAGTGGATCATATCAAGGCTCATATTTATGCAAATTTTTTGCGTATGGTTAAAGAAGAGGATAGTTTCTTGCCGAAACTTCCGGCGATTGGTCTGGTTGTTTCCGGCGGGCATTCGAGCCTTTATCATGTTCGTGGCTACGACCGTTTCGATTTGATAGGCCGGACGCGTGATGATGCCGCCGGGGAGGCGTTTGACAAAGTTGCGCGTATTCTGGATTTAGGTTACCCTGGCGGACCTATTATTGATCGTTTGGCCAGGCAAGGGGTTAATTCCGAGATTCGATTTCCAAGAGCCGTCATGCCGGGCAGTTACGATTTTAGTTTTAGCGGGGTCAAGACTGCGGTTTATTATTATGTGAATAAACAAAAAAGTCATAAAGATTTTAATGCCGCCAAAGTTGCTTATGCGTTTCAAGAAAGTGTAGTGGATGTATTGGTCGAAAAATCCCTTTTGGCGTGCCGTAACCGGCATGCAAAAACACTTTTGGTTGGCGGCGGTGTGGCTGCTAATTCGGTTTTGCGTGAACGCATGAAGATCCAAGCATCGAAAGAGGGCGTTGATGTTCATTTTCCTGCGATGCCGTTTTGTCTGGATAATGCCGCTATGATTGCCGGTTTAGGCTATCGGCTTCGACGATAAAAGTGATTCGAGATACTGATTATTGACTTGAGAATTTTTTAGGATAATAATACACTTAATTACAATTCAAGGGAGTAGGAAATATGGCTATACCGTTTCGAGGTCGTAAAGAAAATAAGGTGGTAGAAAAAGAAGAAAAGGTCATTGAAATCAGTGTCCCAATGCAGGGGGCTATGACTTTTAGCGAGCCTGTTAATTTACGGATCAATGGAGATTTTTTTGGCGCATTAACAACACAAGGTACATTGACGATCAGCCAAACAGCTTTTATCGAGGCTAACATTAGCGGTGAAAATATCGTTGTTGCGGGGAAAGTCAAAGGGAACGTCCTTGCCAAGAAGATGCTTGTCCTTATGCCAACGGCCATTGTGACGGGTGATATCTCGACGCCGAAATTGAACATTGTTGAAGGAGCTATTTTTCAAGGTAAATGCCACATGCTTGATGAGTATTTAACCGTGGATGAACTGGCTCAATATTTGGAAATTGAAGAGCCGGCCATTGTTGAATTAGCTTCCAGCGGTAAAATTCCGGCTGTTAAAGATGACAGCGGCTGGAAATTTGAGAGGGTGAAGATAGATTCCTGGGCCGCGGCCGGAAAGGTTCAATGACCAACGAGCAATTTATAACCGTACGTGAAACGGCGCAGGTTTTAGGCGTTTCGGAAAAAAAGGTCATGGATATGATTGAAACGCAGAAGCTGCAGGCCTACCGTATTGCCGACCAATTTTTACGGCTTAAGAAAAGCGAAGTTCTGGCCATTCGTAATTTAGGAAATATCATCAACGAGAACGTCAAATTCGCATACACCGGTGCAGAGCGAATACGGGATTTTCTTTATTTTAATGATTTTTATATCATTTCTTTGATTATTGTTGCCGCTCTTTTAGGTATCATTCTTTTTATGTAAAAAGTTTTCTCCGCTAGCAATCCTGCCTATTTTTATTCCGTTTTTAAAATCAAAAGTGCAATATTTAGTACGTCTGTCTTTTAGAATTTAGATGTAACAATAATCCTATAGCTAAAATGTAAAGCGCCGCGCCAGAAAAGAAGGTTATGCTTAACCCGAATTGAATTTGGAAAATCATGGCCAAGATGGAACCCAATACGGAGGCGGCTCCGTTTAATCCCCAGAATAATGCCACTGGTCCATCTTGACGTCCTAAGAGCCGCAGGCCTTGCGGCAAAAAAGATCCCATAAAAAAGGCCAAAGGAAAAAGCATTATAACTGTGATAAGCATTCGTATCGGAATCGGATTTTTTGATAAATGCCGTAAAAGAGGTTCTGTAATGCCGCCGGAAATAAAACAGAATAAAATAAACAGGGCGCAATAGAACATGATTGATTTTTGATTTTCAGTTTTTGCGAGTGTGTAACTTCCTAGGCCACTGCCGAACAGAAAAGAAAAAAGAACAAGCGATAGGCTGTAGATCGGGTGCCCAAGAAACGAACTTAATCGCGTGATTTGTGACATTTCAATGAACATGAACGCCAGCCCTATGGAGGTAAAGTATAGTGCGTAGGTGAAAACGGGGATGTTTGATAATTGCCTTTTTGTCATGTTTAGTAAAGGAAAAAAAACAAAAAGAGCGGTCAAAGACAACATGAGCATAAACAGAGACACTAAAATTTTCCCCGCGTCCAGATCGAAGAGATTAAACTTTTTAAGTGAGTCCATGATGCTAGGTTTTGTCACTAGAAAAAAGAATGGTTTATCGTCTGTGGTAGGCGTGATATTTAGTTTGTAATTCCGCGCAAAATTGTTCAAATATTTTATGTCAGACATTTTATAAAATGATTCCGACGGGGTTCCGTTCTTTGAGAGCAGAAAATGAAATCCCATTTCATCGCAGTATTCCTGGACGGCTTTAATCTCTTGGTCTGTAAACGGCGTTTTCTTCACCAGAAGGTTTGAAACTCTATTATCTTTCTTCGGAGAATTAGAATGAATGAGGACAAAATAATTGCGCGGGTCTTTAATGCCGCTTTTGTTGAGCGTTATTGTCGCCGCCCCAATGATTTTAAGCATGTATGGGCTGGTCAAATACGAGATGCTTAGTATGCCCCGGTCGGTTAGGTGGTCCCAATAGGTTTTAATGGCCTCAGTCGTGTAAAGGTTGTTTTCCGACAGGGCGTAAGCCCCGGCCTGTGTCGCGGCAAATGTGTCGATGAGTGATATTTGTATAATATCGAATTTTTTGTTGGATGCGTTGATATAGCTTCGAGCTTCGTTAGTGATGAGTTTTACTTTGGGGTGCCGGCTTAAATCGCCGCTAAATTTAGGAACGATCTTGCGGTGGATTTGGAGGATCGTGTCGTTAATTTCAACTCCAGTTATGGAGTGCTCATCAAAAAGAATGCCGGTTAATATGTCCCGGCCAGCGCCTACACCGATTACCAGAACATCGCCGTTTCTTACAAGATGATAAGGAAGGGAGGTGATATCGTATTTCAGAAAGCCGATTGTGTCTAAGTTTCTGTCTTCGAAGTCGGTCATAACGGTTCCTGCCCCGCCGTCGATATCCAGTTGAATCTGTTTGATATTTATTGCAGCGATCTCGTCGTTTTTGTTCGGGGCGAAACTCCAGCCTTTCGGTTGATAGGCTATTCCGGTATCATGCAGGCGGACATAGGAGAATGAGTTCCATTTTTTGTAGAAATACGTATCGTTTGGCTGGCCTTTGACCCATTGCAGTTCCAAAAAGGCTGTTTGATGATTGACCCAAGCGATTGAGGCAAAGAAAATGGATAAGATTAAGATGAGCTTTCCTTTTGGACGCTGGTCGCCGCGATTAAACAGATAAGCTGCCGTCAGACCCAAGAAAGCCAAAAGAAAATAGGAATTAACAACTTCCAGAAAGTTGATTAAAGGAATGAATAGCAGACATCCTAAAGAGGCTCCGATCAGATTTATAAAATATATCCGATTCGCTTGTTTGGCGTAACGATCGAAGATGATGGACATGCCAACGCCCGAACAGATAAGGGGGATCGAAATCGTGACAAAAATGATCACAAGGTTCAGGTGGTCAGGTATCATTTGAAGGGTTTCGGACCGGTTAAAGGCTCTCAGCTGGCTAACGCAGGCAAGATTAATAATTACAGTTGCAGAAAATAAAAGCGAGGATGTATAAAGGGCCCTTGAGTAATTTTTGGATAACGATTTTTTAAAGACATGTACAATGACAGCGCCTACAGTGATGCCAAATAGGGCCAGGCAAATGGCCATAAATGCAAAATGATAATAGGCAACGGCACTCATCACTCTTGAGATTAATAGTTCAAAAATAAGCATTGTCATGGAAATCAGGAAGAAACCGGACAGGGTGTTTTTGTCAGGTGATTGTGCGGGGAATGACATAATATTTTTCCGATCGTATGAGTTCGATTGAGTTTTATTGGTCTGCTCTATTGTGTTAGATGAAAACTAGGATAACATTTATTTTTGCCTATATCTACGCGATAAAGTAATTTTTGGGACTTAGCGAGTATACTTCGTGCAAAACCCATCGGAACCTCAAGAAATTTCTTGCTAAAACGAAACTCTTACACTAAAATTTAGGCTCTGTTACGCCCCTTTAGTTTTAACTCCCTTTGAATTTTGGCGGGGTAGCTCAGTTGATAGAGCATTCGGTTCATACCCGACAGGTCGGTGGTTTAAATCCACTCCCCGCCACTTATTACCTTGATGTTGAATCCAGGAAAATAAGTGGCGTCCTTTAGGACGCCACTCTTTTCTAAGTTTAAATTCAAATAAAAAAGTGGCAGACCTTAAAGCTAGTAAGTTTTAAGGACAGTATGATTTTCTTGTCATCAATCGATCTGACCTTGATCGATTCCTCACCCATAAAACTCACCGTAAAAACATCATTTTTAAACGTTCTACTTTTAACAGAATGTTATACTTACAGTGATTTCTTTAATGAGCCGGCAACATCAAACCAAATATGAATTTATCAGACATGTTTAAAAGTAAAACGTTAATAAGATTTCTATTCTTTCTCGCCATTTTTTTCCTAATATACTTGCCTGTAATTTTAATTCAGTACGCCCACCATGATGATTACGTATTCTTGGACGGAGCGCCAAGCTTTCGGCACGGCGAACATGAGATCCTTATGTCAATAGGCCGTTGGACGGGGGCTGTCATTGTTGATATTAATCAGGTGATGTTTCGCAATTTTTATGATTTTAGTTTTATGCGGGGTTTGAGTGTTTTCTTAATCAGCATTTGCGCAATGATGTTTTTTAAATGGATTAGAGCCAGTTTTCAACGGGATATTGATGCGTTTCTTTTTGTTGTCCTTGTTTTTTCTTTGCCGCCGTTTGAGGTTTTAGTTCAATGGGCATGCGCACTGTACATTGTGATCGGGTTTTTCTTAGCCATGAGAGCGGCTGAGCACACCGATAGGGCGCTTGTTTCGTCAGGGCCCCATCAAAGCCGTCACCTTTGGATGTCCTGGATGTGCTTGGTTCTGGCAATATCGACCTATCAAAATGCAGGTATGTTTTATTGGACGATGGGTATGTTTAAATTTGTTTTTGACGACAAATATCGCAAAAACTTATGGAGTCATTGCTTTGTATTTTTGAGAACCTGCTTTCTAGCCTTGATTTTTTACGCTGTAAGTTTAAAGTTTTTTGAGAAGAATGCCAATAATGTTGGAACCTATAATCCGTATAATTGGACGACGGACTATTGGGCCAAACTTGACTGGTTTATTCGTGAACCATTGTACAATGCCGTCAATATGTGGAATATTTTTCCTAATAGGGAATGGGTTATATTTACAGCAACTTTTTTAGGATTGGGTTTTTTGATAACAATGGTGCAATTACGAAGGGACCCGAAACATTTTCCTGGAGAGATAAAAAATCGCTTGAGCATTATGGTTATTGTCGCTATGTTTTTCTTGCTCACTTATCTGCCGAATCTGATGAGCAAAATACCGGCCCCTTTTTATCGGACAGCTTTCGGTTTAACGACAATTATAATGTTCGTGTGGCTCTGGATAATCCGGCGGTTTTTGTCACTCGCTCCGCAAAACATAAGGTCTGCGATATTTACTACTATCTTATTTGTCGCGTTAATAATTGGTGGCCAAGAGTGTTTCAAGAATGTGTGGCTCTACCGCGTCTTGCCGAGCCGGATGGAATGGGAGTATGTTACCCAGATGTTTCAAAAGAATGATTTAAGCCGTTTCGATAAAATTGGGGTGATTCAGCCGGTCGTGACACCATTTGACCGTTATGATGAATTTGGTGTTTTTACGACGTCCTATAATCAGGATATCAAGCGTTTATTGACGTGCGCGATGCGGGATGTTGGAAAAGCCAAAGTATCGTCAGGATTACTAGAGAATTTATTTGTTATCATGCCTGGTGAAGAAAGCTACATAGACGCCACTACGCTTGTCTTGGACATACATAAACCGCAAATGCAGTATCTTTATGCGCTCATGAGTTATAAGAAGAATGGTTTTTTCAGCGCAATTTGATTTATATTCAGCCTCGTTTATCTGCTAGCCATTATGGTGTAGTATCCACAATTGATCTTTCTAAAATGGGTTATTGTTTGAGATATCCCGCTACTTTAAATCTCGGTAATTAGTCAGAGAAAGCCCTTTCAGTATTTTTTAAAAATATTTTTTATTTGGCCTAAGCCATTTCAATCCAGCTGATTGTAGGAAAGTCAAGGGTTGGTCGGATTTGCATAATTGAAAATATAGTGCATACTTCCTTCAATAAATTTCTGAAGGAGACGAAAATGAAAAAAGTTCTATTTGGCGTATTGTTGGTTGTATTTCTTGTCACGGGCATTGCGAATCAGGCCTCAGCTATGGGCAGAAAAGGGCGGTCTTCGGGGGGTTCCAAGCATCATCAGGGTGGAAACTTTAGAAGTCAATCGCATGAGAACGGTTCTTCATTCCATGGTGGTCAGGGTTCATCCGAAGAGACATTTGGCGGCAACCAGAATAATGATGGAGATTCTCAGGATAGTAATAATGATGAGAATTTTTCAAGTAATAACCCGCCAAATATTAATCCTGGTGAGAGTTTCTATCAGGATAATCCCGGCGATGATAAATTTCCGGCTGCAACACCTGTGCCGGAACCGGCCACACTCTCGCTTTTGGGCATGGGTTTAGCTGCGGTGCTTTTGCGACAAAGAAAACATTAATTTCAAACTGGTTAGTTTTATAATTCCGGGGCTTTGTCCCCGGAATTTTTTTGCTAGTGTGAGTATAAATTTACTTCCTTATTTACGGCTTTCCGATAAAATACACTTCCTCAAATTTATTTCTTGATCTGATCGTTAAAACTTGGTTTTAATTTTTCTTTTTACTTCTTAACCTTTCTTGTAGAATAATCCCTATGAAAAATATTTTTTCGACAGTCGTTTTGTTAGGCGCCCTTGTTATTTGCGGAGTTGTTCGGGCTGATAATGATCCATTATTGCGGATGTCTGAAGGATACAAAAACGTCAAGGTTGATCGTATGATCAAATCGGACCTGATCCTTTTGGAAAATGGAAAGTACATTCATTTGATCGGTATCAAGGTTTTTGACGTGCCTAAGAAATATAACCTTCCTCGCGATCAATATGGATTCATCATTGAAGACACCTCAGACCCAACCGTTTCCGTGGATGACCGAGCCCACGATTTTGCCAAGGAGCTCATGGAAAATAAAAAAGTGCGGGTGGTGTTTGATACGCAGGCTTTGGATAATGATGGATATACGTTCGGATATGTTTTTTTAGCTGATGGGACCATGGCCAATGCCGAAATATTGCGCCAGGGTTTTGCCGAGTTGCGTATCCAGCCACCGAATCTTAAATATGCCGACCAATTACGGGAAGCCTATCGTGAAGCGCGCGCCGAAAAGCGTGGAGTCCACGCCAATTAATAAAACCTCTTCAATCTTAAATCAGACCAAGAACGCCATGACCTTGCGCCGGCTTGTGCCTTACGGCGGGAGCGTTGTGGTTGGTGTTTCGGGCGGCCCTGATTCGACCGCGTTATTACATGTTCTTTACGCTCTTCGCCATGAGCTGGGCATCAAAATTATTGTGGCGCATTTTAATCACCGCCTACGTCTGGAATCAGTCAAAGACGAGAAATTTGTCGCAGCGCTTGCAGAGCAATTTCAACTTAAGTTTCAAAGTGGACGTGCTAAGAGCCGTCCGCCTAAGACGGGTTCTTTGGAAGATTGGGCGCGGCGCCAGCGCTTTGATTTCTTAATCCGGACCGCGGTTAAATTTAAAGCTGATGCCGTGGCCTTGGCGCATACCGTGGATGATCTGGCAGAGACGGTACTTATGCGCGTTTTGCGCGGTTCTGGTCTTCTTGGACTTAAGGCCATGGGAGAGAGCCGTGACATGGCCAAGGTTTCTTTTATCCGACCGATGTTGTCAGTCACGAAAAAGGAAGTGCTTGCCTATCTTAAGCAGAATCGTTTGAGTTTCTGCACGGATGCGACAAACGCGAAAACAGATTTTTTCCGCAACAAAATTCGTTTAAAATTGCTGCCGTTGTTGGAAAAAGAGTACAATGCCAACATTACTCACGCCTTAGTAAACCTTTCTAAAACTGCTGGGGAAGATTATGAGTTTCTGTCAGCGCAAGCAAAAGCGGTTTGGAACAAGGTTGTATTTAAATCCTCGTCGGATTCTGTGCGGATTAGACTGGATGGTAAGAAACTTCGTCAATCCCACCCGGCGATGCGCAGGATTGTGATCCGAATGGCCTATGAATATTTAAAAGGGGATTTGAATCAATTGACCTTTGGGCATGTTGAAATGATTGAGCTTCTACTGTTTGAGCCATCAGGTCGAGTTGATCTTCCGGCCGGTATCATCGCTGAAAAAACTAAAGAGCAGTTGTGTTTATCTCGCCAATCTAGAAAATATGAAGCAAAATAAAATTAGACAAAGTTTAATAGTCGTGCTGATGTGCCTCGGTATGGGGCTAGCTTCCTCTATATGCGCCCAGGAAGTTCCAAATGATGGCCCATATAAAGAATTTTACGAGGGGAGTCAACAGGTCAAGCTTGAAACTCAATATAGCTCAGGCGAAATGAATGGGCCTTTTCGTCAATATTTCTTGTCAGGAAGATTGCAGGCTGTCGGTTCTTACAAGAACGGAAAATGTCACGGCCCCTATAAAGCCTATTATGAGAACGGCACTCTGCGTTTGGATCAGGGATATGTCAAGGGAAGTCTTGACGGAATTTCTAAAGAATATTATGAAAATGAGAATCTTAAAAACGAAGAGCGCTATCGCGCCAATACGCTCGACGGGATATGTACATATTATTATGAAAATGGCCAAGCTCAGTATGTTTCTAAATATAAGATGGGGGATTTGGACGGCATCACAAAAGAATATGGTGAAGATGGAATATTAGAAAGTGAGATTGATTATAAGAATGATGAGATGAACGGCTTGGCCAAAGAGTTTGATGAGCAAGGCCGTGAAAAAGCTGTTTCTGTTTATGTGCAGGGTGTTAAAAACGGCGAGTCTCGCATGTTTTATGATTCAGGAGAAGTGGAATGGGTTTTGAATTTTAAGAGTGATGCGTTAGAAGGTTCGATTAAACGGTATTCCAAAGACGGGCATCTTGGGAGAGAATGCATTTATCAGGCAGGAGTTGAGAAGTCCTGCCTGGATCACACCGACAGTGGTTCAAACCCTGTTTCCATGACAGGTAATCCTTGAATTCAACTAGAATTTCGATATAATCCTTCAATAACATTTGCATAATCATTCCTACATATTAAGGAGCACATGAGCGCACAATCAAATCAGAATTCCCGTAAGAATGCCCGCAAGAACGATTCCCGCAACAAGATGCCTAATAATAATTGGGTTGTGTGGTTGATTGTGGGGTTTACTTTTTTATGGTGGTTTAATCAAACAGAACAAAATTACAAGATCATAACCCCGCAGAAAATTTCTTACGGTGAGTTTTTCCGTAAGTTGGAAGCTAATCCTCAAAGTGGCGAAATCCAGAAACTTATCCTGACGGAAGGGGTTGAGAATATCCTTAAGGGGAAGTACAAGGACGGAGCAGAGTTTCAACTCAACATTCCGCAGAATGATGAAAAACTTTTGGACATGGCCCGCAGTAATGTCGCGGATTTTGCGGTTTTGCCGGAAGATACATTCTTAGCGCACTTATTTTTTAATTTCATGCCAGTTGTTTTGATCATTATTTTTATCTGGTTTCTTTCGCATCGCGGCGCGCAGATGGGAAACAAGATCTGGCAGTTTGGAAAATCACGCGCGCAGGTGAACAATAAGGATCAGAATAAAATAACCTTTGTCGATGTGGCCGGTGTTGATGAAGCCAAAGAAGAATTAAAAGAGGTCATCGAGTTTTTGAAAGATCCTAAAAAGTTTGAACGTTTAGGAGGCCGAATCCCCAAGGGCGTTTTGTTGATCGGGTCTCCCGGTACAGGTAAGACGTTATTGGCTAAGGCTGTTGCTGGAGAGGCTGGGGTTCCATTTTTTTCATTAAGTGGTTCGGATTTCGTTGAGATGTTTGTCGGTGTCGGTGCGTCGCGTGTGCGTGACCTTTTTGAACAAGGCCGTAAGGCATCCAAGGCCTCCGGTAAGGGCTGTATTATATTTATCGATGAGATCGACGCTGTCGGTCGCCTGCGATTTTCCGGTATCGGCGGCGGTAACGATGAGCGCGAACAAACATTGAACGCCCTTTTAGTTGAGATGGACGGGTTTAACACATTGGGCGGGCTTATCCTGATTGCGGCCACGAACAGGCCAGATACGCTTGATCCCGCGCTTTTGCGGCCGGGACGTTTTGATCGACAAGTGGTTGTGGGTTTGCCGGATATCAATGGCCGTGAGGAAATTCTCAAGGTTCACACGCGAAAGATTAAAACTTCAGCTAATGTCAATCTTCGAAAAATTGCTCAATTGACTGTCTATTTCTCTGGCGCTGATTTAGCGAATGTTTGTAATGAAGCTGCTTTGCTTGCCGCCCGCGGCAATAAAGATGAGGTCGAGATGGAACAGATGCTTGCGGCCGTCGAGCGTGTCACCATGGGGCCAGAGAAGAAAAGCCGTGTGACGTCCAAGAAAGAAAAAAAGATGACTGCTTATCATGAAGCAGGGCATGCGCTTCTTTCTCTTTTGATCGAGGAGGTCGATACATTTACCAAGGTCTCAATTATTCCGCGTGGAATGGCTGGCGGTTATACGCTCACTCCACCGACGGAAGATAAACATTATATGTCTAAGAAAGAGCTTAAAGGGATGATGACGGTCCTTTTGGGTGGTATGGTGGGTGAGGAAATTTGTTTGAATGATACAACCACCGGTGTATCCAACGATCTTGAACGCGTGGCAAAAATTGCCCGGAGTATGATTCGTATTTATGGAATGAGCGATAAATTAGGGAAGCAGGCCTATGGCAAGGTTCATCAACAGCCGTTTTTAGGCAGGGATATGTTTGAAGAAAAGGACTACAGCGAATCAACGGCCAAGATTATTGATGAAGAAGTTGAGTTGTTGGTTGATGAGGCCTATCAAAGGGCCAAAAAACTTCTTTCTGAAAACCGCGATAAAATGGAACTTTTAGCGCGGCGTTTGATTGAAAAAGAGGTTATCGATATTGATGATGCGCGGGTGTTGCTAAATTTGCCTCATCCCGAGGTTGTCGATCCCATTGAGGCCGCTTTAACCGATAACAATCCACAGAAGAGTTCTTAAGACTTGTCGGACAATTTTCAAAGAAAATTATTTAAGATTAACGCCCGTGACCGTTGTTTAGTTCTTGGACAGCAAACAACCGTCATGGGCGTTTTAAATTTAACCCCGGATTCCTTTAGCGGGGACGGACGGCTTTTACGTGCTCACGATCCGGTTTTTCATTGCGATTATGCCATACGGCTCATTAACGAAGGCGCCGATATCATCGATGTGGGAGGTGAGTCCACCCGTCCTGATGCCCCATCGATAAGCGTGGCCCAAGAAATCAAACGTGTCATTCCCGCCATTACACTTCTGCGTAAACGTTCCAATGCGTTTATTTCCGTTGATACAACTAAAATTGAAGTCGCCCAGAAGGCCTTGGATGCGGGGGTCGATATAATCAATAATGTTATGGGCACGCGGTTATCCGGCGCGTTTTTGAAAATGGTTAAGAAGTATGATGCGGCACTTATTATCATGCATTCGAGAGGAAACTCGCGGTCGATGCGCTCGAAGATGAAGTATAAAGATTTGATTGAGGATATTTTAGACGAGCTTTCTATATCTCTGGAAAAATGTTTGGACAGCGGAATTAAATCAGATAAAATCATAATCGACCCGGGGATAGGTTTTGCCAAAACTGCGCGACAGAGTTTCTTGGTTCTCCGAGAATTAAAAAAATTTGCGCGTTTGAAGCGGCCTGTCCTTATCGGTACATCGCGCAAGTCATTTATCGGCCAAGTTACTCAAACTGAGGCCGCGGATCGTTTGTGGGGAACTACAGCGACGGTGGCTGCGGGAATTATGAACGGCGCTCATATCATCCGCGTCCACGATGTTAAGACAATGAAACAGGTGGCAATGGTGATGGATGTCATTTTAAACCCGGCAATGGTTGATCCGCCTTCGTCATAATACCACGGCTTTTAGACGCGGATAATTGTGGACTAAAAGCCGTGGCACTGTTTGATATTTCCTTAGGTGTAGATGAATATCAAACAGGCGGATTCCCTGGCCTGTACCATGGCCGCAGGCCAGGACAGGCCGCCGCTAAAGAGGCAAGTGCGGATTAACCCCGAAGCATGCTTGTTGACTTCTTCTTGAAAGTCAAAATGCCAAATCTTATAGATTTGGCATTGGATAAGAAAAGTCAACAAGAAGATTTCGAAGAAATCTTCAAGCGGTGATGCAAGGGGTAAATTAGAAAGGTACCACGGGCTTGCCCGTGGGGCTTCATCAATCATGAAATTTTTTTTATGGTCTACATTTAAACCCACGCTTGAAATCCTCATCCTTTGGTTTGTCATTTACCGGATGCTTGTATTTTTTGAGGGGACGCGCGCCTTTCAGGTTTTGCGCGGCATCACCTATTTAGTCATTGCTTATTTGATCTCGCAGATTTTGGGTCTTGATACCATTATTTGGTTGTTGACCAAATTTTTCGGCATATCGATTATCGCTATTCTTATTATTTTCCAACAGGAGTTGCGTCAGGGGTTGGCTCGTCTGGGGCAGGGACATTTGTTCACAGTCAGTTTAGGCGAGGCTGAGATTATTGAATTGATCGACGAGATTGTCGATGCTGTTTATAAATTGTCAAAGAAAAAGATAGGATGTCTTATTGCGATTCAGCGGGAAGCGAAGCTAACGTCTTATACGGAGAGCGGAGTGGCTATTGAAGGTAAGATATCATCGGCGCTTTTGCAAAGTATCTTTATGCCGACAACACCGCTTCACGATGGCGGTGTCATCGCCAACGGGGATCGGATACTCGCGGCGTCATGCCTTTTTCCGCTTTCGGACAATCCAAATTTCAGCAAGATCGTCGGGACCCGGCATCGAGCGGCAGTAGGTTTGACGGAGCAAACGGATGCAGTAGTCGTTATGGTCTCTGAAGAAACAGGGGAGGTCTCGATCGCCTGTGATGGGCGTTTTATTCCTGTTGCTAACAATGAACGATGTTTTGAGATTTTAAAAGAATTGGTCGTCCGTTCGACAAAAAAGAAAAAATAATCTCATGAAAAAGTTCTTCCTGTCTAACATTATGTTTAAACTGATTTCGCTTGTCCTGGCCGTCATTACCTGGTTTTATATCAGCGGTGAGATGCGCAGGCAGGCGTTGATCCCGGCCCCGTATTCTACCAATAAGAAATAATCCTTATGTCCAAGTTAGGTGTCAATATTGATCATGTGGCGACCTTGCGTCAGGCCAGGCGCGGGCTTGAGCCTGATCCTGTGGCGGCTGCCGTGTTATGCACAAAAAATGGGGCGCACAGCATTGTGGCTCACCTTCGAGAAGACCGGCGGCATATTCAAGACAAAGATGTCTATGCGTTACGCAAGGCCGTTCGTAATTTTAATTTGGAAATGTCGATAGATCCTTCAGTGGTTAAAGTCGCGCTTGAGGTATGCCCCGATCAAGTAACACTCGTTCCCGAGCGTCGTCAGGAATTGACGACTGAGGGAGGGCTTGATGTTGTTGGAAATTTTTCACGGCTTAAAAAGATTACAGGAATTTTTAATTCAAAAAGAATTATTGTCAGTTTGTTTATTGCTGCTGATCGCAAACAGATTGACGCGTCGTTGGAATTAAAAGCAAGTGCTATTGAGCTTCATACTGGATGTTATGCTGATGTCAAAACCCGGTTGGCTCGTTCCCAGGAGCTCAAGAAAATCCGCACGATGGCACGCTATGCCCATGGTTTGGGGCTTGTGGTCAACGCCGGGCATGGGCTTAATTATCAAAACACCCAAGATATCGCGCGTATTCCCGAGATTATAGAATTAAACATCGGGCATTCTATTATTTCACGTGCCATCACCACGGGTTTGACTGCTGCTGTTAAGGATATGGTGCGTTTATGCAAGGGGAAATGATTTTAGGCACCGGTATTGATATTATTGAAATCGCCCGTATCAAGAAGGCGATTGAACGCTGGGGCGATGATTTTCTTAAGCACATTTTTAATCTTGAGGAAATCGCGTATTCCAATCGTCAAAAAAATCCTTATCAACATTTTGCTGTGCGATTTGCGGCTAAAGAAGCTGTTTTCAAAGCGGTCGGTGATCAAAAGATGGGCTGGAAGGATTTAACCATTACTCATGATTCTGATGGAAAGCCAATTTGTACTTATCATTCCAAAGGATTTACTAAAAAAATTCTAATTTCCCTTTCTCATTGCAAGGACTATGCGGTTGCCAGCGCTATTGTCACGTCGTAATTCTAATGTTCATAAAAATCAATTTGGCCATGTGTTGGTTCTCGCCGGATCAAGCCGTATGTTGGGGGCAGCCGCGCTCTGCGGTTTAGCGGCCATGCGCAGCGGGGCAGGTCTTGTCACGATCGGTGTCGCTAAAAGTCTTAACCTTGCCTTACAATCCAAAATATCCAACGTTATTATGACCTTGCCGCTTGGTGAAACTTCGGGGCATATAGCCTTTGGGGCTTATGCTCTGATTTAAAAATCATTTTCGAAATATCAGTCTGTTGCGATCGGTCCCGGTTTAGGGCAGGAGGCGGGTACGAAAAGATTTGTTTCAAAAATGATCCAGAAATGTCCTCTTCCGATGGTTATTGACGCGGATGCATTAAATATTTTGTCTTTAGATTTAAATATTCTAAGACGTGCACAAGGACCGAGGATTATTACCCCTCATTCCGGCGAAATGGCGCGGTTGACCGGATTGACCCGTCAAGCGATTGAAAGCAATCGCATAAAAATTGCCCGTGATTTTGCCGGCCGTTTTGATTGCGTGGTCGTTTTAAAAGGTCATCATACGATTGTGGCTTCGCCGTCCGGGAAAACGTATGTGAATAAAACCGGTAATAGCGGAATGGCGACAGCGGGAAGCGGGGATGTTTTAACAGGGATGATAGCGGCATTATTAGGTCAGGGTATTAAGCCTTTTGAATCTGCTAAAATTGCTTGCCATTGGCATGGATTAGTTGGTGATTACGCGGCAAAAAAGATCGGCAAACTTTCGCTGATTGCTACAGATCTAATTGACTGTCTCGGGAATGTTTCTAAAGGCAAAACCAGTTTATAGATCCTCGATTTTAATGTTGGATGCTCATTGACGAGTTTTTTGATCCAGGTTAAACTTTTTAGTAGTTAGTTGTGCGCCAGAAACTTTTAGAAACGCATTTAAAGAAAACACAGTGGAGTTTTATGGGTTTGATTTCTCGTCTTAAATCGTTCAAAAAGAGTGATCCCTATTTATTTTTCACGATCGTTGCTGCGAGTGCCTACGCAATTATATTCAGTGTTGTTTGTGTTTTACGCTATGAAGCATTTTCTTACACGGATTACGATGCGGCGATTTATATTCATGAGCTTTGGAAGGTGCTTCATGGAAGCGCCAATGTTTCTATTTTAAATCATGTGCCGATTTGGGGAAACGCCCAAGAATTCGCTTCCGTTTATACATCCCCTTTTTACGCGATTTCCTTTTTTAATCCGCGCAGTGTTTTTGTTCTTCAGTCAGTGTTGTTAGGATTTGGGGCAATCCCTGTCTATTTGATTGCTTGCCGTAAACTTCCCAAAAACGTATCGTTAGCATTAGCGCTTTCGTATTTACTTTATCCAGCCCTGTGGTATTCCAATCTTTATGAGTACAATCCATTAAGTTTGACGACCTTTACGTTGTTGATGACATTTTATTTTCTCCAGGTTAATCGTTTTGGATGGTTTATGGTATTTATTCTTCTTTCGATGTTTAATCGTCTTGACGTTGGATTGGTGACAGCTATGTTTGGTGTGTACGCTTTTGTGGCGCGTAAACCATGGCGATGGGTCATCGTTCCCGTTGTGGTTAGTTTGGGTTGGGTGTGCTTTGGGCTTTTTTATCTGATCCCTAATTTTAAAGGGATTATGGGATTTGATATGTACTATCCGCAGTTCGGTAAAGGATTCGGAAATATTATTGTTAATGTGATCACTCATCCGAAGATTCTGTGGAGCTCCCTGATTACAAATGAGAATTTAAAATTATTAATGTACATCTTTTTTCCGGTAGGATTTCTTAGTCTCGGGGGGGCTTTTGAGTTTTTAATTTGCGGGCTTTCATTGGCGCAGCATATGATTTCTTCGCGAGCAAATGAACATACGATTTATTTTCATTACACCTCGACAATCACGCCGTTCGTTTATATATCGGCGATTTATGGTATGGGGCGGTATATCAAGTCCTTTGGGTTCAAAAAAAGATTAGTGGTTCTTCCTGTCGCTCTTTCGCTTGCGGGAAATTTTGTTTATGGGCCTATCTCGTATTATCAGACTTACGTCCAGGAAATTAGTAAGGATGAATTAGATGTGTATAAAACTTCATTAATTAAAAAGATTGATCCTGCGGCCTCGGTTGTCAGCAGCTTTGAGTTCTCACCCATGTTGGCAGGGCGGTATTATTATTATTCATTTCATTATATTTATAGCGGGCTGTTTCATACGGGGGCTGTCTATCCTGTGCCGAAGGATATTGATGTTGCTCTGATTAATTTTAATGATCCCCGCTTGTTGTCGTTTTCTCGAAAGGAATCTGATTTAAATATGAGGCAGTTTCTTGCCGAGCATAAATATGGCGTGGTATCAATGGCCAATAGCATAGTCCTCTTGCAGGACGGGTATAAAGGGCGATTACAAATTTATGAGGTTAAAAAGAAGGAAGAAAATTTCTTTGGTGGATTCTTAACGGTCGATAGTTGGTTGTTGCTTAAAGGTTTTATGATGAACCCTGTCAAAGAAGGGGAATTTGATTTTCTTGAATTTATTTTTGATTGGCGTCGTTTGTCGCAGGGGCAAGATAATGTTTTGATGAATATCAGAATTCTCAAGCAAGGCAAACAGGTGTATGAAGAAAGGCGTCAAATTTGTTATGGCATATATCCTGCGAAAAAGTGGGCTCTCACAGAAGATGTTTCCGAGCATTACAGGATGCTTATCCCCAAAAAGTTTAATTCTGGCGAATATGACGTTGATATTTCATTTACAGCGCTAGCAGACAATCGAATGCTACCAGTGTGCTGGATCAATGCTTCGGATACGGTATCACCTGGGACAAAATGGGTTAAAATTTCCCAGTTCAGTCTTCCTTTTAAACGACAAGATTATAAATATATTGAATAATTTAATCTCACCGCTCAGGTGTTTTCCGTTAGTTTCTTTTTGGTTCAGAGTTTATATGTGAGGCAGTGAATCAAAAAAACTTCGGGAAAGTCTCAAGCTCTTGTTCGATGACTAAACAGGATTAAATTTACTTTTACGGGATTGACAGGACTTTACATGAGATATTTTTTATGAGTTCAGTTTTTTTGAAGCGCTTTTTAAAGATTGCCTCGCAATTGACATTCCCTGCCGTTATGCTCGCCCCCTTTATTTTATATCTATTTTTATCTCAGGATTTTATCAACGGCCGAATAGCGATCAACGTTGATGCCGCTGCCCATTATTCAGTTACCAAATATTATTTTAATAATCTTATGGATGGGGTCATGCCTTTATGGGAACCGTTTATTCATTCTGGCAGGCCGTTTCTGGGTGTGATCAACTGCGGGATGCTCAATCCAATAATTAATACTGTTCTTTTGGGGAGAATTCTTGGGCTTAATTATTATGAGGCGTACGTTTTGTTCATTTTATTTTATTATTTTCTGGGCCTTCTTGGCTTTTTTGTTTTATCACGGATCGTTTTAAGAAGTTCGCTTTATGCATTCTTCGGGTATACAGCGCTTACGTTTTCTGGTATGGGGATCATGGTTTTTAACCAGTTTATTGTCCTTTTGATTTTTGTTCCCTCGGTTTGGTTTTTTGTTTTTCTACTGCGTTTTTTAAACGGTTTTCAAAGGCGAGATTTCTTGGGTCTTGTTCTGGCTGCAATCCTCATGGAGGTTTCTTATTATCCATTTTATCTCCTAACATTTTTTATTATCTGTAGTGTTGTTTGTTTGATTTATTATCCTGATCGATTGCGGTTGATTGGCGTTAACACATTGCGTTTCTTTTATCGAAATAGGGCGATTGTGACAATAGCGTTGGTCGGATTAATTGTGTCCTCAGTGCCGCTGGTGCTCTATAAGTTGCGTGATCAAACAGGAGAGGTTATTTCACCGTGCAGGCATATTGACTGTAGCGCCGCTAATTTAGACGCCTGCCTTAAAGGTTCGGCAATGAACTTTGAAGACGTGGGATATTTTGGGACTTTATTTGACAGGGTTTCTTTAAAAGCATTTCTTTCTGGTTTTGACAAATTCAGTTATTTGCGTGACGGGTGTTTTTATGTTCCGCTTTTTTGTCTGATCATTATTTTAGTTTCGGCGTTTGATTATATTGACCGTTTAAGGAAAGCGATTTTATGGATCTGGTTTGTGACATTCTTAATTTCGATAGGCGCGGCAACATCCGTTTACGGTTTTTTATTTGAACATGTGTTCTATTTTAAGTATTTCAGAAATCTTTTTTATTTCATGGCATTCTTGATTCCATTGCTGATTTTGTTTTCAATTCTCCAATTAAAAACTATGCTCAGCGTTACGCCGATTCGAAAATCGTTGAGGCTGACATCAGTGTTTGTGCTTCATTTTATTTTTTTAATGGTTGCTTTGCAGCAGGGAAATGCTTTGGTTACAACTCATCTGACTATTGCCGCCAGTTTTATTTTCTTTATGTTGTATTGTATTAGAAATAACCAAATCAGAAACCATCATATTGCGGTCATATTTATTTTAATAATTTTGCAACCGCTTCATGTATTCTCGTCCTACGCAACAAACGCAGGCGCATTAGGTTTAAACGGTTCATTTCTCTCCTCTCACGTTAAGCCTGATTTTAAATTTCAGCGTCCTTTCAATAGTAGAAATGGACATCCGGTTTTTAAATCCCGCGATTATGATTTTGAAGCGGATTTATCGATGAGTGATTCCGATGGGCGTTTAATGACGACACCCTATAGTGTGTCACGTTGGTATTTCTTGATGATGAATCGAATGAACGAAAGAAGTGTTTTGGACTATATCCACAATAAGTTTTATTTGTACAATAATTTTGTTTTTTATAATGTGGACGACCAGGAAGTTTGGAAAAATGTGGAAGAAGGCATAATGAATAACGTTGATATAGTATATGCTTTTGATCGCCGTATCACTAAGGGAGGTTTCAGAAAGAGTGATCAAAAAGGCGTTGTGGGCAAGGTTCAAGTGATTGATGAGGCTTTCTCCGGCTTTCACATAACCGATTTTAATGTTAATAAAGTTAGTGCTTCTTATACGATAAATACGCCAAAGTTTCTGCTTTATACCGATAATTTTACAAGTGACTGGCGGGCTTATATTGATGGCCATGAGACTTCAGTGTACCGGTCAAATTTTGCTTTTAAGGGAATCGTGTTGCCGGCAGGCGAGCATTCTCTTAATATTGCCTATCAGCCATTGGGAGGGACGTTGGTTTATTGGGTGTGTGCCGTGTTTATTTTTATTTTAATGCTTTTGGTGTGTTTTATTTTCTTGGCAAGACCTGGGAAATTTTTAGGAAACGGGGATGGAAATTCTTCTAAAGTCGATGAGTTAAAATCGCTGAACGGTTACAGTTTTTTATATAGTGCGGGGATTTATTATTTGATTATAGTTATTTTCTATTTAGGGTTGCTCAATCCTAAACTTCTATAGCTCATCGGGTGTGAATCTAAAAATTACGAGTTAAACGGTTTTATAAGTGGCGTTCGACAGGGCCTTGAATTTTATCGAATTGGCTGTTGAGTGGGCCCGGAGTTCTTCCAAAGCAAGTTCCCAGTTGCTCATACACAGCAACCTGATTGAGATCCACATGACGCTGTTTAATTGCGTCTTTAGTATCCATATAACGTATACGCCCGTTCGTGATGCCTGCCACGGTTACGCCGGTTAAGCCTTTTTGCAGAAGAAGAAATCCGGCGGCGCCGACTTCTTTGCCGAAATTCACATCGTAAGCTGAAGAATGCCCGCAGCGCACCAGATGCCCAGGCGTGACGGCGCGTACTTCAGGGGTTTCGTTGATTCCTTTGATGTACATATTGGACTGGGTCATTAATTTCGGGATTTCAGAATCAGCTTTGAGGCGTTTGGCTAATTGTTGTTCGACATAACGTCCGGCGCCAGCAAGGCGTTTGTGGCCAAAGGCATCAACACCGGCGGATTCATCAACAATATCCGCGCCGCTGGCATCTTTAAGACCTTCGGCAACAATAATTAGATATGTTCCGGCTTTTACGTCGCTATTTTTAATGCGGTCAAAGTAACGATTTTTCATGTGGGCATAAAGGATGTCGAAATCAGCAGGCACTTCAGGAATAATGATGGCATCCGCTTCTGCGGCAACGCCGCCGCGAAATGCGGTGTGACCGGCATAGCGGCCGAATACTTCAAGAACAATGATGCGGTTGTGTGTATAGGCGGTTGTCTTTAAGTCTTCAAGGAAGGTGGCGATACGGTTGATGGTTGAATCGGCACCGACGGAATAAGTTTGCAGATCGAGATCCATAGTTTTAGGGGCGTGAACACATTTGATGCCGTTTTCGTGCAGGTCAACCATGACGTTGCCTGAATCATCGCCGCCGGAGATGACAAGGCCTTCGATTTTGAATTTATCCAGGCCATATTTGATGCGTTTATATTTCTCTGTGTCATCAATTTTTTTAATCTTGACGCGGGAATGCCCAGCTTCTGATCCTGCCAAGTTGGCATCGATCTTATCTAAACGTTCGGGCGTAAGTTCTGTGAGTTTGTCGAAATCAATCAGATTATAAAGACCGGCATAACCGTTAGGGATGACAAAGCATGAAACCCCGTGAGCATTCGCCATGGCCGCGGCACCTTTAACAACGGCATTTAAACCACCGCAATCTCCACCACTCGTTAATACGCCGATGCGTTTCATATAAACTCCTGTTATTGGATTGGAAAAGATATCAAATGTTTAATGATTAATCGTAACTTTTAAGGTATTAAACTAGCACAAGCTTTTTGAGAAATCAAATTTAAACTTTCGAGACGGGTGTTTTTGTTTTGCGGGCGGTTGCGAGCATGTCCTCGGCATGTGTGATTGATATTTCGGATTTGCTTTGGCCGCTCATCATTTCGGCGATCTCTTTGATGCGGCCGCTTTCATCAAGTTGATTGACCTGGGTTGTCGCACGGCCGTTTTTGACGGATTTGAATATCTTCAAATGAGTATCGGCAAACGATGCGATCTGGGGCAGGTGGGTGATCAAAAGCACCTGGCGGTTTTTGGCTAATTCTTTGAGTTTCTTGCCGGTGATGGTTCCTAGTCGTCCGCCGATCTGCGCATCGATTTCATCAAAAATGAGGACAGGAATAACATCGACGTTGATGAGTGCCTTTTTTAATGCCAGCATCACACGCGCGGCTTCACCCGAGGAGACAATCTGCGCGAGCGGTTTTAATTCTTCTCCGGCGTTCGGGCTGATGAAGAAGACGACATGTTCATGGCCGTCTTTGTTGAAATCAGTTTTTTCAAAACGAACTTCAAATGCCACATGACTGATGCCTAGTTCGGTCAGTTCTTTTTCGATAGTGGTTTTGAGATCTAATGCCGCAGTTTGGCGCTTCTTGAATATTTTCTGGGCGAGTTTTGTGAGTTCGCATTTTTGTTCTTCAATTTTCTTGCGCAGTTGGGCGTCATTGTGTTCGAAGTTGTTGAGCTGGTCGTATTTTTGTTTAGCTTGCGCATAGAATTCGCGCGCTTCATTCAGCGGGCCGTATTTGCGTTTGATGTCCTGATAAATGTCGTACTGGGCGTTGATTGTTTCTGCGGCATGGGTATCAAACGACAAGCTCTCGGCATAAGCACGCAGACTATTTAAGAAATTTTGTGTATTTTCTTGGGCGTTGGTCAGTTCGTTGGAAAAAGAGGTTGTTGAACTATCAATCTGATTGAGTGTTCGTAAAGGCCCAAATGCCTTGCGCATTAGAGATTCGATGCCGGTGTCCTCATCATCAAATAAATTTAAAATTTGATCGACGCAAGAGCTTAAGCGTTGGGCATTGTTAATTTTAATTTGTTCTTGTTCGGTTTTTTCGTATTCGGATTCTTCCAGTGGAACGCGTTCTAATTCAGCGATCTGGTGTTTTAATAATTCAAAATCCCGTTGATTCGTTTTGGCAAGGGTTGAAAGTTCTTCAAGTTGAGTTTTAAGGTGACTGTAGGTTTGGAAAGATTCTGAGTAGGAGTTTTTTAGGTTGTCCCATTTCACCAATTTATCGAGCATGAGGATGTGCTGGTGTTCCTGCAAAAGCATCTGGTGGTCATGGGCGCCGTGGAAATCAATTAAGTGGTTGCCGATTTCTTTAAGTTGGCCTAATGTTAAGGCCAGTCCGTTGATTTTGATTTTGCTTCGTCCGGTTGCCTCGTAAACACGTTCAATAATCAGTTGGGATTCTCCCTCTTGGAGGTAGTCGGTAAATAAATGATGGTCGCGGAGTTCTTTGACTGTCAGTTCAAATGAAGCCTGGATTAGACAGGACTGCTTGGGATCGCGGACAAGGGAGGTTTCCAGGCGTTCACCCAATACATAACGAAGGGCATCGATGATGATGGATTTTCCGGCGCCGGTTTCTCCGGTTAGAATATTTAAATGCTCGGAAAAATCAATAGACAATCGATCAATAAGCCCAAAATTCTGGATGATGATTTGTGTCAGCATTTGTCAATCATATTACCAAAAAGGCAGGGTATTGCAAGCCCTTGGATTTTGCCGCCGGAAAAGAACGGTATTTTTGAATTTGTGTTTGACTCACCGTGGTGATTCCGTTAGGATAAGGCAGTTTTAATCACATTGGAAATCGCTATGTTCGAAAATTTTTTCAGAAAATTCTTTCCTTCTAAAAAAGAAGAACGAGAAAAGATCAAAATTGTTATTATTGACGATCTTGGTACTAACCGTACTTTCTTTCAGAGGGTTCTGGAAAAACGCGGATATACCATATTAACCGCGATTAGCGGCGAAGAGGGTATACCTCTTGTTAAGAAAGAAAAACCAGATCTTGTTCTTTTGGATTTCGTGATGCCTGGCATGAAGGGGCCGGATGTGTGTAAAGCTATCAAGGCCGATCAGGTAACAAAAGATGTGCCGGTGCTTTTTTTGACCAGTGTGGATGCGCCCACCGACATCATTGCGTGTTATGAACAGGGCGCGGAAAATTTTTTGACAAAGCCGATCCAGGCCGGTGAACTTGTTAAGCATGTTGAAATGATTTTGGATGATTATAAAGATCAACGAAGCGAAAGCTAGAGAGAGTTATGTTGGATTTAAAATTTATTCGTGACAACCGGCAGCTGGTTGAGGCTGGTCTTAAGGCTAAAAGGGTTTCTGTTTCGCTTGACCCCTTACTGGAGCTAGATCAGAAGCGTCGTGATCTTGGCGCACGGGTTGATGAATTGCGTAATCAGCAGAATAAAGCCAATGATGAGATATCGGCTCTCTTACGCAATAAACAGGATGCCACGGCCAAAATCGCGGCCATGAAAAAAATTTCGATAGAAATAGACGGGCTTTCTCCTCCAATGAAGCAGCAAGAGGAAAAGATTCAGGAAATTTTGATAATGCTCCCCAATATTCCGCACTCATCTGTGCCGGTTGGAGGGATGGAAAATAATAAGGAAGTAAAACGCTGGGGGAAGCTGCCCGCATTTGATTTCAAACCAAAGACGCATATTGAACTGGCTGAATCGCTGGACATCATTGATTTCAAACGCGGCGCCAAGATTTCAGGATCTAATTTTATTCTTTATAAAAAAGAAGGGGCTCTTCTAGAACGGGCGCTTTATAATTTCATGCTTGATGTGCATACTCGGGAACATGGATATACCGAGGTTTTTCCTCCGGTGTTGGTTAATCCTGCCTCGATGACCGGAACTGGCCAGCTTCCTAAAATGAAAGAGGATATGTATCATCTGAAGGATGATGATCTATATCTTATCCCGACGGCAGAGGTGCCGGTTACTAATATCCATCGGGATGAAACGCTTAATGAGGATGAACTGCCGATTAGTTACACAGCCTATTCAGCCTGTTTCAGGCGGGAAGCCGGGTCTTACGGCAAGGATACGCGCGGGCTTATGCGCGTTCATCAGTTTAATAAGGTTGAGCTTGTCAAATTCGTTAAGCCCGAGACATCTTATGCGGAGTTAGAAACCCTACTAGGGAATGCCGAGACGATCTTTCATAAATTAAATATTCCCTATCGAGTGCTTCAGCTGGCGTCGGGGGATTTGAGTTTTGCGGCAGCGAAATGTTATGATATTGAAGTTTATGCGGGCGGTATTGATAAATGGCTTGAGGCGTCGAGTTGCTCGAATTTTGAAGATTTTCAGGCTCGACGGGCGAATATTCGGTTTAAAGGAAAGGAAAATAAGAAATCAGCGTTTGTCCATACGCTCAATGGTTCAGGTGTGGCGTTGCCGCGAACGATGATTGCCGTTCTGGAAAATTATCAAACTAAAGAGGGGACTATCGTTATCCCTGAGGTATTGCGTCCTTATATGGGCGGCTTACCCGAAATCAGACGGAGCTCAGATGGCTCAAAAAACCAGCATCGACTATAAAAGCGGTTTTTTTGCTTTAATCAAGTTTACTGTCTTTATTGCCCTGATTCCTTTACTCGCGGCTGTTACTATTTCTTTCCAAAAAGAAATATCTGAACTTAAGTATGTTTACCATCACTCGTTTTATTTTGGAATCTTGATTTATGTTTTATTGTATTTCTTTTTGACCGATCTTAACTGGCTGTATAAATTTGGCCAGGCTGTTGCCTACGAGTTTTTTCGATTTTGGGATCCTTTGTCCAAAGTCACGCCATATATCGTCCCGGTTTTTACTCTTGTTTTTATTGGGATTTATTACCTTTGTGTGAGGGTTTTGGGTCAATATCCTAATAGCGGGATATGGTTTTTTATGATCGGGCTAACGTTCGCGATGCATGTCATTATGACAGCCCGCGAACTTTATGAGGCTGATACGGCAGCGTTTAAACCAAATTATCTTTTTGAGATGTCGTTGGTTTATATCGTTAATATTCTGATCATGGTTCAGCTTTTAAATACGACGGCTTGGAAATTTTCATTGTTTGCGTTCGGTCAGACGGCATTGGATCTTACCTATAATTTTTACAGGCTTTTGTATTTGCGATTTTTTTAAGGAATTAAAAGAAACAAAGAAGTTTCTCTGGAGAGGTGGCACATGCATGCTGCGCATGCAGTACAACACCTCTCCTTTTTTGAAGGAAAGTTTTATTGGTTTAGTGTAGGAGAGGTGGCTGAGTGGTTGAAAGCGGCGGTCTTGAAAACCGTTGAGGATGCAAGTCCTTCCAGAGTTCGAATCTCTGCCTCTCCGTTTTTTTAAAATTCTCGTCGTGATAGGTTAAAGAGAAAGAGTTCTCTGAATAGTGTTACTGTTCAGAGAATTTTTTATGTGGATGTGCCAAGTGGAAGAAATTAAAAGATGATTGATCCTGCCATTGCCTCAGAAACAGCGCGTAGGCGCACATTTGCGATTATTTCGCATCCGGACGCTGGCAAAACTACGCTCACCGAGAAACTATTGCTTTATGGGGGTGCCATTGGTTTGGCCGGTTCTGTCACGGCGAGCAAACGGCAAAGAGACACCTCTTCCGATTGGATGGAGCTTGAGAAAAAGCGGGGGATTTCTATTTCCTCGACGGTTTTGCAGTTTGATTACGACGGTTTTCGTCTGAATCTTCTTGATACTCCCGGGCATAAAGATTTTTCTGAAGACACTTACCGTGTGCTCATGGCGGTTGACGCGGTCGTGATGGTGATTGATGCCGGCAAAGGGATCGAGACGCAGACCCGCAAATTATTTGAGATCTGCCGTAAAAGAGGCATTCCGATTTTTACTTTTATGAATAAACTCGACCGTCCTTCTCGTCCGCTTTTAGAGCTTATGGATGAATTGGAGAAAGTTTTAGACCTCAAGGCGTATCCGATTAATTGGCCATTGGGAAATGGGCCGGATTTTAAAGGCGTGTATGACAGGAGGCTTAAGGAAGTCCATCTGTTTGAGCGTTTGGGGAAAGGATCTTTTCGCGCGCCCGTTTCCGTCCATGATTTAAACGATCCTTTTGTAAAGAGCCGGTTGCTTGATAGTATTTATCAAGAGTTTGTCGAGGAGTTGGGGATTCTGGATGCAACTCAGGGGCAGTTTGATTTAAAGCAGGTCTTAACAGGCAAGCAGACGCCGGTGTTTTTCGGAAGTGCCGCTAATAATTTTGGCGTTGAACTTCTTCTCAATGGTTTTCTGGAATACTCGACCGGCCCGGCCCCGAGAAATTCTTTGAACGGCTTGGTTCCGGTCGCTCATCCAGATTTTTCTGCTTTCGTTTTTAAAGTGCAGACTAACATGAATCCCATGCATCGAGACAAGGTTGTCTTTGTGCGCATCTGTTCTGGAAAATTTACCCGCAACATTATTGTCAAACACACCCGCACAGGCGCCGACATTAAACTTTCGGATTCGCACAATATTTTTGGGCGAGATCGTGAAATTGTTAATGAGGCATATCCCGGAGACATTGTCGGTTTTGTGACTAAGAATGATCTAAGGATCGGGGATACCATCACCGAAGACCCAGCCATTGTCTATGCCGAGATCCCTAAATTTGCGCCTGAATCATTTGCGTTTCTTGAGAATGCCATTGTTTCGAGTTATAAAGCTTTCCGCAAAGGCATGGATCATTTGCTCGCCGAGAATATTGTTCAATCCTTCCAATTAAAGACGCCGAAAAACAGCATGCCTTTGTTGGGCGCGGTCGGGCCATTACAGTATGAAGTTCTGCAATACCGGCTTAAAGAAGAGTATGGCGCTGATTCCAATTTAGTCCCCATGCCATGGAAGATTTTAAAATGGGTGGAGAGTCATTTGGAAGCTGAGTTGATTCCAATTCTTCCCAATGGTGGAGGGCTTGCGCTGGACGATCAGGATCGCCTTGTTATATTATTTCCCACCGATTGGTCTTTAAAATATTTTAAAGAAACCCACCCAATTGTTGTGCTTTTGGATTCACCGGGAGTTAAAAACTAATAATCTTTTTGGAGATCGTGTAAGAATATATTGTGCGTTGCGATTATTTGCCGACGATATTTTCTAATATTAGATTCGAAGAATAAGAAATAATGATCGTGAATGTATTTTTTGTTGACTTTGTAAAAGTTATAGCTAAACTTACAAAGCGCACAAAAGTTTTCGAGGAAATTTATTGAAAATTCATGATGCGGTTTAAAATCTTCGTTTTAAAAAGTAATCGTTACAAATTTTTCCCATAGTGTTTTCTCAGTAGATGTTGGCTCGTTAGGCCGGTCAGATTTCCTTGTTGAAGCCGCAGGGATCTTGGGAATTTTTCTCAGGAAAGAATCTGTAGGGATTTTTTTTGCCTAAATTGGCTTTTACATTCGTTGACATTTATGTTCATTTAAGGATTTTTTTGGTGTGCATTTTAAAATGAGTTTTATGTATTGTGTAGATATTAAAAGAGTAGTCCTACGAAAGGGGTTGTGATGCGAAAAATAGTTTTAGCGGCTTTTTTAGGTTTATTGTTGAATTTTACACCGGCGTTCGCGCTTATTCCCAACGGCGATTTTGAAACAGGAGATTTAACAGGTTATAGTGCCCAAGAAGATTTTGCGGATGTGGTATCCTCACCATTAGTTCAAAATGTGGATGACGGAACTGGAAACCGTGTTGGTGAAATCAATACTGGTTTTACTTCCAATGGTGTGACGGTTTCTTCACTAATACGTGATTTCGGAACGCTTCCTGCGGATGTTCAGGATCTTTTCTTTGATGTTAGCTTCATCGATGCGGGGGAAGATAATCCTCCAATTTTTGCTTTAGCCCAGTCGCCGGAATTTCAGCTGTTGGAAGTGAGTGATCCGGATTTTCTTAGAGTTTACTTGGGAACAGAAAATGGTAATAAGTTTTTGCTTGGCATGGATTCAAGTTCCTATAGTTTAGGGGCTGGTGCTTTTACTGAAGTATTACCGAATGGTTTTTTGCGTGTTAGAACCCAGATCGCTGGATTCGGCGGCACGAATTCCCAAATGTATTTTGATTTATATGATGGAGATGATCAGCGTTTAAGCAAGGTTCAGGTGGATAATATTGATTTCACATCCAAAAATCCGGCAGTTGTTCCAGAACCGGCTTCGATGTTGTTAATCGGCAGCGGGCTGATGGGTTTTGGGTTTCTGCGTAAGAAAAAATTAGTTTAAGTTGATCGTTTCATTTACAATAAATGCCCCGTGGTAATAAATTTACTGCGGGGTTATTTATTTTCAAGGAATCACGGTATGGGTCAAATTCATAGGACGGGTGAAGAGTACTACATCGAGTTTACTGCTCGAGGTCTTTTATATCAGCAGAAGGCGGGCAAGGATTTTAAAAAGGCTCAAGAGCTTTTGCTTTCGATTGAAGAGAAGATTGCCAATGGAGAGCTGCAGGCAGTATCGCGCGATCTTGACCTTGATATTTTCTATGTTGAATTTTTAAAATATGCGAAGACGCAAAATCATCCCCTTACGTTAAGGCGTTTGAGCGCTGCGGTTGAACATTTTGGGGAATATATTCGTACCCACAAGCCCGATGTAATAAAGTTATCGCAAGTTCCCCCCCGAGTGATCGAAGATTACAAAACATTTGGGATCCAACAGCGTAAGGACTTGATGGATGCGTTGAATCCTAAGGTTATCAATCTCACGCTCATGCTTGTACGTGAGATGTTTGAATATGGGATTAAGACAGGCTTTATTAACGACAACCCGACGTTGCATGTTCGTCTGCTCGATGTAGCGCCATCTAAGCGTTTCCAATTATCTGATGTCCAGTTTATAACTATTTTAGATCACGCCGCGCAACCGTTTAAGGATATGATGATTTTGATGCGTTATACCGGGCTTCGAGCGCACGAGATTTTAGATTTAACCTGGCAGCAGGTGGATTTAAACAAAAATATTATCTTTGTGAAATTGCGTGAGGTTCCAATCATGCCGCAGGCGCTGGCAATATTCAAGGATCGTTTTCGTGTCGTGATTGATCATAAAGCCCGTGTGTTTGATGGGCCAGATGGAAAGCGGTTTGAATTGTCGGATATGGTTCAGTCATTCGAGCAGGCAACCATTGCCTCAGGGCTGCCGCTTATTCCTTTGGCGGTGTTACGGTATGCTTTTGCCAGCGATTTATTTCAAAGAAGGATTTCGTTATTATCCATTGGGAAAATGCTTGGGGTTTACGATGTTGTTAAACTTATGCTTTTCTCTTGCTGTATGCCTGTACGCCGTGAGGGCATTGCCCCCTAAGGTGTTGGCTTGCGGTGCTTGACTAAGGCAAATGCCGTCCATATAATGACTTTCTTCTTTGATCGTAGTGTCGGTGCTTCCATGGTATAGCCGGATATAAGCAGAGCTGGCAGAATAGTTGAGTGCAGCGGTCTCGTCTACCTTGGCGGCCAGTTCAGGCCAGGGGAAACCGTCGCGGTTCATTAAGAATATTTTAATATTAAGTGGAGAGGTGCCAGAGTGGTTGAATGGGACAGTCTCGCCTGTCCTGGCTTGCGGCCAGTCCAGGCCAGGGAAAACTGTTGGGGATAAAATATTAAAGATTTGGAGAGGTGGCAGAGTGGTTGAATGTGGCGGTCTCGAAAACCGTTGTGGGTCGTAAGGCTCACCGAGAGTTCGAATCTCTCCCTCTCCGTTTTTTTTCGTTATGCCAGAAATTATTGCCCCTTATGGGAAAAGTTTCTGGTTTTGTTTTGAAAGGGAATAACGGACACGGGAAAGGATTCATTTTAGTGTTATTCTAAACTTACAAATAGGATAAGTTCTTAACGCTGACTAATGGTATTTAACTCATTTGAATTTTTATTATTTTTTGTGTTCGTCTACGCGGCGTACAGGTTTATGCGCCACAGGACGCAGAATCTTTTTTTGCTGACGGCTAGTTATTTTTTTTATGGCAGTTGGGATTGGCGGTTTCTTTTTCTTTTGTTTCTTAGTACAGTTGTTGATTATTTTTGCGCGCAAAAGATTGCTGTTTCTACCGACTCCAAGCCAAAGAAAGCGTGGTTGATATTCAGTCTTTGTGTGAATTTAGGCATTCTTGGTTTCTTTAAATATTTTAATTTCTTTGCCGAAAGCCTATCTGGGTTATTTGTTTCTTGTGGTGTGCACATTGACATTATTACTTTGAAAGTAATTCTTCCCGTCGGTGTTTCTTTTTATACCTTCCAATCAATCAGCTATATTGTTGATGTTTATTGGAAAAAATTGAAACCAGAGAGAAATTTCCTGGATTACGCGCTTTTTGTTGCTTTTTTCCCACAGCTTGTTGCTGGCCCTATCGAACGTGCTCAACACATGATTCCGCAATTTAAATCTCCTCGGGTAATTACCGCTCAGAAAAATAAAGAAGGCGTATGGTTTGTTTATTGGGGACTTTTTCTTAAAGTTTTTGTGGCGGATAATATGGCCAGGATTGTTGATATTGTTTTTAAGCAGAGCGGACAAATTCCTGGGGTTGAGGTTCTTTTGGGCTCGTATGCTTTTGCTTTTCAGATATTCGGTGATTTTGCCGGGTATTCATTTATTGCCATGGGCGTTGCTCGTTTATTGGGATTTGATTTATTGAGTAATTTTTTGTTTCCGTATTTTGTAACCAATCCTCGTGATTTCTGGAGAAATTGGCATATCAGTTTGTCGTCCTGGCTGAAGGATTATTTATATGTTCCTTTAGGGGGCAATCGAAATGGCGAATTGAAAACTTATCGGAATCTAATGCTGACGATGTTTCTTGGAGGGTTGTGGCACGGGGCGGCCGTTACGTTTGGGATTTGGGGGATTTATCACGGCGTGATGCTTTGTGTTCACCGATCGATGACGGCTGTAAAAAAGAAAAATCCTATTCGTTTAGAATCCTCATTATGGAAACATTCCATTAAAGTTGTCCTCATGTTTCAGTTGACCTGTTTGGGATGGCTGATTTTCCGGGCTGATTCGGTTGGCCAGCTTAAAGATATGGTCAATAGTTTGCTTTTTAACTTTGGATCTTATTCGCAAAAGGCGCCGTATCTTGCCTGTCAGATTCTTTTCTATTCCTGGATGTTGCTGCTTATTCAAGCGGTTCAGAAGCGAAGAAACAATCTATTTCCTTTTATGGAATCTCGCGGACTTTGGCCGTTGGTGGTTTATGTGCTGATGTATTATATGCTTCTTTTTTGGGGAGAATTCGGCGGTCAAGAATTTATCTATTTTCAATTCTGATATTTAGACTATGCGCTTAGTAAACATAATCAATAATTATTTTTCGGTAACTGATCCCAGGTTTTCTGTATCGTTGCTTACGGAAATAGCCACAATTATTGTTCTGTTTCTGATTTTAAGCCTGCGAAAACCTCGATGGTTTAAGATTGGATATTTTGTTTTATTTGTTTTGTTGTTAAGGTGCCTGCTTTTCGGAAACCAGTTTAGTTGGGGATTGTATTATCAACAGCTTACGGTGGATGAGGTGGGATGGCGTCAGCAAAGCGTTATCAATGTTGAATATTACAAGTTTTTTAAATATCCTGGGAAGAAATATTTGGCCGTGGGTTCCAGCCAAACATATGTTATGTATCAGGATTATTCAAAGAAGCATAACAACATTACTGTTATTAATCTTGCCGGCATGACACCGATTGATTTTTTTCTTTACCGCAAATATATCACGGCGCGAAAACCGGAGTATGTTCTTCTATATCTTTCTGAATTTGATCTCGCCAAGGAACCGAGTCTTCCTGCGGCAAGGAGTGATCCGCCGCAAGGTTTGGATTTTTTAAGGCAATTGCCAGTTTATTGGGAGCTTTCAAAGACGGCGCATAAAGAAAGAGAACTTAAAGAAATGATGGTCATGGAATTATTTCCAGAATATAAATATTCTTTTGTTTTTAAAGGGCTTGTGCAAAAGTTGATGAAGAAGAATGAAGCGCTGGGAATTCAATCGCTTTATGAGAAATTACATCCGGATTCTGAAGAATTGAAAAAGGAAATTGGCGGAACTCTAGAGCAGATGGATGGGCGCTGGATTAAATATCAGGTGTATTTCTTGAGAGAATTCTTTGAGTATTGCCGAGATAAGCATTTTAAGGTTGTCATTATTGAGGGGCAGTACAATCCGCTGGTGCGTAATGAATCAACGGCGCGGTTAAATGATTTAACTCGCGTGGAAATAGCCAAATTGCTTAAGGAGTTTAACGAAGTGGGGTATATTCCAACTGCTGATACGATGCCGCTTCTTGCGTCAGATTTTGACGATGCCGTCCATGTCAAGAAAGAGTCCGCTTTGCGTTATGTTCCAACTCTTTTAAACAAGCTCGAGGCTATGTACACAACTGGATCAGAAAAAAAGTGATGGTTTGTATCAGTTATGTTAAATGGTTTGAAATTGGAGAATTTGGGTAAGGCATCGTTTTTTTATCTCTGTTTTTGGACATCTATGGTATAGTAGCCAAAATTTAATTGCCTTTTACGGGGAAGTTCCACAGCGGATAGCGGTTTAATTTACTTTATTTTAAAGCGAAAACTAAGGAAGTAAGGAATTCATGATTTCAGCGAATAATGTTTCATTGCAATTTGGTAAACGTGTGCTTTTTGAAGACGTCACAATTTCTTTTCAGCCCGGTCATTGCTATGGCATCATTGGCGCTAATGGTTCTGGTAAATCAACCTTCTTAAAGATTCTTTCTGGTGAAATTGATACGACATCAGGTCAGGTTTTTGTTACCCCGGGGCAACGCATTTCCGTTCTTAAACAAGATCAATTCGCTTTTGATGAATATGAAGTATTGATGACCGTTATGATGGGGCATAAGGAATTGTTCGCTGTTATGAACGAGAAAGATGCGCTTTATGCCAAGACGGATTTTTCTGATGCAGACGGTATTCGTGCATCGGAATTGGAAGCTCGATTCGGCGAGCTCAATGGCTGGGATGCTGAAGTGCAGGCGGCCAAGCTTTTAAGTGATCTTGGTATTAAGGAAGATCTTCACCATCAGAAGATGAATCAGCTTGAGGGCGGGCAAAAGGTTCGAGTTCTTTTGGCGCAGGCTCTTTTTGGTGATCCGCATATTCTGCTTCTCGATGAGCCCACCAACCAATTGGACGTTGAAACCATCATGTGGCTGGAAGAATTTTTAATTGAGTTTAAGAATACGGCTATTGTGGTTTCGCACGACCGCCACTTTTTGGATAAAGTATGCACGCACGTTGCTGACGTTGATTATGGAAAGATTCAGATTTTTGCCGGTAACTATTCGTTCTGGGTTGAGGCAAGCCAGTTGGCGTCGCGTCAGCGTTCGGAATCCAATAAAAAAATTGAAGATAAGCGTAAAGAATTGGAAGATTTCATCGCCCGTTTTAGCGCGAATGCTTCCAAGGCCAAGCAGGCGACTTCCCGTAAAAAGATTCTTGCTAATCTTAACATTGAAACGATTAAGCCTTCTTCTCGAAAGTACCCTT